>ERZ1370068.4158-contig-3245_pt1 | contig 544676 bp, 691 predicted proteins | sample MGYA00561227_ERZ1370068 | MGnify/ENA primary metagenome ERZ1370068 (study PRJEB38410, sample SAMEA6850437) | metagenome | study: Metagenomic assessment of the ecological functions of the soil: analysis of the soil microbiota associated with the...
TTTGGTTGTCTTCTTCGTTGATCCGGTCGTACCCGATGCCCAGGTACGCCATTCCACCGTGATCATGGCGGCCCCATAGTTGATACCCCGCTGTTAAGATCAACAGACAGCAGTAACGGTAGGGTTGAAAATGGCAAGGAACTGAGGACTCCTGCAGAAACCGAAAATGGTCCTCCAGGAAACCATTCCGATTTCAAACCGAGTTGAGGGGCAGGCTTTCGCGAAGCTACGCGAAGCTGAAAGACCGGGCGTGCCGTCTAAATTATAATCAAAGTTTAAGAGAGCAAACCCTATCGCGGGATAGAACGAAACAACGAGACCCTTCGCTGTTATATTTGTAAGCGAAGCGGTAGGCATAACCGAGACCATACCAATCCAACTGTGTATTCGCACTGACATGAGTACCGGTAGGAAAAGTTGTACCGTTGCTGATTAAAGTTGTACCGATAACATCCGAGCCTGAGAGCCTTGATGATGCGCGCAACGCCATAGACATGTGTGATTGTCCCACCCCAGTGTTAAGGACGGGGCGCCAATGGCTGCCTGGTTGATGCCTATCTCATCGAATTTGGGCCGCTCGCTGCTTGTGGTACCGGCACCGCCGCCTCGAGGAATCTGTACAAAGCCCTCCGATGTTGCCATATCGAAATTGCCCCATCGACAGATGCATGAAAGCCAGTCTCTGGCTTGAATCCCTGAGCCAAAACCTGGCTACAGTCGAAGACAATTATTCCAACGAAGAGCGAAGTTACGAACAGCCACATTTTCGATGCCATGTGACATGACCTCCGTTGGGAATTTGGGCAATTTTTATCTTCTCTTGTGGAAGGGACTTTCACGAGTCCCGGTGGTCGACGCAGCATACCTGAATGAAGAGATGTCTGTCTTTCTCAGATCTCTGATGCGCAACTATAGCCGGTTAATCTTACTTGAAACTTTCACTGCAATTACGTTTGTGAAAGATCCGAACGCAGAGGACGGGAGGGATCAGCCAATCGGAATGGCGAGCGGTGGGGAAATGGAGCGTGAAAAGCAGAACCGGCGCCGGGTACGCTATGAACTTCAATGCGTCCTTTATGGGCTTGGACTACGGCTTTGACTAGACTTAAACCTAGACCGAGTCCCGGCTGTGAGCGACTCTTATCGCCGCGGTAGAGGCGATCCCAAATCTTGAAATCTCCTCGGGCGGAATGCCGATGCCGGCGGTATTTGGCGCCACCCAGAAGCGTTGACAAGTTGGGATAGCTAGTGAATATTGCAGCCGAACCGGATTTCATTAATGGAGTCATCCCAGGAGAAGGGCCGACGGGCGTTTGTCCTCGCCTACAGCGGCTCGCTTAATAGTTAGCTGTCATGGCAAGGCACCGCCCTACATCTGCCTCGGGTATTCATTTCATTCCTGTATTCCTGTTACTCGTCTGGGCGGTCGTTGTCGATGGCTCACACGGCATGAGGATTCCAAGCCCAAGGGTTGGATCAATGACACTGCGAAAGTTTGGCGGGATAACTATTCTGCAGAAGGAAGCTAGAGTGCGCCACGGCCGAGTTGTGCCTCCCGCCTACGACGAGAACGAGAACGATCCGATTTTCGAGGTCGATCATCTCTCGCTCGCCTATCCGGGTGGTCGCGGCCATCCCGCAGTGGAGATCCTGAACGATGTCTCCTTCAGCGTGGAGCGTGGGCGTGCGCTCACGCTCGTCGGCCCGTCCGGATCCGGGAAGTCGAGTGTGCTTCGCTGTCTCAACCGTCTCGTCGAGCCGACGTCCGGAACCGTGCGATTCGATGGCCGTGACATCCGATCGTTCGATCCCCGCGAGCTCCGGTGTCGCGTCGCGCTCGTCATGCAGACGCCGGTGATGTTCGAAGGAACGGTCCGCGACAATCTCTGCATCCGCCCTGCCGGCGTACCAGGCGATTTCTCGGAGAGCCGACTGGGAGCGACACTCGATGAAGTCGGACTCGAGTCGACGCTTCTCGACCGCGAGGCCGCGACGCTCTCCGGGGGCGAGAAGCAGCGCGTGACGATCGCGCGGGCGCTGCTGCGCGACCCGCAAGCGCTCCTCCTCGACGAGCCGACATCGGCGCTCGATCCACCCAACGCGCTCCTCGTGGTTGAGACCATCTCGCGACTTCGCGCGGCGCGTGCCCTGAGCATCGTCGCGGTGACGCACCAGCCTGATCTTGTCCGTAGGCTCGGCGGCAGCTTGCTCTATCTGATCAAGGGGCGCGTCGAGGCGTTCCAGTCGCTCGACGGTCCCGACCGCCGACGCCGCATTGGACGCGCGCCTTCAGGCGTTTCTGGCGGGCGAGAAGATGCGCCGGCGGGAGCGGTCGGACATGAGCTCGACCGCGGTATCATCGATCTGTCCGTCTGGCAACTGGCGATGGCGCTCGTCCTCGTCGGCCGCGATCGTCGTGGTGTCGGTTCGCCAGTCGCTCGGACTCGAGCGCGATCTCGTGATCGGCACAGTTCGCGCCATCGTTCAGCTCTACGCCGTTGGTCTCATCCTCGCGGCGGTGTTCGCGGCCGCGCGTTGGTACTGGGTCACTCTTGATCCTCGGCGTCATGACGGGCGTGGCGACGCAGGCGGCGGTGTCTCGTCTCGGCAAGCCACTGCCGGGCGCGGCGTGGATTGCCGCGATGGCGCTGACGGTCTCGACAGCCGCGACGCTCGCGTACGTGATCGGTGTCGTCGTGCAGGTACGGCCCTGGTACGAACCTCAGTACATCATTCCTATCGCGGGCATGATCCTCGGCAACTCGATGACGAGCGCCGCGCTTGCCGGCGACCGCTTGCAGAGCGATTTGCGGGCTCGCGCGGATGAAATCGAGGCGAGGCTCGCTCTCGGCTTCTCCGGACGCGAGGCCGTGCAGCCAATGGTACGCGCGTCGCTCCGGGCGGCGATGATCCCTACCGTGAACGGGATGATGACCGTCGGTCTGGTGCAACTGCCCGGCATGATGACGGGTCAGATTCTCGCCGGCTCGTCGCCGCTCGTCGCGATCCGCTATCAGATGGTTGTCGTGTTCATGCAGGGGGCGGCGACGGCGCTCGGCTCACTGCTCTTCGTGCGATTGGCCGCTGGCCGCTATCTCACTCCGGCTCACCAGCTCCGGCGCTACATGCTTGTAGCTAAAGAGCCAACCTGGTCGTTTCGAGAAGGCGGGCATCGTGCGCGAGTGCTCGATCACCCGCAGCGCACGAGTGGTCACGACCACTGGGCAGGAAAATGGCCTAACTTTGCGCTTCAGACCGATCGCTATTGAACATATCCAGAAGTGTGTCCGATGAAGAAGGAAAGGGCCTTTTCGAAGACGCAGAAGAATGGTTTCTAGGGAAAGATAGTGTTCGCAAGTTCCGTCAGCTGACTTCTGCGAAACTCCTGCCGGTTTCGAGCGCCGATACCTCATTTCGTAGCCGTGTCAAATTCGAGCTAGAGGTAGTTCGTCGTCCCACCCACGATGCAGAGTCCATCGGTCGCCCGCTTCCGGTTTTAGAACGGCAGGTTGATGTAGTGCCAGGCCGGTCTATTTTGAGCCTTGTCGATATGCGCCGATACCGAGCGATTCCTTTTTCTCGATCCTTCCGGTTCTGGATCGAGAGAGAGACCTCTAGGCGACGACAGCCCTGCTCAAACCATTCCAGCAAAGATTACTTTTGAAAGGTTTTGAGCTCATTTTTACAAGTATTATAAGTTAAATTTTAAAAGGGGTCTCTGTTGGTTAGGTTTTTTGGTCTTGACAAATTTTAGTCATGCGAATAATAGAACTTTTTCAACTTAGATCACCCAAAGTTTTTTACTGTGCCTGGTGAATAGTTTGACGGCCAAGCAAGAGATCACTCGTCGGCGTTTCTGGTAAAGAGAGCAGCAATCGAGATGCGAGCGGCGGGGTGGTTCTTCGTCGGGATAGCGAAGTTATGGTGAACCAATCAATGTAATCCGGAACAAAAATAAGTAATTCGAAATAGCGGCCAGAGGTCCTGAATCCAGAGCCCCCAGTCACAAAAATGTGCCTAGCAATACGTAACTGAACGAAGCACACCGATGGCCATTGTTGGGCTTCGGCGCGCGCTTCATCTGTGGCGGCATCGCGGTGTGGTACGCCTCGGGCGGCGCAGCGCGCTCAAACCGACGCCGGGACAGATCGGAGCATTTCGGATGACCGACACTGCAGGCTGTCGAGTAGCCGATCCTTTATCCCAGAGACCGCGAGACCGCGCCGAACGCGGCGCACGAGACGGGCCGGTTTCGGAAGGTATTTGAAGCATTGTCCGAGTTCGGGATGCTACCGGAACCCGCGCTCTATCATGACGATTCCCGGTGACGAGATTCGGCGACAACTCCTGCGGTCGACGGCGTATTGGTGTGGGTAAATCCCGATGAAGATGGACGTGACCGGTCACTGCTCGATGCGATGCTTCGCGATGTTGCCGCGGCGGGGGTGTTCGTGAGCGCCCATCCCGACGTCATCCTGAAGCTGGGAAACCAAGCGAAGTGTTGTACCGGACACGCGATATCGGGTGGGGGTGCGAGACCCACTTGTACTCGAGCACTGGATCAATTGCGCCGGGAGCTTCCGTCACGACTTGCCGCTGGAGAGGTCCGAGTCCTCAAGCAATACCGCGGCAACGGTGGAGACGGCGTATGGAAGGTCGAGCTTGCAACCGATGCGATTGGCAATCCGGGCCGCGCTGGCGCGACGTCGTCGCCGGACGACTCACTGGTCCGCGCGCGGCACGCCAAGCGGGGATGCGTCGAGGAGACGTTGCCGCTGGGCGAATTCCTCAAGCGTTGCGAGGTCTATTTCTCAGGCGACGGCAGGGTGATTGACCAAGCTTACCAACCACGTTTGCCTGAAGGCATGATCCGTTGTTACCTGGTGCATGACAAGGTTGCTGGATTTGGGTACCAGGCGACCAATGCGCTCTGTCCGCCGCCTCCCGGCGCGGCAGCACATGCTGCGCCCCAGCCCACCCCCGCCTGTACCACCCGCCCTCCAAGCCTGAGTTTCAGCCTCTCAAGGGTCATCTCGAAGAGGAGTGGGTGCCGGCAATGCAGCGGCTCCTCGACGTCGATACGGATCAACTGCCGATACTATGGGATTGTGATTTTCTGCTCGGACCGAAGCGCGACTCCGGTGAAGACACTTATGTGCTTTGCGAGATAAACGTCAGTAGTGTGTCGCCCTTCCCCGATTCGGCGCTGACCTCGAGCTGGCACAAGCTACGCTTTTGCACGGACGCTGGCGTCGAGACGCGGATGCGGCCCGTAGTCGAGCCTCAAAGGGTGATTTGAACAGGGGTGTCGGCGTAACCCAGCTCTCGGTGCAGGGGATTGAAAGTCGCGTTCCAGTCCCGCCTCCCCAGAGATCTCTGCTGGCCAGCCGTACGCGACTTCCACGAAGGGTCACGCCGGCCGATTTCGTTCCGCTGCTCCTGACGGCCGCGGTCCCAGCGCCCGCAGAACCTGCGCGCCGGAGGGACAAAGTCATCTTCGCAGTCGGAGGGTGTCGGCTATACTGCCACGAATTGCGCACTTGCGAGAGCAGGATCCTTGAGCACGAGCGGAGTAGCATCCTGGGCAGAGCCTGGGCGCTCGCCACCACCAGCGTCAGGGGGTAGCGGCGTAGTGGCGGCCACCGAATCGCCCAGGAACAGTTCCCCCGCGACGAGGCTGGCAGTTTCGGTTTCGAGGGCGTAATCGGTGGCATCACGGCGATGTGCTCGTGCCGAGAGTTCCTGGAGGTCTACAAGGAGGACGTGACTTTCCGGATCCAACCCCGGAGTCGATCGATCCTGACCGGACTAACCTCTGAATGCCGGCTTCGTCGCTGCGATGGCAGACACCACGGTCGGCGAGCCCAGCGGTGGCGCGCATCCTCCCCAGGGCTGCGAGATATTCGAAGCCGCCGCCTCACACGGACAGTCGACAAGTCCGCCGTGGTCCAGGCCTCCACGCGTGCAAGGAGGAGGTCGTCGTCTGCGAGAAGGTGGCGGCGCGGGTCGTCGATCGCGTCGACGCGATTGCGGCAGAAGTAAAGGCTGGCGGACTCAAGCGTGACAGCCGCGGCAGGGCCCTCAACCTTGCCCCCGCAGGTCGCTGACCTCAACTCCGATGCCACTCCTTTATTCCTGATACACGCGAAGCGAGCCATCCCCATACATCTGCCGCCTGCCGTCACTGTTCCTAAGCATCCCGGCGAAGGACACCAACTTCGACGAACTCGGAAGACCCCTTGAGCGAGCCGTCGGCGCAGGAGCGCACGTCACGAAATTCGTGCAGAACAATGCTCCAGGTGTGGGTTATCTCATCGAATTGCGGAACCATCAGAGCACCCGGACGTTCAAGCGCACGCTCGTCGACAATTTCGCCGTGCTGCCAGACGACACGATCTCGCTGCCGATGTGGTACCTCTCCGGCGAGACGCCGCGTCCGATCGGCACCGAAATGCGGGCCGGCGTGGAGTTCCTTGTGCAGATGGCAGAGGCGATGCTGATCCACCTCGTGATGCACACGGCCGACAAGCGCTTCCCCTTCATCATACAGGAGTACGAGGCGCCGGACATCGACCCAAAGAAGCCGATGAAGTACCGGTTATCGGTAGACCTCTCGAGGCTGCGGGTCGATCGCTGAACAATCCGGTGAGCAAGGCACCGGAGGGCCGCAGGAGACTTGAGGTACACTCCGCAAACGTGCGGGCGGAGGGAGAAGGATTCAGCGGCTGTCTCGGGTGCCGTTGCCGCATACCTCGTGGCCGCCGCGCGTGATGTTCGAGGCGACGTGTTGCGTATGCTGCGAGCGCGGGAGGGCAGCAGACCCACCATATCGACGAGGACCAGAGCCACAACACGCTCTCGAACCTGACGCTCGAAGAGAGTGCCACCATGCAGCGTTATTGGACCCGCCGGACTCGATAGGAGCACCAGAAGTGGAACAGAAGTGGTTTGAGATGCCGGAGACGCCAGGTTTGGCACCTTTCAGCGGGCGCCGTTTGATACCGCTGCGCGCGAGTAGCCGAACCGGCGAAAGGGGAGAGTTCGGCCATGCTGGATACAAGTCCGAATTCTACGGCGTCGGCACCCTCGCGGTCGCAGCGGAGAACAAGGCCGAGGCGACCAACAAACTTGGTTGGGACGAGGTGGGCCTTCGTCACGACCACTCTGGCTTCGTCGAGAAGGGGAAGTACGTTCCCAGTGATGTCCGGCATGGCGACTACGACGGAGTCCCGGGGGATCTACCTGGTTTTGGCCCAGCGTGGGAACACGGAAGAGCGCGAGAGTGGCATCTGCACCAGACGTCGCGATCACGCCCGGCTGAAGCGCGAGAACGACACCTGGGTAAGCATGGACGAAGGGTACATCGATCGCGCGGCTCGCACGGGAGAGACGACGGAGGGGCGCGCCTGGAGATCCGGGCTTCCCATCTTCGGGATTACCTCTGCGCCCGGGCATGGACCTGTTCGTCACGTCGTACCGTCAGCGCATCGCCACGCTGGAGATGCGGGCCACATCGCGTGGCCCGGCGGCCGACACGAGGAGCGTGACTCGACCGACCGGTGGCAGGGCCGCGTCTGGGCGATCCACGAGGCGGCATGGAGTACGGCGAAAAGATGGGCGTCTTCCACAGCTCGCGAACCGACGTCGGCCCGACGAGGATGTCCCGGACTGTCGGCCTGCCTGGCGAGGGCGCGGTGGAATCATCGTCGCGGACGAGGGGGCATACGGGCAGGAAGCCTCTACTCTTCGTCCAGTGCCAACTGTGGAGGTCCGAGTGGGTGGGCGCGGCACCGAGCAGCCCCATCGCCCGGCACGACAAGATGCCTGCGACCGTTTTCTTTCGGTCACGACGCCGCGGGCAAGCAGGAGTCGAGATACGCTGGCCGACTCGGGCAGGTGGCTGTGGTTCCGTCCGGAGGTTGTGATGGCGCTCGCGGCCCGGCGCGGCGGCCCGCTCGGTGGTACACGAGGCACACAGGTATGTGGCGCGCTCGCCAGGGGATGGAGTCCACTTCGGCATCAACCCTCTCGGATTGGTCAACGTATACGCCAAGGATGTCGCGGTTCTCCCTGACTGGCAGCAGCGGATAGCGGCCGGCCCCAACGTCGCCCCTGATGGTGGAGTCTCCGACGGCTTCCTCGCCTCGCAGATGCGGGCCCGGCCGGCCAGTACGAAGGCCCCCGAGCGTACCTAGCCGCTGGGCTCCGGCAGCTCGGCGAGCTTCTCGAAGAGAAGGCTACAGTCGGCGCCCTCCGGAATCGGTTGTGACATCGCGGATCTGCTCCGGCGCGCGCACCGCTTCCGGGCGACCGATAGGCGGGCCTGCTGCCGGCGAAGGACCTGGCGCGACTCACGGCGGACAGCCTCGACGCAGCGGCCCTCCAAAAGCGGCTCAAGCCCCCGAAGGACGCCAAGTGGGGCTCGTTTAAATCACCTTCGAACATCTCCTGCAACCCAGGTCGGCTCGGACGAAGCTCGCGCCGTGATGGGCCCCCTGTTTGGCATCTACGACCTCCGACTGGCCGACGCGCACTGCTGAGCAGTGAAGTGAATCGACTCGTTGAAGAAGGTAGGCATCGACAAGGGGCTGCCCCTATGTGTTTCAGGGGTATCAACTTATTCGCGCGTGCGTCGACGCCATCTACAGGACCATCAAGATATTACTGGACGCTTGAAGGCTGACACCTAGTCCTCCGGGAACTGTGTAGGGGGTCTGAAACTACCTTTAGAATTCAAACTCTCGATTCAGGTTGTTGACTCAACAGGCCGTAAATATCTAGTCCCGAACAGCTAGCGCGTGGCGGACCGTAAACACGGGTTCGAAATCTCGATGGGCCACCAAACTGGATTGCAGGGGCCTCGCCCTCGTCGGTGCCAGCCCGTTATCAAAGAGGAAGGAGAAAGTATTTGACGATCGTGCCGGGCGGAGCTTCGCAATTCTGGTCATTGGCCTCGTCGTCCAGTCGGCCTGGGGCCAGTCGTCCCTCATCGAGTGCCGACATTCTGCAGATGCTTCTCGTCCCGGCGGGTACGTCATCGTGTTTCGCCACGGCGCGACGTATCCCGACCAGGCCGACACCGATCCGCTGCACGATGCTGATGTCACCAAGCAGCGCCAGCTGAACGACGACAAGGGCCGCACGGATGCGAAGGAAGTCGGGGGAGGCTCTCAAGGCGGCGGGAGTACCGATCGAGGAACTGTATTCCAGCCGTTTCTACCGGGCGGTGGAGACGGCCCGGCTGGATCGGCGGCCGGGAGCCGGAGGCCACCCTCGACCTGACCGAAGGCGGCCCTCGTCGTCAGCCCGAACAGAGAACAACCGTCGGGCGCAGGCGTTTCGAGCGATGGTCGCCACCGTACCGGACGCCGGCACGAACCACGCTGATCGTGACTCACAAGCCCAACATCCTCGATGTGTTCGGCAAAGACTGGTTCGAGGTCAAGGAAGGAGAGGCATCGATCTTCAAGCCCGACGGAAACGGCAAGTACACGTTGATTGCACGCGTGCAGATTGGCCAGTGGACGGCGGCGAAAAATGAGCGGCAAGAGTGCGCGCCACGCGGAGACTGGCCGCGGCGCGCCGAAAATCGCGATCATTGGTGACGGAGAGGCCGGCGCGCTTGGCGGCGAGGAGACGAGTCGATGGCATCAGTCACGCATGCATGGATGTCGCGGCAACCGATCACGTCGTGCTCTACGCGCTGCGCAACATTGCTGGCGGCTGCGCACAGGCCGGGTACGAGTTCTTTCGTGCGAACGTCGGCGGCCTTGGCTCGGCGCCGAACCCGGACGTCGATCCACCATTTCGCGTGCGCCGTGGACGGTACCTCGTCGTCACCGATGTTGACTGGGACTACATCCACCCCCAGGGCGCAGCCGCGGCGGGCGCGCGTCACGAGTTGGTCCTGCGGGTCCAGCGCTTGGGGACGCCTACGCAGGTCATGAGTGTGTTCAAATCCGCGACTCTGCTCAACAGCGACGGCAGGGGCGGCGCTCAGGCGAGCCTGACGTCCGGGTTCATCGCTGGCGGCCGGAGCTCGACTGTGTCCGATCGTGTTCCCCGGACCGACCGTCGACCCGGGGGCACGAGCGCCGGACTGCAAGAGGCGATCGTCCGCGGCTACCTGGTGGCCGCCCGTCGCTGATAGGCTCGCCCGCATCGATGCGTGAGGCCAAAGGGAAATCAGGCCGCGGTAGTGACTGCCAGCGCAGGTTCTCGATCTTCACCTCACTGGCGGGCGCGGGGCGATCAGCCCCTGTCAGTGGCCGCGTACCGGTGAGCGATGGCAAGCAGCGCGTCGACGATCTTCTGGTCTCGGCGTGTCGAAGGCGCAGGCGATTCGAATAACGCCCTCGCTGGGCGCTGCCCAGCAGGGAGAAGCTATAGCCCTCGGCCACGAGCCGCGTCCGAATGGCCTGCGGCAGCGCGGCGAGACGAAATTGACTTCGGTCAGGCTCAAAACCCGGACGCCAGGATCAGGCGAGTCCTCGCGCGAACCCGCTGGGCCATGGCATTGGCGTGGCGGGCATTGCGGAGGCCAGAGGTCATCCGATGGCGAGAAACGGCCGAGGAAAGCGCATCTTCGATAAGAGGTGGCGCCGCGTCGGCGACGATAGCGCATGGTCTCGGCGAGCGAGCGGTTGAAGAGACACGACGGCCTCGGCGGCGAGCGCCCGTTCTTGGTGGCGCCGAACGAGGATGTCAGCACCCGCCTTCAGCTTGCCTCGACCGGTGTGCAGCCAGGCCGGGCGACAGCGTTAACAGCGGGCGCCGTCCATGTGGACCCCAGGCGCCGGGCGTGCGCGGCCTCGGCAGATTCTTGACCTCGGCCGGGGTGTACACGGTCGCACCTCGTGGCCTGGGTGAGGCTGATGGCCCGCGGCGGTACGTCGGCAGACGGGCTCCCGCCTCCTCGACCGCCCGTGCCAGGTCCAGCAGGGCGCCGATCTTGCCGTCGATGGTCGGCAGGGAACCGTGCGCACCGCCGCCCGACCAGAACTCCGCCCCGCCACGTCCGCTTACTACCGTGGACGTGAGCGGCGTCCGACGTAAAGATGGCCCCGTACGGCGCAGCGAGGATGGACGCGCAGAATATTGGCGACGATCCCCGTCTGCCCACCGGAGACCTCGACCTCGGTCTCCGAGACGGCTCCGCGAAGCGCTGCTGGAGCCGCCCGCTGGTCGCCTCCGTAAGGGGGCGGTGTCGCCAGCATTGGCAGTGACGATCGCCTCTAGGATCTCGGGGGCGGCACCGGACGCGTTGTCGCGTAGAGTTCTTCTTCACGCTCACGCGGGCCTCCTTGGCTCGACGGGACTTGGCGAAATGCCACGGCGGACCGCAGCCAGGATCCACCATGAACGAGGACGCCGGGTGACAAGGTACGGGATCACGGGATCGGCGGAGTTCGGTCGCAGGCCGTCGTCGGTCCACTCGTCCGCCATGGGGGCGCGGGCAAAGGCCGTCGCCGGCACCCTGAATCTCGGACGGTCCTTCACTTCCCGAGATCTTCCGGCGCGTGGCCGACTACGTTGACAGTATTTTTAAGGGCACCAAGTCTGGCGAGAGCTATCGACTCTGTACGGACAGATGGGGCTGATCGGGCAGAGCGTCGATGGATGCCGCTTGTTGGGCGTCACGATCCTCGTGAGCGTGACCCAGCGCGTCCTTGAGTCGCGTGAGGTCCTCTTCGATACGGCCGCCGGGGTCTTCGCCGAACAGGGCGGCGACCATATGCATGAGCTCACCTCCCGGGGGACGGTATTGCAGCGACACGCGCACGATGGTGCCTCCGTCAGGCCTGGCCTCGAAGCGGACCGAGCCTGCATGCTCAATGCGCGAGCCCACCGTGCGCCAGGCGATCAGTTCGTGCGGCTTGTCGTTGATGATCTCCGCATCCCACTCGATGTGGGTCCCCATCGGGCCCTTCACGATCCAGTGCGACCATGCCTCAGACCGTACGGTTACGGATTCGAGATTGGGCATGATGAGCGGAAGGTTGCGGAAGTCGCGCCAGAAGCGATAGACCTTCTCCGGTGACTCCTCCATGAGAGCCTCCCGCTCGACCTTGACGCCCAGGTTGCCACGCCGGCCCTGCTCGTCCGTGGCCCGGTTGATTCCGAGCGCGTGGAACGCGACGCAGAACCCTCCGAGGCCACGATAGAGGAGGGCGGCTCCGGTCACGGCCAGGGTCCAGCCGATCCTTGACCGACGGAGAAGGCCGAGGCGCGACCAGCCCGGATCCCACGGCGATGGAGGCAATACGCTCGCCATGTCCGACGTTGACCGACTGTGTCGTGCTCGGCTGTTCAGCTTGCGAAGTGTGCATGTCGGGCTCCTTCGAGCTTGCTACCTGCGCCAACGAGAGTATCCAAACCCACCACCACCAAGGACGAGCAAGACGAGAAGAACAATCAACAGGGTGTCCATAGGTCACTCGCCGGACGTCATCGCCTCATGAAGGGAGAAATGATGATCGCGGAAGAGAATTCCCAGCATGATCGAGCGCCGCCACGAGGTTTCCACCGAGGATCGCCCATGGGTGGAGGGTGTTGAAGAGCCAGGAACTCAGGACCATCATGGCGAGAAGGACGGCGACTTCGAAGCAGCAGAAGAGCATGAACACGCCGAGCAGCACGTGCCGGTCACGCTCGGCGAGAGCGAAGAGTCCCGCGGCCGCCGTTCCGAAGACGAGAAAGACCAGTCCGTGGACCGCCGTGTATTTCAGGACGATGCCCGGCGTGATCGTCAGCATGGCGGTATCTCGCAGACCCTCGAAGAGCGCCGCGCCGAGGAGAGCCGGAGTTCGGAAGGGCATGCCGGCGGCCAGATCATACAGAAAGAACCAGACGGCGACGGCCACCGCACCGGCGAGCCCAACCAGAATGCCCTCGAATAGTATCCGCTCTCGAGCCATGATCCTCTCCTTGTCATAACGCGCAGGTTCCCAGAGTCCCTCGAGAAGGTGCCGGATGGCAGGCGCGCAGACCTGCCGGAGGCTCACGCAGGAACGCGTAGTGCCTTCACTCCCTCACTCTAGCCGGCGCGGTTCCGTCTGCCCAGTGGACCTTGGTCCACCCGGAGGCGAGCAGAGAGGTGAGCACGCACACGATCACCCCTCAAGGTGCTTCATCGAGGTCTCCATTCCAGGACACGAAGCGTTGGGTAACGTCCAACCAGGCTCTTGATGCCACCGGCAATCCAGTCCGTGCGCGAGCCGCGCGGGCCGCTGACGGGTCCGAACTCGCCGGGCGGCGCCTGGTCAAGACCACCGGTCAGCCGCGGAGCTGCGTCATCCCGCGCCTCGCCCGTGGCGGGCAGCGCATAGGACTTCGTAGAGGGGTCCATTTGATTCGGATCAAAACCGATGCTCATCCACGTGCTCATTGTTCTTCTCCTCGGGTCGAGGTGCGGCTCGCATTGTGAACGTGGCCCATGTCGTCAATCTAGTCGATGGGCCATCCCGTCTGCCAGTTGGACCTTCGTCTACCCGATTCCGGCGACCGCGCCTAGCTGTCGGTCGGCTCCCCAGCCCACTGGGACCTAGGTCCACTAGGCAGCCGCCCGGCGTGGGTGTTAACGTCCGCAGACGAGAGCCGTGAGGTCTGGTCCTTCGCGCACCCTGCGCCGGATGGAATGCCCAGGCCGCGACCAACTGGAATGACCTGTGCGACGAACGGCGCGCCGCGGTTCATGGCGAGCCACGGAGGAACGTATGCCGACCCGCGTGAGAGTCAATCTGGCGAATGCGCAAGAGTTGCTCGAACTTCCCGGACTCAGTCCCGTCGAGGTGGAGATCATCGTGAGATTTCGCGCCGAGCATGGCCCCATCGAAGACGCCGATCAGCTGGCGCGTATCCTGAGCGGTCACCCCGTCGACGACATGCTCAAGGAGCGAGCCGATTTTGCCCCGTCCGACAGCACGGCCCCCGAGGCTCCTGGAGCTTAGCGCTCCTTCGAGCGGGGAGATCCTCCTTCTCGAGGTTGCTTGGTGGCCGCCGTCTCAGGGCTGCTGCCCTAGCGCCTGGTGGTAGTCGGTCCAGGAGCCCAGCACTCGGAGAACCTCCTCCGCGCATAGGGCGCGCAGGAGATCCACCGAGCGCTGAGACTTAGTGACAGTGTTCCAAGCTCGCGTTCATTGAACCGGCTCCGACCAAGCAATCGAGCGGAGCCGTACCCGCTATGTTCCGAGAACGTTCTTCACTTGGCCGATTTTCTTTTGGACTTTCCCCGCTACCTTTTCGACCTGGCCCTTGGCTTCCAAGTCGGGATTATTCGTCGCTCGGCCAACCTTCTCCTTAACTTTGCCTTTCGTCTCGTGAAACGTGCCTTTTACCTTGTCTTTAGTGCTTTGCTTCATGGATTGCCTCCTTCGGCTCGATCGATTGTAGCTGTTCTTGTCGGCATCGCGCCGGCGATTCCGCTGCCATCTCCGGGGCCCTGCACGGAGCCACGGTCGCCGCCTACCTCGTCAGCGTGACGCGCCGCATCGGTCCGGTCATCGCAGGGGTTGACAACGTTACCTGCTCGCCGGCGATTGGTTGTCCTGTCGCCGGGATCTCGAGTTGCACCGGCCGTCCGGCGTCCTCATCAGGATCACGGTCGCGGTCCTCCTGCTCGCCGTCCGGCGCCGGGCGACCCGGTTCCGTCAGATCACGATCCGGATCGGGCAGATCTTTTCGCCCGATGCCGGGCTGGGGCTCCGGTGCGCTTCGTCCGGGTCCTCGGCTGCCGCGTGTCGCGCGTTCCATGGGGGCCCTCCGTACTGACCACGATCGTGCGATGCCGTCTACTGAACTCACGCCGCGAGGCCTACCCGAACCTGAAGTACCCCAAGACAGCGAGCACCACGGCCACGACACCGACGATGTAGAAGAAGTTCATGGGCGTCCTCCTTTCGCTACCTTCACTCTAGTCGTCACGGATCCGCCCGCCCATTGGACCTAGGTCTCACCCGGCAATCCGCTCGTGACATTGCGAGGGTGTGGCGGCTCGAGTCGACGGCGTCCAGCCTCTCTATGGGGCCTTGGTCCATTCCGACTGCGCGAGGAATGGCGCCTCGTGGAGAGCCTGGGGAGCGGCCGGCCGCGCCAGGTACTGGGTGATCCGTTCCTCGAGCTCACGAGGGAACTCGGGCACGGGCCCCACGAGCTGATGCTCGTAGACGCGGAGCATGATCTCGCGGAAGATCGGCAACGCCGCGCGACCCCGGTTTCCTTCGCCCCCAGCGTGCGGTTGTCGTCGAAGCCGATCCAGACTGCCACCGTGATCCCCTGCGGCCCGTAGGTGGACCCCACGAACAGCGCATCGCGGAAGTCGCTTGTCGTCCCCGTCTTGCCCATCACTGGAATAGGAAAATCGCGGCCGTCGAGGGCGTGGGCGGTGCCTTCCGGGAGGCGGACCACGCCGCGCAGCCCCTCTCGAATCAGGCTCAGATAGGAGGAGTCGACGGGGAGCGCGACGCGGGACGCCTCGTAGAGCACACTGCCGGAGGCGTCGATCACCCGATCGATGATGTAGGGCTCGGCGAGGATCCCCGAGGCCATGGCGCGATATGCGCCCGCCAGCTCCCGCAGCCGCACCTCCGACGCCCCCAGCGCCGTGGTGATGTAGGGCTGTAGGGGCTGCGAATCCCCAGCTCTCTGGCGGTGGCGATCACCCTGTCCAAGCCGATCTCGCGAGTGATCCACACGGCCACGGTGTTGCGGGACTCGGCCAGCGCCTGGCGCATCGGGATCGGGCCCTTGAAGCGATTGTCGTAGTTGGCAATCCACTTCGCCGGGCGATCGGTCCCCATGGATACCTCGATGGGCTCGTCGGGCACCGTGGTGTCGAGGTTCAAGTTCTGGCGGAACGCGGCCAGGTACACCAACGGCTTCCATGCCGAACCCGGCTGCCGAAGCGAGTTCGCGGCACGATTCAGGTCGGAGTAGCGCGTGGAGCGATCCTTGTAGACTTGCCGTCCCCCGCCTCGGCGAGGATCGCCGCGTCCGCGTTGCGCAGCACCACCACCGATCCTTGGATCAACCCGTTCGTCCCGGGTGCCGGTTCTCGTAGAGGGCGAGGCCGTTCTCCAGGGCTTCGTTCACGACGGCCTGCACCCGCTCGTCCACCGTGGAGCGGACGGAGATCCGCCCTTGAAACAGATCCTCTACTCCGAAGCGGCCGGCGCCGTGCAGCTTGAGCTCTGCGAAGACGGCGGCGATAGCGGCGGAGGCCTGGGTCTTGATCGGGCGGTCGGCAACCACGAGGATCGGCTCCGCCTGGCCGCGCTTCGCGAGGCTCTCGGAAATGTAACCGTTGCGCGCCATGAGGGCGAGAATCGCGTTGCGTCGGCGCAGGGGTCTTCGATCGCCGGCCACCGGGACATAGTCTCGGGGCGATTTAGTGATCCCCGCCAGCAACGCGGCCTTGCCCGCGTCTTCCGGTGTGTAACTCGACAGGGCCTTGCCGAAGTAGTACTCGGAACCGGCGGCGAAGCCGTAGCGGCCGTTGCCCAGGTAGTTGAAGCTGGCGGAGCGGGCGAAGATCTCGCGCTTGGCCTGTTCCGGCGATCCGTAGCGCCGGCGCATTTCCTCTTCGAGCCAGAGGGCGAGGCGCACCTCTTCCAGCTTTCGGAGCAGTTTGTTCGTGGTCCGGACACCCACGACCGCGGAGAGGAGCTGCGAGGTCAGGGTATCGCGGAAGAGAATGGCGCCGTTCTCGCGACTTGACCAGTCGTGGAGAAAGTACCCGCGGATCGAGCTGCTGGGTGAGCGTCGAACCGCCATGGGGGAAGTGCACCCGGAATCCATCGCCGTTCCACCACGCACCTACGGAGTGCACCACCGTCTTGTAGACCACCGAGGGAGCGCCCGGTATTCGATGCCGGAGTGGGAGAAGAAGTTCTTGTCCTCGGCGGCCAGGATGGCGTCGCGGAGGATAGGAGGCACCTCATCGTAGGAGACGACTCGGCGGTACTCTCGTGCCACCTCGACCAGCACCGTATCCTGGGCGTCGTAGACGCGGCCGGTCGTCGAGAGCTCGAAACGGATGAAGGGCTCGAGATCGGGAATACCGCTCCGGTCGAAGTAGATGTAGTGAACGAACCCCACGGCCAGAAGCAGGAACGGCAGGACGAGGCACGAGACGGCGAGGGACACGGCGCGGCGTGAGCGTGCGGACCCGCGCCGGCGACCCACAACGGCGCGTTTCCGTGATGTGAGTCGCTTCGAAAGTAGGAGTGGAAGATGCACGAGGGCCTTTGCTTCACTCTAGCCGACGTCATCAAGCCCGCCTATTGGGCCTTGGTCCACTCAGGCTGCTCGCCCGCGCGCTGGCGAGCATCCCTCCGGCTGCCGAAGCTTGTAGCCAAGTCGGAACTTCCCGGAAAGCACTTGAGCGGCGAGCCGATGGCGGTCACGCGGTCGCAGCGTTGATTCGGCGTCACCCGACTTGCCTATTGGACTTTAGGCCAATAGGTGCTTCGAGCGCGCCCACTCCTCTGAGTGCCCGTCAGTAGGACCAAGGTCCACTAGAACGATGCAGCGCTTGCTGCGAGGGTGTTGATGCGCAGCGGGTTCTGCTGATGGTTCTGCTTTGATGAAGGACCTTGCTGGTCTTCGACGCACATCCGGTCAGCGAAGCCGGGTGCTGCCGTCCAGGAGGTCAGCCTTCGGGAGGGTCCGATGACTGCCAAAGGTATGAAAGAAGGAGTTGAGGAGTTGCGGCGGCCGCGGGGGAATGCGCGGGCATTCCGGGCACGGTTGACAAACTATTGGAGGGGGCCACGTTGTCGTGGCCAGCCGGCGCCTCCCACGTCAGCAGGACCGAATCCGAGCAGCCGGCCGCCGCGCAGGTCGATACGGCAGGGGAAGCAGGACAACCGCCGACGTGCATGCCTGGGCTCGGGCTCAAAGAGGTCTCACGCCGCACGGCGCGAGCGGTCGAGTCTGTTCTCATCAAGTACGTGCTCGAGGAGGTCCGCGGCAATCGAGTGGAAGCGGCCCGACGACTCCAGATCAGCTACAAGGCGCTTCTCTACAAGATCGAGATGTACCAGCTCGGGGACTCGCGGCCCGCTCGTCGTCTTGACGCTCATCTCGCCCGGCCGCGTCCGGAATCCCGATCCGCGGCCACCAACGGAAATGCGACACCACGCCCACCTGGGACGTCGTGAACCGCAGCAAGAGGCGGGAGAAGTGGGACACGGTTACGCCGTGCCGGAAGGAGATGGCATGAACTGGCTCCGAACAGTGCTCTTGATCGTGGTTATCGTGTTGGGTTTTCGGGTGGACGCGTGGGCGGGCGCTCCGACAGACCAGGTGCGCTCGTATACCGACCGCGTGCAGAAGGTCCTGGAGGATCCTGCGCTCACGCTGCTGCAGCGTCGCGAGGCGGTGCGCGTCCTCGCGGCCGAGGCCTTCGACACGACGGAAACCGCGCAGCGGGCGCTCGGCGTGCACTGGCAGCAGCGAACGCCCGCCGAGCGTGAGCAGTTCGTGAAGCTCTTTGCGAACCTCCTGGAGCAGACCTATGTATCGCGGATCGACGAGTACGGGGGCGAACACCTCGAGTACATCGACGAGCAGGTGGATGGCGACAAGGCCACGGTACGGGCCCGCGTCATCACGAGCAAGGGCACCGAGGTGGCCGTCGTATCACGGGTCATCCAGAAAGGGGACCGCTGGCTGATCTACGACATCCTCATCGAGAACCTGAGCCTGATCTCCAACTACCGCTCGCAGTTCGATCGAGTCATTCGAACGTCGTCCTACGGAGAACTGGTCAAGCGTCTCCAGGCTCGGGTCATTGCCTTGAACGAGAAGGACGCCAAGACGGCGCGGGACGCCGCCCCGGCCCCCGCTAGCCGTGGATGTTTTCGCCCGTCGACGCTGAGCAGAACTGACGTCCACATTCCAAGGAGACAGACAAGATCATGCCCAACGCGATAGTGACGAAGGCCAAGCCGATCACTCTGCCGCCCCTGCCGTGGGCGGACAACGCTCTCGATCCCGTCATCTCGAAGAACACGATCAGCTTCCACTACGGCAAGCACCACCAGACCTACGTGGACAAGCTGAACGAGCTCATCGCCGGCAAGCCCGAGGCGGACATGCCGCTCGAGGACATCGTCAGGAGTACGGTCGGCGACCCGAAGAAGGTGGAGATCCTCCACAACGCCCAGCAGACGTGGAACCACACGTTCTACTGGAACAGCCTGCGGCCGAAAGGCGGCGGGAAGCCACCGCGAGAGATCGCCGAGAGGATCGAGAGCTCCTTCGGAGGCTACGACGCTTTCAAGAAGACATTCGCCGCGGCGGCGGTGGGGCAGTTCGGCAGCGGCTGGGCGTGGCTCATTGCCGAAGAGGGCAAGCTGAAGGTGGTCGCGACGCCCGACGGCGAGGACCTCCTTCCCACGAGCGCGACACCGCTGCTCACCCTGGACGTCTGGGAGCATGCCTACTACCTCGACTATCAGAACCGCCGGAAGGACTACGTCGTCGCGGCCATTGACAGCCTCCTGAACTGGGAGTTTGCCGCGCAGAACCTTGCGAGCCCTTGAGGAGGCCTAAGAATGTCATTCGGCATTTACATCGTTGGCTACATTATTTTGATTATCGGCTTGGCGCTCGGCGCCCACTTGCTGCAGGTGCCCCAGAAGTGGATCGGCGTGGGAGTGGTCTGTCTAGTCGGCATGGCGATCATCCACGGCGTGACGGCGACTCGGCACAAGGATCCAGTGCCCTGAGGAAGGGCGCAAAGTGCGCGAGGCCCCTAAGTAGTCAAGACGCGGGAGAATCGCCATGTTGGTTCAAGACCTGACCAGGCAGGAGAGCCTGGCGCTGCTGGCGCGCACACGTCTCGGTCGGCTCGGGTGCGCCCAAGGGTCTCAGCCGTACGTAGTGCCCGTCTATTTTGCCTACGAGGACAATGCCCTCTATAGCTTTGCCACCCTTGGGCAAAGGATCGAGTGGATGCGTGCCAATCCACTGGTCTGTATCGAGGTGGACGAGGTCGTGGACCAGCAGCAATGGGAAAGTGTCATCGTCTTCGGTCGCTACGAGGAGCTGCCTGACACGTCAGAGTGGCAGGGCGCGCGCGCAGTGGCTTACAAGCTTCTCAACAAAAGCCCCATGTGGTGGGAGCCCGCATACGTTCAATCGATCCACGGCGGCACGCCGCGTCCCCTCGTGCCGATCGTCTACCGCATTCACATCGCCCGGATTACCGGCCACCGCGCGACCCCTCGAGCCCGTGGCGTCGCCTGACACCAGGCTGTCACGACCGACCCTCTATGACTTCTACGTTCCGCGGTAGCCGGTTCGTCCCCTCTCAGTATTGGACGAAGGTCCGATAGCGGGAGCCGCACGAAGGGGTCTAGGCTGAGAGCGTGCTGACGCTCCCGGCAACCGCCCGTGTGCTTCCCCTAGCGCGTGAGGTGAATCATGGACACCAATACTCTCTTGATCATTCTTCTGGTCGTGCTCGTCCTCGGCGGTGGCGGTTTTGGATACACTCGCTGGCGCAGGTAACGTCCTCGAAGGACCACCATGACACTTCGCAAGGTGACCCGCAGCGATCCGTATGTCACACACTTCTGCGCTCTCGATTGCCCTGGCCGTGCTGTGGGCCCTGTCAGGTTGCGCCACCTCTGAATCGCGAGGGAAAGAGGGTGCGCCGACGACCGTCAAGGCGTCCGAACTCAACGAGGGCTACGCACTACTGTACGATCTTCTGGCCAAGGAGAAGCAGTCCAGTCTGCTGTCGCTCATCAAGAAGGAATCCCCCGAGCTCAAATCGCTACTGGAGAGAATCTCCAAGACGTCCAAGGCCACCGCCACCGAACTGGAAGCGTTGGCTGAGATGAACCCGCCCCTGGCTTTAAAGGCCACGAATCTGCCCAGACTCGAACAGACGGCGCGCGAATCCATCGACAAGCAGACGAGCAAAGAGCTCTTACACAGCGACGGCATGGGCCTGGAGCTCAATATGGTGAGCTCGCAACTCGCTGGAATGAACTACGCTACGCATCTGGCCCGCAGTCTGGCCCTTGTTGAGACCAACCCGCTGCGCAAGGCGTTTCTTCAGCGAACCGACCGCAGATTCTCCGACCTGCACGCCCAAGCATACAAAATGCTCCTTGCCCGCTATGAGCGTTAGGGCAAGAGGTTGCCATGAGCGGCTCCCCCGATAGCCCCGTCGCGGAAGATCCTTCCCAGGTCGAGCGTCGGCTCGCCGCGATCCTCAGTGCCGATGCCAAAGAATACAGCCGCTTGATGGGCGTAGACGACGTCGCGACCGTTGAAATGCTCACAGACTATCGGAAGGCGATGGCCGTGCTCGTCAGCCAGCATCGCGGGCGCGTGGTGGACTCCGCCGGGGATAGTCTTCTCGCGGAGTTTTCCAGCGTTGTGGATGCCGTCCAGTGCTCGGTCGGTATCCAAGAGGAACTCAATGCGCGAAACGCCGATCTGTCGCTGGACCGCCGCATGGACTTCAGGATCGGGGTCAATCTCGGCGAGGTCATTGTCGAGGGTGACCGAATTTACGGAGACGGAGTCAACATCGCGGCGCGCGTCCAGGGGCTTGCCGAAGGTGGAGGTGTGTGCATCTCGGGTTCGGTGTGTGACGAGATCTCGGGCAAGCTATCGTTCGTGTGCGAGCCACTCGGCGAGCACACGCTCAAAAGCTATCGATGAGGCGGTGCGGGTGTATCGGGTGCGGGCTCGCACCCACTCCGAGGCCGCGCTCCCGTCGGACCCGCCCGAGACTATCCAGGGGCCCGGGGCGGGTGACAAACCGTCCGTGGCCGTGCTTCCCTTCACGAACATGAGCGACGACCCGGAGCAAGAGCACTTCACGGACGGCATCACTGACGACATCATCACCGATCTTTCCAAGATCGGCGGGCTTTCGGTCGTCGCGCGCAATTCGGTCTTCACGTACAAGAACAAGGCGGTGAAGATCCCGGAGGTGGGCCGCGAGCTGGGGGTGCGATACGTTCTGGAGGGCAGCGTCCGGAAGGTCGATGACCAGGTCCGTATCACGGCCCAGCTTGTCGATGCCGTGGCCGGGCATCATCTGTGGGCGGAACGCTACGATCGTGACGCGAGCGACATCTTTGGTGTCCAGGACGAGGTATCGCAAACGATAGCGGTTGCCCTGAAGAATATCTTGATCGCGGAAGATGGACCACCATGAGGGTGCTTCCCACTTTGACAGACTCCGGCTCGTCGGAGTGAAGTGAAGGATCGGTCGGGCCTGTTGTTGATCCTGGGAGTGCTGATGGTGACGGCCGTCTCCTGCGTCCGGAGTCCGATCCCCATCGTGTTCCCTCAGGTCACGATCGAGGACCCGTCGTTCGCACCCACGATGGAGGCGTATACCGCCGCGCCCGTCCGATGGTCGAATCGCGTCGAGATTCTCCTGAACGGGGAGCAGATCTTCCCGCCCAGGTCGCGGCCATTCGCTCGGCGCAGAAGACCTTCACGTATGCGCAGTACGTCTATGAGACGGGTCCTCCCGCCCAGGCCCTCATCAGGGCCATGAGTGAGCGCTGTCAGTCGGGCGTCCATGGTCACATCCTGGTCGACGGGATCGGCTCGCTGTCCATGCCGGCCGAGTCGCGGCAGACCCTCGAGCAGGCTGGGTGCGAGTTCGCGATCTTCCGGCCCGTGGATCTGCCGACGATCTTCGACGTCAACGATCGGAATCATCGTCGCATCCTCGTCGTCGACGGACGCATCGGGTTCACCGGAGGCTCCGGCGCCAGCTCGAAGTGGATGGGCAATGGGCGCCGCGAGGGGTACTGGCGCCAGACGGACGTCCGGATCGAAGGCCACGCGGTGACCGATCTGCAGGCGGCATTCGCCGAGAACTGGCTCGAGGCAACCGGGCGGGCCCTGGGGGAGCGGGTTATTTCCCGCGTCAGGAGCGACGAGGCGAGGTGCTGGCCCAGATCGTTCGCAGCTCGCCGGAGCGGGGCAGTCTTCCCATGTACATGATGTACCTCTTCGCGATCTCCTCCGCGCAGCGAGCGATCTATCTCACCAATCCATATTTTGTGCCCGACGCGGGGATCACGAGCGCGCTGATCGACGCACGGGCCCGGGGCGTGCGGATCGTGCTGCTCCTTCCGGGCGACATCGATCACGAAATCGTGGAAGCAGCGAGCCGAGCGGGGTTCGGTCGTCTCCTGGACGTCGGGGTGGAGATCTACGAATACCAAGCGGGGTTGCTGCACGCCAAGACCATGACCATTGACGGCGAGTGGGCCATGGTAGGCAGCGCCAACATGGACAACCGCTCACTCGCCCTCAACAACGAGATCAGCCTGGTCGCCTACGACCGCGAGGTGGCCGGGCGCCTCCAGAGCATCTTCGAAGAGGACCTCAGCCATTCTCGCGCCATCGATGCCCAGACGTGGCGCACGCGAAGCGCCTGGAAGCGCTTCTGGGAGTATTTGTCCTGGCCGATCCGAAGCCTGTTGTAGCGTCCTCGCCCAACGAGAGCCGCTCAGCCGATCGTGGAATCTCGCCTCGGATGCGAGCTTAGCTGGGGCAGGGGTGACCTTTGACACGGCTGCCGCGCCGCCTAAACTCGCGGTCACGTCCCACCAAGGTCACCTTTGCTTCTTTTGGGAGACTCGCAATGCTGCGTCCAGTCGGATTCCCGGGGGCGCAAGGGTAGCCGCGGTCGTCGAGTCCAGCGGACGTATCCGCGATTTGATGTTCACCACGCCGTAGACAGCCGAGGAGAGGGCGATGGGCGAGATCGTGTTCGGCGGCGCGATGTCACACGTGCTGGATCCCGACTACTACCAGGCCGCGTGCGGTGACCTCGGCCGACAGAAGGTCGTCGAGGCCATGGACGCCATCGGGAAGATGGGCGACCGCTTCGTGGAGAGAAAGCCCGACGCGCTCATCGTGGTGGCGGACGATCACATGAACGCGTTTTCGTTCAACTGCGTACCGGCCATCTGCGTGCGCATCGGCAAGAAGGTCCAGCGCATGATGCAGGACGACGCCGAGGCCTTCGACAAGGTCCTTGATCACATGGCGCCGGAGTACGCGCTCCACGAGGAGCTCGGCAATAGCATCCTCGAGCAGGGAGTGAAGAATGGTTTCGACCTCGCGCTCTCGTGGGAGGCGCCCATCGACCACGCTTTCCTGAGCCCCGTGAACACGCTCTTGGGCCGGCGTACCATTCCGCCCCTTGTCCCCATCTTCGTGAACGCCTTCATCGCCCCGCAGCCCACGGCGCGACGCTGTTTCCAGTTCGGCCAGCACATCGCACGGGTGGTGGCCAAGAGCCCGTGGGCGGTGGGCATCATCGCCACCGGCGGGCTGTCGCACTTCCCCGAGCTCTTGCTGGGCCGCGTCGGGGAGACCGACACGGTGTTCGACCGCAAGCTGATCCACCTGATGGAGCGCGGGGAGCACGAGCCACTGCTGGATCTAACCGCCGACGAGCTGCACAAGACGGGGAGCCACGAGTTCCTGAACTGGATGGTCCTCCTCGGCGCCATCACGCCCGCCCGCGCCGAGGTCCGGTACTTCGGCGAGCTGCCGCGGATCAACCTCGCCGCCGTGGAATGGAGGCTGTGATGAGCCGCTACGCCATCAACAGTCTCCTGTATCACCTCAAGAAGGACCCGAACCTGCGCGCCCGCTTCATCAAGCAGCCGAGCGCGGCCATTGCCGACGCCGATCTCACGGACGAGGAACGCGCCGCGTTCATCGCGGGCGACATGCGGAAGATCAACGAGCTCGGTGGATACCTCCACCTGGTGATGTCCATTCCGAAGATCGGCACGCACGGGGGCACTGAGCTGCTGGGGCATGACGGCGGTCAGCTCATCGAGGGCGCGCCGGGCCGGCGAGGCAGGAAGGCGGTCAGGAGCCCCAGGAGCAGGAGAAAGGGGCACACACGGTAGACGGTGGCGATGCTGGTGAGGTCGGCGAGCTTGCCGAGGGCGGCCGCGCCCAGGCCTCCCAGGCCGAACGAGAAGCCGTAGAACATCCCCGCAGCCAGACCCACCCGGCCCGGCAGCAGCTCTTGCGCGTAGACCAGGATGGCGGAGAAGGCCGAGGCCATGATCATGGCGATGAGCACGGCCAGGATGCCGGTCCAGAACAGATTGGCGTGCGGGAGAACGCAGCGCGAAGGGCAAAGCCCCGAGGATCGAGAACCACATCACGGGGATGCGTCCCACGCGGTCACCGACGGCTCCGCCGGCAAGGGTGCCGACCACAATACCCACGAGGAAGGCGAACAGGTAGAACTGTGCCGTCTGCACGGGCAGGTGGAACTTGTCGATCAGATAAAACGTGTAGTACGAGCCGAGGCTGGCGCTGTACACGTTCTTGGAGAAGAGCAGGGCCACGAGGATGGCCACGGCCTGGATGACTTGCCGGCGAGGCAGCGTGTTCTGGCGCGGGGCCGTGACGGACACCACGGCAGCGGCCCGGGTGCGCGGGCCCGATCCGGCGGCGGTGCGATGGCGCGCGTACCAGCCACCGACGAGCAGGAGCACGAAGATGGCGATGAGCGCCGCCACCGAGAACCACGCAATGCTCGATTGCCCGTGTGGCACCACCACAAATGCGGCGAGCAATGGGCCCGGAGGCAGAGCCGATGTTGCCCCCGACCTGGAAGAGGGACTGGGCGAGCCCGTAGCGTCCGCCGGCCGCCATGCGGGCCACGCGGGATGCTTCGGGATGGAAGATCGACGAGCCCATCCCGATCAACATGGCGGCGAAGAGGATCGCGGGATACGTCGCGGCGCGGGACATCAAGAGGAGACCGACGAGGGTGAGGCTGATGCCCGCGGTCAGGGAATACGGCTGCGGGTGGCGGTCGGTATAGAGACCGACCACGGGCTGCAGCATGGAAGCCGTGCACTGAAAGGCCAGGGTGATCAAACCCACCTGGCTGAAGGTCAAGCCGTAGGAGTTCTTGAGGATGGGATAGAGCGCGGGCACCAGCGACTGCATCATGTCGTTGAGCAAATGGCAGAAGCTCAGCGACAGGATGATCGAGAAGGTGGCGCTGATGGCTGGTGTCGCCGCCCGTGACGACACGGCGGGGGCCGCGTGTGTTGCTCCTGACGCAAGTGATCCGTCGCTCATCGTCATAGGATAGCAGCAGTCGGCAGAAACCACGTGGCGTACGACGGGCGGTGGTCAGGAACCCTCGCAAGCACGGCCAGGGGCGAAACCGGCGCGGTGTCAGTCGCGGACCGCGACCGTGAACGGCGTCGTGAGCGTGCGGAACTCTTCGTCCGTCTTTGTCCCGTCGCGCCACATGAAGACGGCGAAGCGCCCCGGCCGGTCGAGGACGGTGAGCGGGTGATGCCAGGTGCCGACGTGGTAGGTGATGCCCTGGCCCGGCCCCGCCAGGAACGCCATGGCGCGCGAGGCATCGGGCCCCCATCGGCGTCGGGCGGCGCGACGATCACGAGCCAGCGTGAAACGTCGAGGGGCACGAAGCTCTGCGAGGAGAACTCGTGCCGCTCCATCACCTTGGCCTCCAGGGGCAGGGTCTGGAGAAATTTCGCGTGGGAGACCGCGAGGCTCGGCCGCGCGGCGGGGCGGAGGGTCCCGAGACCCTGGTCGAAGTAGATCCGGCCGAAGTCCGCGGGCGGCGCGAGGACGTCTCCGTACGGCGAGAACTCCTCGGGGGTCAGGGGCTTGGCGACGATGGTCACGGTCGTGCCGTCATCTGCGTGGGGTCCATGCCGTAGAACAGTCTGGCTCCCGTCTCCCGGGGCGCGGCCATGGATGCTCGGCCAGCACCTTCTCGTTGACGTCGGCGCCCCAGCCGGGAGCGTCGGTGAGCCAGATGTGACCGTCGCGAATCTCCGGCGGCTTCGTCACCAGCGCGCCCTTCCACGGCACGTCGTCGATGTCGATCTCCATGATGCGCACGTTGGGCAGGACGGCGCACAGATGCAGCGAGTGCAGGTCGGCGAGGTGGCTGTAGTAGTTGTGCGGCGCGATGTTGATCTCGCACGCCTCGGCGAGGCGGCCGATCTGCACCGACTGCGAGAACCCGTTCCACGGCACGTCGATGATGGCCACGTCCACCGCGTGCTTTTCCAGGAAGGGCCGGTACTGCCGCACCGACACCAGGCTCTCGCACGAGGCGAGGCGGGTGGAGGTCGACTGCTTGATCTGCAGGAGCGCGTCGGGATCCCAGTTGTCGTATTCGAGCCACTGCAGGTCGTACTTCTCGAGCAGCTTGGCGATGCGCAGGACGCCTTCGGTGCGGAAGTTGTAGTTGAGATCGAGGCATATCCCGACCTTGGGCCCCACCGCCTGGCGGAAGGTGCCGATCGAGCCGGTCGATGGCATCCAGGATCTCCACGGTGGGCGCGCCGTCGGTGGTGTTGATCCCGCTCGCGAAGCCGGGGAAGTAGACGGTCGCCGGGTCGCCGGGAATCACCATGTTGGTCTTGAGCGCGGTGAAGCCGCGGGCCACCACCTCGCGCCCGAGGGCGGCGATGTCGTCGTAGGTCCGGAGCGGCGGCGTGCCCAGCATGCTGCCCATGCGGGCCCGCGTCGTCCCGCAGTGTGACCAGTAGAGCCGCATGCGGTCACGCATGGGCCCGCCGAACAGCTCATAGACCGGCACGCCGAGCGCCTTGGCCTTGATGTCCCACAGCGCCAGCTCGATGCCCGCCATGGCCTTGAAGCGACACGCCGCCGTAGTTCTGCCGGCTCGCCCGCAGCATGTCCCAATAGAGGCGTTCCACCGGCCGCGGGTCCTGGCCGACGAGCAGGGGGCGAGGTCGCGGACGCTACCCGCGATGCCGTAGGGGCTCCGGTTGTCGCTGCATTCGCCCCAGCCGATCAGGCCGGTGTCGGTCTCGATGCGGACGAACGTCCACGGCCGCCAGCCCCCGTCCGCGTGGAGCGCCTCGACGCGTTCGATCTTCATAGTGATCCTCCGGCCGACAAGCATGCACAGGGTGCGGTCCGTTTGCCAGTCAATCTCGCGCGGGGCGCCGACCCTCGGCCCGGGCCGGCCGGAAGCGCCGGCATGACAGCCGACGGGATAGGCGGCGCACGTTGTTCAGGGTGGAAGCTTGCCGAACCACTCCGCGAACTCGGTATCTACCGTACCGAGCGGGCGCCCAAGCACGGCTTCGAGGAGCTCGACTCCCTGTGCGGCTGGGCGATCGCTCACCTTGCGACCGCGAAACGCGTTGTAGACGGGCAGCAGCTCGCCCCGCTCCTGAAAGTAGAGCATCAGGTACCTGGCCGTGGCGTGGTTCGCGGCTTGCTTTCCGCTGCTGCCCCCGCGTCGGACGGCCCCGCCACGTCATCCAGAGCGCCGCGGTTCATCTGCACGAGGTCCTTGATGCCCGGACGCTCCGCCCAGTATTTGCGCAGGAGGGCTCCCCGCCAGTTGCTCACGCCGACCGCGCGCCCTTGCTCGAATCCGGAAACCTCGTAGAGCGCGGCCATGCCTTCGTCGAGAAACGGCGGAATGTCTCCAAAGTTGCCGCGGACCATCACGTGAAACAGCTCGTGCGCGAACGTGCCGTAGGCTTTGCCGTCGGCCCACCCGACCATGCTCTGATCGGCCGAAAACGAATAGCCGATGCTCCCGGGAGCCAGGTCGATGCCGTGAAGCTTCCGGGCCAGATCGCGAAGCTGGCTGCGATCGGCGGCAAAATACACGGTGATGAGGAAGGGTGGGGGCCGCATGCCGTACTCGGACACGAAGAACTGCAGGTATTGCTCGAGACTCTCACCGACGCGTTTCAGCTCCCCGGCGCTGGGAGAGGTGGCCGGCGCCATCTGTTGCACCATGTCGCTCGGGCGCGCGGCCTGCGTCGCCGGGCTGCCCGCGGGAGGTTTCGGCGCCTGCGCCCCGCCCGGAGCGTTGGGACTCTTCGACGACTTGCTCTTGAGCAGGTCGTCGAGATCTGGGTTCAAGGGTGCGTTGGGTGAGCCCGCGCCACCGGGCGTCGAGGCGCCTGGACCGCTCCCCCTCCTCCGCGCGGCGCTGCGGCATTGAGGATCCCCGGGGAGACGCCGGCGCTCCTCGGGGCGGGCCGGGGACCGGCAAGAATGAAGTGGCCGACCGCCTGGATCTCGAAGTCGGGCCCGATCAGCTTGGCGACGCTGCGCACCGCCTTCTGAGAATCGGAGGGCACAAACAATCGCTGGGCGAACTGCTCCGGCGGAACCGCCGCGACCACCGTCGCCCGGCTGTCGCCGCTCGGCTGCGCGTCGAAGTTGGTGCCGCCCTTGCCATGATAGGCCACGCCGACCATGGCCGCGGGCGCGGTCACGGGCAGCCGCTCCGGGGCCGCGCTCGCGGAGCACAATTGCCGCTGGCTCTCCACTCGCGTACGGGTGGCCGGGCTCAGGTTGTAGTTCTGGAGAATCCAGGCGAAGAATTCGTTGCCGAGCTGGCGCCGATCGGGCAGGCGGCAGGCACTCGTCGCGATCATGTAATCGATCTCGGGGGTGCGGACGCCCGTCCGCTCGCGATAGGCGATCAGCTCTTGCGTTGCCCTCGCATAGTCTCCCTGCCTCCATATCGCCTCGAGGCGGTCGAGCTCGCTGTCCGCAGAAGCGTCACGGGCGGAGATGAGGGCAACGCAACAGCCGAGGGCGGTCAGGACGACAAGCGACGCCGTGGAACGACCGATCTTGATGCGCCACATGGAAGACCCCCTGGCCGCGCCGTCCTGCGTGCGCGAGCCGCCCGCTACTTCTTGGACGTTCCCTGGCCCTTCAGATCCTTGAGAATCTCCGCATCGCTCCGCGGCATCTGTGCCGAATCGCTCCGGCCCAGGGGTGGAGGAGGCGCCTCGGCGGCGGCGCCTGACGTTTCTCGGAGATAGACCGGTCCGTCGTTCACGTTGAGATCCATGCTGGTGGCGAGGGTCGCCAGGATGAGGATGGTGCCGAGTGCGGCCAGCACCAGCCCGGGCGAGGCAGTGGTGAGGAGACCTTCCAGAGGCCACCTTCGGCGCCCAGGTTGGATGATGCCTCCTGCAGCTTGCCCAGAATGAACGCGGCCCCCACCATCGCGAGGATCGTACCCGTGACGAAGCCGAGGTAGCGGGTCCAGATTCTCGAGATCAGCAGGACTCCCGCGTGATGATACCGACGCTGGAGCACGTTGGCTTCCAGGATGGACAGGGTTTGCCAGCGCGCTTGCTCGATCCGGCTGTTGAGGGCGCGCGGATCCTGGATCTTCCCGCTCTGCGTGTCCTTCGCGATCTCATCCAGCGAGGCCATGGCGGGGCCGAGGTCGAGCCGGGGCGCCTTCTCGATACGCGTCTGCAGGTAGTAGAGCTGAACGAAGCTCGCCACGATGAAGAATGCGGTCAGCGTGACGAGGAGGCCCACCATGAGAGGGAGGAGCCGTCTCTGCCACGTGCGGTCCGAGGCGCCCACGGTGGCGCGCCGTCCTTCCTTGTGAACCACGGATTGCGTTTTCGCGCCGAGCTCCGGACTGTCCGAAGGGCTCGCGATGACCGCGGTCACTGGCGCGTTGACAAGCTTGCCGGCCTCGAGGCTCGAGGAATCCATGGAGATCCTCCAGGAGGAACTGCAGCGATTCTAGCACCAGAGGGCGGTCGGCCCACCATCCAGCCCGCGGCGGGGTTCCACTCCTACTGCGCCGTCCAGCCTCCGTCGATGACGAGCTCGCTGCCCGTCACGAACGACGACTCGTCGGAGGCAAGATAGAGCACGCCGTAGGCGACCTCCTCCGACTCTCCGTAGCGGCCGAGGGGAATACGCGACACCATGCGCTCGTATATCGCGGGGTCGGCACGCCGCTTCTCGGTCATCGGGGTGAGAATGGGTCCCGGATGTACGGAGTTCGCGCGGATGCGGTCCTTCGCGTACTGGAGGGCAGTCAGCTTGGTGAGGAGCCGAACCGCGCCCTTGGACGCTTGATACTGCGGACTGCTGTCGGCCATCCCCACGAGGCCGAGCTGCGACGAGATGTTGACGATGGAGCCGCCGCCCCTTGCCGCATGGCCGGGATGACGGCCTTGCTCCCGAGGAACACCCCTTGGCGTTCACGTCCATCACGCGGTCCCATGCCTCGACGGGCGTATCCTCGAGTCGGCTCGCGCCGCCGATGCCCGCATTGTTGATGAGGACGTTCAGCGTGCCGAAATGCTTCAGGGCGAGGTCAACAGCTCGCTGCCAGTCCGCCTCGCTCGTCACGTCGAGCCGGGTGAAGACTGCCTCGCCGCCCCTGGCGCGCACGTCCGCCTCCACCGCCCGGCCTTCGGCTTCGAGAACATCGCCGATTACCACGCGCGCCCCTTCGCGGGCGAAGAGGCGCGCCTCCGCCGCTCCCATCCCGAGCGATCCGCCGCTGATGAGCGCGACCTTGCCTTCGAGCCTCATATCGCCTCCTCCTCATCCGATGTCTTTCCCGCGCATCCTAGCGCATTGGGCAATGCGAGCGAAGGCTCTACTCTTTCCTGGTAGGGTCGTCGCACCGGCCGAAAAACTTACTCGCGTAGGGAAGAATGACTGATTGATTGTTGCCCGAAGTCCCGCTCCGCTGCGCTTGCGGCATGACGAATGCACCTCGAGAGGTCCGGGGGTATCCGTCATGAGCTTGATCGCACTGACATCGATGATGTACGAGACGACCGAAGCGGGCGGATTCGCCAGACTTTTGTCGCCGCCGCGCTCATCGTCGTCCTCGCCGCCATGATCCTGGTGGGCAGGGCGTACGACCTCAGCCGGAAGCGAGAGGCGCAGGCCGCTTCGCTCGAGACACGGATTTCCCGGTCTCTCCGTGCCGATCCATCGCTATCACCCTTTCCGATTGTCCCAACGGTCAGGATTCCGTTGTGGCGGGGCTCACCCGTCATCATTGCGATGACAGGCTCGGTCCCGCGATCACAGATCCGGCTTGCTGCAGTCGAGCTGGCCCTGCGCGAAGCGGGAGGAAAGCCAGGACGTATCGCGTCGAAGACGGGATTTTGGTGGATCAACCATCGCCCAACGCGCGGCGTAGCCTGACGCGCGGGGTGGATGAGCGGCTCAGAGCGTGAGTCAGCGCGGTGTGGCGACAATCAGCTCGGCGTGGCCGGTCTCGGCGAGGAACCGGCGAATGTCCGAAAGAGGGGTGACCAGGGTCTGGCCGGGCATCGGGACATCGATGTACCACGGCGGCTCGCTGCCCTGGGACGTGACGCGCGCCGTTCGGTAGCCTTCGACGAGGCCAATCAGGCCGCCGTCGCGCGCGTCGTACACGCCGCCACCGCTTGCCCCGTAGCTCACCGATGCATCCACCATGAGTCGTGGCGCCAGCTCCTGGTCACCCACCACGCTGTGAACGCCGTTCACCTGACTGACGATCCCTCTGGCGAGCGTCATGTTGCGACCCCACGGGAAGGCCACGACCCAGATCGACTCGCCGAGCCTCGGAGGCCCCGCCGCGCGGGGCGGGCATGCATTCGTCGCTCTCCGTTCGGAGGAGAGCCACGTCGAGGTCGGCGGTCTCACGATATGCCACGACACTGCCCGGCTCTTTCGTTCCCGCTCCGTGCTGACGGCCGAAGAGCAGATAGATGGCCTTCTGGCCTATGGCGCCGGCCACGGTGTGACCACTCGTGAGCACGAAGCATTCCGAAGTCCGACCTTTGGGTCGAGAGGCGATCACCACACCCGATCCGGTTCGGAAGCGCCGGCCTTCCGGATGCTCGAGGATGATCTGAACAGCGGAGGGCAGTAGGCGGTCGAGAACGTCCTCGGGCCGGGACTCGCTCTGCGGCGTGACGGCACAACCGGCGCCGAGGACGACGATGGTCACGCAGGCAGCCAGCGCCCGCGCAAGAACGTGAAGATCTCCACGGCGCAGACGCATGAATCGCATCATACAGCGAACCCGCGCGGACGTGCTAGACGTCGCACCTCAGCGAATCTCATGGCACGTGGCTTGCTTTCTTGAAAGTACGTCGATATTGCCCGATGTCACGTTGACGCGGAGAGGAGGAAAAAGGAATGAGGAAGAATTTGCACTTCTCCATGGCGATGGTCGTTTTGCTCGCAGTGGCCGTTGCGCCGGGGCTGGCGCGCGCTCAGCAGCCGGACATTAAGGCACAAGGCTCGGGAGATGCCTCACTGGAGGGCACGGTCAAGAAGGTCGACAAGGCAGCGAGAACAGTCGAGATCTCCGTTGGCCAATTGGGCCTTTGGGCCAAAACCCTCGAGCTGACCAACCGAACCCAGATCGAGACCGAGGGTCAGCGCGCCACGCTTGCGGACATTGCGGAAGGCGTGAAGGTCAAAGCTTCCTATGAGACTCGGGCCGGTAAAAGTTTCGCGACCCATATCGACTTGGTACCGATGCCCGACCCGAAGGACGTCCAAATGCAATAGCAAGCCTGCGGGGGCCGGATAGACGGGGCGCGGGATGGAGATCTCGCGCCCCTTCTCGCCGTGCTCGCTGAAAGCGAAAAGGCGAGGGCTGCGAAATATGTGCCTTGCCACTTCCGCGGCGCGGAATGTTTCTCCGAAACCCTCCGTAGAAACGGCATCAATGAACCGGTGAACGAAGCGGCTGGGAGTTTTTGCACGCTATGGCAGTTTATCCCGTCGGCCAATGCTCATAGACCACGATCATGGAGGGAGAAGAAATGACACGAGTAATCGGGATGCGGAGCGTTGCTCTTGGGTTCGCCGCCACTCTTGCCCTCACGGGTCCCATAGCATGGACCACTGATGCGCTCGCCCAGGGCACCGCACCCGCCGCGTCTCAACCGCCGGCCGCGCAGGGTGGCCAGATGGTTGAAGGCAAGATCGCGAAAGTGAGCGGCGCCAAGCTCACCCTCGCCGACGGAACCGTGCTCATGATCCCGTCCGATGTGAAAGTCCAGCGTGCGGATCTCAAGCCCGGGGCGACAGTCAAGGCGAGCTTCGAGGAACTCGGCGGCCAGAAGGTGGTGACGGCCATCGCGGTCGAGCCCACCAAGTAGCCGATCTCCAGACTCCCGCCATGTGAGAGCCGGAGCCTGGCTCCGGGCTCTCTGTCCTTGTCCAATGTCTCCCGTGGCCGCTCGTCGGGCAGGCGCCCGACCGACCCTGTCCGTTCCTCGATCGGGCGCCACCCGCGCGGGTGGGCCTCACGAAGTTGAGGTGCACGATGCGGGTGCGTCATCCGAGCCCGGCGGCTCGCGCGACCAGAAGCAATCCTGCCCCGACGGCGCCGGCTCCGATGGCTCGCGCGATGCGCTCACCGGCCGGCGCGAGGCGTTCGACGGTGATGGCGGCCGCCACGACCGCCATCGCGCGAAGATCCATGACCCCGATGACGAGAAGGATCGCCATCAGACTGGCGCAGCAGAGGCTGCAGTGGAGGCCGAGACGGAGACCGTATCGCCAGGCCGTGCCGGTGTGGGCCGGCAGGGTACGGCCGTGCCCGGGTGTCTCCCGGCAGCAGGCAAGGGAACGCGCCTTCCACGCGCTGAGCTGGAGGGAGCCGGCGATCAGGACGACCACGGAGGCCGCGATCGGTACGGTGTGCGCCAGCGCCCGCTGCTGCATCGCGATCGCCGCCAGCGCGGCGCCCACCGGGAACACCGCCATTCCGAACACGGTCCAGACGAAGAAGTAACCCACGCCCACGAGCGCGGTCAGCCGATCGAGGCGCGTCTCGCCTGTCTGCTCGAGGGCCTGGCGGTAGCGCCACAGCATTGGAACCAAGGACGGCATCATCATCGCCACCATCATCACGACCCACATGCCAAGGAACGACGCCGCGGCGCCCGGCCACGTCTGTCCGGGCATCCGCATCCACACCATCGACATCGTCCAGCCGCCGGGCATCGGCATCCCGCCCATCGCCGACATGGACGCGCACCAGACGATCGTGACCGTCGCGCTGGCGGCGAAGAGCAGCGCACAGACGCCAAGCAACGCGTGCGGGAAGCTCGCTCGGACACCAGGTGTCGCGAGATCTCAGTCCCGCAGTTGCGCCCCGAGGACCACATGTGCGCTCAGCCCTTGCCGTACTCATCGTGACGGCGCCACCAGAGGCCCTTCTCGTTGCGCCCCTTGGGTGCGCGGTCGAGCCACTGGTACATGCCCCAGAGACCGTCCAGCCCTCGCGCATAGGTGGAATAGGCGTGGTAGACGACGCCGTCCTCGAGCGTGAACGCGCTCATGCCCGGCCTCTCGCGCGTGTAGGTGGCCGCGTCGGTTCCGGCCATCGCCGCGAACTCGGCGACCGGCCCCTCGCCCTCGCGTACCTGCCACCGCCGCCTCGCGCCCGTAGTTGTATTCGACGAGCCCCTCGCGCTGCTGCTCCTCGCTGAACCAGACGTTGAAGTCGGAGTTGAAGTCACTGCCGAACGAGGACGCCCACGGAAACGTCCACCCCAACCGCCGCTTGTACGCCTGCAGCTTCGCGAGCGGGGCCCTCGACACCGCCCAAAGCATGACGTCGTGGTTGGCCAGGTGCACGGCGAACCCGTTGAAGCCGTCCGCGATCGCCGAGCAGGACGGGCATCCCGCCGCATAGTCGGGCCCGAACATGAAGTGGTAGACGAGGAGCTGGGAGCGCCCTCGGAAGAGGTCGGCGAGCGAGGCGCTGCCCTGGTCGGTCTCGAATCGATACTCCTTGTCGATCCGAACCCACGGTAGCTCCTGCCGTCGCTGCGCCAGCTCGTCGCTGCGCCGCGTGAGCTCCTTCTCCGCCTCGAGCAGGTCGAGTCGCGCGGCGAGCCACTCTCTTACGTGTCCCGGTCATGTGCTTGGTCATCGCTCTTCTCTCCTTCCTTGGGTGTCCTTCATCGTTCGTTCCTGTCCCTCACACGGTTTTTGCCTTGTCACCGTGTCCTCGGTGCGGCCTGGAGCTTGTTGCTCGTGATAACTTTAGCGCCGGGTATCCGAGCGATGGGAGTGACAAGTGTGACGGGATTCCGATGGACTCGCTGATCACGGCCGCCGCGCGTGCCTCATGGCCGGCGATCCCCTCGGCGCATTGAAGCGGGTCGCCCTGCGCGACGACGCGCCGGCTCTCGCGCTTCGAGGCATCGCGATGGCGCAGCTCGGCGATCTCGTTCGAGCGAAAGCCCTCCTGCGACGTGCCGCGCGTGCCTTCGGTCCGAAAGAGGCGGTGGCCCGCGCGAGGTGTGTGGTCGCCGAGGCCGACGTCGCGCTCGTCTCACGCGACCTGGGCTGGCCGGCGAAGGCGCTCGACGCGGCCCGGGCGACGCTCGAAGAGCACGGCGACCGGGTGAATGCCGCGTATGCGCGGTATCTCGAGGTCCGGCGCCTCCTCCTGATCGGCCGCATCGACGAGGCGGAGCGTACGGTCGACCAAGCTCGACCCCGCGCCCTTCCCTCCCGCGTCGAGAGTTGTCCACGAGCTGGTGGTGGCGGGGATCGCGATGCGGCGCCTCCGGACGAAGGTGGCGCGCGCGGCGCTCGCCCGCGCCGAGCGCGCCGCGCGCCACGCACGCATCCCTGCGCTGACGGCGGAGGTCGAAAGCCGCCTGTCTCGTCCTGAACACGCCCGCGGCGCGCCTGATTGCGAAGGGCGAGGAGCGACTCCTCCGGCTCGAGGAGGTCGAAGCGTTGCTGGCGTCGAACGCGTTCATCGTGGACGCGTGCCGCCATGTCGTGCGGGACGACGGCACGGTGGTCTCGCTCGCCAAGCGTCCGGTGTTGTTCGCCCTCGCCCGCGCGCTGGGCGAGGCGTGGCCGGGAGACGTACCGCGGGATACGCTCGGTTGCCCGCGCATTCGGATGGAAGCTCGCCGATGAATCGCATCGCGCGCGGTTGCGAGTCGAAGTAGGGCGGCTTCGCACGGTGCTGCGGACGCTGGCCGACGTGAGCGCGACGAAGCGAGGGTTTGCCCTGGCGCCGCGCCGCCCCCGCGAGGTCGTGGTGCTCGCGCGGCCCGTCGAAGAGGAGCATGCGGCGGTGCTCGCCTTCCTTGCCGACGGTGAATCGTGGTCGAGCTCGGCCCTGGCCCTCGCCCTTGGGACGAGCCAGCGCACCGTGCAGCGGGCGTTCGACTCGCTGGCGCGCCGCCGGCAAGGTGCAGTCGTTCGGTCGGGGGCGAGCCCGTCGTTGGATGACCCCGCCCCTGCCGGGATTCACGACGACCTTGTTACTCCCCGCTCCCCTGCCCATTGGCTAGGATGGAAGCATGAATCGATCGAACGCCGAGATCCTCCGCGAGTATGGACCCTTTACGGGTGTCGACAACGTGCATGGGGTCACGTATGACGGTCAGAACGTCTGGTTTGCCTCGGGAGACAAGCTGAACGCCTTCGATCCCGCGAGCGGGAAGACGCTGCGCTCGATCGAGGTCGCCGCGCATGCCGGAACGGCCTTCGACGGCCAGCACCTGTTTCAGCTCGCCGAGGATCGCATCCAGAAGATCGATCCGAAGACCGGCCGTGTGCTCGCCACGATCCCGGCGCCCGGCGGCGGCGGTGACTCGGGGCTCACGTGGGCCGAAGGGACGCTCTGGGTGGGGCAGTATCGGGACCGGAAGATCCATCAGGTCGATCCCCAGACCGGGGCGATTCTTCGCACGATCGAGTGCAACCGCTTCGTCACCGGGGTCACCTGGATCGACGGAGAGCTCTGGCACGGCACCTGGGAAGGTGACGAGAGCGATGTGAGGCGGAGTCGATCCTCGAACGGGAGAAGTTCTGGAGGTGCTCGAGATGCCGCCCGGAGTGGACGTGTCGGGGCTCGAGTCCGATGGCGGCGATCAGTTCTTCTGCGGAGGAGGCGGGAGCGGGAAGGTGAGGGCTGTCCGCCGGCCCCGGCGAGGCTCTGCGCCGGGGCGCCGCTCCAAGCGCCCCGTCGACTCCCCGAGCAAGTAGTCGAAGCGACCCGACAAGGTCCTCTCGAAGCGTGCCGCGAATCATCCGTCCTGCCTCTCGACGGGCCGTTCGTCGACGAGCGAGGGCGATGCGCTGCCGTCCTTCATGAGCTGTGCGTCTACAATATGCGGGTGCGCAGCCCGAACTTCGCGACGGCAGGAGCATGACCAGCACGTCTGGAGCATCCAGCACCCCTGATCCCACGGATCGCTCGACGCCGGCCTTCGTGTTCGCCACCGCGCTGGCTGTCGTGGCCCTCCAGCTCGCCACCGGCTGGCGCTACGGTCTGTTCCGCGACGAGTTCTACTACCTCGCCTGCGCCAGCCATCTCGATTGGGGCTACGTGGATCACCCCCGCTGTCGATCCTCGTGCTCGCGGGTGTCCGCGGTCTTCTCGGCGATGGTCTCCTCGCGGTCCGTCTCGTGCCGGCACTGCTCCTCGGGCTCCTGGTGTGGCTGGCGGCCCGGCTGGCCCGCGAGCTCGGCGGGGGCGCTTCGCACAGTCGCTGGCGGGGCTGACGGTGGCGGTCGCTCCCGAGTACCTGGCCCTCACCGGTTTCTACTCGATGAACGCCTTCGATCTCGTGTTCTGGGCGGTGGCCGCCCTGCTCGTGGCCCGCCTCGCGCGCACCGACGATGTGCGGCTGTGGCGCCCGCTCGGCCTGGTGATCGGCGTAGGCCTTCTGAACAAGGTCAGCCTGTTGTTCTTCGCGTTCGGCCTGGCCGTCGCTGTGCTTGTCACCCCCTTCGCCGGCACTTGGCCCGGCGGGAGCTGTGGGAAGGCGTAGTGCTGGCCCTCGTGCTCCTGAGCCCGTACGTGCTCTGGCAGCTGCGGCACGACTGGGCCACCCTCGAGTTCATGCGGAATGCGTCGCGCTACAAGAACGTCGCGCTCTCGCCTCTCAGCTTCGCCACTGCCCAGATCCTCGACTTGCATCCGCTGAACGCGCCGATCTGGCTGATGGGGCTGGGTTGGCTGCTCTTCGGCCCCAGAGGCCGGCGCTTCCGGGCCCTCGCCATCGTGTTCATCGTGACCTTTGTCGTCCTGGCCGTGCAGCACAGCAAGCCGTACTACCTGAGTCCGGCCTTTCCCATGTTGCTGGCTGCGGGGCCCTGGTCGTGGAAGGTTTCACGGAGCGACAGAGCTGGCGCTGGGTGAGGCCGGCACTGCTCGCGGTGCTGGCGCTGGGGGGCGCCATGACGGCCCCCTCGCCGTGCCGGTGCTGCCGGTTGAGGCCCTCATCGCGTACCAGCGGGCTCTCGGCATCACGCCGACGGCGGCTGAGAGGAATCGCCTCGGCCCCCTGAACCAGCACTTCGCCGACCGCTTTGGCTGGGAAGAGCTGACCCGAGAGGTCGCGCGCATCTATGCCGCGTTGCCGGCAGAGGAACGGGGCAAGGTCAGGATCGTCACGAGAAACTATGGCGAGGCCGGCGCGATCGACTACTACGGCCGCCCGTACGGCCTGCCCCTCGCCGTCAGCCCGCACAACAACTACTACCTCTGGGGCCCTGGTCCCGATGACGCTCAGGTGTTGATCATGGTTGGCTGGTCGAGCAAGGAGCTCGCGGGTTCTTTCTCGCAGGTAGAAGTGGCGGGCCGTGTCGAATCGCCATACGCCATGCCCTTCGAGACCCGCTGGCCCATCCACCTCTGCCGCGGCCTGAAGGCGCCCCTCCCCGAGGCATGGCGCCAGGGGAAGATGTTCATCTAGCAAAATCCGCTCATCGCCTCGATAGGCGATTGCCCGAAGGCTTGCCGTCGGTAACGTTGACCGAGTCATTGTGAGATCGAGTGACGCCCACCCCAGAATTCTTGAGGCTTTACTTGGGCATGGCCTATGACCGCGCCGGGCATGCTTCTTGCCTCGTAGTCTCGCCGACAGCCGTCTCAAACCCGTGAGCAGAGGGAGAACGTAAATGGGCAACATCTTCTACATCATCGGTGTCGTCGTAGTCGTGCTCGCCATCCTCGGATACCTGGGGCTGCGCTAGACGAGCTCGCCGGCCCCGCGCTTCGTATCGCCGACCTGACCCGCGCAGGGTAAGCGGCACATGGAGATACTGCGGGGCGGGCCGAGCGAGGCAAGCATGCATGACGCGATCGCAGTGATTCTCGGGGAGGCCGCGGAAGCCGGCTTTTCCCCTGACCCTGAGTCGATCGAAGCCGGCCGTACCCATCGGGGAAGTATCGGATCATCGACGTGCCGGTGAGCAACTGCCTGCACTCGGAGATCCGTCGCATCTACGTGCTGACCCAGTACCAGTCGGAAAGCCTGAACAAGCACATCGCCAGCACCTACAAGTTCGACATCTTCTCCTCGGGTTTCGTGGCGGTCATCGCCGCGGAGCAGACCGAGGAGCGCTCCGACTGGTTCCAGGGCACCGCCGACGCCGTCCGTCGCAGCATGCGCCACGTCGGCACCGAGCAGTGGGACGACATCGTGATCCTGTCCGGCGATCAGCTCTACCGGATGGACTTCCGCGACATGCTGAGAATCCACCGCGAGTCAGGCGCCGACGCCACCATCGCCATGAAGGACGTGCCGCCGGAGCAGACCCCGGGTTCGGAATCATGCGCGTCGACAAGTCCGGGCGCATCGTTCATTTCGACGAGAAGCCGCCCGCCGCGCGCCTGGCCGACCTGGAGTCATGGCTGCCCGGGCGGAAAGAGCCGGCGTATCTCGCCTCCATGGGTATCTATATCTTCCGGCGGTCCGCCCTGGAAGAGGCGCTGTCGAACCGCGAGCACGACGACTTCGGCCGCCACGTGATCCCGGCGGCCGTGCCGCGGCTGCGCGTGCAGGCCTACGTGCACGACGGGTACTGGGAGGACGTGGGCACCATCGGCTCGTACTTCGAGGCCAACATGGCCCTGACTTCGTCGCGGCCTCCCTTTAATTTCTGGGACGCCCAGAAGCCCATCTACACCCATCCGCGCTTTCTGCCCGCCACCAAGGTGCACTCCTGCCAGATCACCGAGTCGCTGATCTCGGAGGGCTCGTTCATCGACAAGGCGCACATCGAGCGCTCGCTGATCGGCATTCGCACTCGGGTCGCCGACGGGGCCCACATCCGCCACAGCCTGATTCTGGGCGCGGACCTGTACGAGAGCGCTGAGGAGATCGGGCGCTCCGAGCGGGAAGGCAGGCCGCCCATCGGCATCGGGTCCGGGAGCGTCATCGAGAACGCCATCGTCGACAAGAACGCGCGGGTGGGGCGGGGTGTTCGCATCCTCAACGAAAGGGGAGCGCGAGACGCGACGCGGCCGCCTACTACATCCGCGACGGCATCGTGGTGATTCCCAAGAATGCCGTGATCCCTGACGGGACCGTCATCTGATGGTAGCGTCAACTATGCTGCCGCGTGAATCGCGGCATCGACTGTATCATCCATAGGCTCATAGACATCTGGCTGACGTGCGTCTCGGGATCATCACCTTCCCTCTCCTCGCCAGCTTCGTCTCGTCGGCCACGGGCGCTCACGCCTTTGGCCTCACCGATGTCGCCGCCCGCGCGGATAGTGCTCGCCGCCCCTCCGTACCAGAAGCCGAACGCCAGCCTGGCCGAATCGCTGAAGGCGAGCCGGTCCACCTGCCGCAGCGTTTGGCTGTCGAGGATTACGGCGACTGTTGACCTTGGCCGTGGGCTTACCCGGAGTGTGAGGATATATCATGCTGAATTGGTTTTGCTCGGCGCGCGTCAACACCCTATGCGTTGCCAGGTTGTTCTAACTAGTCGGCATTTCACAGGCTGAAGCCCGCATGCGAACGCAGGCAGAGGGGCTGGCACCAGAGGGGCCTGACTGGGCGAGCCGACGGCCAAGGAGGCCCTCACCGTTTGACCGAGTAATTTTGGCCAGCCTCCGAGTTGGCCAAGCCCATAAGGCGGCGCGAGCCGTGCGAAATCTCTTGGAAACGCGAACTTTCTTGCCACGGCTCAAGGCACCGAGACTTGGCACAGCGCATGCGAATGGGTCGAGAGCATTCATCCTCGGAACGTCGGTCAAGCCATCGGGAGGGGGCGTGCTTCGGAGTATCGGCGACTTGAGGCGGGTGAGGATCGCAGCGACGGACGGTGAACTCGGTCGCGTGCATGACCTGTACTTCGACGACCTCAGCTGGACTGTTCGCTATCTCGTGGTCGACACTGGCGGCTTCCTTCCGGATCGCTGGGGGCTTGTCTCTCCGCAATCCCTGCGGCGCTCGGACACAGACCCGGGTACCCTTCGACTCCCGCTGACGAAGACGCAATTCAAGGCCGGCGCTGACATGCACACGCAGCCGGGAGACATCGATCCAACAAGCCGAGGCGATGCCCGAGAGGGTCGCAAGGCGCGTCTCCGGGCGGCGACCACCGTCGTGGGCTATGCCCTGGAGACGGAAGACGGCGAGGTCGGTCACGTCGAGGATTTTCTCGTGGACGACAAGGCCTGGACCGTCCGATACTTGCGCGTGGACACCAAGGACAGGTGGGCTGGGAAGAGCGTGCTGGTGGCCCCGAAGTGGCTGACCGAGCTGACCGAGGATGATTCGAAGAAGTTCTTCTGTATCGTCACCGCCGTCGAGGACAGGGGCGGCACGACGGTCCTGCGATCCCAGCGCCCGAGCATCGTCATACCGCATCGTTGCGATTCCAAACCGGTGGCACCACTCCGCGTCGCCGCTGACTGGCGGCTGGGCCGAGCTTAGCCGGCACGTCATGTTCGACAACCAACTGAGCATTCACGTGGCATATCCGGGGGTCAGGTGCTAACTCACGCGGCAAGCAGCCTCACGACCAGCAGCGGCCCTACATGGCCTCCGTGTAAAAATTACAAGGCCAGCATCTGCGGTCACCGCAACCATTGGCCGGGACATCGGGAAGTCAGCACATTTCAAGAGTTGCTCGGCAATCAAGCTCCGCCTCCACCCCATGGCACATCCATTGCTGTCTCAGGTCGGTTACCTGTATGAACACGGTCGGCCAGTCGCAGGACGTCTCGTCGTCAATCACGCGCGTCCGGCAGTTACTCCGGGCACTAGGCTACTTCCGGCCCGACGCCGGTCGGGTCGCCATCACCTTGGGTCTGTTGCTCCTGAGCATCGGGCTCAACCTGCTCAAGCCCTGGCCCCTGGCAGTGCTGGTCGACAGCGTCCTGGGAGCAAGCCGTACCCGGCCTGGCTGCCCGATGGGATACAAGCACCTGGGGACAGCCCGCTCAGATCACCGCCATCGTCGCGGCGTCGCTCGGTGCTTCATCTCGTCCACGCCTCCTCGTGCGCCGGGCACGTGCTACCTGTCGATCGGCGTGGGGCTCCGCGGACTGCGGCGGGTCCGCGACGAGGTCTTCGGCTGGCTCCAGCGCCTCTCGCTGCGCTATCACCATGGCACGGAGGCGGGGACATCATCTTCCGGGCCGGGACGGACACCTGTGCCTTTCAGACCCTGTTCCTGCACGGCTTCCTGATCTTCATCAGCGCCGCCGGCATCGCTCCTGTTCATGGCGGTGGCGATGGCCCGGCTGGATCTCCGCCTCACCGGGGTAGCGCTGGTCGCGGTGCCGATCCTGCTCCTGTCCATCAAGGTCTTCGGGCGGGCGATGCGGGAGCGGGGCACGGTCGCCCAGCAGGCGGAGAGCAAGATCTACGCGCTCATCCACCAGGGGATCACCGCCCTGCCCCTGATCCAGAGCAACGCGCGCGAGCATCACGAGCGGCAGCGCTTCACCGCCCATACGGAAGAGGCACGGCATCACAAGATGGCGCAGCAGGGCCTCGAGGTCTTCTACTGGGGCTCGATCTCGGTGATCCTGAGCGCGTGCACGCTCGGGGTGACCTGGGTGGGCGCTCAGCAGGTGCTGAACTCGACCATGACGGTGGGGGAGCTGCTGGTGTTTCTCGCCTACGTCGCCCAGCTCTTCGAGCCGCTCAATCAGCTCTCGCAGGTCGGGGCCACGCTGTCGAGCGCGCGCGCGAGCACGCGTCGGGTGTTCGAGATCCTGGACACGCCCGAAGAGGTGAAAGAGCCGGCCGGAGGCGCGTCCGCTCTGCCTGGGACGCGACCTGGACGGATCGGCGGAACTACCCACCACGGCGGAGAACATGTTCGTCTCCGGCGGGGCGCGCCCGCCGGGTCTCCGCTGCCGCCGCTTCCCGTCTACGGCAACGTCACCTACGACGACGTCTCCTTCGCCTATGAGAGCTCGCGCCCGGTGCTGCGCCATATCAGCTTCAAGCTCCTGGCCGGCACGTCGGCGGCCATCATCGGCCCGAGCGGCGCGGGCAAGACGACGCTGCTGAACCTGCTCCCGCGGTTCTTCGACCCGGAGAGCGGCGCGGTCCTCCTGGAAGGCGTGGACCTGCGCGACCTCCGCCTGGAGGACCTGCGAGCGCAGGTCGCCCTGGTCCTGCAGGAGCCCATCATCCTGCCCACCACCGTGGCCGAGAACATCTCCTACGGGAAGCCCGGCGCGACCATGGAGCAGATCGAGGCCGCCGCGCACGCCGCCCGCGCCGACGAGCTCATCGAGAAGCTGCCCGATCACTATCGAACGGTCATCGGGGACGGGGGCGCGAGACTGAGCGTCGGGGAGAAGCAGCGGATCAACCTGGCCCGGGCCTTCCTGAAGGACGCGCCGATCCTGCTCATGGACGAGCCGACGAGCGCCCTCGACGTGGAGAGCGAAGCCCAGGTGGTGGCCAGCCTCTTCGCGCTGATGCGTGGGCGCACGACGCTGATGGTCGCCCACCGGCTCACCACCATCCGGCGCGTCGACAAGATCCTGGTCGTGGACAACGGCCGCCTGACCGAGATGGGCGCTCCCGAGGATCTCCTCGCCGAGCAGGGCTACTACGCACGGGTCGTCGGCGGCCAGCTCGCCCTGTAGGCCGTTACCGCACGCCCCGCTCGCGCTCAGCGGCTTCGCGTTCCTTCTGCTGGCGCTCGCGATCTCGCGCCGCCTGCTCGCGCAGCCATCTCGCGCGCTCCTTCTCACTTTCCTCGAGACGGGCGAGCTTCTCGGGCACGCCGGAGTGCGGAAGGCTCATGGCCGTAGTCTCGGCTACTTTGACGAGCCCGGGCCATGCTCGCCGTGGCGCGGGTGAGGTTCTTTTCGAGAGTGGTCAGGGACTCGCGGAGCTTCCTTCGCTCCACCCCGTCCGCCTTCCACTCGCTCGTGGCGATGTCGAGGATCTTCTGCCGCTCCTGGTCCGCCGGAGCCTCGCGCTCTTGGGCGTGCCCGTCCGCGATCGCGACCAGCGAAAGGAGAAGGCAGGCCCCGAGGGTGTACAGAGAGGGTCTCACTTGCCGGTACCGGCCTTGCCGCCCTGAATGGAATCGAGTCGCGCGGCCAGCTCCTCGAACTGCTTGGCCAACGTCTCCGAGAGCTTGCGCACGGTCTCTTCCAGCCTGGCCGAGCTCGCGGCGAGCTCCTGGCTGGCCGTGGCCATCTTCCGTATGCCACTCGCATTCTCGGCATTCGCTTCTTGATTGAGCGTCGCGAGCTGCGTGGTCTGCCGCAGGAGGGTGCGGGCCGCCGCAAGATCCTGAGAGAGCGAGCTCAGCTCCTTCTGCAGCTCCGTGCGCGACGCGTCCGACTCCCGCTTCGCCGTCGCGACCGCCTCGGCGAGGCCGCGCTCTACGATGCTCAACCGCTCCTCGAGGCGCTGGCGCTCCTGGCGGAGATCGGTATCGAGGGCGGTCAGGGACCCGCGCAGGGCCTGCTGCTGCTCCAGGTCGGTCAGGGTCACGGCTTCGGGAGCCTTGGGCATATCCGCTCGATGCACGAAGGTGAGCACCGGCGGCACCGACCCGCGCCCGGTCCCGCCCTCCGGCGACGCGGCGAAGCGCGCCCAGGCGTCAGCCGGACTGCTGCCCGGCAGCACGACCAGATGACTATCTCCCGCGTCGAGAAAGGCCAGAGCGCCCACCTGCCCGGACTGGCTGATGGCGGTCTGAATCGCGTCCGCGTGGACGGCAAGCGCTCGCTCGCGGTCCTTGATGGCCTGCGCCTGCCCCGGCGGCATGAGCGAGGCGCTCGCGCACCCGACGACCACCAGCGCGAGGCCCACGAGGGGGCCCCCGCCACAGGGGTGCGAGCAAACACGCAACCATCAAAGACGTTCTGGCTCTCGAAGCTTGTGTGCCCATCCGCTCCTCGGTGGCCTGTAGAATTGTTACGTGAACCCTCACTATGAATCTTGTCTCCAGGTGTTTCAAGCGAATGCGGGGGCTCGTGAGTAGCACGCCTCCCCATCCCTCCAAGACTCCGGCCAGGCCCGCCCTGCGCCGAATACTGCCCAGCGCATGGACGTTGATCCGCCCGTACTGGTTCTCGGATGATCGGTGGGCGGCGTGGGGACTCCTGCTCGCCGTGGTGGCGCTCACCCTCGGCATGGTCTACCTCACCGTGCTCCTGAATCAATGGAACAACGCCTTCTACACCGCGCTGCAGGACAAGAATCTCGTGGCCTTTCGCAGGCAGCTGCTCCGCGTCACGTACCTGATCTGTATCTTCATCTTCCTGGCCGTGTACCAGGTCTATCTCAACCAGATGCTCGAGATCCGCTGGCGGCGCTGGCTGACCGACCGCTACCTCCGGGCCTGGCTGTCCGACGGCGTCTACTATCGGATGCAGCTCGTGACGCACGACACCGACAACCCGGACCAGCGTATCGCGGAAGATGTGCAGCTCCTCGCCGCCCACACCCTCGGCCTCTTCACCGGCGGCCTGCGCGCGATTGTCACCCTCGTGACCTTCGTGGCGATCCTCTGGGGGCTGTCCGGAACGTTCGCCGTCTCCCTGGGCGGGTTGTCGTTCACCGTGCCCGGCTACATGGTCTGGGTCGCCCTACTCTACGCCATTGGGGGCACCTGGATGACCGACTGGCTCGGCCGCCCGCTCGTCGGGTTGAACTTCGACCGGCAGCGGTACGAAGCCGACTTCCGGTTCAGCCTCGTCCGCTTCCGCGAGAACACCGAGGGCGTGGCCCTGTATCACGGCGAAGCGGACGAGTTCCGCACCTTCCGCGAACGGTTCGAGGGCGTGGTGGGGAACTGGTGGGGCATCATGCGCCGGCAGAAGCGGATGACCTACTTCACGTCCGGCTACGGGCTGGGAGCGTGGATCGTCCCGTCGATCGTAGCGGCGCCCCGCTACTTCCGGGGCGAGCTCGGACTCGGGGGCCTCATGCAGACGACCCAGGCCTTCCAGCAAGTCCAGGATGCGCTCAGCTTCTTCATCCAGTCATACAAGGAGATCGCGGCGTGGTGCGCGGTGATCGAGCGGCTTGCCGGCTTCGAGCGGGCGCTCGAGCACGTGCATCAGCAGTCGAGCGCGGGCGGCATCCGGCGCGTCGGCGGACGCCCGACCGAGCTGATCGTGAAGGGGGTCGATCTCTTTCGACCCGATGGCCAGCCGCTCCTGGCGAACATCAACCTCACGCTCCGGCGCGGCGAGACCGTGCTCCTGGGTGGGGCGTCGGGCTCGGGAAAGAGCACGCTCGTCCGGGCCATCGCCGGCATCTGGCCGTTCGGGCGTGGCGAGATCCAGGTGCCGCAGGATGGCCGCGTCCTCTTCCTCCCGCAGCGGCCGTACCTGCCCATCGGCACCATCCGGGAGGTGGTGAGCTATCCCATGCCCGCGAGCGGGGTGGACGACAAGATGCTGCGCGAGGCGCTCGAGGCGGTGGGACTCACGGAGCTGGCCGGGCGGCTCGACGAGGTCGGCCACTGGGCGCTTCAGCTCTCCCCGGCGAGCAGCAGCGCATCGCCTTCGCACGCGCCTTGGTCCAGAAACCCGACTGGCTCTTCCTCGACGAAGCGACCTCGGCGCTGGACGAGGCGACGGAGACGTTCCTCTATCGGTTGGCGCGCGAGCGGCTCCCGGACGCGATGATGTTCAGCATCGGCCATCGGGCGACGCTGGATACGCTCCACACGCGCCGGCTCATGGTCGAGCCCGGTGTGAGCGGCCCCGCCTCCATCGTGGAGATACCCGTGGCCGCTGACGGCGCCGAAGCTCAGAACACAGTAGGGTGAGGGCGGGGCTTCGCCTGGGGCGAGAAATGCGAGTATAAGAGACCCATGAACACCTTGACCGAGCGCGACCCGAAGCCCTACCTGTCGATCTTCACCCCGCCACTCCGTTCAGAGCGAGCCGCCAATTTCGAAGCCTACTGGTCGTACTCTGTGCGCCACGACGGAGAGATCTCCACGACGAGAAGAACCTGGTGAAGAAGCGAGACACCCTCGCCGGATTCCAGGCGCATCCCGTTCGATCGCGCCGGCCCCTTGCCGACCCGGCGAGCTTCTACCGCAACCACGTGACCATGCAGGATGATCCACGGCTGCTCGACCGCAAGACTCTTCTCCTGACCTTCCTCTACAAGTTCGCGCGCCACGAGTACGTCTGGCATCTCGGCCGCCTGGGGCAGGGCGGAGCGCATGACCGAGTCAACCTCCTTGATCGCCAAGATCGGGCTCTATCATCTGTGCGAAGAGTTCAGCCACATGCGTTTGTTCCAGGAGATGTTCCGGACCTTCCATCTCGACGAGGTGCCCTACGTGCCTCTGGGCAAATGGATGAGCCGCATGTACCGCGTCTTCCCCTTGTTTCCGGAAGCACTCCTCGCGCCGCCTGCGTTCGTGAGCGAGCTCATGGGGCTTACCGTGTACCAGCATATCGACGGCGTTCTCGATGACATCCTCGCCGACGAGCCGGAGGCGCGTGAGCACGTTCGCACACTGCTCCGAGAGGTCATGACCGACGAGCTCGCCCATGTGGGCCAGCGCCGCAACTTCCTCGGCCCGGTAGGAGTACGGGTGGCCCAGATGATGCTCGAGTCGATGTACCGGGCTTTCTTCCGCGACATTCCGGAGACGGCCCTGCTCTTCGACGTGGAACAGATGATCAAGGACGGGCGGACGTTTGACTACGGCACGATCGCGCCCCAGATGATCGAAAGAAGCTGGGTTCCCTCCTACTGCAGAGCGCAACCGGTCACGCGACACCGCGAGGAGCTGCCCATCGACCGCGCCTGAACGCATCCCCTGTCGGTGATCGGGTATCAACACGCCAAATCGCGCTCGGCACGATATCGAATTGGAGGAGTACAAACGGCGCGAGAGATCCGATACTGTACATGTAGCGCACATGCTCGAGCCCGCCGACGACATCCGACCGAAGCACGTCTCGCGTGCCGGGCCGGAATCTCCTTACGCCTGGGCCAGACTCCTCGCCGCGCTCTTCGCTGGCCACCATCGGTGGCGTCGGCATGTGGTCCGTCATCGTGGCCCTGCCCGCGGTGCAGGCGGAGTTCGGCGGTCGCGCGCTCCGCGGCCGTCGCTGCCCTACACGCATGACGATGATCTGCTTTGGCTTCGGCGGAATCCTCATGGGTCGGCTCTCCGATCGCTTCGGCATCGTGGCGCCGGTGGCGGGCGGAGCCATCTGTCTCGGCCTCGGCTACGCTCGTGGCCAGCCAGGCCACCAGCCTCTGGCAGTTCACCCTGGCGCAGGGCCTGCTCGTAGGCATGGCCAGCTCCGGCGACGTTCGCGCCGCTCATCGCCGACACGTCACTCTGGTTCACGCGTCATCGCGGCATGGCGGTCGTCGATCATCGCGTGCGGCAGCTATCTCGCGGGGACGGTGTGGCCGCCCGTCGTTCAGCACTTCATACAGAGCCAACGGCTGGCGCCGCACCTACCTCGGTATCGCCGTGTTCTGCGTGGCGGTCATGCTGCCGCTCACCCTGACGCTCCGGCGGCGGTCGCCGCTCAGCGAGCCCACGGTCGGCGATTCGCCATGGGATCTCGCGATCCGCGCGACCCTCGGGATGTCGCCCGCCGCGCTGCAGACGCATACTCGTGATCGCCGGCCTGAGCTGCTGCGTCGCGATGTCGATGCCGCAAGTCCACATCGTCGCGTACTGCGGCGACCTGGGCTATGGCGCGGCGCGCGGCGCGCAGATGCTGTCACTGATGCTCGGCTGCGGCATCGTGAGCCGTCTCGCGTCGGGCTGGGTCGTGCGACCGCATCGGCGGACGGCGCACGCTGCTCCTGGGCTCGAGCCTGCAGGCGCTCGCGCTCATCCTCTTCCTGCCCTTCGACGGATCTCGCCTCGCTCTACGTCCTGTCGGCGCTGTTCGGCCTGTTCCAGGGCGGGATCGTGCCCGCCGTACGCGGTCATCGTCCGCGAATATCTTCCCGCCGCGAGAGGCCGGGATGCGCGTCGGGCACCGTGCTGATGGCCACGGTGTTCGGCATGGCGCTCGGCGGCTGGATGTCCGGCGCGATCTTCGACCTGACCGGCTCCTACCAGGCCGCGTTCCTCAACGGCATCCTGTGGAACCTGCTGAACATCGGCATTGCGGTCGGACTACTGCAGCGACCGGGCAGGTCGGTCGAGCAGGCATAGCTGTCCCCGATCCGACCGCCGGCCGGCCTATTTTTCTCCTGGGCCACCGCCGCTTCAGCCGCCTGGAAGCCGATCTTGCTGTGGGTGCCGTCACAGAACGGCTTGGTCACCGACGCCCCGCAGCGGCACAGGGCGATCCGCGGCCCCCGCGCGCTCGTGTCGACCTTGTTGCCGTTGACGTCGACCAGCTCGATGTCGCCTTCCACCAGATAGGGACCGTTGGGCCTGATCGTGATCTTGACGGCCATGGACACACCTCCTGAGAGGATTTGACGTTCGCCACAACATAACACAGGGGCCGCGAGAACTGCCCGTCGGCCACCCAGACGGTGCGCTCTGCGGTATAGTCGACGGCAGGCCGCTCGCCGGCCGCTCCTTCGGGTGAGCGGCGGGCAATCCCGAGGGCCCCAGGAGGCCCGACGTGAAAGTCATCGATGCCATCGCCCGCATTCTCAAGATCGAGGGCGCCGAGTTCCTGAGCGCCTATCCGACCACTCCGCTCATCGAGGCCGCGGCCAAGGCGGAGATCCGGCCCGTGCTCTGCCGCCAGGAGCGGGTGGGCGTGGGGATCGCCGACGGGTACGCGCGGGTGAAGAACGGCAAGACGCTCGCCGCGTTCTGCATGCAGTACGGCCCCGGGGCCGAGAACGCCTTCCCGGCGTGGCCACCGCGTACTCCGACTCCACGCCGATGCTGCTCCTGCCGCTCGGGCATCAGCGTGACCGCGCCCAGGTATTCCCTTGTTCAGCTCGGCGCGCACCTTCGCCTCCGTCACCAAGTCCGTCGAGACCATCACCGTGGGCAGCCAGGTCGCGGATGTCATGCGCCGGGCCATCAGCCTGATGCGCATGGGCCGCCCGGGCCCGGCCATGGTCGAGATTCCCGCCGACGTGCTGGGCGAGGACGTGCCCGAGGCGCTGATCGACGCGTACCGGCCGGTCAAGGTGACGGCGGCCGGCGCCAATGCGCGCGACGTCGAGGCGGCGGCCCGCGTGCTCCGGGAGGCGCGAGCGGCCGGTGATCCACGCCGGGCAGGGCGTGCTGTACGCCGAGGCGTCGGATGACCTGCATCGAGCTGGCCGAGCTGCTCCAGGCGCCGGTCATGGCCACCGCTCGAAGGCAAGAGCGCTTTCCCCGAGGATCATCCGCTCGCGCTCGGGACGGGCGGCCCGGCGGTGACCGGACACACCTTGCAGTATCTCCGCGAGGCCGACGTGGTCTTCGGCATCGGGTGCAGCTTCACCCGTCACGGCATGGCGACCACCATCCCGGCGGGCAAGACGCTCATCCACGCGACCAACGACGAGCGCGATCTCAACAAGAGCTACGCCGCCGACCACCCGCTCCTGGGCGACGCGCGAGCTCGTGCTGCGCCAGTTCATCGAGGCCGTCAAGAGCCAGGGCGGCCGCCCGGCAGGTCGCGAGGGCGTGCGCGCGGAGCTCGAGCGCGTGCGCGCGGCCTGGCTCGCCGAGTGGACGTCCATCCTGGCTCCGCCGAGGTCCCCATGAGCCCCTACCGCGTCATCGCCGAGTTCATGCGCACGGTCGACCCGCGCGAGGCCATCGTCACGCACGATTCGGGAGCCCGCGCGACCAGCTCCTGCCGTTCTACCGGGCCGTCCCGCCGCGCAGCTATCTCGGCTGGGGCAAGTCGCACGCGCTCGGCACCGGGCTCGGCCTCATCATCGGCGCCAAGCTCGCCGCGCCCGACAAGTTCTGCGTCAACTTCATGGGCGACGCCGCCTTCGGCATGACCGGGCTCGATTTCGAGACGGCGGTGCGCTGCGGGATCCCCATCCTCACCGTCGTGCTCAACAACTCGAGCCATGGCCATCGAGATCCCGCACCTCGTCGTGTCGCACGACAAGTACGGCACGCGCGACATCGGCGGGCGCTACGCCGATCTCGGGCGCGCCATGGGCGGCTGGAGCGAGCGGGTGGAGCGGCCCGAGGACATCGCGGGCGCCTTCTCCCGGGCGAGAAAGGCCACCGAGGGCGGGCAGGCCGCGCTCCTCGAATTCGTCACGAGCCAGGAGACGCGGTTCTCGAATCGCGGCGTGCTGCGGTAAAGCATTCAGACCAAGGGAGGCTTCCCATGACACGCACGGCCTACTTCAACGGCAAGTTCGTGCCCGAGACCGAGGTGCTCATCCCCTACCGCGACCGCAGCTTCAACCGCGGCGACGGCTGCTTCGACATGACGCGCACCTTCGACGGGCGCATCTTCCGCCTCGCCGAGCACGTGGAGCGACTCTACCGGTCGCTGCGCTATCTGCGCATCGACATCGGTCTCGAGCCCAAGGAGGTGGTGGCGATCAGCGAGGAGGTCGTCCTGCGCAACGAGCATCTCCGTGCCGCCGCCGGGGACTGGTGGGCTGGCCCAGCGGGTGAGCCGCGGCGTCGACGCCATCGGCGACGAGGGATGGGCGCATACGGGGCCACAGGTCATCGTGGACTGCACGCCCCTTCCTCTCAAGGCGCGGGCGCCCCAGTTCCGGGACGGCATCGACGTGGTGGTGCCCTCGATCCGGCGCACTCCGCCTTCCATGCTGAGCCCGCGCGCCAAGACCCACAACTACCTGAACCTCATCCTCGCCGACAAGGAGGTCAAGGCCGCGCAGCCGCACGCGTGGTCGGTGCTGCTCGACGAGAACGGCAACCTCTGCGAGGGGATCGGGAGCAATATCTTCGTGGTGCGCGACGAGCGGGTCTACACGCCCCGCGAGAAGTACGTCCTGCCCGGGGTGAGCCGACGCACGGCCATGGAGCTGGCGGCACAGCTCGGCCTCACCGCGGAGGAACGGGACCTCGACGTCTACGACGCCGTCACCGCCGACGAGGTCTTCCTGACTTCGACCAGCCTCTGCATCTGCCCCGTCCGCTCGGTGAACGGCCAGGTGATCGGCGACGGCCGCGTCCCCGGCCCGGTGACCAGGCGCATCACCCAAGCCTACATCGAGCACGTGGGTACCGATTTCGTGGCCCAGTACCTGTCTCGGCTCACCTGAGACCGGGTCGGCTGGCTCCGCCGGCCTTGTCGGCACGCTGCACCGTCGGCTCGGGTGCGTCGCTGTCTCGTCGCATGCGCGACCGCGACATCATCGTGAACATTCGTCAAGTATGACGGATGGCGACTTCGGCGACGAGGGTAGCGCCGAAATCGCCGCTCCGGCGGCAATGGAGAAGCATGTACGTCTTTCCTGCCCGGTAATCACCACCCGGCAATTTTGGCCGCTCGAAGCCGACGTAGCCCGGTATGTTGCAGCTCCGCCCACGTCTCATCTGACTCCACGGCGCGGCACATGTCTTGCTCCCGAGAACATCATCGACTGCGTGACCAGGACATCGGGAACCTTCTGAGAGAATCTGGAGGGAGGAGCTATGGGGAATCCATTCGTGCACGTGGAGCTCAATACGGGCGACGTCGACAAGGCCAAGAAGTTCTACGGTCAGCTCTTCGCCTGGAAGTTCGAAGACGTCGCGATGGGGCCGAGCGGTCAATACACCATGATCAAGCCGGGGAGGGTACTGGCGGAGGTATGCTGAAGCATCCGATGCCAGGCGAACCTTCGATGTGGCTGGCCTATGTTGTGGTGGAGGACGTGGCCGCCGCGACCGAGAAGGCGAAGAAGCTCGGGGCCAGATCGTGCGGGACGTGACCGAGGTGCCGGGAGCGGGGTGGCTGAGCATCATCACGGATCCGACGGGAGCCACTCTCGGACTGTGGAAACCCAAGATGGCCGCCTAGGCGCCCGCGCGGCCACGCTGATCGTGTGAGCGCCTCGAGGTCACCATGAGTGCGGTGAAGAGTGGACGGTTCGTCATCATTGGAGCCTCGCTGGCCGGGGGCAGCGCGGCGGCCGCGTTGCGCGAGGACGGCTTCGAGGGCGACATCACCATGATCGGGCGCCGAGACGCGGATGCCCTACAGTCGGCCCCCGCTCTCCAAGGGCTACCTGCGCGGCGAGGATCGCTTCGAGGATCAACTGGTCAACCCGGCCGCGTTCTACACCGAGCGCCATATCAACCTCCGGCTCGGCGTGCGCGCCACCGCCATCGATCCCGGCGGCAAGAACGTCACGCTCGAGGGCGGAGAGAGGGTTCCCTACGATCGGCTGCTCGTGACCACGGGCGGGCGCAACCGACTCTCTCCACTCCGGGGGCGACCTTCCCGGCATCTTCCAGCTTCGCACCGTCGAGGATTGCGACCGGATCCGCGCCGAGGCTCGGGCTGGGCGCCGCGCCGTGGTGGTGGGGCTGGGCTTCATCGGCTCGGAGGTGACGGCGTCTCTCCGCCAGATGGGCGTGGAGGTGACAGCCGTCGAGGGACATCCGGTGCCGCTGGCTAGGGTGCTCGGCCCGAGGTCGGCGCGGTGCTCGCCGACATCCACCGCGAGAAGGGTGTGGAGCTGGTGCTCGAGGATTCCATCGCCGCCTTCGAGGGCGAGGGCCGCGTGAAGCGGGTGCGCACGAAGAAGGGCCGGGTGCTCCCGTGCGATTTCGTGGTGGCCGGCATCGGCATCCAGCCCAATACGGAGCTGCTCGCGGCGGCGGGCGCGAAGGTCGACAACGGAGTGCTCGTCGACGAGCACTGCCGCACCTCCTTGTCCGACGTCTACGCCGCGGGCGACGTGGCTAATCACCTTCACCCGCTCTTCGGGCGGCTCCGGTGGAGCACTGGAACAACGGCTTCCAGCAGGGACGCGCGGCGGCCCGGGCCATGCTGGGCGGCACTGCGCCCTACGACTACCTCCACACGTTCTGGTCCGATCAGTACGAGCACACCATCGAGTACGTCGGGTTCGCGGCGGAGTGGGACCGGCTGGTGTTCAGGGGCGAGCCGGCCAGCCGGAAATTTCTCGGCTTCTATCTGAAGGACGGAACCGTACGCGCCGTGGTCGGCCTCGACCGTGGTGGTGATCCCGAAGACCCCAAGAACGAGAGCGAGCTCGCGGGCCGCCGCCACGCTGATCCGGGACCGCGTGCGGGTCGATCCCGCGCGCTGGCCGAAGACCACCCACCACTGACGCCGAGCCGCCGCGGCCGAGCCTACGCCCCCATCACTTCCGCGCGAGTGGCGGTCGGACGAACCAGACAACGAGCAGAGCTACGAGCAAGGCGAGGCTCGCGTACCACGCATAGCTTCCCGCATCGGCCTCGAGGTGATTGCCCTTCGCCACCACGGCTAGCATCGGTCACGTACAGGATCTCGCATCGCGCCGTTGCCCGTATCCCCTCGCGTCAGACTCGTCTGGCGGGTGAAGACGGCCAGGCCGTCCTTGGTCACCGTGTAGTCGACGAGGAGGCCGGTCATTCGAATCTGGTCACCGACGTGGATGGCCTGATGCGCCGGGCGATCGCGCTGCTCGCGGGGATGAGGTGATTGTTCGACGCCTTCTCCGGATTGAAGGAGGCGTGACGATCCCCGACCAGCTATAGGAACAGGTGAACTCTCCGCTCGTGAACTTCACCTTCCGGTACGACCCATTGGTGACGGCTTCGCCCCACACGACGCAGACGTCCTTGATGTTGCCGGGGTCCGTCTTGTGGCCCAGATTGAAGAGCGCGTCGCCGCGATGCTGTGACACGACCAGCCCCGCGATGTCATAGGTTGCCTTGGGCGTGAGCGTGTACGTGTAGCCCTTGATGGTCGTGGTGAAGGCGCGCCCGTTGCTGAGCTCCTGGACCGGGTCCGCCTGCGTGATCGCGGGGTCGATCAGTGAGGCCTCGGGCAGGGTGACGCTACGGAGAGACAGATAGGTGGCGCCGATGACACAGACGAGGCAGGAAAGGGCGAGGCCACGCTGAAGCGATCTCACTACGGTTGATTATCGTGGGCGAGGCGTCGAAACGACGCATTCCTTCGACCACGACGGCGAAGGCTTCGGCGCCCGGCTCGCCATGCAGGCTGGCGAAAAGTAGGGATTCGAGCGGTCGGCTGCGGGTACTATCGATCCGCCCGTCATTGGGGCGCGCCGTGATCATAGTCGTCGGCTGCTCGCCTGATCGAAGGACACAGCGGAGGATAGCCATGAGCCTCAACTCGCTCGCTGATGAGGAGGTCGCCAGAGCAAAGTTGCTCGATCAGGGCCCAACCGACTACACGGCGACGGTGACCGCGCCCCTGGCCACCGGCAACATCCGGGTGGGCGAGCTATCTCAGGGCGGGCGGCGTGGCTCGACCAACGCCCTGGCGCTCTCGCCCGGTACATCCCCGCCGAGATCGTGACGCTCTACGTGGCGGCCCTGTCCGCGATGCCCGCGATCGCCGCGACCTTCGCGGCCGTGACCGAGGTCAGGCTCTACTGGTTCTTCGTCGCGTTCACTCCCGTGCTCCTGCTCCTGGTCCTCGCCGGGAAAGCGACGTGGCGAAGGATTCAGCGCCTTCCCATCCTTGAAGGACTGGCCGTGGTGGAAGCTGGTAGCGTCGACGGTGGCATTTCTCATCTGGGCGCTCGCGATACCCGCCACCCCGTACCTCCCGGGCGCGCAGGGCAGGTGGTGGCCGCCTTCGGCGCGCTCTCGTCGTCGCCTTCCGACCTTCTGACCCTCCTCGAGCCGATCTTCGAGCCGTCGCGCTCGGGCAAGCTCTCCGACTCCCCTGAAGCCTCCTCTTCGCGGACAGGACTTCCGGGCGGAGTGATGGCAATCGTCTCGTCTGGCGCAACACGTCGCTTTCTGAAATAGTCCCGCGGAGCAGGGGACCAGGAGGACACACTGATGGCAACAGGAGCGGAAGGCGGCGATCGTGACCGGTGCGGCGAGTGGCCTCGGGCGGGCCATGGCGCTCGGTCTCGCCGGGAGCGGCATGGATGTGGTGGCGGTCGATCGGAATGCAGGCAGCGCTGGCGACGCTGGCTCCGGCCACGTCGGGCAGCGGGCTCCGTGCTGCCCGTGCCGGCCGACCTCGCCCAGCCAGAGGCGTTCGACCGGATCGTGACCGCCGCGCTGGAGCGAGTTCGGGCCGGATCGACGTGCTCGTCAACAATGCCGGCATCGGCCAGGCGTCGGTGCGCGCGGATCAGCGGCGCAATCCGATCCGCTTCTGGGAAGCGACCCCGATCAGTGGAGCCGCTTTCTCGCGGTGAATGCCACGGCGCCGATCATGATGGCGCGCGCGGTGGTGCCGCACATGCTGCGCGCCCGGCAGGGGCGCGATCGTCACCGTGACCACCAGCCTCGGCACCATGGTCCGCGCGGGCTATCTGCTCTACGGTGCGAGCAAGGCGGCCGCCGAGTCCGCCACGGCCATCCTGGCCGCGGATCTGGCCGGCACCGGCGTCACCGCGAACGTGCTCGTCCCCGGCGGCGTGACGAACACGCCGCTCGTCGGCGACGATGCGGGTGAGCGGAGCAAGATGCTCCAGCCGGAGATCATGGTGCCGCCGCTCCTCTGGCTGGTGTCCGACGCCGCGCGCGAGCGTCACCGCCCGGCGCTTCATCGCCGCCGACTGGGACACGTCGTTGCCCGCCGCGCAGGCTGCCGAGAAGGCGGGTGCGCCCATCGCCTGGCTCGGGATCGCCCGGATGCCCATCGAGCCGACCTGAGAATCGCCGCGAGCGCCGCGTCGTTCCCGCCACCCGCCGCGACTCACCGCTGCGCGACTAGCCTAGGCGTCGAGACTGCCGTGCGCGTCGCCCACGAGCCCGCCTGTTCGCCGGTGGCCGCGTGGCCGACTCGCCGTCTCCGCGGCGCCAGGCGGCTATACTCGACGACCATGAGCAAGGTCGCGCTGGTCACCGGAGCCTCGCGAGGAATCGGACGCAGCATCGCCGAGGCGCTGGCCGCGGCCGGCTATGCCGTGGTGGTCAACTTCGTCTCCCGCCGCGAGGAGGCGGAGGCCACGGTGGCCGCCATCTCCGCCCATGGAGGCACGGCGTTCGCCATGCCCGCGGACGTCAGTGACTCCGGAGCGGTGGCGCGCATGTTCGCCGCGATCGACGAGCGCTTCGGTCGCCTCGACGCCCTCGTCAGCAATGCCGGGATCGGCCGGCGATTCGATCGCCTGACCGACATCGACGACGCGACCTGGCGGCACACCCTCGCGGTGAACCTCGACGGCGCGTTCTTCTGCCTGCGCGCGGCCGTGCCTCGGCTGCGCGCGGCCGGCGGCGGCCGCATCGTGAATATCTCGTCGGGCGCGGCGCGCACGGGCGGGGCCATCGGCGCGCACTACGCGGCGAGCAAGGCCGGCCTGCTCGCCCTCACGGCCAAGGCGGCCCGCGAGCTGGCGCGCGACGGCATCTCCGTCAACGCGGTGCTGCCGTCCGTCATCGAGACAGAGATGCTGGACGCGGTGGCTCCCGATGCCGCCGCGCGCTCGCGCGTGATGGCCCAGTTTCCCATCGGGCGCTTCGGGCGGCCGGAAGAAGTCGCGCAGGTGGTGCGTTTCCTGGTGGTGGAGGCGCCCGACTACCTGACGGGCGAGTTCATCAGCCTGCGCGGCGGTCGCCTCTGACGGGTCACGACGGGGCGCGGCTTGCAATGTCGCCGAGCATGGGCTAGCGTCTTCTCTCTCGGCATCGATGCAGGCGCGCACATGGGCGACGCTCAGGTGGTAGCGGCCACGATCAGTCAGGAAATTCTCACCGGGTCCTTCCGGCAGGGGACAGGGCTACCTCGAATCGCACACCCGTTCGCCGCGTCGGGCGTACTCACCGACGTGGCCTGTCCGTCGTGGACGGCGCTGATTCCCTCCGCCGGCCGGATCGACCTGGACTCGCCCGCCGAGACGATAGACCGGCTGACGAATCTCGACTTTCCCATGCGGGGAGCCATCGCGGCTCTCCACGGCGAGGCGCGGCGGATCGTGAACGCGCCGCTCTGCCTGAGCGCCGCGCGCGAGATTCTCGCCCGCGTCCCCGAGGGCGGAGTGGTGGCCATCCTCACCGGCTTCCCGGAGTTTCCCTGGATCCGGCGCGGGGTGGCGGAGACGGATGGGCCGGTGGGCGCCGCGGTGCTTGCCCGCAGCCTCGTGAAAGCCCGCCGCGCGATTCCCATCCTGCCCTGCGAGCCGCATTTCGCTCCGGTGATCGAGGCGGCGGTGCGCGGGATCGGGCTGGTACCGGTTCCCGCGGCCGGGCTCGATCTCAAGAGCCTGCACCCGGGCGATCCGGTCTGTCTCATCGAGGCGACCGATGAGGCCGTCGACGCGGAACGCTGGCTTGCTGCGTGCGCGCCGGCGCTCGTCATCGCCATCGAGCGCCCGGGGCGGAGCGCCACCGGCGTGTATCACAACATGTCGGGGCGCAATGTCGGCCACTGTCTCAACAACTTCGAGGATCTGTTCGTGGCGGCGGAGGCCCGCGGCATCTGGACGATCGGCATCGGCGACGGCGGCAACGAGGTCGGCATGGGGGCGCTTCAGGCCGTGGTGCGCGCGCAGGTGGCGGCCGGTTCGGCCTGTGGCTGCGGCTGCGGCGGAGGCATCGCGGCCGTGTCGTCGTCGCGGTCGCTGGTGACCGCGGTGGTGGCCAACTTCGGCGCCACCGCCATCGCGGCCATGCTCGCCCTGCTCACCGACGACCGCGACGTGCTGCCGTCGCCCGCCCTCGAGCTCCAGTCGCTCGACGCGTGCGTGGCCGCGGGGGCCGTCGACGGTCAGCACAACGAGTGCGTCGCCTCCGTCGATGGCCTGGCCGCGGATGCGTATGGGGCGGTTCTCGAGCTCATCGCCGACGCGGTCGATCGCGCCCGGCACAGGAGGAATGTGTGATGGCCATCTACGATCGGCTGGGTGTCCGGCCCGTCGTCAACGCCGCGGGAACGCTGACGAGGCTCGGCGGCACGCTGATGTGCGCGGAGGCGGTGCAGGCGATGACCGAGGCGGCACGGGGCGCGGTGGCCATCGACGAGCTGCAGGAAGCGGCCAGCCGGATCATCGCCCACCATACTGGAGCCGAGGCGGGGCTCGTCACCTCGGGCGCCTTCGGGGCGCTCGCCCTCGCCGCCGGCGCCTGCGTCGCCGGCCTCGACGTCCCGCGGATGAACCGCATGCCGCGCTACGCCTACGAGGCGGGATGCGAGGTGGTCATCTGCCGTCACCACCGGAACTCGTACGACAAGGCCTTCGAAGTCGCCGGCACGCGTCTCGTCGAAGTCGGCCTGCTCGATCGCGCGCTCGGCGTCGGGGTGCGCGAGGTGGAGCCGGAGGAGATCGAGGCGGTCATCGGACCCCGCACGGTGGCCCTCGCCTACGTGGCCATGCAGGGCGTGGGGCCCGATCTGGGCTCGTTCGCCCAGGTGGCCCACCGCCATCAGCTGCCCGTCATCGTCGACGCCGCCAACCAGGTACCGCCCCTGGACAATCTGAAGCGCTTCATCGCCGAGGGCGCGGACCTCGTGGCCATGAGCGGCGGCAAGGCGTTCCGCGGCCCGCAGTCGAGCGGATTCCTTCTCGGCCGGCGGGACCTCGTGGCCTCCGCCCTCCTCCAGCAGCTCGACATGGACGTGTCGCCCTCCGCGTGGACGCCGCCCAAGGAGTTCGTGCACCAGCCCCTCCACGGCGTGCCGCGGCACGGTTTCGGGCGCGGGTTCAAGGTCGGCAAGGAAGAGATCGCGGGCGCGGTGGCGGCCCTCGACGTGTTCGTGACGAAGGAGCCCGAGTATCAGCGCGAGTGGAGCGAGCGATGCCGGCGGTTCGCCGCGTCGCTGGCCGGGGCTCCGGGCGTGGAGACGGTCGTCCTCGGGCGCGAGACCACGGGCCGCGTCCCTCTCGTCGAGATCGTCTTCTCCACGCCGGCGAAGGCGGCGACCATCTCGAGGGAGCTGCGAGAGGGCATGCCCTCCATCCACCTCAACGAGCGGCGCGTCGGCGAGGGGCGCCTGACCTTCAACCCCGTGGGCCTCGACGGCGGGCAGGAAGATGTCGTGGCCGCCGCCCTCCGCCGGCTTCTCGGCGCGGGGTCGGCCCGGTGAGCGAGCGACCGACACGTGAACAGCCAACTCAAGCCGAATGTCCTGGAGGTTCCCATGCTGCGTCAACTGACCACTCTGCTGCTTCCCGTGATCATGCTCGCCGCGTCCGCCACGGCCGAGGCGGCGGCCATGGACAAATGCCCGGCGCAAGGTGGTACCGTCCGCGCGGCCATGGCCGGATCTCCGCCGACCCTCGACTTCATCACCAGCTTCGCCGCGCAGGCGCGGGACATGGGCGTCTATATCTACGAGGGCTCGGTCACCGTGGACGGCAACTACGACGTCGGCCCCCAGCTCGCCGAGCGCTGGACCACGAGCACGGATGGCAAGACGTACACCTTCCACCTGCGCAAGGGCGTGAAGTTCCACGACGGCAGCCCGGTGACGGCGGCGGACGTGGTGGCGTCGGTGGAGCGGTTCCGCGGGCAGTCGCCGCGCAAGGCCGATCTGTCGATGATCGCCTCCGTGCAGGCGGTGGACGATGCCACGGTGGAGATCGCGCTGGCCCAGCCGTCCGCGGCCTTCGTGCCGCTGCTCGCCTATCCAGGGCCGGCGGTGGCCATCATGCCGAAGAAGCTCATCGACGGCGTGGCCGCGGGCAAGCTGCCCCAGACGTCGGTGGTGGGAACGGGGCCCTATCGCCTCGCCGAATGGGTTCCCGACAAGCACGTGCACCTGGAGCGCTTCGCGCAGTACAGCCCGGCCTCCGCCGAGGCGTCGGGCTACGCGGGCCGACGGCTGGCCTGCATCGATCATATCTACTTCGTGCCGGTGCCCGAGGTGTCGAGCCGGGTGGCGGGTCTCGAGAGCGGAGACTACGACTACGCGCAGAACCTGCCCGCCGAGACCTACCAGCGGCTGACCGCCACCAAGGGACTCAAGACGGTCATCCTGAAGCCGTACTACGAGATCGTGATGCACCTCAACACCCAGCAGGGCCAGCTGAAGGAGTGGAAGCTGCGCCGCGCCATCCAGCTCGGCCTCAACGAGGAGGAGATCATGCTCGCCGCGGCGGGGACAAGGCGCTCTACCGGCTCGACCCCAGCCTCTTCTTCAAGGAGCAGTACTGGCACTCCATGATCAGGGCCAACCGTTACAACGAGCACGACGCGGCCAAGGCCAAGGCGCTCGGTGAAGGACGGCGGCTACGACGGCTCGCCCATCCGGATCATCACGAGCAGCGATTTCCAGTTCATGTACAACGCCGCCCTCGCCATGGAATCCCAGCTGCGCCAGCTCGGCTTCGCCACCAAGGTGCAGGCCTACGACTATCCAACCATGATCGACATCTTCCGCAAGAAGCGCGCGGACTGGGACATCTCCTACAACGCCTTCTCCATTCGCACCGACCCGGGCGGTTTCACCTTCGTGCTGAAGTCGGACTCCGGCTATCAGCCTTACGCGAGCAAGGAGGTCGACACCTTGCTGGAGAAGGCCCTCGTCGAGCGCGACCGCAAGGCGCGCCTCAAGCTCTACGAGCAGGTGCAGGACAATCTCTACAAGGACATTCCCATGATCAAGCACGGAGACCTCTTCGGCTTCGACGCGCTCCGGGAGCGCCTGGACGGCTTCGCGCCCTTACTACACCACGCCGCGCTTCTGGAACGTCTGGAGCAAGGACAAGCGCTGATCCTGGGGCCGCCGCGGAGGCGGGCATGACACGCTTCCTCACGTCGCGCGTGCTCTCGCTGGCCTTCGTGCTGTGGCTGGTCACCATCATCGCGTTCGTGATGATCCGGCTCGCCCCCGGCGACCCGTCGGCGGTGATGCTCGGCTCCGACGCCAGCCCGAAGGCGGTGGCGGAGTTTCGCGCCGCCTACGGGCTGGACCGTCCCATACCCGTGCAGTACCTGGCGTGGCTCGGCCACGTGGTGCGGGGCGATCTGGGCATGTCGATCTATCTGGGACGGCCCGTGACCACGGCCATCCTGGAGCGGCTGCCCATCAGCCTCACCCTGACCCTGTCCGCGTTCGCCATCGCCGTGGTGCTGGGTATCTGCCTCGGGCTCATCGCCGCCTACTGGCACGACACGTGGGTCGACCGGCTCGTGTCGGTGGTGGCGGCCCTCGGCCTGTCCATGCCGAGCTTCTGGCTGGGCATCTGTCTCATCTACCTCTTCGCGGTGCGCTGGCCGGTGATGCCCTCGGGTGGCTTCGTCGAGCCGTGGATCGACCCGGGGAAATCCTTCCGTCACCTCCTGCTGCCGGCCTTCGCCCTCGGCTATCTCCAGTCGGGTCTGATCGCGCGCATGACGCGCGCCTCCATGCTCGAGGCGCTTCGGGGCGACTTCGTGCGGGTAGCACGCTCCAAGGGCGTGGGCGAGTTCCGGGTGGTGGTGAAGCACGCGTTCCGCAACGCGCTCATCCCCGTCCTCACCGTGACCGGCATCACCCTCGCCGTGATGTTCGGGGGCGCGGTGGTCATCGAGACGGTCTTCACCCTGCCCGGCGTGGGGCGCCTCCTCGTGAACGCGGTGGTGCGGCGCGACTACCCGGTGGTGCAGGGGACGCTGCTCGTGGTGGCGGCCTGGTACGTGGTGGTCAATATCGCGGTGGACGTCCTGTACACCGTCAGCGATCCGCGCATCCGGCTGCGGGCGTCGTGAGGCCCAAGCACCGTGACGGATGGCCGCCGGCGAAGAGGGTGGGGTCTGGGGGCCGCGTCGAACATCGCGCTGCTCGGGCTGGCCCTCGTGGTCGCCCTCATCGTGATCGGGCCGCATGTCTACACGCAAGTCGCCCACGCTCGTGGTCGGCTCGGAGCGCCTCCTCCCACCTTCGTGGGCCCATCCGCTGGGCACCGATCAGTTCGGACGCGAAGTGCTGGCCCGGGTCATGGCGGGCGGGCAGCAGTCGCTCCGCGTGGCCGGCCTCACCATGGTGCTCACCGTGCTCGCGGGAAGCACCCTCGGGCTCATCGCGGGCTACGTGCGCGCGCTCGACGACATCCTCATGCGCATCAGCGATGCCTTTCTCGCCTTGCCCGCGGTCATCCTGGCCATCGCCCTCATGGCCGTGCGCGAGCCGAGCGAGGGCAACGTGGTGGTGGCCCTCGTCGTGGTCTACACGCCGCGGGTGGCGCGCCTCGTCCGCGGCAAGGCGCTCCTCATCCGGGAGATGCCGTATGTCGAGGCCGTCAACGCGCTCGGGGCCCGCGTGTCGCGGGTGCTCCGGCGCCACGTCTTGCCGAATGCCATGCCCGAGATCATCGTGCAGGGCAGCTTCATCTTCGGCTACGCCATCCTCGACGAGGCCACCCTCAGCTTCCTCGGAGTGGGCCCGCCCCGCCCGCGGCGAGCTGGGGCAACATGCTCGCGGAGGCGCGCTACTTGATCCGCGATGCCTTCTGGATCAGCTTCTTCCCCGGCCTGCTCATCGGAGCGGCCGTGCTGGCCACGAATATCCTCGGTGATGGAATCAGGGATCGATACGACCCCGGAAAGGCGAGTGACCCGATGAGCGACAGGCAGCGCAGCGAGTATTTCCTGGAGAAGCTGATCGCCGTCCCCAGCATCTCGGGCGACGAGGCGGCGGGCGTGCAGGTGTGTCGTGACCTGATGACGGAGGTGGGGCTGGCTACCCAGCTTCGCGCGTGCGCCGGGGTGGCGGGCTCCTTCAACGTCGAGGGCTCGCTCGGCTCGGCCCGGCCCAAGCTCTGCATCGCCGGCCACGTCGACACGCTCCCCTTCGAGGGGATGACCGTGAATCCCCTGGGGGAGCGGCGCGGCAACCGCTACTACGGCCGCGGCACCACCGACATGAAGGGCGGCCTCGCCGCCGTGCTCGCGGCGGTGGACCGGCTGAGGCAGCGAGGAGTGAAGCTTCGCGGCCAGCTCGTGGTGGTGGGGACGGCGAGCGAGGAGACGCTGAAGTGCGGCGGCTATCAGCTCGCCCAGGACCACCACGACGCGGATGGGGTGGTGTGCGCCGAGCCCTCCGACTGCCGCGTGGCCGTGGCCGCCACGGGCAGCCTCGCCCTGCGTCTCGATGCCTACGGAGTCAACGCGCACAGCAGCGTGCCCGGCAGCGGTGGCAATGCGATTCTCGCCGCGCAGGTGGCGGCGAGGGCGGTGGTCGACGCGCTCTCCGAAACCATCGACGTGCCCTATGTGGGCCGGCGGGAGCGGGCGGTGAACGTGGGGTGATCCGGGGCGGCATCGCCCAGCCGGTGGTTCCGCAGCGTTGCACGGTCTGGCTGGACGTGCGTTACTTCGTGGGAGAGACGGCTCCCGCGCTGATGGAGCGGATCTCCGCAGTGTGCACGCAGGCGGTGTCGAAGCTGCCCGGCGTGCGGGTCGAGGCCAGCCAGGAGCGGCTCGACTACGAGGGCAATCCCTATCCGCGCGGAAGCTGGGGAGACTTCATCCACGTGGAGCGGGGCATGAAGGCGTTCGCCACCGACCCCGCGGCCACCGTGGTGCAGGCGTTTCGCCGCGCGGTGAAGGAGGCGGGGGGCGACGACGGCGTGGACATGATGCGGGGCTGGGGCGATGTGGAGTTCGTGGCCACCGATCACCGCGTGCCCACCATCTACTTCGGACCGGGCACGGTGGCGGCCGCGCACACCGCCGACGAATACATCGATCTCGACCGTTACCACATGGGTGTCGCCGTGTACGAGCGGGCCATCCCGGAGTTCCTGGGGACGGCGTAGTCGACGCACAACATCACGAGCACAGGAGGAAGTCGCCATGGCCATCCGGACTGCTGACGTCATCATGCCCGGGAACGACAACGCCTTCGAGACCGGCCGGCGCGGCCAGATCTCGTCGATCGCCGACCTCGACGAGTCCTACCGGTCGCTGCTCGAGAAGAATGTCACGGCCACCCTCGCTACCATCAAGCGAAACGGACTGCCCCAGCTGACCCCGATCTGGGTCGCTCACGATGGCACCCACATTCTCGTGAACACGAAGAAGGGCCGGCTCAAGGACCGGAACATGCGGGAGCGGGCGGACGTGGCCATCCTCTGCGTCAATCCGGAGAATCCGTACCACTGGATGGCCATCAACGGCACGGTGGTGGAGACGATCGAGGAAACCGACCCCGTCAAGGGTCGCCAGGCCACCGCCAACGTCGACGAGATGGCCAAGCGCTACATCAACACCACTCCCTATCCGCTGCGCGATCCGAAAGGCGAAGTGCGCGTGCTCTTCAAGGTGCGCCCGACCTACGTCATGACGTTTGGACCACCCCCACGAGCTGAGCTCCGCGCCGCCCGCGCAGAGGGCTTGACCCCGCGCCGCTGCGCAGAGGTACACTCGCCGAAGACTCCCTAGCCAAAGCCCGGAAGCGAGGAGGAAGAGATGGCCGGCGAATGTGTCCTCAGCGAGAAGTCGGAGGGGGTGGCGATCCTCACCATGAATCGCCCCGCGCAGCTCAACGCCATGAGCCACCAGCTGAGCAGCGAGCTGCACGAAGCGGTCGCGCGCATGAGCGCGGACGATGAGGTGGGCTGCATCGTCATCACCGGGGCGGGGACGCGCGCCTTCTCCGCGGGCGGCGACATCCATGAGCAACGTGAGGACGACCGTCGCTTCAGCCAGGAGGAGCTGGATGCCCGCAACGCCCTGCGGGCTCGCGGCAGCTACGAGATCAGCGCCTGCCCCAAGCCCACCATCGGCATGATCAACGGCCTCGCGTACGGCGGCGCCGCCGTGCTCGCCTCCTCTCTCGACATGCGCGTGGGGTGCGAGCACGCGAGCTTTCGATTCCTCGCCGCCGCCTACGGCCGTATCAACAGCACGTGGACCCTGCCCAACCAGGTGGGATGGCCCGTGGCCAAGGAGCTCCTGTTTTCCGGCCGGATCGTCGAAGCGGAGGAGGCGCAGCGTATCGGGCTCCTCAACCACCTCGTGCCGTGTGCCGAGCTTCGCGAGAAGACCATGTGGCTGGCCACCATGATTGCCCGGAATCGCCGCGAGGCCGTGACGGGGGTGAAGGCCCTCCTCCTCAAGGACATGGGGTGCACCCTGGAGGCACAGTGGGCGAACGAGCGTGACTACACCACGAACGTGATGAGAGGGGCCAAGGCCGAGACGGCCTTCCCGGAGTTCATCGCCCGCCGGGGACGACCGCTGCCTCAGTGACCAGGCGGTACCTGCCGTCCGCGCCGTGAGGCGACGCCGTGCTCCAGCGCCTTCGGCGAGCTCGCCCTGACTGCCCGCCGCGGCGGCGAGGGGCCCGGCGGGCGGCGGTGGTCGGCTCACCCGTTCCCCTGAGCCGGCGCGGATCGGTTTCTCTCGGGTCGAGGTGCGCAGCGTCCCCTCGGCGGTCGCGGTCCCGCCGCGTCCTCGCACGATGAACGTTGAGCGATGAGCGCCGGGCGCCGGCGCCACGAGTCGCCTGCGGGCGCGGGCGACCGGCGGAAAATCGAGGGAGCGCCTGCTCCGGGTGATCGAAGAGGTGGTGGCTCGCGATGTCTGAACAGTGCGCGTGAGCGCTTGGGCGCGTCGCCGACGAAGCGGTCCTGGATCCGCTAGAGCTCTTCGCTCGCTTGCGCGGGCTGGCCTTGCTCCTCGGTCGGGCCCACGAGCCATCCCAGGACCAGCAGACCACTAACCATGGCGAGGATCTTCAGAAGGCTGTCCATGTGCGTGTGAGCTCCTTCTCGAGGCTATGTGGCCGCCGCTGTCCCGGACCTCCACCGACGCCCGGGCGTCCCTCGTCCATGAAGCCCCCGCCTCGGAGAATCTCCTCCGCGTATAGGACACGCAAGAGATCCCCCGAGCGCTGGGACTAGTTGGTGGCGCGCACCAGCACCTCGACTCGCCCGTCGCGCTGCGCGCATTGCTCGGTGGCCGGATTGCACAGGGACCGATCCGTACCGAACGTGCCCGTCTCGATCCGGTCCGCCGGCACTCCCGCCTGAATCAACGCGTCACGAACCGTGGCCACCCGACGCTGACTCAGGGGCAGGTTGTACTGGGTGCTGCCGCGCGAATCCGTGTAGCCATCGATGCCGAGGCGCGCGGTGGGATTCTGGGTCATGTAGGTCGCGATCTCCGCGGGCTTCTTCGACTCCGAATACCGGATGTCCGACCTGTCGAAATCGAACATGAAGTCCTTCATGGACGTCCAGCGGACTGTCGGCAACGGCGCGAGATTCGGCGCGGCCGGGCCGGTTGCCCCCGTTATCCCGGTGGGGCCTTGCACTCCCGTCATGCCCGCGGAGCCTTGCACCCCGGTCATGCCCGCGGAGCCTTGCGCTCCCGTCATGCCCGCGGAGCCTTGCGCCCCCGTCATTCCTGGTGAGCCTTGGGCCCCGGTCAAGCCGGGCGAGCCCTGGGCGCCTGTCATCCCCGCCGGACCCGTGCACCCCACGGCGAACATGCCCGCGCACAGCGGGATCAGCGCCATCAATAGTCGTCGGTTCATCGTCCGTCCTCCTGTCAAGTGGTGAGCCAACTTTGTCGTCGGTCCTGACTCTACGGGCCGCTACCTCGCGCGGCTAGTGGACCTTGGTCTACGCCGAGATTCGGACGCCGTCGGGATTCGGACGCCGTCGGATTGACATGATGGTGGACCAAGGTCCACTAGCGCAGCGGGACAGCCTCGCGCCACTATTTCCGGAAAGAGGAGGACGACCAATGCGAACCAGTGAAGCTTTCGTCTTCGGAGCGATCATCGGCGGCATCGCGGTATGGCTTTGGGGAGAGAGATCGAACGCTATGTCGGAGAAAAGACTCGTGGCGTGCGCGCGCGGGCCGTGGACGCGCTGCGCGTGGTGGAGGAAAAGACCGGACAGGTGCTCGACAGCGGCGAAAGCTCCCTCCGTCGTGCCGAAGGTGTGGTGCAGGGTGCGAAGGAGCGCGTGACCACGGCGCTGCGGGCGGGGCAAGAAGCGATCCGGCCCGCGCCATGAGACCAAGGTCCACTGTTCCTTCGTGATCAGCCGCCTTAAGGTGGGGCACGGAGGACTGACAACATGACGAACGAAAGCTGGAAGAACCCTTGGAAGCTCACGGCCATCGGGATGGCTCTCGTGATCGCGACCGTACTCGTGACGGGGCTCGTGGTGGCGAACTGGAAAGGCCAGGCCAGCGACAAGAAGGTGGTCGACGTCACCCCCGGTCGCGCGGCGCCGCGAGCGGCCACTGCACCGGCCGCCCCGACGGCGGCGGGCATACCGACCCAGTCGGTGATCAACACATGCAACGAGTCCGCGGGAGCCCAGGCCGGACAGCGCGAGAAGACCAAAGACACCGTGATCGCCGGGGCAATCGGCGCGGTGGCGGGTGCCGCCGTCGGCGCGGCGGGGGCGCCGTCGTTGACGGCGGGAGCGGCGCGGGCAAGGGCGCGATCATCGGTGGTCTGGTGGGTGCCGGCGGGGGGACGCTCTACGGCTTGAACGAGAACCGGAAACACGACGAGAGCTACCGCAATGCCTACGCCGCCTGCATGCGCTCGCGCGGCTACACGGGCTAAGGGACCGGGGACCCCCAGGCCATCAGCGGCCAACCATGAGAACGGGACTTCTCGCCGCGGCGTCACGGGTCGGCACGGGCTTTCGCCGTCCGGGACGTTCGTGGTTCTGGCTCGGGATCACCCTGATGACGCTCAGTTTCGGAATCTACCCTGCATATGCCCTGATGGTCTTCTCCCCGATGTCGTGGTGGGACAAGTTCGCGGTAGCGGTGGGACTGGCGGCGATCAGCTGGAGCATGTTCCTTGTCTGGTTCCGCCTTCGCCGGTAAGAAGGGCTTGGCTCATCTCTGAGAGCGCTTCTCCTCGTGGCGGGTACATCGGGGAACCTCTGTCGATAGATGACTGGACGCTTCATACGTACCACCGGAAAGCTGCTGGGCGCGGCCCCGCCGATCATGTCGTCGATCTGAATCAACCGCTCGCGAGTTCTGCAGGAGGTGGGCTCCGCCGAGCCATCACAGCCCGCGGGGCGTCGGGAGCCTAGCGTGAAAGCCTGACGGGTGCCCCGACGATCTCCACCAGTCTCAGCCGCGCGAGGAACCGGATCACCGCCCACGACGGATCGAACTCGAACCGTCGCATGCTGAACTTCGGGGCGCGCGGATGCGCGTGATGATTGTTGTGCAGGCTCTCCCCGCCCGTCACCAAGGCGAGGAGGCGCGAGTTGTAGGCGGTGTTCTCGAAATTCTGAGCCCCTCGCCAGTGGCCGAGCCCGTTGATCAGGGAGCGAGGACGAAGACGTACAGCGCGGCATGGGTGAACGCGACGATGAGGCCTGGCCAGACTCCGAGCACGAGACAGAGCAGCGCGATGCCGGTGGCGAGGCCCGTCCGTCCCCATGAGAAGATCGTCCGGTCCCACCGATCCTCGGGGAGATCCGGCGCGAAGGTCCGGATCGTGTCGAGATTCTTCGCCTCGCGAACGTAGTAGTAGACGTTGAACAGCTGGATACGCCAGAAGCCGAGCACCTTGGGGCTGTGGGGGTCGCCCGTCCGGTCCGTGAACTTGTGGTGCTTGCGATGGACGGCCACCCACTCTCGCCGGTTTTGCCCTGTGGTCAGCCACAGGAGGGCCCGGAAACACATATCCGCGACGGGATGGAGACGCAGGGCCCGATGAGCGAGCCCCCGGTGAAGGTAGACCGATGTCGAGACGGCGGCGATCTGGGTGAGGTCAAGGCGGCAAGCGGCACGATCCACGAGGAGTGTGTCATCCTATGCTCGCGTCACTGCCCCGCCTCGCCTCCTGCCGCGACCCCATCGAGGCTTCCCTGTTCCGCAGGCGATCCAGCATCTGGGCGAATGACATCCGCTTCAGGATCGAGGTGAACTGGCTGCGATAGTTCGAGATGAGGCTCACGCCGTCCACCGCGACGTCGTAGACAGCCCACCGTCCATCGTTCTCGACCAGGCGGTATTCAATGGCCACCTCGCTCTTGCCCGCGGCCATTCGGGATTGCACTTGCGCGTACGAGCCGCTGATGGTCTCTCCCTGGAACGTGATGGTGGCGAGACGGTAATTCCCGATGGTGTTCAGGTAGGCGCGCTCGAGGAGATCGGTGAAGAGCACCACGAAGTCGCGCTGCTCCTCGGGGAGGCATCCGTCCAGCGTTGCCCGAGCAGACGGCGGGACATCTCGTCGAAGTCGAACAGTTCCACCGCCGCCTGGCGAATCTCCGCCCGCCGCTCGCCGCTCTCCTTCGCATCGGCGGAGTGTGACCGCACGATGGTCAGCACACGGGAGACAGACGAGTTGACCACCGTGAGCGGCCCGGACCGGCCGGCAGCGGGCCCCGGCTGCGCATCCGCCACCGCCTGCGCAAACACGGGCGCGGCCCCGAAGGGAATGAGGACGGCGATCGCTACGAGCGCCGAGCACCTGAGCATACGAAAGTTGGGGAAACGAATCCTAAACATGATCGCACTCCCTGGACGAGGGTCCTGCACCGAAGGTAAGGACCTTTCTGGGTGCACGTGAAAGACGCTTCGCTGTTTCATAGAGGCGACTGTAGCGCCGGCGAGAGGGGCCGCCTATTGGACCTAAGTCCCATGCCTGTCAGCCGGAAACGACCGAGACCAAGGTCCAATAGGCGGCCTCGCTCCCCACGCCTAGACTCAGCCCGCCATGAAACCTTCAATATGGCCAGGGAGGGTGAAGCCATGAAAACAAACGGAAACGCCAAGATCGGGAACCGGATTCGACGGGACCTCGACGGAGCCCTTTCGCGTCTTCGCCAGCTCGGGGGAGTGGTGATGGTCATGGACCGGCCCGGTACGATCGGCGAGAGCTCGCCGTTCGCCGACGAGGTAGACCAGATCCAGGCCAGCGCCAGCCGGGACATCGGTCTGGCCACACGTGAGCTGCTGCAGGAGCGCGCGAACCGCCTGTACTCGGCGCTGGACCGGTTGAGCGTGGAGGGTACGGAGTATGCGTGGAGTGCGCGGGGCCGATTGCGCCGGCTCGACTCGAGGCGGCCCCCGAGGTGGAGACCTGCGTTCGGTGCCAGGCCGGCCTCGAGCGTCTCGGGCGCCGGTCCGCCTCGAGCCATCGCGGAGTGTTCGCGGGTGGCGACATCGAAACGGCGGATGAAGGAGCCTTGTCGGAGGATCGCCGTGAGACTTGAGGAGAGCGTGAAACTGGCCCGCCTGAGGTTCCTCGCGAGCCCCGTGGTAGCGCGGTCGCGTTGTGAGCGGGCCTGAGGGCAGCCGCGGCGCTCGCGCTGGCCAGCCTGCGTCGCGCGCAATCGTGAAACACATGAGCACGAAGTCCGGGAAAAGGCCGCCCGCACCGTCGACGATACAGTTTCGTGCGGCGAGCATTCGTTGAGCATCGCGTCGGCCAGCATCCTCGTGCTGTGGATCTGTCTGTACAGTATCTTTGGCCCCAAGTCGCATATTGGTTCGTTCTTCGGCAACGCCATCGCCGACTGGTCGGGCGTGGTGGTCATGGTATTTGCCACGAAGTACCTGTACGAAAAGGACTCGACGGAAAGTCGGCGCCTGCCCCGAAGCCTCTTGAGCCCGCTCCGGCAGCGTCTGCGCGACCACTCGCTCAGTCTCTTTCTGATTCTCACGGGCATCGCCTGGGTTGCCCTGTATGTGTCGATGGACTCCGAGGCGAAATGGGGGCAAGTCGTCGGCAATATCGTTTCGGAATGGACGCAGATCATCGGTCTCGTTCTGTTGACGAAACGGCTCATCGAGCGCCGCTCGAAGGAGAGCGCCCGATGAGATCAGCGCCGGGAATTAGACCTCGAGGATCTTGATGCGGTGGGTGGCCAGCCAGCCGACACACGGTAGCCCAGGAGTCGGGCTCTCGCTGCTCCCACGCCCTCACGCTCCGGGCCGGAACAATCAGAACGGGGGACTTGTTGCGGTGGGCTGCCGCGACGATCCGGGCCAGATCGGTGCGGGAGGATCGTAGCTTCGTGATCAGCTCCGTGGTTGTGATAGTCGGTTTCCTGGCGACGAGGCCATCATCGCTCGATGTCCATCGACCTCGGGCTTCTTCAGAGCCATGAGGGCGACCACCCCGGCCAGTCGGCTCAGAGCCACCGGCTTCGGGACGTGATATTGAAAGCCCGCTCGCAAGCAGGCCAGCCGGTCTTCGGGCGCGGTCAAACCTGTGAACGCCGCGGCCGGGACATCGCCTCCCTGGTCACGCGACAGCTTCCGAACTTCTCGGATCAGCCAATAGCCGTCCCGGTCGGGCATGGAAATGCTGCTCAGGAGAGCGTCCGGCTTTTCTCGTTTGAGGCTGGCCAAGCCCGCTACGGCGGAATCGACGCCCGTCACATGCGCGCCGCATAGCCGAAGGGTATCAGCCACCATGTCTCTGATCTGAGGCTCGGCATCGACGAGGAGCACCCGGATGCCATCCAGACGCTCCGTCCCGGTCCAGCCACTTATCGCGTCGTTCATCGCGTCACCTCCCGTCGTTCGCTCGACACCATTGCGCGATTGTCTGGGCAGTAGTGTGGTCGACACGGGCTCGGCCATCTATTGGACTTTGGTCCAATGCAGGGTGAGATCCGTGAGGCCTCCGCGGGCATGCTCAGGGGACCTCTTCTAGAGTTTCTTCAATGCGTCGATCCGATCCTGCGTTCCCGGATGGCTGGCGAGGATGCCGCCGCTGCTCGCGCCTTCCGTTTGCACGAGCCACGTCAGCGTATCGATCATGACGCTCTTCGGATAACCGGCGCGGGTGAGGATCTCCATCCCGTGGCGATCCGCGGCGTACTCCTCGGTGCGACTGTAGCCGCTGGTGACGAGCGCCCCGCGATGGGTGTGATGCGACCGCTGCCCGGGAAGACCTGGTCGAGAATGATCATCCCGACACCCAACCCGACGCCCAGGGCCTGGGCCTTCGCCACGTGCCCGAGATCGTCGTGGAGCGAGCTCATGGGCCAGCACGCCCCGAAGCTGGTCATCGCTGGCCTTCTGCAGGAGACCGCTCGTCACATAGAATTCTCCGCCGCCCGCGCTTGCCGCATTGACGTGCGGATCGTCCATGATCCCCACCTTGACCTGGCTCAGGGATCGGGGATGGTCCATGGCGGCCACGAGTGGGGTCATGATGCGGCGGATCCGCTCCGCCTGCTGTGCGTCGAGCGGATGAGGCGCGGGCTGGCTTGTCCCCGTCTGCGGCGGCGTGGACCCGCCCGACGGCGCCCCGCTTACGCTGGCGCAACCCGCGGCAAGGAGGCAGCTGAGGAAGAAGAAGACGACGGCGCTGCGACGCGCGAGCATGGCGGTCTAGAGTCCGGACAAGAACGTGGCGATCCGGGGCGCGACACTCCTGGTAAAGGCATACGACATCGATCCGGTCATGGCAGGGCCTCCTGTAGGTTTTTGACCTGCCGTCATGCTAGCGGGTTCGTCAGGCCCTGAATATGGGACCTACGTCCAATGGGCAGGCGGGTCGGGTGGCACTACAGTGAAGGAGAGGGAAGGAGGCACACCATGGGCAACATCTTCTACATCATCGGTGTCGTCGTCGTCGTGCTCGCGATTCTCGGATACCTCGGACTCCGGTAGGAGACTCAGGAGATGGGCATCCGGAGGAGCTACGGCAAGAAGAGCAACCGGCCCACCGAGGCGGTGACAGTAGAGCGCGCGGGAGCATTGCGCCGTGCGCTCAGATCACACCTCCGTCTCGTCCCGGCCCAGACCGGCGCGGTGAAGCCACCCGGCCAAATGGGAGACGATATGACGAACGAGTGGAAGGCCAGGCTGGATCGACCTGTCACGGCTCCCCTTCTTCACCTCCGCCTTGCCGAGCACCTGGATCGCCTCAAACAGGAGGAGACCTGGCGCACGAATGGGCGGAACGCGATCACCTTGACCAAGGAGCCCACGCTGCGTCTGGTGCTTGCTGCTCCTCGGCAAAGGCACCAGGATGCCCGAGCATCAGACGGCCGGACCCCTGACGCTCCAGGTTCTGTCTGGCTTGGTCGGCCTTCCGAGCAGGGGATTGCACGGAAGAGGTGGGGGCGGGCGAGGTGATCGTGCTCGAGTCCGCCATCGGGCACGAGATCAGAGGCTCTCGAGGAGAGTGCCTGCCTGCTCACCCTTGCCAGCGCATAGTGGCGCCACGCCCGCACCCGCCACGCGACGCGAAGGCTCTTCTTAGCGGCTGAGGAGCGCTTCGCCGTCGATCTCGATGAAGAGCGTCGCCGGCCGCGCCGCCGGACGAGCAACCCAGATCAGTGACGCGACGGATCTGGTTCGTGGATTCACGCCTTGCCAACGCCGCCGACAGGCTGGCAATCACGCCGGCTCGTGGTCATCTCGCGCTTGCATTCGGCGAAGCCGTCCGCCGCGAGAGCGGCCAGGATCTCCGCGGGCGCCCCCGTCCAGCCCTGCTCGCCCTCGCTCCACGTCATCTGGCCTTGTTCGCGAAGCTCGTTGAGACTCGTCATGGGTCCGTTCATCTTCGATGCCCTTTCACCGGCCCCCGGCGATCGATCGAGACCTTCCTGATCGGTTGGGCAGGCCCGGCGGCCATCTCGGCGAAGCCGCGCAAGCATTACCGTGTCGCGATCAGAAAGAACTCCCGCTGGGGATGGCACTCTCCGGGACGCGGAAGACGGAACCAGAGTCGAGGCCTGGTAAGGAGAGGGGTCCACGACGAACCAACGGCCGAGCCAGACCCCAGCATCATGACACATCCAGGGCCTGGCGGTCGGCCTCGTTCTTCGTCCTTGTTCAGACTTCGACGAGGGTGTCCCTGATTCATCGTGGGGAGGTCTGTCCGGAGGGCGCGACGGACGCATCCCTGTCCTGCATCTGCCGCAACAGCTCGGCGAACGGTGAGCGCCGGAGAATCGAATTGGCCTGGCTCCGGAAGCTCGAGATAAGGCTTATACCATCTACCGCGACGTCGTACACCGCCCATCGCCCGTCGGCTTTGAACAGGCGGTATTCGATGGCCAAAGGTTCCCCTCGGCCGCCCGTCATGCGGGATTGTACCTTCGCGTAGGAACCGTTGATGGACTCGTCCTGGAAAGTGATCGACGCCAGAGGGTAGGTGACGATGGACGTGAGATAGACTCGCTCCAGGAGATCCGTGAAGAGTCGAACGAATTCTTCCTGCTCGCGGAGGGACCTGTCCTTCCAGTGTTGCGCGAGAATCCGGCGGGACATGTCGTCGAAGTCGAACATCTCGGCCGCCGCCTGGCGAATCTCGGCGCGCCGTCTCCCCGTCTCGGTGGCTTTGGCCGACTGGGACTGGACGATGGTCAGTACCCGAGAGAGCGACGACTTGACGAGCTCCCGAGGCCCGAGCGCGGTTACGGCGGGCAGGGGCGGAGTCTCCGGCACCTCGGTCTGGGCCGAGACGGGAAGTGTGCCGAGGGCGAGGGCGCCGATGAGCGCCACGAGGCCGAGGAGCCAGCCAGCGTGTCGCGCGAAGATCGTCTGGTCTTGCGAGAGAGGTGACTCCGGCGACCGTGCACTATGCATGGGGGCACCTTACGGACAGAGTGCGGAGCAAAGAGCGGAGCAAGGGTGTCAGGCGCCCGCGATCATCGGCTGCGCCACGTGCCGAGGAGAAGCGCGACGCCGCCCGCGAGGGCGATGCCCCCGAGAATCGGCGGCAAGGGAATTCGCTTTCTTTGTCCGCGGAGGCCTTGATGGGCCCCACTTCCAAAACCGTCTCGCGGCTCGTGTAGGTGATGCCCTGGTAGGCGAGGGACACGAGCCCCACCGCGATGAGCACTATGCCGATGATGATGAGCGGGAGTTTCATGAAGGGCCTCCTTTCGCTGCTCTCTCACTCTAGGCGTCGCCGTCTCGCGCCCCTATTGGACCTTGGTCCAGTCCAGTGGCCGTCCGTCCCCACCGCGCCACGGATCGCCTCGATCAGGAGGTGATCGTCGAATGGCTTGCAGAGGTACCCGGCGGCTCCGGATGTGTGGACGCGCTCGCGCATGGAGACCTCGTCATCGGCGGTGATGAAGATGATCGGGATGACGACGCCATCGACCTTCAGCTGCGCCTGAAGCTCGAAACCGGTCATGCCGCCGTTCAGGTGGATGTCCAGAACGAGGCAGGCGGTGAGGATCAGAGAGGCTGAGCCCAGAAAATCCTCGGCCGACGCGAAGGTCTCGGCGGCGAAACCGGCAGACCGCACGAGCCGACGAAGCGCTCGGCGAATCGAGCGGTCATCGTCAACGATGGAAACTAGCCGGTGTGGTATTGGGCACGGAGTCATAGCACTCGACTACAGCCTACGGGACGGCGTGCATGACTGGGTAGTGGACCTTGGTCTCACGGCATCGGCCACGCCACCGACCCGGGACGGGGAGCGATCAGGCCTTCGCGATGACCCCTGCCCGATCAGCCAGCCGGACCAGCTCGGCCAGCGAGCCCGCCCGCATCTTCTCCATGACGCGAGCCCGGTGCACCTTGACCGTCTTCTCGACGATGCCCAGCTCGGCCGCGATCTGCTTGTTGAGCATTCCGGTCACGACGAGGGCGAAGACCTGTACCTCCCGAGCGGTGAGGGTCTTGAGCCGGCCCTGGATGTCGGTGGCTCCGGCCTGTTCCCGCTGCACCGTCAAGGCCTTGGCGACTGCCCGTTCGATCGCGCCCAGGAGCTCCGGGCGTCGACGGGCTTCGTGAGAAAATCGACGGCCCCGCCCTTCATGGCTTTCACGCTGCCCACGACGTCGCCGTGGCCCGAGACGAAAACGATCGACATCCGATCTCCCGCGATCGCGAGCGCCTCCTGCAGCTCCAGCCCGGTCAGGCCGGGCATTCGGACGTCCAGGACCAGGCAGCAGAGGTCCTCCTGCCGCGGACGCTCGAGGAACTCGCGGGCCGACGCGAAGACCTCGGCTCGATATCCGGCGGTCGGTGACCAGGCGCGCCAAGCCCTTCCGCACGGACGGCGTCATCGTCCACGATGCCCACCAGGGTCTCCGAAGGAGCGCGCTCATGGCCGGTGGTGGGCCGATGGGCAGCGTGAAGGAGAAGGTCGCCCCGCCGTCCGGGTTGTTATGGGCCTCCAGACGGCCGCCGTGGACGTCGACGATGGATCGGGTAATCGCCAGGCCGATACCCATCCCGTCGGGCTTGGTGGTGTAGAACGTCTGGAAGATCTTGCCCATGTCGCTCTCGCTGATACCCGCTCCTGAGTCCCGCACGTCCACCCGAACAGTGCTCGGCGTCGGCCCGCGCCGTCCGGAGGACAAGGGTCCGACTCCCGGGGCCGACTCTCGCATGGCGTCCATCCCGTTGAGGACAAGGTTCAGAGCCACCTGCTGCAGCTGCACCCGGTCGCCCAGCACTTCCGGGAGCCCAGGAGCAAGCTCGAGCCGGATCGAGACACCGCGCACGACCGCGTCGCCGCTCACGAGCCGCGCCACGTCCTCCAGCGCTTCGTTGAGATCGAGCGCCCTCAGGTGAGGAGTGCCCTTCGCGAGGAGCTGGCGAAGGCGGCGAATGACCTCGCCGGCTCGCTTGTCGTCCTCGACGATGTCCTGAGGATCTCGCCCACCTCGACGAGGTCCACGGGAACGGCTGTCGAGGACACGCTGGCCCGCCTGCGCGTTGCTGAGGATCGCCGTCAGCGGCTGGTTCAGCTCGTGGGCCAGCGACGCGGTGAGCTCTCCCACGGTGGCCACGCGTCCGGCGTGGGCGAGATCGTTCCGCAGCCCCTGCGCCTCCAGCTCCGACTGCTTGCGGGACAGGCTATTGGCGAACATTTCCCCAAGAGGCGAAGGCGCTGCACGAGCTCGTCCCGCCACGTGCGCTCGGTCGCCAGCGTGCTGAGGCGCGAGGGTCCCCACCACCGCATCGCCGATCATCAGCGGAATCTCCACGCGCGCTTGATCCCGAGGGCGAGGTAGGTCGCACGGTCGATGACGGCGCCCTCTCCGGTCAGGTCTTCGAGCCGGGAGAAATGCACGGCCACTCCGCGCTTCAGCCGGGCCGCGGTCCAGGGAATCTGATCGAGGGCGATGACGGCGGGCGCCGGGGCCACTCCATCGGCCGCCCAGGAATGCGTGGTCTGCGCCGACCGCTTGTCGTCGGAGAACACTGACCAGGCTGCCCCGATCGACTTCGAGGAAATCCACGATGCGGCGAAGGCCCCGGTTGATCTCGTGGTCTATCTCCAGGGTCGGCAGGCCGCTGAATTCGGCGGAGAGCTCGGAGCAGAAGGGTTTCGAAGCGTAGCCGCTCGTTGAGGGCAAGCTCCGCTCGCCGCCTCTCCAGGGCGCCGGCAAAGACCTCGCTGAGAGCTTGGAGGCGCGGCAGCGAGCTCGTCAGGCCACATCCTCTCGCGCGCGAACAGCAGTCGAAGGACAAGCACGCCGAGGAGGGTGTCGCCGGCGCCGAGCGGGGCGACAGGTCAGACTGCGTGCCGCTTTTCTGATAGCTTCTCCGGTCGATCGTGGCGTGCTCGGGAAGCTCGTCCAGGCTGGAGAACCGGACGATGTGTCCTTCCCGAAGCTGCTCGGTCGCCCAAGGGAACTGACCAGGCCTCCATGACGCGTGACAGCGGCTCCACCCCTTCCACGGCCCACGAGATTCGAACGATGGCCCCGTCCGCCACGTACTCGTGGAGGTTGGCCCTGGTCCACCTTCAGGAATTCCCCGATCTGGCGAAGGCCCCGGCCAATCTCCTCGTCCAGGTCGTTCAGCGAGATATGGATCAAGCTCGCGGACAGCTCGGAGAGCAGGCTCTCGAACTTCAGGCGCTCGTCGAGCGACAGCTCCACTCGCCTCCGGCCTGCCCGCTGGAGGAGGAGTCCCCACATGAGACTGATCACACCCAGAGCGAGAGTTCCCCCCGCCACATAGCCTCGATAGAGCGACCACAGGGATGGGTCCTGATACCGCACGATGCTTCCATGCGGAGAGTCGATTCTCGCCGATGCCCCAGCGGCGAAGCTGGCGGACGTCGAAGATGTACGCGGCGCCCTCGCTGTCGACGATGGGCACGTTCCTCGGCGGCTCTCCCCGAGAATACGCAGCCCGAGCTCCGCGGCCTTCGCCCCTGGGCCTCGAAGCTTGCGAGACGGCCCCCACGATGCCATGACCGAGGTGGGTCTCCGCCCAGCTGTAGACGGGGACGTTCGAGGCTCGGGCGATGAGCGATACCGCTTCGGATTGGTGAAGAGGCGCCCCGTCCCATCACGAAGCAGAGACACGAAGAGGACAATGCTGTCCTTGGGCAGGCGGGCGACCGCGTCCAGCAGCTGCGCCATCGGCAATCCCGTCAGATAGGTGAGGGCGACCCGGTGGCGGTAGCGCCCGAGGTCCTCGACGGCGGCCGCCTCCAGGTCACGATCGATCTCCGATGCCCCCGTGATCACGATCACCTGCCGGACGCCCGGATCGACCTTGAGCGCGGCCTCGAGCGTCGCGCCCCACTCTGAGCGCAACCGAACGCCGGTGATGTCGGTGCCCAGATCGAGCCCCTTGATGGCATCGAGGTTCGCGGCGCAGAAGATGGCCGGCACACCGGGGAAGAGCTCCGCACGATGCCGCAGGAAGAAGTGCAGAGCGGGGAAGGCGACAGGGATGACGAGGTCGACCTTGCGGCCCTGATACTTCCGCCGGAGAAAGCGCGTGAGCGACTGGTCCGCGGGGTCTTCGGCCGCGAAGGCCGAGATCGAGATACTCGGTATAGAAGTCGATGCCCGAGGCGACGGCCGGCTCGAGCGTCGATCGGATGCCCCTGTTCAACGGCGAGGGACTCGGGCAAAGCCGCGCATCCGGATACAGCAGCACCACCGTCTTCCGCTCTGGTACTTCGGCTCCAGGAGTGGGGCGCGGATAGACAAGACAGGCGAGCATCGCGCACAGGCACAACCGGCGGAGACCTGCAACGAACCGCGAAGCCCAGGGGAAGCCGATCCAGCCTCTTCTTAGAAGCACAATTTTCTCTGGGAACATCTTACCCTACGCCTTACCGCTTGGCTCTTCCCTGACGTGATTGGACCAAGGTCCAATGTCCCCGCTTCTTCACGGGAGTTCGTGAGCCCCACCGTCGAGGACGGGAGAGTCTTGCCATGAGCGACGGCGAGACAGCGCGGGTCCATTCACGACTGCGTGCAGGGTTGGACCCTAGGTCCAATGGGCGGGCGGGCGTGGAAGGGCTAGAGTGACGGCAAGCAGAGGGAGGGAAGGGCATCGACATCGTCTTCTACATCATTGGCACCGCCATCGTGGCGGTGGCGTGTCTCTCGGGTTCCTGGGATTCGACTAGGCAACAGAGTTCGCACCCACAGAGAGAGAAGGTAGGCATATGCGCAGCTCGAGAATCTTCGGATTGTCGATACTGGCGTCAGTCGCGATGATGGTGGTCCCGGCGGCCGGGATGGCTCAGAGCACCGCCGACAAGATGGAGCAGATGGCCAAGGGGGCGATGCAGGACGCGCAAGACGGGGATGCAGGACGCGAAGACCGGAATGACCGACTCGTGGTTGACCGCGAAGACCAAGATCGCCCTCTTCGCCGACGAGCGGATCAAGGGCGGACGTAGATCAGTGTCGAAACGGTCAAGGGAGCGGTAGTCGCTTCGCGGCAAGGTGGATTCGGAGGAGGCGAAGGCGGCGGCCGGATCGGTGACCAAGGTCCGTCGAGGGCGTGAAGAGCGTGAGAAACGATCTGGAGGTGAGTATCGCCCGGTGACCGAAAAGATGGTCGACACCTCGGACAAGGACATCACCCGCCAGGTCGAAGGCCGCTTGTCGAACGATGCCCAGCTTCCGGAAAGTCGACGTGCGCACGGATGGCGGCGCGGTCATCCTCACCGGTGCGGTGTCGAGCATTAGCGCGAGCGCCCGTGCCTCCGAAGCTGGCTCGCGGGGTTCCCGGCGTCCGCATGGTCAAGAACGAGCTGGCCTACGGGGGGACTCACGTAACGCGCGGGAGCACGGCGCGATCGCATGCGCAGGTCGGAGCGATGCAGCAGGCCCTGAAGGACAAGGGGTTCGATCCGGGTGCCACCGACGGCGTGATGGGCCCAAAGACGACCGAGGCCCTGAAGGCGTATCAGAAGTCTGAGAATCTGCCGACGACGGGCACGATGGACGGTGACACCGGGGCGAAGCTTGGGGTGAAGGTGAGCACCGAGGGGCGGTAGTCGACATCGAAGATGCAAGGAGAACACCATGAACCTGATTCTCTTCCTCTTGATTGGATTGATCGCGGGAGCGCTGGCGGGCCGGATGGTGAGCGGCCACGGCTACGGGGATGCTCGGCGATATCGTGGTGGGGTCATCGGCGCCTTCCCGGAGGGTGGCTCGTGTCCACGTTCCTTGGCGTAGCCGGCGGTGGCGTCTTGATCAGCCTGGTCACGGCATTCATCCGGCGCCGTGGCGCTTGCTCTGGCTGATCCGCCTGGTCGCGCCACGGCACGCCTAGTCGCGGTGGGAGGGCACGCCTCCATCGTCACGAGCATGGAGGCGTGCCTGCCGTCCCTTTTGGAACAAAGCCAGACCGGCCATTGCGTCCGCCACCGGCTAGGATCCGGCTGAGAACGTGATGACGGGCACTCCACGCCTTGGTGTCCATTGTCGGATGACGATCTCTCTCCGTCCGCCGGGCCCTCAGTCAGGCTGGTTCGGTTCGGCAGGGTATGCTGTCGAATCATTTGCGTCTGCCGGCGAGTTCCTCGCATCAGCCGCGCGAACGCCTACACGCCTGCCTGGTCCTGGACATCTCAGCTGGACCGGCGGCGGGATGAGCGGATTCGATTTGCAGGAGCGGTTGGTGGCCGACGGAGCGACTCTCCCACGATTTTCATCACGGCTCACGTGGCGACGACCGGACGCGCGAGCGCGCCAGACACTCCGGAGTGGTCGGATTTCTGTCCAAACCGTTCGGGGACGAGTCGCTGCTCGCTCCTCGCTACGGAGGAAACCTGCCCGGGCTGACCTGCTGCACGGTCAGTTGACCCTCGAAGACGTGAGACGAGCTGGGCGCCTCCGCTCCAGCCCGTTCGGCATCTCCGTTCTAGTGCCGCCGCTGGTCACCGTGCGCCAAGCCTTCACGGGTTACGCTACCCGTTTCCGGCAATGAAATACTCAAGTGTCCCCGGGATAGATTCCCACCTGAATCGATCCACCGGGCTCGACGAGCTCATAGCCTGAAGACGGTGTCCACCTCGAATCCCGCGGCCACGCAAGCGATCCTGAGATGTCCAGGCCATACAGCCGCACGTGATCGGTCTTCCAGAACAGTCGTTCGCGCTCCGCCGGGTCGGTGATCGAGGGTCTTCGAAGGTCGGCCGGCTCGAGATGGGGACCTGGATCATCGCCCACCCGCCGGGCTTCAGTACTCGGAACAGCTCCCGCATCGCCTCTCGATCCTCCGGAACGTGCTCGAGCGACGTGGCTGCATACAGGATGACGTCGAACGAAGCGGTCGGATCCGGTCGATGCGGGTGATGTCCAGCTTGACCATGGCATGCGGGCTGTCCAGGTCCGCCGACACTGTCTCGATGCCCCGGGCCCTCCGAAGGACCACGGCAAACGCGGGCTCCGGGGCGGAAGTGGAGGACGGTCTTGGCGAGTCCATCGAGGAGATTGGTCCGCGTGGGTGGAGAAAGATCCAGGCGACGACGGTGCCAGGGATGCGACAGGCACACCGGACACACGACGTCGCGCACTCTGCGGGACGGGGGCCCGTGACGCGAGAAACTTCCGGCAATGGCTGCGGCACACCGGGCAATGCCTGGCCGCGCCCGAAGAACAGGATCCGCACGACCGGCCGGGAGAGAAATGCACCAGACCCCGATGGCGAACGGTTCAGCGGCGGAGGGCAGCCACGCGCTTTTGATCCGGGACACCATAGAGGAAGGTCCTACGTCCACCCCGCATCGACGACGAAGTTCTGCGAGGTGATCATTCTCGCGTCGTCCGACGCGAGGAACAGCACCATGTTGGCCAGAATCCTCGGGCTGGAGCCGGCCCTTCAGGCATTGCAGCTGGTCCAGTCGCGTTTCGCTCTCCGGCGTCACCCACATCTTGAGCTGGCGCTCTGTCATGACCCAGCCGGGAGAGACGGTATTCGCCCGGATGTTGTACGGCCCCAGATCACGGGCCAGTCCCCGGGTGAGGCCGTGAATGGCCGCCTTGCTCGTGGTATAGGCCGGCATGCCGCCGGTGGCCGTCATCCAGGAGATCGAGCCGAAGTTGATGATGGAGCCACCGCCCAGACGCTTCATCTGGTCCACCACCGCCTGGGCCGCGAAGAACTGATGGCGGAGATTGACGGCAATCCGCTCATCCCAGAAGTCGACGGTCACGCTCTCGATCGAATGGCGATCGTCGCGCGCGGCGTTGTTGACGAGGACGCCGATATCGCCGCAGTCCGACTGCATGGCGTTGATGGCCGCGCGCAAGAGCTCGATCCGGCGGATGTCGCCGGGGTAAAAGCGCGGGGCCGGCCCGGGGCCCGGGAGCTTCTGCACCAGGGCACGGCTGGCCGTCTCGTCGATGTCCACGAAGCCGACCTTGGCACCCTGGCGGACAAATCCTTCCACGATGGCCGCGCCGATTCCTGATCCGCCGCCGGTGACGAAGACAACCTTGTCCTTGAGGCTGGGGTAGACGGCGAGGACGACTGGTCATGGGCGCGAGGGCGTGCTCAGGAGAAGCCAGAGAGGCCAAGCGTGGGCGCCCTCCGTCCGGATCCGTGGCGATGAGCAGGCTCATAGGACGAAGGCAGGGTACCCGAAGGCCTGGGGAGTGGCAATCGGCTCTCGGTGACGCGGTCCGGGAGACATGCTAGGGTGCCGCGTGACGATTCAGGGAGTCGTGTGCCGAGGTGAGCGCAGTGAAGTGCCCGGGAAGTGGGAGGAAGCCATCGTGGTGACGAAGGAGCGGTTCGGGCAGGGCATGACCGTGGCTGAGTACATCGCCCAGATGTCCATGAACAAGGACCGACTTCTCGCCGCCCTGGATTCCACCGCACTCGCCCCCGGGACGCTCAGGTGCTGGAGCGCTTTGCGGCCACGCGCAGGATTCTCGTCATCACCGAGGACTGGTGTGGGGCGGCCATCGCGTCGCTGCCCTTCGTGATCAAGCTGGCCGAGACGGTGCCCACCATCGAGACGAGGATATTCCTGCGGGACGAGAACGCCGACCTGATGGACCAGTTCCTGAAGGACGGCCGCTACCGTTCCATTCCCGTGTTCGTATTCCTCGACGAGGACATGCAGGAGCTCGCCCGCTTCATCGAGCGCCGCCCCGCCTGACGCCTCCGCCGGGCGTCCCGCGCCCTGGCCTTTCCAAGGCTCCCCGGCGTTCCCGAACCGCCGGGGATGCGCCACCCCATCAGGGGACCGTTTCACTCGACGATATATCAATAGACAAAGCTGTAGAAGAATAATATAGTATATATGTAGTGAACGGGAGTGGCATGGGCCCGCGTGCACGAGGACCTGCAGTGCCTGAGGCGATACGAGAGAGAGGCCAGCATGGTGGAAGCCAAGCCGGGTATTGGACAGCGCTGGAGCGCCGCGCGACCCACGAAGACGGTGGTGTTTTGGGCGGTCATGGCGTCGATGGTGCTCACGATGATCATCGGCTTCACGTGGGGAGGTTGGGTCACTGGAGGCACGGCCCGGAAGATGGCCGAGGCGGGCGGAGAAGAAGCGGTGGCCAAGCGCCTGGGACCCATGTGCGTGGTCCAGTTCAAGCTGGACGGTCAGAAGGTCCAGAAGCTCAAGGGCCTGAAGGAGACGGGCACGTGGGAGCAGACGGAGTACGTGAAGAAGCAGGGGTGGGCGACCATGCCCGGTGAAAGGAAGCCGATAGCAAGGTGGCCGACGAGTGCGTGAAGCTTCTCATGCTGATGAGCTAGCCCCTCGAGTCCAGTGCGAACCGACACAACTTTCGAATGAGGTGAGTCCATTGGCGAACAAATTGTTTATCGGCGGATTGTCCTTTGCCACCACCGACCAGGGCTTGCGCGACCTCTTCGCCACGGCGGGGGCGTCGAGACAGCCACCGTGGTCACGGACCGCGATAGTGGACGCTCGCGCGGGTTCGGCTTCGTCGAGATGATGAAGGCGGAGGATGCGGAGGCGGCGGCGAAGAAGTTCAACGGCCAGGTGGTGGACGGCCGGACGCTCAAGGTGGAGATGGCGAACTCCTCGCCCCCGGGCGGGAGCCGTGACCGGGCGCGGGGCTAAGGGACCTCATGCAGGTGCTGGCCTTCTCGACCACCCCGAGCGGCGGGTGGAGGTGGCGCATCGTCAACTACGGCGGCGAGATGCTCGAGGAGTCGCGCGGCGAGTATCCGACGATCGCCGCCGCGGTGGTCCAGGGCAGGGAGCGACTCACGGAGATGAACGTCCAGGATATCTCGCGCATGGAGCGCTCGTTTTCCCGCGGAGAAACCGATAGACGCGGGGGATCGGCATGACCTCATGACCACGCCGGACGATCACCGGAAAGGTGAGACGGGCCGGCGGAACGGAGAGCTGTCGATGTTCGAGGACAAGACGAGGGTACTGCTGGTGCTGCCCCAAGAGGTTCTGGACCGGGCGCGGGTGTTCGCGGGATCGGCCACCACCAGATTCAAGCGGCCGGTGAGCCTCCAGATGGTTCTGCGCGCCCTCATCGACGAGGGCCTGAAGCGCAATGGGGATCGGGCCATCCTCGCCAACGTCGAGGCCCAGATTCAGGCCATCCTGCGCATCCGGAGCGCGGTGGCGGTGGGACGTGCGGACAGCGCGCGAAAGAACGAGCGGGACCGGCGGGCGGTGGCGCCGCGCCGGGTGGGGGGCCGACCTTCGTCGGTGCGCAGGTCATGACAGGCGTGGCAGTCAGTGATCGGAGGACCCGATGACGTATCACCTTTGGCTTGTTCCGCTCATCGCCCTGACCCTCCTGCAGTTCGCGGCGGTGGCGACCTCGGTGTATCTGCACCGGGGGCTCGCGCATCGCGCGGTGCAGCTCCATCCCGTCACCGACGTGGGTTTCCGGGCGATTCTCTGGCTCACCACGGGCCAGAATCGCCGGGAGTGGGTGGCCGTGCACCGCAAGCATCACACCTTCACCGACAAGGAGGGCGACCCGCACAGCCCTCGGTTGTTCGGGCTGTGGCGGGTGCAGCTCGTGAACGTCTACTACTACATGCGTGAGGCGCGCAATCCCGAGACGCTCCGGACCTTCGCGCCAGACATAAAAGAAGACTGGATGGATCGCACCATCTTCGCGTGGGGCCTGAGCGGACTCGGTGTGGGCATCACCCTGCTCTGCCTCATCTTTGGCCTCTGGACGGGCCTGGAGGCGGCGCTGCTGCACGCGGTGTTGTACGTCTTCGTGCTCGCCCCGCTCATCAACGTCCTCGGGCACTGGCAGGGGACCCAGAACTTCGCGAACACCGCCTACAACTGGCGGACGCTGTCCTGGGTCACGGCGGGCGAGAGCCTGCACAACAACCACCACGCCTATCCCCGCGCTCCCAAGTTCAGCATGGGCCGCTTCGAGTTCGATCCTTCGTGGGTGGTCATTCGCTGCCTGTCCGCGGTCGGACTGGCGAAGGTCATGGGCGCCCCGTGCGGGTGGAAGCGGAACGCACGGTCTGAGCCCGCGCGCGGGAGCACCGGTGTCGAGCACTCCGGGCTGACGAACCGTCGAAAACCGCGGAAGCCCCGGGCGCCATCACCCGCGCCTCGTTCAGCCCGCGGCGAGCTTCCAGGCCCTCACGCGTCCGATATTCTTGGCCTCGACCGGCTCGAGCTCGGTGAAGGCGAGCCGCTCAGGGTCGGGTAGTGCCTGGTGGAAGAGATTGCTGACCACGATCTCGCCGGGACCTGGCCACCGAGGTGAGGCGGGCCGCGAGATTCATGGCTTGGGCCACCGCGCCCATGTGGGTGCGGCTGAATGGCCGGAGGGAAAGCATCTGAACCTCGCCGACCGCCATGCCCACGTGCACCCCCGCCGCGGGCTCGCGCCTGGTCGATCTGTCGCTGCCATTCCTCAGCCACCGCCGCGCCGATGTCAACGAGGCTTCGGGCACACTCGAGGGCTCTCGACGCGTCGTTCCCGTCTCTGCCGGAATTCCGAAGAACCCCACCACCGAGTCCCCGACGAACTGGTACAGCATGCCCCGTCGTTGATGATGCGGTAGCGCGTCTTCGACGCGAAGCTCGTGAGCGACTCGCGGATGACGCGATCGTCGCGCGTGTCGCGCACGTAGCTCGAGTAGGCGCAGACATCGGCCATGACCACCACCACCTTCGCATAGCGCCCCGGGGGCAGGATGGCCCGCGGATCGACGCACCCGCCTCGCGAAGCTGGGCGAGGCGCCAGTACGCGAAGTGCCAGAGCAGCGTCGAGCGAAGAGGATCCACGGCGGTGGCCGGCCCGAAGGCATGAACGGCCTTGGCCTGGTCCACCGCCTGGCGAAGCTCGAGGAGCTGATGCCTCCACGAAGTGAGAGATGTCGAGGCCGAGGGTGTCGCCGGATGAGGCGGGCAAGGTGCCGATCGTCCCACAGCTCGAGATCGAGGCCGGGGGCGAGAAGCGCGCGTAGCTCGGCCTCGAGGGACGGGGAGGCGGAGGCGAGGGCCCGGTCCACGACCACGATGACTTTGCCCGCGCCCTCGCTGGCCGGCGTTCTCCGCGCGTACTTGAGCCGCATGCTCTCGATCACGCGCGGGCGGGAGTAGCCGATGTCCATCTCGATGAAATAGAGGGGTACGACGGCCCGCGGCGACGCGGATGTCCGCGAAGGCTCCCGGGCCCAGGCGGACCTTCTGATGGATCTGCGTCTCGGCCGGGGCCACACCGTCTCTCGCCGCGTGGAGAAAGCGGCAGAGATCGCAGAGGACGCTCTCGAGAAAGATCCGCAGCTCGCGGGCGTCGGTCTCACCGAGGGGATCCATGATCCGGCCAGACGCCGACCCGATAGACGCGAGCCGCCGTGTCGTGGAACATCGCCGCGCGCTCGGAGGCCGAGTAGCCCTTCGACATCCGCTTGAAGGCGTTGTACATCACGTGGTAGGAGAACGAGACCTTGTCCACCGGGAAATTGCTCTCGAACATGCTCCGGCGAGGGCTGAACTGCTCGATGCAGTAGCTCATGAAGGGAGCGATGGACGTGGCGAGCTCCTCGGAGCCAATGGGCGTGGTGCGCGTGTGCCAGTCGAAGCCGGTGCGGGGCATGCCGATGCCGCCGAGCTTGACGTGCACGTTGGGGCACGCGGCCACCGCGGCGATGCCGCGCCGCCAGGTCGCGAGCACCTCGTCGTCACGATCGGCATAGGGCCCCACCCGCAAGAGACCGCCGATGTGGTTCAGGACAATCGTCAGGTCCGGGACGGCCTTCGCGAAATCGGCCAGCTCGGAGAGCTGGGGAAAGTAGAGCCAGGCTTCCAGGGACAGGCCCATGCGGGCGAGCACGCGCGCCCCGCGCGAAACTGGGTGCTCGCCAGCTGTCCCTGGATCTTGTGGGCCGCCGTGTTCTCCACCTCGGGATGGGGATCCCACGTCACGGAATGGCGGATGCCCCGGAACCGGTTGGGGCTCGCCGCGCGCAGCGCTTCCAGCACCGGCGCCACGCGCTCCCCCAGGTTCAGGTTGGCGTGGCCGACGATGGCCGCGGCCGCCCGACCCGGGCCGTACAGTCCGCTCGCGCTCGCCGCGGCCAGCCCCTGGACGAACTCGACCTCTCCCACCGGCCGCATCTCCTCCGGCCCGTCCGCGCGGTACATGGCGCGCGCCTCGATGAACACGGTGGAACGTACGTTGTGGCCGCTGTTGATGTCATCGGCCAGCTCGTGGAGCAAGTATCGCTGGTAAGGAATACGCGCGGTACGAAAGTCCCAGAAATGGTGGTGGGGATCGCAGATGGGCAGCTCCGGCTCCACGCGTCGGCTCCGTGGTCAAGGCGAGCCAGTCATTGCTCCCGAAAGGCACGATGGAACCTCCCTTGTCGTGGACAGCGTGGCCAGCATGAACGGGTCAGCGGGGAACAGCTTCTTTGAGCGCCTCCGCGTAGTCAACGCAATTTCGCGGAGGGCCCCGGTGTCCCATGGGCCGGACGTATGGTACGATCGCGCCCGCTCGCGGGGCTCGGGCCCCCATATCGTCCCGACCGGCCATGGAGGTGACATCTGTGGGAACTTCCTCGGACAACGTCGCGAGGCTCAGAGCGTGTATCACCAGTGGCACGAGAGCAAGGGGGCCAGCGTCAAGGTGGTGGAGTTCCACGAGCTCTACGACACGGCGGCCCTCTCGCCGGCGCGAAGCCCTAGCCCCATGGCGTTCATGACCAGGGACGGCTTTCGCCTCTTCTATGAGGACACGGGCGGGTCCGGGCCCGCCGTGCTCTTCCTGCACGGCGCGGGTGGCAATCACCTGAGCTGGTGGCAGCAGGTGCCGGCGTTCGCCGAGGAGTACCGGTGCGTCACGGTGGACCAGCGCGGCTTCGGGCAATCGCCGGACGTGGCCGGTGGGCCGGGACCGGCCGCTCTCGCTGCCGACGCGCTTGCCCTCCTCGATCACCTGGGGATCGGGCAGGCCGCGCTGGTCGCCCAGTCGATGGGCGGCTGGGCCGCCGCGGGAGCCGCCGTGCAGGCTCCCGGGAGATTCTGGGCGATCGTCATGGCGAACACCGTCGGCAATCTCACCAATGCCGAGATCGCCGCCCTGCGCCAGAAGCTCGCGGCGGCCAGCCCTCCGCGCCCAGCCGTGCTGTGGCAGGCCGCGCTGGGTCCGACCTTTCGCGCCGCCCACCCGGCGCGCACCTTTCTCTATGCGCAGATCGCAGGCCTGAATGCGCCACTGTCCGCGGACTTTCGGGACCAGCTCGGGCGCCTGACCACGCCCGTGGAGCGCTACGCCGCCACGGGGGTGCCCACACTCTTCCTGACCAGCAACGAAGACGGGCTCATCTGGCCCGAGCTGTCGCAGAAGGTCCACGAGCACGTGCCCGGCTCGCGCTTCGAGTTGGTGGACGCGGCCGGCCACTCGACCTACTTCGAGCGCCCCGACGTTTTCAACCGGGAGGTCGGCGGCTTCCTCAAGGCGCATCGGCCGTGAGGGCTCACTAGGCTTTCCGCGCCATTTCACGCAGAGGGAGAATCCATGGCCTACGACCTGGTGATCAAGAACGGCACGCTGGTAGACGGAACGGGAGCGCCCGCGCGCCAGGCCGACGTGGCCATCGCCGATGGCAAGATCGCCGAGATCGGTCGGGTGACGAGTGGCGCCGCCACCGTGATCGATGCCGCGGATCTCGTGGTGGCCCCGGGCTTCATCGACCCCCACACGCACTACGACGCGCAGATCTGCTGGGACGGCGCGGTGACGCCCTCGTCGTGGCACGGCGTCACCAGCGTCATCATGGGCAACTGCGGGGTGGGGATCGCGCCGTGCCGGCCCCAGACGCGCGAGGTGGCCATGCGCGACCTCGTCAACGTCGAGGCCATTCCCTTCGATGTCCTCAACATGGGCATCACCTGGGACTGGGAGACGTTTCCCGAGTTCATCGAGGCGGCGGCGCGGCGGAGCCCGTCCCTCAACCTGGGCTTCCTCGCGCCCCTCACCCCGTTCCGCCACTACGTGATGGGCGAGGCGTCGATGGAGCGCGCGGCCACCCCGGACGAGACGGCGCAGATCAAGGCGCTCCTCGGCGAGGCCATCGACGCGGGAGCCTTCGGCTTCTCGACCACCATCCTCAACCAGCACATGGGCTATGGAGCCCGCCCGCTCGCCTGCCGCAACGCCAGCCGCGACGAGCTCAAGGCGTACGCCAACGCGCTCAAGGAGCGCGGCAAGGGCGCCATCGAGATCGCCCTCACGCGCAAGATCGCCGTCATGGACGACGAGGAGTACGAGCTGCTCGATTTTCTCCTGCGCGAGAGCAACCGGCACGTGACTTTTCTCGCCCTCTTCGACCGTGACGACATCCCGGAGGCGGTGCGGGACACCCTGCGCAAGGCGGCGCCCCTCATCGCCCGCGGGGCGCGGCCGCAGACCTCGCCGTTGCCCCTCACCCGGGACATCAACATGCGGAGTCCCTTCTCCTTCGCGGCGTTCCCGAGCTGGAGCCGGGTGTTCGTGGACAAGTCGAAGCCGGCCCAGGCCGCCGTCTACGCCGATCCCGCCTTCCGCAACCAGTTTCGCGAGGAGCTGAAGCGGCCGATGGCTTTCGGGAACTGGGCGCGCATCAACGTGCACGAGGTCAGGTCGCCCGCCCTCAAGGCGCTCGAGGGCCGCTCCATCGCGGACATCGCCCGCGAGCAGGGCAAGGACGGGGTCGACGCCTTCCTCGACCTGACCCTCCAGGACGAGCTCGAGGTCGAGTTCACCATGGCCTCGTTCAACACGCGGGTGGACCGGATGACGGAGATCCTGAACGACAAGAGCGTGCTCGTGGCGCTGGGCGACGGCGGCGCCCATGTCGACATGCTGTGCGACGCGGGCTATCCGACGTATCTCCTCGGCACCTGGGTGCGCGAGCGACAGGCCCTCACTCTGGAGGAAGGCGTGCGGCGGCTCACCTCGGATCCCGCCGAGGTCTTCGGGGTGCGCGGCCGTGGACGCCTCGCCCCCGGCCTCGCCGCCGACGTGGCGATCTTCGACGCGAGCCGCATCGGCTCCACCAATCGCGGCGAGCGGCGCTTCGACCTGCCCGGCGGCGCCAAGCGCATGGTCATGCCCTCCCGCGGCGTGGAATACACCGTGGTCAACGGCGTCGTCACCTGGGCGGAGGGCAAGCTCACGGGGGCGAGCGCGGGACAGGTGTTGCGCGCCTGAGCGGCCGCCGCCATGACCAATCCCTGGATCGAGTCGTGCCGGGGCAGCGTGCCCGCGTGGGAGGTCGATCACGTGGGCCATTTCACCGTCGCGTACTACCATCAGCGCATCGAGGACGCCGGCTTCGTCGTCCTGGATGCCCTCGAGCTGGGGCCCGCTTCTGCGCGCGCGGAGGGCCGCGGGTGTGTCACCGCGGGCTGCTACGTGCGCTATGTCAGTGAGCTGCGCGGTGGCGACATCTACCACGTGCAGAGCGGGGTGCTCGGTATCGAGGAGTCGGCGCTCGTTCTCGGCCACCGGCTCTTCGACTCCGCCTCCGGCGTCCTGTGCACCACGGTGGAGCAGCGCCTCGCCCACGTGGACACCTCGACCGGCGCGCCCATCGCCCTCGCCGCCGCCTCCCGCCGCGCCGCCGCCGCCCATCGCGTGGACTGGCAGGAGCCGCCGGCCGAGCTGCGCCCACGCCCGCGCGGCGACGAAGGCTTCGTGGACGGGGCGCTCGACACCTGTGAGGCCGGCGGAGATGAACGTGCTCGGCCGGAGCGCGCTCTCCCACTACATCCACCGCTTCTCGGCCTCGGGAGGCCACCTCCTCGCCACCTTCGGCATGACCCCGGCCTACATGCGCACGGAGCAGCGGGGGCTCTCGACCTTCGAGTTCCAGCTCAGCATCGGCGGAGCGCTACGGCCGGGTGACATCGTGCGGGTGCAGAGCGCGCTCGTTCACGTCGGCAAGTCGTCGCTCCGGCTTTTCCATCGGATGAGGAACGCGCGTACGGGGAGCCGCTCGCCACCCTGGAGCAGTCCGGCGTGCACCTCGACCGGGAGGCGCGGCGTTCGGCCCCGCTCCCCGACGCGCTCCGCGAGAAGGCCCAGGCGATGCTCGCCCCCACCGAAGGGTGAGGCGGGTCGGGGTGAGGCTGGTCAGATCTTCTTGTTCAGCTTGAGGTCCCAGCCGCCCTTCACGACAGGAACCGGCGCGCCGGTGGGACTGACCGGCTGATACTCCCACTGGATCTTGGTGTAGGAGAGCGTCACCTCGTCGAGAAAGCCCGCGCTGTCCGCGCCTGAGGTCAGGGTGTTGAAGTCCAGCGGATACTGCGCGCCCACCCCCGCCCGCTGCACCATGTGGGTCACCAGCACCTCACCGAGGATGACCTTGTAGAAATCGAGACCGGTCCCCGGCCGGCGGAAGGTGAAGCGCGCATCCCTGATGTGCGAGCCCGCCGCGCTGGCCAGGAGGAGCGGGATCGAGCCCTTGTCGACCGGCTTGCGGAACCTCACGCCCGAGAATGTCGGCCTTCCGTCGCCGCGCCTCCCCCGTGAGGGGCGGCGCGGGGTGATCGATGCTCTGCCTCGTAGGAGAGGACGACCGTCTCGTTCTCGTGACCTCTGACCGTGCTTTCGCCGTCGATCCCATCGAGCTTCACGAAGATATCGAGTGTGCCGGTGGGCATGTGAGCCTCCTCTATGGGGAGCGCGGTGGACGCGAGCGCGGCCGATCCGCCTATGCGAGGACCACGAACTGATGCGAATCCAACGGCAGCCGGACGAACATGGTGCCATCGGGCGCGCGTTCGACGGACACGCTGCCCGTGTTCCCGTAGAGGTAGCGCAGGCTGTCGCCGGCCTTGTGCAGCGAGGCATCGACGACCACGCTGTCCTGCCGCGGCTCCGCGGCCACGTTGTAGGCGACGAGCACCTCGCGGCCGTAGAGGATGCGGGAGAAGGCCAGGGTGTAGCTGAATCCGAACGGGAATCCGAAGTGAACGCCGTCCCCCGAGATCTGGCGAAAGTACATCCGGCCGTACCGAAGGGAAGGGGTGGCCTGCGTCACCCCTGCGATCTTCGCGATCTCCTTGTAGATCCGGCACCCCGTGTTGAGGAGATTGGCCCCGGGCGTCGAGGTGTCGAACATCGCCTCCCGGATGGCGTTGTCACTCCCGTGACCCGCGAAGCCCTGCTCCGTTCCGTAGTAGATGCAGGGTGTGCCGAGGGCGCACAGGAGATAGCCCACGGCGGCGATCACCTGCTCGTCGGGCGCGCCGTTGGCGAAGCGGCCGCCGGGCTGCCAGAAGGAGTCGTGATTGTCCACGAAGGTGACGAGATATCGCCCGAGCTCGCCCCGGTTGAGCGCGCGCTCGCGCTGCGCCTCCAGCCGGCGGGTGAGGGTGACGGGATCGGCGAAGCCCTTCAGGACATCTCGCAGGGGGCATTGGCGGCGTTGCCCTCGGCGAGACGGAAATCGAGCACGGAGTCGAGGCCGAAGAAGACGGTGTTGTTGCCGTCCTGGCGTGAGGTGTTGGGTCCGATGTAGCGGTCGATGATCTCGTCGTTGGGCGTGGCCAGCTCGCCGAAGAGGAAGAAGCCCCGCTTGCCCAGCGAATAGGCGTACTCACGCACCCCGGAGCAGAAGCGCGAGCACGCGAGCTCCCCCATGTGCTTGACCGCGTCCACGCGAAAGCCGTCGATATCGGCCTCCCGGATCCAGTAGCAATGCGCCTGGATCAGCGTGTTGATCAGCTCCGAGCCGGCCTGGTCGTCGTCGTTGGAGAAGTCCTTCAGGCCCACGAGGTCGCCGTGCTGGTTCTCGGGATAGCTGTCCCAGCCCGAGCCGGTGATGTTGCCTCGGCGGTGGTAGTAGTTCGGATTCCTGAGCTCGGTGGGGAGGGGACGGTCGCTTCGGCGCCAGCCGCCGAAAGGGAACTGCAGATCGTTGGCGTAGTCCGGAGCTCCCAGACCCGCATAGGTCCAGTTGTCGCCGGAATGGTTGATCACCACGTCGAGGATGATGCGCAGCGGATGGGGCTGCCCGTTCTTCTTGTAGGCGTGAGCGGCGGCCACGAGGTCGATCAGGTCCTGCTTGGTGCCGAAGCGCGGATCGACGCTGAGGTAGTTGTTGATGTTGTAGCCGTGGTAGGCGCCGGCATTGTTCTCGAAGACCGGAGAGAGCCAGATGGCGGTGCAGCCGAGCCCGGCGATGTAGTCGAGGTTCCGCGTGACGCCGCGGATCTTGCCGCCGTAGAAGTCGTCGGGCGTGGCCACGCCCGACGATCGGCGTGCGCGGGGCGGGCAGGTCCGCGCCTGGTCGTCGTGGAAGCGGTCCACCATCAGGAAGTAGATGAACTCTTCGCGCCATTCCCGCTCGGACTGGAAATACGTCCGCCCCGGCGGCGGGCGGAGGTCGATCTGGGCAATGGAGGTGGGCATGCTCGGAGCGGCCACCGCGCGGGTGGTGGTCCGCGGCCGGCCGCGGACGGGCTTCGGGGGCGGCGCCATCTTACCGGAAGATCCGAGTCGTATCGGATTGCGCGAGCGGAGCGAGTCGCGTGGCCATGGCTCCTCCTTGTCGCCATACTGCTTGGCGCCCGTCGGTCCGTCAAGCGCATGCCGCTCACCGGGTGGGCGTGGCGCTTCTCCTCGCCTTCGCTTACTATGAACGCCATGACTACAGAACACGCGAGCGTGTGCCCCCTGGATTGCCCCGACACCTGCAGCCTCTCCGTCACCGTGGACAATGCCCGGATCGTGCGCGTCCGGGGCTCCCGCGCGAACCCGTACACCGCCGGCGTGATCTGCACCAAGGTCGCCACGTCGTACCCGGACTGGGTGCACGGCCCGGGCCGGCTCCTCGACGCCGTTGCGGCGCGTGGGCGCCAAGGGCGAAGGTCGCTTCGCCCGCGCGTCCTGGGACGAGGCGCTGGACATCATCCACGACCGGTTCACCGCCGCCATGGCGCGCGCACGGGCCCGAGTCCGTCCTGCCGCTCAACTACGCGGGGCCCCACGGCATGCTCGCCTATGCGCGCCATGGACCTGCGCTTCTTCCACAAGCTCGGCGCTTCGCTCCTCGACCGCTCGCCGCTCTGCGGTGGCATCCGGAGCCAGGCATGGATGGGAACCTTTGGCGCCGCGCCGGGCATCGCGCCCGAGCAGGTGCGCCTGGCCAAGGTGGTCATCGCGTGGGGCAACAACGTCACCTGGTCGAACCTCCACCTGACGCCCATCATCAATGCCGCCCGGCGCGACGGCGCCAAGGTGGTGGTGGTGGATCCCAAGCGGACCAAGATCGCCGAGCAGGCCGATCTCCATATCGCGCTCAAGCCCGGCACCGACGTGGTGCTCGCGTGGGCGGTGGCGGCCGAGCTGGAGCGCCGCGGTGGCCTCGACCACGGCTTCATCGAGCGCCACGTGGAGGGCTTCGAGCCCTACATGGAGCAGGCGCGCCGATTCTCCGTGGCCGAGGCGGCGCGGATCTGCGAAGTGCCCGAGGCGCAGATTCTCCAGCTCGCCGAGTGGTACCACACGCTCTCCCCCGCCGCCATCAGCGTGGGCAACGGGCTCGAGCGCAACCAGAACGGCGGCAGCGGCATTCGCGCCATCTTCGCCTTGCCCGCGCTCGCGGGAAAGTTCGGCGTGCCGGGAGGCGGGCTGGTCAATGGCGCCGGCCACGTCTTCCCAAGACGCCGGCGCGCCTGCAGCGTCCCGACCTCGTGCCGCCGGGCACCCGCACGCTCAACATCGTCGACGTGGGCCGGCACCTGCTCGATCCGGCGCTCTCCCCGCCCATCAAGGCGCTCTTCATCTACAACCACAACCCGCTCGATCGTGCACCCCGACCAGAACCGCATGCGCCGCGGCCTCGCCCGCGAGGACCTGTTCGTGGTGGGCTGCGATGTGGTGATGACGGACAGCCTCGCCTATGCCGACGTGGTGCTGCCCGCCTCGAGCCACTTCGAGTATCCCGATCTCTACGCGGCCTACGGCCAGCAGTGGCTGCAGCGGGCCGAGCCCGTGATCCCTCCCGTGGGCGAGTCGCTGCCCAATACCGAGATCTTCCGGCGGCTGGCCGCGCGCTTCGGCTTCACGGATCCTGCCTTCACGGCCAGTGACGCCGACCTGATGGACGACGCGATCGACCCGGCCGACCCGCGGCTGGGCGGCGTGCGGCCGAGCCAGCTCCCTACCGACAAGGCGACGGCCATGACCATCGGCGGCGAGCCGGCCGTCCTCTTCAAGAACGTGTTCCCCAAGACACCCTCGGGCAAAGTGGAGCTCGCCTCCGGCTACCTCGAGACCGAAGTACGGCCAGCGGCTGCCCAGCTTCCGCCCTTACCAGACACCGTATCCGCTGATCCTCATCACGCCCGCCTCGGACGAGCGGGTCACCTCGACCTTCGGCGGCCTCAAGGCGGGCGATGCCACGCCGCCTCTCGAGATGCACCCCGACGACGCACGGGCCCGCGGCCTCGAGGAACGGCATCATGGTCCGCGTCTGGAACGAGCTGGGCGAGGTGCACCTGCCCTCGAGGTGACCGATGCCATTCGTCCCGGCGTGGTGTGCAGCCTCAAGGGCGCGTGGATGCGCACCAGCGACAACGGCCAGACCGTCTCCGCCCTCGCCCCGGGCCATCACGCCGACCTCTGCGGGGGCGCCTGCTACAACGACACGCGGGTCGAGGTGGCCGCGCTCTAGCACCATGGCCGATCCGCGGCTCCTCGATCGGGCGTTCGAGCTCCTCATGCGCTCGCTCGTGCAGAGCGGCCGCGCCCTGCACTATGCCGAGCTCGCTCCGGGCCATGGGCCTGCCTGTGGAGGAGGGACGACAGCTCCTGCTCGCGGTGATGCAGGCCTATCCCATCGGATGGCTGCATCCGGAGACGGACTACATCGCGTCCTTCCCGCCCCTCAACAACCTACCCACGCAGTATCGGGTGACCGTGCGGGGCGAGCAGAAGTGGTTCGCGCAGTGCGGCTTCGAGGCCACGTCGGCGACCTGGCTCTTCCCCGGGAGACGGTGCGCGTGGAGGCGCCCTGCCTGGACTGCGGTGATCCCATGATCATCGAGATGCGCGACGGCAGATTCCTCACCGTCGATCCGCCCGGACTGCTCGGCCATCTGAACTACGGCTTCGGTCCGTCGCGCGGACGGGCCCCCTTTCTCTGAACGGGCATGAACCTCTTCCGGTCGGAAGACCATGCTCGCCGCTGGTCACAGTTCAACCCCAGTCCGAGGAAGGCTTCATCGCTCTGCCCGAGCTGGCAGGGTTCTTCGCCACCGAGTCGCGGCACCACATGCTGGAGGCAGACTATCTGTCCACGTGGTTCCCCAAGCGGGCGGCGGAGCGCCGCGCTTTCCTCGAGCAGATCGGCAAGGCCACCCCGTTCTGGCTGGGGACGCCGTCGCCGGCGTGACCCGTCGAGCCTCGCTACGGAAGGAGAGAGCCCATGCAGATCGCCGCCCTCGTCTTCGACGCCATCACCCCGCTGGACATCGTGGGGCCGATCGAGGTGCTCGCGCGCATGCCCGGCGCTGAGATCGTGATCGTGGGCAAGCAGCGTGGTCCGGTGCGGGACCCGCGCACGCACTGGACGCTGACCGCGGAGGCAAACATCGCGGAGGTGCCCAGCCCCGACGTTCTCGTGCTGCCGGGCGGAGCGGGGGTGCGGCCACTGTGCGTAGACGAGCCGATCCTGGAGTGGCTGCGCCACGCCCACCGCACGACGTCGTGGACCACCTCCGTGTGCACCGGCTCGCTTCTCCTCGGGGCGGCGGGGCTCTTGCGGGGGCTCACCGCCACCACTCATTGGGCGTCGCGCGAGCTGCTGGAGCAGTACGGCGCGCCTACGTCGAGGAGCGCGTGGTGCCGCAGGGGAAGATCATCACCTCGGCCGGAGTGTCCTCCGGCATCGACATGGCCCTCACCCTGGCGGCGAAGATGGCCGGCGATGACATCGCCGAAGGGGATACAGCTCAGCATCGAATACGATCCGCAGCCGCCCTTCAACTGCGGCGCCCCGTCCAAAGCGGAGCCGGCCGTGCTCGATCGCGTCCGCCAGACCATGCAGCGGGCGGTCACGCCCGCGCGCTGAGGCGCCGGTTCAGGCCACGGCGAAGCGCTTCACCGCCTCTTCGTTCCAGACGATGCCGCTGCCCGGGCGATCCGGGATCAATGCGTAGCCGTCCCTGACCTGGATGGGCTCGGCCACGATGGGTACCGCCCAATCCATGTATTCCAGCCAGTGGGCGGTCGGCGTCACCGCGAGGAGATGCGCGCTGTACTCGGGGAAGAGGTGGCTCGACATGTCCATGCCGTAGGCGTGGGTGATGGCGGCGGCCCGCATCCAGCCGGTGACGCCGCCGATGCGCTGGAGATCCGGCATGACGTAGTCCATGGCCTTGGCCTCGAGGGCATGGATCAGCTCGAAGGTGTCGACGAGGTTCTCCCCGGTCTGGATCGGCGTTCTGAGGTCGGCCGCGATGCGCGCGCATCCCGCGTAGTCGTCGTGACGCACGGGCTCCTCGATCCAGTACGAGGCCCTCGCCGTCCAGCATGCGCCCGCGCCGGATCGCCTCGTTCACGGTGAGACGCTGGTTGTAGTCGCACATCACGATGATCTTGTCGCCCACACGCTTCTTCACCGCCCGCACCGCGGCCACGTCCTCGGCAGGATCGTCGCGCCCCACGCGCAGCTTGATGGCGGTGAAGCCCCTTCGGCGACCAGCGTCTCCGCGTCGTCGGCGAGCTGGCCCACGGGCTGGATCCACAGGCCGCAGCTGTTGTAGGCGCGCACCGGCTTCACCTCGCCCCCGAGCAGCTTCACGAGGGGGAGACCGGCCGCCTGGGCGAGAGCATCCCACGCGCACATGTCCACCCCGGCGAGGGCGAGCCCGACGAGGCCGGGAGTGTCGATGAGGGTGAGGCGGCTACGCAGCTTGGCCTCGATGTCGAAGGGAGCCACGCGGTCGCCCTTGAGCAGATCGCGCATGTGGAGCAGACAGCCCACGATGGGCTCGAGCGCCCACCGGCCGAAGGCAAAGAGGTAGGAGCGTCCGGTGATGCCCTCCCTCGGTCTCGAGGTCGACGAGCACGAGCGCCGCGTGAGGCAAGGCCCCGCTCGCCGACACCGGCGGCCGCTTGAACGGCACCATCACCGGCCGCGCCCGGATATCGCGAATGGTCAGCGTCGCCGTCATGCTCTCCTCCATGGTGCGAATGTGATGGCCGCGCCTGCGAAGTCTAGGCGAGCGCTACCGGAGAGTCAACGCAACGAGGGGGCGGAGTCAGCTGGGCCTCGCCACGCGGCGGGGAGGCGGGCACACCGATCCGCCTCAACGCGGACTGGCTGCTCGAGGCGATGGGAGCGTCCTAGACCGCCCGGTTCTTGACAAGGTCATGGCCCGGGTTCTACCGTCCGGCCGTGACGGCCACCGTCTTCGACGTCTTTTTCCCAAACCGCCCGCTCCGCACCCCAGCACCCGTTTCCTCTGCGCCCCGCCCGCCCCCGGGCGTGCCTACCACCCCGACGGAATCGAGTTCACCTACGAGCAGACCCTCGAGGCCAGCCTCGCGCTGCGAGAGATCTATGGGGCAGCCGGGTATGGTCACGGCCATCGGGTGGCCCTTCTTCTCGAAAATCGCCCCGAGTTCTTCTTCCACTTCCTCGCCCTCAACGCGCTCGGCGCGTCCATCGTGCCGGTGAATCCCGACTACCGGCACGACGAGCTGCTCTACCTCCTGGAGCATTCCGAGGCCGATCTGGCCGTGGTGACCAGGGCCCGCGTGGCCGACCTGGAGCTGGTCGCGCGCGAGCGGGCGAAGCCGTTGCCCGTGGTCGCCGCCGAGAGCCTGCCCCCGCGCCTGCCCACGGCCGGTTTCGCCGCGCGAGGGAACCCGTCGGGTCTCGAGAGCGAGACCAGTCTGCTCTATACGTCCGGGACCACCGGGCGCCCCAAGGGCTGCGTGCTCACGAACTTCTACTACCTGAATGCGGGCGCCTGGTACCGCGATCTCGGAGGCCGGCTCCAGATCGACTACGGCGGGGAGCGCTTCCTCAACCCGCTTCCTCTCTTCCACATGAATGCCCAGGTGGTGACGGCCACCTGCGCCATGCTCACCGCCAACTGTCTCGCCCAGCCCGAGCGCTTCAGCCCGAGCCGGTGGTGGAAGGACGTCGAGAATTCCCAGGCGACGATCATCCACTACCTCGGGGTGATGCCGCCCGCTGCTCCTGAACCAGCCGCCCGCCCCCGAGGAGCGCCGTCATCGCGTCAAGTTCGGCCTGGGCGCGGGCGTGGAGCCGGAGCTTCACGCCGCCTTCGAGGAGCGCTTCGGCTTCCCGCTCGTCGAGGTCTGGGGCATGACGGAGACCGGGCGCATCTACTCCGACTGCATCGAGCCGCGGCAGATCAGCACGCGGGCCTTCGGGCGGCCGTTCGGCGGGCTCGAGGCGAAGGTGGTCGACGATCGCGAGGAGGAAGTCCCGCGGGGTACCGAGGGCGAGCTCCTCGTGCGCTGGGGCGGCCGAAGGGCGCGCCACGGCTTCTTCGCCGGCTATCTCAAGAACCCCGAGGCGACCGAGGAGGCGTGGCGCGGCGGCTGGTTTCACACCGGCGACGTGGTGCGCCAGATGCCGGACGGCATGCTCGTCTTCCTCGACCGCAAGAAGAACATCATCCGGCGCTCGGGCGAGAACATCGCCGCCGCCGAGGTGGAGGCGTGCCTTCAGGCTCATCACGGCGTGTCGCAGGTGGCGGTGCTCGCCGTGCCTGATGAGATCCGCGAGGAAGAGGTGATGGCGTGCGTGGTGCCCATGCCCGGCGTCGCGCCCGCCCGTGAGCTGGCGGAGCACCTTCAGGACTGGTGCCTGGAGAAGCTCGCCTACTTCAAGGCGCCGGGCTGGGTGCTCTTCGTCGAGCAGCTGCCCACCACCGGCACGCAGAAGATCCAGAAGAGCCTGATCTTCCCAGAAGGGCGAGGACCCGAGGTCCCGGCCCGCCGTCCTCGATCTCCGCGATCGCGAAGAAGCGGCGGCCGGGACCGACCGCGGTCAGGGCTTCGGGTTGAACTTCTGGAAGGTGTGGCAGTCCTCGCGAGCGTGCCCGCGGCTCACCGCGAAGGTGCGGGTCACCTCGGCCACGTAGATCGCTCCCCGCGAGTCGACGGCGAGGCCGTGGGGCGCCGCGAAGCTGCCCGGCGCCTCGGCATTGGGCGTGCCCCAGCGGGCGAGGACCCGGCCGTCCTTGTCGAAGACGCTGACCCGGCCGTACTCGGACCTCGAGGGTCGGCCCGTTGCGCTGCGAGGTCTGGCCCTTGTGCCACCAGAGCTCCGACACGTAGGCGCGTCCCTGCTTGTCGAAGACGAGGTGGGTCGGCCGCTGGGTGTCCGTCCACTCGCTCAGGTACTCGCCGTCGGGGCTGAAGATCTGGATGCGGTCGTTCTCGCGATCGCACACGAAGACGCGCCCGTCCTCGGCCACGGAGATGCCGTGAGGCAGGAAGAACTCGCCGGGGCCACCGCCCGGGTGCCCCACGAGCGCTTCAGCTCGCCCCGGGGCGAGAACTGGTGCACGCGGCAGTTGCCATAGCCGTCTGAGATGTAGAGGTCGCCCTTGGGCCCCACCGCGAGATTCGTGGGTCGATTGAACGGGCCGGCCGCGCGCGAGACGGTGCCGGTGTCCTTGCCGTCGTAGCCGGTGTCGGACGGCTTGTTCATGGTGCCCATGGTCATCGAGCAGCTTGCCGTCCGGGGTGAACTTGCGCACGGTGTGATTGCCGTCGTCCGTGCAGTAGAGCATCTCGTCCGGCCCCATCGTGATGCCGTGCGTCCGGTAGGTGAACTCGCCCTGGCCCCACGAGCGGAGGAACTTGCCGTTCGCGTCGTAGACGATGATGGGATGATCGCCCCGGCAGATCAGGTACACGCGATCTTCGGAGTCCGTGGCCACGCCCGCCACGTCGCGGTGCACGTATCCTGACGGAAGCTGCTCCCAGCCTTCCTCCACCTCGTAACGCAACGCGCTTCCTTGCGCCATGGCCGGCCTCCGCTGCTCGACTTCGGGGTTCACCACAGGTATCGGTGCGAGGCCCAGACTATGAGAGAAAGCCGTGAACGTGTCAAGGCATCGCCCGGCCTCTTCGCGGGCCGCCTTGGGCTAACATAGCCCGCGCGGCATCTCGGGAACGCTCACCATCCGCAAGGAGACGCCATGGGGAAGCTGGACGGCAAGACGGTGCTGGTGACGGGGGCGAGCCGGGGCATCGGGGCCGAGATCGCCCGGCTCTTCGCGGGCGAGGGCGGACGCGTGATCTGCGCGGCGCGCACGCTGCGCGAGGGCGAGCATCCCCTCGCGGGCTCGCTCGAGACGACGGTGGCGGGCATTCGCGCGGAGGGCGGGACCGCGGAGGCGGTCACCGCCAACATCGCGGACCCGCGGAGTGCGAGCGGCTGGTCGCGACCACGCGCGAGATCTACGGTCCCGTGGACGTCCTCGTGAACAATGCCGCGCTGACCTACTACGTGCAGATCAAGGACTACCCGGTCAACAAGTGGATGCGCTCGTGGGCCGTCAACTTCCACGCGCCCTTCATCCTCAGCCAGCTCGTCCTCGCCGACATGATTCCGCGGCGGAGCGGCGTCATCGTCAACATCTCCTCGGGCTCCGCGATCGGCCCCGGCCGCGGTCCCTATCCGGACGCGGGACCGGGAGCGCGCGGGGGCACGCTGCTACGGCGCGGAGAAGGCCGCCCTCGAGCGCTTCACCCAGGGGCTCGCCTCGGAGGTCTACCCGTACGGGATCTCCGTGTCCTCCGTGGCGCCGTCCCAGGTGGTTCCCACCCCCGGCACCGTGCATCACCGCCTCGTGACCTCCATGGACGATCCGCGCGGCGAGCCTCCGCTCCTCATGGCCCAGGCCGCCCTCGTGCTCGCCACCGAGCCGCTCGACAAGACCACGGGCCGCGTCACCTACAGCCAGCCCTTGCTGCACGAGTTCGGCCTCCTCAAAGAAGCGCGCGGCCGCGGCAGTCGACACCCGAGGCAGCGGCTACTCCCAAATCTAAGACGAGATTAGATTCGGGTTGTCTCGCCTTCCCTCGTGAAAACGGGCGGGTGGCGTCGGGGGGCGGTCGCGCAGCCAGCGGGAGTGGGCCCTTCCGAGTGCGCGCAGCCCGCAGGGCTGCGATTCACGAAGGTAGGGTGGCGGAGCTGGCTGCGCAGCCGCCACCCCGGCGACAGGACCCGCCCGCCTGGCGCGCCGTAGCCTCGTGAACCTAGTCTTTGGGCAGCCCGAGCACCCGCTCGCCGATGATGTTCCGCTGAATCTCGCTCGTCCCGCCCGCGATGGTGTACTGCCGGGCGCTGATCGACCCGGTTGTACCAGCGCGGCCCGTCAGGCACCGCGTCGCTCGCGCGATTGACCAGGACGTGCGGACCCCAGGAGCTCCCCGCGAAGTCCGCCACCCGCACCCCGAGCTCGGAGCCGAAGAGCTTGAGGATGGAGCCCTCGGTCCCGGCGGCTCGCCGCGCAGCTGGCGCGTGATGTTGCGAAGCCGCGTGTAGCGGAGACAGGTCGCGTCGATCCAGAGCTGAGCGAAGCGCTGGCGCACGAGCGGGTCATCCCAGGCGAGCCGCCCGTCCACGCGCAGCTCGTTCGGCGAGCACCCGGAGCCGGTCGATCTGCTCCGCGTGACTCCGCCCGCCCCCGGACTTGCGCTCGTACATGAGGGTGGTCATGGCGGGCTTCCAGCCCTCGTTCTGCCTGCCGATCAGGTTCGTCTTGGGCACCCGCACGTCGACGAAGAAGACTTCGTTGAAGTGCCGGTGGCCGTTCATGAGCACGAGGGGTCGCACGGTGATGCCCGGCGTCTTCATGTCGACGAGGAGATAGCTGATGCCCTTGTGCTTGGGCGCCTCGGGATCGCTGCGCACGAGCAGGTAGATCCAGTCGGCGAAATGGGCCCCCGACGTCCAGACCTTCTGGCCGTTGACCACGAAGTGATCGCCCTGGTCGTCGGCCCGGGTGGCGAGGCTGGCCAGATCGGAGCCGGCGCCCGGCTCCGAGTATCCCTGGCACCAGATGTCCTCGCCGCTCATGATGCGCGGAGATAGCGCTGCTTCTGGGCCTCGGTGCCCCACTCGATGATGGTGGGCCCCGCCATGTTCACGCCCGAGTAGCCGGGCAGCACGGGCGCGCGCGCGCGGAAGTACTCCTCGTCGAAGATGATCTGCTCCATCAGGTAGACGCCGCGCCCTCCGTACTCCGTCGGCCACGAGATGCCGACCCACCTGGCGAGTGACATCTTCCGCTGCCAGGCCACGCGACGCTCGAAGGTGCTCGCGATCGGGGGCCACCCGCTCGTCGAAGGGATCGTCCACGCAGAGGTCGCGCGGGAGATTGTCGTCCAGCCAGCTTCGCACTTCGAGCCGGAAAGCCTGCTGCTCGGGCGAGTACTGAAAGTCCATGGGCTCTCTTCAGCACCGGTGAGTCCGCGACTCAAGACGGGCCACGGCGACCCTTGACGTGCCGACGGGGGCGGGCAGAGTGTCGCCCAGGAGTCCATATCCGAGAGGAGAGAGCCCCCATGATCGAGACGGCCACCGGCCCGAGCATCGAGTTGCTCCTGGACATCAACGCCGCCTTCAACGCCCGCGACGTGGATCGGATCATGAGCTTTTTCGAGGACGACGCCGACCTTCCTCATGGCCCGCGGCCCCGACCCGAGCGGCCGGCGCGTGCACGGCAAGGCGGCCATTCGCAAGGTGCTCGCGGACCGCTTCAAGGTCATCAGCGACATGCGCTGGGACCACATCGAGCATTTCGTGACGGGAACCGGGCGGTGTCGGTGTGGATGGTCACGGGCACGAGCGCGGACGGGAAGCGCTCAACTACCAGGGTTGCGACATCTACGAGTTCCGCGGGGCCAAGATCCTCAACAAGGACACCTACTGGAAGATCGTCGAGCAGAAGGACCGGCTCTAGTGTCTGAGAGCGCGGACACGCCTGCTCGGCGCGCTGAGGCGACGGTAGGGTTTGGCCCAGAGTCGCGGCTGCTGGTTCCACCATCCGTGCGCGCTCATGCACCGCTGGAAGAGCCGATTCGCCTGGGTCTGCTCCTCGGAGACGGGGGCTTAAGTAGGTGTTCGGATCGGGTTGCCCTCCACGCTCCCCACGCGCGACTCCGGGCTGCAGGGCGGCCAAGTCCTGACTGAGCTCCGCGTCCGACGCGTTGGCCTTCTCCCACAGCCGATACTTGTACCCGTAGAGCGAACACCCGGCGAGCAGCGAGACGACACAGCAGCGCGCAGACGACGGGTCGTAGCACGAGCATCAAATCCTCCCCTGAGGGAACGCCGCGTTGGCTGGACGTCATCGGTGGCACCATGCTGGCCGCGAGTTTATCAGATGCCGGGCCGCCCACGGGTAGACGCCGCGAAGCCCGGGATCCACGGAGAGGAATTGAGCGTTATAATGACTACACACGCGACGGGATGCGCGGGAGAGGTGCCACATGATCCAGAAAGCGATGGTGGGGAAGGCGGTCGCCGGTCTCGTTCTCATGCTCGGATCTCGTCTTTGCCCTGGCCGTTCCCGCCGATGCGGGAAGGAGGATTCGGGGGCGGCGGTGGGATGGGGATGGCGGCGGTGGCGTCCGGATGGGCGGCGGCGGAGTACGAATGAGCGTGAGGCGGATTCAGCGGCACCCGCGGAGGATTCGTGGCCGGGGATTCCATGGCGGCCGCTTTCACAACGGACACAGCTTTCACGGCCACCGCTGCTGCGTCAACGGCACGTTCTTCACCGGGTTCGCCTTCGGCTCGTTCCCCGCGCCGTTACTACACCTATCCGTATCCGTACTACGGGACGCTCCGTACCCGTACCAGTACGGGCCTCAGCTCGACGTCTCCCTGCCCACCGTCCAGTCCCAGTCCCAGCTCGATCTGAGCTCCTCCATCCCGCGTGAAGCCTGCTATGCGAGCGGCTGCTACCGCCTCCAGGGTGACGGCGTGACCGTGGCATACCAATGGATCTGGGTGCCCGCCCCTCCGCCGCCCCCTGCGGTGATTCCGTATCCGAGCGGCGCGCTACGAGCTTCCGGGGACCCTCACGGTGGGAGTGGGTTCCCAATTCTTCCCTCGGATTTGTCCCTCACCACCGGCGGCGGCCACTCCATCTTCGAAGAAGGGGAGCCCAACCCGGCCGGCGTGACCTTCCACGGCCTCTTTCGCTGGACCGACGAGAACGGGTGACCCATTGGACGCAAGGTCTGGATGCCGTGCCGGAGCAGTACCGCCCGAAGGCGAGACGTGGAGCGGGCGTGAACGGGACACTCTGATGCGGGCCCTCGCGCTGGGCGCGCTCCTCGCCACCGCGATCACCCTGGGCTCGAGTGCCGCCGCCTGCGCGCGAATGGAGCAGGAGCAGCGGCCAGCCCGCGCCCATGGTCCAGGGGCGGATCGTCGACTCTGAGGCCGGAATGGCTCATGCTCAACGACGGCACGCAGATCGTCGTCCCCGCGGACGTGGCGCGGTGGTCCGATCTCACCCTGGGGGCGGTGGTCCGGGTCCAGTACGAAGAGCGAGACGGCAAGAAAATCGCGACGTCGATGAACTACCTGGAGGGCTTTCGAGGACAGCGGGGACTCTGAGCGGCGCCCTGCGAGAACTTGACAGTCAGCGGCCGATGGATCGATGATCGCCGTACACGCTGGATCATCCCGGGAGGACACCATGGCGACGACGATGCAACGGGCCGAGGCGGCCGAGCACGCAATGAGCGAGGAGCTCGACCGGATCGTCGTGAAGTCAGTCCTCTACACCTCCGGTGAGCGTGATCCCCGGTGCCCGCGCCGCGGCCGCCGGATCAGGGCAAGCTCTATCTCATGGGCCACGACCCGCGGCTCCCCAAGATGCCCGACAAGCCCACCCTCTTCGACTTCTTCCGCTATCGCTTCGGTCCCTCCGCGCACATGCTCCAGTCCGCGCGGCTTGCCCAGAAGAACGGGACGAGCGAGAAGGTGCGTGCTCGCCTGCCTGCTCCACGACATCGCCATCGCCGGATTCATCCGGAGCGATCACGGCTACTGGAGCGCCCAGCTCCTCGAGCCCTACGTCGACGAAGAGGTGAGCTGGGCCATCCGCTATCATCAAACGCTGCGCTTCTTCGCCGACGAGTCCGTGGGCTACAAGTATCCCGGAGATGTACGTGAAGCTCTTCGGCGCGGACTACGTACCCGAGCCCCATATCCAGGGCCGCCTATCGCTACGCGCGCGAGCACAAGTGGTACATGACGTCCCGTCTCATCACCGTCAACGACCTCTACTCCTTCGACCCCAACGCGAAGGTGGAGCTGGAGGAGTTCACGGACATCGTGGGGCGGAACTTCAAGCAGCCGAAGGAAGGCCTCGGATTCGATCCGAGCCCGACCGCCCACATGTGGCGGACCATCAACTGGCCGACGAGGTACCTGTAGGCCACACGCGGAGCGGGTCGAGCCGGCCGTCGAGAGCGAGCAGGCTCGCGACGAGGTTGTAGCTCCCCCGATGAACTCGTAGCGGCTTTGCGCATCCCGCGGTCGTGCGTCCACCCTCGCTAGTTAGGTCGACCGCTAGCTCTGCTCCACCCTCACCCTGCCCTCTCCCTCAATGAGGGAGAGGGATGCCCGGATCCCTCGCCCCGGAGGGAGGGTGAGGGAAGCGACTAGTGCCCGCCCGCCGCCGGCCTCACCCAGCCGCCGTGGACCGGGTGATGCGAGCAGATGAACTCGAGGAACGCGGGCCGGCCCTTGGCGTTCGCGTCGAAGGCGCGGCGGAGGGCGGGAATGACCTCTGAGGGCTGGGTCACGTCCTCGCTGTGGAAGCCCACCGCCCTCGCCATGTTGGCCATGCACGCGGAGTCGTGGGTCGACACCTGGTAGGTGTAGGGATCGTGGCCGGCGCCCCAGAATCCCGGGCCGTAGCCCGAGTAGCCGCCGTTGTTGATGTGGATGGTCGTGATGCCGATCTTGTAGCGCGCCACCGCCTCGAAGTTGCCCATCATGTAGCACACGCCCGCGTCGCCCGTGACGTGCACGCACTGCCGGTCGGGGTAGGCGAGCTTGGCCGCGATGGCTCCGGCCAGGCTGAAGCCCAGCGTGGAGACGTTGCCCCAGCCGAGGTAGCCGCGCGGGATGTGCGCCTCGTACACCGTGCTCGTCTGGTCGCGGGTATTGCCGGAGTCCGCGGTCACGAACGACTTCTTGGGGTCGAGCACCTTCATGAGATCACCGAACACGCGGTAGGGATTGATCGGCGTCTCGTTCGACTCCATCCACGGGCGGAACTTCGGCGAGGAAGGCCTCCTTGCCCGCGCGGATCTCCTCGGTCAGCTCCGCCTTCTTCTTCACCCCGCCCTTGGCGGTCAGCTCGTCGATCAAGGCCTGCAGGGTCAGCTTGGCGTCTCCGATCACCGCGTGACGGGTCTCGTAGCTCCGGTTGATGTCGAGGGTGTCCACCGTGCACTGCACGATGGTCTTCTTGTCCGCTCCCGGCACGGCATGGCTGAACCGGTTCGGGAACAGGCTCGACCCGATGGAGAACAGGACGTCCGACTTGTTGAGGAAGTGCTCGGCGAGCGAGCCGCGCACGCCCACGGACAGCGGATGATTTTCCGGGAAGGCGCCCTTGGCCTTGAGGGTGGTGAGCACGGGCAGCTGGGCGAGCTCGGCGAAGCGCAGGAGCTCACTGGTGGCGTCGGCATAGAGCACGCCCTCGCCCACGTGGAGAAGGGGATCCTTGGCGGAGAGCAGGACGCGGACGCGCCGACTTCACGTCGTCGGGATCAGGACCGGACCTCCAGCCTTTCACCGGGAGAGTACGGATGCTCGTCCTCCTCGTATTCGCCGAGGTCCCGCGGAATGATGAGGAGCACGGGACCGGGCCGGCCCGATCGGAGCTGGGTGAAGGCGCGGCGCACGTAGTCGGGCACCAGATCGGCGCGATCGACCTTGCCCACCCACTTGGTCACCGACTTGAATGCCTCGGCCATGTCGTAGTGCGTGTGCCGGCTCGCTCCCTGGCCCACGCCTTCGGCGATGACGAGGAGCGGCGAGGAATCCTCCCAGGCCTGGGCGATGGCCCCGTAGGCCATCTGGATGCCCGCCGCGTTCAGATTGGCCATGACCGTGCACACGCCGATCTGCTTGCCGCTGGTCACGCGCGAGAAGCCGTCGGCCACCGCCACCGCGAAGCGCTCCTCGCCCATCATGAGAATGGGCACGCCTTCCTCGCCGAGGGCATTGTTCACGTGATTGGTCGGATAGCAGCTGACCCAGGGAATTCCCTCGGATTTCAGGATGCGCGCGAAGCCGTTCGCCGCCTTGATCTTCATTGGATGTGTCCTCCCGGCGCTCTTGGTACCGCGACAAGGAAGCCCTGTCAAGGCGCGGACCTCTTGTAGAATAGCCGCCATGTCATCCACCCCCGCAAGCTCGAGCTCGTGACCGAAGTTCCCGAACGCGCCATGGTCATCTTCGCCCATCCCGACGATGCGGAGATCGGCTCCGGCGGCGTCACCGCCAAGTGGATCGCCGCGGGCTGCGAGGTCACCTACGTCCTGTGCACGAACGGCGACTCGGGTACCGCGGATCGCTCGCTCACGCCCGATGATCTCGCGGAGCGGCGGGCCATCGAGCAGCGCGCCGCCGCGGACTTCATGGGCGTGAAGCACGTGGTCATGCTCGGCTATCCCGACGGCGAGCTCGAGGACACGCGCGCCTTCCTGGGCGACGTGGTGCGCGCCCTCCGCCGCTATCGGCCGGACACCGTCTTCGTCCACGACCCGTTCCGGATGAAGGGCTTCCAGCATCGCGACCATCGCAAGGCGGGCATCGTGACCCAGGACGCCGTGTATCCGTACGCCCGCGACCACCTGCACTTCCCCGAGCACGTGACCGAGGAAGGCCTCGAGCCGCACAAGGTCCGCGAGCTCTGGTTCTGGGGCGCGGACGAGCCAGAAATCATCGTGGACGTGACCAGCTCCATCGACCGGCAGATCGCCGCTCTCGTGCGCCACGAGAGCCAGATGCCCGGCTTCAACGTGCCCGCCGGCCAGACCATCGGCGAGCGCGTGAAGCGCAATGCCGCGGACCACGCCACCGGTTACGACTTCGAGTACGGGGCGGTGTTCCGGCGGCTCATCGCGCGGCGCTAGCGCGCGTGGATCCTCTTGCCATGAAGCCGCCGGCGGCGGCCCTCCGCTCGGTCACCGCAGGCTCGCGGGCGCGTGGGGCACCAGAAAGATGAGCGAGCAGGATCAGCGCCCGCCGTGGGCGTGGCGCATGTCGTCTTGCCCACGGACCGCATGGCGGAATCTGCCCGGTTCATGCGCACCATTGGTATGCGCGCCATCTTCGACGGGCCTGAGGTGTCCGTCTACGAGATGCGCGGGGGCACCCACCTGCTCCTGATGCGGAGAGACGAGGTCGTCGCCGGGGATGCATCGTTCGACCTGATGGTCGATGATGTGCACGCGACCCATGAGCGATTCACATCGCTGGGGCTTGCGCCATCCCCGATCGAGGCCCGCCCCGCCATCGACCATGAGGTGTTTACGGTCCGGGAGCCTGCCGGGAATGTCATCACATTCTTCTCCAGCCACGCTTCGGGGAAGCCCACGTGACGCGAACCGCCGCGCCCGAGCGGGGCGCTCCCCTCGAGGCCGTGGCCCTGCGCGAAGATGCTCGGCCTGACCATCCCGCACTCGCTGCTCCTCCGGGCGGACTACACCGTCCGCTGATCGCGGACCGGCGGCTCGCTACGCTTCTCCGGGAGCGAGGTGGCGGCGTAGGTGCCCGCCATCCCGCGAATGTCGGGCTGATAGGGGATGAGCGCGCCCGGATTGTCCGGAGACACGGCGATGGGCTGGCCCTCGCGGCGGCCTAGCGCGCGCTCGACCAACTCGAACAGCGGTGCCTTGTCGTACTGGCTGTAGAAGCCCGCGGTGAGCCGGATGGGGTCGCCGGGTAGAAGCGCACGTACTGGGCCATGCGCTGGGCAAAGGCATCGCCGGTCACGTCCCACGCGAGCTTGAAGAGCGCGATGCGCTCCTCCGCCGAGACGCCCGCGCGCCCGCGCACGTAGCGTGTCGATGAGGGGCCGGATCTCCGCGCTCTCCAGGTCGGCCTCGGCCGGCGCATAGAAGAAGCCCCCGGCGGCGAGGGTCTGCACGATCTCCACGAAGCGGCTGTAGATCTTGCCCGTCTGGAGATGGAAGGCGCGGAGCCCCGCTCCTCCGGGCAGCCAGACGCCGTTCGGCATCTGCTGAGCCATGGCCTCCGAGCCGTAGAAGACGGCGCGCGCGATCTCCATGTGGCTCAGCATCTCGCCGAGCTTCTCCTGGATGTGGAGGAACCCCGTGATGCCGATGGCGTCGGCCACCTTCATGGCGAGGCCGCAGAAGAACTCGAGCTGGCTCAGCATGCGCGCCGAGGTCTGCACGTTCAGGAGCGCGCCGAAGTCCGCGCCGAGGCCGTTGATGATGTCGCCGCTGCCCGCGCGGCCGTCGACGAGGACCCGGTCCCATGGGACGAGCACGTCGTCGAACACCGCGATGCAGTCCATCTCCTCGAAGCGGCTGGACAGGGGATGGTCGAAGCGGGACCGCGGCAGAGGCGCCACCGTTTCACGGCAGATGAAGGTGAGGCCCGGGGTGGCGGTGGGGATGCCGAAGACGAGGGCGTAGGCGTCGTCGCCCGGCGGGACACCGCCGAACGGAATGACCGCCACCTCCTCGGTGATGGGGGCCATGGTGCCGAGCATCTTCGCCCCGCGCACGATGATGCCCTCGCTCGTCTCGCGCACCCGTCCGAGGTGGAGGAAGGGGTCCTCCTGCTGCGCCGAGGTCTTGGAGCGGTCGATCTGCGGATTGATGAGCATGTGGGTGAGGAAGAGATCGCGCTCCCGCACGTGCTCGTAGTAGCGGGTGGCGTTCTCTCCGAAGCGGGCCCCCGCGCGCGCGAAGCGATCGGCCATCAAGTGCCAGCCCGTGACGAACTGGTTCATGAAGTCGGGCGCCCGCCCCATGAAGCCGAAGTTGTGGTCGGCGCGGAGCTTGAAGTGCTTGCGCTTCTTCACCAGCTCTTCCCGCGTGCGCGGGACGAGGAACCCCGTGGAGACGGGCTCGCCCGTGATGGGCGAGGGATAGGTCATGATGTCCCGGTAGGCGGGGTCGAGCTGCATGTCGTACTGCTCGGCGATGGCCCGGATGGGCTCCTGGAAGATGGGCTCGGCCGTCACGTCACTGATGCGCCGGCCGCCCAGGTACACGCACGGGGCGTTCTTCTTGAGCGACTCGACATACGCCTGTCCGCTGCGAGCTGGCATGGTGGCGGTGTCCTTTCCTCTGGGCGGCCCGCATCAAGGGCGCCGCATGCTGATACACTACCCGGCGGCAAGCCGCTGTCGACTCCGGACCGGGAGGACAAGATGCCACACCTGAGGACATTCCTGCTCGCTCTGTTGGCCCTCCTCGCCGCGGCGCCGCCCGCAGCCGCCCAGACCACCCTCACCATGTCGTCGTGGGTGTCGCCCCAGCATCATCTGACGAGCGTGGTGCTCCAGGGCTGGGCCACCGAGGTCGAGAAGGCGACCAACGGCCGCGTCAAGTTCACCATGCTGCCCAAGCATCCGTCGGCGCCGCCGGGCACCTTCGACGCGGTCCGCGACGGGCTGGTGGATCTCTCGTTCGTGACCGCGAGCTACACGCCGGCCCGCCACATCCTGCCCCTCATGGCGGAATTGCCCGGAGCAGGGGAGACGGCCTTGATCAACTCCGTCGCCTACTCGCGCATCTACTGGAAGTACTTCGACAAGGTCGGCGAGTACAAGGGCGTGAAGCAGCTCGGGGTGTTCACCCACGGGCCGGGGCAGATGTTCACCAAGCGGCCCGTCTCGGGCATCAACGACATCCAGGGGCTCAAGATCCGGACGGGAGGCGGCATCGCGGAGGCGGTGGCGAAGGCTCTCGGCACCTCGGCCTTCGTGAAGCCCGCGCCCGAGTCGTACGAGCTCCTGCAGTCCGGGGTGGCCGACGGCGTCTTCTTCCCGCTCGAGTCCATCGTGTCCTTCAAGCTCGACACCGTGCTCGAGCAGGCCACGCTGTTCCCGGGCGGAATGTACAGCTCGGCCTTCGGCTTCTTCATGAACGAGGACAAGTGGAACAAGATCCCCAAGGAAGACCAGGCCATCATCGAGAAGCTCTCCGGAGAGCACATCGCCCGGCTCGCCGGGGCGTCGTGGGACGAGGCGGACAAGAAGGGCATGGAGGCGCCTCAAGAAGTCCGGGGTGAAGATCGTCAACGCCAACCCGGCTTTCGTGGCGGAGGTCCAGAAGCGCTCCGCCCCCATCGTCGACGACTGGATCAAGAAGGCCAGCGCCAAGGGCGTGGACGCGGCCAAGATCCTCGCGGAGTTCCGTGAAGAGCTGAAGAAGGTCGCCGCCGGGAAGTGAGCGACGCGCTCGAGGCGCGATGGAAGCGGCGCGCCGACGCCCTCCTCGGGGTGGTCGCCTCCGCCATCCTCTTCGCCATGATGCTCCTCACCGTGGTGGACGTGGTGGCCCGCTACGCCTTCAACCGCCCCTGCGCGGAGCCTTCGAAGTGACCGAGCTGATGCTCCTCGTGCTCATCTTCGCCGGGCTGCCCCTCGTCTCGTTCTCCGACGAGCACGCGGTGATGGATTTCATCGACCGCGTGCTCGGCCCGCGCGCCCAGCGCGGGCTGGAGCGCTTCGTCCAGCTCGTGAACGCCGCCTTCATGTTCCTCCTCACCTGGCTGGTGTGGCTCAAGGCCAATCGCATCTGGGCCTACCGCGACACCACCGACGTCCTGCGCATCGTGTACGGGCCTTTCGTGTACTTCATGGCCGTCACCCTCGCCCTCGCGGGCCTCATTCACCTCTACAAGATGCTCGAGCGCCGATGATCGACCCCGCCCGATGATCGAAGGCCTGGTCGGGCTGGTGGCGATGATGGTGCTGTGCTGCCTGCGCGTGCCCATCTCCTTCGCCATGGCCATCGTGGGCTTCGTCGGCTACGCCTACATGCGCGACTGGAACTGGATGGTGGCCTCCGCGACCATCCAGACCAAGATGTACGAGACGGGACGCAACTACACCCTGTCCGTGGTGCCCCTGTTCATCCTCATGGGCAACTTCGTCACGCGCGCGGGCATGTCCCAGGAGCTCTTTCGCGCCGCCTACGCGTTCATCGGCCACCTGCGCGGCGGCCTCGCCATGGCCACGGTGTGGGCCTCGGCGGGCTTCGGGGGATCTGCGGATCGTCCATCGCCACCGCCGCCACCTTCGCCAAGGTGGCCTATCCTTCCATGAAGCGCTTCGGCTACTCCGACCGCCTCGCCGCCGGCGTGGTCGCGGGCGGCGGCACCCTCGGCATCATGATCCCGCCCTCGACCATCATGGTGATCTACGGCGTCTTCACCGAGACCAATATCGGCAAGCTGTTCGCGGCGGGCATCCTCCCCGGTATCCTCGGCGCCTTCCTGCTCTGCGGGGCCGTGCAATACATGACGTGGCGCGATCCGGCCTCGGGGCCCCCGGGCGAGCGATCGACGTGGGGGAGCGCCTGCTCGCCCTCAAGGACGTGTGGGCGGTGGCCGCGCTCTTCTTCTTCGTGATGGGCGGCATCTACATCGGCTTCTTCACCGCCACCGAGGGGGCAGCCATGGGCGCCTTCGGGGCCATGGTCTTCGCGCTGTGGCGCCGGGCCCTCACCTGGAAGACCCTCTACGCGGCTCTCCTCGAGAGCGCGCGCACCACCTCCATGCTCTTCATGATCCTCATCGGCGCGCTGATCTTCGCGGAGTTCGTCAACATCACCACCATGCCCAACGACCTCAAGAACTGGGTCACGCGCTTCAATCTGAGCCCGACCATGGTGGTGGCGGCCATCTGCGCGGTCTACGTGGTGCTGGGCACGGCCATGGAGGAGCTGTCCATGATCCTCCTCACCATTCCCGTGTTCTTCCCGGTCATCGTGCACCTGGGCTTCGATCCGATCTGGTTCGGCATCATCATCGTGTGCGTGGTCGAGATCGGCCTCATCAGCCCGCCCGTGGGCATGAACATGTTCGTCCTCAAGACCCTCCTCCCCGAGGTGAGCACGGGCACCGTGTTCAGCGGCGTCCTGCCCTTCATGTGGGCGGACGTCATCCGGCTCGCCATCCTCGTGGCCTTCCCCATCATCTCTCTGTGGCTGCCGAGCATGATGCGGTGACGGAGCGCCGCGCCCTCGGCTGGGTCGCGATCGGTGCGGTGGTGGCGATCACCTGGCTCGCCCTCCCCTTCGCCACCGGCCTCTTCCTGGGCGCCCTCATGGCCTTCACCCTCGAGCCGGTCTACGCCTGGCTCGCGCGGCGCACCCGGCGGCCGCTCATCGCCTCCATCACCGTGGTCGTCGCGTCCGCCCTCGTCATCGTGGGCGTGGTGGCTCTCTTCGTGTCGCAGTTCGTCACGCGCGGGGTCGGGCTCGCCAATACCGTGCGCGAGGAGCTGCGTCCCGGCGGAGCGCTCACGGCGTGGGTGGACACCGTGACGGGCTGGCTCGCCCGCTTCGGGGTCTCCCCGAGAGCATCATCGAGCGCCTGCGCGTGGGCGCGGGCGAGATCGCGTCACGCACGGCCGGCATGGCGGGCTCTCTCGCCTCCGGCACCTTCATCGCGCTCCTCGGCCTCTTCTTCGCCCTCCTCGCCATGCACGCGGTGCTGCGGCACTGGCCGCGCATCGTCTCGGCCCTCGTGGTCGTCTCCCTCTGCGCCACGAATACACCCGACTGCTCCTCGACGAGTTCCGGCGGGTGGGACGCCTGACGCTCCTCGGGACGGTGCTGACGGGGCTCGCCCAGGGCACTCTCGCCACCATCGGCTTCTGGATCACCGGCGTGCCCCAGGCGATCTTCTTCGGCGCGGCCACTGCTCTTGCCTCTCTGGTGCCCGCCGTGGGCACCCTTCTCGTCTGGGTACCCGCCGGCCTCTATCTCTTCGCAAGCGGGCATCCGGCGAAGGCGATCATCGAGCTGGTGTGGGGCGCCCTGATCGTGGTGGGGTTCAGCGACTACGTGATCCGCCCCCGCCTGGTGGGCGACGAGGCCATGCCCGCCCTCCTCACCTTCATCGCGCTGTTCGGCGGCCTCGAAGTGCTGGGGCTCGCGGGTCTGATCGTGGGGCCGGTCATCATGGGGCTGGCCGTGGTGGTGCTGCGCCTGTACGCACGCGAGGCCAAGGCCCGGCGCGCGGCCAAGCCCTGATTGCGGAGCGCCCGAGCACCGCTATAGACTCGGCGCGCAGCTCAATCAGCTCAATCCACTTGGGGAGGAGAACGACGATGCGACACAGCGTGGTGGGGATCGTCCTCTCGGCAACGACCGCCCTCGATGCAGCGTTCCCGCGCAGGCCCAGACCTGGACGGTGCCGGCCGAGAGCCAGCGCTGCCCGTCCAAGTGGGGAGCGGGCGACGAGCGCGGATCGGGCAACCACATGAAGCCCGCCAGCGTGCTGCGGGCCATCCAGCTCATCAAGACGGGCGAGGTCATCGAGATCGCGCACGTGCTGAACGACAAGATGGTGATCAACCCCGGCCGGAAGTTCGACGTGACCGTCAAGCGCACGTTCATGAACGACTTCTCGAACCGCCGCGGGAGCAACGAGGAGCTGGTCGTCTCGGAGATCGGGCAGGTGGGGCACGCAGTTCGACGGCTTCGCCCACCAGTCCCACGAGGACAGCCACTACAACTGCTTCAAGACCGGAGCCATCGCCACGCGGACGGGCTTCACCAAGCTTGGCATCGAGAAGGTTGGCATGCTGATGACGCGCGGGGTGCTCATCGACGTGGCGGCTCTCAAGGGCGTGGACACGCTGCCCGACAGCTACGAGATCACGCCCAAGGATCTCCAGGATGCGCTGGCGCGGCAGCGGCTGACCCTCATGCCGGGCGACGCGGTGATCATCAACACCGGATGGAACCGGCTGTGGGGCAAGGACAACGCTCGCTACGTGAAGAGCTGCCCGGGCATTGGCGTGGCCGCCGCGGAGTGGCTCGCCACGCAGGATCCGATGCTGGTGGGAGCGGACAACTGGCCGGTGGAGGTGGCACCGAACCCGGATCCCAAGCTTCCCTGCCCGTGCACCAGGTCTTGCTGGTGGTGAACGGCATTCACCTGCTCGAGAATCTCAAGCTCGACGAGCTGGTCGGGAAGCAGGTCTACGAGTTCGCCTTCATCATGCAGCCGCTGAAGGCGCAGGGCTTCACGGGCTCCACGGTGGCTCCGGTCGCCGTGCGCTAGAGAACGACGCGGCCGCCGGGCTCCTCTCGTCCTGGGAGGAGCCCGGCTATCCAGTGACCCACCCGTACCAGCGATGGCTGGGCGCGGGCCCTTCCTCGAGATAGCTCATCTTGATCCGGCTCAGGTAGTCCGCGGGGATCTCGTTGCGCTTGGCGGCCACGTCCACGCTGAAGAGGCGGGCCGCGTTGAGCCCGAAGATCTGCTCCTTCACGGGGCGGGTGAGGGGCGCGTAGCCGTGCTTCTCCACCAGCGCGTCGGGTATCTCGAAGCGGCGGAAAGCCTCGATCTGCCATTGCGGCGTCCCGTACCAGATGGAATCCGTTCCCCACAGCACGTGATCGGCTCCGAAGGCCGCGATGACCTGGCCGAGGAGATGGGCGCACGCGGTGGGGTTGGTGGTGGCGAGCTGTCCGAAGGTCGAGCCCAGCTCCATGTAGATGTTCTTGATGGCGGGCTCCTTCTGCTTCATCCGGCAGAAGTCGCTCGTCCACGGCACCTCGGCGGACTGGCTCGACGCGGGCACGGTGAGCAATCCCGCGTGGTAGGCCACGAAGTCGAGGTCGGGAAATCCCGGGCCGCCTTGATGAGATCGCGCGGGTGGTTGTAGTCGGCCACCGGCCCCAGGGGCAGTCCCTTGTGCAGGCAGATGCGCCGCACCCCGAGCTTGCGCGCCCGCTCGAGCATGGGATAGGCGATCTTCTCGTCGTCGACGAACCACCCGCGATCGAAGCCCTTGGGGGCGGCCCCCGTGTAACCCTTCCACGCGTCGACCTTGAGGGTGGCCGCCTGCTGGTCCATGAAGTCGAGATCGCGCTGGCCGAGCTGGGGCGTGATGAGGCCGTGGGCGAGCATGCGGCGTGACTGCGTCACGCGGTTGATCTCGTCGCGGATGTGGGTCATCTCCTTCGGCGGCACCACCGCTTCCTCCGGATAGGGCCCGGGCGGGGTCGAGATCAGGCCGATGGCCGTCTCGCTGTCGAGGAACACCTCCTTGACCATGTTCTCCCACGAGAGATCGGCGAGGGTGCCGCGGTCGGCGGCCAGCTTCGGGTTCAGCCGTCGCGATTGCTGGCGCAGGCCGAGGAGTGCCTGCTTGCTCACCGCGCCCTTTCGTCGCGCCCTCCGCATTGCCCGGGTCGTAGCCCGCGCCTACGTAATGGAGCTGCACGTCGAAGATGAAGTAGGGATCGCCCGTCCGGGCCCGGAACGCCCCGGATCGGCCGCCTCCACGGGCAGCACGTCGAAGAAGCGGCCGAAGACGGCGTTCATGGCGAGGAGGGACGTGGCGATGCCGCCGCTTCGTCGGAGAAAATCCCGCCGGCTCAGCCCGAGCCGCGGCGCGAGCCGGCCGGCCTCGGCGAGGATTCGTTCCTCGACGGCACGCTGGGCGGCCGTCTGGGGCAGGGGCGGGAACTCTTCGTTGGACACGAGCCGCGTGGGCAATGGGATCTCCGAGCGATATCCACGGCGCATGCCCGGGCGAACGACGAAAGGCGTGCGGATTCCCGTCCGTCATGGATCAGCCCTCCGTGGCGAAAGTGCCTGGCGGCGCAGCAGGGTGACGGTGAGCGGTCCCAGCACGAGCACGGCGCCCACGGCATTCAGGATGGCAAAGCCCCAGATGCCGAGGATCATCCCCCGGTGGCCGAGCCGAGGGCGCCCATCAGGCCCATGAAGAGATCGGCCAGCCCCTGGACGGATGCCCGCTCGTTGGGAGCGAGGGCGTCGGTGAGAAGCGCGCTTCCCGCCACGAAGGCCATGTTCCAGCCCACGCCGTTCAGGAAGAGGGCGAGGATGACGAGGAGGCGATCGCTGCCCGGGGCCAGCCCCGCCAGCATCACGGCGAGGATGAGGATCACCGCCCCCGCGCCGATGATGAGGAGGCGCCCGAGGCGGTCGCTGAGCCACCCCGCGAGCGGCGAGGTCACGTACATGCCGGCCAGGTGCAGCGACACGGCCAGGCCGATGGTCTGCACGTTGTGTCCCTGGTCGTGCAGGTAGAGAGGCGAGGTGGAGGTGGTGCTGATCATGACGAACTGGCTCACCGCGAGGGTGGCCAGGGCGATCTGCACGCGCACGTCGTTGAGGATGACCCCGAGGCTGCGGGCGGTGACGGCGGTGACGCCCGCGTCGGCGATCTCCTGTGCCTGTCGCGCCAGAGTCAGCGGGTCTGGCCGCAGGAAGATCTGGATGAGGAGCGCGCCCAGCGCATAGCCGGCGACCGACACGAGGAAGGCACTGGCCGTCGACTCGATGCCGAGGAGCGCGCCCACGCGCAGGGCCGGGCCCATCAGGTTCGGTCCGATCATGGATCCGACCGTCGAGCCCCAGACGATGAGCCCCATGGCCCGGCCACGCTGCGCGCCTGTGCTCACGTCGGCCGCGGCGTAGCGCGCGAGGAGATTCGACGTGCTCGCGATGCCGAAGAGCGCCATGCCCGGCCAGCATGAGGGAAAGCTGCGCACGGCCACCCCGCCATGCCGAGGAGCGCGCCGACGATGGCGAGGCTGTAGCCGAGGGCCAGGCCGGGCCGGCGCCCCGAGCGGGCCATGAGCCGGGCGAGCGGCCAGCTCGCCAGCGCGGTGCCGAGCGCGCCCACGGCCACCGGAAGGCCCGACCAGGTGTTCGTCCCGGTGATGCTGGCGGCGAGGATGCTGCCCACGGCGAGCACGATGGACTGCCCCGTGCTGCCGCAGACCTGCGCCACGAACAGCGTGGCCATCAACTGGTGCGAACCGATGACAGACCCGATGCGGGAACCGACGCCGTCGTCAGTATGGCCATCGACCGGATGATACACTACGCGTCGCACGCCGTGATTCAGTGCCGCGCCCGCTCCACGATGAGGGAGGACATATGAACCGCAACAAGCTCTTCACGCTGACGACGGTCCTGGCTGCACTGGCGTGGACCGCGGTGGCATTCGGCGCGGGCAGCGGCCTCGAGCGCCTCTACATTCTCGATTGCGGCCAGAACACGGGCAAGGACCAGTCGCGCTGGTCACCCGGCGTCAACGAGGGCAAGCCCATCGAGTTCTCGGACAACTGCTATCTCATCCGGCACGCCAAGGGTCTCCTCCTCTGGGACACCGGAGTGCCCGATGCGGTCGCCGCCATGCCCGACGGCATGGTGGTGGCTAACGGCGCCATCGTCTATCGCCGCGCCAAGACGCTCATCGCGCAGCTCGCGGAGATCGGGGTCAAGCCCGCCGACATTACTTATGTGGCCGTCTCGCACACCCACGGCGATCACGTCGGGAACATCGGCCTGTTCCGACCTCCACCGTCCTCATCCAAGGCGCCGAGTACGACTGGGCCATGACCCAGTCCGTCAAGCTCCGCCTTCGCCGCGACGCAGAAGATCGAGAAGCTCGCGGGCGACCACGACGTGTTCGGGGACGGCAGCGTGATGATCCTGTCCACGCCCGGCCACACGCCCGGGCACGAGTCGCTGCTCGTGCTCTTGCCCAAGACGGGCGCCCTCGTGCTGTCCGGCGACGCCGTCCATTTCCGCGACAACTGGGAGCAGCGGCGGGTGCCCTCAATGAACGTCAACCGCGACCAGACCCTCGCCTCTCTCCAGCGCATCGCGGAGTGCTCGAGGACAAGAAGGCCCAGCTCTGGATCAACCACGACAAGCCGCAGAGCGCCGGCCTCCGCTACGCCCCCGCCTACTACGACTAGCAACGATTCCTCTCCCCCAGGGGGAGAGGGCAGGGTGAGGGGGTGCTCCCTACACAGAAAGACTAGACGATCTTCCGCGCCTTCAAATCCGCCACCCGCTCCGCCGACAGCCCCAGCACCTCTCCCAGCACTTCCTCGGTATGCTGCCCGGCCAGGGGCGGCGGCGTCGTCACGGGCTCGGAGTCGGAGAGCCGGATCGGGCAGGCGGGCACGCGGAACCGTCCGCGCGTGGGATGGTCGATGGTGACGATGGCGTCGCGCGCGTTCAGGTGCGGATCGTCCAGCACCTCCCCGGTATCCAGCACCGCGCCGCACGGCACGCCCGCCTTGGCGAGGGTGGCCATCACCTCCTGCTTCGAGCGCGCGCCCGTCCACTCGCGCGCGATCGTGTTGAGCTCCTCCACGTGTTTCCAGCGCGTGGGCGCGTCCACGCAGCGCGGATCGCTCAGAAGATCGCTCGCGGCCGATGGCGCGGGCGAAGTCGCTCCACATGCCCTGGTTCATCGGCTGCACGTAGATGTAGACGTAGTCGTTCGGCCCGCCCGGCGCGCACGGGTAGAGGCCGTCCGGGCACCGCCCCGGGCGGGGCGTTGTTGCCCCGGCGCGCGGTGGGCTTGCCGTCGCGGTAGTGGGCGACATAGCGCTGGCGCGTCAGGTTGGCCACCGCCTCCTGCATCGACACCTCGACGACCTGCCCCCGGCCGGTGCGCTGCCGCTCGATGTACGCGGCCATGATGCCCGCCACCATGTGCACGCCGGCGCCGCTGTCCCCGATGTTGGCGCCGCACAGCACGGGCTCGCGATCGGGAAAGCCCGTGACGCTCATCACCCCGCCCGTGGCCTGGGCGATCATGTCGAAGCTCTTGTACTCGTGATACGGCCCGGAGAGGCCGAAGCCCTTGAGCCGGGCGAAGATGAGGCGCGGGTTGGCGGCGCGCAGGGCGTCCCAGCCCAGCCCGAGCCTCTCCATGAGGCCGGGGGCGAAGTTCTCCACCACCACGTCCGCGCGCTCGGCCATCGAGAGAAAGAGCGCGCGACCGTCGGGATGCTTCAGGTCGATGGTGACGCTCCGCTTGTTCGCGTTGAAGAGGAGGAAGAACATCGCGTCGAGCCCCGCCACCTCCGGCCGGTTGCGCCGGGACTGCTCGCCGCCGATGGGCTCGACCTTGATGATGTCCGCGCCGAGCCATCCCAGGAGCTGCGTGCACGACGTGCCCGCCTCGAACTGCGTCAGGTCCAGGATGCGAATGCCCGCCAGCGCGCGCTCGGTCATGGAAGCCTCTCTCTTCGGTGCGGGAGTGTGAATCGCGCCGAATCGTATCATGCCCGCCGGATTCTGGTAGAGTCGCGGGCATGCGGGTCAAAGGCGTCACGCCCTTTCTCGTCGATCTCGGCGGCGGGAAGAACCTGCTCTTCGTCAAGGTCGAGACGGAAGGCGGACCGCACGGATGGGGCGAGTGCTACACCCAGGCCGACCGCGACGCGAGCATCGTGGCCCACGTGGAGGCCCTCGCCCGCTATCTCGTCGGACGCGAGGCCGCCCACATCACCCACTTCGTCCACATGGCGTACCACGACTTCGCGGCCAAGCGCGGGGCGCATGGATTTCTGGAGCGCGGTGAGCGGTCTCGAGCAGGCGCTGCTGGGACATCGCGGGCAAGCGCCACGGCGTCCCGGTGCACGAGCTCCTGGGCGGGGCCTGTCGCGAGCGCATCCGCGTCTATGCCAACGGCTGGTACGGCCACGGCGCCCCGCCGACTATGCGAAGCGGGCGCGGGAGACGGTGGCGCGCGGCTTCACCGCGCTCAAGTTCGACCCGTTTCCCGGGCCGTGGCGCACCCATATCCCCTCGAGGCGGAGGAGCAGGCGGTGGCCACGGTGGCCGCGGTGCGCGAGGCCGTCGGCCCCGCGGTCGATCTCCTCATCGAGGTGCACCGGCGCCTCGCCCCCATGCACGCCGTGCGTATCGCCCGGGCCATCGAGCCGTACCGGCCCTTCTGGTACGAGGAGCCGGTGTCCTCGACGAACCTGGAGGCTCTCGCGGAGTGCCGACGGCAGATCCAGCATCCCCATCGTGACGGGCGAGGAGCTCTACACGCGCGCGGAGTTCCGCCGCGCCTTCGAGCTGCGCGCCGCCGACATCGTCAATCCCGACGTCTGCAACTGCGGCGGCATCATGGAGCTGCGCGCCATCGCCCAGATGGCCGAGCCGTCGCTCGGTGACGGTGTCGCCCCACAACTACAACAGCACCACGGTGGGCCTGGCCGCCACCCTGCAGGTCTCCGCGGCCATTCCCAGCTTCCTCATCACGGAGTACTTCGTGAACTTCGAGGCGCGAGGGCGGGAGATCGCGCGCCCGGCCTTCGAGGTTCGGCACGGATACATCGCGGTGCCCGAGCGCCCGGCCTCGGTCTCGAGCTCGACGAGGACGCGCTCCGGCGCTTCCCCGCCCGGCAATTTCCTCCGCGCGGGCTGTCGACTCCGGCCACCGAAGGGCCATAGATGAAGGGGTAAGAAGGATTCCCACATGATCACCAAGTTCTCCAACGTCTACGCGGGACACGTCGATCTGGGCGACATGGGCCAGCATCGCCACGCCCGCCAACGAGCGGCGCTACCCGAACGAGCATCTGGCCACGGTGTTCTCGAAGACCGAGGCGATCGCCCGGGTCATGGACGAGCACGGCTTCTACACCCTGTGGCTGGCCGAGCATCACTTCCAGCACGAGGGCTACGAGTGCATTCCCAACCATCCTGATGGTCGGCGTGCACCTGGCGCACCTCACCAAGCGGCTGCGCATCGGCTGCGGGTTCAACATCGCACCCATGTGGCATCCGCTGCGGCTGGCCGAGGACTTCGCCACCGCCGACATCCTCACCAAGGGGCGGATCGTCTTCGGCGTGGGCCGCGGCTACCACACCCGCGAGGTGGAGACCTTCGGCGCCCCGATGCTCGACGCCGACGCCAATCGCGATCTCTTCGAGGAGCAGGTCGACATCGTCATGAAGGCCTTCAACTCCGAGTCGCTTCTCGCACCAGGGCAAGCACTACACGCTGCCGCCCGCGCGTGCCCTATCGCGGCTACGAGCTCAAGGAGATCACGCTCGTGCCGCGGCCGCTCCGCCGTCCGGTCGAGTGCTGGCAGCCCGTGGTGAGCGCGAGGGCGCGCGGGCCTCGACTTCATGATGAAGCACCGGATCAAGGGGCTGATCGGAGGCGGGGCGGCTACCATGGCGGAGAAGTCGATCTTCGCCTTCCGGGACGCCGCGGCGCGTGCCGGCCTCGACTACAAGCTGGGCGAGGGGCTGAGCCTCGGCATCTTCTATCACCTCGCCGACTCGCGCGAGCGCAGGGTGCGCGAGATCACCCATGGTACGAGGAGCACGTGAAGATGTTCGGGCCGCTGGGCTTCGTGCCGGGCATCACGCCGGCCCAACTCGAGGCGTCGACGAAGCGCGGGGGCTGGGGGCGGCGGGCGTCCCCACCGTGGAGGACTACATGAAGGTGGGCGCGTGGTTCGCGGGGCCGCCCGAGGGCTCATCGCCTACCTGCACTCGCTCGAGGAGCGGTTCCCCGGCCTCGAGCACGTGCACCTGAGCAACAGCATGGGCACGCCGCAGGAGGCCATGGTCGAGCAGCTGGCGCGGCTCGGCAAGGAAGTGATGCCGGAGTTCACGGGCCGCCCGGCGTGACGGCCTCCGGAGGACTGGCCGCGCTGTGGCCGCTCGATCGCAGCATCGCGTTTCTGAACCACGGCTCGTACGGAGCGTGCCCGCGCGAGGTCCTCGATCATCAGGCCGCCCTCCGCGAGGAGATGGAAGCAGAGCCCGTGCGCTTTCTCGGGCGCGACCTGGACGGCCGCCTGGACATCGCCCGGAGGCCCTCGGCGCCTTCGTGGGGGCCGACCCGGATGACCTCGCCTTCATCAGCAATGCCACGGGCGGCGTCAACGCCGTGCTGCGATCCCTCGCCTTCTCGGCGGGCGACGAGCTCCTCACCACCGATCACGCCTATGCCGCCTGCCGCAACACCCTGGACTTCGTGGCGGCGCGGACGGGGCCCGCGTGGTCCGTGGCCGTCATCCCGTTTCCCGTGTCTTCGCCCGATGCCATCGTCGACACGGTGATGGCCAAGGTGACGCCGCGGACCCGGCTCGTCCTCCTCGACCACATCACGAGCCCCACCGGATTCATCCTGCCCGCGGAGCGTCTCATCGCCGAGCTCGGCCGCCGCGGCGTGGAGACGCTGGTGGACGGCGCGCACGTGCCCGGCATGATCCCGCTCGATCTCCGGACGCTCAGGAGCCACCTACTACAGCGCCAACTGCCACAAGTGGCTGTGCGCGCCCAAGAGCTCGGCCTTTCTCTGGGTGCGCCGCGATCGCCAGGCCGATGTCCATCCCCTGACCATCAGTCACGGCGCCACCGGGTGCGGCCGGGCCGCTCGCGCTTCCGCCTCGAGTTCGACTGGATGGGCACCCAGGATCCGACGGCGTGGCTCACCGTGCCCAAGGCCATCGACTACATGGGCAAGCTGGTGTCCGGAGGCTGGCCCGCCCTCATGGAGCGGAATCGCGCCCTCGCCTTGGCCGCCCGCGAGCTCCTGTGCGTGGCCGCGGGCAGCGCGCCGGTGTGCCCGGACGAGATGATCGGCTCGCTGGCCAGCGTGATGCTGCCTGATAGTCCGACCGTGGAGACGGGCTGGCGCGTCCGCGACCCGATCCAGGGCCGCCTCTTCGACGGCTGGAGCATCGAGGTGCCCATCATGCGGCTGGCCCGCTCCGCCGAAGCGCCTGCTGCGATCTCCGCGCAGCTCTACAACAGCCCCGAGCAGTATTCGCGGCTGGCCCAGGCCCTCCGGGAAGAGCTCGCCCTCGAGCGCGTCGGACGCTGAGGCGCGCCGTCGTCCCACGTTTCACCCGCGCTGAGGGAGGCGCACATGTCCGATCCCGTTCCGTCAACGAGCCCGCGATACGTGGCCATGGCCAAGGATTGCCTCGCGGTGGCCCGCGAGGCATTGCTGGTCGCCGGCTTCCTGATGCTGCTGCTCCTGCCCGAGCGCTTCAACGGCCTCCTCGAGCGGGCCGGCTTCACCAAGGAGCTCGCTCCTCGGCTTCGAGTGGGAGAGAAGACGCTCAAGGCATCGACGGACCAGGCCAAGGGAGCAGGCGACGCCATCTCCCAGGTCGAGGCGCGCCTGAAGGATTTCGTGGCGCAGCTCGAGGCACTGGACAAGAAGACCGCCACCGACCCGAACGTCAAGTCGGCCATCGCCTCGATCTCTCACGACGTCCAGGCCTCGCTCCAGGAGACGGCCAAGGCCGATCGCGCGGCCAAAGGCAGCCTCCTCACCCAGCAGCAGTTGATCGCCCAGGTGGCGCCCGCGCTCTGTGCCGGAGGCGTCGGGATGGATGTACCTCGGCAAGACGGACGCTCCGAACGGGAAGTGGCTGGCAGGAAGTCCCGAGACGATCGAGTCCGTCCCCACCAGCGCGCTCAAGCCCGGGCCCGTGTGCGGGCCCGCGACGACGTCTACCTCCGCGCCGACTCCGCCACCGGCCAGCACAACGAGGGCAAGGTGCTCTCGGTCCTCTCGCGGGCCAGGAGGTGGAGATACTCTCCGTCCAGTATCCGAGCCGTCCGTGGGGCGCCGCCGCCTGGGCGAAAGTGAAGCGCTGATCGCCGCGCGACGCCACTCCTCTAGAGCGCGATCGCGCATCGGTCCGAGATCTGGCGGCAGCCCGCGCCTTGGCGAAAGCGGGATCGACGAACTCCGCCTTGATGTCCATGTCCAGGAGCAGCCGCTGAAAGCATGGATGCTGGTGCAGGAGAATCGTCCCCGCTTCTCGATGACGTCGCGATTCTCCTTGGTGATCGTCCACGCGGTGGGAATGGCATTGGCGCTTGACGTGCAGCTCGCGCTGGCGCGGGTCGCTGTTCCGCAGCTGGTCGAAGTCGACCTGCACCCCGTAGATCTTGATCCCCGGGAACTGGGGATTGCCCGCGCCGCCCCCGCCGCCGCCTTGAGCTCGGCGAGGAGGACGTCCATCTGTGAGTTCACGCTCGCGGTGGTGGAGGAGAGCGGAATGGACGTCACGCTTTCGATCATCTCCACGATGCCGGGACGGGAGGCGGACTGCGAGATGCCGGTGGCGGCGTCGGCGCGGGCGTTGATGACGATCACCGCCAGCTTCTTGATCCTCCCCGCGTTCAGGGCGTCCAGGATGGTGTTGCTCTCGGTGAGGCCGGAGCTCGGGCCGGCGATGATGGGAGCGGCGTAGGGTGAGGAGATGGTCTCGAGGAGTCCGTGAATGGCCAGGTTGTCGGCCAGGCCTCCGTCCAGGAAGTACAGGTAGTCGATCTTTCGAAACGCGTTCGGGCCCCGCCGGAGATCGTTCGCGTAGCGGGCGAGCTTGAACGTCTCCAGATTCAGATAGGGTGCGAACCGCCCGTCCAGCCGGGTGGTGATCCACTGGGGCGTCGGGCGGCCCTGGCAATGGGTGACGGAGAAGTTCTGGAAGGCCACGGGCGAGAGCACGATGGGCACGGCGGAGGAGGCGGCCACCCCCGCGGAGATCGGCTCCTTGTCGAGGTCCGAGCAGATGTCGTCGAAGCGCTTCGGGGTGAAGGCGAAGACTTCCCCGAGGCCATGTCTGTCGCGTTCAGGATCAGGTAGGGTTTCCCCGGCTGGTTGAGATCAAAGAAGGTCTTCTTCTTGAAGAGCTGGTCGTCGAAGAGCTCCTCCACGATGTCGATGCGGGAGGAGCCGGTGACGGCGAGCTGAAACCAGGTGATGGGGGTGACCGCGTCGAGGCCGAGGGTGCGCATGTTGTCGGGCACGAGAAACTCGGGCGTGAAGCGCTCCAGGCCCTCCGGCCCGTAGAGCGCGAAGTAGGCGGCGATGACGCTGCCCCCGGAGACGGACGAGACCACGGCGATGTCGTCGATCAGGCTTCGGGACGGACTGCTCGCCGGATAACGGAACTTGGCGACCTCTTTCAGGATGACCCATCCGAGGGCGGCCGCTCGCGAGCCGCCTCCGGACACCGCGACGAGGATCAGGGGACGCTCCTCGTGCGACACGTCGACGGCGCGGCGCTCCGGGTTCACCTGATTGCCGGTCAGGGGAAGTTCTCGAAGCGTGTCGCGCACCCCGCGAGCACGAGGCAGGCGACAAGCCACGCCGCGGGCCTAAGCATTCTTTTTCTTCTTGCCCGCGGGCCGGGGGCCGGAGCAGGGGCGGCCGCGGGGCGGCCGCCGGGGAAACGGAGGAGCGCCCCACCGGCCGGGGCAATGGGAGAGAACGAGATCACCATCGGCTTCACGAGGGAGGTGCCGGAAAGCGGGACATCCTGATTCGGCGGTGCGTATCCGCTTCCTTCGAGGGTGATCAGGTATTCGTCGGTGGGGAGCATGAAGGTGTGGTTGGTGAAGCCGACCCGGTTGCCGTCCGCGAGAACCGCCCGCTGCTCCGGGTAGGTCACGAGCAGGTATTCGATGGCCATGTCACCCCCTGTGGTGGTCGAGACGATTGCCGGGCTCGAAGAGCTCTTGACGAATCGCGGCGCGCCGGGCTGGTCATTGTCCTCCGCGGAGCCTCCGCGATTGGAGCGAAGTTTACCATTCGGGAGATCGGGTGAAGGCGGCGTACCGCCGTTGATATAATTCGAGGCCAGCGGAACGAGCTCACTTCCCGGAGGAGACGAGACATGGACGCCAATGTGAAGAAGACGGTGCTGCGCATGATTCCCCTACGGTCTCTACGTACTCACCGCGAAGGGCAGGACGACACGGTGACCGCGGCCACCGTGAACTGGGTCACCCAGGCGTCCTTCGCGCCGCCTCTCGTGGTGGTGGGCGTCAAGGCCGATTCGCATCCCCATCCGATCATCAAGGAGTCGAAGGCCTTCGCCCTCAACGTGCTCGGCAAGGATCAGGGGCGCGATGGCGTTCACCTTCTTCAAGCCGGCGACCCGCGAGGGCCAGAAGATCTCCGGTGAGCCCTTTCGCTGGGGCACCACCGGCGCGCCGATCCTCGAGCGCGCGCCCGCCTTCGTCGAGTGCCGGCTCGTGGACAGCGTCGAGCGCGGCGATCACTCGATCTTCGTCGGCGAGGTCGTCGAGGCGGGCCAGGCGAAAGCGCCGGAAGGCCGCGCCGACGACGCCACGCTCTGGCTCAAGGATCTGGGTCCGAACATCTTCTACGGCGGCTGAGCGCACCGAGACTCAGAAGGAGCGAATGGCCGGCATCACGTGCCGGCCGATGAGGGCGAAGGGCGAGCATCTTCCGGTGGTCGCCCGTGATATGGCGCACCATGACCTCCTCGAAGCCCAGCGTTCGGTAGTGCCGGAGCCGCTCGATCACCGTCTCCGGACTGCCCACCAGTAGCTCGGCCTTGCCCGTCCCGCGATAGCCCTCGGCCAGGACGGAGTCGACTTCCGCGTGCGCGGCCGCGTCGGTCTCCGCGACGAAGATGTCCCGGCGCAGGACGGCCCGGGCGGGCCGGCCGGCGCGCGTCGCCGCCTCGCGATACACCTCGAGCTGGCGGACGAGCTCGTCATCGGGCGCGTTCTGTCCGGTGAGCCAGCCGTCGCCGAGGGTGCCCGCGCGGGCCGCCGCGGCGGGAACGGTGCCGGCCAGCCAGAGCTCCACGGGCACGCGGGGGCGCGGGCTGATCCGCACCCCGTCCAGCGTGAGATAGCGCCCGTGAAAGGTCACGCTCTCTCCCGCGAGGAGCGCGCGCAGAACCGTGGTCAGCTCTTCCAGCCGCCGGGCGCGGCTCGCCATGGCCATGCCGAAGGCGTCGAAGGCCTGCACGCGGCCACCGTTGGCGAGGGTCACGATGAGGGGAGCCTGGGCGAAGGCGGCGAGGGTGCCGATCTGCTCGGCGAGCACGATGGGCTGGTAGAAGGGGCCAGGAGCACCATGCCGACGGGCATGGTTCCCGTGACGGCCATGAGCCGGGCGATGGTCGGCACGGGCGCGAAGGAGTTCGCGTAGGAGCCGGCGACGGCGTGATTGTCGCCGAAGAGCAGCCCGTCCAGATCGGCGGCGCGGGCGGCCGCCGCGATCTCCAGCACGTTCGCGCGCCTGCTCGGCCGTGTCGAACGCTCCCATCGGCCGCTCGATGAACCCGCCGGGCTCAGGCGGAGGAGCGCTTCCTTGAATCGCTCGTAGGTCTCCGGTCCGGTGGGATAGAGGAAGCGGAGCGAAGTCCCGAGCTTCATGGCACGGGCCAGAGTACCAGAGGCCGCACGAGCGGTGGCGGTCGTGGGAGAATGAGCCATCCCACCCTACTAAGGAGGAGTCATGCTCAAGCCCGGAGACAAGGCACCCGATTTCACCGGTACCGACCACATGGGCAGAACGGTGAAGCTCTCGGACTTCAAGGGCAAGCCGGTCGTGCTGTGGTTCTATCCCAAGGCCGACACCCCCGGCTGAACCGCCGAAGGTTGCGGGTTCCGCGACCTGAAGGCGGACTTCGACCGGAAGAACGCGGTGATCCTCGGCGTGTCCTTCGATACTCCGGCCGAGAACAAGAAGTTCGCGGAGAAGTTCAACTTCAACTTCCCCTGATCTGTGACACCGACCGGAAGATCGGTACCGCCTACGGCGCCAACGCCGACCCGCAGAAGGGGGCGCAGCGCGTGGGCGTGGTGATCGACGGCGAGGGCAAGATCAAGGAATGGCACTCGCGCGTGGACGCCCGCGCCTGGCCGACGGAGGTGCTGGGGACGCTCTAGCCGGCGGAGGCGAGCCTCAGCGCTGCCGCGTGGGCACCCACGCGGCGGTGCGGCCGCCCACCGTGATGTGGCGGATGCGCTCCCCGTCATGGTCACCGCGCGGGGATTTCTTCCCCAGCGGCGATGGAAGAGCCAGCCGCGAGGATAGCGGTCGCTGTCGTTGGAGACCCGGACAGAGGTGTCCACCACCCGCTTCAGGGCGGCGCGCATCCGCATGATCTCGGGATCGGTCAGGGTGTTCGCGCGCCGCCGGGGATCGAGCCGCGCCTGGTACAGCACCTCGTCGGCGATCCAGTTGCCCACGCCGGCCGCGAAGCCCTGATCGAGGAGGAGCGCCTTGAGGGGCGCCGCGCGCCCGCGCACGAGCTCCCGGAATCGAGCGAACGGCGGGAGACCTCGATGGGCGTCGAAGCCGAGCCGGCTGATGGGCGGCTGGCTTGCCGGATCGCGGCGGAGCCGGATGCGTCCGAGGCGCCGCGCGTCGGCCATGACCAGCTCGCCGCCGTCGTCGAAGACGAGGTGGAGCTTGGTGAAGCGGGGCGGCCACGCGTGATCCGGCTTCTTGCCCGTGGATTCGAGCTTCACGCGCGGTCCGCCGGGCGCGGTGTGGAAGCCGCCCGTCATGCCGAAGTGAAGGCAGGGCCACGGCCGGCGATCCAGCTCAAACCAGAGATGCTTGCCGTGGCGCTTCACGTCCTGCACGCGACGGCCCACGAGGGCGCGCCGGATACGGGCGGGGAGACCCGGTCGAACACGATGGGATCGTCCGCGCAGCGGGCCTCGACGATGCGGCGGCCGCGCGCCACCTTCAGCGCGACGCGGCGGCCGCGTTCCACCTCTGGCAATTCAGGCATGGGGGGCAGCTCAGGCATGGTGCCGAGCATACCGTAGCGGAAGCCGGCGGGACTCGGGTATACTCCGGCCCGGTCGATCAGGCGACCCACGGTCCGCGTGAAGGGACGGTCCCACCTGGGTGAGCTTCAGAGCGTTGGCGGTCAAACTCCTTCAGCGCCCGCGTGCGGACATCGGGCCACCCATGAAGGAGGTCGTCCATGTCCAGCCGGCCCATCCCACCCCGACCTTCCCTGGAATTCGACCGCAAGCAGGCGCGCGCCCTTCTCGCCGCTCTTCGCGAGGGCGATCGCGCCGCGGAGGAGCGTTTCCGGGCGCATCACCCGCGCTTCCTCGCCGTCGGCGCGGCCGGATCCGCCGCCCTCCACGACGCCCAGCTCGTCATCGCACGGGAGTACGGCTTTTCGAGCTGGCCGCGCTGGAAGCAGTTCGTGGAGGCGCGGCAGCTCGACACGGGCCAGCGCGCGGCCGCCCTCGTGCGCGCGGCCTGTGCGGGGACATGCGCAAGGCCTCCGTCCTCCTCGCCGCTGAGCCCACCCTGGAGCGCTTCGATCTCTACACGGCGTGTGTGTGCGGGGCGGCCGAGCACGTGGCCCATCTGCTCGAGGGCAATCCCGCCTTCGCGCGATCAAAGAACGGCCCGCTCGATCGCGAGCCGATCTACGCGTGCTTCTCGCGCTTCCTCCGCAGCGCTTGACGCCCGGCGCGCCGCAGGCATCGTGCGCGGTGCGGCTCCTCCTCGACCGCGGCGCGGGCGTGGCGGCGCGCTTCACGGTGATCGGGGCAGCGAGACGGATACGAACCGGCCTCTACGACGCGGCGGGCATCGCGCCAGCAATGCCGAGCTGACGGATGCTCCTCGGGGCAGGCGCCGACGTCAACGAGCTCAGGGGACGCCCGGCGACGACGTGCACGCCGTCTCCTGTGGTCTCGAGACGCTCTATCACGCCTCGGAGTTTGCCGACGTCACCTGCCTGCGCCTCCTCTCGAGGCCCGTCCACCCGTCCATCGGCGCGCGTCTCCTACTGCCTCGCCCGGATGATCGACTTCGAGAATCTCCCGGAGTCGACCTCTATCTCAGCACGGAGCCGATCGAACTTCCGCATTCCCTGGATGCACGATCGGACGCACCTGCACCGGGCCGTGGTGTACGGCCGAAGCCTCGCCATCGTCCGGCGCCTCGTCGGGGCGGGCGGCGACCCGAACGCCACGGACGACCTCGGCCTGACGCCCTTTCATCACGGTGCGCCACGGGCGCGAGCGTAGCCGACCTCCTCCGCGCGGCGGGCGGACGGGAAAGCCAGCCTCACCGCCGACGACGGATGCCCGCCCGGATCGACCCCAGTCTCCTGTGCTGCGGGCCGAAACGACGTGGCCGCGGTTGCGACAGCTCCTCGACCGCGGCGCCGGTCGAACGCCTTGGGCGGACTCGACGAGACGCCGCCGCTCCACTGGGCGTGCTGGCGGTCAGCCGGTGAGTTAGCTCGTGGGCGAGGCGCGGACATTCGTGCGCAATCGCGCTACGGCGGTGACGCCATGGGCACCATGCACGGCTCGGTGAACTGTCACGACATCTACGGGGGCATCGCCATGAAGCTGCCGGAGGAGATCACCACGGCGCGACTATCAACCATCGCCCGGATGCTCATCGCGGCAGAGGGGCCCGCCTCCCCAGGAGCGTACGGGTGGCAACGAGGCGATACAGGACGTTCTGCGCCGGGCCGGCGTGCCTGATGGGGAGTGAGCGATGAGCAAGGCGCGACTCTTTCAAGCCATCAAGTCACTGGATGCGGGGGCCGTGGCGGCTCTTCTCGAGCTCGGCCGGGCTCGGTCAGGTCAGGGACGAGCGCGGCCGCAACGCGCTCCACCTCCTGTGCAGCCTCCCCGGCCGCGACACGAGCAGGGCACGGTCGCTCGCGCTGGCCGAGCGGCTGCTCGGCCTTGGCTTCTCCATCGACGAGCCGGCCTTCGTGGAAGGGCCATTCAAGGCCACCCCGCTCTGGTACGCCATCTCGCGCGGGCGCAACCTGCCCTTGGCGAGATGGCTCTCTGAAGAAGGGATCGACGCCTGAATACTGCCTCTGGGCCGCCGGGTTCCAGGACAACGTGGAGGCGATCGACTTGCTGGTAGATAGCGGGGCCCGGGTGGATCCCGTGGCCGAGGACGAGACGCCGTTTCTCGGCGCCATCAAGTGGAGCCACTTTGCCGCGGCCGAGAGACTCCTTCACCACGGGGCGAACGTGAACTTCAGGAACTCGAAGGGCATGACGGCGCTGCATTTCCTTCTCAAGAAGAGGAGCGACCGGAGGCACATCGCCATGCTGCTGGGCTACGGCGCGGATCCGACCATCAGGAATGCCGAGGGGAAGAGTCCGCTCGACATGGTCGCTCATCGCCGGGACCAGGCCCTCCGCGATCTGTTCTCAAAGCGAGGCCCGTCAAGGCGAACGAGCGGGAAGGCGAGGTCGCGATGATCAAGACCATCTCGCTGTTGACGCGCAAGCCGGGGATGACCCACGAGCAGTTCATGACCCACTGGTGGAGATCCACGCGCCGCTGGCCCGCGCCATGCCCAGGCCTGCGGCGCTACGTCCAGTCGCACATCCTCGCCGAGCCGACGCGCCCGGACATTCCGACCACCGAGATCGAGGTGGACGGCATCGCCGAGCTCTGGTACGACGACCGCGCGGCCATGGCCCGCGCCCATGCCTCGCCGGAGGCGAGGATCCTCTTCGCGGACGGCGCCCTGTTCATCGGCACGCATCAAGGCCTTTGTGGTCGACGAGAAGGTGATGGTGTGAGAATCTGTCTCGGCTGTCCACGGTCATCAACCACAAGGGAGGCTTCACCACATGGGTAGCGCCAGCACCCTCACGCGCCTCAGCGTCGTCTTCGTCACCGTCGGCCTGCTTGTCGGCTGTGCCAGCTCGCCCAAGGTCGTCTTCAGCAAGCCGGGGATGTCCGCGGCGGATCGGGAGCGGGACGAGAACGCCTGCCTGCGCTCCTCCATCGGGCTCGATGATCAGTCCCGCATCATGGTGCCCTTCGACGTGGATCGCCAGGCCTTCCAGCAACTGCATGATGGCGCGCGGCTACACGGCGACTCCGCGGCCGTAGCCGGCGGGAAGCCGCCCGCGGTCAGGCCACGGTCAGGCGCAGGCTCACGGGCACGCTGAGGGCGCGGCTGATGCGGCAGCTCTCCGCCGCCTCGCGAAGCGCGGCGAGCTGTGCGTCGTCGAAGGCGCCTTCGAGGACCAGCTCCGCGTCGATGGCCACGATGCGGCCCTGAGCCTCGGTGGCGCCGAGGCGGGCCTCGAGGCGGCCCATCGGCCACTGTCGTCGTTCGGCGAACCGCCGAACGTTGAGAGCTTTCAGGCGCCGATGGCGCCCAGCAGCATCTCGGCCGGCGACGGACCTTCGTCGCCGCCCCCGCTTCCGGGGCGCGTCGAAGATCACCCGGTGCGGTCCCGTCGTTGCCTCCGCCTTCATGCCCGCCACCGTCTGCACCGTCACGCTTCTCGCCATGTCGTCCTCCTCCCCTAGGCTCGGCTTCGCCGGTGGGACGTTGCGCCATTCCGGGCCCTCAAGTCAAGAAACCCACGACCGGCCTTTGTTGTAGACTCCCCGCCCTGATCGCCGGCCGCGAACAACCAGAGGAGGAGCCTGATTCCAGGAGGAGAGGTCATGCGATTCGACGGCAAGGTGGCTCTGATATCGGGCGCGGGATCGGGCATCGGCCGCGCCACCGCCATGGGGTTCGCAGCGCGCGGCGCGCAGGTGTGCGGTATCCGACATCGACCGGGCCAAGGCCGAGGCGGTGACGGCGGAGATCACCGAGGCAGGGAGGCAAGGCGGTGGCCATCGCCGCCGACGCGGGCACTCCCGCGGGCATCGAGGACATGGTGGGCGGTGCCGTGGAGGCCTTCGGCGGCCTCGACATCCTGCACAACAACGCCTTCGGCCAGCCGCCGCTTCCTCCGGGACAGAGCCGGCTCGCCTTCACCGGCGAGCTCGACGACAGCGTGTGGGCCCACGTCATCAACATCGGGCTGACCAGCGTCTTCCGCGCCACCAAGCGCGCCTCCCCGAGCTGCTCAAGCGGGAGGCGGGGCCATCGTGAACACCGCGTCGATCTCCGGTCTCTTCGCCGACTTCGCCATCGGCGCCTACAACGCGGCGAAGGCCGGGGTGATCAACTTCACCCGCGTGACGGCCATCGAGTACGCGGGACGGGGCATCCGGGTGAACTGTGTCTGCCCCGGCGCCATCGACACCCCGCTGCTCAGGCCGTCGCTCTCCATGCCCGGGCTTCGCCGAGGGCACCATCGGACAGATTCCCATGCGCCGTCTCGGCCGGCCCGAGGAGATGGCCAATGTCGTGATGTTCCTCGCCTCCGACCTCGCCTCCTACGTCACGGGCGCGGCGGTGGTGGCGGACGGCGGCCTCACCGTGCAGACCGGGATGCCGTCGAGGATCCCGCTGCCCTGACCGGCGCGGGTGGGTTCCCCGTGGCCCGCCCGGTATGGATTTGGTATCAAAACGAAAGCAGGCGGCGGGTGTAGTATCTCCCCGTGACGCGCGCCGCCCCAGGGTGGGGCGGCCCCCGCGCGGACGGAACGGCGGTGGGCTCCCCATGATGAGAGGAGGACGGCGATGACCTCGCTCGACATCAACGGCAAACGCTACGACGTGGACCTGCCCGACGACACCCCGCTCTTGTGGGCGCTGCGCGATCAGCTGGGAATGACGGGCACCAAGTTCGGCTGCGGCATGGCCCTGTGCGGCGCCTGCACGGTGCACGTGAACGGGCAGCCGGTGCGCTCGTGCTCCACCCCCATCTCCGCGGCGGCGAACACCAAGATCGTGACCATCGAGTCGATCGAGACGGACAAGGTCGGCCGGGCGGTGCAGGCGGCCTGGGTGGAGATGGGCGTGCCCCAGTGCGGCTACTGTCAGGCGGGCCAGATCATGTCGGCGACCGCGCTCCTCAAGCGCAACACGAAGCCCACCGATACCGAGATCGACGAGGCCATGTCCGGCAACATCTGCCGCTGCGGGACGTACGTGCGTATCCGTTCCGCCATCAAGCAGGTGGCGGCGCAGCAGGGAGGTGCGAAATGAGCGCCCCCGGCTTCCCATTCCCGGATTGACAGGTGACGTATCGCCGGACCGGCCCGTCCTGCTCGCGAATGTCAGCCGCCGCCGTTTCCTCCAGGGTGTGAGCGCGCTCGGCGGTCTCGTGCTCGCCGCCGGCTTCCCTCGCTCGGCCGCGCCGCCGACCCGCCGAAGTACGGCGCCGACGGCATGCCCAATGGCTGGGTGGATGATCCGCTCGTCTTCGTGGCCATCGGCACGGACGGCATCGTCTCCATCGTCTGCCACCGGTCCGAGATGGGGCAGGGCGTGCGCACGGGCATGCCCATGATCGTGGCCGACGAGCTCGAGGCCGACTGGAAGCGCGTGCGCGTGGTGCAGGCCACGGGCGACGAGAAGCGCTACGGCAACCAGGACACCGACGGCTCGCGCAGCACGCGGCACTTCTTCGAGCCGATGCGCCGCTGCGGGCGGCCGCGCGCGCCGATGCTCGAGGCGGCGGCCGCCGCGCAATGGAGGCGTGCCGGTGAGCGAGGTGGAGGCGAAGAACCACGAGGTGGTGCACACGAAGAGCGGCCGGCGCGCGGGCTACGGATCGCTGGCCAAGGCCGCGGCCAGCCAGCCCGTGCCGTCGCGGGACCAGGTGCGCCTCAAGGACCCGTCGCAGTTCCGCTACATCGGCAAGGGGCAGCTCAAGCTGGTGGACGGCCGCGACATCGTGACCGGCAAGGCGCAGTACGGCATGGACACGCGCCTGCCCGGCCATGCTCTATGCGGTGGTGGCCCATCCGCCCGTCTACGGGGGCAAGCTCGAGAGCGTGCGACTCGGCGGATACGCTCAAGGTGCCGGGCGTGGTCAAGGTGGTGGAGATCGAGCGCCACCGCGGGTCCCCCGAGTTCAACCCGCTGGGCGGCGTGGCGGTCATCGCTACCAACACGTGGGCGGCCATCCAGGGGCGCAAGGCGCTCAAGCTCACGTGGGACGACGGTCCCAACGCCACCTATGACTCCGTCAGCCTACAAGAAGACGCTGGAGGAAGCCGCGCGCAAGCCCGGCAAGGTGGTACGCAACGACGGGGACTTCGCGGCCGCCGCGGCCTCCGCGGCCAAGCGCATCACCGCCGAGTACTACATTCCGCATCTCGCCCACGCGCCCATGGAGCCGCCGGCGGCCACCGTGCGCATCACGGGCGGGAAGTGCGAGGTGTGGGGATGCGTGCAGTCGCCGCAGGCCACGCGCGATCGCGTGGCGAAGCGGCTGGGCATGTCGGCGGACGACGTCACGGTGAACGTCACGCTGCTCGGCGGCGGGTTCGGGCGCAAGTCCAAGCCCGACTTCGCCGTCGAGGCGGCCCTCCTCTCCAAGGCCATGGACGGCAAGCCGGTCAAGGTCACGTGGACGCGCGAGGACGACCTGCAGCACACGTACTTCCACACCGTCTCCGTGGAGCATCTCGAGGCGGGCGTCGACGCCCAGGGCAAGCCGGTGGCCTGGCTGCACCGGAGCGTCGCGCCCACCATCTTCTCGACCTTCATGCCGGACCCGAAGCAGGAGCACGCCCTCGAGCTCGGCATGGGCGTGATCAACGTGCCCTTCGCCATTCCCAATGTCCGCATCGAGAATCCGGAGGCCGAGGCGCACACGCGCATCGGCTGGTTCCGCTCCGTCTCGAACATTCCCCACGCCTTCGCGGTGCAGTCGTTCGTGGCCGAGCTGGCGGCGGCGGCCGGGCGTGACCAGAAAGACTTCCTCCTCGAGGTGATCGGCCCGCCGCGCGTGGTCAGCCCGGAAGCGCTGAAGGACAGCTGGAATCACGGGGAGTCGCCCGAGCGGTACCCGGTGGACACGGGCCGCCTGCGGCGCGTGATCGAGGTGGCGGCGAAGGAGGCAGGCTGGGGACGAAAGCTGCCCCAGGGACACGGGCTGGGCATCGCCGCGCACTACAGCTTCGTGAGCTACGTCGCCTCCGTGGTGGAGGTGGCCGTCGACAAGGCGGGCGTGGTCACCATACCGCGCGTGGACATCGCGGTGGACTGCGGCGCCACCGTCAACCCCGATCGCGTGCGGGCCCAGATGCAGGGCGCCTGCGTCATGGGCGTGTCGGTGCGCCACGCTGGGCGAGATGAGCTTCAAGGACGGGCCGGGCTGAGCAGGACAATTTCCACAAGTACGAGATCACGCGCATGGGGGCGGCGCCCCGGACATACGCGCGTACGTGATCCCCGGCGACTACAGCAAGCCCATGGGCGGCGTGGGCGAGCCCGGGTGCCCCCGGTACCGCCCGCGCTCTGCAATGCGATCTTCGCGGCCACGGGCAAGCGCATCCGCAACCTGCCCATTCGCGATCAGCTCAAGGCCTGAGCGTCACACGCCGGGCGGCGTGGGCGACGAGCTCACGCCGCCCGTCTTCTCCCTCGCCCCCACCGGGGAGAGGGCAGGGTGAGGGGGCCAGCTACACGGTGACCCGGATGCCCTTCCGGTAGAGCGCCCACATCGCCGCGAGCCAGAGCAGCACATTCCCGAGCGCCCAAGCGAGCGAGGCGGCCGCCGGTTGGAGCCACGGCGCAAAGAGATGGTCGTACAGCACGGCTTGCAGCGCGCGCGATTGACCCCCATCCGGCACGTGCACGCGCGCGAGCACGATGGCGAGGAGCGTGGAGAGGAAGAACACCGCCAGGGCATTGACGCCCAGGATGACCAGCGGCGTCGTCCACCCCGTGGAGCCCTTGACCTCGATCAGCCAGAAGCAGGCGGCCAGCACGAGCAGCGCCGCGCCCGCCGTGAACACCGCGTAGGAGCTGGTCCACAGCGCCTTGTTGATGGGGAAGAGCCGGCCCCACGCGAGGCCGATCACGACGCCGGCGCCGCCGCTCCACGCGAGGCCCTTGACCGCCGCCGTCGTGGAGGGCGCCGCCTGCACGAACCGGCCCGTGAGGACGCCGAAGAGCGTGGTGGCGATGGCGGGCAGCGTGCTGAGGATGCCCTCGGGATCGTAGACGCGTCCGAGACGCCAGATGTGCGGCCCCAGCAGTGCCCGGTCTATCCACGCGGCGAGGTTGCCCTCCTTGCCGAGATCGCCCACGCCGAAGCCCGGCACGGGGACGAGCGTCAGCAGCGCCCAGTAGCCGAACAGCGTGGCCGCGGCCAATGCCGCCTGCGCGCGCCACTCCGTGAACGCGAAGAGGAGCGCGGCCACCAGATAGCACACGGCGATGCGCTGGAGCACGCCGGGAATCCGGATCGTGGCGAGGTCGGGATTCGAGACCGCGTGGAGGACGAGCCCGAGCGCGAAGATGATCGCCGAGCGCCGCAGGATGCGCGGGACGAGGCGCCCGGCCGTGGATCGGCCTCGAGACGCCGGCCGAGGGCGAGCGGAATGGCCACGCCGACGATGAAGAGGAAGAACGGGAAGATGAGATCGGTCGGCGTCCAGCCATGCCAGTCGGCGTGGCGGAGCGGGGCGTATATGGCGCCCCAGGTCCCGGGATTGTTCACGAGCACCATCCCGGCCACGGTGAGCCCGCGGAACACGTCGATGGAGAGGATGCGCCGGTCCGCCACCATCTCAGTGTAGCGCCGCCGACCTTTGACCCGGCATTCACCCTATGGCAGGATCGCCGCCCAGGAGGAACGCCATGCCGAAGAAAGAGATCGTTCGCGTCGAGAAGATGGCCGCCACCAATCCCGAACCTGTCGCTGGCCACACGGTTCGGCAACCTCGTCTTCGTGGCGGGCCAGACCGGCCGGCATCCCGTCACCGGTGAGCTCGGCAAGGACATCCGGGAGCAGACGCGCAACGTGCCTCGAGCGCATCAAGGTGATCCTGGCCGCCGCGGGCACGTCGCTCGACAACGTGCTCACGGTCACCACGCATCTGACCAAGCGTGAGGACCTGGCCGCCGTACAACGAGGAGTACGGGCGCTACTTCCCGCCAACAAGCCGGCCCGGACCACCGTGGAAGTGATGCTGAACTCGCCAGACCTCCTCGTGGAGATCACGGTCACCGCCTGCATCCCCGATTGAGACGGGGAGGCCCCCGCCTGCGCACCGACCCGCCGGCGGGTTGCCTGGCCAGCTCACTTGCCTCTTCCCCTGCGAGGGTCGGCAGGGTCTCTCCGCGCTGTATCTGTTTTCTGCAGGCATTGGCGCGCGCCTCCCCGCCGGTACGCCGGAGCATGTGGGCCGTGCAAAGTGCGAGCGCTATCGACCCCGTCATGCGGAAGCGAGTGTGCTCCACGGGGTCATCCGGGATCACCTTGGATGATTTCCTGGGCGCCGCCGCCGACTGGGCCGACAGGCCCGGTCGCCTCCTCATCAAGATCCTCCTGCGCTATCCGCGCGAGGTCGACGCCCTCGTGCGCTCGGCCCTCCCTGAAACGTTGTCTGATGCGGCGCGGCTCACCAGACTTCAAAGCCCTCGCGGGAAGCGGCTCGTAGCTGCGCACGCTCAGCCCTTCAGGGCAGGCCGACCCGGTGGCGACGAGCAAGACGCTGATGAGCCAGACGGAGGTGCGCTGCGAGCAGCGGTGTGGACGTGGCCGCCCAGGAACAATCCGGCCGCCACGATCGGAAGGCTCCAGCCGTGGACACGAGCGTCTCCCACCGGAACAGGCCCAGGGACGACCGTAGGCGATCAGCCGGATACCGCCGTCGATGAGGAAGTTGCAGGGCGAAGGTCGCACCGGAACGTCGTCTTCTCTCGAGATTTCCGCAGGTTCAGATAGATGACGTAAAAGGGGCCTCCGCTGCCGAACAGCGTCCCCACGAGGCCACCCAGCAGCCCACACGCGATCGCGAAGAGTCGCGAGCCGCGCAGCGCGGGAAGTGGGAGCACCTGGTACACCGCGTAGACGATCACGAAGGCGCCGAGGCCCCGGCCCAGCGCTGCCGTGGGAGCGGCCTGGGCACGTAGAGCCCGAGGCCCCACGCCCACGAGCATGAACGAGGACGAGGGCGAGCTGCTCCTTCCACGCGATCTGGCCGAGGTTCTTGATCCCCTGGCTGGCCGAGCCGAGATAGTCCAGCGAGACGACGAGCGGGACAACGGCGGTGAACGGGAGAGACCAAGCTCAGGAGTGGCACGGCGATGAGACCCGAGCCGGATCCCGCCATGCCGCGGACGAAGTAGGCGAAGAAGAAGCACCAGCCCCGGAATAGACGGGAGTGTCCAGATGTCTCGTATAGCACGAGACCGAGACGAACGGCGAGTCACGTACCGAGCGGTGCCGCCCGAGGACGATCAGGGCTGCTTGGCGGTTCGCGACCAACTGGGCGACAGCGTCACGCTCGACTCGCCGAGCCGGCACGTGCCGCGCGCTCGCAGGCCTTGACGCGGTGAGGATGGGGCACCGGTCGCCGCTCGGCGATGCGCCACCCCGACGGCGCCACGCACCGGGCCAGCGCCTGGAGCGGGCCTGAATCTGCCGGCTCTCCCGAGCCTGACTCATCGACGGACGAGGCGCGTGAAGACGGCGGCGTCCAGCACGTCGTGGCGGGGCGCGCCGAAGACCGGAGCGACGAGGCGGAGAACGAGGTAGCCCGAAGGACCCGCTCGGCGCCGCCACGCCTGCGAACGCTGCACGAGGGAGACCCATCGCACCGCGGGCGGATTCGCTCGTCGGCCCCCGGGGCATACCGCGCGACCGTCCGCGCTCGCGCCCCAGCGCCAGGACCCCGGTCTTGTGGTGGCACTGAACGCGGCCGGAGGCGTCGACGACGCAGACCATCAGGTCGGACCGCTCGGTCGAGATCGACGCCGGTTCATCGAGACCGAGATGTCCACAGGCTCGGACCACGAGCCGGGCGTCGCGCCCGAAGAAACTTTGAGCGCCGCGAGCATGCTCAGCGTTACCAGCGCAAGCAGGCCGAGCGATCGTCCTCAAGCATGACCATGGCTGTCGAGCGTGATACGGCAGAGCCGGGCCAAGCTCCAAAGGCGATGAGAAACCCGGTCCTTTTCCGGCTCCGATCGCCACCGCGTCTGACGAATTCTCGTCCTTGAAGTGACGCGCGCTCGGCCGACGGCGGGAGTCCTCCCCGGAGAGGCACATATTTTGGGCAGTTATTTCGGTGACTTACAGAAGCGGTTACTTGGCACGCGACTTGGACAGGAGAAGGGGTCTTCAAGAGAGACCACGAGGATACCTAACGAAGCTCCTCGTGACCCTGGTGGCGCTGCTCCACTACCTGGACGGCCTCCGCTCAGCAGGCACCCTGGCGTTCCGGCGTGCTGAACCAGCAGAGCCCGGCGCTCACCGCGGAGCGCTGGAACCCGATCCTTCACTACGCGAGCACGGTGGAGCGGCGTGCCCTCCAGCTCAAGATGGGCCGCACCGTGCAGGACACCGACGCGATGATGGCCCGGGGCGAATTCGACTCTCGTGTTCACCAATCACAATTTTCAGTCGGAGTTCGACGGCCTCGGCTTCAAGGTGATCGCGCGCTGGGCCGGGAGAGCCGATCCGCGCGGTGATCGCGGTGCCCGCGGAGCAGTCCGATCCAGAACCTGCGCCAGCTCGGGAGGCAAGCGCGTGTCGTTCCCTTCCAACGAGGCCTTCGTCGCCTATGCGGTCCCGCTGGTGGCGCTCAAACGCGCGGGAGTCCGGCGTGGAGCAGGTCTTCGGGGGCAACCAGGAAGGCACGCTGGCCCAGCTCAAGGCTCAGGCGCGTCGAGGCCGGCGCGGTCAACTCCCGCTTCCTCGGCCAGTACGCCGAGCGCGAGCACGTGCAGTTCCGCGAGATCTACGTGTCCGGGGCTTCCCCGAGCTGGCGGTGATCGCGCATCCCGCGCGTGCCCGCCGCCACCGTCGAGCGCGTGCGCCGCGGCCCTGCTCGGCATGAGCAGCGACCCCGCGGCGGCGCCCGTCCTGACCCCTGGCCAAGTCAAGGGGTTCGAGCCGGCCGTCGACCGCGACTACGACGGTGTCCGGCGAGTGTACCGCCTCGTCGGCCAGTGAAGCCCAGCCTCCGCGCGCTCCTCCTCGGCGAGTCTCGAGCGTGGCGATCGTCGTCGTCACGCTGGGCGGCCTCGCGCGTCAACCTGCGCGATCGTAGCACCGCGGCGCCGATGCGGCTGAGCGAGCAGACGGAGCGGCTCGCGACGGCGGCCGGTCCTCTCCTGCTCGACGCGCTCGTGGTGGGCGACCTGGCGCGGGCCGAGCAGACGCTGCGGAGCCTGAACGCGGAATCGGTGTGGAGCCGCGTGACCCTGTACGAGAGCGACGGGCGCGCGCGCTCATCCTCGACGCCTCGCCGGAGAACCTGAAGCCATCCGGCGCCCCGCGCTGGGTCAAGCGCCTGGTTCCGGTCAACGCTCGAGGAGCACCGGGTCGTCGATCGCCGCGCCGCCCGTCGTCTACGGCGTGCTCGCGGTGACTCCGTCGGTGCAGAGCCTCGAGAGCGATCTCTGGGTCGAGATCCGCACCATGATCGCGGTCTCCGGCGTGCTGCTCGGTGACCCTGCGTCGGCCTGACCCACGTGATCCTGCTCGTCGGCCTCCGGCCGTGTGCGCGCCCTCGCCGAGAGCGCGGCCGCGGCTCGGCAGCGGGGACCTGACGGCCGCGGATGCCGGAGACCAGGCTCAGCGAGATGGCGCCCACCGTGCGCGCCTTCAACTCGATGGCGGCCAGTCTCGAGCAGGCGCTGCACGAGGCCCGGACCCGAGAGGCCCGGCTGGAAAGCCTGGTCGAGATCAGCGGCGACCTGCTCCCGGATGGGAGGAGCTCGACTCCCTGCTCGGACGCATCGCGCGAGGCGTGCGGGCGCCTCGTCAACACCGACTGGGCGGGCTTCCGTCTCGTGGACGGCGACGAGCTGGTCCTGGCGGGAACGCTGGAGCGACAGCGACTTGCGCGGTGACGCCGCGTCTGAAGATCGGCAGCGGCCTGGCAGGCGTCGTGGCGCGCCACCGGCGAGCCGCTCCCGGTCCGGCGATCCCGGCAACGATCCCCGCATGCACCCCGAGGACGCCAGGCGAGATGGCGCCGCTTCGGCTCCCGCAGCTTCTTGGGCGTGCCCGCCAAGATCGGCGACCGCGTGGTCGGCGTCCTCAGCTTCCAGACCAGGCGCGAGGCGGGATTCTCGGCGGAGGACATGGCCATCGCCACCGCCTTTCGCCTCGCACGCGGCGATCGCCGTCGAGAACCGGCGGCTGCTGCTCGAGGCCCGGCGCGCCTACGACGAGCTGGCCGCGACCCAGGGCCAGCTCGAGCAGGCCCAGAAGATGGACGCCATCGGCCGGCTCGCGGGCGGCGTCGCCCACGACTTCAACAACCTGCTGACCGTCATCCTCGGCCACGCCGAGCATCCTGCTGCGCCAGCTGAAGCCCGAGCGATCCATGCAGCGAGCGTATCGAGCTGATCCAGCGCACGGCCGGGCCGCGCCGCCGACGCTGACGCGTCAGCTCCTCGCCTTCAGCCGCAAGCAGGTGCTCGAGCCGAGCGTGCTCGATCTGAACGCGGTGATCCGGACATGGAGCGAGATGCTCCGCGCGGCTGATCGGCGAGGACATCGAGCTGCTGACCGCGCCCGACGCCCGGGCTCGGCCGCGTGCAGGGCCGACCCGGGCCAGATCGAGCAGGTGATCATGAACCTGGCCGTCAACGCGCGCGACGCGATGCCGAAGGGCGGCGCGCTGATCCTCGAGACCGCGAACGTCGAGCTCGACGCAGAGTCTACGTGCCGCCGACACGCCGGCGCGCCGCCGGGCCGCACGTCATGCTCGCCGGTCGCGCGACACCGGCATCGGCATGGACGCGCGAGACCCAGACGCGCATCTTCGAGCCGTTCTTCACGACCAAGGAGCCGGGCAAGGGCACCGGCCTGGGCCTGGCCACCGTCTACGGCATCGTCAAGCAGAGCGGCGGGCTACATCCGGTCGACAGCGAGCCCGGGCGCGGGCACGACGTTCAGGGTCGTACCTGCCGCGCGTCGAGCGACGAGCCGGTCACGAGTGGACCGCAGCGCGCGGCCGGCGCACGGCGCCGCGCGCGAGGCACGCGAGACCGATCCTGCTCGTGGAGGACGAGGAGGATGGTGCGCGACGCTGGCGCGCGAGATCCTCGCGAGGCGCGGCTACACGGTGCTCGGAGGCGCGCGAGCGGCGACGAGGCGCTGCGGATCAGCGAGCGGCACCGCGGCCGCGCTCGATCTCCTGCTCACGGACGTGGTCATGCCGCGGATGAGCGGCCGCGAGCTGGCCGAGCGCCTGGCCCCCGTCCGGCCGGACGCTGAAGCGTGCCTGTACATGTCCGGGCTACACCGACGACGCGGTCATCCGCCACGGCGTGACTGCAGGCCGGGCACGCGCGTTCCTGCAGAAGCCCTTCACGCCCGTCGCCCTCGTCCTGCGCCGTCCGCGAGACGCTCGATCTCGCGCCCGCGTGCGCTTCCGCCTTGAACCACTCCGCGGATCCCTCGCCTGCACTCTCACCTGACGGGCCGGGCCGGCGCCGGCGTGGACCGTCTCGCCCAGGTGATGCGTCGAAGGAGGCCTGGCGACCACGCGGCCGCGGGCGGTATCGCGCCCTCGGACGGATCCGGACCATCTAGTGGACTCGACCTCGTCGGGCTGTGCGCCCGGGCACCTCGCCCGGCGTCAGCCGATGCCGCCTTGTTGCGGGCTGGGCTCGGGTCGGCCAAACCGGCCTCACGTTCATATCAAACATGAAACCGGCGGCTCGTGATTGCCGCCGAGGACGTGTCGATGCGCGCCCCGACAGCGGAAGACGTTGGAGCGAAGGGCGAATCTCACCGCGGGTCGGGCGAGGTGTCGCGTAGTTAGCGTAAGACGGCCTCGGCCAACGTCGCATCACCCAGGATGCAGATCTGACTTTCCTTCTTGTGGACGTCGATGCCAATATGCTCCATGGCTGGCCCCCTTCTCCTTGCGCCGGTGAGCGCGTGATCTCTCTGTGGGGCACTTATGCATGTCACCACGTCGAGTCGGGGGTCAGCCGCTTCATCCCATCTATGCTCCGTTGTCTATGCCATGACCTAGCTCTGAGCGCGGCGGATCTCATACCGACAGCCAGGCGGTACGGCCGGCTACTTCGCCGATGGCGAGCCGGCGCCGGACCCACGTGGAGGTGCGTGCTGAAGTCGCCGGACCTTCTCGTGGAGATCACGGTCACCGCCTGTATCCCGGACTGACAGCAGGGAGACCTCGCATGGCTATTCGACTCGAGCGGCAGGACGCGGTTGCGACCATCGTCATGGACCGGCCCGAGGCTCGGAACGCCGTGGACGGCGCGGCGGCGCGCGCGCTCGCCGAGGCGTTCCGCGAGTTCGAGCACGACGATCGCCTGCGCGTGGCCGTGCTCTGGGGTGCAGGCGGCACGTTCTGCGCGGGCGCCGATCTCAAGGCGCGCGGCACCGAGCGTGGCCTCCGTCTGGCGCCCGACGGCGATGGGCCGATGGGGCCGAGCCGCCTGGCCTTCACCAAGCCGACCATCGCCGCCGTCGAGGGCTACGCGGTCGCGGGCGGGCTGGAGCTGGCGCTGATGTGCGATCTGCGCGTGGCGGCGGAGACCGCGATCTTCGGCGTCTTCTGCCGGCGGTGGGGCGTGCCGCTCCTCGACGGCGGCACGGTACGTCTCCCGCGCCTGATCGGGCTGTCGCGGGCTCTCGACATGATCCTGACCGGACGCCCGGTCGATGCGCGCGAGGCGCTCGCCTTCGGGCTCGCCAACCGGGTGGTGGCGGCCGGACGCGCGCGTGAGGAGGCGGAGAGCCTGGCGCAGAGCATTGCCGCGTTCCCGCCGCACTGCGTGCGGAGCGATCGGCGCTCAGCTTGGGAAGGGACCGATCTGTCTCTCGCGGATGCGCTCGCCAACGAGTTCACGCTCGGCAAGGCGACCCACGATACCGGCGAGAGCCAGGAGGGCGCCCGGCGCTTCGCCGAGGGCGCCGGGCGTCACGGTCGCTTCTGACTTACGCGCTCGTCATCGTGCGGGGCGCGTGCCCCCGTAGGCCTCGCTGGGGCCGACGCGGCTGTCCTCGAAGATGAGCCGGGCGCGCCTCTCGACGACGGCGGACCAGTTCGCCAGCGCGGTCGGTGACCACTCGGCGTCGGGGCGGGGCTCGTCGTCGAAGTTGCCCGTGGTGTCGACCCCGCGCAGGAGCATGCCGGGCTGCCGGACGCGCGGCGGCTTGGCCCAGGTCGGGAACATCTCCACGAGGAGGAGGAAGCGCCGGTCAGGTCCGTGATTCGTCGCCGGAGCCATGCACGAGCGAGTTGTCGAACATCACCATCTCGCCCGGCTGGAGCGCAAAGTCCACGGCCTGTGACTTCGTCGAACGGCGTCCGTGATGTACTGCCCCTTCGCCAGGATGCTCCGGGGATCGTCGCTTTCCTCGTGGCGGAGGATGCCCCACTTGTGCGAGCCCGGAATACCGCGCAGGCATCCCTGGCCGACGCCACACTCCGACAGCGCCAAGCCCGCCCAGCACCACGGGAGGGCCGCGCCGTAGGCCGAGTCCTGGTGCCAGCCGGCGAAGGTCTCGCCGTCGGGCTGCTTGACCCGCCAGGCCATGCTCCAGCAGCGGAGGTTGGGCCCGATCAGGTCCTCGAAGATGTCGAGGATGTGAGGATCCTCGGCGATCTCCAGCACCCATGGGCAGAGCAGGTGCGACTTCGTCTTCATCTTCTTGATGTCGGGGACGCGTCGCTCGAGCGCTTCGAATCGCTCGCGATAGTGACGGGCGCGCTCCGCGCTCATCGCCCGGACCGGCGAGAGACATCCGTCCCGCTCGAAGGTCTTGATCTGCGCTTCCGTCAGCACCTTGGGCATGTCGTCTCCTCTGCCGCCCGGGCGAGCGTGAACGGGATGTCTTCAGCGGGCGGCCTGCGCCAGCATACTCCGTGATCGAACCTGACGCTCGGCTACCTCAGAACAAGGAACGGCGCGGGTCAGGCGGTGGCGGTCTCGCGGCGCGGGCCGCGGCCGGGCCAGCGGCAGGGCCACGGGAACGATGAGCAGGAAGGCGAGCAGGCTGTTGAGGGCGATGGCCGGCGCCACCCCGATTCCCGCTGGCGAGGAAGCCGACCCAGAGCGTGCCCAGGGGCTGCGTCCCGATGCACGCGGAGAGGATGCCCATGGCGCCTCCGCGCCGCTCTTCCGGGCGCGGCGAGGAGGACGAGGGTGCTCTGCATGGTGGCGAAGCCCGACTCCGCCATGCCGATCATCACGAGGAGCACCACGCACACCCACCGCCAGCGCGCCCCCGTGAACACGATGAGGAGCAGAGGGGCGACGAGGACGGCGCCCACGAAGAGGCGCCGGTGGGCGATGAAGCCGCGACGCGAGGCGACGGTGAGGGCCCCAGGAGGGAGCCGAGCCCATCCGCGGCCACGAGCGCGCCCAGCCACTCCGGCCCCGCCCCGAGCACGTCGCGCGAGAACACCGCGAGCATGTGCTGGTAGGGAAAGAGGAGCACGTTCATGAGCACGGTGATGATGAGCACGTCGCGCACCGTGGGCTCCTGCCACGCCGCCCGGAAGCCCGCGCCGAGGCTGGCCGTCACCGATGCGGAAGCTCCGCTGGGCCACGCGGCCGATGCGTGAGCCGAGGCCGACGGAGACGGCCAGTCCCGCGGCGTAGAGAACGGCCATGGCGGCGAAGCACGCCCCCGGGCCCAGCTTGGCCAATCCCACGCCCGCGAGCACCGGGCCGACCATCTTCGCGAGCTGCATGGACACCGTCTCGAGCGAGATGGCGGTGGCCACCCGGCCCGCGCCCACCAGGGAGAAGAGCGCGGTTCGCCTCGCGGGAAAGTCCAGTGCCCACAAGACGCCGAAGAGCATCTCGAGGCCCACGAGCGGCCAGTAGCCGCCGTGGCCCGTGGCGAAGAGAAGGAAGAGGGCGAGAGCGGTGGCCACGCCCAGCGACTGGGTGAAGAGGAGCACGCGCCCGCGATGGATGCGGTCCGCCACCACGCCCGCGAAGGGGCCGAGGGCCATCATGGGCGCCGAGCGTACGAAGACGGCCAGCCCCACCATGAAGCGGCGAGCCGGTGAGCTGGAGAGCGATCCAGCCGAGCACGACCAGATCCATCCAGCGCGCGGTGTTGATGCAGAAGCCGGAGATCCAGAGCCGCCGGTAGGCGCGCTCGCGCAGGATCTCCGTGAACGCGAGGCGTGGCCATGCGTCACGCCCGGGCGCGACAGGACGCGAAGGCTCAGTAGTCGGATCCCCGTCCGGCGGGACTGGGCGCGGCCTTGGTCGCTCTCGATGGTCGGAGCGTTGGCGTCCTTCTGATGCTGCCCACGGCCCCACGTAGCCGCCCGACCAGTCCGGCGGGATCTCGCACGGTCGCGGATCGTGGTGCGCCCAGCGCGCGGGCTTGCCGCGCACGATGGTGCCCTCGTAGCGGTTGGCGAGCGGGTTCGCGCGGTAGGCGAAGGCGTCGGCCGACGAGTAGACGTTGAGGAGAAACGGCCGGCCCCGCGGCGAGTCGTTGCGCGCGGAGCCGTGGACGGTGCGGCAGTTGAGGATCACCAGGGTTCCCGCGGGCCCCGTGCAGGTAGTCGCGCTGCTCGGGCCCCGCCCACGCCAGCTTTTCCTCGGGGATGCTGAGCACCCAGCGGCCGGCGTCGTCGTACATGCTGTACAGGGGCCGGTGGTGGCTGCCCTTGATGACGATGAGGGGGCCCTGCTCGAGCTCGCAGTCCTCGAGATAGAGGCCCATGGTCACCGGCGAGTAGTTGGTGTGAGGCCACGCGTTGATATCGTGATGCCACTTGAAGTCCTGTCCGCCGCGCGCCCACTTGAAGTTGAGCTTGGAGTGATAGAACTTCACGTCCGGCCCGCACACGTCGGCCGCCGCATCGGCCACCGACGACTCGGCGGCGAACTCCCAGAAGGCGGGGTGATGCTCGACGGGATTGGAGAGGCGGCGGAGGCGCGGAGCGTCGGAAGTGTGGCCGTCCTCGAGGACGAAGCCGCCTCTCCGACCGGGTCAGGGGCCGCGCCCGCTCCACCATTTCCGCGGAGGCGGCGCGCAGGCGATCCAGCCACGGCCGGCCGATGGCGCCCTCCGCCACCACGTAGCCGTTGTCGAAATAGTAGCGGCGCTGCTCCGGGGTGAGCACCCGGGCGGGATGCGAGAGGATGTCCTCAGGCGTCATTGCCTCTCTCCTCTTGACGGCGCGGTCAGATGCGGCAGACACGACCCGACTGCGCCGATCCTGCCAGAGCCCATGCGGTCAGTCAAACTTGACGCCGTCTCGGGCGAGGCGGCACTATCGCGGGCGATGCCACGCCCGGTCGTTCACCCGCCCGCGGTTTCCTGATCGATCGCGTGGCCTCGAGCTCCCGCCGCCAGGGCATCCTCGCCCTGATCACCGTGGTGCTGGCCTGGGGACTGACGTGGCCGGTGAACAAGGTCGTGCTCGCGACCCTGCCCCCGATCTGGGCCGTCTCCCTGCGTGCGGCCATCGCCACCATCGCCCTCTTCGCGCTGCAGGCGGCGAGCGGCCGGCTCACGTTGCCTCCGCGCGGCGACCTGCCCGTGCTCATCAGCATCACCCTGCTCCACATGGTGGGCTTCAATCTGCTCGCGAGCTGGGGGCTGGGGCTCGTCCCCACCGGCCGCACGGTGGTGCTCGCGTACACCACGCCGCTCTGGGTGACGCCGGCCGCGGCCTTCCTGCTCCACGAGCCGCTCACGCCGCGGCGGGCCGTCGGCGTGGTGGTGGGCCTGGCCGGCCTCGTCTCGCTCTTCAATCCGCTCACCTTCGACTGGAGCGATCACCGGGTCGTGCTGGGCAACCTCGCCATTGTCGTGGCGGCATGTCTCTGGGCGGCCAGCATCGTGCACATCCGGGCTCACCGGTGGCGCTCCACACCGTTCGTCCTCATTCCGTGGGAGACGCTGCTCACGACGGTGATCCTGATTCCCATCGCCCTCGCGAGCACGCCGATGCCCCACGTCGACTGGAACCCGCGCTTCGTGCTCCTCCTCGTCTATCTGGGGATTCCCGGCACGGCGGTGGCCTACTGGGCGGTGGCCATGGCGAGCCGGCACCTGCCCGCCGTCACCACGTCGCTCGGACTGCTCGCCACCCCGGTGGTGAGCGTGATCACGGCCACCCTGTGGCTCGGCGAGCCGGTGACCGTGTCCCTCGTGGTGGCCATCGTGCTCGTGCTGGGCGGCGTGGCCATCAGGGTGACCGGGTCGCGGCCCGGGTCAGCGGGACGTGGCGGCGAGGTGTGAGAGGAGGAGCCGGGTGACCGCGGCGGGAATCTGGTCCGTGATGAAGTGCCCGATGCCGGGGATGACCTCGAAGCGATAAGGGCCGGTCACGTGCTCGGCCGTCCACGCCGCGGCCGAGCGCCCCACGCTGTGGTCCTCCTCGCCCCAGATGTAGAGGGTGGGCACGGTGACCGTCCCCACCTCCATGCTCGCGAGGGCGCCCGCGGCGTGGTACCAGGAGAGCGCGGCTTCGAGCGCATCGCGGTGACCGAGCACGGAGAGATACTCCTCGCACGCCGCCTCGGGCACGCGGCTCTCCCTGAGCTGCCGGCGCAGCCGCCGGCCGCCGTCTTCGAGGAGACGCGTCGCGGTGTTCGGATCGTGAAAGGCCTTGTGATGGCGCGAGCGATATTGCTGGTTGTCGGCGTCCTCACGGAAGGCGCGACGGAAGGCCGCCGGATGCGGACGCGAGAGCACGGTGAGGGAGGCGAGGCGCTCCGGATGGCGGTGGGCGACGCACCACGCGACCTGGCCGCCCCAGTCGTGCCCCACGAGATGAAAGGGCCGGGCCGCGTGCCCGTTCGCCGCCGCGAGGTCGAGCACGTCGGCCACGAGCCGGTCGATGCCGTAGGCGGCGAGGCCGGCCGCCGGATCGGGACGCACGCCCGCGGAATAGCCGCGCTGATCGGGGGCGACCGCGTGATAGCCGGCCGCGGCGAGAGCGGGCACCTGCTCCCGCCACGTGTGCCGCGTCTGGGGATAGCCGTGAAGCAGGAGCACGAGGGGAGCCTCCGCCGCTCCCGCCACCTCGGCGGTGAAGTGTCCCTCCGGAGTGCGGATGGTGTCGACCACCTCAGAGCCGGGCCATGACCGACGTCGCGAAGTCCTCGATGACGCGGTACTGCCGGTTCAGGGGCGGGTAGAGCATGATCTGGGTCAGCCCCTGCTTCTCGAGCGCGCGCACACGCTCCACGATCTCTTCGGGCGCGCCGGCGAGGCATGACCGCCTCCGGCGCGTGTCGCGGGCGGCGAGAGCGAGCACGCGCCCAGCAATTGGACCGGATCATCTGGCTGTCCGTGACCCAGCAGTGGGTGAAGCCGAGATTCTCGGCGTGGGTGATGTAGCCGATCTCGTCGACTTTGGCGGTGACGATCCCGAAGTCCATGGCGGAGCGATGCTACCATGTGGGGCCAATGGCGGCGCTCAAGGAGCTCGCGCGCGAGTACTGGTCGCATCGGCCCATGGAGCTCGCAGCGGCGCTGTCCTACTACACCCTGCTCTCCCTCGCTCCGCTCGTCCTCATGGCGGTGGCCGTGGGCGCCCTCGTCTTCGATCGGGCCACCGTGGAGAGCCGGATCGTGACGGAGATGCGTCTCCTCGTGGGCGCGGAGGGCAGCGACGTCGTTCGCACCGTGCTGCGCCACGCCCACGATCCGGAGAAGGGTGCGCTCTCCGTCATCTTCGGCATCGGCGTGCTCCTCCTCGGGGCGACCACGGTGTTCGTGCAGCTGCAGACCTCGTTGAATCGCATCTGGAAGGTGGAGGAGAGCCCCCAGGCCAGCGTGGTATGGGTGTTCATCAAGGAGCGCCTGCTCTCCCTCGCCATGGTCCTCGCCGTCGGCTTCCTCCTCCTCGTCTCTCTCGTGATCAGCGCGGCGGTGGCCGCCTTCGCAGAAGCGCGCCCTGGGCGGGCTGAGTGACGCGGCGCTCGTCCTCGAGGGTCTGAACCTGCTCGTCTCGCTGATCGTGGTCACCATCCTCTTCGCCACCATCTTCAAGGTGCTCCCGGATGCGCCGGTGGCGTGGAGCGACGTGTGGGTGGGGGCGATCACCACCGCCGTGCTCTTCACCATCGGCAAGAGCCTCATCGGGCTCTATCTCGGCCGGGCGAGCGTCGGCTCCCTCTACGGCGCCGCCGGCTCGCTGGTGGTCATGACGGTCTGGGTGTTCTACGCGTCGATGATCGTCTTCTTCGGCGCCCAGCTCACCTATGTCCGCTCCCGGCGCAAGCGGAGCAATGGAGGACCCGGGCATGAACGCTCTTCTCATCGCCCTGATCACGCTTTGGCCTGATCTTTGGCAGCGCCATGATCGGCACGCTGATGACGCCGATTTCTCCCTGAGCATCACCTGCGCGATGATGAACAGCCCGCTCGACGGAATCATCAAGGGTCTCGCGCGGGCCGATGGTCAAAGCCCTCGAGCAGATCGGCCGCTAGGGCGGGTGAGCGACGCGGCGTCACCCCGAGTATGGTTGCGCCCGTCGACGCGCTCGGGCTATAGTTCCGCGTGATGCACGCCCTGTCGTTGCACGCCTGCCACGACTGCGATCTGCTCCAGCGCGAGGTGCCGCTCGCTCCGGGGGCACCGCGCGCTGCCCCGCTGCGGCGCCGTGCTCTACCGGCGCAAGCCCAACGGCCTCGATCGCACCCTCGCCTACTCGATGGGGGCGGCCGTGCTCTTCCTCATCGCCAACTGCGTTCCCTATCGTGGGGCTGGAAGCCGCGGGCCACCACAGCTCGACCACGCTGTTCGGCGCGGTACGGCAGCTGTACGACGACGACATGACGAGCGTCGCCGGCGCTGGTCTTCACCACGACCATCCTCATGCCCGGCCTCGAGATCGCCGCCCTGCTCTACCTGCTCTTGCCCCTCAAGCTCGGCCGGGTGCCGCAGAGGTCTGCCCGCGGTGTTCCGCCTCGTGCACGCGGTGCGCCCGTGGGGCATGGTCGAGGTGTTCATGCTGGGCACGCTCGTCGCCCTCACCAAGCTGGCCGCACCTTGCCTCCGTCGTGCCCGGGATCGCCCTGTGGTCGTTCGGCGTCTTGATGATTCTGGTCGCGGCGGCGGCCGCCTCGTTCGACACGCACGCGCTCTGGGAGCGGGTCGAGGAGCTGCGCGGTGACCACCGATGACGGCCGCGCAGGCCGGGACTCATGTCGCTGCCACGCCTGCGGGCTCCTCCACCGTCCCGGTCGGCCCCGCGCACGATCTCGTGTGCACGCGCTGCGGCGCTGCCCTCCATACCCGCAAGCCGGACAGCCTCCGGCGGACGTGGTGCCTCCTCATCGCCGCGTTCATTCTCATCATTCCCGCCAACCTCCTGCCCGTGATGATCTCCGGCTCGCTCTTCGGCTCGGAGACCGACACCATCATGAGCGGCGTGGTATTTCTCTGGGTCGACGGCTCGTGGCCGCTCGCGGCCATTCTCTTCATCGCGAGCATCGCCGTCCCGTTCTCAAGCTGTTCGCTCTGACCTACCTGCTCGTGTCCGTGCAGCGCCGCTCCACCCTGGTCGCCTGCGCAGCGCACGCGCCTGTATCGGGTGCTCGAGTTCGTCGGCCGCTGGTCGATGATCGATATCTACGTGGCCGCTCTCCTCACCGCCCTCGTGCAGTTCGGAGGGCTCATGTCCATCCGGGCCGGCCCGGGCGCCATCGCCTTCGGGGCGGTGGTGGTCCTGACCATGTTCGCGGCCGAGAGCTTCGATCCGCGCCTGATCTGGGACCCCGTGGAGGCACCGAGTGGCCGATAGACCGCACGAGCCGGATGCCCAGGATCTTCCCGGAGGCGGTGGCCGTTCCCAAGCGGCGCTTCACGCCGCAGCTCATCTGGATCATCCCCATCGTGGCCGTGCTCGTCGGCGGCTGGCTGGCGGCCAAGGCGATCCTCGAGCGCGGGCCGGTCATCACCATCACCTTCAAGACGGCGGAGGGCCTCGAGGCGGGCAAGACGAAGATCAAGTACAAGGACGTGGAGATCGGCGTGGTCAAGACCATCGCGCTCGAGCCCAGACCGGAAGGGCATCGTGGTCACGGCCGAGCTCAGCAAGCAGGCCGAGGAATTCCTCCGGGAAGACACGCGGTTCTTCGTCGTGCGGCCGCGGATCACCGCGGGCGGGTGTGTCGGGGCTGCGGCACGCTGCTCTCAGGCGGCTACATCGGCATGGATATCGGCAAGTCCAGGGAGACGCGGCGCGACTTCGTCGGCCTCGAGGTGGCGCCCATCGTCACCGGCGATGAGCCGGGACGGCAGTTCATGCTCCGCGCGGACGATCTCGGGTCGACCGACGTGGGCTCGCCCGTGTACTTTCGCCGGGTGACCGTGGGTCAGGTGGTGGCCACTGCCCTCGACAAGGACGGCAAGGGCGTGACCTTCACCGTCTTCATCCAGGCCCCTACGACCAGTACGTGACGAAGAACACGCGCTTCTGGAACGCGAGCGGCATCGACGTCTCCCTGGACGCCACGGGTATCCAGATCCGCACCGAATCCGTGGTGTCCATCCTCGTGGGGGCATCGCCTTCCAGGTGGAGCCCGACTCGGCGCCCGAGCCCCGGCCGACGCCAACGCCGTCTTCACGCTCTTTCCCGACCGCACGCAGGGCCTTCAAGCGAGCGGACACGGTGGTGGACACCTACCTGCTCGTCTTCGACGGCTCGGTGCGCGGGCTCACCGTGGGGGCTCCCGTGGATTTCCGCGGGGTGACCATTGGCGAGGTCGTGCGCATCGGCGTGTCCATCGATCCGAAGACGTTCGCCTTCCACATGCTCGTCGAGGTGAAGATCTTCCCTCGCCGCCTGACCGCTCAACAGTTCATCGGGGATAGGGTGGCGGTCGCCCAGTCCGAGCTGGAACGAAGGACGCGGATGAAGCAGTTCGTCGACCGGGGCTGCGCGCGCAGCTCAGGAGTGGCAACCTGCTTACCGGACAGCTCTACGTCGCCCTCGACTTCTTTCCCGGGAGTCCCAAGATCACCGTCGATCTCGCGAAGAAGCCGCCGGAGATCCCGACCATCCCCGGCACCTTCGAGGAGCTGCAGGAGACGCTCACGCGGCATCGTGAAGAAGCTCGACAAGCTGCAGATCGAGGAGATCGGGGGCGATGCGCGCAAGGTGCTCGCCTCCCTCGACGAGACGCTCAAGGGGGTGGACGTGCTCCTCAAGAGCGTGGATGCCGGCCTCGTGCCCGACCTTCGCCGGACGCTCGACACGGCGGGCCAGACCCTGAAGAGCGCGGAGCTCACGCTCAAGAGCGCGGAGGGCACCCTGTCTTCCGTCTCGCCGCTCCAGGCGGACCTGCAGCAGACGCTGCGCGAGCTGAACCGGACGCTCACCGCGGTGCCGCGCGCTCGCCGAGCTTCTCCAGCAGCACCCCGAATCGCTGATCCGGGGCAAGCCGGCGCCCGCGTCGCCATAAAGGAGGAACGGACCATGCCCGCCGATCGCTCGTACGTGGAGGAAAACCGGACGCAGCTCGAGCGGCTGCGCGCCCTCGTGGACCGGCTCAGCGATCAGGAGCTGTCGCGACCGATGGAGGCGGGCTGGACGGTGGCCGGCGTCCTCGCGCATCTCGCGTTCTGGGATTTCCGTGTCGTGACCCTGCTCGAGCAGTGGGGTCCCGACGGCCGCGGCGCGGCGCCGCGTGTCTATGACGAGACCGCGGTGGACTGGATCAACGATGCGTCCAAGCCGCTCTGCAATGGTCTCGCGCCGCGGGCCGCCGCCCGCATGGCCATCGAGGCCGCGCTGACCGCGGATCAACGGGTGGCCGGACTCACCGAAGCCCAGCTCGCGACGAACCAGGCCGCGGGGAGCCCCATCAGCGTGCGGCGCGCCGAGCACCGGCGCGAGCACCTGGACGAGATCGAGCGCGCGCTCGCCACGGCGAAGAAGTAGGAGGGCCCATGAGCCACGTCCGCTACATCGACAAGACGCGCGAGTACTATCGGTCCGAGGGCTATGAGCGGGCCTACACGTGGGCCCACTTCGAGAGCATCCCCTTCACGCCGTTCCGCGCCCTCGCCAAGCCGCTGTCGCAATGCCGGGTGGGACTGGTGAGCTCCGGCGATGTCGTCCGCCGCGATGTCGAGCGGCCCCCGACGACCCGCGCCGGCTCGTCTACTCGCTGCCCGCCGATCTACCCGTCGATCGATACCAGAGCGGCAAGGCGGCCTACGATCGCTATGCGACTACCCTGGAGGACGTGGACAGCTTTCTGCCCCTGACCCACCTCCGCCGTCTCGCCGGCGAGGGAGTGATCGGCGGCGTCGCCGCGCGCCTGCAGGTGATCGCCTCCGAGTACAGCCAGCGGAAGACCCTCACCGTCGACGCCCCGGAGATCCTGCGCCAGATGCGCGAGGATGGCGTCGACGTCGCGCTCCTCGCCGCTGTCTGACCCGTCTGCCACCAGACCGTCGGTCTGGCCTCGCGGTACCTGGAAGAGCAGGGCATCCCCACCGTGGTGTTCGGCTGCGCCCGCGACATCGTCGAGAGCTGCGGCGTGCCGAGGTTCGTGTTCAGCGATTTCCCGCTGGGCAATCCCACCGGGCGGCCGCATGATCCCGTCTCCCAGCGCACGGTGGTCGACCTCGGCCTCGACCTCCTCGTGAGGGCCCGCGCGCCGGGCACCACCGTGGTCTCCCCTACGAGTGGAGCGCCGACCACTCCTGGAAGGAGCGCGTCTTCACCAAGGCCCAGCCCTTCCTCGATCCGGCGGCCACGGAGAAATGGCTCGCGCGCAAGGAGCACTACCGGGAGCTTCGCGAGCCAGGGACGGCTCTAGCTACCGCATCCCGAAGCCACGCGCCATGAAGCTGGCCACGAAGACGATGACCACCACCAGGGCCATCTCGATGTGGTTGACGAGATAGAGGGCGCGCGCTCCTGACGTATCCGGGACCTCTCCGCGGCCGAGGGCCCGCCGCCAGCGGATGAAGGTGATCATGGGCCGGATCTCCAGGATGATGATGGCCACGAAGAGCGCCATCTTGATCCAGAAGAGCGGGGACTGCAGGTAGAACTGGCTGCCCTTCTCGAGCCCGCCGAAGGCGCGGAGCAGCCCCGTGAGGATCCAGAGGGCCGCCGCGATGCCCCACACATTGTCGGCGGCGAAGAGATGCCGCGAGCCCGTCGCGGTCGAGGCGCCCCTTGAGAGCCCGGCCGCGCAGGTAGACGCTGGACAGACCTAACGCGAGGGCGAGCACGTGGAGCGCGGAGACGATCGCGGATGCCACGGCGATCCTAGCCCAGCCGGTACTTCTTCTCCGCGTCGGCGGTCAGGCTGATGCCGTGGCCCGGACGGTCGGAGATCCGGAACGCCCCGCCCTCGCACTTCGGCATGCCCTCGAAGAGATCGGCGGGGACCCAGTCGATCCACTCCACGAGAAAGGAATTGGGAAGGGTGGCCGCCACGTGCAGGGAGAGCTCGTGGACCACGTGGGGCGACACCGTGACCTGATGGGCGGCCGCGAGCTGGCCGATGCGCAGCGTCTCCGTGAAGCCGTTGGCGCGGCACACGTCGGGCATCAGGTAGCGGGCGGCGCGGCGCTCGATGAGGTCGCGGAACTCGAAGCGCGTGTAGTTGTTCTCGCCGGTGGCCACGGGAATGCGGATGGCGCGCGCGACCTCGGCGCAGGCCGCGCTGTCGTCGGCGAGGGCGGGCTCCTCGTACCACACGAGGCCGAGATCCTCGAGGAGCTCCGCCTGGCGGATGGCTCCCGGCACGTCGAGCTTCTGGTTCACGTCCACCATCATCTGCACGCCGTCGCCGAGGGCCTTGCGGACCGCTTCCACGCGCTGGCGGTTCACCCGCGGATCGGGAGAATGGACCTTCATCTTGTAGTAGCGGCAGCCCGCGGCCTTGTAGCGCAGGCCCTCGCCGATGAGATCGTCGATGGAGTAGGAGCCCCAGCCGCCGCTGCCGTAGGCGTCCACGCGGTCGGTGGTGGCGCCCCACAGCTTGGCGAGGGGCAGGTTGGCCGTCTTGCCCGCGAGATCCCAGAGCGCGATGTCCAGCGCGGAGAGGGCGTAGCCCGCGATGCCCACGCGCCGGATGCCGCGGTCGGCCCGGTACATCTTGTCCCACAGCCGGCCCACGAGAAGGGGATCCTCGCCGATCAGGAGCTCGGCCAAGACGGCGGGCGTAGGCCTCGACCGCCTCCGAGCCCGCGCCGCCGAACACCAGCGAGTAGCCGAGCCCTTCCGGGCCGGCATCGCTGTGGACGCGGGTGACGACGAGCCGATGCTCCGGCAGGTCGAGGGCGATGGGTTTGACGGTGGGGATGCGAAGCGTGAACGTGTCGATGCCGACGATCTTCATGGATGCGCCCCTCGCGCTGGAAGTGAACGGCGCCGCGACTGTATCACGCGGGCCCGGGTGGTAGTGGGGCGCCGAATCGTCCGGCTAGTGCATCACGAGACCGCCGTCGACGCTGAGGGCCTGCCCGGTCATGTACCCGGAGCGCGGCCCGGCGAGGAAGGCGATCACGTGGGCCACGTCTTCCGGCTTCTCCATGCGCCCCAGCGGCACCGAGGCCGCGCGATGACGCGTGAACTCTTCCGCCGACATGCCGAGGAGGGCGCCCTGCTCCTTCGACACCTGCGCCCACATGTCCGTCTCCACGAAGCCGGGGCAGACGCAGTTGACGCGGATGCCCTCGCCGGCGTGGGCGAGGGCGAGGCTCTTGGTCATGCTCACCACCGCCGCCTTGCTCGCATTGTAGGGAAGGTTGGTCTTGCTCCCGATCTTGCCCGCCATGGAGGCGAGGCTCACGATGCTCCCGCTCTTCTGGGCGGCCATGACCGGGATCACCGCCTGGCTGGCGAAGAACACCGCCTTGGCGTTGATGTTCATGATGGCGTCCCAGTGCTCCTCGGTCACGTCCGCGGTGGTGGCCGCGCGATAGATCCCCGCGTTGTTGACGAGGATGTCGATGCGCCCGAACTCCGCCGTTGGTCCGGTCCACCATGGCACGCAGGTCCGCGCGCGAGGTCACGTCAGTGGATGGCGGCCACCGCGCGGCGCCCCAGCGCGCCCACCTCTTCCGCGGTGCGCTTGGCCCCCGCCTGATCCATCTCGGCGATGACGATATCCGCGCCGAGCCTAGCCAGCTCGAGGGCGGTGGCGCGGCCGATGCCGCGACCGCCGCCGGTGACGATGGCGATCTGTCCCGTGAGCTCCATGGCGTCCTCCCGCTGAGGGGTGACCGAGGCTAGGGCTAGGGCTTCGCCTGCTCGAAGAGGGCGCGGTACTTGCCGTAGCCTTCCGCTTCGAGCCGGGCGAGGGGAATGAACCGGAGCGCCGCCGAGTTGATGCAGTAGCGCAGGCCCGTGGGGCGCGGACCGTCAGGGAAGAGATGGCCCAGGTGGGAGTCGCCGCCCGCCGAGCGCACCTCGGTCCGCTCCATGCCGTAGGAGTCGTCGGTGTGCTCGGTCACGTTGTCCGGCTCGATGGGCCGCACGAAGCTCGGCCAGCCCGTGCGGGAGTCGAACTTGTCCGTGGAGGAGAAGAGCGGCTCCCCCGAGACCACGTCCACGTAGATGCCGGGCTCGTGGTGATCCCAGAAGGCGTTCTGGAAGGGCGGCTCGGTGGCGCTGCACTGGGTGACGTTGTACTGCTCGGGGCTGAGCTTGCTCTTGAGCTCGGCGTCGGTGGGACGCTTGATGGCCATGGTCGGGCCTCTCTCTAGCGGGCGCTGGTGGGCAGCTGGTCGAAGGGCAGATCGCGATCCACCCGTACGTCCTGGGGCAGACCCAGCACACGCTCGGCAATGATGTTGCGGAGGATCTCGTCGGTGCCCGCGGCGATGCGCCCGCCCGGCGAGCTGAGCAGGCGATTCCTGGAAGGCGGCGCGGAGGGGCGCGAGTGTCCTTGTCCATCATCACTCCGCCCATGTCGAGGAGATCCATGGCGAAGGAGGCGATCTCCTGCGCCTTGGGCGCGTTCACGAGCTTGCCGATGGAGTTCTCCGGCCCCGGCGTCTCCCCGCGCGAGAGCGCGGTCATGGTGCGGAAGCGGGTGAGGCGCACGCCCTGCGTCTTCACGTAGAGATCGGCCAGCCGCTCGCGCACCGCGGCGTTCTTGATGGCGGGCCGTCCTCGAGCGAGACGGAGCGGGCGAGGCCGAAGATCTCCTCGAAGTCCGGACCGCGGAGATCACCGGAGGTGAGGCGCTCGTTCATGAGAGTGGTGATGGCCACTCCCCAGCCCGCTCCCACCGCGCCGAGCCGCTGGCTGTCGGGAATGCGCACGTCGGTGAAGTACACCTCGTTGAAGTGAGAGGCGCCGGAGATCTGCTTGATGCGCCGGGTCTCGATGCCCGGCGACTTCATGGACGAGGAAGAAGAAGGTGAGGCCCTTGTGCTTGGCCGCCTTGGGATCGCTGCGCGCGACGAGGATGGCCCAGTCCGCCCAGTGGGCGCCCGACGTCCAGATCTTCTGCCCGTTGATCACCCACTCGTCGCCGTCCCGCTGCGCCCGCGTGCGGAGACCGGCGAGGTCGGAGCCCGCCCCCGGCTCGGAGAAGAGCTGACACCACACTTCCTGGCCGCGCAGGGCGACGGGGGCGTGACGCCGCTTCTGGGCTTCCGTGCCGAAGGCGAAGAGCGTCGGCATGCACATGCCGAGGCCGATCTCGAAGTAGCCGCGCGCCACGAGGTAGCGCGTCTCTTCCTGGGAGTAGATCACCTGGTAGATCGGGGAGGCGCGGCCGCCCCATTCCACCGGCCAGTGCAGGGCCGCGAATCCCGCGTCGGCCTTCTTGGCCTGGAACTCCTTGGCGCGCTCGAGGCCTTCGTAGCCGTCGCGGCCCGGGTAGCGGCTCTGCCACGTCTCGAAGGCGCCGCTCTTCGGCTCGGCGTTGGCGCCCAGCCACTGCCGGACTTCCTTGCGGAACTCTGCTTCTTCCCGGGTGTCGTCGAAGTCCACGATGATTCTCCTAGGCGGCTCCCGCCTCGAGCCGCGCCACGAGCAGGTCCTTCCAGCGCCGCGCGCTCCCCAGCATCAGACCGGTGAGCTTGGCGCGCCGGTAGTGGAGATGGCAGTCGAACTCCCAGGTGAAGCCCATGCCGCCGTGCACCTGGATATTCTCCTTGGCCGCCTGGTAGTACGCCTCGGTGGCGGCCACCCGCGCGGTGGCGGCGGCCACGGGCAGCTCGGGCGCATCCTTGGACAGCGCCCACGCGCCGTAGTAGGCATTCGAGCGCGCGAGCTCCACCGCCACGTACATGTCGGCCAGCTTGTGCTTGATGGCCTGGAAGGACGCGATCTGCCGGCCGAAGGCGAAGCGCCCGATGGCGTACTCGCGCGCCATGTCCAGCGCGGCCTGCGCTCCGCCGAGCTGCTCGAAGGCGACGAGCACGGCCGCGCGGTCGAGCAGGCGCTCCACGAGGGGCCAGCCGGCACCGGAGCGCCGAGCGGCTCCGCGGCCGCGCCGTCGAAGACGAGGCGGGCGTGAGAGCGCGTGGGGTCCACCGTGGTCAGCGGGGTGCGCGTGACGCCGGCGCCCTGGAGATCGACGAGGAACAGTCCGGTACGCCCTCCGGCTCCGCGGCCGCGAGCACGGCGAAGTCCGCCACGTCGCCGTCCATCACCGGGAGCTTGGCGCCGGTCACCCGTCCGCCGTCGGCGCGCGTGGTGAGGTTGCCCGCGGTGGCCACGTGCGCGCCCTCGGCGAGGGCGAAGCAGCCGATGGCGTTTCCCTGGGCGATGCGGGGCAGCCAGCGCTTCTTCTGGGCCTCGCTGCCCGCGAGGAGGAGAGCCTCCGCGGCGAGATAGATCGTGGAGGCAAAGGGCGTGGGGGCGAGGCTCCGTCCCAGCTCCTCGGCGATGACGCAGAGCTCGAGGTAGCCGAAGCCTGCGCCGCCGTGCGCTTCCGGGATGGCCGTGCCGATCCAGCCCATCTCGCCCATGCCCCGCCACAGCTCGGCGTCGTAGGGCGCGGCGCCTTCGAGAATGCGTCGCACCCGGGCGGACGAGGCCTGCTCGGCGAGAAACTTCCGCGCCTGGTCCCGGAGCGATCGCTGGTCCGGCGAGAAATCGAAGTTCACGGCGCGAGGATCATACGGCATCTGCGCGCGCGGCGCCAGCCGGGCCCGGGGCTCAGAGCCATTAGTCCCGGAGCCTTGTTTCAAGGGACATTAGTTGCTCGGCCGCCGAGTCCGTTGGTGGGCGCCCGGCGGCCGAGCTCTGTCAGGCTAGGGGAACCGCTGACGCCAGCGGGCGCCAGCATTCACATCGGGGTCGAGTCCTACGATTGAGTCTTTTGCCCTTTCCGGCGGCCGAGGAGACCAAGACCGGCCATGCCTGCGCCCAGGAGAGCAAGGATGCTGGCCCGGTAACGCAACCCGCTGATTCTCGTCGAAGCTGACAGAGCCAGCGCCCGTAAAGGCAACGGAGACCTGAGCGAAGAGTGAGAATGTGTCCACGGCGCCGTTGTCGAGACGTGCCGGAGCCGGAGCCAGAGAAAGCGCCAGGCCCGAACTGAACCGCGGGTGTCCATGCGGCTACGCTCCCGGCAGGAGTTCCCGCCGATCGCTCCGATAGCACCCACGGCCTGGTCCGCACCCAGGTTCGGAACGAGATTGTCGCCATTGGCCCAGCTCTCAACTGTTACCAGCGAGCCGCTGGGCGCGGTCAGTGCGTGCCGCCAACAGTACCAAGGACGTCAGGAACGCGAGTGGATCTGCCAAATAGCCGGTATCTTCAAGGGTGAGCCGCCAAAGTACCTGTACCTGAGGTAATCACGTTTATGGAGTTGAGGTCGATCTGCCCGAGGTCGGTGAGTCCGCCGATGCAGCGGCTTTGATACACCGGTGGTCACGTTGATGGCAAAACTCCCACGGGGCCCATGAATGTAATTGCCCCAGCGGCGGCATTCGCATCGCCCCACGCCGTTGTCGGTGATAACAGTGCCGATCCCGCTGGTGAGGTCCCCTACACGCAATCTAAAATCAGCTGAGGCCGAAGAGCCGAGCACCGAAAGGCTCGTCAAGGCCCCGGAGTACTGCTATCGTCAACTTCTTACGCATGGCCTGGTGGCCCCCTTTTCTGTATTGGTAATCGCCCGGAACAGCGAAATTGCTCGTCACGCCACAGGACAGAGCAAGAAGGCTGCCATGGTCAGCTTCGTCGTCACTATCCGGTTGGAGAAGATGGGAGTTGTTGCCAATGAATCCATCTCGAAATCTTGACCGTCAGCCAGCTGTCGGATGCTCGTTCTGTAAGGCAGACAAACGGACACGCCGACCTCCGAAAGGGCGAACCTGGCCGGAATGTGCCCCAAACATGTTGAATATGCGGGGTTGTTCAACCTGTGTCGAGACCGGGAAAATTTTGAGCCTCTGTCGGAGTCGCCCTACAGTGAGGATGCTGGATTCAGCGACGTCAGTGCCGCCGCTCTCGTCGGGTCGACCGTCTAGCAGATCCGAATCCTCACCACAGAATTTCACGACCACGGCCGCCCGGGCGCACCCTCACGCGAATCATCGGAGCAGTTGGGTGGTCTCGTTCTCCGAGGATCGTAGGAGGCCTCTAGGCTGAGTGCTTCGGCCGCCTACACTGAACGAGGTGGCAATGAGAGGGTGAGCCGGACAGCCGCTGCACCCACAACAGCATCCAGCTATACTTAGCGCCCTATGGCCACTATCGATCGATACGGACTTGAAGTCACCACCTCGTCGGCCGTCGCCGCCGAGCGCTTCCAGGACGGCATGGACAAGCTCCTCTCGTTACCGTGCGGGGGCCGAGGAATCTTTCGCGTCGGCTCTCGCCGCGGATCCGAACCTCGCGGTGGCGCACACGGGCCTCGCCCTGCTCGCCTTGGTCCAGGGCGACGCGGCGACGGCGCGCGCGGCGGCGGGGCGGGCGCGCGAGAGCGTGGCGGGAGCGACCCGGCGCGAGCGGCAGCACGTCGAGGCGTTGAGCGCGCTCATCGCGGGGAGACGGCGCGCGGGCTCGCCCTCGTCGACGAGCACGTGCGCGAGTTCCCGCGCGACGCGGTGGTGGCGAACCAGGCGGGCAACGCCATCGCCCTCGCGGGCGGGAGCGATCGCGAGGAGTATCGCGTCGCCTTCATGGAGCGGCTCGCCCCCGCCTACGGCGACGACTGGTGGTTCCAGTCCGCGCTCGCCTTCGCGTACCACGAGGTCGACCGGTTCGAGGAGTCGCGGCCGGCTCTCAGAGCGGTCGCTGGAGCAGTATCCGGAGAATGCGAATGCCGTGCACAACCTCGCCCACATCACCTTCGAGACGCTGGACACGGAGGCGGGCGCCGCGTTCCTCGAGGAGTGGCTGGCGCGGATACGACCGGCGCGCGTCGTTCCATTGCCACCTCGCCTGGCACATGGCGATGTTCGAGCTGCATCGCGGGCCGCTATGCGCGCGCCCTCGAGATCTTCGAGCGCGACATCCTCGGCGCGGTCAACCCGCGCTCGGCCATGACCGACGGCACCGCGCTCCTGTGGAGGTTCCGGCTCGACGGGAAGCCCGACGGGCCCCTGCCGTGGCGCTCGCTCGCCGACCTCGCCGAGCGCGTCTCACGCCCCGGCTTCCTGTTCGGCGAGGTCCACGCCGCGCTGGCCTACGCCTCCTGCGGCAACGAAGCGGCTCTTGGGAAATTGATGGACGGCCTGCGGGCCCTCGACGCCAAGGGGCATCCGATAGCGGGCACGGTCGCCCTGCCCCTCGTGCAGGGCACGGCGGCCTTCGCGGCGGGCGATCACGCGGGCGCCCTCGCCCACTTCGAGCCCGTGGTGGGCGAAATGCATCGCATCGGAGGCAGCCACGCCCAGTGGGAGCTCTACGAGGAGACCATGGTCGCGTGCTACCTCGCTCTCCAGCGTTACGACGACGCCGCCCGCCTCGTCCGGCGCCGCCTCCAGCGCCGCGCCTCGCCCCGCGACCTGGGCTGGCTCGATCAGGCCACGGCGCGGGCTCGCCGCTCAGTCCAGGACCACGGGAGCTTCGTGATGGCGACCCACACGCCCGCCATCAAGCAGATCGCCGCGGGCCTGCGGTTTCCCGAAGGGCCGGTGGCCATGCCGGACGGCTCCGGTCATCCTCGTCGGAGATCGAGCGGCGGACGCTCTCGCGCGTCACGCCTGACGGGAAGATTCACGTCATCGCCACGCTGGGCGGCGGCCCCAACGGCGCGGCCATGGGTCCGGGCGGCAAGATCTTCGTGACCAACAACGGCGGGCTCAAGTTCGTGGAGCGGCCGGGCAAGCTCTTCCCGGTGCTCCAGGCCGACGACTACACCGGCGGGAGCATTCAGGTCGTGGATCCCGAGACGGGCAAGTTCGAGACGCTCTACGATCGCTGCGACGGCCAGCAGCCTGCGCGGGCCCAACGACCTCGTCTTCGACGGCGCGGGCGGCTTCTGGTTCACCGATCTCGGCAAAGACGCGCGAGCGCGACTCGGACCGCGGCGTGGTCTACTACGCGAAGGCCGACGGGTCGATGATCCGCGAGGCGATCTTTCCGCTCGAGCGCCCCAACGGCATCGGGCTCTCCCCGGACGAGCAAGACGCTCTACGTGGTCGAGACGCCCACCGCCCGCTGCTGGGCCTTCCAGCTCTCCGCGCCGGGCGAGATCGAGTCGGCGAACGGTCCGTACCGCGGCGAGAAGGGCAAGGTGGTGGCCGGGCTGGGCGGCTACCAGATGTTCGATTCGCTCGCCGTCGACGGCGAGGGCCACGTGTGCGTGGCCACCCTCATCACCGGCGCGGTGAGCGATATCTGGCCCGACGGGAGCCGCGTCGACCAGTTCATGCTGCCCGACATGATGGTGACCAACGTCTGCTTCGGCGGCCGCGATCTGCGCACCGCCTACGCCACGCTGTCGATGGGCGGCACCCTCGTCTCTGTTCGAGTGGCCTCGCCCCGGTCTTCCGCTCCGCTACCTCAACCGATGATTCCCTCGCCCCGGAGGACAGGGCGCAGTGCGAGCAGGCCGAATGCAGGTGTTGCGGCCACGCCTTCACTCCGTCCTGGCGCTGGACTGTGCAGCGTCCCTCATGGCGCTCGATGCGGGCGGCCATGCCGCTTCGGCGGCGCGCTCTTGCAAGCCTCGCCTCAGGGACGCGGCGCGCGAGGTCTGCCGCTTCCGCTTCGGCTGGCTGAGGCGACGGCGGCGCAGAAGCTGCTCGCGGAGACACATCTCCGTCGACGTGCACATGCACGGCGGGGCGATCAGGCGTGATCGCTGAGAGCGCGCCGAACGGTGACCTCGCCCAGCGGCATGCAGGCGGGACGGCGTGGCCATCGTCTGTCTCGCCGAGCGTGCCGGACCAGCCCGATTCTCCGGCGCGACGAGAACAAAGGTGCTCCGGGCGGTTCGCCAGCCCGCCGCCCGGTCAGCTCTACCAGTTACCACCTCGAGCGCCTCGCCTGGATGGACGAGCTGGTGGCCTGCCACGGCATCCGCCGCGCGCTCACCGTGGCGGATCTGCCGCGCTGCGCACGCGGCCGGACAGCCCGCCATCATCGTCGACATCGAGGGGCTCGACTTCCTCGAGGGCAAGCTCGAGCGGCTGAGGAGTCGTACCAGCGCGGCGTGCGCACCATGCAGCTCGTGCACTACACGCCGAACGACATCGGGGACTTCCAGACGGGCGCCGTCGTCCACAACGGCCTGACGCCCTTCGGCGCCGACGTCATCCGCGCCTGCAATCGAGCTCCGGGGTGGTGGTGGACGTGGCGCACGCCACCGGCCGACACGGTGAAGCAGGCGGCGCGAGGTCGCCACCACGCCGCTGCTGCTCTCGCACACCGCGCTGCGCGGCTCGAAGGCGCAGGGGCCGACGCCGCTCACCGAGCGCCAGATCACGCCGGACCATGCCCGGGTGATCGCGGAAGACGGGCGGGTCCATCGGGATCTGGCACTTCTTCCCGAGCCCGCGAAGGCTACGTCGACGGCCTCAAGGAGATGGTCGACGTGGTGGGCGTCGACCACGTCAGCATCGGCTCCGATCATCCTCGGGCGCAGCGGCCTCTTCAGAGGGCTACGACGACTTCACCCCGGTGGTGGACGCGATGCTGCAGGGCGGCTTCACGCCGGCGGAGACCGCCAAGATCGTCGGCGGCAACTACGTGCGGATCTTCGCGGCCTCCGCCGGCTAGCGCGCCCAGCCGCCGCGGACGTAGCGGCGGAGGACGAGGCGCAGGTGGTCCCGGAAGTGCGGCTGGAGCCGGCTCGTCCACTCGCTCTGTCGCGCCTGCTTCCACTCCGCCGACTCCACCACGCTCGGGATCCGCGAGGTGGTAGAGGGCCACGTATCTGCGGTTTCCGCTGGTGCCCCGGAAGCGCGCGCGCGCACGAGCACGCCCGGCACCGCGCCGAGGGCCGGGATGTGCTCCTTGTCGTACCACTCGTTGAACTCCGCCTCCAGCTCAGGGCGCGATGTTCATGGCGTTCAGGAGCAGACCGCCGGCGCCGGCGGGCGGGAGCTGGTCGCCGGGGAGTATCTGATCGCCCTCGAAGCGCATCAGCCGCTCGACGCGGCCCGTGACGCGCTTGGACCACGGCGAGAGATTCTCTCCGCCGATGGCCAGGTACGCCGGGCTCTTGAGGACGGCCACGCTGTCGAGATCGTAGGTGGCGACGGAGACCTTGCCGTCCTCCGCTCCGATCCAGCGCTGACAGGCGAGAAGCCCGGCACGCGCTGGCGCTCCGGAAGATGCTCGGTGTCGTACCAGTCGTGGAACTCGTCCTCGGCGACCTGCGCCATGTGCATGGCCGCGATCAGCGTGCCTTTCGCCATCGTGCTCCTCCTCCCCGCGCGCGGCGGCTACTGCATCATTCCCTTGTCGGTCAGCCATCGCTGGATGAGCTGGGCGACCTGGTCCGAGTTCTTGTCCATCATCATCATGTGGCCGTTGCCCGTGACTCCGAGCTTGGGCAGCTCCCACCAGTCGGCGACGCCGCCGTCGGCGCGCAGGGCCTCGGCATAGCGCTGGGAGGCGGGCTGGAAGCGCTTCCAGAGATCAGCTCTGGTCGATGAAGTCGCCCCACACGACGAGGTGGGGCACGCGCCTTCAGCTTGCCCGAGATCAGCTCGGGCTTGGGTGTCCCCGTCGGCTCGATCGAGATGAGCGCCTTGACCTTGTCCGGGGCGGCGAGGGCGGCGTTGAAGCCGAAGTTGCCGCCCTGGCTGTGGGTGATGATCACGCACGGGCAGACCTTCTGCACGAGCTGATTGTAGGCGGCCTGGATCTGGGCGTCGGTGGTGGCCCAGCGCGGCACGGCCTGCTTCATGAACTGCTCGAAGGCGTCGACGGGGAAGAGCTGGCCGGGAAGGGCGACCCGGTCTGCGGGGTTGAGCTTGTAGCTGCCCACCGCGCCGATGCGGAAGTCTTCCCACGCCTGCTTCTTGGTGCGGAAGAGCGGCTCGGAGGTGAAGATCTCGGGATAGCGGGCCCACGAGGAGCGCCCGCGCTCCATGGCGTCGGAGACGTAGACGTCGTGACCGGCGCGCAGGAAGAAGGCCTGCCAGCCCGGCTGGCCGTCCGGCTTGGTCTCCCACGTCACGCCGGTGAGTCCGCCGCCGTGCCAGAGGAGCAGCGGGTAGCGGGCCTTGGGCTGGGCGAGCTTGATGTAGCTCACGTACATCTGCTCGACTTCGAAGTCGCCGTTGGGATCGACCTTGATAGGCGCCGAGCCGGCGGTGAAGACGACGTCGCGGACGGGGAGACCGGTGAGGACACCGCCCGCCCCCGACGTGGAAGCTGCCCACCTCGGCGACCGACAAAGGTTGAGCGGCGGCGAGGTCGGGGCCAGCACGGTCAGGACGCCGAGGGCGAGCGCGGCGATGCGCATGGGTGCTTCCTCTAGGTGGCAATGGACACGGTGTCCCAGCGAACGACGTCGTAGATACCGCAGAGAACGTCGAGGGTTCTGGCTCGTCTCGTACTGCTCCTCCACCACCGCGACGAGAGCCCCAGGGTGAGGCAGATCGATGGGCACCTCGGACGACCACTCAGCTCATGGGCGTCAGGGCGCCAGGCCCATCTCGCCCGTGCGCTCGCCGAACCACTGGAGCACCTCCTTGTGCAGGGGAATCCCCTTGGCGCGGCGGTGCTCGAGCTCTTCGGCCTCGGACAGGCCCGGATAGAGGACGCGCTCCTGTCCCGGGGCGGGCGGGGCCGTGCGCAAGCGTCTTGAGCATCTCGTCCATGGTGTCCTTGAACCGCTCCGACGTCGGTGAAGGCCGCGATGTTGTACGCGGCGAACTGGTTCTTGGATCCGCTCGCCGGGGCGAGCATGGTGGGCAGCGCGCCGGACAGCGCGGTGGCGAGGACCTCGGCCATGAGGGCGAAGCCGTAGCCCTTGTGCGGAGCCCTGCTCGCGGGTGCCCGCCGAGCGGCGCCTGGAAGAAGTCGTCGCGATCGAAGACGGGCTTCTCCTCCATGATCGGGATGCCTTCCTTGTCGGTGACCCAGCCCGGGCAGGAGCGGCGAGCCGACGCGCATGGCCAGCCGGATCTTGTTGCCCGCGATGGCCGAGGTGGCCGCGTCGAAGAGCATGGGCGCCTCGTGCCGCGCGGGCGCGGCCAGCGCGATGGGATTGGTGCCGAGGAGCGGCCGGGCCGCGAAGGTGGGCACCACGTGCAGGCCGGCCGCGGTGAAGCACACGCCCACCATGTCCTGCATGGCGCGCCTGCATGGCGAAATGGCCGATGGCGCCGAAGTGCCCGCTGTTGTGCACGGTGACCACCCCGCACGCCGACCGGCGCGCGCCTTGTCGATGGCCAGCCGCATCGCCTTCGGCCCCACGATGATGCCGAGGCGCTTCTCGGCGTCGATCACCGCGGTGGCGGGCGCCTCGCGCTCGATCCGCCAGCCCGGCTGGGGGTTGAGCTTGCCCGCCTTGTAGTCGCGGACATAGGCGCGCAGCATGTTCGACACGCCGTGCGTCTCCACGCCCCGGAGGTCGGTCATGGTCAGCACGTCCGCGGCCTCCGCCGCGTCTTCCTTGCTCACCCCCAGCTTCTCGAAAATCTCCGTCACCGTACGGCGCAGCGCCGCCTCCGAGACCAGAACCTGGTCCTTGGCGGGAACCTTGAAGCGCTCGAGGATCATGGCGTGTTCCTCCCGCGGGGATGGTAGCCGATTTCCGGCCGGCGAACGTGCCGTATCGAACCACGATGGCTCGACACGGTTGCTCCCCGCGGGGCTGCATTGTAATCTCCCTGCCATCAGTTCGGCCGGCCTCCAACCACCAAGCCGCAACGGGAGGAACAGACCATGACGTCGATCCCTCCGAGCCGCCGTGACCTGCTGAAAGGAGCCGTGGCCATCGCCGCCGCTTCCGCGGCAACCATCAGAGGGCCGCACCGGGCCCACGCGCAGGGAGGCGCCATGCCAGGTCGGACGCGAATCGACGGCGTGCTGCGGCAGGCCACCGACGCCAAGGAGGTCCCGGGCGTGGTGGCGCATGGCCGCCACCGACAAGGGCCTCTTCTACGAAGGGTGCCTTCGGCACGCGCGACCTCGGCAAAGGTCCGGCCATGACCCTCGACAGCGTCTTCCGGATCGCCTCGCATGACCAAGGCGATCGCGTCCGTGGCCGCCATGCAGCTCGTGGAGCAGGGCAAGCTCAAGCTCGAGGATCCCGTGCCCAATATCGACCCCGCCCTCGGCTCGCCCCAGGTGCTCGAGGGCTTCGATGCCGCGGGCGCTCCCAAGCTTCGTCCCGCCAAGCGGCCGATCACCCTGCGCCACCTGCTGACCCACACCGCGGGCTTCAGCTACGAGATCTGGGACGCGAACACCGTGCGGTACGTCAAGGCGTCGGGGATGCCCTCGACGGCCACCGGCAAGATCGCATCGATCCGCATGCCGCTGGCCTTCGATCCGGGCGACAAGTGGGAGTACGGCGTCAACATCGACTGGGTCGGTCGCCTCGTCGAGTCGATCAGCGGACAGCCGCTCGACGTCTACTTCCGCGAGAAGATCTTCGCGCCGCTCGGGATGAAGGACAGCACGGCTACGTCACCTCGACGAGCAGCGCGCGCGCCAGGCCATCGTGCACCAGCGACAGGCCGACGGCTCTCTCGTGCCGCAAGCCGCTCGGAGACGCCCGTTCACCCCCGAGTTCTGGTCCGGCGGGCGGCCCGCTCTACTCGACGGCCCGGGACTATCTCGACGTTTCTTGCAGATGCTGCTGAACGGGGAAGCGGGAACGGCGCGCGCATCCTGCGGCCCGAGACCGTCGCCCTCATGGGCAAGAACCACATCGGCGACATACGCCGTGCGGGAGTCATGAAGACGAGGCCTGCCAGCGGTCGAACGACGTCGATTTCTTTCCCGGGGCCGAGATCCGCTGGGGGCTGGGCTACATGCTCAACATGCAGCCGGGGCCGAACGGCCGAAGCGCCGGCACGGTGAGCTGGGGCGGGATCTTCAACACCTACTACTGGCTCGACCCGTCGAAGCGTGTGACGGGGCTGATCATGACCCAGGTCCTGCCTTTCGCCGACCCGCGCGTGGTGAAGCTCTACGGACAGTTTGAAGGCGCGGTCTACGAGGCGCTGAAGGCGTGAAGTTCGGAGGTCTGGATTCCGAATTGCCGGCACCTGGCGACCCCGGACATCATCCAGGGCGCCGCGGTGCGCGCGGAGCAGCTCGGCTACGACTCCGTGTGGGTCAGCGACCACGTGGTGGTGCCGCGCGCCAACATCGTGAACTTCGGCGAGACCATCTTCGATCCGCTGGTTGACCCTCGGGCGTGATCGCGGGGGCGACCAGCCGGGTGCAGCTCGGGACCACCGTGCTCATCGTGCCCGTACCGCAACGCGGTGGTCACGGCCAAGATGATCTCCTCGCTCGATGCGCTGAGCGGCGGGCGGTTCGTGTTCGGCGTCGGCGCGGGGTGGGTCGCCGCGGAGAGCGCCATGCTGGGGTGCCCTTCGCCGGAGCGCGGGGCCATGACCGACGAATTCCTCGAGGCGATGCGGGAGCTGTGGACGAGCGCCGACGCCGTCGCTTCGCGGGAAAGTACACGCAGTTCAGCGACTCGTCTTCGAGCCCAAGCCCGTGCAGAAGCCGCATCCGCCCATCTGGGTCGGAGGCCATAGCCGCGCGGCCGCTTCGCCGTACGGCCCGCTTCGGGGCCGCCTGGCATCCGATCAATCGCCCGCCGGAGGAGCTGCGCGCGGGCCGCGCCGAGCTGGCCCGGCTCTGCGGGGAGCGCGATCGCGCGACGCCGCCCGCGCTCACCCTGCGCAACGACATCCGCGTGGCCCGGCCCGGGGAGAGCGTGCCCGCGTCCACCCACGGCGGCCGCGTGCTCGCGGGCGAGCCGGCCGCGCCTCGTCGAGCAGATCGCGGAGCTCGCCGACTGCGGCGTCGAGCACCTCGTGCTGGAATTTCTCGCCGGCGACGGTCGCGAGCTCGACGAGCAGATGCGCCGCGCTTCGCCGAGCGCGTGCGCCCGAAGCTCGCCTGATCTCGACCGACCTCGACCGTGTCCAGCCCTCCCGCTCCCGCCATGGCGGTCCGCCGCAGCGGGCGCGGGCCCGACGTGGTGCTCTTCCAGCGGCGGCATGGGCTCGTGGAAGCACTGGACGCGCAACATCGAGGCCGCTCGCCGCGCGCTTCACCGTGCACGCCCTCGACCATCCGTCGTACGGCGCCTCCGCGGCCGTTCCGCGCGAGACCTCGGGCGCCGACTATCTCGATCTCGTCCACCGCCTCTTCGTCGAGATGTTCCCGGGCGAGGCTCCGCTGCGCTTCGCCGGCTTCTCGTTCGGCGCGGCCATCGCGGCCAACCTCGCCCGTCGCTTGGCGCAGCGCGTGACCCACCTCTGCCTGGTCTCGCCCGCGGGGTTTCCAGCGCGAAGCTTCGAGGAGCGGCCCACCCGGAGCTATCGGGAGGCGGGGACGACGAGGCGCTCTTCCGGGAGATCTGCCGCCACAACCTCCTCATCAACATGCTGAGCGACCCGCGACGCATCACGGAGGAGACGCTGGACATCCAGGTCGACTGCGTCCGTCGCACCCGCTTCAACAGCCGCAAGGTGAGCGGCGGCGGGCACCTGCTCGGCGACCTCGCGCAGCTCTCCTGCAAGATCCGTCTCCTGTGGGGCGAGGGCGACGACTCGAAGTTCCGTCCCGCCGATCTCCTGATCGGGGAGATCCGCGCGGCCGTGGGCTCGCTCGACCTGCACCGCATTCCCCGGGCCGGCCACTGGTCCGCCTACGAGAACGCCCCCGAGGTCAATCGGCTGATGCTGGAGTTCTTCTCGAGTTGATCGGCGGATCCTCGAGGGTAGGCCTCAGGCTCTCGCGGGCTGCAGCTCCAGGGTCTTCTTCATGACCGCCATGCCCTGCTCGATCATTCCCGCGATATAGCCTGCGAGCTCGTTCGGGAGCAGGTCGGCGATCCAGACGACCCGGCTCCGCCCCTCGCCATCGGCGAAGACCTGGAGCGAGGCGTTGTGATGGGTCATCTTGCCGCCCACCACCGACCCACACGAGGCGGCGCGCGTCGTCGTCGACGTCGACGATGAGCTCACGCGCCACCACCCCGCTGCCGAATGTGACCACCCGCGCCCCGCTTCGAGGCGCGTATCGACCACGAAGCCCGGGGCCAGCCGCGTGTGGATCGCACCCACGTCGCGAATGGCGTCCCAGACCCGCTCTCGCCGGTACCTCGACCTGAATTTCCCTGCTGTATGGAAGCCATGTGTCCGCTCCTCCGGTGAGCATGACGTAGTAGGTCCATCCATGACTGAAACCCCGCGGCAGGTGTTTTGTGAAACGGAGCAAGCCCGGCCGGTTGACAGGCGCTCGTTTTCGCATACCATTTGGGTTCCTGACCGCCGCATGGACTTTCGACTCCCGGCCGATGTCGGCACTAGCCCGTGAACGAACGAGAATCCGCATTCTCGGTTCGGCTTTTCAAGCCATTCGGGCCATCGACTATACGGTCATCTTCGTGCGCGATATGGCAGCGATGCGTCGCTTCTATGAAGACATCCTTGGGTTTCCACTGGTTACGAGAGCTTTCGCCAGGCTGGATCGAATATCGGGTGGGCGACAACACCTTGGCCTTGGCCAGGCCAAGCCTAACCGCGGCAGATGCTTCCAACGCCCAGCGGCAGCGCCTCGCTTCAGCTGGCCTTCAAGGTTCCTGCTCCCGACGTCGATCAGTGCGCCGACGAGCTCGTGCGGCAGGGCGTCAATCTGCTCTCACCGCCCACTGACCAGGTCTTTGGACATCGCACGCTGTTCTTCCGTGATCCGGATGGCAATCTACTGGAGGTGTTTGCGGACATTTAGCTGTCGAGACCTCTTCGCCGTGAATTGCCGTAGCGGGCGGAAATCTATCCCAGGCGGCTCGGCCCGCGCCGCGATCTCGCCCGGCGAATGGCGGTAGGTGGCCGCCGATACACGGAGCGGAAGCGCGGCGTTGAAGCGCCGGATGCTGGAGAATCCGGCGGCGAAGGCCACCGCGGCCATGGGGCATGGCCGTCTCCTCGATGAGACTCTTGGCGCGCTGCACTCGCGTGGTCGTCGCCACCGCCACCGGCGACGCTCCGGCGTGACATAGGAAGAGACGGCGAAGATGGCGGGCGGTCATGCCGAGGGTGAGGGCGAGCTCCTCCACCGTTCCCCCGTCGTCGAGAAAGCCGCGCTTGATGAGCCGGAGGGCGCGCGACACGGACGCGCCCGCCCCGTGCCAGGCCGGCGTGCCCGGGCGGACTCCGGCCGGCAGCGCGAGACACGGGCGGAAGCCCGCGCGCTCCGCCGCGGCGGCGGTGGGAAAGAAGACGACGTTGCGCGACTTGGCGGGCTTCACCGGACAGGTGGGACGGCAGTAGATGCGCGTGGTCAGAGACGCCGGTGAAGAAGCGCCCGTCGAAGCGCGCGTCACGCGCCACGCGCGCGATCGCATGCGCGACGATCGAGGACCAGGCCACTCTCCACGGTCGAAGCCTAGCACGCCCACCGCTCGCCGGCGCGGCCGAGGCAGACGATCACGTCCGGAAACGGCGAGACTCCCGTCCCTCGACCCGCTAGCCTGCCCGCCAGACATGCGCGCACGATACTTTCACGGCTGGAACGTGGTGGCCGCGACCTTCGTCATGGCCCTGTTCAGCTTCGGCCTCGGCTTCTATGGCCTCAGCGTCTACGTCGCGACCTTCAGCGGGTGCTCGGATGGTCGGCCTCCACGGTGTCGGCGCCCGTCACCGTGTACTACGTGGCGGGCGCGCTCTCACCGCGGTGATGGGCGATCTGTACGAGCGCTTCGGGCCTCGCACGCGGTCGTGACCGTGGCGGCAGCGTGGCCATGGCCGCCGGCCTGCGCCGCGCTCGGTCAGGTCACGCGGCCGTGGCAGCTCTATCCGCATTCCTCCTGATGTCGGTGGGCTGGGGCGCCATGAGCGGAGCCGCCATCAACATCATCCTCGCCCCTGGTTCCAGCGCCGCCGCGGTCTGGCCGTCAGCATCGCGTTCAACGGAGCGACGCTGGGCGGGGTGTTCATCACGCCCGCGCTCGTGCCCCTCATCGGCGCGGTCGGATTCGGGCGCGCCCTCGGCATCGCCGCCGTCGCCATGCTCGTGGTGGTGCTCGCCTCCGCGGCGTGGGTGATGCGGCGAAGTCCTGCGGCGCTCGGCCTCGGTCCCGACGGCGGGCCCGTCCCATCCGCGCCCGCCGCTCCGTCGACGAGCACGGGAGCCGCGCTGGCGGGCGCGATGCGCTCAGACGTGGCGCTTCTGGAGTGTCTCCGCGCCCTTTGCCCTCGGCTTGACGGCGCAGGTCGGCGTGCTCACTCACCTCGTCGCGCTTGCCGCGCCGGCTCTCGGGTGGCGGGCGCGGCGCGGGCCGTCAGCGCGCACGACCGCGGCCGCGGTGATCGGCCGCTTGGCCACGGGTCTCCTCGTGGACCGGATGAACCGGCGCGGAGTGGCCAGCGTGACCCTGGGCATCCAGATCGCCGGTCTCGCCCTGCTCGCGTGGGCGCCGTCGGCAAGCGTCGTCTACGCCGGCTGCGCGCTCTTCGGCCTGGGCGTGGGAAATCTGACCACCCTGCCCGGCCTCGTCCTCGCCGCCGAGTGGCCGCGCGACCGCTTCAGCCAGCCCGTGGGCCTCGTGGTCGGGATCAACCAGTTCACCTTCGCCTTCGGGCCGTCGCTCGTGGGCGTGGTGCGCGATGTGACGGGTGGCTACCCGGCGGCGCTCGGCGTGTGCGCGGGGCTCCAGGCGCTGGCCGCGGTCATGATCCTGCTCGGGCCCGGCGCGCCGCGCCCGGCGCATACACCTCGGGATTCACCACGTTGAGCGGGCGCTGTCCGGTGAGGACGCGGGCCACTTCCTCGCCGCAGCGCCGCGGCACCTGGGCCACCGCGGCCGACGAGAAGTACGCGGCGTGGGGAGTGGCGATCACGTTGTCCATGCGGAAGGAGGGGATTGTCGGCGGCCACCGGCTCCCGCTCCCACACGTCGAGGGCCGCTCCGGCCAGCCGCTTCTCCGCGAGAGCCTGGGCGAGCGCCTTTTCGTCCACCACGGGCCCGCGCGACGTGTTGATGAGGACGGCCGTGGGCTTCATGCGGCGGAAGAAGGCCTCGCCGATGAGATGCCGTGTCTCCGCGTTGCAGCGAGCGTGTGGACGGAGACGTAGTCGGAGCGCGCGGCCAGCGTCTCGAGGGAGACGCGCTCGACCCCGAGGGCCTTGAAGCGCGCGTCGTCCACGTAGGGATCGTGGGCGATCACCGTGGTCTCGAAGGCGGCCACGCGCTTGGCGAAGGCGCTCCCGATATTGCCGAGCCCCACGATGCCCACCGTCTCGCCGTGCAGCGAGCCCGTCCACGCTCCGGGCACGCCCCCGCCCCAGGAGCCGGCGTGGACGTTCCGGTCGAGGGTGATGATCTTGCGGTTCCACGCGAGGAGGAGGGCGAGGGCGTGGTTGGCCACCTCGCGCACCCAGATGTCGGGGACGTTCACCACGATCACCCCCAGATCGGTGGCGGCGGGCACGTCGATCACGTCGTAGCCCACGCCCGTGCGCACCACCACCTTGAGCCCTTCGAGGGCGCCCATCACTCCGCGCGGTGACGTGGGTGGACGAGACGACGAGGGCGTCGGCGTCGCGGGCGCGGCCGATCACCTCGTCCTCCTTGTCGATGAAGGACAGCGCGGTCATGCGCGCGAGGCACGTGGGACACCGCGGCCTGGCAATCCGCGTAGTCACGCTCCGCGCGCCCTGTATCACATAGACGTGCTGGGTCCGATCGATCATGGGTCTCCCGTCCTAGCTGAGCCCGAAAATGCGGGCGGCATTGTTGTAGAGCCACTTTTCCTTGACGGTGTCCTTGAGGGGCAGGTCCAGGTATTCCTTGATCAGGGTCTCGTGGGACTGACCCGACGAGGCCCGCGGAGAGGCCGACGAGAACCTTGTCCTGGATCAGGGTGTTGCCGAACTGGAGCAGCATCTCCCAGCCCGAGCCGCGCTGGCCGAGGTACTTGGCGCGATGGGCCGAGGTGTCGAGGTGAAGCTTGGGATGCCGGCGGACGAGGGCGACCATCTCGTTCACCCACGGCCAGCCCCCGAGGCCGCCGATGATGGTGAGCTCGGGGAAGTCGATGGCGACCTGGTCGAGATGCCGCGGATGCCCGAGGTCGTAGGGGCGGTCCGTGGCGTAGTTCATGGACGAGTAGATGCGCACGGGGATGTCCAGCTCGACGGCCTTGGCGTACAGCGGATAGTAGCGCCGGTCGCTGGCAGGAATGCCGTCCACGAGGGCGGAGACGCCGAGGGCCTGGAAGCCCTCCTCGCGTACGCGGCGCTCCAGCTCGCGCACGCCGCTTCATGCCGATGAGGCCGCTGATGCGCGCCAGTCCGATGAAGCGGTCCGGGTAGTCGCGGAGGAGAGCCGGACAGCTCGTCGTTGGTAGTCCCGAAGGGCACCGATCGCACGATGCCGATTCGCTCGAGCATCTCCACGAAGGCGGAGAGCTCGGTGGTCCGGCGCGCGTCACCGCCGTCCTCGCGCGAGCGGAAGATGCGGCCGTAGTTGGCCATGCCGTAGCCCGCCGGCCGCTCCGCCACCGTGGTGCCCGGAGCGCCGGGAGGCGGGGCAGGGCGGAGCCGCCGCGCCATCGGCGGGCTTGGGAACGCTGCACTCCATGTCGATCACTCGCATCAGTCTCTCCTTCGTTCGAGGACACGCGGCGGCGTCATCTTGACCGCTTCGCGCAATCGGGGTGGCGCCACCTCGCGATAGGCCTGCTGGACGAGGCTCGCGACCAGCTTCCAGTCAGGGCCGGCCGTCGATGCGCACCCCGACCCAGCCCCGCGAGCCCTACGTACGGCGGCCGGAAGAACCGCTGGGGATCCAGGAAGACCAGCGACTCCTGCTCGCCGAGCGGCGCGGGCAACCATACCGCGAGATGGTCAGCCCCGTGATGGTGATTGTCGAGTTGGGCGAACAGCTTGCCCTTCACCCGCCACGTGGGCTCACCCCACGCCACCTTCTCCGAGGTCTCGGGCAGGGCGAGGCAGATCGCGCGGAGCCGGTCCGTGGGAGTGCGCGCGGGGGGAGTGCGCGCGGGCCGGCGCTTCCGACCAACCAGACGTTTCGATCGCGCTCGCGTGGCCATGGAGAGTGATTCTAGCCGAAAGCGTTGGCGATCTTCCGTGCTCCATTCAAACGATGCTATGGTGGCGCCCATCATGAACGACGCTCTGACCGCGCAGACCGTTGAGCTCCTCCAGCAGATGATCCGCAACCAGTGCGTGAACGACGGCACCATCGAATCCGGACAGGAGGTGCGCACCACCGATCTCCTGCGCACCTATCTCGAGGGCAGCGGCCTCGACCTCGAGGTCTACGAGCCCGACGGGGCGCCCGGCCGCGCGAGCCTCGTGGCCCGCATCGAGGGCAGCGATCCCAGCCGCGCCCACGCTCTGCCTCATGGGCCACACCGACGTGGTGCCCGTGACGCCCGCGCACGTGGACGCGCGATCCCTTCGGCGGCGAGCTGATCGAACGGGCGAGGTGTGGGGCGCGGCGCGGTCGACATGCTGAACCTCACCGCCTCCCAGGCGGTGGCCCTCAAGGCGCTGGCCAGGCAGCGGGTGGCGGCCGCGGGGCACGCCTCGTCTACCTGGCCTGCGCCGACGAGGAAGCGGGCGGCATGCTCGGCGCCGGTCACGTGTGCAAGCGTCACTGGGACTCCCTCCGCGCGGACTATCTCCTCACGGAGAACGGCGGACCGTGTCCTCGCACGGCGGCGAGCTGAACGTCACCGTGCACGTGGGCGAGAAGGGCGTGGCCTGGCGCCGGCTGCGCGTCACGGGCACGCCCGGGCCACGGCTCGATGCCGTATGGCGCGGACAACGCGCTGGTCAAGGCCGCCCACGTGGTGAGCCGGCTCGCCGACTATCGGCCCGCGCCCTACGTGGACGATCTGTGGCAGACCTTCGTGGGCTCGCTCGGCGTCGACCCTGCCGTGAAGGACGCGCTCGCGCGATCCCTCTCGCGTCGACGAGGCCATCGCCAAGCTTCCCGCGGGCGTGGCCAAGTTCGCGTGGTCGACGACGCACACCACGTTTTCGCCGAACATGTGCCGGGCCGGCGTGAAGACCAACGTCATCCCCGACGTCGTCGACATCGAGGTGGACATCCGCACCATTCCCGGGGACAACGAGGACGAGGTGCGCCGCCACATCGACAAGGCCCTCGGCGACCTGTCGGAAGAGGTGCAGGTCGAGAAGCTCTTCTCCAAGCAGGCCTCCGCGTCGCCCACGGGGACGCCGCTCGTGGGACGTGCTGGGGCGCGTGGTCGACGGCCACTATCCCGGCGCGCAAGCTCCTGCCGCGCATGATCGTGGGGTTCACCGACGCGCCCTACTTCCGCGAGCGCGGCGCCGTCGCCTACGGCTTCGGCCTCTTCTCGCGCGCCCTCACCGCCGAGGCCATGTCCGGCCGCTTCCACGGCAACGACGAGCGCGTCGACGTGGAGTCGCTCGCCCTCACCACCCAGGCCTGGCTCGACACCTGCCAGCTATTCCTCCAGTAGGACCCTCGCCCCCAAAGGGAGAGGGCAGGGTGAGGGGGCGGCACTAACGGCGCGTCGCTACACCACCGCCTCGATCAGATAAGGCCCCGAAGCAGCAAGCCCCGCCGCGAACTGCTTGTTGAACTCCTCGGCGGTGGTGGCGCGGCTCGCGGGCACGCCCATGCCGCGGGCCAGCGCGACCCAGTCGAGATCGGGGCGCCCGATGTCGAGCATGTCCGCCGCCTTGCGGCCGGGCGTGCCCGCGCCCACGTTGGCCAGCTCGCCGCGCAGGATCGCGTAGGTCCGGTTGGCGAAGACCACCGTCGTCACGTTGAGGCTTTCCCTCGCCTGGGTCCACAGCGCCTGCACCGTGTACATGCCGCTGCCGTCGCCCTCGAGACAGACCACCTTGCGATCCGGGCAGGCGATGGCCGCGCCGGTGGCCAGCGGCATGCCGAGTCCGATCGATCCGCCCATGTTGTTCATCCAGTCGTGGGGCGGAGCGCCCGCGGTCTGCTTGAAGAATCCGCGCCCGGTGGTCACCGACTCGTCGGAGACGATGGCGCCTTCGGGCAGGAGCGCGCCGAGAGCGGCGGCGAGCGTGTCGGGGGTGAGGGCGCCCGTGGGCAGCGCGGGGCGACCGGGCTGCTGGACCACCTCGCCGTTCTTCTTCGCGCCCGACGGCGTCGGCGAGCGCCTCGAGGGCGCCGATGGAGTCCTCGGCCATGGTCGACAGCTGGTGAATCTGGCAGCCGTCGGGCGTGAGCACGCTGGGCTTGTCGGGATAGGCGAAGAACGCCACGGGCGCCTTGGCGCCGACGAGGATGAGATGGCGGATATCCTTCAGAACGGCCGAGCGCCTGATCGACCGGATAGGGTAGCCGCTCGATAGGCACACGTCCCGCGCCGCGCTGGATGCGCGCGTTCGAGCCCTGGGCGAGGATGCGCGCGCCGGTGGCGGTGGCGATGCGTCCGGCGAGGGCCAGCCCGCGCTCGCGCACCGCCCGCCCGGTCAGCATGATCATGGCCGGCGCGCCGGATCGAAGTGCTTGCGCGCAGCGCTCGATCGCCTCCGCGCTCACCGGCGTGGGCGCGGCCACCGGGGCGACCGCGGCCACGCCGTCCGCCTCGTTCCACGCGGTGTCGGCGGGCAGGATGAGCGTGGCGATCTGGCCGGGCGCGGTGCGCGCGGCGACGATGGCGGCCGCTCCGTCGGCGGCCACGGTGCGCGCGCTTGGCGACGTGCGCACCCACGCCGAGACGGGGCGCGCGATGCCCTCGATATCGGAAGTCAGCGGCGCGTCGTGCTTGATGTGATGCGTGGCGTGCTCGCCGACGATGTTGACGATGCCCGAGCTGGCTTTCCGCGCGTTGTGAAGATTGGCCAGGCCGTTGCCGAGCCCGGGCCCCAGATGGAGCAGGGTGGCCGCCGGCTTGTCGGCCATACGCCAGTAGCCGTCGGCGGCCCCGGTGACCACGCCTTCGAAGAGACCGAGCACGCAGCGGATGCCGTCGACCTTGTCGAGGGCGGCCACGAAGTGCATCTCCGACGTGCCGGGATTGGTGAAGCACACGTTGATCCCGCCCGCCACCAGGGTTCGTACCAGGCTCTCCGCACCGTTCATCGTGGCCTCCTCGGCTCGTGGGATGCAGCGCGCGCGGCGAATCCGGCAGGGCTCGCGCCACTTGCGACCCGGCGCCGCAGCGCCGGGCGAGGGACCGACCATAGAGCACGCCTGCCGATTTCGCAACCCGACTGATTCCTCCGTTCAGAGCTCCCGGATAGCCATATCGGATGCCCCGATATCTAAGACAAAACGGATCGATCGAGACTCTGTTGCTTTCTTGCGAACTTGGGCCGCCATGCAACCTGTCGCCGAGCGGACCACGTCTCAAGGGTGAGCAGAAAGCAGGAAGGGAAGCAGAAACGCCTCGGGAAGAGGCAAAGGAGAGAAAGATGAAGACGATCGCTGCAGCAGCTCTCAGCTTGGTGGTCGCGGTGTCGCTGACTCCTATCCCGAGCCTGGCGCAGAGCGTGAGTGCGGGCGGGAGCCACAATGTATTCGCCCTGCTGGATGACCAGGACGTGCAGGGGGCACGGGAGAACCAGGACCTGCAGTCTCCGCGGGAGAACCAGGACCTGCAGTCTCCGCGGAGAACCAGGATCTGCAGTCTCCGCGGGAGAACCAGGATCTGCAGTCTCCGCGGGAGAACCAGGATCTGCAGTCCCGCGGGCGACCAGGACCTGCAGTCCCGCGGGCGAACCAGGACCTGCAGTCTCCGCGGGCGAACCAGGATCTGCAGTCGCCGCGGGCGAACCAGGACCTGCAGTCGCCGCGGAGAACCAGGACCTGCAGTCCCCGCGCGAACCAGGATCTGCAGTCGCCGCGTGAGAACCAGGATCTGCAGTCGCCGCGCGCGAACCAGGATCTGCAGTCGCCGCGGAGAACCAGGATCTGCAGTCGCCGCGCGCGAACCAGGATCTGCAGTCTCCCCGTGTGGAGACGATGAGTCCCGCGAGCGCGGTATCGCGGTAACGGTAGCGCGCGGGAAGACGACGGGATCGGCCGCCCGGGCGCCGTACCGGCTCGGGTGGCCGATCCGCGTCTGCCGGCTACCTGCGAGGAGAGGGGTCATGAAGCAGGCGGTGTTGTTTGTCGTGTTCTTGCTGGCGGTAGGGATGCTCGTCGGGGTCCCGGTGCTCGCTCACTTCTCACGACGGTGGTCGGACTGCTCCGGCAAGGTCGTGACGTTCACGGGGCCGCGCGGGGAGCCTGTGGAATGCGTGTGCTTCTCGGGGACTCTCGCGACGTGCTTCGATCCCGGCCCGTAGCTTCCTCTGGACAGTAGCGTCCTCAGGTCTGGAGGTCGCCTACCGCACCGGCCAGGGCCTCGAGCTCGGCGCGCCACGACGCGGGGGGAACCACGGGGCGCACGACGAACTTGGAGAAGCCCACACCGATGAATCGCTCGATGAGCTGACGCAGGGCGGGCAATCCCACCGGGGTGAGCTCGAGCGATCGCGGCCGGCGGGCGGCCATCACGCGCGCAGTGGCCGGATCGATGGGCACGCGGGCGTAGCCGATGCTCATGCCGAAGTGCTCGCCGCTGATCGAGCGCCCGGCCTTGGCGGCCGCTTCTTCGATGACCACCCGTCCCGCCGCCGCCTCTTCGGGAGTGCACAGTGACGGCAGCCATCCATCAGACAACCGTCCACAGCGCTCGAGGGCGGCGGGTATCGTGCCGCCCAGCCAGACCTCGAGCGGCTGTTGCACGGGCAGGGGCGCGAGCTTGACCTCGCGCAAGATTGCCGGCGGCGCCGTCGTGGCTCACCGTCTCGCCCGCCCACAAGCGCCGCAACAGCGGCAGCGCCTCGTCGATGAAAGCTCCGCGCTGCTTGGGTTCCACGCCGATCGCCTCACGCTCCGGCGGATAGGTGAGCCCGGGAACGAGGGTGACGAGCAGCCGTCCCCGGCACAGCACGTCCAGGCTCGCGAGCTGCTTGGCGAGCCGCAGCACGTTGCGCCCGGGCAACAGCATGGTGGTTCCGAGCTTCACTCGCGGATTGCTCGCGGCGGCCCAGGCGAGACCGACCACGGGATCGATCACGGGACCGGTGAGCACCTCGGAGAGCCAGAGCGAGTCGAACCCCAGATCGTCCAGCCCCGTGACGAGCTCGGCCAGCGCGTCCGGCGTGGACGAAGCGCCGGCCGCTCCCACTCCGATGCGGATTTTCATGGCCCGATTCTAGCCCGTTTGTGTTGCGAGTGCGCGGCGGTGCCGGATGCTACCGGGTCACGCCCTGTCGGGCCCGAAGGAGCCAGATCAAGCCGATCTCCTGCTCCGTCCAGCCGTGCGTCCTGAGATGAGCGACCCAGGCTTTGACGGTCAGGGCGGGGACGATCTGGTCCTCCGCGTCGACTTCGATCCGGCCAGCACAGCGGGCATCCTTCGGCGTGGTCTGGGGCAGCGGCGAGGGCATGACGGCCATGGTCGGTATCCTTTGTTTTCGGCGGTGACGGCGTCAAAGGCGCGAGCACGTTCGGGACACAGCGGGGACGCGAAGTCCGCCGATCTCTTCCGCGAAGAGGGGTCTAGTATACGCGTCGGCGAAGGGCGGCGGCGGGCTATGATTGGGCGGCTATTGAGGGAACGACCGATGACGGATAGGCGACGCGGACCCCGGAATGCAGGCAAAAAGACCACGGCTCCCTCGCCGACGGGACCCGGAGGCCCCGGTCCGCTGAGTGGCGTCACCGTGCTCGACCTGAGCGGCTACATCGCCGCTCCCTATGGCTGCACCTTGCTGGGGATCTGGGCGCGGCGGTCATCAAGGTCGAGCCGCCCGAAGGTGACAATCTACGCAACTACCCGTCGACCCTCGCCGGGGAGAGCCGGGCCTTCCTCGGCGTCAATCGCCGCAAGCGCGGGATCGTCCTCGACCTGAAGCAATCCGATGCCCTCGCGGTCCTACGGCGGATGGTCGAAGGGGCGGACGTGCTCGTGCACAATTTCCGGCCCGCGGTGCCCGCCCGGCTCGGCATCGACTACGAGCGCATGAAGGCGATCAATCCGCGCCTGATTTACTGCGCGCTCACGGGCTATGGCGACCGGGGCCCGCTCAAGGACCGGGCCGGCTACGACCAGGTCTTGCAGACCATGACGGGGATCTGCGTCGAGCAGGGGAAGCCGGGAGATCCCGCCATCGTGTACGGATCCGCGGTAGATTTCTACGCGGCCTCCATGCTGGCCTTCGCGGTGTCCTCAGCCCTATTCGAGCGGAGCCGCACCGGCGAGGGCCGCCAGGTGAAAGTGTCACTGCTCCGCAGCGCTCTCGGCCATGCAATCCGCCCGTCTCGTGTGGGCGGAGGGCGAGGGGCGCGACGTGGCCCGTGACCTGCGCTCGGGCGGGATCAGCGGGCTCCACCCGACGAAGAGCGGCAGCCTCTACATCTCCGCCAACGCGCCGCATTTCTGGAAGGCCCTGTGCGAGCTGACCGGACTGCCCGAGCTGGCCGCCGATCCGCGTCTGGACACGATGAAGAAGCGCGCCGCACACACGAACGAGATCGTCCAGAAGATCCGGGCCGCTCTCGCCACCCGGACCGCCGTCGAATGGGAGGCGCGTCTCGGCGATCGTGTCCCATGCGCCGCCGCCCGCACCGTGGAGGACATGTTCGATCACCCGCAGGTGGAAGCAGAGGAGATCCTCGCGAGCTTCGAGCACCCGCGCCTCGGACGGTACCGCGCTCTCGCGCGGCCGATTGACATCGGGACCGGTCCTCCGCCTATCACCGCGCCGGCATTCGGAGAGCATTCGCGGGAAATCCTCGCCGGCCTCGGCTACAGCGACGCGGAGATCGACCGATTGTGCAAGGCGGGGGCGGTGGGCGCGCCGGCGAAGGAGACTGGCGTCTGAGCGCGGTGGCCTTCCTGATGCGCAGCAAGCTCTTCGTGCCCGCCTCGCGGCCCGAGCTGTTCGCGAAGGCGCTGGCCGGCGAGGCCGACGCCATCTCCTTCGACCTGGAGGACGCGGTGCAGGAGAGCCGGAAGATCGAGGCGCGAAGCACGCTCCAGGCATTCCTGAAGGAAAGACACGCGTGAACCTCGCGGCAAGGTCATCATCGTGCGAGTGAATGGGCTACGAACGCCGCACTTCGAGGCCGACGTGGCCGCGGTGACCTGGCCGGGCGTGGACATGATCAACCTGCCCAAGCCCGAGTCCGCCGACGCGATTCGGACCGCGGCAACCGTGCTCGCCCGGTACGAGGCGGAGCGCGGGATCACGCGGCCCATCGGCATTCTCGCGAACATCGAGTCGCCCCGAGGCCTGAGGCTCGCCGCCGAGATCGCCACGGCCGATGCGCGAGTGGCCGGGCTGCAGCTCGGTCTCGGCGATCTCTTCGAGCCCTCCGGTATCGACCGGAAGGATGCTCAAGCGGTTCACAGCGTCCAGCTCGCGGTGCGAATCGCGGCCGCGGAGGCTGGGCGGTGGGCGTGCGACACGGTGTACGCGGCGGTCAACGATCCGGAGGGATTCACCCGCGAAGCCGAGGGCGGCGCGCCGGCTCGGCTATGTCGGGAAATCCTGCATCCATCCCACCCAGGTTCCCCTGGCCAACGCGGTGTTCCGCCCGAGCGATGCGGAGATCGCGGCGGCCACGCGCGTGGTCGACGCCGCGCGCGACGCGCAGGTCCGAGGGTGGGCGCGTTCCTCGTGGATGGCCGCATGATAGATCTGCCCTTCATCGAGGCGCGCCGAGGCCATCCTGGCCGCCGCCCGCCGGCTGGGCCTGCCTCTTTCCTGAAGTAAGCGATCGTCCTCAGCGCGACCTGGTCGCGCGCACGAGCAGGAAGGTCGGCCGCCGATGCTCGTCGACGAAGTCAGGGCGCCGACGGAGCGTCTCCTCGTCCGGGACAGGCTCGAGCACGCGCTCCACGGCGAGGCCGGCGTCGATGAGCCCGTTCGGGAGGGTGGCCATGGTGCGGTGGTATTTGCGCACGCCCTCGACGAACCAGTGCTGGTCGCGCCATCCCTCATCGGCATAGCGGTCGAGGGCCCAGTGCGTGCGCTTCCCCTCGCCATCCAGCGCCCAGCCGGTCGCCGGATCGACCGCGGTATAGATCGGATGCTCGGTCGAGTAGACGAGAACGCCGCCGGGGGCCAGCCATCCCGCGATGCGGCGAACGAGGCCCGCATAATCCTCCACGTAGTGGAAGGCGAGTGAGCTGACCACGAGGGTCGAACCGATCGGCAGGGAAGGCCACGCTCTCGAGGGCGTCGCGGAGATAGGTCACGCGCGGATGCGCATGCGTGGCGGCGGCGAGGGCGAGCATGCGCGCCGAGATGTCCACCCCGATCACCTCGGCCGCGCCTTGCTCCGCCAGGTGCGCGGCGAGCTGGCCCATGCCGCAGCCCAGGTCGAGCACGCGCTGTCCCTCGAGTCCCGGGAGAAGCCGCATGAAGTGGGGGTGCTCGGCGGCCTGCGTCCAGCCCGCTCCGAAGCGCTCGAGGCGGGAATAGCCGGCGAAGAATTCGGGGTCGTCGTAGATGTTTTGCGGAGCGCTCATCACCGACGGCCGAGCAGCCGGGCGAGGCAGTCGCGCCAGGACCGCCGCGGCGGCGCGAAGCTGATGCGTCCCGGGCCCGCGTGAATCTCGACGGCCAGCGGCGGAACCGGCGGCCAGCGGATCGTCACCGCCGCCCCACTGGCCACCCGCGCCCGTGCCATACCTCGCGTGTACCCGCGCCCCGGCCGACGGTGTCTGGCCATGCCGCCCGTCGCCGAAGCGCACGGTGGCTGATCCGTCCGCGCCTCTGTCGACGACAAAGACGCGATCGCCGGGCCCGGAGCTTTCGAGAGCTGGCACCTCGCGCCACGGCGAGGCGTCGACGGTCAGGACCAGGCGCGGGCGGGTCTCGAGATAGGCGTCACCGGCGAGCCGGGACTGGTATTCGGCCAGGGAGTCGCCAAGGAAAGCGAGCAGCTCGACGAGCGCGATCCTGGATCGCGCTGGTTGCCGTCGTACCACGGGAGCTCCCGCCGCACGATCGCCTCGAGGTCGCGAACGAGCCGCTTCACGCGATCATCGTCGAGCCCGCGGGCCGCCTCGCTCATCTCCGATGTCTAGAGCGCGCGCACGGCACGGAGGACATCGCCGGGATCCGGGCGAACCTGGAAGTTCCGGCTGACCGGAGAACCAGCGCACCACGCCGTCGCGATCCAGCACGATGGTGGCGGGACGAGGCACGTCCTGTCCCTCCGGCCCTCCGCGCTCGTGCACCAGTCCGAAGCGGCGCGCCACCGCGAGGTCGCGGTCGGCGAGGAATCGATAGCCGAGGCGGAGCCCTTCGGCCACCTTCTGGCTCTGCTCGTTGGGATCAGGCGAGATGGCCACGATCTCCACGCCGCTCTTCTCCGCCTCCGACAGCTGCGCTCCAAGACCTTGGAGCTCGGCCATGCAGAACGGTCACCAGTAGCCCCGGTAGAAGACGATGACCACCGGCTTCCTGCCGCGGTACTCCGCGAGCGACAGCGGCCGGCCCGTGGCATCGGGCAGGGGTGAAGTCGGGCGCTCGCTCGCCCAGGTGAAGAGCGGTGGGCGTGGCCGGCACGCGGGCGGCAACGAAGTTGAACCACGCGCCCGCCACGAGAAGAAGACCGGTGAAGCCGAGGACGAGCCAGGCCGGCCAGCGCCGGCGCTGAGCGCGAGCCACCGCGAGCGCGGCGAGGGCCGTGGCCAGCGCGAAGGCGATCACGTAGCCCTCGGGATGATTCCGGATGATCGCGACCCGGAAGAGAAAGCAGGTAGGCCGCGACGGCCCCGATGGCGACGGCCACGCTGAAGTACGGAGAGCCGGGCCGAGGTGCTCACTCGACGATTCTGCCACGGGCAAGCTCCGCCGGCCACTTGTCGCCCGGCCCCACCACGAGAAATATGAGCGCCCCCGAGGAAGTGTTTGGTATCAAGGAGGGAGATGACCACCGCGCTCGCCGCCAAGCCGCCTGACCGCTGACCCGAAGGCCGTCGTGTCTGCCGCCGAGATGGGCGCCCGCCAGCGGGAGATCTCCGTTTCCGAGTTCTTCACCAAGAACCGCCACCTCCTCGGCTTCGACAATCCGCGAAAGGCGCTTCTCACCTGCGTCAAGGAGGCGGTGGACAACGCGCTCGACGCGGCCGAGGAGGCGGGCATCCTGCCCGACGTCGTCGTGACGCTGGAGGTCGCGCCGAGCGACGGGACGCCGCGCCACCGCCGGCCAGCCAGGCCACGCGCTTCCGGGTCACCGTCATCGACAACGGGCCCGGCATCGTCCGCCAGCAGATTCCGCCGATCTTCGCCAAGCTGCTCTACGGCTCGAAGTTCCACCGGCTGCGCATGAGCCGCGGGCAGCAGGGCATCGGTATCTCCGCGGCCGGGCATGTACGCCCAGCTCACCACCGGCAAGCCGGTGCAGATCACCTCGCGCACCGGGCGCGCGGGCGGCCGCCCACTACTTCGAGGTCCAGATCGACACCAAGAAGAACGAGCCGCGGATCTTCGAGAGCAAGAAGATCGACTGGGAGCATCCGCGGGGCACCCAGGTGACGCTGGAGATCGAGGGGCGCTACCAGAAGGGCCGCGCCTCGGTGGACGAGTTTCTCGAGCAGGTGGCCATCGCCAATCCGCACGTGAAGCTCGTCTACCACGACGCCGGAAGGCGAGAGCCGGGAGTATCCGCGGACGATCGAGGAGCTGCCGCCGCAGCCGCGCGAGATCAAGCCGCATCCCTACGGCATCGAGTTCGGCGTTCTCCTCCGGATGCTCCACGACACCAAGAGCCACTCGCTCGCGGGATTCCTCGCCGGCGACTTCAGCCGCGTCTCCTCCGCCGTCGCCCAGGAGATCTGCCAGACCGCCAAGCTGTCGCCGGACGCGCGGCCGCGCAACGTTCACGGCACCGACGCCGAGGCGCTCTACAAGGCCATCCAGGCGACCAAGATCATGGCGCCGCCGTCGAACTGCATCTCGCCCATCGGCGAGAAGGCGATCCTCCACGGCCTGTACAAGCAGATCAAGGGCGAGTTCTACACGGCGGTGACCCGGCCGCCGTCCGTGTACCGCGGCAATCCGTTCATCATCGAGGCGGGCCTGGCTTTCGGAAAGGCACCGGACCAGGCGGCCGCCGCCCCGGACGGCGCCCGCCGGTCCCGCTCGCCGAGGGCGAGGCAGCTCGACGGACGACGACGAGCTGGCCCGCGTCATTCGCTACGCCAACCGCGTGCCGCTGCTCTACCAGCAGTCGGCCTGCGCCACCTTCAAGGCCGCGCTGGAGACCGCGTGGCGGAACTACGGCGTGACCCAGTCCCGGGGCGCGCTTCCGGCCGGGCCCATGGTGATCTTCGTCCACATGGCCTCGGTGTGGGTGCCGTTCACCAGCGAGTCCAAGGAAGCGATCGCCGACTACGACGAGATCCGCAAGGAGATCAAGCTCGCGCTGCAGGAGTGCGGGCGCCGGCTCGGGCATGTTCCTGCGCCGGCGCGAGCGCGCCAAGAGCGAGTTCCGCCGGCGCAACATCTTCGAGCTGTACATCGAGGAGGTCGTCGAGGCCTGCGCCCGGCTGAAGGGCGGCAAGCTGCCGAAGGAGAAGCTCAAGGCCCAGCTCCAGAAGATCGCCGCTGAAGCGCACCGGCGGCACCCGAGACCGACGAGATCCTGGGCCACGACGAGCGGACCGGAGGGCCTGCCCCACTCGATCATCGTCACTCCCGACGGTCCCGAAGGGGAGGCGCCGGTGTTGCCGGGCGCCGCACCCGCCGAGCTGCGCCGCCGGACGAGGCGCCCGAGCGGAGGCTGCCGAGCCCGCGGCGCGGCGAGGGCAAGGCGGCGCAGGCCGGCCAAAGCCAGGGCGGTCAAGGCCAAGCCGGTCAAGGCCAAGACACAGACGGCCAAGGGCAAGGCCACGGCCAGAGCGGCCAGGCCCAAGGCGAAGACCGCGCAACGCAGGACGAAGGCGCCCGAAGCGCAAGAAGAGATAGAGAACGCCATGGCCAATGCCGAAGGCCAAGAAGCCCGGACCGGTCGAGAAGAAGCTCATCAGCGTGGCCGACGCGGTGATCACGGCGGCCGAGCGGAGCAAGGATCCCACCCTGGCCATCCCCGTGCGCAGCCTCGCCAACATCAACTTCAACGAGAAGCGCGGCATCATCGAGATGGGCCGGCGGAAGCAGGCGCGCACCTTCTTCAACGTGGCCATGGCGAAGAAGTTCATGCAGACGGTGCTCGTGGCCGACGCCCTCAGCGAGCTCCAGCGGGCCGATCTCACCACCTCGCTGCGCGAGATCTACTACCGCACCAAGCACACCATGAAGGGCTCGCACGAGAACACCTTCGACAACCAGAACGAATCCGATCCGCTCATCGAGGATCTCGAGGTCATCGCTGGCCGCCCTGCGCGAGGAGCTCCACGTGCGCGCGGAGAACGCGGGCAGCATCGTGGGGCCCGTGGTGTTCGGCGACGACGGCGACCGGGTGGACTGCGCGCGCCTGGGCAAGGGTGGCTACTCGGTGCCTTCCATCGTGGAGCCCGAATACATCGAGATCCGGCGCTGCACGGCGGACTTCGTCCTGCTCGTCGAGAAGGGCACACAGTGGAACCGCCTCTCGGAGGACAAGTTCTGGCGCCGCTACAACTGCGTCCTCCTCACCGGCAACGGCCAGCCGCCTCGCGGCGTGCGGCGCCTCGCCCGTCGTCTCCACGAGGAATACAAGCTGCCCGTGTACGTCCTCGTCGACAACGATCCGTGGGGCTACTACATCTACTCGGTGGTCAAGCAGGGCTCGATCAACCTCGCCTTCGAGAGCGAGCGCATGGCCATACCCAAGGCCAAGTTCATCGGGCTGTCCAGCGCCGACCCCGACCGCTACGGCCTTCCGCGCAACGTGGGCATCAAGCTCAACGACAAGGACATCGGCCGGGCCAAGGAGCTCGCGAAGTATCGCTGGTTCCAGAAGAAGCCGTGGCAGGAGGAGATCAAGCGGATGCTCGGGAGCGGCCTCAAGTACGAGCTCGACGCGCTGGCCAACAAGGACTTCCAGCTACCTGACCAAGACCTACCTGCCGAGGAAGCTCAAAGAGCAGGACTGGCTGGACTAGCCCTCGGGCACGCCCGTCGAGTCCGCTATCCGCCGCGGATCACCGGCCCGCACGCCAGGCGAGTGCCGCTGTTCCCGGCCGGATCGGTGCGCAGATCATCCGGTCCTTCATGTACGACCAGGCTGGTCCCCGTGCCCTCGAAGAGGGACGCCGGCCCTTCCCTGAGATTCACTCGCGAATTGGTCACCTCGAGATGGCCCTGGCCCGTCTCGTCCACGGTGATGTTGGGCAGATCGCCCGCGTGAGGACCCTTCGGATTCGCTGAGCCGTGCTCGGCCTTGGTGGGATTGAAGTGCGGCCCCGCGGAGTCGAACGTCGGCGGCTCGCAGCGCGCGGCCGCGTGGATGTGAACCCCCTTGATCCCCGGGGCAAGCCCTTGACGTCGAGCAGGATCCGCACCCCGTCGTCCTGCTCCAGGAACACCGCGCTCCCCACGATGTGCCCGGTGGAATCCTCGAGGTTCGCGCCGGCCGAGGGAGGCGGCAAGGTCACTCCGGGAATATAGGGCAGGCTGCACGAGGTCACGGCGAGCGTGAGGACGATGATCCACGCCGCCGAGGCCGTCCTGGGCACTCAGGCGCGCTTCGCGAGTCCCCGCGCCGAAGCCGGTTAGCCGGCCGCGGGGAGCGGGTGATGACAGGGTCATGGGCCTACCTCCGGCGCCAGTCTGCCACGCGGCCTGCCCGTGACCAAGCTCTGAGCGAGAACTTCCCCTTGACCGTGCCGTCGGCCATGTTGTACCAAGCAGGCACCGAGCACGAGGAACTGCCCCGCCCGTGGTACCCGGGCCAACCAGAGGAGAGCGCAATGACGCACAAACTCCTTCGATTGTTCACTCTGTTCGCGACACTGGGCCTCGCCGCGGTGGCCACCGCTGCCGCCCAGGAGTGCAGTGGCACCATCACCGCCGACGAGGCGATGAAGGCGGAGCTGGCGCGCTACGCCGCCCAGACCACCAACGACTTCGCGGCCATGGACAAGCTGTTCGGCAACGACCTCACGTACAACCACTCCTCGGCGGCCAGCGACGACAAGGCCAAGTACATCGACGCCATGCGCTCCGGCCGCACGAAGTACCGGAAGATGACTCCGAATGGCGACGTGAAGACGCGCACGTATGGCTGCATCGGCATCATCACGGGTACCGCCGTGTACGAAGTGACGTCGGGTGGTCAGGATCGCACCGTGCCCCTGCGCTTCACGGCCATCTGGGCGAAGCGGCCCTCCGGAGTCGAGTTCGTGTCGTGGCAGTCCACGGGCATTCCCAAATAGGAGGAGCCGTCTAGGCAAGCCGAGGGCGATCGCCCTCCACGATGATTCGCCAGAGCACGCGGCTCTGGCTGCGGTCGTAGTCGCCGTGGGCCCGATGCATGGTGGCCCGGTCGTCGATGACCAGCACGTCGCCCTTCCGCCAGACGTGGTGATAGACGATATCCGGCCGGATCATCCGGTCGAGCAGCGCGCTCATGTAGGCGCGGCTCGCCTCGGGCGTCATGCCGCTGATGTGGGCGGCCTTGGAGATGTGGAAGTACACCGCCCTCGATCCGTGCACGGGATGGGTGCGCACCATCGGATGCTCGATGGGCCGGCCGTACTTCGCCTGATCTTCCTCGCGGGTGTCCACGTGTCCGTCCAGCCCGTTGAAGGTGGTCAGCGATTCGAGGCGCCGGCGCTCTTCCTCGGGCAAGCGCGAGATAGGCCGCGCGCATGCTCGCCACGCTGGTGCCGCCGCCCTCCGACGGAATCTCGACCCCGTACAGGATGGTGGCGGCGGGCGGACACTCGCGGTTGGTGTGGTCGGTGTGCCACATCTCGGCGGGCTGCTGGCCGTTGCGATGCCAGATCAGCCCGATGAGCGGAAAGTCCGGCATGTTGTGCTGTGAATAGTGCTGCTCCATCGGCGGCCCGAACGCCGACGCGGCGGCGAGGTACTGGGCAGGGGTGAGGGACTGGCCGCGAAACACGAGAGCCAGATGATCGGCGAGGGCGCGGGAGAGCTCGTGGCGGGTCGGCTCGTCGATCGGCGCGGCCAGATCGACCCCGGCCACCTCGGCGCCGAGCGAGGGATGAAGCGGGGTGATCCGGAGATTCGTCATGACGCGTCCTCCATGCGAAGTCACATCGGCCAGCGTGGCCCCGAAGGTACCGCAGATCGCGAGCGTGTGGAAGCGCCGGGAGCTGACGGAGTCGGTCTCCGGCTCGCCGCCGCGGGTCGCGCGGTCGGCCTCGCCGTCTATCCAGGCTGAGAGCAGCCCTGGGGCTTGAAGACGCGCTCGGTCGACGCGGGGAACTTGAGCAGCTTCTCCGCGGGCCGGCGAGGGCGCGGCACGAATTCGCCGCCGCAGTTGGGGCATCGCCCGCCCAGCACCCCTTCGGCGCACGACCGACAGAACGTGCATTCGAAGGAGCACACCACGGCCTCCGTCGAATCGGGCGGCAGGTCGCGATCACAGCATTCGCAGCTCGGGCGCAGCTGGAGCATCAGTCGTTCTCCTTGAAAGTCACCATTCGCAACCAGTTTCGCAGTGGCGGCCCCGATCGCGCAAGGTCGTGTAGAGTCGAGCCCGCATGTCCGATCCATCGACACCTCCGGCGCCGCACGGGCGGCTCGGCGCGTTCCGGCATCGGGACTTCCGGCTCTTCTGGAGCGGGCAGCTCGTGTCCCTCATCGGCACGTGGATGCAGAGCGTGGGGCAGTCGTGGCTCGTGCTGGAGCTGACGGGATCGCCGTTCCAGCTCGGGCTCGTGAACACCCTCCAGTTCGCGCCCATCCTGCTCCTTCGCCGGTGGGGGCGCCCTCAGCGACCGGCTCGGCAAGCGCCGCATCCTCCTCGTGACCCAGGCCGCCATGATGGTGCAGGCCCTCGTGCTCGCGCTCTCGTCCGCAGCGGCCACGTTCGCTACTGGCACGTGGCCGTGCTCGCCGTGATCTACGGCGTCGGGCGCGCCATCGACATCCCGGCCCGCCAGTCCTTCCTCACCGATCTCGTGGGCAGGCCCGACCTGCCCAACGCCGGTGGCCCTCAACTCCGTGGTGTTCAACGGCGCGCGCATCGTGGGGCCGGGAGTGGCCGGCCTGCTCATCGCGCGCGTCGATGTGGCCGCCGCCTTCTTCCTGAACGCGGCGAGCTTCGTGGCCGTGCTCGCCGCGCTCGCCGCCATTCGCACCGAGGGCCATCCCGATCCCGCGGGGCGGCTCGGCATCCGTCAGGGGCTGGTCGGCGCGGTCAAGTACGCGCTGGAGACGCCGCCGGTAGGCTTCACCCCTTGCCCTGCTGATGGCGGTCAGCCTGCTCACCCTCAACTTCAACGTGGTGGTGCCGCTGATCGCGCGCGATGTTCTCCACGAGGGCGCCCAGGGATTCGGCCTCCTCATGTCGGCGCTGGGGGCGGGGCCATCGTGGGAGCGGGCGGCCTCGCCTTGCTGCGGCGCGATCGCCCGCCGCTGTCTCTGCTCGCCGGCTCGGCCGCCGTGCTCTCCGCCGGCGTCGCTCTCCTCGCGCTCGTGAGCCACTTCGCCCTGGCCGTGGCTCTCCTCGCCGTGCTCGGGTGCCTGCAGATCTACTTCTCCACGAGCTGCAACACGACGCTCCAGCTCATCACGCCCCACGCCCTGCGCGGCCGGGTGATGGGGCTCTACGCCCTCGCCTTCGCGGGCATGACCCCGTTCGGCTCGCTCCTCGTGGGCACCATCGCCGAGCACCTGGGCGTGCGCACCGCCTGCGCCATCGGAGGCACCACGGGCTACTGGCCGTGGGCGTGCTCGCCTTCGTGGCGCTTCGCCGCCCTCGGTAAGACGCTCACTGGGCGAGGGCCATGCTCCGGCGGCGGACCACGTCCGGATACCAGTTGCTGAACCAGACCGCTCCCACGAAGGCCGCCACGGACGCGACGATGTCGATCCAGAGCGGCACCGCGGGCAGCCATTCGGCCGCGGCGTCGGCGGCCACGAGCACCGCGAACGCTCCCGCCCAGATACTGCTGATGATGACGTTGGTGGTGAAGAACACCGGCATGGCCCAGATGTGCTCGGGCACCCGCTCGCGCGCGTACTGGAGGGTGAAGGGCTGACCGATGGCCAGCGAGACGAGAACGATGGCGAGGAGGCCCGCGTCGACGGCGAGGCGGACGGTGGCTACCGACCAGGTCGGCGCGCCGAGCCATGTATACCCGCAGAGCAGTCCGAAGAGCGCGAGGCTGCCCACCTCGAGGATCTTTACCGCCTCCCCGCGCCGTCGCATGAAGGCACAGAGGAGCAGGGAGGCCACGAGGGCGCCGACCAGGCCGGCCATCGGCGAGCGGAGCCGCATCAGCACGAAGAAGACGGCGAACGGGGAAAGACTCAGCAGGATGCTCATGACGAGCGCCTCCGTCGGCGAGGGAGGCGACGCTCCGGCGCGGGAGCTCCCGCGCGGGCTCCCGCGGCGAGGAGCCGCATCGCCTCCCGGTGAATGGTTCGAACGTCCGGCTTGCCCGCCAGCTTGCCGGCCAGGTGCAGCACGATCAGGCCGTGCATGGTCGCCCAGAACACGTAGCCGAGGAGCTTCGGATCCCCGTGAAGATCCCGGCCTCCACCAGCTTCTCGAGCGAGGCGCTCATGAGATGCCGCGCGTGGGCCGTCGCGCGGACCAGGGCCGGATAGCGGTCGGGATGAGGCTGGGAGAGATCGAACATCAGGCGATAGGCTTCGGGCTCGCTCAGCGCGAAGCGGAGATAGGCCTCGCCCACCGCCCGACCCTGCGCGCCCAGGTCGCCGCGTGCCTTCTCTCCCGCGCGCTCCAGGGCCGCCGCGAAGCGCTCGAAGGCGGCGGTGCGCACCGCGGCGAGGATGTCGTCCCTTGTTGCGGAAGTACCGGTAGGGCGTCATGGGGCTGCAGCCGAGGGCGTCCGCGAGCTGGCGCATGCTCACGCCGTCGCGCCCCTCGGCGGCGAAGCGATGCTGGGCCACCTCGCAGAGCCGGGTCCGGAACGCGTCGACCTCGGCGGCCGACAGGTTCTTGGGCATGCCGCGCTCAGGCGTCCGGCGGCAGGGCCGCGGAAACTCGCGCACGAACTTGAAGAAGCGCGCGAGATGCCGGTCGGAGGCCACGAGCACCTTCGGCCGGAAGCGGATGGTGTCGAGCACGGGCGCGTCCTCGGCGATGAGCCGCTGCACGAAGCCGCGCAGGCCTTCGAGCTTGGCCGCGGCGCCCTCGCGACCGGTGCCCGTGTCGCGCACGCCGTACACGTAGAAGCCCATGGTGCGGCCGTGGGCGATGGGCATGCCCGTGAACAGCATGAAGAGCTCCTCGTCGCCGATGGTCAGGTGCTGCGAGAACGTGTTGACGGCGGTGATGAGCCCGTGCTGCACGAAGGACGGCGCCTCGATCCGGTATTCCATGTGGTACTCGCCCACCGTCACCGCGTCGGGATCCACCGCGGACAGGCCGTGGAGGGTGCGGAGGTGCTGGAAGTCGACCCCGTTCGACACGGCCACCCACGGATCGACGCCGCGAGTCCCCGGAGATGCGCCTGACAAACCAACTCGCTCTCCTTCGCGCCGGGAATGCCCGGCACCGGGAACAGGGAGCTCCTCACCGTTGAAGGCCCAGATGAGGCCCCACGCTTCCGCGCTCGGATAGGTCGAGATGCGGGCTCCCGGCGGGATCTTGTCGCCCGCCGGTATGTCCACGCAGCGCCCCGCGCAGTCGAAGCGCCAGTGGTGATAGGCGCAGCGGATCTGCCCGTCGACCACCTGGCCCACCGACAGATCGGCGCCCAGGTGAGGGCAGAAGGCGCTCTGCACCAGGGCCTGGCCGCTCGCGTCCCGGTAGAGGATGACGCGGGTGCCCAGGAAGTCCCGGCCCATGACCTGCCCGCTCCCCACCTCGCTGGCCAGGGCGAGGGGAACCAGGACTGATGGAAGCCGGCCGCCGTCTCGTCGTGCTGCTTCGCCAGGGTCTCGGTCGCGCTCATCGGCGCCTCCTTCGTCTCGCCCACGGTTGATCCTGCCTCAGGTAGTGGACACCGTACATTTACAGTGTAAACACGTCAAGTGATATTTTCGCCGATCCGGACGGGCTTTCCCCTAGGCGGTGGCGGCGGGGGGACGGGGCGGGGTGACTGACGGTGACTTCGCGGGCACGGACCGGAAGAGAACGGCCACGTCCACGTCGGGGTGAAGGAGCATCATCTCCTCCGACGGTCTCACGGAACTCTCGCGCAGAACGCGAGCGCGAGCGAGCCACGGCGCCGCGCGGCGACGAAGAACGGTGAGGGCCAGCGTGGAGGTGTGAGGGCGCGGGATCTCCTGGACCTGGGTGGAACCGGTCACCTCAGGGTCAGCCGTTGTAGGAGCGGCGGCCGCGATCACGCAGCCAGATCCGCACCGAGGTGGCGCTTGCGCTCGGGCTCGGGCCAGTCGCGGAAGCCCGTCCGCTTGTGCGCGATCTGCCGGTTGTTGACGAACTGCATCTGGCCCGCCTCGAAATGGAAGTCCATGCGGAGCTCCGGCCGGTCCATGGTGCGGTCCAGCTCGTCCAGCGAGGCCTCGCCCTCCGCGTCGAGCGGCACCCCGGCCAGCGCCTGGCCATTGCGGACCTGGAAGCGTGACAGCCGGCCGTGCAGCCGGTCTGCCTCGACCTCGAAGATCGGATGATGCGTGACCATGATGTCGCCGGGGGCATGCTCGCGCTGCCGGTCGAAGTAGAAGGGCTGGTACAGGCGAGAGAGAAGCTCGGGCCGCCGCCGCAGGATCTCGTTGTGCGCCGCGAGGAGGCTGACGAGGCGACTCACTCCGCCTTCCATGGCCGGATGCAGGCACAGTAGCCCGACGTACTCGGGCGGGCACAGGTTGTAGCTGTTGTCGGTGTGAAAGCTCTGCTCGGCATTGGTGATGTCGGGCGCACGCCGTTGCCGGGCGGCCGGCCGGTGTCCCGCACGTCGTAGACCATGGTGCCGTCCCACTTCTGGGCCACCGGGCGGGCGAGGAGCGAGGAGAGGAGCCAGAACAGGGCCACCGCCTCCGCGCGCTCGATCCTTTCGAGAGGCAGCCGGTCCACGATGGCGAAGCCGGGGCCGAGCGCGAGCGAGTCGCGGATGCCCGCCATGGCGCGACGGCAATGCGCGGAGATCGAAATCGGCGGGATCGAGCGCCAGCACGGGCAGGGGATCGGCGCGAAGCTCCGCGGCCACGGCCAGGAGCTCGGCGATGCACTCCTCGCTGAGGCGCGCCCAACCATCTCCAGGGGCCAGGGTCGCGCGCGTCCACGCAATCGGCCCGCCGATCTCCCGGTCGATCATCACAATCGCCATCGCGACCTCCTTCGTGGCTTGCCCCTGCGCTCGGTCCGCACACTCTACAGCATCGGCAGGCGGTTGTGCTCGGGCGGCTTCGCGCACGTGCGGGCCAGCCCGGCCCTCACTTCGCGCGGCCGCCATGTCCCATCGTGCTAGATTTGCCGGCGTGCGGCCTCAGTTGCAGGAGATCGAGGGAGGGATCCCGTCGTGAGTAGGCACTCCATGGCGATTCTCGTCACGGTCGGCTTCAGCGCGGTCGGCGTGATCGGCGACTACTTCCTGAAGCTCGCGAGCCAGCAGGGAGGCCGCTACGGAGCGTGTCGTTCTACGTGGGCTTCGTCGTCTATGCCTCGACGGCCTTCGGCTGGGTCTTCGTGATGAAGCACCTCAAGCTGTCCACCGTCGGCGTGGTGTATTCGGTGTCGATGATCGTTCTGCTGACGGCGATCGGCTGGGTCTGGTTCGGAGAGTCGCTGGGTCCGAGAGAGGTCGCCGGCCTGATCCTGGCGATCGCCTCGCTCTATCTCTTGATGCGATTCGCCTGACGCCTCGCGATCGAACCGGCCACTGCCCAAGGCACGGGCCCCTGGGCGGCGCCGGCTGCCGTTGCGCCTACGCGACCCGGCGCCGCAGAGCGACGCCCGCCGCTCCGATCATCCCGACCACCATCAGCACCAGACTCGAGGGCGCGGGGACGCGCGATCAGTCCTCGAATCTCTCCGGCCGGATGGTCGCCGGTGTGCGCGTTGATATAGAGATTCCCTGAGAAGAGATTACCGAGCTCCGCGGCGAGCGTCGTGCCGTTGCCCTCACGGTACCAATGAGTATCCCGCCACGACACCAATGGGTGCCTTGCTAACCATCCCTCAGGGGCAACCCAGTCGATGTCCAACCGGTAACCGATTCGAAAATCAGCAGGAGCCCGATGCCGATCAGCAGAGCCCGGACTGCGCGATGCAAGCGGTGCTCGGCAATGCGGGCCAGTCAGCGGGCGGCCAGTGCTGCCCCAGCCCCATGCCACCGATCATCATCGCCAGTGCAACGGGGGCGAGGGCGAGGTCCGGGCCCCGCCCGGCCAGGAGCACCCGCGCCGGTGGCGGCCGCCAGGACGGTCAACACGCTCACGGCCACAGCACCAGCGAGATTGCCCTCAGCAGACGTGGTAGCGGAAGTAGCCAACGAGGACAGGTCGGAACCTGGCGCCGCCAAGGGCCCAAGCAGCTCCTCTTCCGGAGCACACCGACGCCGGCGCCGGCGATCGCCCACAAAGAAATGATTGTGGATGCTGAGTCTGACAGCGTCGGTGAACATAATCTCCCATCCTCAGACGCCGGCCGCCCCAGAAGCCGCTGCCACAGCGGGCGCCACGTGCACGTCCACGGCCGCTCGCCCCTACCCGAGGAGCGCACCGGCTGAACCGCAAACCAGTTTGAAGTCGCCGGCGATGCGCGCGAGCGCTTGGGCCGCTTAGGGACGGGCAGCTGACTTGCGACGCCTCATCAGGCCGAAGCCAAGGAGTGCAGAGCCGAGTAGAACCAGGCTGGCCGGCTCCGGCACCGGAACCAGGAAGGCGCGGAGGAAGTCCCGCTCTTCACCGCCTGGGAACGTCGTGGTGTGGATGTTGAAATAGGTCTCTCCGTTCTGGATGCCCGCGATCAGCGCCGCCTCGGCCTGTGGGATACCGCCCTGCAACGCGACAAAGCCCGTGATCGGGGTGGTGTTGTAGATCAACGACTGTGTGAGATCAAAGACGGCGGAGGAGTAGGTCCCGGAGGTCACTCCCAAAGGGAACCCAGGAAACGCAGGAACCGTAGTGGCGACTCCGACGTTCACACCGGCCAAAAGGGAGAAGCCAGGCAGCAATGGATGTGCGCCATGACGTCGTTCGACGTCAAGCCGCTGAACGTCGCGTTGATCTGTATCGTTTGGGCCGTCGGATCCAGGATTACCGTAGCGAGGCCCGTCGCGGGCGAACCGGTGGGAGGAACCTCATTTGCTTGAGTGAGATTGGCCACGAACGTCATCGGTATCGCATGGGCGGCAGGCGCCTGCAGCATCAGGGCTCCCATCAGGACCAACGCGGGTGACAGATACCTCATTTCAGCCCCCTTATGTTGACCGCGTGAGTGATGCGAGCGACGCGAGCGAGTCCTTGAGTCTTCTGCAGACGGCCAAACCAATAGCACGCGACGCAGGTTCCTCTGTGAAGTTTTCATCGATGTCGCGAGCATGGGTGACGTCGCACGAAGCAGCTGTAAAGGTCGCCGACGCCGAAGCGAGTAACTTCTTCCTCTATGAGTCAGGCCCCGGCAGTCAGCACGTCACTATGGACATCGCTCCGGCATTAAATTACCGTCATTGCGCTAGGTGTACCGGTGGCCTATCTTGATGGCGCCGAGGAGGTGGATGCATGAAAGAGAGCGATGGGAACCGACGTCCCGTAGTGGGCGACCTGTCCGAGGCTCAGCAGCGGCTGGACGCGCTGGAGCGGGTGGCCGCCGCGCAGGAGCTCGAGCACGCGAGGCTCCGCGAGCGCCTGGAGCTCTTCCGCCAGCTCGTCGAGAACAGCCAGGGCCTGGTGTGCAGCCACGACCTGGAGGGCAATCTCCTCGTACGTGAGCCCCGCCTCCGCGATGGAGCTCGGCTACGCGCCGGACGACGGCGTGGGCCGGAACCTCCGCGAGTTCCTCGCCCCGTCGGTGCGCCCGTTCTTCGATGGCTATCTCGGCGCGCATACGTCGAGAAGGAGGCGGACCGCGGCCTGCTCCGCCTGGTGAACCGCAGCGGCGAGGAACGGCTGTGGGCGTATCGCAACGTGCTCGTCCGCCTTCCCGACCGGGAGCCCTATGTGATCGGCCACGCGGTGGACATCACGGATCGCGTGCATCTGGAGGCGCTGCTGCGGGACAACGAGGAGCGCTATCGCACCGCCACCGATGGCCTCGAGGAAGGAGTGCTCTTCAAGAGCGCGGCCGGCGCCATCTCCGGCTGGAACTCGAGCGCCCAGCGAATTCTCGGGTCGGCCCTCGAGCACCTGGGCGCCGGCGCGATCAAGGAAGATGGCTCCCCGTTCGCTCCTCGAGGAGCAGCCGGACGCGCTCGCCCCTTCGCACCGGGCCGCCGTCGCCCCGCGTGGTCATGGGAATCTCACGTGACGGAGGCGAGCCCGTCTGGATCTCAGTGCGGGCCCACCCGCTGATCCGCTCCAACGAAAGCGGCCCTACGGGTGGCCATGTCGTTCGTGGACGTCACGGAGCGGCGGCATCACCGGCCGACGCTGAGCGGCGTGCTCTTGATCTGCCTGTACTGCAAGAAGATCCGCGACGCGGAAGGGCTGTGGCGGCCGGTGGAGATCTACGTCAGCGACCGCTCCGAGGCCGAGTTCAGCCACGGCGTCTGTTCGGAGTGCATGCCGCGACTGCGCCAGGAGTTCCGCCTCTCGGACTAGAACCGCCCCGCGTTCCGCTACCGCGCCGGCTCGGCGATGAAGACCGGGATCTTCCGGGTGGTCTTCTTCTGGTACTCTGCGTACGGCGGAAAGGCCGCCACCGCCGCGGCCCACAGCCGTGCCCGCTCCGCTTCGTCCTTGACCTCGCGCACCCGCATCGGCTGGACCACCGTATGATCGCGAATCTCCACGGCCGGCTGCGCGCGCAGGTTGTGGACCCAGACCGGGTCGGTGGGAGCCCCGCCCTGCGACCCGATGAGGACGTAGTTCCCCCGTCCTTGACGCGCATGAGCGGGGTCTTCCGGATCGCGCCCGTCTTGTTGCCGGTATTGGTCACGATGATCACCGGCAACCCCGTGTCGCGAAGCGTGGTGCCCTTGGTCCCGCCGCTGCTCTCGTAGAGCTCGACCTGTTCACGCACCCAATCCCGGGGGCTGGGAATGTACTGTGCCATGGGACTCTCCTCGATGTGGGGAAGCGCAAGTGCCGCCTGTATTGTTTTCCAGACTACGCCATGACACAAGCCGGAAAGCGAAGCCGGACTGGTTGACGCGCTGCGCTCCGGTCGGGACGGGCGGCCCAGGAGTCCATGGCAGACGAACCATGCCGCGAGTAGAATCCCCGGCACCGGCCGGCACTGGCGTGAGGGCAGCAGCAAACCGACATTCCAGGAGGGCGTCATGAAGGATGGGCTCCGGTTCGTCGACTGCGACATGCACATCATGGAACCGCCGGACCTCTTCGAGAAGTACCTGGAGCCCAGGTTCAAGAGCCGCGTGAGCCTGCCCATCGGCGCCGACGGGCGCCCGCAGCGCGGCACCATCGTCATCGACGGCCTGCCCACCACCATGGACGCCGAGCTTCAGCAGTATCGCAAGCGGAAGGCGCCCGGCGGCACCAACAGCACCCAGCCCCTCTCGGGATCGCGGCTCGGCCGACACGGGCCGCCTCGATTTCGCCATCGAGCGCAAGTACGACGCGGTGGCGCAGCTCATGGGCATGGGCATCGAGGGCGTGGACATCGCCGTCCTCTATCCGACCAGCGGGCCTGAGCCTCCTCGCCCGCGACAACATGGATCCGCATCTCTCCCTCGCGCTCTGCCAGGCCTACAACAACTGGATCCACGAGTTCTGCCAGCACAGTCCCGACCAGCTCAAGTTCGTGGCCATGCTGCCCCCGCACGACGTGCAACCTCGCCTGCCGCGAGCTGCTCCGCTGCGTGCAGGAGATGGGCGCGGTCGGATCGTTCATGCGTCCCAACCTGGTGAACGGCCACTACTGGCACTCCAACTACTGGGACCCGCTCTACAGCCTGCACGAGAGCCTGGACGTCACGTGGGGATTCCACGAGGGCACGGGCGCGTGGTACTCGCACATGAACGTGCTGTACGGGGAGAACCGCTTCTACCGCCACGTGGCCAGCCACTGGATCGAGATGCAGCAGGCCCTCATCGCCATGATCGTGGGCGGCGTCTTCGAGTTCCATCCCCGGCTGCGCGTGGGCTTCCTCGAAGCGCAGAACTCCTGGGTGCCCGGCCTGCTCTCCCGCATCGAATGGGACTATCCCCAGTACCGCGACACCCACGCGCCGTACCTGACCCTGACGCCCAAGGAGTACTTCCGCCGCAACTGCTGGGCGGCGGTGGAGGGAGCGAGCCGGAGATCGAAGCGACGGCCGGTCTCATCGGGGCGGATCGCATGTGCGTCTCGACCGACTACCCGCACTTCGACTCCAACTTCCCCAACGTGTCGAACAATCTGCTGCGGACCGTGTCGCGGAAGACGGCCGCCCAGATCCTGCTGGGCGGCGCGGGCCTCTACGGGTTCACGGAGGCCGATTTCGCGAAGGCGGATGCCGCGGCGGCCAGGCACGCGCCGGCCGGGGTGCCGGTCACCGTCTGAGGGTGGCCAGAGCCCAGACAAATCCTTGACGAGGCCCGTGTCGCCGGGGCAGGATCGCCGCAGGAGCCTGAACCGCCGCAGGAACCTGAGCTGAACAGGAGCGGTTTCGACTTTAGGGCGGGCGGCCCGACGGGGCGGAGGTCTTCAAGGCGGCATGGAAGCCCGCTGCACAGCGCGCCCTGACGCGAACCGCGTCAATGTTTCCCTAGGTGACACCCAGGTTGTACAAATGTCCTACCAATAGGGAGAACGTATGGCAAAGCCCGCACTGACGCAGGCCACCCGTCGTGATTTCCTGAAACTCGCCGCCGCCGGCTCCGCAGGGGTTGCGGCGGGTCCCTTCATCTCCCGCCACGCCCAGGCCAAGCCGGTCCAGATCACGTTCGCCCGCGAGAGCTCCTATGTAAAGAACTTCGACGTGCACTTCCAGAACGTGATGGCGCCTGCCTACGAAAAGGCCACGGGCATCAAGATCGAGTACCAGATCCAGGCCGCGGGGGCAGCGCGGTGCCCCAGCTCGTCTCCATGGTCGAGAACAAGAACGGCGCCGACCTGGCCTGGGTCCAGCAGGAGTGGCTCTACCGCGACGCCTTGGTCGACGTGACCGACATCGCGGAGGAAGTCGGCAAGCAGCAGGGCGGCTGGTACGACGAGATCAAGCGTCTGTCCATCGACAAGGGCAAGTGGAAGTCCGTGCCGCAGGCCAACATCGGCCAGCTGATGAACTACCGGAGGGACTGGTTCGACGAGGTCGGGGTCAAGACAATTCCCGAGACCTGGGACGAGTTCCTGGAAGCCGGGATCAAGCTCAAGGCCAAGGGCCATCCGTTCGGCATGTCCATGGGGCACGGCTTCGCCGACAACTACTCCTGGCTCTACCCGCTCCTGTGGTCCTACGGCGTGACGGTCATGGACAAGGACGGCAAGAAGGTCGCGCTGGACACGCAGCGAGACCGCGAAGGCGGTGGAGTACGTGAAGAGGCTCTACAAGGAAGCCTGCATCGAGGACTGCATCGGGTGGCTGGACCCGGCACAACAACAAGGCCTTCCTGACCAGCCAGATCTCGTGCACCAACAACGCCTACAGCATCATGGTGTCGGCCAAGCGCGACCTGCCCGAGATGGGCAAGGTGATCGAGCACGGCCTCAATCCCAAGGGCCCCACCGGCCAGCGCTACCACGCGCTGGTGCCCGTGACGCACGGCGTGTTCGCCTACAGCAAGGACCCGCAGGCGGCCAAGGATTTCCTGCGCTGGATCATGGACCCGAAGCAGTACCGCCCGTGGATCGCCTCCGGCGACATGTACTTCGCTCCGTACCTGCACGCCTTCGACAAGGTGCCGGAGTGGGACATCGAGCCGCGCGTCAAGCCGTTCCAGAAGGTGCTGGAGACCGGCAAGCTCACGTCGTGGCCGGCGCCCGCCAATCGCCAGCACGGCGAAGTGATCAACCGCTGGATCGTGATCGACATGTTCACCAAGGCCATCACGGGCACGCCGACCAAGACCGCCATCGCCGAGGCCGTGGCGCAGATCAAGACCATCTACGGGTAGACACCAGCAAGGGTAGGCATTGAGCAAGATCCTCGAGGCCCCTCGGGCGGGCGCTCTCACGGCGCCCGCCCATCGGCCGATCCGGTTTGGCCGGCTCGGCGCGTTCCTGGAGCGCGAGTCCGTGTTTTCCTGGCTCATGCTCACGCCGCCCGTGCTGTTCCTGCTCGCCTTCCTGGGCTACCCGTTCATCTACGGCGTGTACCTGAGCTTCTTCCACAAGGAGGTGGCCCGCGCCGCCTCCTTCGTGGGCTTCGGCAATTTCGTCAAGCTGAACAACGACCCGATCTTCTGGCAGGCGGTCAGGAACACGATCATCTTCACCGGGGTCGCGACCATCCTGAAGGCCTCCGGCGGGCTCGGCATGGCGCTCGTGATGAACCAGAGCTTCAAGATGAAGTCCTTCGCGCGCGCCATGCTGCTCCTCCCGTTCATCGTGCCCACCGTGCTCAGCACCGTGGCGTGGCAGTGGATCCTCGACCCCGGCATGGGCCTCTTCAACCGCCTCCTCGTGGTGAGCGGGCTCGCCACGACGGGGCCGTCCTGGCTCGGCACGCCCGACCATGGCGATGATCTCCATCATCATGGTCAACACGTGGCGCGGCCTGCCCTTCTTCGGCATCTCGATCCTCGCGGGCCTGCAGACCATCCCCGCCGAGCTGCACGAGTCGGCCACCATCGACGGCGCCGGCGCGTGGGGCCGCTTCCGCTACGTCACGCTGCCCTCGCTCATGCCGGTGATCCTCATCGTCACCGTGTTCTCGATCGTCATCACCTTCTTCGACTTCCAGCTCGTCTACGTGCTCACCGGCGGCGGCCCCGCCAACTCCACGCACCTGATGGCCACCTACGCCTACAGCCTCAGCATGGGCGCGGGCCAGATGGGGCTCGGCTCCGCGGTGGCGCTCAGCATGGTGCCGGTGCTCGGTCTCCTCCTCGTGGCCCTCACCCTCTTCGTGCGCAAGGACTGATCGAGGATGGTCGGCGAGCTGACCTGGCAGAAGCGCCTCCTCGGTCTCTGGCTGCCGCTGGCCGGGCTTCCTCGTGGTGGCGCTCTTCCCGTTCACCTGGATGGCCGCCACCTCGCTCAAGACCAATGCCGAGCTGTACGACCCCAAGGCCATGCCGCTGGCCATCAAGCATCCGTCGCTGGTCCACTACATCGACCTGCTCCAGGAGACCAACTTCCTGGTGTGGGTCGCCAACACCATGCTGGTGGCCGTGATCGCCACCGGCATCTCGCTCCTGCTCGGGGCCATGCTCGCCTACCCGCTGGCGCGCATGCGGTTTCGCGGCGGCTCGCTGCTCGCCGTCACCGTGGCCGTCACCTACCTGATTCCCCAGACCCTGCTCTTCGTGCCCATGGCCGATCTCATCGGCCGCATGAAGCTGGGCAACACGCTCACCGCGGTGATGCTGACCTATCCCACCCTGCTCGTGCCCTTCATCGCGTGGCTCCTCATGGGCTACTTCAAGACGGTGCCGAAGGAGCTGGAAGAGCAGGCCATGATCGACGGGGCCAGCCGCTGGCGCGCCATGACGAGGATCATTCTTCCCCTGTGCATGCCCGGCTTCCTGTCCGCCGGCATCTTCGCCTTCACGCTGTCCCAGAACGAGTTCCTCTACGCGCTGCTCTTCCTCAGCAAGTCGAGCGTGCGCACGGTGCCCATCGGCGTGGTGGGCGAGCTGATCCGCGGCGACGCCTTCTACTGGGGCCAGCTCATGGCGGGGCGCTCCTCGGCTCCATCCCCGTGGCCCTCATCTACTCGTTCTTCGTGAAGTACTACGTCGCCGGCCTCACCGCCGGCGCCGTGAAGGGCTGAAGCTTCCCTGTTCTCGCAGGACTAAATCGGCTGTAGCAGACTGTGGCCCACAACCCCGGTGATCTGATCCTGTAGCGTCAACGCCTTGGTACGGGCGGCCCCGGTCAGCGAGCGGAGATGGTCGGCAACGTCCCAGGCCAATTCCCTCGCGGCGCGGACGTTCCAAATCGCGAGAAGGCGCCCGATTCTTCCGGTGTCTTGTGCCAGCTCGCCAAGGATTCCCGTAGCGAGGAACTGCAATGCTTCGGGAAGCGCCGCTTCCAGGAGTTCGTTCACGCGCTCAAAATCATCATGCTGGGGACTGGTGGTGCCCGGAACGAGGTGCAGCTCGGCGTCTGTCTGGAGTAGCGCCAACGCCAGGTCATGATTGATATGCGCGTTCATTCCCGCCAGGGCAAATTGGATGCGTTCGATGCCCGGCGAAGATCGGGTTTCAAACAGCGCCTTCCACGAACTGGGCGTTTGCGCCGGGTTGGTCGACCACTGTGAGATCGCAGCGAAATACAGCCCCGCGAAGATGACGTCGAGGCGGGTCAGCCACGCCGCATCCTTCCAGCCGCCCGGTGGAGGACTGCTCTTCGACCTGCTGGGTGACCAGCATATAGAGCCGGTTGAACCACTTGAGCCCGTCGCTGACCCGGCAACAGGGCGTCGATTCGTTTCATCAGAGCAATCGCCTCGGCGATCGTCGTGATCGGAGAGCCGCTGACGATGTGGGCGAGCTCAGTGTCGGTGGCGGAGCCGCTCATAGAGGTGACCGTGAGTTCAGGAACGTACGGCGATCCATCAGCGGGGCCGCCTGCTCAATTGAACTATCCGGCCCTGCGAATGAGGTTCTGCTCAGCCAGAGCCACGGCAGATAGCAAGCCGTCTGCGAGTCGGGAGCGAGGGTGCGGGAGTGGGACGACGGGGCCATGCAGGAGCCCTCCTTACGCTGCGGGGAGTCTAGCAGAGTGCGATCCGCTCCGACGCGCTCATCACTCATGACCCGCCCATCTGGTCCTAGTGAGCGCCATACGATTCGAGGGCCTGGCGCCGAGTTGAGTCACCGCTCCGGAGAGCAAGACGACCACGGCCGCTTGGGCTGACGATTCCGCCGTTGCTCCCAGGAAGAGCCAACGAGATCAATTGATAGGAATCTGACCATGCGGAGACTGTCCCGATGATGGTGAGGGTAGCGCTCTCTGCGCCAGAGGGTGCAGGACGTCGATCGCCCAGCCCACATCCAGGCGCTCCCCGAGCCACCCAGCGCACGCCGTCCGAGCGTTGAGGCGAAGACCTTGCGATTCATGCGCCACGCGGAGAGCTTCGACGGGCTTCCTCGGCACTGGCGCAGGTGACGGCACCTCGGGCAGCGGTCGGCCGTCCGGCCGCCGGAATCGCAGCGTCCCGTCGGGACCGCGCGCGACCTGGTAGCCCTCCTCGTGCACGGCCCGGTGATGCCGGCGGCAGAGCAGCGCGAGGTTCGAGAGCGTTGTCGGGCCGCCGTGCGCCCAGTGGCGGAGATGATGCCCCTGCCCGAAGCGAACGCCGCAGCCGGGGAAGCGGCAACCTCGGTCCCGATGGTGGAGCGCTCGCCGCAGCGCGGGGGAATCGTCCGCGTCCGGGCCCCGATCTCCACCAAGCGCCCGTCCTCGTCGTGGCGCATCACCACCCGGCTCGCGTCGCACGCCAGGCGCTGGGACGTTTCCGCGGAAACGCGCGCGCCGCCATCGAGCACGGACTGGCCCGGCTGATCCGGATCGGCCAGCACCTGGGCATCGACGTGGACCACCACCTGGTAGCGCTCGCCCGGGGCGCCGGGATCGAGCCGTGGTGCAGGGCCGACTCCGCGAGCAGGGCCAGGGCATCGGCCTGCTGCTGGGCCATGCGAGGGCGTTTCCGCGGAAACGCCTCCAGGGTTTCCGGCCGCCTCGTCCCGCGCCCGGGCCCGCTGGTACAGGGTCTCGCGGGCCGCGGCCAGCGCCTGGGTCAGCAGCGCTCCCACCTCCGGCTCGAGCCGCCCGCTGACCACCACCATGCCGTCCTCGTCCGGTACGGACGTGAAGGGCCCGGCTGGCGTGCCGGCGCGCGGTCTCCCGAGCCTCGGCCCGCCGGTCGACCGACCGCCAGCCGCGCACGATCCGCTCGACGTGGGCGGCCGTGCCCGCGCGCCCCACCGCGAGCAGGCGAGCCTCCGTCTCCGGCGTGGCCACGCGGGTGAGGGCGCGGACCTTGGCGTACGACAGCTGCCCGCGGGCAAGGGCCTCGGCGAGGAGCGGCAGCGTCCCGAGGGCGCGCGCGACCCGGACCCGTTCACGAGCCGCCCCCAGGTCGAGCCCCACCCGCCAGCTCAGCCAGGCGGCGCAGGAGCGGAAGCCCGTGTTCCATCCGCCCCGTGCGTCGAACTCGCGGATCAGGGTGAGGAGGCGCGCGGTGGCGGCGTCGAGGTGTGCGGACAGCTCGGCGATCTCGTCGCCGAGCTGGTCCAATTCCGGGGCATGATTGGCAACGAGCGAATGGATTTCGCATGGCGCCCTCCTTCTCGTGGCCCGACTCTATACCCCGGGTTTTAGGCATGCGAAGAGAGCCCAAGAACGGCGATTGCAGGCCACGGAATGATTTTCGATCGGATCGTCCACGATCACGGATCCGTGGACCTAGACGTGCCCTGAGCCCGCACTTGGCGAGTGCTGCCGCTCGGTGACCTCGGTCACGCTGCTGAGGCTGTCAAGCCGAAAAGTGTGAGACTCTGAATTTTTGGTGTATCTGTTTACGGACATAAACCCTTGAGAAGACTTCGGACACGATTCACGATCATCAAGCGAATTGGGCTTCCCCAATCTACTTGTGGTCGCGTCATGCTGACCCGCTCGACGTGAATCTCACCCGCGGTGAGCTGCTCCGCTACGTGCAGGGATGGGTGCGGTCGGGTCATTCCTGCGTTCCGACCTGGTGAAGGCCACGAGTGGTACTCCAGCTACTGGGACCACTCTATAAGTGTCGTTACACGCCCGGGTCAGGATCTTGAAGGAGAGGTAACGGCGTAAGAATTGTGCCCGCTCGTGACCATTGACTCGTACCTCGAACCCGCGCTTGGGCCCGGTCACGGGTTCGCCAGTTGTCTCGAATAGTTCTCGACGGCCAACCACCCCTTCCCGTAGAACGGGAACGGGTAGAGTCCACGCGGCCATAAAGACGAGGGCTCAGCTCGGGAAGAATTGCTCGAAGAGCGGCAATATATCTTCCAGTGATTGCCCACCAAATTCCCTCGATTTGTCGGGATACTGCGGTAGCGCCCCAAGGAAGTGCATCGCCGAGCGTTAAGAAGCCGATGCTTTCAGCTTCCACTCAGGGGCTCGCCCCCGCGAGGTCGGCAAGCCGGTACGAGGCGACTTTTGCGCCATCGTTTCAATATGGAGGCGTCCACAGACACGGCCGGTATGATCCGAACGTCTTCGCCGAAGCGCATGTAGAAGCGGAACGTGTTAACAACTACGAGTCGCCCAACGACAACATTTATCTCCCGGTGCTTATCATGGTTCGAGAGTTCTCGGAGAAACCACAGAAGGTGCAGGTCGGGATTCTGCCCTCCATAGTTGGGCTGTAAGCGCTCGATGATCGCGATTGCCTTTGGGTCCACTCCCGGTCAGGCATTTCGGTCGAAAGTGTTTTCTAGGGCGATGTCCGTTCCGATAGATCGGGAAATAGGTTCCATCGTTAGGGGTGTGATGGTTGGCCAACACCAGCGCCCACGCGAGGTAGTCAAGGCTCGCTCTGAGATTCTGGAGGCAGTCGCCGAGTATTGTCGAAAACCGCGCGGGGGTGTCGCCGTGATCCTCGCGAAAAACACGCGTTCGACTGCGTGATCCTCCGGAACGAAGATGCAGAGTTCTGTCTGAGCCACTCCCCGCTTTCACTGTCGAAGGCGGAGGTGTTCCTTGGCCCGCTCGAGCTTAAGCCGAACCGCGTCAAGCTGGTGAGCCAAGTGGAGTGCTCCTCGCTCCAAACTTCACCGTACCCAAATCCAACCAGGAGGACAAACAAACACCTGCCGGCACGTCTTGCGATTCGCCGACAGGCCTCTTGAGGCGCGAGCCTGCGAGGTAGAGATGCATCCGCGCGTGTGCGATCATCAAGCATGAACCCGAGCTGAAACCTGCTTCCTCACCCGTGATCACGACGGTTCGTTGCAACGTCGCGACGACCCGTCCAGAAACTTGACACCTCGCGCCCCGGTGGGACAGGTCGGGAATAGGCCGAATCAATATCCCTTTAATGTACGGTAGCTTCCCGGCCGTAGCCTCGATCCCCGCGCCCGCTTCCAGCAGCACCGCGGTGGAGTCCCACGTCCCCGCCACGAGCTGGTTGCGCGGCCCATCCGGCACGGTGGCCTTGATCACGCGGTCGCCGAAGCGGACCTCCTGCTTTTCCACGTCCACCTGCACCGGGGTCTGGGGCTCGCGGCCGATGGCCTTCTGCAGCCACTCGAGGTCTTCCTGGGAGGCGCGGAGGCAGGGGATGCCGAGCATCACGCAGTTGCCGAAGAAGATCTCGCCGAAGGAGCCGCCCACGATGGCGCGGATGCCCCAGCGCATGAGGGCCTGGGGGCGTGCTCTCTGGATGACCCGCAGCCGAAGTTCTGGCCGACCACCAGCACCGACGGCGCCCTGGAAGGCGGGCTGGTTGAACGGATGCTCGGGGTTCTGCTTGCTGGGCGTCCTCGAAGGCGTGCTCGCCCATGGTCTCGAAGGTCACGGCCTTGAGGAAGCGGGCGGGGATGATGCGGTCGGTGTCGATGTCGTTGCCGGTGACGGGGATGCCGCGGCCGGCGATCTGGCGGCGCTTGTAGTCCGTGGTGGTCGTGCTCATTTCAGGATCTCCCTCACGTCGGTGACGGCGCCGGTGATGGCGGCGGCGGCGACCATGGCCGGGCTCATGAGGAGCGTGCGCCCGGTGGGGCTGCCCTGGCGGCCGATGAAGTTGCGGTTGCTGGAGGACGCGCTCATCTCGCGGCCCTTGCAGCTTGTCGTCGTTCATGCCGAGGCACATGGAGCAGCCGGCCTTGCGCCACTCGAAGCCCGCGGCCTTGAAGATCTCGTGGAGGCCCTCGGCCTCCGCGTCCTTGGCCACCTGCTGCGAGCCGGGCACGATGAGCGCGCGCACGCCCTTGGCCACCTTGCCCTTCTTGGCCACCTCGGCGGCGATGCGCAGATCGGACAGGCGCCCGTTGGTGCACGAGCCCACGAAGGCCACGTCGATCTTGGCGCCCTTGATGGGCTGGCCGGCCGCGAAGCCCATGTGGGCAAGCGCTTCCCTGAACGTGGGCCGCTCCGCCTCGGGCTGAGCGTCGGGCGAGGGGATGGTCTTGCTCACGCCCACCGACATCTCCGGATTGATGCCCCAGGTCACCACCGGCTCGAGGGCGGCGCCGTCGATGCGCTTCACGTCGTCGAAAGAGGCGCCCGGCTCCGTGGCCACCGACTTCCACCACGTGGCCGCCCGGTCGAACGCTTCGCCCGTGGGCGCATAGGGCCGGCCGCGGAGATACTCCACCGTCTTGGCGTCGGGATTGACGTAGCCGAAGCGCGCGCCGCCCTCGATGGACATGTTGCAGACGGTGAGGCGCTCTTCCATGGTCATGCCGTCGATGGTGTCGCCCGCGTACTCGTAGGCGTAGCCCACCCCGCCCTTCACGCCGAGGATGTTGATGATGGCGAGGATCACGTCCTTGGCGTAGACGCCCTTGGGCGAGCTTGCCCTCCACCCGCACCTGGCGCAGCTTGGGCTTGGCCATGGACAGGCACTGCGTGGCCAGCACGTCGCGCACCTGGCTGGTGCCGATGCCGAAGGCGATGGCGCCGACGGCGCCGTGGGTGGACGTGTGGCTGTCGCCGCAGGCGATGGTCATGCCCGGCTGGGAGAGACCCAGCTCCGGCCCGATCACGTGGACGATGCCCTGCTTGCCCGTCGACATGTCGAAGAGCGGCACGCCGAAGTCCTTCATGTTCTTGTACATGTGCTGCGCCATCTCCTCCGCTTCCGGATCGGCGTAGGGACGCGTCTGGTCCGCGGTGGGGATGATGTGATCGAGCGTGCCGAAGGTGCGCTCGGGCATGCGCACCTTGAGGTTCAGCTCCTTCAGCATCTGGAAGGCCTGCGGCGTCGTCACCTCGTGGATCAGGTGCAGGCCGATCAGGAGCTGGGTCTGGCCGGACGGCAGCGTCCGCACCGTGTGCGCTTCCCATACCTTGTCGAGCAGCGTGCGTGCCATGGTGGCTCCCTCCTTCGGGGCGCCCATCCTGCCTCACCGGCACTGTGTAGTCCAGTGAAACGTTCTGCAGCGAATGGTAAGCTGTGCTTCATGATCGACGCCGCCCTCTTCCCCGCGCTGGAGACCCTGCTCGCCGTGGCGGGCACGGGCTCGGTGGCGGCGGCGGCGCGCCAGCGCCACATCACCTCCTCCGCGGTGAGCCAGCAGATCCGGCGGCTCGAGACGCACTTCGGCATCAAGCTCTTCGAGCGCGCGGGCCGCGGCGTGCGCCTCACCGCCACCGGCGAGACGGCGCTGCCCATAGTGCGCGAGCTGTGGAACGAGGCCGAGGCCGCCTTCGGCCAGCTCGCGGCGCTGGCCGGGCGCCCCGCCGTCACGCTGCGGGTGGCGGTGAGCGACTATCTCGGCAAGGGGCTGCTCGTCCCCGTGCTTCACGACCTGCTCGACGAGGAGCCGCCGGTGCGCTTCGAGATCGTCACCACGCACTCGCGCGCGGGCGTGCGCCTGGTGGCGGGCGGCGACGTGGACCTCGCGGTGGTGACGGGGCAGGAGATCCCGCGCGGGCTCGAGGACCGGCACCTCTTCGACCAGCCCTTCGTGTGGGTGGGCCCGCGGCGCGGGCGTCGCGATCGCGCTCCGCTGACGGAGCGGCTGCGGCGCGAGCCCGTGCTGCGCCTGGCCGGCGAGAGCCGCGGCCGCGCGCTGCTCGACGAGTACCTCGCCGAGCACCGGATCCGTCCCGTGTCCACCATCGACGTGCCGAGCGTGTCGCTGCTGCTCTCGTACGTCTCCGGGGGCTCGGCATCGGGCTGGTGCCCGCGCTGGCCCTCGCCGAGGCGCCCGCCGGTCAGGTCGTGCGCGAGCCCGCGCGGATGCCCGCGCTTGCCCGTCACGCTGGTGTGGCGCGCCGCCGCGCGTCGCCAGCCCGCCCTGACTCGCCTCGCCACCCTGCTCACCGCGCGCCGGCGCGCGCGTGGGCGCGAAGCTGGCCCGACCGGCCCGCGGCTAGAACATCTCCGCGAGGCGGCGGATGCCCGCGCGGATCTCCGCTTCATTCAGCGCCGCGTAGCCGAAGAGGAGACCCGCGCGCGGCCGGCGGGCGCGTAGTAGGCGGGGCGATCGAGTAGACGCTCACGCCGGCCCTGCGCCGCGCGCGCGATGAGGCGCGTCGAGCTCCCGCGGGCGCAGCGTCGTTGAACCACACCACCAGGTGCACGCCGGTGTTCTCGCCGGCGATCTCGACGCGGCTGCCGAAATGCACGGCGCAGCGCCTCGATGAGGGCCTGCCGGCGCCAGGCGTTGCGGGCGCCGGCGCGGCGCAGGTAGCGCTCGAACTGGCCGCTGGTGATGAAGTCGGTGAGCGCCTCCTGGGCAGAGCGGAGCCGAGAAGCGATCGGCCGCCCACTTGGCGGCGATGAAGGGGCGCACAGAGCGACGGCGGCAGCACGAGATAGGCCAGGCGCAGGGCGGGGAAGAGCGTCTTCGAGAAGGATCCCGATGTAGATCGCCCGGCTCGGCGCGGTCCAGCGACTGGAGCGCCTCCAGCGGGTGGCCCTCGTAGCGGAACTCGCTGACGTAGTCGTCCTCGACGAGCCAGGCGCCGACCCGGGAGGCCCAGCGGAGGAGCGCCAGCCGCCGCTCGAGCGGCATGATGACGCCGGTGGGGAACTGGTGGCACGGCGTCACGTAGGCGAGCGCGCGCGCCCGCGCCGGCCGGAGGCAGCTTCGACGTGTCGAGACCGCTCGCGTCCACCGGAACCCTGCATGAGTCGCGCGCCCGCCGCCTCGAAGGGGACGGTGGCGCCGGGAGTAGTGCGGCTCCTCGACCACCGCGCCATCGCCGGGGTCGAGGAGCACGCGCGAGATCGAGGTCGAGGGCCTGCTGCGAGCCGTTGACGATGACGATGCGCTCGGCGTCGCACCCGACGCCGCGGGCGCGGCCGAGGTATTCGCTGAGCGCCGCGCGCAGCGGGCCGTAGCCGGCGGGCGAGCCGTAGCCGAAGCGACTCGGCGCGAGGCCCGTCGCGCCCGCGCGGCGAGGAGCCGCCGCCAGATCTCGCGCGGGAACTCGTCCACCGCTGGGCCGGCCGTAGCGGAAGTCGTAGCGCGAGGCGGGCGCGCGGGCTGCCGAGGGCGACGAGGGCACGGTCGGGATCGCTTGGTCGAGGCGGCGCGCGTAGGCGGAGAGGCGCGGCGCCGACGCTCGAGCTGCGGACGGGCGGGCGTCGCGGCACGACGCGGAGCGGCGACCGCGCCCGCCACGGAGGTGGTCGCCGCGATGGCGGCTCACCAGATAGCCCTCGCGCGGCGAGCTGCTCGTAGGCGAGCGTCACCGTGTTCCTGCGACACGCCGAGATCCCTGGCCAGGACGCGCGTGGAGGGCAGGCGGGCGGCGGGGCCGAGACGCCCGGCGCGGATCATGGCCTTGAGCGCGTGGTAGACACGACGGTAGAGCGGGCCGCTGGCCTCGCGCAGGTTGAGCAGCATGGGTCTGCTCGGCTTCTAATCTGGCACCTTCTGATTCGAGCAAAACTGGCCCTTTCCTTGGGCCAGCGTCGGGGCTAGGATACCGCTGAACGCTGATCAACGGAAGGAGGATATCGCCATGCCGGCAGACGCGAAGGTCATCGAGACGCTCGAGGCCCTGAACCGCGGCTATCTCCTCGCTGCGGAGAAGCGCGACGTGGCCTGGTACGCGGAGCACCTGGCCGAGGACTACATGGCCACCAACCCGGACGGCTCGCTCGTGGACAAGGCGGGCTTCCTGGCCCGGTTCGGCCAATCCCCATTCCATGACGAACCTCCGCGCGCCGGACGTGCAGCATCCAGCTCGTGGGCGACGTTGCCCTGATCCACGCGAGCTTCGAGGACACGAGGCCTGACGGCAGCACGGGCAGGGGCCGCTACACCGACATCTGGGCGCGCCGCGACGGGCGCTGGCTCTGCGTGTCCGCGCACTTCACCCGCTGCTGAGCCGATGGAGGCGATCACCATGCCGAAAGCCGCCGCCACCCACGCGAGCGATCTGGATACGCTGCAGGAGCTGAACCGGAACTACATCCGGTCGGTGCGGGAGTCCGACGTCCGCTGGTTCGACGAGAACCTGACCGAGGACTTCGTGAACAGCAACCCGGACTGCTCCCTCGTCGACCGCGCGGGATTTCTGGCCCAGATCGCGCGCCCGAGCGCGGTCAAGAACATCGCAGTGCGAGGACGTGCGGATCCAGATGCTGGGCGAGGTCGCCATCATTCGCGCGCGGACGACCTACGTCAAGCCGGACGGCCAGCCCGGCGCGGGACGCTACACGGATGTGTGGGCGCGCCGCGGAGCCGGCTGGCTCTGCGTCGCCGCCAACGTGAGCCGCGGCTAGAGCCGGGCCAGCCGGCTTCGCTCCCGGGCAGCTTCGAGGCTAGGCCAGCACGCCTCGAGCAGTGCGCCTGTCGCAGGATTCGTCCGCCGGGTATCATGCCTACATGTCCACGGACCTCCACGACCTCTCCATAGCCGAGCTGTCCGGTCTGATCGCCGCGCGCAAGCTTTCGCCCGTTGAGTTGGTCGACGCGCTCATCCATCGAGTGGAGGAGCTCGACGCGCAGACGCGGGCCTTCATCACGACCACCTTCGACCTGGCGCGGAAGCAGGCGCGGGAGGCGGAGGCGGAGATCGGCGCGGGCAGGTACCGGGGCGCGCTCCACGGCATTCCCTTCGCGCTCAAGGACATCTACGACACGCGGGGCATTCTCACCTCGGGCCACTCGCGCGTGTTCATCGACCGCATTCCCGCGGAGGACGCCACCGCGACGGCCAGGCTCTACGAGGCCGGCGCCGTGCTGCTCGGGAAGCTGGCCACCCACGAGATGGCGCACGCCGGGCCGTCGTTCGATCTGCCCTGGCCGCCCGCGCGGAATCCGTGGAACCTCGCCCGCTTCACCGGGGGCTCGTCGAGCGGGTCGGGCGCCGCCGTCGCGGCCGGCATGGTCCCGGTCGCGCTCGGCTCGGACACGGGCGGCTCGATCCGCGGCCCGGCGTCCCTGTGCGGCGTGGTGGGGCTCATGCCCACGTTCGGGCTGGTGAGCCGGGCGGGCGTGATCACCAACTCCTACACGTTCGACCACTGCGGGCCGCTCGCGCGTACCGTCGAGGATTCGCGCGATGGTGCTGGAAGCCCTCGCCGGCTACGACCCGAAGGACGCGGGGAGCCTGCGAGCGGCCGATCCCGCCGTATCGTGAGGCGCTCGGCGCAGGATCTGCGCGGGCTCAGGATCGGCGTCCTCCGTCACCACTGGGAGGAGGACATGCCCGGCGTCCGAGGACGTGCGCCGGGCCATGGACGCCGCGCTCGATGTCCTGCGCCGGCTGGGCGCGGAGCTCACGGAGTGCCGGGTGCGGCCGCTCGGCAGCTACTTCGACGTGCAAGATCGTCATCGCGGAGAGCGAGATCTTCAGCGTGCACCAGAAGAACCTGGTCTCCCGGCCGAGGGACTTCGGCGCGGACTTTCTCTCGCGCGTGCTGCCCGTCCGTGCTCTTCACCGCCAACGACTACGTGCAGGCCACGCGCGAGCATCGGCGGATGATGGTGGAGATGGCGCCGCTCTACGCAGAAGTTCGACGCCTTCGTCACCGCGGGCATGGGCGAGGCGCCGCTGCTCGCCGACTACCGCAGCGTCTCGTTCTGGCAGAAGTCGAGCCTGCTCACCGCGTGGAACGTGACGAGCCAGCCCGTGCTGATGCTGCCCAACGGCTTCGGGAGACACGGCCTGCCGCTGGGCATGCAGGTCGCTGGGCCGGCCGTTCGGCGAGACGACGATCCTGCGCATCGGCCACGCCTACGAGCGCGCCACGGAGTGGCACGCGCGGCGGCCGCAGCTCGTGCCCGGCGCGGCGGCGCCGGACGTCGTGCCGCCGCCCGTGCTCTCCGAGCCCGCCGCCCACGTCGATGGCGAGCTGCGCGATCTCTGCGTGCAGGCGCGCGCGGCGAGCGGGCGTGCCGCTCGACGACCTGATGCTGGCCCAGCTTCTGGAAGGTGCGCCCTACGCCCTTGAAATGGTGCGGCGCCTGCGCCGCGACCACGACCTTCACCACGAGCCCGCGAACGTCTTCAGCTTTCCTGCGGCCAATCACTAAGGAGATGCCGTGAAGATCCGACCGAATCGCGTGAAGCAGCAGCTCGCCGCCGGCAAAGTCGCCACCATCGTGGCCGGCACCAACGAGCCGGACCTGATCGACCAGCTCGGCACGCTGGGACGTGGACGGCATCTGGCTGGAGGGCGAGCACGGCGGCGTCGACTACGCCGACCTGGGCAACCTGACGCGCGCCTGCGATCTGTGGGGCGTGACCTCGGTGGTGCGGGTGATGGACAACGACTACGCCACGATCTACCGCACCCTCGACCGGGGGCCATGGGCATCGTGGTGCCGCACGTCAACACGCGGCGCGGAGGCCCAGTCGGCGGTGGAGGTCGGCGAAGTTCGCGCCGCTCGGCAAGCGCGGCATGTTCACGAGCCGGCAGGGCTTCGGCGTCGAGCGAATACCTCAAGACGGCCAACGACCAGAGCATGCTCATGGTCGCTCATCGAGGACATCGTGGCCGTCAGCAACCTCGACGAGATCCTCTCCGTCGACCACATCGACGTCTTCTTCGTGGCGCCCAACGACCTCGCGACTTCCATGGGCCACATCGGCAACATGGGCCATCCGGAAGTCCAGGGGACGGTCGACAAGGCCATCACCAAGATCGTCCAGTCCGGCCGCATCGCGGGCACCCTCGTGAACGCGGGCAACGTGGAGCGCTACACGCGCCTGGGCGTGCGCGGCGCTGATGACGCCGTTCTTCCCCTGGATCCAGGCGGGCGCCAAGGACCTGATGGAGCGCGCGGCGAAGGGCGCCCAGGGCTGAGACCGCGGGTGACGCTGGCGGATGCGCTGGGGGTGACGGGCGCGGAGGTCGTCGCGCTCGTCGGGGGCGGCGGGAAGAGCACGGCCATGTTTCGCCTCGCGCGGGAGCTGGTGGACAAGGGCGGGCAGGCCATCACGACTACCACCACCAAGATCTTCGGGGCGCAGATCGCGCTCTCGCCCGCTCACGTGTTCGCCGAGGACGTGACACGGGAGCGCGTGGCCGCCGCGCTGGCCGCGCACGGGCAGGTGCTCGTCATCGGGGCCACGGACGCGGCGACGGGCAAGGCGGAGGGCGTGTCCGTGGATCTGTTCGGGCGGCTGCGTGGGTGGTTTCCGGCGTGTGCATTCTGAACGAGGCCGACGGCTCGCGGATGCGGCCTTTCAAGGCGCCCGGCTGCGCATGAGCCGGTGATTCCTGAGGAGACGACGCTCGTGGTGATGGTGGTCGGCGCGGATATTCTCGGGAAGCCGCTGGACGCGGATCATGTGCATCGGCCAGAGCTTGTTGCTGCGCTGTGCGGTGCGGCGCTCGGGACGGTGATCACGCCTGAGATGGTGGCCCGCGTCCTGGCTCATGCCGAGGGTGGGCGGAAAGGTGTGCCGGCGGGGGCGCGGGTGGTGGCGCTGATCAACAAGGTGGAGAGTCTGCCCGATCGGACGGCGGCGCGCGAGACGGCGGAGTGTCTTCTGCGTGAGCGGGGATTCAGTGCGTGGTGCTGGGTGCGGTGCGGGCGGAGGAGCCTGTGCTGGAGGTCATCGCTCGGTAGCACTTAGCAAATGCCCTCCACCCTCACCCTGCCCTCTCCCTCCCAGGAGGGAGAGGGTTCTGCATCCCTCGCCCCCGGAGGAGAGAGGGCAGGGTGAGGGGCGTGCTGGAAGGCCGCGCGTCAGCGCGACGGCGGCGAGCCGTCCACGCCGCGCCGGAGGACGGAGCCGGGCAGCGCGCCGGTGTGATCGCCGCCGTCGATCACCACCTCGCCGTTGACGATCACCGTGGAGATGCCGGTGGCGTAGCGGTGCGGCTCGGGATAGGTGGACATGGTCGGCGATCCGCGCCGGCTCGAACACGGCCACGTCGGCCCGGAAGCCGTTTCGCAGCAGACCGCGATCCGTCAGGCCCAGCGCGCGGGCCGCGCCGCCCGTGCTCTTGTGCACGGCGGTCTCGAGGGGAAGACCTTCCAGTCGCGCACGCACGGCCCGAGGATGCGCGCGTGGGTTCCGTAGCTGCGGGGGTGGGGCTTCCCTGCCCGGTGACGCCGGAGGTGGCCAGCGCGTTGGCATCCGAGCCCACGATGACCCACGGCGCGCGGGTGATCTCGCGGACGTCGGGCTCGGTCATCGAGGTGACGAGAATGCGCGTCTCTCCGCGATCGGCCACGATGAAGTCACAGACGGCGTCGAAGGGATTCACGGCGCGGCCGCGCGCGATGTCGCCGAAGGTGCGGCCCGCGTGCTCGGGAAGATGCGGCGCCACGGCCACGCGCACCACGTCCCACGACGGGATGCGGCCGAAGTTGGTGAGCCCATCCCGCGCGATGTCGTCGCGCAGGCGCGTGCGGATGTCGCGACGGCCGAGCCGCTCGAGCATGGCGGGGATGCCGCCCTCCATGATCCATCGCGGCAGGAGATTGCGGAGAGGGTTGGTGGCCGTGTCGTACGGGATAGGCGTCGACGTCCACGGGAAGGCCCCGACGCCGCGCCGTCTCGATCTCCGTGAGGAGGCGCGTCGCCCCGCCCCAGTTGTTGGTGCCGGAGAGCTTGAGGTGGGCGATCTGCACGTGCACGCCCGTCGCCTCCGCCACCGCGATGGCCTCGCGGACCGCCTCGAAGACATGATCGGCCTCGTCGCGGATATGTGACGCGTACCCCGCGCGGTGCCGGGCCAGCACTCGCGCGAGACCATGGATCTCGTCGGCGTCGGCGAATCCTCCGGGCGCGGTGAAGAGCCCGGTCGAGAGCCCCCACGCGCCGGCCCTCAGCGCCTCCTCCAGCAGCTGCTCCATGGCCACGCGCTCGGCATCCGTCAGCGGACGGTTGTCCATGCCCGCAGTCATCAGGCGCAGGGTGTGATGCCCGACCTGGAGAATCACGTTGACGGAGGTCGGCGGAAACGCCGGCGACGTACTGGGCAAACGTCGACTCGTGGAAGGACAGCCAGGGCGCGCTCGACGCGAGATACTCCCGCAGCACATCGGCGCGGCCGGGCAGGGCAGGCGCGACGGAGAATCCGCAGTTGCCGACGACCTCGGTGGTAACGCCCTGCCGCACCTTCGACTCCGCCCGCGGGTTCAGGGGCAGGGTGAAGTCGGAGTGGGTGTGGATGTCGATGAAGCCCGGCGCCACCACCTGGCCCTGCGCGGAGATCGTCCGCCGGGCGGGGCGCGACGAGTGTGGCTCGATGGCTGCGATACGGCCGTCGCGCACGGCCACGTCGGCCTCGCGCCCGGGGCCACCCGTGCCGTCCAGCACGTGCCCGCCCCGAATCAGCAGATCGTCCATATATCCTCTCCCTCGCCCCCAAAGGGGAGAGGGCAGGGTGAGGGGGCTACTTCAGGTGAAACCCTTCATATCCCTTGGCGGCAACCTCGTCACACTTCTGCCGGTACGCGCCGACGCCGCCGATGTAGGGCATGAACATGCGCGGCTTGCCGGGGATGTTCGCCCCCATGTACCAGGAGTTCGCCTGCGGATAGAGGGTGGCGTGACCCACGTCGTTGACGTGCTGCACCCACTCGCTCTCCGCCTCCACGGTGGCCTCGATGCGCGTGCGATGGTGCTCGCGCAGGTACGCGATGCAGTCGGCGATCCAGTCGGCGTGCTGCTCGATGGACACGATCATGTTGCTCAGCACGGAGGGGCTGCCCGGACCGGTGATGGCGAAGAGGTTCGGGAAGCCGGCCACGGCCACCCCGAGGTAGGTCTTCGGGCCTTCCGCCCACTTGTCCTTCAAGCGTCTGGCCGTCGCGCCCGCGGATGTCCATGGCGAGCAGGCTGCCCGTCATGGCGTCGAAGCCGATGGCGAAGACGATGCTGTCGAGGGTGTAGGCCCGCTCGCTGGTGCGCAGGCCCTCGGGGGTGATCGTCTCGATCGGCGTCTTCTGAGATCGACGAGGGTGACGTTGTCGCGGTTGAACGTCGCGTAGTAGCTGGTGTCGACGCACAGGCGCTTGGTGCCGAGCGGATAGTGCTTGGGCACGAGCGTCTCCGCCACCGCGGGATCGCGCACGATGGAGCGGATCTTGGCCCGGAAGAACTCGGCGGCGGTATCGTTGGCGTCCTTGCTGATGAGGATGTCGTTGAAGGTGGAGCTGAAGCCGAGGCCGCCGCGCGACCAGCGCGCCTCGTACTCGCGGGTGCGCTCCTCGTGCGACACCTCGAGGGCCGACTTGTCGTTGCGCTCGACCACGAAGCCCACGCGGGACTCGCGCGCCTGGCGGCGGAACTCGGCGTAGCTCGCCTTCACCGTCCGCTCGAACTCCGGATCCAGGGGCGCGTTGTGGGCGGGCACGGAGAAGTTGGGCGTGCGCTGGAAGACGAAGAGATGCGCGGCCTGCGCGGCGATGATCGGTATCGACTGGATGGCCGAGGAGCCGGTGCCGATGACGCCCACGCGCTGCCCGGTGAAGTCCACGCCCTCGTGCGGCCAGTGCCCCGTGTGATACCACGTGCCCTTGAAGCCCTCGAGGCCCTTGAACTTCGGCTTCTGGGCGGTAGAGAGACAGCCGGTGGCCATGATGCAGAACCGCGCCGAGACCTCGTGGCCGCGATCCGTCCGGACCGTCCAGCGATCCGTGGCCTCGTCGAAGTGGGCGGCGGTGACGCGCGTCTCGAGCTGGATATCGCGCCGCAGGTCGAAGCGGTCGGCCACGTGGTTGATGTAGCGCAGGATCTCGGGCTGGGAGGAATAGCGCTCCGTCCAGCGCCACTCCTGCTGGAGCTCGTCCGAGAACGAGTAGGAGTAGTCCATGCTCTCGACGTCGCAGCGCGCGCCCGGGTAGCGGTTCCAGTACCACGTGCCGCCGACGCCCTTGCCCGCCTCGAAGACCTGCGCGGAGAGGCCGAGGCCGCGCAGGCGGTAGAGCATGTAGAGCCCGGCGAACCCGGCGCCCACGATGACCGCGTCCACCGTCTGCTTTTGTTCCTGCATGTTCGTCATGACATCCTCAGGACTGTGGCCGGGAAACTTCCGTCTGCTCGTGCTGACACTTGGGATTCAAGCATTTGAATGACGCGAGAAACCTCGTCAGGACCTTCTTCGTTCCCGTCAGCCTGATTGGCCACCCGCACTTCGGGCACTTCATCGGAGATCTCCTTGCATCGCCATGGCAGGAGTATGCCACAGGCCGCCCGCATGCCTTCTCTGGCCCTGGGTTTCCACGCTCGAGATGCGACGGCGCTGCTGGTATCGCTTGGGCCGCTTACGGTATAGAATCTGGGCCTCGCGCCGTCGGGCTGATTGCCAGCTGATTGATTGGAGGATCGATGCGCCTGGCGGGAAAGATCGGAATCGTGACGGCGGCCGCCTCGGGCATGGGGCGCGCGGGTGCGCTCCGGTTCGCGCGCGAGGGCGCGCAGGTGGCGGTGGTGGACGTGGACGCGGCGGGCGTGCAGCGCGTGGTGGGCGAGATCACCGCGGCGGGCGGCAGTGGCCCACGGCATCACGGCCGACCTGACCAAGGACGAGGACTCGCGCCGCATCGTGTGGGACACGGTGAGCCGCTTCAAGGGCCTCGACTTCGTGTGGAACCACGTGGGCCATCCGGGCCCGGCCGCCGTCGAAGGCATCGACATGGAACGCCTTCGACCTCGCCATCGACCTGAACCTGCGCACGGTGCTCATGACCACGGAGGCGGCCATCCCCGAGCTTCGCGCGCGCGGCGGCGGCAGCCTCCTCTTCACCGCGTCCACCTCGGGGCTCCAGGGCTCGGGCTACAGCCCCGTCTACTCCATGTGCAAGTTCGGCGTGGTCGGCTTCGTCAAGAGCCTCTCCGTGCGGCTGGCCAAGGAGAAGATCCGCGTGAACGCGGTGTGTCCCGGCCCCATCGACACGCCGATGCTCCGCGTGTTCGTGGCCCGGCCCGATCAGAAATCCACCGCGGGCATGGATCCGGAGGAGCTGGTGCGCAAGCGCGCGGCGGGCGCGGTGCCGCTGGGCCGCACCGGCCAGCCCGAGGAGATCGCCAATGCCGCGCTCTTCCTGCTCTCCGACGAGGCGTCGTTCATCACCGGGGTGGCCCTGCCCGTCGACGGCGGAGTGACGCGCGGCATGAAAGAGCGGACTCTCCGAGGCAAGGTGGCCATCGCCGGCATCGGCGAGACCAGGTACTACAAGCACGGCCAGTCGCCGGACTCCGAGTTCGCCCTCGCCCTCCAGGCCATTCTCCGCGCCTGCGCCGACGCGGGCATCGATCCGCGACAGGTCGACGGCTTCGCCTCCTACAGCAACGACCGCAACGATCCGTCGCGCATCGCCGCCGCCCTCGGCCTGCCCGCCCTGCGCTTCTCCAACATGCAGTGGGGCGGGGGTGGCGGAGGCGGATCGGCGGCGGTGGGCAATGCGGCGGCGGCGGTGGCGGGAGGCGTGGCGGACTGCGTGGTGGTCTTCCGCGCGCTGGCCCAGGGGCAGTTCCAGCGCTTCGGCGCCGCGCCGCCGGGCTCGGCCGTCTCGGGCGAGGCGGCGCTGACTTTCCCGTACGGCCTCATCTCGCCCGCTCAGCGCTTCGCCATGCGCGTGATGCGCTTCATGCACGACTTCGGCATCCGCGAAGGAGCGCAGCGCGCCATCGCGCTCGCGTCGTATCACCACGCGCAGGCCAACCCGCGCGCGGTCATGCACGGGCGGCCGCTCACCGCGGAGATCTACGACGCCTCGCGCTGGATCGTCGAGCCCTTCCGGCTCTACGACTGCTGCATGGAGAACGACGGCGCGGCCGCGGTCATCGTGGTCTCCGCCGAGCGCGCCCGCGATCTCAAGCCGCGCCCCGCGTACCTGCTGGGCGTCGCCCAGGGCTCGGAGCACAGGAACGCCGCGCGCGGCCACAACGCGCCGCTCTACGGCACGTCGAGCTTCACCACGGTGGCGCCCCAGCTCTACGACATGGCCGGCGTCGCCCCCAAGGACGTGCAGGTGGTGCAGAGCTACGAGAACTTCACGGGCGGCGTGCTCATGAGCCTGGTCGAGCACGGCTTCTTCACCGCGGAGGAAGCCAACGACTTCCTCGTGGTGGACAATCTCGTGGCGCCCAAGGGCCGGCTGCCTCTCAACACGAGCGGCGGCAATCTCGCCGAGTGCTACATGCACGGTCTCGAGCTGGTGATCGAGGCGGTGCGGCAGATCCGCGGCGAGTCCACCAGCCAGGTGGCGAACGCGGAGCGTCTCCATGGTGATCTCGGGCCCCATGGTCACGCCGGTGTCGAGCCTGATCCTGGGCGGCGAGGCGGCGCTCTGATGGCGACCACGCCGTACTATCTGCCCGCGGCCATGCCCGCGCCGGTGCCGGAGGCCGACGGCCTCGACAAGCCGTACTGGGAAGGCACGCGCCGCGGCGAATTGATGGTCCAGCGCTGCGGAAAGTGCCGCGCGTGGCAGTGGGGACCGGAGTGGATCTGCCACGCGTGCCTCTCCTTCGAGATGGGCTGGGAGCGTGTGGAGGGCCGCGGCGTCATCTACAGCTGGGAGCGCGCGTGGCATCCCGTGCATCCCGCCCTCAAGGAGCACGGCCCGTACATCGTGGTGCTCGTGGAATTGCCGGAAGCCGGGGGCATCCGCATGCTCGGCAACCTGGTCGGCGATCCGCGTCAGCTCGTGAGAATCGGCGCGCCGGTGGCGGCGGTGTTCGAGCCGCACGACGCCGCCAAGGTTCCGTTCACGCTCGTGCACTGGAAGCTCAGTCAACAAGGAGAGAGTCATGAGCCAGGTCGAGATCAACGAGCCCAACCTGTGGCGGCTGGATTCTCCCGGTCACGCGGGCTGGACCCGCACCGCGCGTCCGGGCGATCCCAACAAGTACTTCATCGTCTCCGCCGACTGCCACGCCAACGAGCCGTCCAACCTGTGGGCGGAGCGCATCGACGCCAAGTATCGCGACCGCCTGCCCCGCGTGATCACCGACGCCAACGGCGTCCAGTGGCGCGTGTCCGAGGGGCACCGGCCCGACCGGCTGCGCGTGAACGACCTCGAGGGCGAGGACCGCCTGCGCCAGCTGGCGGGCGCCGAGCCGCGCCAGCGCCTGCTCGACCAGGACCGCGACGGCATCGACGCCGAGGTGATCTATCCGAACAAGGGCCTGTCCATGTGGGCCACCCCGACGCGATCTTCGCCCAGGCGCAGTGCCGCGTGTTCAACGAGTGGGCGTGGGAGATGTTCGGCGCCTACAACGACCGGCTCTCGCCCGTGGCCGCCATCGCCACCGCCGATCTCGAGGGCTCCATCGCCGAGGTGAAGCGCGTGGCCAAGGTGGGCTTCCGCGCCCTCACCCTGCCGTGCAAGCCGGTGTGGGGCGCCCACGACATCGACCATGCCAACTACAACCTGCCGTCCTTCGATCCGCTGTGGGCGGTGATCCAGGACACGGGGCTGCCCATCACGTTTCACATCTCGACGGGCCGCGATCCGCGCGCCTCGCGGGGCAACGGCGGCGCGGTCATCAACTACGTCTCCCACTCGCTGTCGCCCGACGGTGGAGCCGGTGGCCAATCTCTGCGCTTCCGGCGTGCTTCGAGCGGTTCCCGGGCTGCGCTTCGCGACTATCGAGGCGGGCATCGGCTGGCTGCCCTGGGTGCTCGACGCCATGGACGAGGCGTACCGGAAGCATCACTTCTGGGTGCGCCCCAAGCTGAAGCACCTGCCCAGCGAGTACTTCCGCATGCACGGCTTCGCGTCGTTCCAGGAAGACGCGGTGGGTCTGGCCCTCGCCGAGCGCTACAACCTCACCGACACCTTCATGTGGGGCAACGACTATCCGCATCACGAGGGGACGTGGCCGCACTCCGCGGAGGCCATCGAGCGCACCATGGGCGGCCTCCGCGACGACGCCCGCGCCAAGGTGCTCGGGCTCAACGCCGCGCGCTTCTTCAAGTTCGACGTGCCCGAGCGCTACCGGCGCCCGGCCGCCTGACCGCAGAGGCCGGCATGCGTCTACCCAGGCCGACGACGCTCGAGATCGATCTCGACGCGGCCGCGTCGAACCTGCGCGCCGTGCGCCGCCTCGTGGGCGCGGAGCGGAAGATCTTCGCGGTGATCAAGGCCGACGGCTACGGCCACGGCGCGGCCGAGATGGCCGCGGTCTTCGTCGAGCATGGTGCAGATGCGCTCGGGGTGGCCGATCTCGGCGAGGGCATTCGCCTCCGCCGGCGCGGCATCACCGCCCCGGTTCTCGTCTACCCGAATTCGCTGCCCGAGGCCGCGCCGGACTGTCTCGCCCACGGCCTCACCCCGACCCTGGTGGACCTGGACAGCGCGCGGGCGTACTCGGAGGCGGCGTCGGAAACCTGCGACGTGTTCGTCAAGGTCGACGTGGGGCTGGAGCGGCTGGGCGTGCCCGCCGAGCTGGCCGTCAAGACGGTGGCGGCCATGATGGAGCTGCCGCGACTGCGCCTGGCCGGGCTCTGCGCCCATCCGCATGCCTCCGACGGCGACGCGGCGTACGCCGAGTGGCAGCTCGGGCGCTTCACCGCCGTGGTCGACGAGCTCGAGGCGCGCGGCATCCCGGTTCCCATACGGCTGCTCGCCGCCTCGCCCTTCGTGCTGCGCTTTCCCAGACCTATCTCAATGCCGTCGATCCGGGGCGCATGCTCTACGGCATCACCTTCCCCGGCGAGACGTCTCCGCTGCCGCTCCGGCCGACGCTCCGCGCGCTCACCTCGCGCGTCATCGCGCTCAAGGAGCTGGCGCCGCGCGAGCGCTTCGCCGAGCTGGCGCCCTTCCCGGTGAAGGCGCCGATGCGGCTCGGGGTCATTCCCATCGGCTCGGCCGACGGCATGAGCTGGCTTCACGCCGGGCGCGTGCTCGTGCGCGGGCGTGCCGCGCCGATCGTCGCGGGCCCGTCACTCGAGCACACGCGCATCGACCTGACGGAGGTGCCCGACGCGCGGGTGGGCGACGAGGTGGTGATCATCGGCCGCCAGGGCGAGGCGGAGATCACCGCGGCCGAGGTGGCGGACCGGCAGGGCCTCGGTCTGCACCATGTGGCCACCACGGTGGGGCCGCGGGTGACGCGCGTGTATTTCTCGGGCGGCGTGCCGGTCAAGAGGGTCACTCCTGCCGACCAACCCTGAACCCAGGAGGACGCAATGACGCGCAGGGGCTTCATCGAGGATACGGCAGTGGGAGGCATTGCCTTCGTGGCCTGCGGGCTGCAGGGCGGAGTGGGCGGAGCGCAGGCGCAGACGCGGCGCCGCGAGGTGGTGGTCAACGGCAAGCGCGTGAAGACGGTCGATATTCACGCGCACTGCGCGGTGCCGGAGGCCATGGCCCTCATGAACCTGAAGGTGACGGGCCAGCCGAATCTGCCCAACGTGCTCATGATGACGCAGCCGGCGGATCGCCTCCGCGCCATGGACGAGCAGGGCATCGACATGGAAGCGCTCAGCATCAATCCGTACTGGTACAAGGCCGATCGCGACGTGGCGCAGAAGATCATCGGCATCCAGAACGAGAAGCTGGCCGAGGCCTGCGCGGCGAACCCGAGCGCTTCGTGGCCTTCGCCACGGTGGCGCTCCAGTTCCCGGACATGGCGGCGGAGCAGCTGGAGCTGGGTGTCAAGAAGTACGGCCTGCGCGGCGCGGCCATCGGGGGCAGCGTCAACGGCGAGGAGCTGGCCGATCCGAAGTACCACCCGTTCTGGGCCAAGGCCGAGCAGCTCGGCGTGCTCGTCTTCATCCATCCCCAGGGCACGGCGGAGATGAACGCGACCACGCGCTTCAAGGGCAACGGCCTCCTCGACAACGTGATCGGCAATCCGCTCGAGACCACCATCGCGCTCTCCCACCTGATCTTCGAGGGCACGCTGCGACAAGTTCCCGGGCTCAAGATCTGCGCGGCGCACGCCGGAGGATTCCTGCCGTCGTACGCGGGGCGATCGGATCAGGGCTGCCTCACCTTCCCCGACCGCTGCACGGGCAAGCTGGCGAAGAAGCCCACGGAGTATGTCCGCCAGCTCTACTACGACAACATCATCTTCACGCCGGAAGGCATGCGGCACCTCGTGGCGGAGACGGGACCGGGCCAGGTCGTCATGGGCACGGACTATCCCTACCCGTGGACGTCGACCTCCGTGGATCTCGTGCTCAACACGCCCGGGCTCTCCGACGCCGACCGCGTGGCCATCCTCGGCGGCACCGCGGCCAAGCTCCTCGGCATCAAGTCCTAACATCCCTCGCCCCCGGAGGGGAGAGGCAGGGTGAGGGCGTGGTCGGCCGCGTGGGGACACCCTCGCCTCCGGCCCTCTCCCTCAGTGAGGGAGAGGGGGGGCGTGGCGGTTAGGCGGCGGCCTGGGCGGCGGTGGGGCCGTCGCCCATCAGGGTGGTGCGGCGCATGTCGCGCGGCTCGTGGGCGGGGAAGGGCCGCGCGCGGTGCATGGTCTGGCGGTTGTCCCACATCACGAGGTCGTTGACCGCCCACTTGTGCGCGTAGACGAACTGGCGCTGGGTGGCGTGCTCGACGAGGTCGCGGAGGAAGGCGCGCGCCTCCGGCACGGGCCAGCCGAGAATGCCGCCGGCGTGCGAGGAGAGGTAGAGCGAGCGGCGCTTCGTCACGGGATGGGTGCGCACGAGGCACTGGTGCACCGGCTTGAAGCGCTCGCGCTCCTCCTCGGTGAACTCGGTGAAGCCGAGAATAGCCGCGCGAGTAGAGCTGGGAGTGCTCGCACACCAGCCCCTCGACCTCGGCCCGCGTCTCGGGGTCGAGCGCGTCGTAGCCCGCGCGCATGTCCGCGTACTCCGTGTTGCCGCCCTTGGACGGGATGCTGCGCGCGGAGAGCAGCGAGTACTTCGCGGGCACCACCTTGAACGAGCTGTCGGAATGCCAGCAGACGGTTGCCCAGCCCGAAGAGCCGGGGCCGGTCGTCGCGGGCGTAGACCTTGCTGTCCTTGTCGAGGTTGGACACGTCGGCAAAGGTGGTGGGAGGCGCTGGTCGCCCGGCGGCGCGCAGGCTGGTGCCGATGGCGTGCTCGATGTCGCCCAGGCTCCGCGTGAAGGCGAGCTGCTGCTCGTCGGTGATCCGCTGGTCGTGGAAGACGAGCACGGCGTACCGGTCCATGCCGGCGTGGATGGCCTCCACCTGCTCGGCGGAGAGCGGCCGGGTCATGTCCACGCCGTCAACCTCCGCGGCGAAGCAGGGACCGACTTGACGCATCGTGATGGGCATGGTGGTCGCCTCCTTGGTCACACCGTGCGCTGGAGGAAGCTGGTGACGAGGGGCCACGTCAGGTCTGCGTAGTGCGGCTGGAAGCCCGCATTGTCCGGGTGGCGGAAGCCGTGATTGGCGTCGGAGAAGAAGTGCCACTCCACGAGATGGCCGTTGGCGGTGAAGCTCTCCCAGAGCGGGCCCTGGATGGCCGGGGTGGCGATGTAGTCCTTGCCGCCGCAGAACACGAGCGACGAGCAGGTGAGCGTGCGCGCGAGCTGGAAGGCGTGGCGGGGCCGGTGGCTGGTCTCCGGCTCGTCGCGCACGGACGGGTAGTAGAGGACGATGGCGCGCAGCTTGCGATTGTCGGCGGCGAAGGGGATGAGGAGACGGCCGCCCATGCAATGGCCGATGGCGCCCGTGCGCTCCGGATCGGACTGCATGCGGTCGATGAGGTAGCGCCACGCCTCGTCCATCTTGCCGAGGAACTCCGGGTCCGAATGCTTCGCCTGCAGATCGGCGCCCGCCCCGATGTGGTTGGTACCGGGCACCCCGAACATGTTGAACAGGCTGGGCACGAGCACGTTGAAGCCGAGCAGGGCGAGCCGGTACGCGTCGATCTTGTAGTCGGCGGTGACCCCGTGCGCGTGATGCACCATGAGGATGCCGGGCCGCCGCCCCGGCCCCTTCCGGATGCGCCATGTAGCCGGGGATGCCGTCCTCTTCCTGGGTGAGCATGCGGGCGACGGTCATGAGCGCGCTCCTGTCATGGCGGCCTTCACTCGATCGGCGCGGAAGGGGCACGGTGCGGAGCGCGCACGCCGGTGGCGTCGAACACCGCGTTGCCGAGGGCGGCGGGCACGGGCGTGGACGCCGCCTCGCCCACGCCGAGGGGCGGCTGGTCCAGGCGCTGGATCAGCTCGAACTCGAGCCTGGGCACCTCGGGGAAGGTGAGGATCGGATAGGAGGCCCAGTCCACCGTGGTGACGCGCTCCCGGTCGTAGACGACTTCCTCGTGGAGGGTGCGCGAGATGGTCTGGAGGATATTGCCCTCGAGCTGCGCCTGCACGCAGTCGGGATTGATCATGAGCCCGCAGTCCTGCGCGCAGACGACTCGCGTCACGCGGATCTTGCCGGTGGCGCGCTCCACCGCCACCTCCATGCCCATGGCCACCAGCGTCTCTTCCTGCTTGTAGTGGATGAAGGCGATGCCGCGGCCGGTGAGGATCGCCGCCGACGTGTCGCGGGACGCGGCGAGGGCCGCGGCTGCCAGCCCATGCGCGTGGCCACGCGCTGCAGCACCTCGACGGCGCGCGGATTGGTGAGCCGGCGCAGCCGGAACTCCACGGGATCGGCCTTGGCCACCGCGGCGATCTCGTCCACGAACGACTCCACCGCGAAGGTGTTGGCGACCTTGCCCGGCGCGCGGATGGCCGAGGTGCGGAGCGGCGCGTCGGGAATCCAGTGCACCACCGCGTTCAGGTTGGGCATGGCGTAGGGCGGGTCCACGTTCTGGTAGATCAGCCCCGTGGAGCGTCCCGGCGTCTGCGGGATGCCCGCGGCGTCGAGGGAGAGCAGCGGGCACGTTGGGAAGATTGGCGGTGGCCATGGGAAGCCACGCCTGCGTCTCCCACGCCGCGATCTGGCCGTCGCCGTCCACGGCCGCGCGCAGCTCCAGGAGCTGGGCGGGGCCCTTCGGGGTCGAGACCATGCTCCTCCTGCCGCGTCCACTGCACGCGCACCGGGCCGCCCGGTGGCCTTGGAGAGCAGGGGCCGCCTCGGCCGCGCGCGTCGTCGGCGCCGTTCGGGCCGTAGGAGCCTGAGCCGTCCAGGTAGATCACGCGGACGCGATCGCGCTCGACGCCGAGCATGCGCGCGCACGTGGACTGGAAGCCGTGGGTGTTCTGCGACGGAGCTCCACACCGTGATGGAGTCGGCGCGCACGTCGGCCACCCCGCACGAGGGGCCGATGGAGCCGTGCGTCTGGATGGGCCAGCGATAGGACGCGCCGAGGAGCTGCGTGCCCGCGGGCGGGGCGTTCAGAGCGGAGAGATCGCCGCGCTTCGGCGATCTCCTGGTCGCGCACGATGCGGCTCTGCCCGCATGGACTCGAACTCCTTGGTGTAGTCGGGCAGCCCCGTGCCCGGCGACCACTTGGCCTGCAGAGCCCGCGCGGCCGCGGATGGCGTTCCACTCGCGCTCGGCGACCACGGCGAGGAAGCTCTGGATGCGGACCACGCGCGCGCCCTGATGGACGCGATCGGACGATTCGTCCACGGAGATCAGGGTGGCCCCGAGCGCGGGCGGATGGATCACGCGGGCGTGCAGCATGCTGGGCAGCACCAGATCGGTGGAGATACTTGTGGCGCCCCGTGATCTTGGCGGGAGGTCGGGCCGGGGCAGCGACTGGCCGATGAAGCGGAAGCGGTCGGGCGACTTGAGCGGCGCTCTTTCCGTCGACCTTCAGATTGAAGGTCTGGTCACCGATGAGATCGCCGTAGGTGACGGAGCCGCTGCCGTCCTTCGCCCGCACCACGCCGTCGGCGACCTCGAGATCGCCCACGGGCTTGCCGAGGCGCGTGGCCGCCTGGGCGAGCAGAGCCTCGCGCGCGGTGGCCGCGGCGTGGCGGATCTGGGGCCGCCGCGGGCGATGCTGTAGCTGCCCGCCGTCGCGCCCTGGTTGGGCGTGAGCGCGGTGTCGCCCTCGATCATCGACGATGCGATCGAGGGGGATATCGAGCTCTCCCCCGCCATCTGGCGCAGGGCGATGCGCCCGCCCGTGCCGATGTCGACCTTGCCCGTGAAGAGGGTCACCGTGCCGTCGGCGTGGACGGCCAGGTAGGAGTCGACGAGATCCGGAGCGAGCGGCTTGCCGAGGAAGCGGTCGGCGTTGGCCACGGTCTGGGCGAGCAGCCGCTCCGGGCCCTCGAGGCCGAGGCCCACGATGAGCGCGCCACCCGCGACGAGGAATCTCGCGGCGCGAGATCATCGGGGCCGCCCGGTGCTCCGCCACCTTGAGCACGGCGCGGATCACGCGGGCGTGGCTGCCGCAGCGGCACAGGTTGCCGGCGAGCGCCTCGCGCACCTGCTCCTCGCTGGGCCGTGGCGTGTTGGCGAGGAGCGCGCGGGCGGCCACCACCAGGCCCGCCGTGCAGTAGCCGCACTGCGCGGCCTGCTCCGCGATGAAGGCGGCCTGGAGCGGATCGGGCTGCTCCGGGCTGCCCAGCCCCTCGATGGTGATGACGTCGCGGCCGCCCACGCTCCGCGCGGGGTGACGCAGGAGCGGATGGCGCGCCCGCCCACGAGCACGGTGCACGCGCCGCACTGGGCAAGGCCGCAGCCGAAGTGGGTCCCGGTGAGGCCGAGGTCGTTGCGCAGCACGTAGAGGAGGGGCACGTCGGGGTCGTCGGAGTCGACCTCCGGGTTCTTCCGTTCACTCGCAGCGTGATCTTGGCCACGAGCGCCTCAGCGCTTCTCGGCGGGGGTGGAGGTGGCCGGCCCCATCCCCCACACCTGGATGATGGTCTCCTCGTCCTTGGCCCCGTCGTAGTGGATCTTTCCCCCGTAATGAATCACGTAGGTTCCCGCGCCCACGGGCACCGTGCTGTCCGGATCGAATTTCTCGCCCGTGCCCATCCACCACGTGCCCGAGAGCACCACGAAGAAGCGGTCGTGGGGATGGAAATGGGGCCGGCTCATGTTTCCGGGAGCCACTTCAGGCGCACCACGTAGGGGCCGGGCTTGCTCGGGTCCCCGAAGAGCACGGCCTGCTCGTTGGTGCCCGCGGCGTTCCGGACCCACTTGATCTCGGACGGGGGCGTGAACTCGACGGCGCTCTTGTCGAGCTCCGCCGCGGCCGCCGCGGACGTGAGCTGCAGGAGCATGAGGGCAACCGGGAAGAGCCGTAGAGACCGTCCGCCCATGCCCTCTCCTGCTGGTTGGTGGTGCAGGCGATCAGTTCGGCGTGACTTTCTGCCAGCCCGAGTCCGGGTTGAAGAGCTTCATCTGCTGTGCCCGCGCGGCCGTGGAGGGACCGAGGTCCTTCTGGTACACGACCCCGTCGTGATTCACGATGAAGGTCATCACGCCGGAGACGCCATAGTTCGCGGAAAGGCCACGAGCCCGAAGCCACCGATCATGTGGCCGCGCGCGACGTAGTCCGTCGGCTCCGCCGGGGGCATCCGGCCCCTGGCCCGTGAGAATCCGGTAGTAGTAGCCGTGAAAGGGCACCGGCCCCTGTTGCGTCTCGGATCGGCGATAACCCTCGGCCCTGGCTTTGGCCACGAGCGGTCCCAGCGGGCTCATCGGCTCGCCGGCCTTGGCCTCCCAGTAGAGCCCGTCCCGCTTGCCCGCCGTGCTCGCCATGCGCTGCGCGTATTCGAGCACCTCGCCCTGCTTGCGAGGCTGGGCATAGTACTCCCGCTGCGCGTCGACGTAGGCGAGGCACACCTGCATCGCGGCACGCTCATTCCGGCCGATGCGGCGGTTCAGAATCTCTTCCCGCCCCGCCGCCGTGTCGAAGCGCCAGCTATCGCCGTCGGGCACCACGGGAATGGGGAAGGGAAATCGTCGGCCCCCACGTAGAGAACGATCTTCCCGCCGCCCGCTTCGAGCCGGTGGCTCGCGTCATATGCCCGGAGGAAGGCCGCTCGCGCTCGATCGTCGGCGACCTTGTCGCCGGAGGTGAGCGAGGCCCGCTGGACGGGCCGAGCACCTCTTGAGCGTCTTCTTGTCGCCCTTGCGCAGGGCATCGATGAACGTCTGCACCGCCTCCTCCGGTGTCGCAAAGCGCTTCTGCCCGGTGGTCGCCCCGGCTGCCCATGACCGTCGAGCAACTCGTCACCAGGATGAGAGCCGCGAGCATCAGCGAGAGTCGGCCCACTCGCGACGCACGATTGCCGACAGGCTCACGGTACGGCTGTCGCATGCACTCCTCCACCGCCGTCCTCACCCTGCTCATCGCCGGCGTCCGCCGCCACCACCGCCGCGCCCTCCACCGCCGCCCCCGCCGCCGCCTCCACCGCCCCGTCCGCCGCCGCCGCCGCCGCGCTGAACGTTCCCGCCGCCGCCACCCCGCCACCCGCCGCGCTGAACGTTCCCACCGCCGCCCCCGCGCCCCGCGGTCGAGGCGCCGAAGCTCTCACGACTCGATTGCCCTCGGGCGCTGTCCATGGAGGTGGCCCGCCCCTCGCCCACGCCTTCGAAGGCGCCGGGGCTTCTCGCCGCCTGGCCTCCGCCGGCCTGCCCTCCGCCCACCGCGCCCTGCGACGCTCGGGGCGCCGCCGGCCTGCCCTCCGCCCACCGCGCCTTGCGACGCCGGGCGCGCCGCGGCCTGCCCTCCGCCCACCGCGCCTTGCGACGCGCGGGCCCGCCCGCGGCGCCCTGCTGGCCTCGGTAGGCCTCGCGCGACTGCGCGTTGCCGGGCCCCGCCTTGTTGAATCGCTGCTGCGTCGAGGCATCGCGATACTGCGCGCCCTTGCGGTGCTCCGGGTTGTGCTGCCACTGCCCCTGGCCCTGGCCGCGACCGCCCTGGCCGCGATTGCCCTGATACTGCTCGGCGCGCTTGTTCGCGATGTCCCCGGTGTTCACGTTTTTCGTGTAGTTGTTGTAATTGTTCACGTTGACGTCCACGTCGCCATGACCCCAGTTGCAGTTGCCCCAGATGGCGGCGCCCGCGGCCATGCCGATACCGAAGGAGAGCAGCGCGGTGCCTGCCACGTAGCCTGGCGGATAGTAGGGCGGGTAGGGCGGATAGGCGGGATAGGGCCACGGGCCGTAGACCACGGCGGGATTGTAGGTCGGCACGTAGACGACCTGCGGGTTCGCCGGCTGGATGGTGATGATCTGCGCCGGCGCTTGCTGGATCACGACGTTCTGGCCGGGAGTCGGGGGTGGCGCCGGCTCGGTCGTTACCTGTCTGCTCCGGGGTGCTCTTGAGATTTCCCGCGGCCAGTGCCTTGGCGCGCAGGCGCTGGATGGCGTCCATGACCTCTTTCTCCCCGCCGAGGAACGCATCGCCGAGATTCTGCGTCCAGTCGAGCTTCTCGTTCATCATGGTCAACACCTGCGGGAAAGAGACGAGGGATTTCACGCTGTCGTCCCAGGTCTGCTTCTTGAGCGCCTCGTTGAGCTGGTCGCCCTTGAGATTCGCGTTGGCCTTGGCGAAGCGGGCGGCCTGGACGATCTCGAGGGGATAGGTCGAGGCCATGAGGATCTGCGCGATCAGCGGATCAGGATAGAGCGCGATGGGCGCGACGATCTGCTCGAGCTCCTCGGGCTTGAAGGGATTGGCGGCGCCACCCTGGTCGGTCTGGGCGAGGACGAGCCCGGGCGCCAGGAGCAGCGCGGCAAGAAAAGCCGCCAGCCCGCGCACGAGCCGGCTCCGCGGCAGCCCCGACAGCATGTGGGACGTCCTTTCCCCGTGCCGATGTCCGGCGCCGAAGCGGCGCTCGCGGCTCCATCGGACGAACGCCGCGATCATGCACCCCGCGTCGCCCTCGCGTCAAGGCGGGGGCCATCAGCTTGCCTCGCGTGCGTATACTGCGCAGTCAAGGAGGGCCCATCACATGGACACCATCAAGCCGCTCTTCACCGCGACCGCCACCGCCACCGGAGGTCGCAACGGACACACGGAAGCCGCCGACGGCACCGTGAAGGCCGATCTCTCGGTGCCCAAGGAGATGGGCGGGCCGGGGCGTCCGGGCACGACCACCCCGGAGCATCTCTTCGCCGCGGGCTACGCGGCGTGCTTCGGCGGCGCGCTCGACTTCGTGGCCAAGCGGCAGAAGAAGGACGCGACCAAGGCCAGGATCACCTGCTCCGTGTCCATCGGCCCGCGCGAGGGCGGCGGCTTCGGCATCGCCGTGAAGATGCAGGTGGAGGACAAGAGCCTGGCCCAGGCCGAGCTGGCCGCCCTCGCCAAGGAGGCCCACGAGCAGATCTGCCCCTACTCGCACGCCACCCGCGGCAATGTGCCCGTCGACTTCACGGTGGTAGGCGGGTAGGGGCGGCCCGATTCAGATCTGCGCCATGCCTCCGTCCACGAAGAGCTCGGCGCCCGTCACGTAGCTGCTGTCGTCGGAGGCGAGGAACACCACGGCCTTGGCGATCTCGTCCGGCGTGCCCATGCGCCCCAGAGGCACGGCGCCGATCATGCCCGACTTGAACTCGCTGAGCTGCTGGGGAGAGAGCCCGAGGCTGCTGAGGCCGGGCGTCTCGATGGGGCCGGGGCTGACCGCGTTCACGCGGATGCGGCGGCTCTTGAGGTCGATCGTCCAGTTCCGCGCGAAGGACCGCACGGCCGCCTTGGTGGCGCAGTAGACGCTGAACGCCTCGAAGCCCTTCGACCCGGCGATGGAGGCGTTGAGGATGATGGAGCCGCCGTCCTGGAAGAGGGGCAGCGCCTTCTGCACGGTGAAGAGCAAGTCCCTTCACGTTGGTGCCGAAGATCTGGTCGTAGTGCGCCTCGGTGATGGAGCCGAGCGGCAGCATCTCGCCGCCGCCCGCATTGGCGAAGAGCACGTCGATGCGCCCTTGCTGCTGCTTGATGGTGGCGTAGAGGCGATCGAGGTCGGCGAGCTTCGCCACGTCGCCCTGCACGGCCACCGCGCCGTGGCCGATCTGCTTCACCGCCTGATCGAGCTCGGCCTGGCGCCGGCCTGTGATGAAGACGTGGGCACCTTCGTCCGCGAATCGCTGGGCGGTGGCGAGGCCGATGCCGCTGTTGCCTCCGGTGACCACCGCGACTTTTCCCTCGAGCTTCTTCGCCATGGCGGAGCCCTCCCGTGAATGTTTGACGTGTGGTCGGATCAGCACGTGTCAGGCCGGCCGTCTCACAGTTAGGACGGACAGCCGGAAGAAAGGGATTCGACTGGGCCTGACGCCGCGGCCCGCTTGCCGAGCGCGAGCGGGGCCGCGACGGCGGGTCGACCTTACTCGGTGAGCGAGCGGTAGATCTCCACCTCGGCGGGGCCCTCGGTCAGGCCTTCCTTCTCGCGGCGCTCGCGATAGGCGGCGAGGTGCGGCGCCTTGCGGTGCACGTCGAAGGCCGCGTCGTCCTTGTACATCTCGTAGAAGAGGAAGAGATCGGGATCCTTCGAGGAGCGATGGGGGCGATAGACGAGGCAGCCCGGCTCCGCCTTCCGCACCACCCCCGCCTGCTCGGCGAGGAGGGTGGCCAGCGCATCGCCCTTGCCCTTCGCCGCCCGGATCTTCGCCACTACCGTGAGCACATTGGCCATGGGTCAGCTCTCCTTTCAGGATGGTGCTACGTGTGCGGATCGCGCTGCGGGAGGCGCGCGCCGGGTGGAGCGCATTCTACGTGATCATCGGCCACTTCGGCCGGGCGGCGAGGCCGGCCCGCGCGTGGTAGGGGCGGGCCAGCCTCTCCACGCGCGTCAGCACCTCGAGCTCGTCCACCATGGTCACGCGCCGGTCGTCGAGGACGAGGCGCCCGTCCACCATCACGGTTTGCACGCTCGCTCCGCTCGCGCTGTACACCAGGGTGTTCACGGGATCGAGGAGGGGCCGCCACTCCGGCTGGTCGAGGTCGAAGATCACGAGGTCCGCGCGCTTGCGCGGCTCCAGCGAGCCGATCTCGTCGCCGAGCCCGAGGGCGCGCGCGCCGTGCAGGGTGGCCATCTCGAGCACCCGCTCCGGCGGCATCACCGCCGGGTCGAGATGAGCGTCCTTGGGGACGAGACCGGCCAGATACATGAGGCGCAGCATGTCGAAGTGATTCGAGCCGTTGGCGCTGTCGCCGCCCAGGGGACACCGTGACGCCCGCCTCCAGCATCTCCGCGAACCGGCCGTGGGCGAAGAGGCCCTTCACGTGCTTGAGGGCGGCGGACGGGCAGTGGGAGATCTTCACGTCGCGCTGAGCGAGGAGGGCGATGTCGTCCAGGTCCACGTGCACCATGTGGGCGAGCTTGGTGCGCGGCCCGAGCACGCCCCAGTCATCGAGCTCGCGCAGGGGCAGGGTGTCGGCCGTCTTGCGCAGCGGGTGCGAGGCGAACTGCATCATGCCCCAGCCCGTGCCGTGCCGCTCGGCGAGGGCGTGCGCGCCGCGAATCAGCGCCTCCGAGCAGGTGCCGAAGCCGATGAGGAGCGGCCACGCGCTCACCCGCGCAGTGGCGCATTGCTTCACGTCGAGGAGCGCCTCCTCGGTGAGACGGAGCGTCTCCTCGGTGGACTGGGCGAGCCGCCCCGGTCCGCGGGCCAGATCCCACGTCCACCGGCCGAGAATGGCGCGCAGTCCGACCGTGTCCACCGCCTGGGCCACCGCGGGAAGATCGAAGAGCGTGCCCGCTTCGCAGAAGGTGGTGGTGCCGGTGCGGAGCATCTCGAGGCAGGCGAGCTGGGCGGCCGCCGCTTCCTCCTCGGGAGTGATGGTGGCGTAGAGCGGCACGTACCAGTCCGGCACATAGCGCTCCACGGGCACGTCGTCGGGCATGAGGCCGCGCGAGAGATGCTCGGAGAGATGCACGTGGGTGTCGACGAAGCCGGGGAGGACGAGGCGGCCCCGGCCGTTGATCACGCGGGTCACCGGTGCGGGCGGCCGCACGTCGGCGGCGCGCCCCACCTGCACGATGCGCTCGCCGTCGATGAGCACGGAGCCGTCGAGGAAAATCCGGCGCGCGGCATCCATGGTGACGACGACCGCGTGCTCGACGAGGATCATGGGACGCCCTCCGGCCGAGTATGATACACGTCTGGGCGAGGAGGTGCCGACATGGCGGAGGACAAGGGGAAGGACGGCGACGCGGAGCGGACGCGCCGGGCCGACGCGCTGATCGCCCGCATGAAGGCCGCGCGCGGCTACATCTATCCGGAGTGGGAGTTCGCGGCCCGGCAGGATCCGGAATTCGTCGAGACCTACAACCGGATCTACGAGCTGGGGCTGGGTGAGGGCCGCCACGTCTCCGCCAAGGTTCGCGAGTTCGTGGCCATCGCGCTCCTCGCCTTCCGCGGGGCGGAGCGGGCGGGGCTGGTGGCGCACATGGAGCGCGCCATGCGCCTGGGGGCCACGCGCGAGGAGATCTTCGAGGTGCTCGAGACCTGCCTGGTGCCCGGCGGCGCCCCACCTTCCATCGCGGTCTCGGTGCCCTCCTCGAGCTCAAGGATGGCGGCGGCACCTAGCCGTCCCGTCACGCCACGAAGGCTCGGCATGGATCGCGCAACGGGCGTGGTCACGGCGGAGACGCTTCGCGACCGGCCTGACCTTCGACGAGTACGTGAGGTATGCGGGCTCGCCGGAGAATCTCGAGCGCGAGGCGGGCTGGTGGCTGGGCCCCGTGCGGCAGGATCTGAGCGGGCTGCTCCGCGCATGGTACGAGCGGAACCGGCTCAGCGCAGCGCAGGCCGCGGCCATACAGTGGCTGGTGCGACAGCCGGACGGGCCGGCGAGGATCCTCGTGATCTCGGAGGAATGGTCGTCGGACTGCCGGCGCGACGTGCCCATCCTCGCGCGCCTCGCGGAGGCGGGCGGGCTCGAGCTGCGGATCTTCAGACGCGACGGCCTGACCCTGGGCCGCGGTCCACGCGCCAATCCTCTCGAGTCGCCCAACGCGGACATCGTGAACGAGTTCCTGAGAGGCGGGATGGACAGACCTACCAGTCCGTTCCGGTGGCGGCCTTCTTCACGAGGGATTTTCGCTACCTCTACCACTACCTCGAGTTTCCCGCCATCTATCACAAGGAGCGCCTCGCCGCCGCCATGCAGGTGGCCCGCCCGGGCGAGCGCACCCGGGAGGAGACGTGGGAGCGGTTCATCCGCGACTGGGGAGCGCTCCAGCAGGGGCCATTCTTTGCCATCTGGACGTCCGCGACGGTCGACGAGATCCTCTCTGCCCTCTACGAACGGATCGTGGTAGGTTCGCTCGGCCAGCACTCACCGCTGCACACCTGATCAAGGGAGAGTCACCATGCTGATGCGCAAGCTGGGTCGCACCGGGCTACGGGTCTCCGCTCTCTGCCTCGGCGGCAACACGTTCGGGTGGACCACGGACCAGCAGGCGTCGGAGGCGGTTCTCGACGCCTATCTCGAGGCCGGCGGCAACTTCATCGACACCGCCGACGTCTATTCCCGCTGGGCTCCCGGCAACAAGGGGGCGAGTCGGAGACGGTGCTGGGCAAGTGGATGACCGCGCGCAAGAATCGCCACGCCGTGCTCATGGCCACCAAGGTCATGGGGCCGATGGGGCCGGGACCGAACGACACGGGCCTCTCCCGCCAGCACATCATGGAGGGGTCGAGGACTCGCTGCGGCGGCTCCAGACCGACTACATCGATCTCTACCAGGCGCACTGGGATGATCGCGACACCCCGCTCGAGGAGACGCTGCGCGCCTTCGACGACCTCGTGGGCCAGGGCAAGGTTCGTTACATCGGCTGCTCGAACTACGTCGGATGGCGGCTCACCCGCGCGCTGTGGGAGAGCGACAAGCACGGCTACGCGCGCTACGAGTCGCTCCAGCCCAAGTACAACCTGGTGTTCCGCGACGAGTACGAGCGCGAGCTCGAGCCGCTCTGCCTCGAGCAGGGCGTGGGGGTGATCCCCTATTCCTCGCTCGGGAGCGGCTTCCTGTCGGGCAAGTACCGCCCCGGCGCCGACCTGCCCAAGACGGCCCGCGCCACGAACGTGCAGAAGGGCTACATGACCGACCGCGGCTTCGCGGTGCTCGCGGCCATCGACAAGGTGGCGGGGAAGATCGGCGCGACGCCCGCCCAGATCGCGCTGTCCTGGCTCGCTCACCGCCCCGGCATCACCGCGCCCATCGCCAGCGCGACTTCACCGGCGCAGCTCAAGGAGCTGATCGGTGGCATCGATCTGCGCCTGGACGAGGAGGCGACCAAAGAGCTCGACCGCGCCAGCGCCTGGCGCGAGGCCTGAGATGCGCGGCCGCGCGGGAATCGGCAGCTAGCCCGGCATCCGGGCAGGTCTGACATGGCCGTGCGCATCGTCCGATTGGGGAAGCCCGGCAACCGGATGAGGGCCTGCGCATAGGGACCGTGCGGCGGCCCCCGCGCGGCGTGCGCAAGGCGGAGTTCGCCCGGCGTGACTACTACGATGTCTGGCTGCCCGAGCTGGCGCCGAGCGAGCCGTTGCGCGCGTGGGCACTCTCCAAGCCGTTCACCCCACCGCGCTTTGCGGAGTACGCGAAGAAATACCGCCGCGAGATGAGCGAGCCCGCGGCCCAGCGGCTCATCGCCCTCCTCGCCGCCCTTTCCGCCTCCACGAATTTCTCCGTGGGCTGCTACTGCGAGGATGAGAGCCACTGCCACCGGAGTCTGCTCGGAGCCTTACTGCGCGAGGCGGGGCGCGATGGAGCCCCTGACGGAGTTGCTCGGTGACAGCCCGCCCATGGCTGCCCTTCGCGCGAAGGCGAGACAGCTCCTGCAACACGGCCACGTGCGTCTTCCGCCGATTCTCATTCAGGGCGAGACGGGGGCGGGCAAGGGCCTGCTCGCGCGCGCGCTGCAGGCCGGGAGCTCGCGTGCCAACCGGCCCTTCGTGGAGATCAATTGCGCGGCCCTTCCCGCCACCCTGCTCGAAGCGGAGATGTTCGGTTTCGAGCGCGGTGCGTTCACCGATGCCCGGCAGGCGAAGCCGGGACTGTTCCAGACGGCCCACACCGGCACGATCTTCCTGGATGAGATCGGTCTTCTCCCCGCCCTGCAGGCCAAATTCCTCAAGGTCGTGGAGGACAAGAAGGTCAGGCGGCTGGGCGCCACTCGGGACGAGGTGGCCGATGTCTGGATCCTCGCCGCAAGCAATGAGAACCTGCTCGCCGCCGTGCGCGAAGGCAAGTTCCGCGAGGATCTCTACCACCGTCTCTCCGTGGTGTCCCTGGAAGTGCCGCCGCTTCGGCAGCGCGGCGACGACATCGTCATACTCGCCGAGCGATTCCTCGCCCGGGCGTGCGCCGACTACGGGCGGCCCGTCGCCCAGCTCGACGCGGCGGCCCGCGCAGCTGCTCCTCGCCTACGAGTGGCCGGGCAATGTGCGGGAGCTCAACAACGTCGTGGAGCGGGTGGCGCTCCTGTCGGAAGCGCCAGTCATCACCGAGGCCCTGCTCGGACTTCGCGTGAGCCCCGCGCATCCCTCGCCGCCGGTGGCCACGCCGTCGATACTGGACGTGATGCGCAATCACCTGATGTCGACGCTCGAGCACACCGGATGGAATATCTCGGCCACCGCCCGCCTCCTGCGCATTTCCCGCAATACCGTGCTGGCCCGGATGACGAGATACGGCCTGCACGCCGATCCCAGCGTGCCGTTCCGTCGGCCATGTGTCACCGAAAGCTGTCGCCGCGGCCGACGCGCTGGCCCGCGGCCGCCCCGCCGGAAGCCGAGGCCGGACCGGCGGCACGAAGCGTTTCTCCTCGCGCGATTCGTTCCGGATGACGAGCGCGAATCGCCGAATCCGAGCGCCCTCGTGGTCAGCAAGATCGAGGGGCTGGGCGGACGCGTGGAGGCGTCGGGTCCAGAGGCGGTGGTGGCCGCCTTCGGCGCCGATCAGGGCGAGGATGCCTCAACGGCGGCCGCGTACGCGGCAGTGGCGATTCAGAAGGCGGTGCGTAGCGCCGGGAGGCAAGCCGACCGGGGGCCGAGGCTGACCATCGCCATCCACAGCGAAGAGAGCGGGAGCGCCGCCGCCTCGGCCGCGCAGCGGAAGCGATGTGGACCGCGCTCGAGGCGCTGGCGAGAGAGGCGGTGGGCGGCGACATCGTGGCGAGCGTCAGCGTCTCGCAGTTCCTGAGACGCCGGTTTTCACTGCGCCCGATCGGCGAGCCAGGTTCCTCCTGTCGGATCAGCCTGCTATCCGGGCTCTCACGGGTGCCCGAAGGCGAGTTTGTCGATCGCCGTCAGGAGCTGGGACTCCTGCTGCGCCGCTTCGAAGGCGCGACGCAGGGGATCGGCGAGGTCGTGGCCATCACGGGCGAACCGGGCATCGGCAAGTCTCGCCTCCTCTTCGAGCTCCGCCGCCGGATCCCGTCCGACCAGGGCCGATGGGCCGAGGGTCACTGCTATTCGTTCGCCGCGGTCACTCCGTACTTTCCGATGTTCCAGCTCATCCGTGACCTCTGCGGCCTGGAGGAGATCGACACGTCGGAGACGGTGATCGCGAAGCTGGAAGCGGTGGCCGATCGCGCGGGAGTTGCCCGGGGCGACATGGTCCCGGCGCTGGCCGCCCTCCTCGGGATGAAGGGTGATGCGGATGACGAAGCCGCTGTCGCTCCGGAGATCATGAAGTCGCAGGTCTTCGCGGCGGCTCGAGCTCTGGTGATCGGGCTTAGCCGGGAGCGCCCCTCGTGGTGCTGGTGGAAGACCTGCAGTGGATGGACGAGACCTCGGAGGCCATGCTCGCCGGCTTGGCCGAGGGCATCGGCACCGCTCGCGTCTTGCTCGTGGTGACCTACCGCTCCGGATCCATGCCGGGCTGGATCGGCCGGTCGCAGGGGACGCGGATCTCACTGATGCCGCTGTCCCGCGACGACAGCCGCTCGATGATGCGGAGCGGACTCGTCGGCAAACAGATTCCGGAGCCGCTGGCCGAGCTGATTGCCGAGCGGGCGGAAGGCAATCCATTCTTCCTGGAAGAGCTCCTGCGCACGGTGTGGGACGGCAGCGCGGAGCCACCGGGCGAGGTGCCGGCTACGGTGCAGGATGTCTTGACCGCTCGATTGATGCGGTTGGAGCCTCAGGACCGGCGGGTTCTCACCGCGGCGGCGGTGGTGGGGCGCGAGTTCGCCGTTCCGCTAGTCCAGGCGCTCCTCGGCATTTCGGGACCGGAGCTGAGCGCGAGCCTGGATCGCCTCCAGGCCGCCGAGTTCCTCCTCGCCCGGAGCGACCCGGACGCGGGCAGGCAGCGCTTCAAGCACGCCCTCCACTCAGGAGGTGGCGTACGGAGTGATTCCGCCCGCGGATCGTCGGGAGCTCCACCGGCGCGCGGTGGCGGAAATGGAGCGGCTCTACGTCGAGCGCATCGCCGACCACGTCGAGCGCCTGGGCGACCATGCCTTCGAGGGCGAGCTGTGGGACAAGGCAGTGGTGTATCTCCGCCGGGCCGGAGTCAATGCTGCGCTCAGGTCGGCGGGGCGGGAGGCCGCGGCACGCTTCGAGCGGGCCAAGCAGGCCCTCGATCGCCTTCCTCCGACCCGGTCCAATCAAGAGCGGGCCATGCAATTGCGGCTCACCTTGCGCAACCCGCTCTTCCTGCTCGCGGATTTCGGTCACGCCCTCGAGGTGCTGGGAGAAGTCGTCACCCTCGCCGCCGCTCTGGGCGCGCCCGCTCAGGCGGGGATGGCCTGCGCCTACATGGCGAATGCCCACTTCATGCTGGGCAACCTGGACGACGGCATGCGTCTCGCCGAGCAGGCGCGAATCAACGGAGCGGCGCGCGGAGACGCCACCTTGCTCGCCATTACCTGCTGCCATCTCGGTCAGCTCCTGTACGCCAAGGGGGACTATGCGGCGAGCGTGGCCATGATGGAGAACTGCCTGGAGCATCTCGAGAGCGTCCCGAGCCGGCGCGGCTCCAACATGGCGCGGGTGTACAGCGTGGTGGCACGCTGCTTCAACGCGTTCTCCCTGGCCCGCGCAGGGCCGGTTTCGTGACGCGGAAGCGAGCGCAGAGCGATGCCTGGGTCTGGCCGACGCGACGGACACGCCGTTCCTGCGCGCGCTCGCCGCCTGGGCCATGGGCAACGCGCAGCTTGGCCGTGGCCCCACTGCCGAGAGGAGCGAGAAAGCTGGAAGAGGCGTATCGCTACTGCGAGAACGCCGAGCTGCTCGCCATCCGCCCGTGGATCGCCACCGACCTCGCCTGCGCCCGCGGGCTCGACGGCCGTGGGGAGGAAGCGCTCGCGCTGCTTGGCGGGGCCATCGAGGAGGCGGCCGCGCACGGTCTCCTGTCCCAGCACTCCCTTCGCTACGCGTATCTGAGCGAGGCGCAGCTCGCGGCTGGCCGCGAAGAGGAAGCCGAGGCGTCAGCCACCCGGGCGGTGGCCCTGGCCGTCGAGCATGGCGAGAGCGGCTTTCGCGTGGACGCGCTTCGCGCTCTCGCCCGGGTGGCGGGGCTGAGGAGCTCGCCGGACCTCGAGGCGGCCACCACGCATCTCGGCGACGCCCTCGCGCTCGCCGAGGATCTGCGGATGCGGCCGGCCATCGCCCACTGCCACGACGATCTGGCCCAGGTCAGCCGGCGCGCGGGACGGCACGAGGCAGCCGCGAGACATCTCGAGGCCGCCCGCGAGCTCTACCGAGAGCTGGACCTGCCCTACTGGCGGGAGCGGCTCAGCGGGGACGGGTGGCCGTGACCCCGGGCCGTCGCTGACTATGAGGCGCGTCTCCTTGCCGCTGGCTTTGGGCTGGACAGGCAGAGGTCGTCCCAATGAGTGTGGCACGGGCCAAGTGTGGTACACACCTCAGTCAGGAGGACACCGAGATGGCCACAGAATTTGGCCTGCTTCTTCCCACGCGCGAGGCGGTCATGTCCGGGCGCCCGGAGACCAGGACCCATCCTCACCTTGGCGGAGCGCGCGGAGGCCGCGGGCTTCGACTCCGTGTGGATCGGCGACTCGATCACGGCCAAGCCGCGCCACGAGCCGCTCACCTTTGCTGGCCGCGGTGGCCGCGCGCACCAAGCGGGTGCGCCTGGGCACGGCCGTGCTCCTGCCCGCGCTGCGACAGCCCGTCGTCCTCGCCCAGATCGTGGCCACCCTCGACCGCATCGCGGAGGGCCGGGTCATCCTCGGCGTCGGCATCGCGGGCGACGCGCCGGCCATCCGCAAGGAGTTCGAGAACGTGGGCGTCCCCTTCGAGCGGCGGGTCGGCCGCTTCCTGGAAATCCTCGAGATCTGCCAGGCCCTGTGGCGCCGCGACGGCGTGAGCTTTCACGGGAAGCACTTCACCCTCGAGGACGTCACCATGGACCCGAAGCCCCATCGCGCGGGCGGGCCGCCCATCTGGATCGGGGGCAGCGGGCCGATCGCCCTCCGCGAGGCCGCGCGCTTCGACGCCTGGTTCCCCACCGGGCCCAGCGTGGAGTTCTTCGCCGAGCAGTTCCCCGCATCCAGGCGGCGGCCCATACGGCGGGACGCGCGGCCGACGCGGTGACCGGTGCGGCCTACGTCACCCTCGCCCTCGATCCGAATCCCGCCGCGGCGGAGAAGAGGCTGCACGGATTTCTCGAGCACTACTACAGCGCGCCCGCGGCGGTGATCATGAAGCGGCAGGCGACCTACGCCGGGCCCGTCGAGGGCTGCGTCGAGTGGCTCCGGCGCTGGATCGCGTCGGGCGCCCGTCACATCTCGCTGCGCTTCGCGGGCGGGGACCAGCTCGCCCAGGTGGACGAGGTCGCCTCGCGCATCTTGCCGAGGCTCAAGTAGCGGGCAATCGCTTCTGCCGCCAGTGAGGGTGCCGGCTTCAAGCCGACGCCGCGGCAACTCCCTCTCCCTCATCGAGGGAGAGGGTTGGGAGTGAGGGTGCGCCGCATACCGCCGCGTGACGTCCGAACCGCCCCCTCACCCTGCCCTCTCCCCGGTGGGGAGAGGGGATCGCGAGCTCAGCTGAGCTTGTAGAAGGCCTTGGCTCCGCCGGCGAGGATCTGGCGCTTCGTCTCCGCGGACAGCTCCGGCCGGTCGGCGATCATCTTGGGCGCGCCGGGGAAGAAGCCGTCGGGATGCGGGTAGTCGGTCGCCCACAGGATCTTGTGAGGGCCGATGTAGTCCGCGAGCACGGAGAGGCTGCCCTCCACGGGCTCGAAGGAGATCCAGCAGTTGCGCCGGAAGAGCTCGGTGGGGCGCATGGAGAGATCCGTGTCGTTGAAGCCCTTGTCGTCGAAGTGGCGATCCATGCGGTCGAGCCACGGGGCGATCCAGCCCCCGCCCGACTCCATGAAGCCGATGCGCACCTTGGGGTGACGGTCGCACACGCCTTCCCAGATCACGCTCATGGCGGCCAGCATCATCTCCATGGTGTGGGAGATGATGTGCCGGGCCGAGCGCGACTCGAAGCGGTCGACGCCGACCTGCGGCATGCCCCCACTCGCGCCCTTCGTGGAGGCCGATGGCCATGTCGAGATCTTCCACCGCGCTCCAGAACACCTCGTAGTCGGGATGGTGGAGCATGCGGCCGTTGTAGGGATTGGGACGGAGGAAGCCCGCGCGCATGCCGAGCTCCTTCCGCGCGTAGCGCATTTCCTCGATGGCGAGCTCGATGGACTGCATGGGCAGCATGGCCACCCCGAAGAGGCGATCGGGATAGGGCTGGCAGTACTCGGCGAGCCAGCGGTTGTAGGCGCGGCACACCGCGGCGGCCAGCTTGGGCTCCTTGATCGCCCCCGAGAAGAGGCCCACGCTCGGATAGAGGAAGGCGGCGTCGATGCCGTCCAGGTCCATGTCGGGGATGCGCGCGTGCGGATCGAAGCCGCCCTTGCGGCCGTCGATGTACTTCATGGTCTCCTCGGGCACCTCGTGATCTCGGGAGCCGATGGCCCTGATGACCCCGAAGCCCTTCTGGCTCCCCAGCACCTGCTCGCCGACCTGGAGCCGCTCCTTGCCGTCGGTGTCCACGATGATGCGCGGAGCGCGCTCGCGGTAGGCGGGATCGATGTACTTGTCCCAGATGTCCACCGGCTCCAGCACATGTCCGTCGGCGTCGATCACGTTGTAGGCGCGTGCCATGGCAATCTCCTTTCGGTGGCTATCGCTTCAGTCGCAGATCTTCGAGCGGGCCCGAGTAGGGGAAGGCGGGGATGAGCGTCAGCCCCGCTTCTTCCATGCGCGGCCCGAAGGCGCGGATGAATCCGTTCTCCCAGATGGGCGCGAACATCATGCGCTCGGCCACGATGCGCTGGATCTGCTGCAGCATCGTCCTCGCGCTTCTTCCTGTCCATCTCCTGGAGCTGCGCGCTGAAGAGCGTCTCGATCTCCGGGATAGACCCGTAGGACAGCACGCCGCGCGCGGTGGCGAGCGACTCGAGCCGCGTGGACGCGTTACCCGCGGACCCGGTGGCGCCCACGAAGAGGCCCTTGATCTTCTTTTCCCTCCACGCGGTCAGGAGCGCCGCGCGCTCCATCGTCCGCACGCGCGTCCGGATGCCCACCGCATTCAGGTAGTTCGCGATGGCCTCGCCCATGGAGTTGTACGGGGAAACGGCGTGAACTCGCCCGCGTCGAGGCCGCTCGGGTACCCGGCCTCGGCGAGGAGCGCCTTCGCACGCTTGGGATCGTAGGGATCGCCGGGGATGGCGAGCGCGAACTCCTGATGACGCGGCACGATGTTGCCCGTGGGCGCGGAGAAGCCGAGTGACTCCGCCTCGTTGATGGCCTGGCGATCGATGGCGAGACTGGCGGCCAGCCGGAGCCGCCGATCCGCCCACGGCGAGCCTGCCGTCCACTGATCCGGGAACATCAGGAAGAGCACGCCGTTGGTGCGGGTGGCGCTCAGGGTGAGGCCGGCCGTGCGCCGGACGTCATCGGCGATGGGACCGTTCAAGAAGTATGCGATGTCGACCTCGCCGCGCTTGAGCGCGGCGGCCCGCGTGGATTCGTCGGGGATGCTGCGCAGGACGAGGCGCTTCACGGCCGGCGTCTTGCGCCAGTAGCCGTCGAAGGCCTCGAGGACGAGCTCGATGCCGGGCTGGGCGCTCACGAACTTGTACGGCCCCGCCCCGATGGGTGCGCGCCGGAAGCCGTCCTCGCCGACCTTCTCGAAGTACTTCTTCGGCACGATCCAGGCCGCGCCCGATGCGCTGGTGCCGTAGAAGGTCATGAAGTCGGGCCAGGGGTCCTTCAGGTGGAAGCGCACGCGGCCCGGATCCACCACCTGGACCTCCCGCACGCGCTCCTTGAGGATGGGCGCCGCTGCGCCGCGGTACCGCTCGAAGGAGAACTTCACGTCCTCCGCCGTCACGGGATCGCCGTTGTGGAAGCGCGTGCCCTTGCGCAGGACGAACTCCCACACGCGGCCGTCCTTCGACATGGTCCACGACTCGGCCAGGCTGGGCGCGTTGAGGCTCGCGGGCATCGGCTTCACGAGGGCATCGTGGAGCGCGTAGAACACCATGAACGGCGTGATCTCGGCGTCCGTCTCGGCAGGATCGAGCCAGCGCGTGGCGAGCGTGACGTGGACGGCGAAGGTGACGGTGCCGGCCGGCTGGGCAGAGGCCGGCGTCACCAGGAGGATGGCCAGAGCGACCGAGCGAAGGATGTGTCGCCAGCGCGTCATCGCGCCTCCTTCAACGGTACGGGAGAAACTCGTCGTGAATCAGATGACGCCGTCGCGCCGGAGTGTCTCGATCTCCGGCGTCGCCGTAGCCGAGCAGCTTGCCGTAGACCTCCGCGTTGTGCTCGCCCAGGAGCGGCGCGCGCACGACGTCCGTGGGGAGTCCGACAGGCGAACGGGATTGGCGGGCATGGGGTACTTGCCCCGCCGCGGGATGCTCGAGGTCGACGATGAAGCCGGTCTGGCGGAGGTGCTTGTCCTTCAGCACCTCGGCGGAGTCGAGCACGGCCCCGCACGGCACGCCGGCGCCGGCCAGGATCTCGAGCGCCTCCTGCTTGGGACGCTGCGACGTCCACGCCTCGATCTTGGCGTCGAGCTCGTCGACGATCTGCACGCGGTCACGCCGGTCTGCGTAGCGCGGGTCCTCGCCCAGCTCGGGATGTCCCACGATGCGCATGAGGGTCTTCCACATCTCCACGGTGGCGCAGTGGATGAACACGTAGTCGTTCGGCCCACCGGGATAGCAGCGGTAGATGTTGGACGGCGCGGCCGCCGCCGAGCGGTTCCCCTGGCGCGGGGCGGGCTTGCCCGAGGCGTAGGTCTCGCGGAGATGAATGCGCAGGAGATTGACGACCGCATCCTGCTGCGCTACCTCGAGCTGCTGGCCCACGCCGGTGACCTGACGCTGGATGATGGCGGCGAGAATGCCGATGGCCGTGTGGAGGCCCGCGCCCGTGTCGGCGAGGCCGCCGATGGCTTTCGTGGGCGGGCCGTCCGGCGAGCCGGTCATCGCCATGGCCCCCGCCATGGCCTGCGCGATCCACTCGAAGCTCTTGTAGTTCTCGTAGGGGCCCCCGCTCGCGAAGCCCTTCACGGAGGCTGGCAATGACGCGCGGGTTCAGGCGCGCGGAGCGCCTCGTAGCCGATGCCCGAGCCGGTCCATGACACCCGGCCCCATGTTCTCCACCACCACGTCGGATTGCTTCACCAGCTCCTCGAACATGGCGCGGCCGCGCGGCGACTTGAGGTTGAGGGTGACGCCCTTCTTGCAGGAGTTCAGGAGGAGGAAGAACCACGCGTCCTCCCCGCGCTTGTCGGAGAGCGCGGTGCGGCCGGGCTCGCCGGTGGGCGGCTCGATCTTGATCACGTCGGCGCCGAGCCACGCGAGCATCTGGGTGCAGCTCGGGCCTGCTTCGTACTGGGTCAGGTCGAGGACGCGGATCCCTTCGAGCGCCTTGGGCATCGCCTCGCCTCCCGCGCTACGTGGTGTACGCCGAGAAGCGCACGGTCTGCGCCCGTGCCTTGTCGTCGGTGATGACGTTGACCACCGCCGGCTTGCCCGAGGCGTAGGCGCGCTCGAGGGCCGGGCGAATGTCGTGCGGCTTCTCCACGAATTCACCATGGGCGCCCAGGTCCTGGGCGAGCTTGTCGTAGCGCGTGTGGCCGAGGTTGCGCCCGGGCTTGGGGAGGGGGCGCGTCCACGGGGCGTTGGCCGTCCAGCCGCCGTTGTTGCTGATCACCACGATGACGGGGATGTTGTGGCGCACGGCGGTGTCGATGTCCATGGCGTTGATGCCGAAGGAGCCGTCCCCGTGGAGCACCACCACCTGGGTGTTCGGCTCGGCCACCTTGGCGCCGACGCCGAAGGGCAGGCCCACCCCCATGCAGCCGAAGGCCCCGGAGTTGAGGCGATGGCCGGGAGTGAAAGTCGGAATGGCCTGCCGGCCGAAATTGAGGATCTCCTGGCCGTCCACGACCAGGATGGCGTCGCGACGGAGGAAGTCGCGCACCTCCTTGCAGAGGCGCAGGGGATGAATGGGCGTGGCGTCACTCGACATGGCCTTGTCCTGCTCGGCGGACTTCTCGGCGTCGAGGACGCGGAGCTTCCCCGTCCACGCCGCGTAGCGCTTGGGGTCGATCTTGCCCTGGGCCTCGGCGCGGAGCTGCTCGAGCACGGCGCGCGCGTCGCCCGCGATGGGCACGTCCACGTCGCGGTTGTGGCCGAGCTGGGTCGGATTGATATCGACGTGAATGACCTTGAGGTCCGCGGAGAAGCGGGGCGGACGCCCGAACTGGATGACCCAGTTGAAGCGCGTGCCCACCGCCAGCACCACGTCGGCCTCGGTGAAGGCCTTGCTGCGGGCGTTCAGGAAGGCGAGGTTGTGATCCTCGGGGATGAGGCCGCGCGAGATCGGCGTGGTGTAGAAGGGGATGCCGGTGGCCTCCACGAAAGACTGGAAGGCGGCGGCGCCGTCGGACCACCAGACCCCACTGCCCGCGATGACCACCGGCCGCTCCGCCTTGCCGAGGAGCGCGATGGCGTCCTTGATGGCGGCGGGATCACCGAGGCAGCGCGGCGCGGGACGCCACGCCGGCGGATAGACCACGCTCTCCTCCTCGATCTTCTCCCCGAGCACGTCGCCGGGCAGATCGAGGTACACGGGGCCGGGACGTCCCGTGGTGGCCTGGCGCAGCGCCGTCTGCACCATGTCGGGAATGCGCCGCGCGTCGTAGATCCGCTCCGCCCACTTGGTGACGGGACGGAACACCGCGACCTGGTCGATTTCCTGGAAGGCCTCCATGCCGAGGAAGACGCGCGGGCTCGAGCCGCCGATGGCGAGCACGGGCGCCGCGTCGGTGAAGGCATTGGCGATACCGGTCAGGAGGTTGGTCGCCCCGGGACCGGAGCAGCCCATGCACACGCCCGGACGCCGGGTGAGCCGCGTCCACGCGTGGGCGGCGAGAGCGGCCGCCTGCTCGTGGCGGTGATCGATGGCCCGGATGCCGAGCTTGATGCAGGCGGCCTCCGTCTCCAGCATGGGCCCGCCCATGAGATAGAACATCGTGTCCACGCCCTGAGACCGAAGCGCCTGCGCCAGCACTTCGATCCGGTGATCGTCGCCATGAGCGGTCTCCTTTGACTATTCGGCGAGCCAGACGGTGTCGAGCTGGCAGTTCAGGAAGTGACTCGGGGTGATGGTGTAGCCACGCACCTTGCTCAGATGCGGGATGATGCGGTGCCATTGCAGCGTGTGGATGAAGTGCACTTCCTCGTCGTAGAGCCGCTTCTCGAAGGCGCGCAGGTACTTCTTCCGTTCCTCCGGATCCGTGGCGCGCGACTGCTTGATGTAGAGATCGTCCATCACCGTGTCCTTGTGCTTGCTGAAGTTGACCGGTGACGTGGTGAGGTACCAGTGGAGGTCCATGTCCGGCTCGACGATGGAGTTGCACGGCGCATTGGTGGAGACCTCGAAGTCCCCCGCCTTCTGCACCTGCAGCCAGGCGGCCGTCTCCAGGTTGACCTGCTTCACATTGACGCCGATCTGCTTCCACTGGTCGATGAGCCAGATGCCCACCGGCTCGTACGGCATGGGCGTGGCCGCGGTTGGTCAGGGTGAAGGAGAGATTCTCCTGGCCCGCTTCCTTGAGGAGTCGCCGCGCCTCGGCGCGGGCCGCGTTGATGTCGGTCCCATAGCCCGCCAGCTTCATGAGCTCCTCGGGGGGTGGCCCATGGCGTGCCGGGCACCTGGATCCCCGCCACCTCCTTCACCACCGCGATGCGGGAGAGGGCCTTGGAGCCGTTCCAGCGGTCGAGGGCCAGCGAGAGCGCACGCCGCACGCGCTTGTCCTCGAAGGGCTTCTTGTTCTGGTTCATCGCCACCTGGATGGAGCAGTTCCACGGACTTTCCTGCACGGTGATCTTGTTGCCGAGGGCCTGCACGAGCTGATCGCGCTGCTGCGGGCTGAAGCCGCGGAACTGGATCATGGCCCGCTCGCCGCGGATGGCCGCCACCTGGGCCGCCGCGTCCTGGATGAAGATCACCCGATAGCCGTCGAGGTAGGGCTTGCCCTTGTCCCAGTAGTCCGGGTTCTTCTTGCCGACCCAGTGCGAGCCTCGCACGTACTCGACGAACTTGAAGGGGCCCGTGCCCATGATGTTCTTCTCGTACCAGCGCGGGTCCTTGGCGAGGATGTCGGCCTTGTAGATGAAGTTCCACGGCGAGGCCACGCTGGCGATGAACGAGCCTTCCGGGTACTTGAGGCGGAAGATGACGGTGTCGGCATTGGGCGCTTCCACCGCTTCCACCGCCTTGTACTGCTCCTGGCGGCTCGACGGCACGCCGGCGGCCGGGAAGATGATCTTGTCATAGGACGCCTTGATGTCCTTCGACGTCATCAGGCTGCCGTCGTGAAACTTCACGCCATGACGGATCTTGAAGGTATAGGTGCGCTTGTCCGGGGAGGCGGTCCACGACTCGGCGAGGTCCCCGATGAACTTCGTGCCGGTCTTGTCGGTGGGGTCCACGCGCATGAGCGTGCTGTAGTGCGGACCCACGGGATGGAGCATCCCGAACGTCTCTTCCCGATGTCCGTCGAAGCTCGGGGCTCGGCGGCGCCAACAAAGACCAGCTCGCCGCCGGACCGTGGCTTTTCCTGCGCGAGGGCTGGGCCGGCCGCGGCGAGGGCCGCCGCGATAGCGAAGCAGGTGAGGATGGTCAGTGATCGTCTGATGCGCTGCCCCATGGGCACCTCCGGTGAGGGGAAAGGTGCCGCGTACCATATCACACGCGCGGACCCGCGCGCCCTGTGGTATTGCTCCTGCAAAGGAGACCTTCCATGCTCAGCATCGCCATCGCCATGGCCGTCGGTGCCTCGCTGCTCGGCTTCGCCAGCGTCGTGGGCGCCCAGACGTCCCCTCCGCGCTTTCGCGAGCTCCCCAAGGACGGAATGACCGACGCGCAGAAGCGCGTGTACGACGCCATCGCCGGGGTCCGCGCGGGAGCGTGCGCGGCCCCTTCGCGGTGCTCTTGCGCAGCCCCGAGCTCGCCGATCGGGTCCAGAAGCTGGGCGAGCACCTGCGCTTCAACTCCACCCTGCCCGCCCGCCTCAACGAATTCGCCATTCTCATCAACGCGCGCTTCTGGGGATCGAAGTACGAGTGGTACGCGCACCGGCCCCTCGCCCTCAAGGGCGGCCTCGCGGAGTCCATCGCCGACGACGTGGCGAACGGCCGGCGCCCGGCAGGAATGAAGGACGACGAGGCGCTCGTCTTCGACTTCTGCTCCGTGCTCCACCGTCAGCACTTCGTGGACGACGCGCTCTTCCAGCGCGCGGTGTCCGCCCTGGGCGAGCAGGGCGTGGTGGACCTGATCGGGGTGAGCGGCTACTACACCCTGGTGTCCATGGTCCTCAACGTGGCGGAGGTGCCGCTGCCCGCGGGTGTCGCTTCGCCGTGGTGAGCGACGCGGCTCCCCGGCCCGCGCGGGCGTCGAGCGTTCCTCCGCCAGCAAATGAGCGCGGATCGGCTCTCCGAGGAGGACGTCGCCCGCTACTGGGATGACAATGCCCGGTCGTGGGCCATGGAAGTCCGCCAGGGCCACGACGTGGCGCGAGAGTTCCTGAACAATCCAGCGTTTCTCGCGTTCATCGGCGATCTCGAGGGCCGGCGCGTGCTCGACGCCGGATGCGGGGAAGGGCACAACACGCGAATCCTCGCGCGACGTGGGGCGCGCATGACGGGCGTCGACCTCTCCTCGAAGATGATCGAGCTCGCCGAGGAAGAGGAGCGGCGGGAGCCGCTGGGCATTCGTTATGTGAACACGTCATATGCGGAGCTCGGCATGTTCGCCGACGCGGGTTTCGACGCGGTGGTGTCCTTCATGGCCCTGATGGATGGGTCCGCACTTCGACCGCGCGATAGCCGAATGCTTCCGCGTGCTCCGTCCCGGAGGCGCGCTCAGCTTCAGCATCACCCATCCCTGCTTCATTACCCAGGGCTCGCAGTGGCTCCGCAACGACGAGGGCGTCAAGATCAAGTGGATGGTCGGCGACTACTTCAGCCGCGATCACTGGATTGACCGATGGCGGTTCACCGACGCTCCCCGCGAGGCGCCGGAGTTCTTCGTGCCGAGATTCAATCGCACGCTCTCGAGTATCTCAACACGGTGATCGCGGCCGGCTTCGCGCTGAAGGGGATCGAGGAGCCGCGACCGTCGGAGGAATACTGCCAGGCCCATCCCAGCCAGCGCGGATGGCGAGACCACGCCGCGGTCTTCCTCTACGTGCGGGCGGAGAAGCCGGGACCGGCCTAGGCGCCCGCTCGGGCGAGCTCGGCGGGATCTCCGCTCACCGTCGTCCGCTGCATCAGGCGCTTGTGGCGCGTGGTGTCGAAGGGCGTCGCGCGGTGAAGGACGCAGCGGTTGTCCCAGATGATGAGGTCGCCCTCCCGCCACTCGTGGCGGTAGCAGAACTCGGGACTGGGTCACGTGCTCCAGCAGCTCTTTCAGCAGAGCGCGCCCGTCCTCCACCGACAGTCCGACGATGTGGGAGGCGTGGGCGCCCAGGAAGAGCGCCTCGCGTCCGTTGACGGGGTTGCGGCGCACGAGGGGATGGCGCACGGGCGGGTACTCCGCGCGCTCCTTCTCCGGTGAAGAAGCCGGGCCGGACCTGATCGCGCGACCACGAGAAGTCGTGGACGGCCACCGCGTCGCTGACCCGCCGCTTGAGCGCTTCCGGCAGGGCCGGATACGCGCAGCGCGTGCTCGCGAACTCGGTCGCCCCGCCTTCCGGGGCACGATGCGCGCGGAGAGGAGCGAGCAGAGGGAGGGCACGGGCTTGAAGGAGCTGTCGCTGTGCCAGAGCATGTTGGCGAGCTGATAGACCATGCGCCGGTCCTCGGGCGGGATGACGTCGCCCGTCTTGATGTCGAGGTTCGACTGGCGCGCGAAGGGCGTGCCCGCCGCGGGGTTCATGCTGCGGGTGACCTCGAGCGAGCCGAAGCGCTGGCTGAAGGCGATCTGCTTCTCGTCGTCGAGCGGCTGACCGCGGAAGAGGAGCACGGAGTGCTCCTCGAAGGCGGCGCGGATCTCCGCCCAGGTGGAATCGTCCACGGGCTTGGTGATGTCGGCGCCGTCGATTCTTGCGGCGAAGGCTGGGGTGAGGCGGGTGATTTTGATCGGTCATCGGTTTTGTTCCCCTCCTCTGGCGTTGTCTCCTCTCGCCATTGGTTCTCGCTCACCCTTAGCTCCCCCTCGCCCTACGCCTCTCCCGCCTCCGGGGGCGAGGGAGATCAGGAGATGGCGCGGAGGCGCTTTGAGAGCATGAGGACGAGGGCGTTGGCGCTCACCATGAGGCCACCGAAGAGCACGGCGAAGCGCGCGTCCACCGCGGCGGCGAGGGCCCCGGCGAGGAGGCCGCCGAGGGGGAGAAGGTTCCAGCAGAGCGAGTACAGGCTCATGACCCGTCCGCGCAGGTGATCCGGCACGTGCTGCTGGAGATAGGTGCTCACCTGCATCAGGTAGAACGTGTTGCAAAAGCCCACGAGGACGAGGATGGGCAGGGCGAGGACCAGGGTCTGGGATCGCGAGAACACCATCAATGCCGCGCCCACGCAGGCGGCCCCGATGAGGAGCGCGCGGCCGCGGCGCAGGATCAGATGGGCGACGGTGGCCACGGTCAGCGTGCCGAGGAGCGCTCCCGCTCCATGCGCCGTGTTGAGCAGGCCGAAGCCGGCGGAGCCGGTGCCGAAGTACCGGTCGGCGTAGATGGGGAGCAGCGTGAGGTAGCGACATGGCGAAGAGGCTGTTGAAGAGGGCGAGGGCGATGAGGCTCGAGAACACGAAGTTGTGGCCGACGAAGCTCAGGCCTTCCGCGAACTGCTGGAACACGTGGCGGCCGTCGGACGGCCTGACCGGCACGCTCAGCCTGAGGCGACTGTAGAGGAAGAGGGCGAGGCACGAGGCGGCGGCCGCGATGCCGAACCCCACGGAGCCCCCGAACGCGGCGATGAGGATGCCGGTGATGGACGGGCCGATCATGCGCCCGGCCTGCCAGGGGATGGAGCCGAGCGCGATGGCGTTGGGGAGCCGGTCGCGCTCCACGAGCTGGGGCACGAGGGCCATGCGGCTCGGCTCGTCGAAGGCGCGAAACGTATTGCTGAGCGCGGCCAGCACGAGCGAGGTGCTCGAGCCGGGCTATCCCCGAGCGCGGTGAGGACGAAGGCGGTGGCGAGGTTCAGCGAGATCAGGGTCTGGGTGGTCACGAGGAGCCGCAGCCGGTTGATGCGATCGGCGAGGACGCCGCCGAAGAGCTGGAAGAGAACGAGGGGCACGCCCTGCGCCAGTCCGAGATAGGCGAGGGACATGGGATTCTTCGTCACTTCCCAGGTGATCCAGGCGAAGGTCGTGTATTCCGCCCGGTGCCCGAGGACGTAGAAGACGAGGCCGAACCAGTAGAGGCTGTAGTTCCGTCCTTGAGAGCGGAGAACGTCGACAGCCGGGCGGCATGCGCGGGGCAGGCAAGGAGCTCGGGGTGACCTCCGCCGAGAGAGTATCGGCAAGGGGCCCGCGGCGTCAATGCGCGATGCGAGGCCGCGCTAGCCCGGGTCATGGACGCGGCACGCGCGGCAACTCAATGGGGGCTCTCAGCCGCGGGGAAAGCCGGGCGGGGCCACGACAGCCCCGCCCGGAGGCAACCTCACTACGAGCGAACGGCCTTGGCCTTCGCGGGCTCCCAAATACTGATGTGGCGCGTTTCCGGCATTATGAACAGGCAGATGATGAAACACACCGCCGGCACCACGATGGGGTAGATCAAGGCATTGCCAACGCTGCCCGTGGACAGAAATGCGGCCGAAGTGATGAAAGGTACCAAGCCCCCGCCCCAGCCGTTGCCGATGTGGTAGGGCACGGAAACGGACGTGTAGCGAATCCGGCTCGGGAAATACTCAGCGAGGAACGCCCCGACCGGGCCGTACACCATGCCCACGTAGGACACCAGGATGAAGATGATGAAGATGGCGACCGGATAGTTGACGGCGCCGGGATTGGTGACCTGACCCAGCCACGCATAGAGCGGGTAGTACGTCAGGAGGCCAGCGCCATTCCCCCAGAATGACCGGCTTCCGGCCGATGATGTCGGAGAGCCATCCGAACAAGATCAACGTGGGCGTCGCGATGAGCAACGCCGCGCCGACAATGTAGCTGGAGGTCAGCACGTCGAGCTTTTTCACCGTTTGTAAGAAATAGAGGGCCCAGAATTGGCCGCTGTACCACACCACGCCCTGCCCGATCAACACCACGATGGCGACCAGGATGAACTTGATGTTGGAGCTCATGAACGCCTCTTTCCACGGGTTTTTCACCATCCCGCCCTTCGCCTTCATTTCCTGGAAGATCGGCGTTTCCCCCAGCTGCAGCCGGATGTAGATGGCCATCATCACGAGCAGGAACGAGATGAGGAACGGAATCCGCCAGCCCCACTCGTTGAAGGCGTCGTTTCCCAGGTAGGTCCGGGTGCCAACGATCACCGCGAGGGACACCACGATGCCCAGCGTGGGGGACGTCTGTAGCCAACCGGTGTAGTATCCTCGGCGCTCGTCCGACACGTGCTCGGCCACGTACGTAATCGCGCCACCGTATTCTCCGCCCAGGCACAGGCCCTGGACTATTCTCAGACCGAACAGAATGAAGGCGGCGGCAACGCCAATGGAAGCGAAGGTCGGTATCAGACCGATGGCGGCCGTGGCCAAGCCCATTCCGGTCAGCGTCACGATGAAGGTGTACTTGCGGCCCACCCGGTCGCCCAGCCAACCGAACAAGAATGCGCCCAGTGGACGAATCAGGAAGCCGGCGGTAAACAGGGCGATGGTGCTCAGCAGCGCCGCCACCGGGTGGGTCTTGTCGAAGAACTTCACCGACAGGATCGCGGCCAAGCTCCCGAAGATGTAGAAATCGTACCATTCAATGATGTTCCCCACTGCGGCGGCAACCACCACGCGGCGGAAGTCTTTGGGGACCTGATCCTTACCGGCCATAGTGTTCCCCCTTCGTTGGGTTTGGTTTATCTCGACGCTCGGTACAAGTGGGTCACGCACTCCGGCGATGCGCCGGCGACTTCTGCTGGTCGAGGGCCCGATGAAGGGCACGCAGGAGGTCTGGCACCTCGAAGGGCTTCACGAGGTAGTCATCCGCCCCGTGGCGCCTCGCCTCGACCGCCGATTCGGTCGTCCCGTACGCGGTCATCACAATGGTTGCCAAGGCAGGGTGTGTGGCCTTGATCCGTGTGAGGAGCTGAACTCCGTCTATCCCCGGCAAGCGGTGGTCCGTCGAGCAGCAAGTCAACCGTTCTCCCGTCCAGAACATCCAGGGCGTCCTCCGCGCTGGGCACGGCGATAACCTCGAACCCGGCGGCCTCCAAAGCCCGCTGCAACGGGAGCCGAAAGACTTCGTTGTCGTCGACGATCAGAATCCGAATGCTCATCGAGCGCCAGTGGAGAGCACATGGGATGCCAGAATGACCGTCGACTTAAATACCTAATTCTTCGAGCTTCCCGAACGCGCGACATGTCAAAGCATTGGTATTCGTGCCAGCCAGCCTTGGTATCTGTGCCATGTCGTCGGGCCGAAGATTAGGTCAGCCGCTCAGGCCTCTCCCTCCGGCGCGAGCCAGGGGCAGGCGAGGCGCTCGACCAGCGACACCGCGGCGAAGAGCACGATGGCCATGAGCGAGAGCAGGATCATCGCGCTGAAGGCCAGCTCCGTCTTCCAGTACGAGGTGGACGACAGGATCACGTAGCCGAGCCCCTTGTCCGAGCCCACGAACTCGCCCACCACCGCGCCGATCACGGACAGGGTGATGGCCACCTTGGCCCCCGCGAAGATGAAGGGCAGGGCCATGGGCAGCCGCACCTTCAGGAAGGTCTTGAAGGCGCTCGCGCGGTAGGAGCGGCTCAGGTCGAGCAGCTCGGGCGGCGTGGCGTTCGAGCCCGGTGGCGGTGTCGATCGACCACGGGAAAGAAGGCGACGAGAAAGGCCACCACCATCTTGGGCAGCTCGCCGTAGCCGAGCACGAGGAGGAGCACGGGGGCGATGGCGATCTTGGGCACGGACTGGGCGAGGACGATCAGAGGATAGAGCGCGCCGCGCAGGAGCGGGGAGTAGACGATGAGGACGGCGAGGGGCACGCCCACCGCGATGGACAGGGCGAAGCCGCCCAGCGTCTCGTAGAGGGTGACCCAGGTGTGATGGATGAAGCGGTAGCGCCACTCCCAGCCCTCGCCGAGAATGGCCGACGGCGCGGGCATGATGAAGCGCGGGATCTTGAAGATGCGCGTGGCCGCTTCCCACAGGGCGAGGGCGGCGAGGAGGGTGCCCACGGGGACGAGCGCTTCACCGAGGAGCCGACGCGCCGCCATCACCCGCGCACCTTGCGGCCCGAGAAGATGAGGCTCCGCACCTCGTCGCTGTGGGCCTTGAAGCGCGCGTCGAACTCCATGTCCATGGTGCGCGGGCGCGGCAGGTCCACGGTGATCACCCGCGCGATGCGCCCCGGCGCGCGACGACATGACCACCACCCGGTCGGCGAGGAGGATGGCCTCGGGGATGCTGTGGGTGACGAAGAGGATGGTCTTGCGCCGCTCCTCCCAGATGCGCAGGAGCTCGAGGCTCATCTCCTCGCGCGTCATGGCGTCGAGGGCGCCGAAGGGCTCGTCCATGAGGAGGAGGCCGGGGTCGGGCAGGAGCGCGCGGCAGATGGCCACCCGCTGCTGCATGCCGCCCGACAGCTCGTGCGGGTACTTGGTCTCGAAGCCCGCGAGCCCGGTGAGCTCGAGGAGATCGCCCGCCTGCTTCCGGTACTGGCGCGGCTCGAGGCCGAGCATCTCCACGGAGAAGAGCACGTTGTCGAGCACGCTGCGCCAGGGCAGGAGCACCGGCTGCTGGAAGACGAAGCCCACGTCGGGGAAGGGCTCGCGTACGATCTGGTCGCGCACCCGGATCTCCCCGCGGGTGACGGGCACGAGGCCGGCCACCAGCTTGAGGAGCGTGCTCTTGCCGCAGCCGCTCGGCCCCACCAGGGTGACGAACTCGTTTTCCCCGACGGTGAGCGACGTCTCGGCGAGCGCCTGGACGAGGTCTCCCTTGCGGGTGCGATAGGTCTTGACGACGCCGTCGAGCCGGATCACGCCGTGGAAGGCCCGGCGGCGGCGAAGCGGTTGATGGAGAGCGGCGTGGCCACCGCGCCCCGGCACGCCGACGCCACGTAGGGGCGAGGCGCTCGGCGAGGGCCCACGCTCGCGCACTCTGGCCGCGCTGCCCGTCCGCCGCCTCCTGGGCGCGCGCGACGATGCGGTCCTCGTCCACCGTGGTCACCCGTCCGCGCTCCACCACCACGCGGCCGTCCACGAGCACGGTGTCCACCGCCGCCCCCGTCTCCGCGTAGACGAGAGCCTTGACGGGATCGGCGAGGGGACGGAGGAAGACGGAGTCGGCGCGGAGGAGCACGAGGTCCGCCTTGCCCCGGGCGCGATGGCCCCGAGGTCGCCCGCCTGGCCGAGCACGCGGGCGGTGCCGGTGGTGGCGAGACTCCACACCGTGTCGGCGTCGAGCCAGCGTTCGGTCTCGTGAGGGAAGCGCACGGTGCTGATCACGGAGGCGATGCGCAGGGCCTCGAAGAGGTTCTGGTTGTCCGCGCAGACGGAGCCGTCGGTGCCGAGGCCCGACGGCCAGCCCGCGGTCGAGCATCTCGCGCACGGGCGCGATGCCCACGCCCAGCCGAAGATTGCTCCCCGGATTGTGGGCGACGGCGGCGCCCGGCGTCGGCGAGCATGCGCACGTCGTCATCGGTGAGCCAGACGGAGTGCGCGCCCACGAAGCCCGGGCCGAGGACGCCGTGGTCGGCGAGGCGCGCCACGATGCTCTTGCCCCACCGGCGCTGGCTCTCCACCGCCTGCACCTTGGACTCGGCGAGATGCGTGTGAATGCCGACGCCGTACTCGCGCGCGAGGGCCGCGCAGCCGTCCAGGAACTCGTCGGTGGACTGGTTCGGGATGGTCGGGGCCACCGAGACGCGGATGCGCCCGTCGGCGCCGCCGTGCCAGCGGCGGATGGCCCGCTCCGTCAGCTCCAGCAGGCCCTTGGTGGGCGCGGGCTGCATGTCCTCCACGGTGCGGCGCAAGTCCGCGGGCAGGAGATCGAGGAGGCCGGGCACGGTCTGGAAGAAGACCACGTCGGCCACGGCGGGAGCGAGGACCACGCGGAGGCCGACGTCCTGGTAGGCGCGCACCACCGCCTCGAAGGCCTCGTCCGTGATGGCGGGCACGGCCATGTAGAGGTCGTAGGCCGACGTGCAGCCGGTCTTGAGCATCTCGATGGCGCCGATGGCCGCCGAGAGATATTCGTCCTCCGGCGTGCGAAAGCCGTAGTTCGCGGGCGCGTAGGTGAGCAGGGTCTCGAGCGTCCAGTTGCCCGCCCGCCCGCGCGCGAGATGGCTGGCCGCGTGGGTGTGGGCATTGCCGAGGCCGGGCAATACGATGTGCCGGCTCGCGTCGATCTCCGTGGCGCCGGCGGGGGCGGTGAGGCCGGGCCCACCGCGGCGATGCGATCGCCTTCGATCAGGACGTCGGCCCGGGTCAGGGCCGCGGGCGCGCCCGCGAGAATCCGTCCGCCGCGAATCAGCAGGGTCATGCCGGCGCTCCTCCTCTACTTCTTCTCGGGCAAGAGGTCGTTCGTGTAGATCTCCTCGAGGGCGACCTTGCGCTTGAGCTCGAGGTACTGGGTGTAGAGGTCGCGGGTCTTCTCGACGCGCGCCGGCTCGAACTGGCCGACGGCCACCTTGCCGCTCGTCACCTCGTCCGCGTACACGAAGCGCGTGGCCACCTGGGCCGCCCCGAGCGCGCCGTCCTTGTCGACTTCGGGATGGTTCTTCGATGAGGTAGCCCACGCCCTCTTCGTAGTGCTTGTCGCGGAACGCATAGTCCGCGCCCTTGAGGGTGGCGCGCAGGAAGGCCTTGAGGGCTTCCGGCTCCTTGGCGATGGAGTCCTCGCGGGCTACGAGCGAGGTGGAAGCGACGTCGAAGCCCAGGTCGGCCCACGCCGCGAGCACGCGAATATCGGCGTTCTGCTGCTGGGCGATCTTGCGGATGCGCGCCTCGTGCACGACGAAGAAGGGGACGGCGTCGGTGGCGCCCCGGATGAGCGCGGGCGGCATGGAGGCCGCGTCCATGCTCACCCACGTGACCGAGTTGGGCTTGAGGCCGGAGAGCTTCTCGAACACCGGCCAGAGAATCTGGTGGCTGTTGCCGGGCGAGATCGCGAGCTTCTTGCCCTCGAGCTCCTTGGAGGTCTTGATGGGCGAGTCGCTCCGCACGAAGATGCCGTGCGGCGGGCGCCGGTACCACAGCGCGATGGCCTTCACCTTCACGTCCGTGTTGGCGCGCGCCGCGATGAGCGCGGAGATGTCCGCGATGCCCACGTCGCCCTGGCCGGCCGCGATGCGCTTCACGGTGTCGCCCGAGCCCTGGCCGCGGAGGATCTTCACGTCGAGGCCCTCGTCGCGATAGAAGCCCTTCTCCAGCGCGGTGTAGTGCGGCACGTACTCGCCGGTGGGCACGAAGTCGAGGATGAGGGTGTAGGGCGCAGCGGCTTCGGCTGCGCGCCGCCGGGCCCGGGAAGAAGCGCGGCGACGGCGAGGGTGGCGACAAGGAGCGCGGGCAACGCGCGGGCGACTCGGATCATGTTCATCCTCCGTGGCGGTGACGTGGCAATGAGCTCGGATCCGCGGCGGCGGCAAGGCACCTGCCCGCTTTTGCCGCAGACTATCGCGGGCTCATCGCCCCGCGATGTCCTTCGCGTGGCCGAGCACGTGGGCGACCGCGACCTGGTGGAACACCGTGGCGAGCGGGCCGACGACGCCGCCCGCCGAGCGGATGGGCACGGCGAACAGCCCGTCGTGCGCGGCCTCCACGGCCCGGATGGTCGCGGTCCGGTTCGCTTCGAACTCGGCGAGGAGCTCGGCGACCGAGAGGCTCGCCCGCTTGGCGACCTGCCGGTCGTTGTAGGCGTCGTTGCCGCCCTTCATGGTGCGCGTGGGCAATGACTGGTCGGCGGGCGCCGGAGGGTGCGCGCGATGTCGATCAGCCGCGGATAGGTCCACTCGATGGAGGCAATGTGGGCGAGGATCTGCCGGCCGTTCCAGCCGTTCTCGTATCGCCCTTCCTCGAGGCGCTCGGGCGGCAGGCCGCGCACGAGGGCCAGCACCTCGTCGCGGCTCGAGCGCAGCGCGGCCAGGAGCTCGGCCTTCGACGGCGCGGGCCCGTCGGCCTTCTCGAGCCCGTCAGTCTTGTTCCGGTAGTCACTCACGGCGCGAGGATGGCGCTGCCCGCGGCGGGTGTCAAGATGCCCGGGGAAGGATGCTCGTGCATCGAGGCGACGCGATTCAGCACGGGTCGACTCGGTCGTGATAATCTCCCCTCCGTCATGGATCTCAAGGGCCGCGTCGCGCTCATCGCCGGAGGTACCGGGCTCCTCGGCACGGCCATCGCCCGTGCCCTCGCGGGAGCGGGGGCGGACATCGCCATCACCTATCTCGAGCGCAAGGACGCCGCGCGCGAGACCTGCGCGGTGGTGGAGGCGCTGGGGCGTCGCTCGTTCAGCATCGCGCTCGATCAGACCAAGGCCGAGGCCATCCCGCCCGCCGTGGAGGCGGTGGCCAAGCACTTCGGCCATCTCGACATGCTCGTCAACAACGCGGCCTGGAACATCAGCATCCCGTTCCCCGATCTCGAAGCGCTCAATCCCGAGGTGTGGGACAAGCTCTTCGCCACCAACCTGCGGGGCCCGTACTTCGTAGCCCGCGCCGCCGCGCCGCATCTCAAGAAGAGCGGGGCCGGGCGCATCGTCAACATCGCCTCGGTGGCCGGGCTGAATCCGGGCGGGAGCAGCATCGCGTACGCCACGAGCAAGGCGGGGCTCATTCACCTCACGCGCTGCCTCGCCGTGGCCCTCGCCCCCGAGGTGAGCGTGAACTGCGTCGCCCCCGGCCTGATGGAAGGCACGCGGATGACGTCGCGGCTGCGGCCGGAGCAGGCGAACGGGGCACGCCAGCGGGCCGCTCTCAAGCGCGCGGCCAGCGTGGAGGACGTGGCCGACCAGGTCCTCACCTTCTGCAAGTCGGACAGCGTCACGGGCCAGACGGTGAACATCGACGCCGGCGTCTTCTTCCACTAACCCGATCCCTCGCCCTTTCTGATTCCTCGCCCCAGAGGGGGAGAGGGTAGGGTGAGGGGGACCGAGGAAACGAGCAAGAGATCAATGACGCCCCGCCACCTCGAAACCGAGCATCACCAAACCGACCACGCGACGACACGCCCCGTGGTCTCCGGGACGCACGGCGTGGTGTCCACCGGCCATCCCCTCGTCTCCATGGCCGGGATGCGCATGCTCCTCACCGGCGGCAACGCCTTCGACGCGGCGGTGGCCTCGGGCTTCGCGGCGGCGGTGGTGGAGCCGACCGCGTCCTATACCTTGTGCGGCGAGTGCGTGGCCATGGTCTACGACGCGCAGGCGAGGGGAGATGCGGGCGGTGAGCGGCCAGGGACTGCGCCAGCGCTGGCCACCATCGGCTTCTTTCGCGGACGCGGGCTCGATCGTATCCCCACCGGCCCGGGACCCGACGCGCATCTCTCCTTCACCGTGCCCGGGGCCGTCGACGCCTATCTGACCGTGCTCGAGACGCTGGGGACCAAGAGCCTGAGCGACGTGCTGGGGCCGGCCCTGCACTACGCCGAGCACGGCTTTCCGATGTACGAGTACATGCACCGGCTCCTCGCCATTCCGGAGACGCAGAGCCAGTTCGATCTCTATCCGCCCGGCGGCACCGACGTCTTCTATCCGGGCGGCCGCGTGCCTCGCGTGGGCGAGCTCTTCGTCCAGCCCGCCCTCGGGGGACGCTCCGCCGGCTCGCCGAGGCCGACACGCGCGCCCGCGGGCATCGCGGGGCGGGCATCGCGGCGGCGCGCGAGCGCTTCTATCGCGGGGACATCGCGGCCATGATCGGCGCGTTCTCCGAGCGCACGGGCGGGCTGCTGCGTGCGGGCGACCTCGCCGGCTACCGTGCGGGATTCGAGGCGCCGCTCCGCACCACGTTCGCGGGGCGCGAGATTCACGGCCAGTCGGCGTGGACGCAGGCCCCCGTGCTCATGCAGGCCCTGGGCATGCTCGAAGCCACGGACCTGCGCGGCCTGGGCCACAACTCCGCCCGCTACATCCACGCGATCACGGAAGCGCTCAAGCTCGCCTTCGCCGATCGCGAGCGCTTCTATGGAGACGCGCGGGACAGCGCGCCGCCCATGACCGAGCTCCTCGCCCCGGCCTACCTGCGTGAGCGGAGCGCCCTCATCCGCATGGACCGCGCGGCGCCCGAGCAGCCAGCAGCCCGGTGATCCGCTGCGAAAGGGTAGCGTGAAGCTGCCCGCGGGCGTCCGGGCCGGCGAATCGGGCGCGGCCGTCGCCGCCGACGGCACCACCCACATCGCGGCCATCGATCGCGACGGCAACATGATGTGCCTGACTCCAAGCGGCGGCGTGTTCAGGAAGTCGGCCTTCGCCCCCGAGCTGGGCTGCACCCTCAGCACGCGCAGCGAGATGTTCGTCCTCGAGGAGGGCCATCCCAATGCCCTCACCCCGGGCCGGCGGCCACGCACCACCCTCGTGAGCTATCTGATCAGCGAGGGCGGTGTGCCGACCATGACCATCGGCTGTCCGGGCGGCGACGATCAGGCCCAGGCCAATCTTCAGCTCGTCCTCAACGTGCTGCTCTTCGGCATGAATCCGCAGCAGGCGGTGGAGGCGCCCCGCTTCTCCACCCAGACCCTCATCAACTCGTTCTATCCGCGGGCCTACAAGCCCGGCCAGCTCAACGTGGAGCCGGGCATTCCCGAGAGCACGCGCAGCGAGCTTCGTGCCCTCGGGCACACGGTGACCGAGATCGGCGCGTGCGGCATCGGCGCGGTGGTGACCCATCGCGATCCGACGACGGGCGCGCTCTCCGCGGGAGCGGATCCGCGCCGTCCGACCTACGCCCTCGCCTGGTAGAGACCAGGCGACCTTCGGCAAAGGAGCCCCCATGGCATCCAGTCAGAGCGACAAGGCCACCCGCTTCCGCGCCCTGCACCAGGGCCCGGCGTTCGTGATTCCCAACCCGTGGGATGCCGGCTCCGCGCGCATTCTCACCAGTCTCGGCTTCCAGGCCCTCGCGACGTCCAGCGGGGCCTCCGCGGGCATCCTCGGCCGGCGCGACGGCAAGGTGCTGCGCGAGGAGGCGCTCGCCCACGCCCGCGCCATCGTGGACGCGACCGACCTGCCCGTCTCCGCGGATCTCGAGAAGGGCTTCGGGGATGAGCCGGCATCCGCCGCGGAGACGATCCGCCTCGCCGCCGGGGTGGGGCTGGTGGGAGGGTCCATCGAGGACGCCACCGGAGACAAGGACAAGCCGCTCTACGACATCGCGCAGGCGACGGAGCGCGTGACGGCGGCGGTGCAGGCGGCGCGCGCGCTGTCGTTCCCCTTCACCTTGACCGCCCGCGCCGAGGGCTTCCTGCGCGGCAAGCCGGACCTGGACGACGTGATCAAGCGGCTCCAGGCTTTCGAGAAGGCGGGGGCCGACGTGCTCATGTCGCCGGGCCTGCCCGATCTGGAATCGGTGCGAAAGGTGTGCGCCGCCCTCTCCAAGCCGTTCAACTTCATGGTGGGCATCAAGGGCAAGTCCTTCACGGTGGCCGAGCTCGCGGACGCGGGGTGAAGCGGATCAGCCTCGCCACCTCGCTCTATCGCATGGCCATGACCGGCCTCGTCGACGCCGCGCGCGAGGTGAAGGACAAGGGCACCTTCGGCTACATCGACCGCTCGCTGGCCACGCCGGACATGAACGCCTTCATGCAGGGCTGAGCTCATGGCCCGCCGCAAGATCGTGGTGGCCATGATGATGCACGAGACGAATACCTTCTCGCCCGTGCCCACCCCGCTCGCCTCCTTCCGCCCCCTCTCCGGAGCGCAGGCCATCGAGGAGTTCCGGGACACCAACACCCAGCTCGGCGGCTTTCTCCACGTGGCCCAGGAGGCGAACGCGGAGGTGGTCGTCCCCATCGCGGCAGGCGCCCATCCCTCGGGTTACGTCGAGAAGGCGGCCTACGAGGACATGGCCGACGCCATCGTGGGCGCGGTCCGGGGCGGCTGTGACGCGATCTTCCTCGCCCTCCACGGCGCCATGGTGGCCGAGCATCTGGACGACGGCGAAGGCGAGCTACTCCGGCGCGTCCGGGCGGTGGCGCCCCGCACCCCGCTCGCCCTTGGCCTCGATTTCCACTCGCACATGACGGCGCGCATGGTCGACAACGCGAGCGTGATCGCCGGCTACCGGACGTACCCGCACATCGACATGGGGAGACGGCCCAGCGCGCCGGACGCACCCTCCTCCGCATGCTCGACGGAGAGATCGCGCCGGTCATGGTGTGGGGATCGCGTCCCATGATGACGAGCACGCTCGTGCACGCGCCGTCGCGCCAGCCCATGCGCGACATCATGGACATGGCCATCGCCGCCGAGACGAGCGGGGCCGTGCTCAACGCCTCCGTGTTCGGCGGCTTCCCCACGCGGACATCCCGCACACCTCCCTGTCCGCGGTGATCGTGTGCGACCGCCGCGTCGACGAGGGGCGCGCCTTGCTCGACCGGCTCATGGCCATGGCGTGGGAGCGCCGGGAGGCCTTCCTCTACACGGGCGCGCCGCTCGCCGGCCAGATCGCGCACGCGCGCACGCTGGGCGACGGGCCCATCGTGCTGGTAGACCACGGCGACAACACCGCGTCGGGAGGCACGCAGGACGTGATGAGCGTGATCGAGGAGGTGATGCGCCAGGGCCTCGACGACGTGGCGGCGGGGCCCATCTGCGATCCCGCCACCATGAAGCGCGTGGTGGAGGCGGGGACGGCAGCCAGCGTGACCCTCGAGCTGGGCGGGCGGATCGACATGCCGCAGATCAATCTCCCCGGCCGGCCCCTCACCGTGACGGGCAAGGTGACGCGGATCACCGACGGAGAATTCGTGGTCACCGGGCCCATGGCCACGGGCACGCGCGTGCGCATGGGCCGCACCGCCGTGCTCGACACGGGGGCGATGCAGATCGTGATCGCGGAGCGGCGGAGCGAGCCCTTCGATCTCGGTGTGTTCACCCACTGCGGTATCGACCCGCGCCGCAAGAAGTACGTGCTCATCAAGTCGCGCCAGCATTTCCGCGCGGGCTTCGAGCCCATCGCCCGGCACATCGTGCTGTGCGACGGCGACGGCTGCACCAGCTCGGACCTCAACCTGTTCACCTTCCGGAATCGCCGCCGGCCTCTCTATCCCTTCGAGGAAGCGTGAAGCGCAGCGTCGACCGCATCCTCACCACGCACACGGGCAGCCTCCCCGGCCCCCGGATCTCCTCGCCATGCTGGAGGCGGTGGACGCGGGCACCCCGCCCGACCCCACCGCCTTCGCGGCCCGCGTGCGCAGCGCCACCCGGGACATCGTGAAGGAGCAGGCCGAGGCGGGTGTGGACGTGGTGAACGACGGCGAGCAGGGCAAGGTCGGCTACTCGACCTACGTGCGCCAGCGCCTCACCGGCTTCGGCGGACAGAGCACGGTGCAGGGCCGGCCCGACTGGGCGGACTTTCCCGAAGCGGCCGCGCGCGCGGAGCGGCGCGCCCAGGTGGCACGTCCGGCCTGCAACGGACCCATCGAGTGGAAGGACCGCGCGGCGGTGGACACGGACATCGCCAACCTGCGCGCGGCCCTCGAGGGCGCCCGGGTGACCGAGGCCTTCATGACCGCGGCCTCGCCCGGCGTCATCGCCCACTTCCTTCCCAACCAGTACTATGCGAGCCGGGACGCCTATCTGGCGCGGCTGGTGGAGGTCATGAAGGAGGAGTACGACGCCATCCACCGCGCGGGCTTCGTGCTCCAGATCGACTGCCCCGATCTGGCCATGGGCCGTCACCTGGGATTTCCCGAGCTCAGCAACGCGGAGTTCGTGCGCATCGCCGAGGGCAACATCGAGGCGCTCAATCACGCTTTGCGCGACATTCCCGCCGACCGTCTTCGTCTCCACCTGTGCTGGGGCAACTATCAGGGTCCCCACCATCGGGACATTCCCCTGCGCGAGATCATCCGCGCCGTGCTCAGGGCGCGGCCGCAGGGTCTCTCCTTCGAGGGCGCCAACGCGCGCCACGAGCACGAGTGGGTGGTGTTCCGCGAGGTGCCTCTGCCCGACGACAAGGTGATCATTCCCGGCGTGCTCGATTCCACCACCAACTTCATCGAGCACCCGGAGCTGGTGGCCCAGCGGATCGTGCGCTATGCGGAGGTGGTGGGGCGCGAGCGGGTGATCGCGGGCAGCGATTGCGGCTTCGCCACCTTCGGCCGCTCCAACCTCGTCGAGCCCGAGATCGCCTGGGCCAAGCTCGCCGCGATGGCGGAGGGGCGCGCCTCGCCTCCGCCCAGCTCTGGCGCTGACGCCGAGGAGATCACCATGCAGGTGGGCATCTTCCTGACGAACCAGAATCCGGTGGGGAGCGACATGGTCTCCGCCCTCGAGGAGCAGCTCGCCATGACCCGCCTCGCCCGTGACCGGGGCTGGGATCTGGTCGCCACCGGACAGCACTACCTCACGTGAAGGGGCGAGCCAGCTCCAGCTCGTGCCCTTCCTGTCCAGGCTCGCCGCCGAGGCGGGGCACATGACCGGCGTGGCCGGCATCCTCCTCATCGGTCTTCACAACCCGGTGGAAATGGCCGAGATGGTGGCCTCGCTCGACGTCATCTGGGGCGGACGCTTCGTGTTCGGCATCGGGCTCGGCTACCGCGACGTGGAGTTCGACGCCTTCAAGGTCCCGCGGGGCCAGCGGGTCCGCCGCTTCGAGGCGTGCCTGGAGGTGGTCAAGCGGCTGTGGACCGAGGAGTCGGTGACGGTGGACAACGACGTCTGCACACTCGCGGGCGTCACCCTGACGTGCCGCCCCGTGCAGCGACCGCATCCCCCATCTGGGTGGCCGCGAACAATGACGCGGCCATCCGCCGCGCGGCTCGGATCGGAGACACGTGGTTCATCAATCCGCACGCCACCATGACGACCATCGCGCGGCAGATGGAGGTCTACCGGGATGAGCTCGCGCGCGTGGGCAAGCCCTTTCCCGACGTGCTCCCGATCTTCAAGGAGATCTACTGCGCGAAGGACCGGGCGACGGCGCTGGCCATGGCCGGGCCCCATCTGGGCGGCAAGTACAAGGTCTACGCCTCGTGGGGCCAAGGCGAGGCGATGCCCGCCGACGAGGACATCCGGCAGCCCTTCGAGTCTCTCCTCGAGGACCGCTTCGTGCTCGGCAGCCCGGAGGAATGCTACGAGCAGCTCCGTCCGTGCTGGGAGAAAGTGGGGGCGACGGCGCTCATCCTGCGCACCCAATGGATCGGCATGCCCGCCGCCCAGGCCCTCGACAGCATGCGGCTGATCAGCGACGAGCTCCTGCCCGCCCTGCGCAAGGTCAAGACCGCGGGCTGACCGCTCGCCCCTCGCGACGTCCAGATGTCCTTCCTGACTTCCCGCTCCCACGCCGCCCGGCAAGGCTTCGGCAAGCCGGTGCCCCGCAAGGAAGACGCGCGGCTGGTCGCCGGACGGGGGCGCTACAGCGACGACTTCAGCCTGCCCGGTCAGGCCCAGGCGCAGCTCGTGCGATCGCCGCACGCGCATGCGCGCGTCCTGAGTATCGACGTCACGGCGGCGCTGGCGGTGCCCGGCGTGATCGCCGTCCTCACGGGCACGGACGCCGAAGCCGATGGGCTCAAGCCCATTCCCCACAAGCCGGTGCCCACCAATCCGAACGAGTTCCCGCTGGGCGGCCGCGACGGCTCGAACATCTTCATCGCTCCCCATCCCGTGCTGGCCACGGACGTCGCGCGCTTCGTGGGGGAGCCGGTGGCCATGGTGATCGCGGAGACGGCGGCGGCGGCCGCGGACGCGGCGGAGCGCGTGGTGGTCGACTACGAGCCGCTCCCGTCGGTGACGGCGACCCGCGCGGCGGCCGAGGAGGGGGCGCCCGTGCTCTGGAAGGAGGCGGGCTCGAATGTCTGCGTCGACTCGATCGCCGGCGACGCGCGCGCAACCGATGCCGCCTTCGCCCGCGCCGCTCACATCGTCCGGCTCGACACGTGGGTGCCGCGCATCACCGGCGTGCCCATGGAGCCGCGGGCCGCCCTCGGCGTCTATGACGAGCCCGCGGGCCGCTACACGCTCTTCGCCGGCTCGGGCGGCGTGGTGCGCCACAAGAACGATCTCGCGGAGATTCTCCGTGTCCCGGACACGTCCGTGCGCGTGGTGGCCCAGGACGTGGGGAAACTTCGGCACGCGGAACAGCTTCTATCCCGAGTTCGCCCTGGTGGCGTGGGCGGCGCGGCGCCTCGGCCGGCCGGTGAAGTGGACGTGCACGCGCCGGGAGGCCTTCCTCACCGACTACCAGGCCCGCGATCTCGTCTCGGCCATGGAGCTGGCCCTCGACGCCGACGGCAACTTTCTCGCTCTGCGCGGCGTGAACACGAGCAATGTCGGCGCCCACGCCGTGACCTTCGTGCCTCTCAACAAGGGGCGGGAGCTTTCGACCAGCGTCTACCGCGTCCCCACCGCCGCCGTGCGCGGGCGCGCCGTGCTCAGCAACACGTCGCCCCTCGGAGCGTATCGGAGCGCGGGACGGCCTCAAGTCATGTACGTGATGGAGCGGCTCATCGATCTCGCCGCCCGCCGTCACGGCTTCGATCGCGTGGCGCTGCGGCGGCGCAACCTCGTGCCATCGGGGGCCATGCCGTACACCAATCCCTTCGGCATCGTCTACGACAGCGGCGACTACGCGGCGGTGCAGGATCGCGCCGTGACGCTCGCCGACTGGGCCGGCTTCGAGGCCCGTCGCCTCGAGGCGCAGCAGCGGGGCCGCTATCGCGGCATCGGTATTGCCAACTACATCGAGATCGCCACCGGCGCCCCCGCGAGCGCGCGCAGATCACCGTGCGCCCGGACGGCCTCATCGACGTGGTGATCGGCACCCTGTCCTCCGGCCAGGGGCACGAGACGAGCTTCGCCCAGCTCATCGTGGAATGGTTCGGCGTGGAGATGGACCAGGTGCGCCTCATCACCGGCGACACCGATCTCGTGCCCGTGGGCGGCGGCTCCCATTCCGGGCGGTCCATGCGGCTGGGCGGGGTGGTGATGGCCAAGGCCGCCGACCTGGTCGTCGAGAAGGGCCGGCACATCGCAGCGTGGCTCCTCGAGGCGGCGGCCGCCGACATCGAGTTCTCCGAGCGGCGCTTCGCCGTCCGGGGCACGGACCGCTCCGTCGATCTCTTCGCGGTGGCTGCGGCCGCGCTCCGGAGCGAGGCGCCGGAAGGCGCTGCGCGGTCCGCTCGAGGCCTCGTGCGACGAGACGGTGAGCACGCCGTCCTTTCCCTACGGCTGCGCGGTGTGCGAGGTCGAGGTCGACCCGGACACGGGGGTAGTCGAGATCGTCCGCTACACCTCGGTCGACGATGTCGGCCGCGCCATCAATCCGATGATCGTGCACGGCCAGACGCACGGGGGCATCGTGCAGGGCGTGGGGCAGGCGCTGTGGGAGCTCTGCCAGTACGATGCGGAGACGGGCCAGATGCAATCGGCCACCTTCATGGACTACACGATGCCGCGGGCCGACATGCTGCCCGCGTTCACCACGGAGATCAGCGAGGTACCGTCCACGTCCAACCCCTCGGGTTGAGAGGAGGCGGAGAAGGCGGGGCCACCCCCGCGCCCGCCGTCGTGGTCAACGCGGTGGTGGACGCCCTCGCGCACCTGGGCGTGGAGCACATCGAGATGCCGGTGACTCCGGAGCGCGTGTGGGCGGCCATCCGGACGGCCACCAGGAGGAGTCAGTGATGGACGTCTTCGACGGTATCCGCACGCTGCTGGCGGTTCGCCGCTACCAGGATCGGCCCGTGCCCGAGGCAGTGGTCCGCAAGATCGTCGAGGCGGGACGGCTGACGGGCAGCGCGATGAATCTCCAGCCCTGGCACTTCGTCGTGGTCCAGGATCGAGAGACGCTCGCAAGCTGGGCGCGCTGGCGCGCTCCGGACCGTATACCGCGGAGGCGCCGCTGGCCATCGTGGTCGCGGTGGAGAAGACCGGTTACGCCGGTGTCGGACGCGAGCCGGGCCATTCACTCCATGCTGCTGACCGCGTGGGCGGAAGGCGTCGGCTCGAACTGGGTCGGCTTCGGCGGCCTGAGAAGGTCAACGCGCTGCTGGGGATTCCCGCCAAGCTCGACGTGCTGGCCATCCTGCCCTTCGGCTATCCCGCGGAGAAGATCGGGCGAGGCAAGAAGAACCGCAAGCCGCTCGCCGCCGTCGCCCACCGCGAGCGCTTCGGCCAGCCCTTCGAGTAGTCACCGGATCACTTCATCGGCCCGCCCGATGAGCGACTGAGGAATGGTCACGCCCCATAGCCTTGGCGGTCTTCAGATTGATCACCAGCTCGAGCTTCGCGGGCTGCTCGATGGGCAGGTCGGCGGGCTTCGGCGCCTCTCAGGATCTTGTCGACGTAGAGGGCGAGGCGCCGCGGCACTTCGCGCTCGTCCTCTCCGTACGATATGAGGCCGCCGTCGACGGCATACGTCCGGTGCCAGTAGACTGCCGGGAGCCGGTGTCGAGCGCAAGGTCGGCGATTTTCCGCCGGTGAGTCCACGTGATGGACTACGTAGGTTACATCGAGCGCGCCGAAGCCCTCCCCGACGATCGCGGTAAAGGCCTTGTCGATGTCGTCAGGACCCTGCAGGCGCCAGTACCGGAGTTGCAGGCCCAGAGCCTGGGCTCCGGCCTCATAGGCGTTCATGTAACTGGCGGCGGATGCGGAGGCAGCATCGCGTGAGGACCGCCACCTTGGAGACCGTGGGCGCTACCTCCTTCAGCAGCTGCAGGCGCTTGCCGACAAGCTCCGGTCCCTGATCGTCGGACAGCCCCGTGACATTCCCGCCCGGCCGAGCGAGGCTCCGCACGAGCCCGATGCCGACGGGGTCGGTGGCGTTGCAGATCACGATGGGAATCGTCGTCGTCGCTCGCTTGGCGGCGAGTGCCGCCGGGCCTCCGCGTGCCACGAGCAAGTCCAGCTTGAGGCGGAACCAGATCGGCGGCCAGATCCGGAAGCCGATCGTAATTCTCCTCGGCGTAGCGCCGCTCGAACGACGAGGTTCTGGCCCTCGAGCCCATCCACGCTCCCGCAGCACGTCAACGCAGGGCTGACCAGATGAAGTTGTCCTGCTCGGGCTCTGCCCGAGCTCAGAACGCCGATCCGGACAGCCTTCGCCGGTCTCCTGGGCCAGACGTGGTGGGCGGCGCGGAAAGGAGAGTGAGGCTGAGAGTGGCGATCATCGAGGAGCCGTGCGAACCTTCATCGCCAACCCTCTGGCAGCTGATCAGAGGCGCTCGAAGAGAGCCTGGATGTTGACGATGCGGCCCTCGTCGCGGTTGCGCTGGCCCGCGCGCGAGATCTCGTCGACGGCGTCGCCCATCACGATGCGCGCGATGCTGTGGGCGGGCACGGCGGCGCCCGAGCTGGGGCCGGCCAGCTCCGCCGTGACGTCCTCCCAGGCCAGCGTGCGAAAGCCCGCCGCCTCGATGAGCGCGCGCATCTCCGCGGGCGGGCGCAGGAAGCTGAAGGTCGCGTCCTTCGCCCACATGACGGGGAAGATCGGCGGCTGCGTGGGACCGGCCATCGGCTCCTGGATCACCAGCCGGCCGCCTCGGGGCAGGAGCCGGGCGAAGCCGGCATAGAGCCGTTCCTTGTCCGCGATGTTCATCCCGCTGTTCTGCGTCCACACGGCATCGAAGGTCTCTCCGCCCAGATCCAGCGCCAGCGCGTCACCGAGGCGGTGGAACACGCGGTCCCCGAGGCCGAGGCGCGCGGTGAGCCACTGGCCGGTCCGCACGTACGACTCGGTCAGGTCGACCACGGTGACGACGCAGCCGTGCTCGACGGCCAGCGTACGGGCCGGACCACCGAAGCCTCCGCCCACGTCGAGCACGCGCGTGCCGGGCTTGAACCCGGCGAGGCGTGCGAGGCGGTCGGTGGAAGCCTTGCCGCCGCCGTGGAACTGATCCACGGGGGCCAGATCATCGATGGTCAGCGCATCGAGGTTCTTGCCGATGCCGGCGAGGGCCGCGTCGATCGCGATCTCCAGATCGCTGCGTCCCCAGTAGGCGTTGGTCGCCCGCGCGTCGCTCGCGGCCAACGTCACGCCTTCTCGAAATCGGTGCGCTCGTACACGGGCAGGCCCTGGAGGTAGCGGCGCAGGCAGTCCAGCCCGAGCTCCACCGCGCCCAGGCGCACCCATTCCGCGTCCGCCGAGGATGCGGCTGCGCCGGGATTCCACCTTGCCCGCGGTGGCGATGGCGAGGCAGATGGTGCCGCCGAACTCGATGCGGTCCGCGCCCTGGTCGAGATCGATGAGCACGGCCAGGGCATGGGTCGACGAGGTGTGACGCAGGGCGGCCCGCGCCACCGCCTCCGCCGTCTGCGGGTGAGCTCGCCCTCCGGCGCGGCGCTCCCCAGATTCACCGCGGCGCACACCTCGGCGAGATCACGCGCCACGATGCCGCGCCGGAAAATCTTCTCCGCGCCGGGAAGGTGGGCGACGCGGGCGGAGATCTGGCCGCCCGTGAACATCTCCACGATGGAGAGCGTGGCCTGCCGGCCCGCGAGCTCCGCGAGGACCACACCTTCCAGCGTCTGGTCGTCCTCGCCCAGGATGAAGTTGCCGAGCCGCTTGCGGACTCTCCAGCTCGACGATCTCCAGCTTGCGCCGGATGTCGTCCATGTCGGCGCCGCGGGCGGTGAGCTTGGTCTCGAGCTGCGGGTAGTGGGCGCGGAAGCCGAGCTTCACGCTCCCGTCGGGCACCAGCGCCTCCACTCCCGTGAGCAGCGTGTCCACGTGCGATTCGCCGAGGCCGTAGGAGTGGAACCGCTTCAGATGGATGATGGCCTGGAGCCCGCTCTTGGCGAGGAGGCGCGGGATGATCTGCTCCTCGAGCATGCGCCGGAGCTCGCGCGGGACGCCGGGGTGAAGAAGAAGCGGGCCTTGCCGATGTCGAGGGCGAAGCCGCAGGCGGTGCCGATGGGGTTGTCGATCACTTCCGCGGTCACCGGCAGCATGGCCTGCTTCTTGTTGTTGGGCGGCATGGTGCGGCTGCGCCGCCGGAAGAAGTCCTCCATGCGGACGAGCCACTCGTCGTTGAGGACGAGCTCGACGCCGGCGGCCTGGGCCGCGACCTCCTGCGAGAGATCGTCGATGGTGGGGCCGAGGCCGCCGTTGACGATGACCGCGTCGGCGCGCTGGGAGGCGAGCTGAAAGGCCTGGAGCAGGCTCTCCGGTCGTCGCCCACCGTGGTCTCCCACCGGACGGAGAGCCCCACGTCGGAGAGCTTCTGGCTCATGTAGCTGAAGTTGGTGTTGATGGTCTTGCCCGTCAGCACTTCGTCGCCGGTGCAGATGATCTCGAGCCGCATTGCCTGGCCTTTCAGGAGCCGGCCAGTGCGGGCCGGTCGAAGCGAAGGTCACGCCACAGATGCTCCAGCGCGTCGCGCCCGAGCGCCAATCGCGCGAGCACGTCGCCAACCACCGGGGAGAGGGCGAAGCCGTGACCGGAGAAGCCGGCGGCCACGAGCAGGCCGTCGACGCCGGGGACGGGACCCATGACAGGGAGCTCGTCGGGCATGAACGCCTCGAGCCCGATCCAGCTCCGCGCGAGGCCGCAGCTTCCCACCGGAGGATAGACCTCGCGGGCGACTTCCAGGCTTCCCTGCACGCTGGGGTCGAGCACTTCCCAGCGGTTCGCGCGATGATCCACGACGCGTCCCGGCCAGCCTCCGCCGATCAGGAAGGCGCCGTCGGCGAGCTGCTTCAGGCTCAGCTTCCTGTCGAAAGCGCCCATGACCGGCGCCAGCGACTTCGGCGCGGCCCCGGTCAGCAACATCTGGAGCGGGCGCGTCTGCAGGGGCAGCCGGACGCCGAGGCCCTCCAGCAGGACAGCGGTCCATGCGCCGGCCGTCACGATGACGGCGTCACACGGTTGCCGCGCGCCGTCGCCGCGTTCGATCCCCACCACGCGGCCGCCCTCGACGGCCAGCTTTCTCGCGTCCACGCCCTCCTCGACGTGCGCGCCGAGACGCCGCGCGGCGGCCGCGAAGGCCTCCACCGTGGCCATGGCTTCCGCCTGGCCGTCGATCGGAGAGTAGACGCCGCCGAGACAGTCGGGGCGAGGCCCGGCGCCAGCCGTCGCGCCGCGGCTGCGTCGACGATCTCGAGGGGCACGCCGTCGCGCGCGCTGCTCCGCGACCCAGTCCGGCACCGCCTCCCATGCCTTGGGGTCGAGGGCGACCCGAAGTCCGCCGCCGCGCTGGTACCGCGTCTCGCCTCCGAGCTCGCGATCGAGCCCGGGCCAGCGCCCGAGACTCTCGAGGGCGAGCGGTCGCTCCGCGGGATCACGGCCCATGGCGCGCACGCCCGCCGCGCTCGCCCCGGAAGCCGCCGCGCCGACCCGCGCGCCCTCGAGCACCGTCACTTCCAGCGCGGGATCAGCCCGGCGGAGATGGAAGGCCGCGCTCAGTCCCATGAGACCGCCCCCGACGATCACGATCGACATGGAGGGAGTCTACCCCAGGGGCGACCGCGTCACCGGAGCCGCGGCATCACGCGCTCCGCGAAGAGCCGCATGGAGCCGAGCACACGCTCGTGAGGGATCCGCCCGCCCACGTTCATCCAGACGGACAGCGACGAGTAGCCGAGGGCCTCGCGCAGCTCGAGGAGCCGCGTGGTCACCGTGTCGGGCGAGCCGTAGACGACCAGCTCCTCGAGGATCTCGTCGTAGCTCATGCGACCGAGCCGCGCCGCTTCCTCGCGCCGCGTGCCACCCCGGCCGAGCGCCTCCGCGATGGAGCGGAAGAAGTGCATGGTGCTCGCTTCCGCTTCCTCGCGGGCGCGTGCCCCGTCCTCGTTCAGGTAGACGGGCACGATCAGCGACACCGCGCCACGCCCGGGATGGCCGGCCTCCCGCCATCCCTCGTGATAGCCGCCGATGAACCGCTTGAGGTCGCTGATCGACGTGGTGCGGACCGCGATGAAGATCGGCATGCCCATGCGCCCCACGATGGCGTACGTCTCCTGGGTAGTGGCGGCGACGCGCAGGGGTGGGTGCGGTTTCTGGAAGGGCTTGGGCGTCACGCACACGTTGCGGTACTGGAAGTATTTCCCCTCGTGGGTGAAGCGATCCTCCGTCCACGCCTTGACGAGGATCTCCAGCGTCTCGTTGAAGCGCTCGCGGCTCTCCGTGTGGGGAACGTTGAAGCCCTCGTAGTGCTCGGGCAGCCCGCTCCGGCCCACCCCGAAGTCCAGCCGGCCCTTGCTCAGGTGATCGACGGTCGCCACGTCCTCCGCGAGGTGCAGGGGATGGGCGAGGGGAAGGATCTGCACGGCGATGCCGATGCGCAGCCGCTGGGTGCGGGCGGCGATGGCCGTGGCGATGACGAGGGGTGACGACAGGACGGAGCGGCCCTTCTGGAAGTGGATCTCGGCCAGCCACACGGAGTCGAACCCGAGCGCCTCCGCTGCCGTCACCTGGGCGAGCGCCTCGTCGAAGGCCTGAGCCTCGTCCATTCCGGGCGGACTCTGGAACTCCGTGAAGAGCCCGATCTCCATGCTATTCCCGGAAGCGAGGCATGACGTCGCGGGCGAAGAGCTCCATGGAGCGGCGGATCTTGTCCTGGGGCAGGCCGCCGAAGTTCATCCAGCACAGCACCTGTCCGATGCCCATGTCGCGCATGTTCTCGATGTGCTTGGCCACCGTGTCGGGCGATCCGAAGGCCACCGTCTCGGCCACGAGGCCTTCCCAGGTGACCTTGGCGAAGCGCTCGGCGGCGGCCCGGAAGCCGGGCTGAAGGCTCGGATGCGCGTCCTCGATGCGCTCGGGCACCTGGAAGCGGCGCAGCGAATCCTGGTACCACATCTCGGCGTCCTTGGCCTCGGCCAGCGCCTGCGCGTCGCTCTCCGCCACGTAGATCTGCCGCGACACGCCCCAGTTCTTCATGAGCCCGGCGATCTCCGCTTCCGGGCGCCCGTGCCGGCGCAGGGCGGCCAGGTAGCTGTCGCGCCGCTTCAGGAGCTGATCGAGGGGGCCGGTCAGGATGGAATTCAGCATGGGCCAGCCGCGGGCCGCCGTGCTCTCGATCCCGCTGTCGCTGCCGCAGACCTGGTAGATCATCGGATGCGGCCGCTGCAGCGGCTTGGGAATGAGGCGGGCATCCTTGACGGTGAAGAACCGCCCGTCATACGAGAAGCGATCCTCCGTCCACGCGCGGAGCATGATGTCCACCGCCTCGTCGAATCGCTCGCGATTTTCCTGCTGGGGAACGTGGTAGCCGCGGAACTCCGCGGGGCGATTGCCCCGGCCGACGCCGATGTCCAGCCGCCCCTTGAGATGATGTCGACGAGCGCGAGCTGCTCGGCCAGCCGCAGCGGATGATGAAAGGGCAGGATGGCGGCGGCCAACCCGATGCGCACCCGCCGCGTCCGGGAGGCGGCCGCGGTGGCCAGCGTGGCCGGATCCACGGCCAGTCCGTAGTCGATGAAGTGGTGCTCGGTGAGCCAGATCTGGTCGAAGCCGAGCTCTTCCGTCCACTCCATCTGCTCCAGCTCGCGGTGGACGACCTCCTCGTGGGTCAGGCCCGGGGCGGCTTGGAAGAAGAAGAAGGTTCCGAAACGCATGGGCAGCCGATCATACACCGGCTCACCGGTGGGCGCGGCCGAACTCCAGGATGCGATCGCGCACGCGCTCCGGCGTCTGCTCGGGCGGCATCACCGGCCAGTAGTCCGACTGCGGAAGCATCTCGCGCAGATAGTGGGCGCCCGACGTGGCGTGCGCGGGATCGTCTCCAGGGATAACGAGGGCGGGGATTTTCATCGGGGGCGAGGGACTCGAGATTCCCTCTCCCTCACTGAGGGAGAGAGTAGGGTGAAGGGTGGGATTTGCTCAGGTCAGGTCTCGCGGAGGAGCCGGCCGAAGCCGGGGATGGCCTCGCGAACTCCGGCCAGCCTCAGGGCCTGCCAGAGGCAGGCCTGATTGCTGCTGATCACGGGCTTGCCCAGATCGCGCTCGAGCATCTCGAGCACGGCCACGGTGGGAAGCCCGGTGCCGCTCAGCAGCACGGCGTCGGCGCCGCTCGCATCCGCGCGTCGTGCGAGAAGATACGCACGCTCCTCGTTCTCGGCGTAGATGTCCTTCACGTCTTCCAGCCGGTGATAGCCGACGATGTCGAAGCCGGCCGCCTCCCAGTACGTCTTGCCCTGCCGGCTGATCGCTTCCGGATACGGCGTGCCGAGGGCGAGGCGCTTCACGTTCAGATGTTGGAGCGCCGCCAGCACCGCGTGCGCGGCGAGGAGCGCGGGGGCGCCGGCCAGCCCCGCGATCCTGATCAGCCAGCGCCTGGTCTTTGCCGAAGCCCAGCGCGTAGCTCGAGGCGGTGTGAGCCAGCACGACGACGGCCGGCTGCACCTGGCTGAGCGCCGCGGTGGGGCCGGCCAGACCATCGCGATAGGCGCGCGTGCGTTCTTCCATTCCCTCGGCGAGCCCGGCCTTGCCGACGGACGGCGGCGTCTCCAGGCGCGCGAAGTGCAGGCTGACGCCGGCCGGCGCCATGCCCCACAGCTCGGGCTCCACCGTGGGATTGCCCGGGGAAGCAGCACCCCGATCCGCGCGCGCCAGCCGAACATGAGGTCCCTTTACTTGAGCTTCAGGTCCTCGAAGGGACCGGTGTAGGGAAATCCCTGGACGAGCCCCGCCGTCGATTCCTCGACGCGCGAGCCGACTCCCCGGGAAGGCCTGCTGGTAGAGTGGCGCCACGAGCACGCGATCGGCGACGATCTTCTGGATCTGGTGCAGCAGCGCCTCGCGCTTCTTGCGATCGAGCTCATTCGCCTGCCGCTGGAAGAGATCTTCGATCTCGGGCACGACACCATACGCGTAGGTGCCGTTCTTGGTGAAGAAGGGCTCGAGCCGGGCCGCGGCATTGCCCGCGGCGCCGGTGGCGCCGATGAGGAGCCCCGTGATCTTCTTCTCTCGCCACGCGGAGAGGAAGGAGGCGCGCTCCATGGTGCGCACCCTGGTGCGGATGCCGATGGCCTGGAGATTGCCGGCGATGGCCTCGGCCACGGACGAATAGGGCGGCAGCGGGGTGAGGTCGCCCGCGTCGAAGCCGTTGGCGTAGCCCGCCTCGACCATGAGCTGCTTCGCGCGCTTGGGATCGAAGGGGGCGACCTCGATTGGAAGGGCGAACTCGAAGGTCGACGGCACGAATGAGCCGGTCAGCTTCCCGTAGCCGAGCATCTCGGCCTGGTTGATGGCCTGGCGATCGATGGCGAGGCTCGCGGCCAGGCGCACGCGCTGATCGTGCCAGGGCGACTTCGGGTCCCACTGGTCGAGGAAGTCCAGCCAGTAGACGCCGTAGACGAGCGGCGCGGCGATCTTGATGCCGGGCGTGCGGCGCAGCTCCTCCGCGATCGCGCCGCCGAAGAGAAAGCCGATGTCCACCTGGCCGGTCTTGACGGCGGCGGCGCGCGTGGTCTCGTCGGGAATGCTGCGCATGACGATGCGCTTCACGCTCGGCACCTTCCGCCAGTAGTCCGGAAAGGCTTCCAGCACCAGCTCGATGCCCGGGGTGAAGGACACGATCTTGTAAGGCCCCGCGCCGACCGGAGTCTTCTTGAACGCGTCTTCGCCGACCTTCTCGATGTGCTTCTTCGGCACGATCCAGGCGGCGCCGGTGGCGGAGGTGCCGTAGAACGACATGAAGTCCGGCCAGGGCTCCTTGAGGACGAAGCGGACGCGGTTCGGCGCCACGACCTGCACGTCCTTCACCTTGTCCTTCAGGAGCTTGGCGCCGCTGCCCTTGTACCGGTCGAAGGTGAACTTCACGTCCTCGGCGGTGACGGGATCGCCGTTGTGGAAGCGGATACCCTTCCGGAGAATGAACTCATAGGCGATCCCGTCCTTGGACACGGACCACGACTCGGCGAGGCTCGGCGTATTGATCCCGGCCGGCATGGGCTTGACCAGGGCGTCGTGGATGCCGTAGAGCACCATGAACGGGGTGATCAGGGCCTCCGGTGTCGCCGGGGTCGAGCCAGCGCGAGACCAGGGTCACGTGGACGCCAATGGTGAGGGTCCCGTCCGGAGCCGCGGTGGCCGGCGGCGCGCCGGCGAGGATGGCGGCGAGGACGACGATCAACGAGCGAGTAGCGAACGTGCATCTCGATACCTCCAATGGGGGCGGTGTCGGAAACGTGGCTTTCGTCTCAGTGCCGGAGAGGCTACCATATCGACCGCTGCCGCACTTGGACCTTCGGAAGGGGCGCAGTTCCTGATGGATGATCGCGGGAGGAACCGGACACATGAAGAGCACACGGCAGTCTCGCCCTGGGCTGTCTGCTTCTCCTCGTGTGCGGGCTTCGTTCGACACCACGGCCGCGCAAGGCAAGCCGGAAGGCGAGATGCGCTGGGCGATGTACGTGACAGCTGGCGCCCGTCTGGTTCGATCCCGGCGAGTCCGTCATCGGCGTGCTCACGCCGTTCTGGATCCTCTACGCGATGCACGACGCGCTCGTGAAGCCCATGCCCGGCAACCACCATGACGCCGAGCCTGGCCGAGTCGTGGACGGTGAGCGCGGATCAGAAGGCCTACGAGTTCAAGCTGCGCGAAGGCCTCAAGTTCCACAACGGCGATCCCTTCACGGCGGAAGACGTGAAGTTCAGCTTCCTGCGCACCAAGGGCGCCGGCGCCAAGGTCCTTCAAGAAAAGGTCCGGGAGGTCGTCGCCGTCGATCCCTATCGGGTGCGCTTCCTGCTGCACGAGCCCTTTCCCGACTTCATGACCTACTACGGCACGCTGGCGACCGGCGCGGGCTGGATCGTGCCCAAGAAGTACTTCGAGTCGGTCGGGCGCCGACGGCTTCAAGAAGCAGCCCGTGGGGCTCGGCCCCTACAAGTTCGTGAGCAACACGCCCGGCGTCGAGCTCGTCATGGAGGCCTACGAAGGCTACTGGCGCAAGATGCCCTCGGTGAAGCGGCTGGTCTTCAAGAGCGTGCCCGAGGCGACCACCCGCATGGCCATGCTGAAGCGGGGCGAGGTCGACCTCGCCTACCTGCTGGATGCTCCGCAGGCCCAGGACGTGAAGCGCGATCCCAACTTCAAGCTCGCCTTCTCCGGCGGGATCGGGACCTTCTACCTCGACTACCTCGACCAGTGGGATCCCAAGTCGCCGTGGCATGACCGGCGCGTGCGGCTGGCCGCCAACTACGCCATCGACCGCCGGTCGCTGAACGAGGCGGAGAATCTCGGGCGCCTCCCGGCTCAACGGGAGCATCGTGCCGAAGAGCTTCGAGTTCGCCCTGCCCATCGAGCCCTATCCCTACGATCCCGCGAAGGCCAAGCAGCTGCTCGCCGAGGCGGGCTACCCCAACGGCTTCGACGCCGGGGACCTCTATCCGTGGCCTCCGTACTTCTCGGTGGGGAGACGATAGGCGGATACTTCGCGGCGGTGGGCATCAAGACCAGGATCCGGACCATGGAGCGCGCTGCCTTCTACTCGGCGCTGGCCACGAAGAAGCTGCGCGGGCTCTGCGTCTGCATCAACGCGGTGTACGGCAACGCCGCTTCGCGGATGTCGGAGACCGTGCCGAGCGACGGCAGCTTCGCCTACGGCGGCTATCCCGACATCGACGCGCTCTACAAGCAGCAGGCGCGGGAGACCGACCGGAAGAAGCGCGAGGCGATGCTGCACCAGATCCAGCGGCTGCTCCACGAGCGGGTGCGGTTCGGGCCCATCTACGACTACATCTGGCCGAGCGGGGTCGGCGCCGAAGGTGGCCGAGCCGCGCTTTGATGCTGATCGATCCCGTACCCCTGGTCGGCGCCCGTCGAAGACGTCCGCCTGAAGAAGTGAGGCGCCTCCCATGAGCCGGCCCATGCGCCGCGTGGTCACGGGACACGATGCCCACGGCAAGTCCGTCATCATCATGGACGGCCCGTCGCCCCACGTCCTGGAGCTCGAGGGCATGCCCGGCCTCGCCCTCATCAACCTCTGGGTCACCGACCGGGCGCCCGCGGCTAATGCCGGGTCGGCCGACGCGGCGGCCCGGCCCGTCGTCCTGGAGCCGCCGGCCCGCGGGACCATCTTCAGGGTGGTGGACTTCCCCCGGACCGTGACGTGGTGGGCAAGCTCGATCGCGGCAAGGCCTTCGCGGCCATGGGGGCGGATCACGCCATGGACCGGAGCGAGGCGCGCCATCCGGGAATGCACAAGACGAGCACCGTCGACTACGCCCTCGTCCTGGACGGCGAGATCTGGGCGCTCATGGACGAAGGGGAGACGCTCCTCAAGGCGGGGACTGCCTGGTTCAGCGCGGGACCAACCACGCGTGGAGCAATCGCACCGATCGGCCCTGCCGCGTGGCATTCATCCTGGTCAGCTCGGAGCCGGGCGGTCCGCTGACGCTTAGGTCTTACTGAAGAATCACCCTCACCCTGCCCTCTCCCTCACTGAGGGAGAGGGATCGTCATCCCTCGCCCCGGAGGGGAGGGCAGGGTGAGGGGGCGTTCAGGGTGAGGGGGCGCTTAGCCTTTCCGGGCAGGCACGCTGATGCCGAGCGACTCGAGCTTGGGCGCGATGCGGTCGCTGAGGAGTCCCACGCGCGAGAGGTTCTGCAGCAGGGTCGTGTGCAGGTCGCGCTTGAAGGTGTTACGGAAGACCGAATTGTCGTTTCCCGCCGCCCGGCCCCGGCGCATCGTCTGGATGGACTGGATCTCCGCCCCGCTGAACCCCATGTCGCGATACACCTCGCTGGGGAAGAGGCCGGTGAGCGTGCGCACGAGCGCCCAGTGGGTGAAATCCTCCAGCTCGATGCGCTCCTTCTCGGACAGCTTGGAGATGACGCCGGGCAGGCTCAGCATGCCGAACCCCATGTGGCGTGACTCGTCCTGGAGGATGTAGCGGCAGATCTCCTTGAAGAGGGGATCCTTGGCGGTTTCCCCGAGCATCTTGAAGAGGGCCACCGCGAACGTCTCCGCCACGAGCTGGAGCCCGATGGTCTTGACCGTCCAGCGCGAGTCGCCGAGCAGCGTGTCGAAGAGCTCGCGCACGTTGCCGGCCAGCGGATAGTAGAGGCCGCCGAGCTTCTCCGCCATGTAACGGTTGAGCACCTCGGTGTGCCGGGCCTCGTCCACCACCTGCGTCGCCTGGAAGAACTTGGCGTCGGTGCCCTGCACCGTCTCCACGAGCTGGCTGCACACGAGCATGGCCCCGTGCTCACCGTGGAGGAGCAGGCTCATCCGCCACGCGGTGAACCGGCGGTTCAGCTCCGCCCGGTCCGCGACGCTCAGCCGGTCCCAGTACGGGGTGCCGTAGATGTCGATGAGCTCGTCCGCGATGACGCCCTTCTCGAGATCGACGGGCGTGGTCCAGTCGATGTCGCGCGAGACATTCCACTGGTCGCGCTTGGCGTTCTCGTAGAGGCGGCGAAGCTCCGGATGCTCGACGGGATAGGTGTGCTCGAACAGGGTGTCGAACCGGGCGGGGATGGCGTGGGCGGTCTCGGTCGCTGGCGTCATGGCTAACCTCTATAGTATATTTTCTGAACTGACGGGTTCAGGATAGGTATGGGAGCGGTGAATGTCAAGGGGGGCGGAGATGAAAGCCACGCGGGCGGCGGCCCTGGCGGAGATCCTCAAGGTGGCCGCCAATTGCTTCGGGGAGATGGGATACCGCGCGACTACCCTGGACACCATTGCGGCCAAGGCCGGCCTGTCCAAGGTGACCCTCTACCGCTACGTCAAGAGCAAGGACGAGCTCCTCAGCCTGGTCTTCGAGCGGACCATCGATTCTTTCCGGGCCGGCCTCGCCGAGATCATCGGGCAGCGCCTGCCCGCCGACGAGAAGCTCCGGCGCATCGTGCGCTATCAGGTGGCGCTCCTCGCCAGCCATCTTCCGTTCCTCAAGGTCTTCTTCGCCGAGGAGGCCGGCCTGCCCGCGCCCATGGCGGCGCGCGCGGCCCGGGCGCGGCGTGGAGTACGACGGCGCCATCGAGCGCGCCTATCGCGACGGCGTCGACGAAGGCCTCTTCCGCGACCTGCCGCCCACCCTGGTGGTGTTCGGCATCCTCGGCATGTGCAACTGGCTCCACGAGTGGTACAAGCCCGAGGGGCGGAGCAGCCCCACGGAGATCGCCGACGTCTTCATCGACATCCTGGAGCGAGGCTACCTGAAGGCGAACGGGACATCGCGCGGCGACGGCATCAGCTCGACGCTGGAGCGGATCGAGGCGCGCCTGGCCAGGCTGGAGACGCCTTCGCGGCGGCGGGCCTCGGCGCGACGGTAAGTTCATCCTTACGGATTCACCCTCACCCTGCCCTCTCCCTCAGTGAGGAGAGGGTTCGTATCTCCCTCGCCCCGGAGGAGAGGGCAGGGTGAGGGGCGCTACGACAGCCGTGTCTCCCCTGAACGACCTCGAGATCCAGTAGAACGCCGCCGCCGCGACGGCGAGCATGACGATGCCCGCTCCCGTGTACCCGAAGACGATCTTGCCGATGCCGAAGAGCGTCGCGTACACGGCCACGATGCCGGCGATCCAGTTGGTCCACGCGAGCGCGCCGCCGGGTATCGGCTCCCGCCCGAAGCCGAGGCGCTCCGACACGACGGCCCAGCCCGGGCCGCCCGGCCGCACGCGGCGATAGAACGCGTCGAGCACCGCGTCGGGCTCGGGCCGGGTGGCCATGGTCACCACCACCCACACCACCGTGCTGCACGCCACGGTGACGAGCATGACCACCGCCGTCGCGTTGGGATCGTTGGCGGCGAAGCGCGGCTTGAGATAGACGAGGCCCAGCACGCTCACCACGAGGCTGGCTACCATGGCCGAGATCTCGCTCCACGCGTTGATGCGCCACCAGTACCAGCGGAGGATCAGCACCAGCCCCGTGCCCGCGCCGAGGGCGAGGAGGAGCTCCCACGCCTTTTCCACGCTGGAGAGCTGGGAGGTGACCCCGATGGAGAGGAGAAAGATGAGGATGGTGGCGGCGCGGGAGACCGGCGACGTAGTGCTTCTGGCTCGCGTGCCTGTTCAGGAAGCGCTTGTAGAAGTCGTTGACGAGATAGGAGGCGCCCCAGTTGAGATGCGTGCCCACCGTGCTCATGTAGGCGGCGGCGAAGCCCGCGAGCATGAAGCCGCGCCACGGCGTGGGGAGCAGATCCACGAAGGCGCGCACGTAGCCCGCCTCCCTTGTCCTCGAGGCCGGGATAGAGAATGACCGTGGCGAGGCCGGTGACGATCCACGGCCACGGGCGGAGCGCGTAGTGGGCGATCTGGAAGAAGAGGGTGGCGAGCACGCCGTCCCGCTCCGTGCGCGCGCTGAAGATGCGCTGGGCGACGTAGCCGCCGCCTCCGGGCTCCGCGCCCGGATACCACGCGGCCCACCACTGCACGGACAGGTAGACGCCCAGGGTGAGAAGGGGCATCCACGCATACGCCATGATCCCCTGCGGGTCACGCTCACCGGCAGCACGGAGAGGGCCGCCGTCTCGCTGCCGAAGTGGACGATCAGCTTCGATTTCATCACGTCGATGCCGCCCACCGCGCGCACCGCGTACACCGCGAGCACGATCACCGCGCCCATCTTGACCACGAACTGGACGAGATCCGTCCACAGCACCGCCCACATGCCCGCGGCCACCGCGTAGAGCACGGTGATGGCGAAGCAGATCCCCACCGCCACCACCTCGCCGCTCACCGTCATCCCGAGGACGGAGACGTCCCTGAGGTCGAGGGCGATGGTGAGGATCTTGATCATGGCGCGCGTGACCCAGCCGAGGATGATCAGGTTGATGGGGAGGGCGAGGTAGAGGGCGCGGAAGCCGCGGAGGAGGGCGGCCGGGTTGCCGCCGTAGCGGACCTCGGCGAGCTCGGCGTCCGTCATGACCTCCGCGCGCCGCCACAGGCGCGCGAAGAAGAACACGGTGAGCATGCCGCTCATCGACGAAGTTCCACCAGAGCCAGTTGCCCGCCACGCCCTTGGTGGCCACCAGCCCGGTGACCACGAGCGGGGTGTCGGCGGCGAAGGTGGTGGCGACCATGGCCGTGCCGGCCAGCCACCACGGCGCCTGGCGTCCGGAGAGGAAGTACTGGTCGAGGCTTTCGCCGCCGCGCTTGGTGAAGTAGAGGCCGATGGCGGCGGAGAGGAGGAAGTACGCGGCGACGATGGCCCAGTCGACGGAGGAGATCGTCATCCCGCGGGTACGATAGCACGGAGGACGCCGGTGCTAGTGTTTCCCTCGCCCCGCGGGGGAGAGGGCAGGGTGAGGGCGAGGAACTCTGCTAGAATCTTCGCTCTCAACCCAGCACGCTTGAGGGCGGCACGAGAGAGATTCGTCAGCAACAACACTCCGGGTTCAATTATTCTGCGGTTGGCCGAGCATCTCGCCACCCCACATCACAGAGTGAACAGTCTGGCGCGATAAGGACGAGGGGAAGCAATGGCGCGACTGACCTGGCTGCGCCATTAAGTATCGACCAACATTGACGTTCGCTGGGTCGCTCTGGCAGGATCGCGGCAGGAGTCACTCCACGCGTATTCGGAAGCGCCCAGGTCCTGAGACGCGCCCAAGGGGACATTCCATGCGACCGACCCGCAGCGCGACCGTATCCGGGGTCCAGATGCAGTCAGCGCCGGCGGAGTCGAGGCCTCGCCTTTCGCAGGGCTCGGTGAGGACTTGCGGCGAAGCTCCCTGATCTTCCGCTCTCGTCCTCCTGCTCTCGTTCGTCGCCCTGGTGGGCCCGGCGGAGGCGTCGCGGGTGGCCGTCCTCCTCGAGCGCCAAGGTCAGCGCGAATACGAGGAGGCGCTCAAGGGCTTCCGGGAGTCCACGCCCCACGAGATCGTCGCCGTCTTCGACATGGACGGCGACCTCGACCGCGGACGGAAGCAGCTCGCCGAGATCGAGACGAAGCTCAAGCCCGATCTCATCTTCGCGGTTGGGATCTGGGCCCTCCAGGCTGTGGTGAGCCGCCCGCCTGTCGATTCCCGTGGTCTACGCCATGGTCCTCAACCCGCCCAGCGTGCTCGGGGCGGACGACCAAGAACGTGACGGGGGCCAGCATGAACGTGCCCGTGGAGCAGCCGATCAAGCTCTTCAAGCAGCTCGGGCCGCACGTCAAGCGCATCGGCGTCATCTTCAATCGCGAACCGGACCGGCTATCTGCGTGCGCCAGGCCCAGGCCGCGGCCAAGGAAGAAGGCCTCGAGCTGGTCACCCGCGAGGTCAGCTCGCCCAAGGAAGTAGTGGGCGCGCTCGAGTCCATGCAGGACAGCATCGACGCGCTGTGGATCGTGCCGACGAGACCATCGCTCTCCCAGGCCGTGGTGCAACAGATGCTCCTCTTCTCGTATCGGAGGCGGATCCCCCTCCTCGGGCTCTCTGACCGCCATGCCCAGATGGGTGCGGTGCTTCGCGCTCTCGTTCGCGAGCGGCGAGGACATCGGCCGCCAGGCGGGCGAGCTCGCCCAGGCCATACTCGGCGGACGGCCGGCGTCGGGCGTTCCCTACACCAACGCGCGGAAGGTGTTCCTGACCGTCAATCTCAAGGCGGCGCAGAAGCTCGGCCTGGAGATTCCGCAGGCCATCCTCACGCGCGCCACCAGCGTGATCCAGCCATGAGGACGCGTCTGCCGGTTCCGCGGCTTCTCCAGCTTCCGGGCGCGCGATGTTCTGGTCCGTGGTGCCGATCGTCGTGGTCGTTCCTCGTCTTCCAGGCGTGGATGAATGTCCGGGAGCATCGGCGGTCTCGTCACGGAGGAGTTCGAGAAGCGGGGGCGAGCGCTCGCCGTCGAACCTGGGCTTCGCGAGCGAGCTGGGAGCGCCTCAGCGAGGACTCGCAGCTCCTCAGCGTGGCCATGCGGGGAGCGCTCGGAACCCCGACGTCGCCTACGTGGTCGTTCACGGAGGGGATGGAGCGCGTGCTGGCGAGCGGTGGACGGCAGGCTGCCGTCGCCGCCCAACCGTGGAGGAGCGCTGACCGACCGCGCGCTGTCGCGTCACGTGGAGACGCGCCGGTCAGCGATTCATCGAGTTCGTGTCTCCCATCGTGTCGGAGCAGACGCAGACGCCGGATGAGCTGCTGATCGGCGCCGGGCCCGCCCCGGGCGGGGTGGCCAGCGCGAGAAGGTCATCGGAGGTGTCAGGCTGGGCCTCGTCGCTCGCCGGCGTCGAGGAGCAGGTGCGCGCCCTGCGCGAAGCTCTGGGGCGGCATCACGCCTCGCGTTTCTCGTGGTCGAGTGCGCTCGTCATTTACTGGCTTCTCCCGGCGCATCACGAAGCCGGTCAAGCAGCTGACCCAGCAGGCTCAGAAGATCGCCGCCGGCCATCTGGAGGAGCAGATCGCGGTGAAGTCGCGGGATGAGATCGGGCAGCTCGCCACCGCCTTCAACCGCATGACCGGGTCGCTGCAGGTGACCATGCAGCGACAAGGAGCACGCGCTGGCCGATCTGCAGGAGCTGAACCGGACCCTGGAGGATCGTATCCGTCGGCGAACCGTCGAGCTCGAGGGAGCGGAGCGTGGCCCTGGAGCGCTCGCTCGAGGAAGTGCGCGCCATGGGCGACGTGAGCCGGGCCATCGGCGTCGTCACTCGACCTGTCGGCGAAGTCCTCGAGCACCATTTCCACCCAGGCGCGTACGACTGTCGGGCGCGGACGCGTGCGGCATCTTCGAGCTCGACTCGGCGAAGGAGCGCCTGGTGGTGGTCGCGCGCGCTGCGGTCTGGACAAGAGCGTGCGCGAGATGCTCGAACGGACACCGGTGACCGCGGGAGGACGCGGTCGAACGCGTGGGCCGATCGCTCGGGCGCTCGCGAGTGGCGCAGACCGGTCCAGATTCCTGACATCGCCGCGGCCGACCTGGCAAGTCAGGGATGGATACCTGCAGGCCGGGTTCCGGGCGCCTCTCGCCGTGCCGATGGGGAGCGCGGAGCGTCTCGCACGTCATGGTGGTGTACCGGCGGGAGCCGGGCCGCCTGGAGCGACCGGACGCGTGGAGCTCCTCACCACGCTCGCCAACCAGTCTCGAGTGGCCATCGACAATGCCCGGCTCTTCAAGAGCTGGCAGACAAGAGCCGCCAGCTCGAGGCGGCGAGCCGCCACAAGTCCGACTTCCTCGCCAACGTGAGCCACGAGCTGCGCACGCCCATGAACGCCATCCTCGGCTTCAACGAGCTGATCCTCGACGAAGGTCTATGGCGAGATCCCCAAGGATCGTCGGCGGCCGCTCACGGACATCCAGATGAGCGGCAAGCACCTGCTTCGCCTCATCAACGACGTGCTGGACCTCTCCAAGATCGAGGCCGGCCGCATGCAGCTTACCCTCTCCGAGTACTCGGTCGCGGACGCCGTGGCGGTGGTTCGAGCCTCCTGGCCTCGCTGGCCATGGAGAAGGGCCTCGACTTCGTCACGTCCGTGCCGGAGCGATCTTCCCTCGCCTACGGTGACAGCAAGCGCATCATGCAGTGCCTCACGCAACCTGGTCGGCAATGCGCTCAAGTTCACCAAGCAGGGGCGGGTAGAGATCGCCGTGGAGCCAGTGGGCGACGACGCTTCGCTTCCGCGTGTCGGACACCGGAATCGGCATCGCTCGCCGAGCATCTCGCGGGCATCTTCGCCGAGTTCCAGCAGGCGGACTCGACCATCGCGCGCGAGTTCGGCGGAACCGGACTCGGGCTCAGCATCACCAAGAGATTCGTCGAGATGCATGGGGGCCGATCTGGGTAGAGAGCGAAGTTGGGGTCAGGATCCGACATTCTACTTTCTCGATTCCATTGCGCCTAGAGGCGGGGAGAGCGGCATGACAGCCAAGACCATCCTGTACGTCGAGGACAACGAAGTGAACCGGAGGCTGGTTCAGGATCTCCTGAAGCCGACCTCCTACCGGCTGATCGAAGCGTCCGACGGAGAGAGCCGGCATGCGCCATGGCGCGCCAGGAGCGTCCCGATCTGATCCTGATGGACGTCCAGCTTCCGAAGGTCTCGGGCATCGAGGCCACGCGCACGCTCCGCGGCGACCCGGCCACCGCCAAGACCCCATCATCGCCATCACGTCCTTCGCCTTAGCAGGAGACGAGGAGAAGGCCATGGCGGCCGGGGCCACCGCCTACATGGCTAAGCCGTACAGCCCGCGCGACCTGCTCGGGCTGATCCGGCGACTCCTGCCGGAGGGCAGCGAGCCGAAAACGTGAGAGCTGTGACTTGGGTGCTCATCGCCGCGGCGCTGGCATTCGGCATTGGCTGCGCGTCCAGCGGACTGGATCGATCGGACGCTGGTGACCGTGGACGTGACGGGGACATGGTCTGGGAGTGGACGGGGCTGAGCAGGGATCTCCTGTTCGAGCTGGAGCAAGAGGGATCAACGGTGAAGGGGTTCTCATGCGACTTCCGTCGGGTGGATCCTCTTTATCTTACCTTTCTGGGTCCAGAGTCAATCCGGGGCCCGTTGACGGCACGGTGGCTGGCGATGTGTTCCGCTTCAGACTGACGAATGGCAGTCTGGAAGGTGAGCTGACGGTCAGTGGAGACGAGATGACCGGCCAGGTGTCGTCGGCTGGGCGGTCGTCCCGAATCTCTCTACGACGCGTCGATTCATCCTCCCGCCCAGGCTCACCGCCCCGCTGATGAGATGAGGATCAGTGGGGCCATCGCTTTCACCTGACTCTCGGAGTCCCCGGACGAGTCCGCGAGGGATCGGAACCTATCCCATTCCCTCATCCGGCAATAAGATAGGTCAGATCTGACAGGGAGGGGGCTGCACTCATGAAGTGGATCGTAACCGACCCGGATCACCTTGGGGGCAAGCCGCGCATTGACGGTACCCGCATCATCGATCGCCTTCCTTCTCGAGTCGCTCGCCGCCGGCATGACGATTCCCGAGATCAGCGCGCTTATCCGACGCTGACCGAAGAGGCGGTGCGGGGAGCCCTGGAAGAGCTGGCCCGGTCCGAAAGAACTCACTGCCCCTCGTGAGGGTTCTTCCTCGATGAGAACCTCCCCAGAGGGTCTCGTCGAACCGCTCAGACTTTCGCGCGTCCTGCACTCCCCCTCACCCTGCCCTCTCCCCCTCCAGGGGCGAGGGTGGCAGTGGCCCACTTCCCCTTGACCTGGCTCAGAGGATGCCCGTGAGCATACGGACCCTTCGCGGGTGCAGGTCGCTTGTTCCGTTAGAGTGAACGACCAGCTGAAGAGACGGGAGGAAGCACGATGGCGCGACTGACGGACGGACCGTGCTCATCACGGGCGCGGCGAGCGGGATCGGCGCGGCCACCGCGCGGCGGCTCGCCGAGCGACGGCGCCAAGCTCGTGCTCGCCGACCTGGACGGCGCGGGCGTGGAGAAGCTCGCGGCGGAGCTGGGGCAGGTGGCCGTCAAGGCCGACGTGACGCGCGACGCGGACATCGAGCGCATGCTGGAGGAGCCGTACCGCCGCTGGGGCCGGCTCGACGTGCTCTTCAACAATGCGGGGTCATCCGCGTGCAGCCCATGCTCGAGGTGACGGGCGAGGAGTGGGACCGGGTGATGAGCGTCAACCTCCGCGCGGTGTTCTTCGTGCTCCAGGCCACGGCGAAGCGGATGCTCCAGCAGGACCCGATGCCCGAGTCCGACCTGCGCGGCAAGCTCATCCAGACCGCGTCCATCGCCTCGTATCGCGGGGGCAATCACCTGATGACGCCGTATTCAGCGTCCAAGGCCGGGGTGGTCAGCCTCACGCGCTCCGCCGCCCAGGTGCTGGCGCCGCAGCGGATCACGTCGAACTGCGTGTGCCCCGGGGCAGTCGAGACGCCGATGTGGGAGCAGATCGACCGCGAGTGGGGCGCCCTCGATGGCCTGGGGCAGGGCGAGGCGTGGAAGCGCCGCATCCGGGGCATTCCCCTGGGCCGCCCCGAGCGCGCGGAGGACGTCGCGAATGTGGTAGCGTTCCTCGCGGGTCCCGACTCCGACTACATGACGGGGCAGGCCCTGAACGTGGACGGCGGCATCGTGATGGGTAACTGACTTCAGGGAGGAGAGCTTCGATGGCCGATCCGAACGAGTTGACCCCGAACGAGTTGACCATGGATGAACTGCGCGAGCGCATTCGCGTGGCCGGCATCACGGTGGCCGAGCATCGCCTCGCCATGGTGCGCCGGCTCTCGCCGATGCCCTCGCTCCCGTGCGCGCGCTCGATTCGCGCACGATCCGCACCGTGGAGCCTGCCGTCAAGTTCGTGCCGGAAGCGAAGGGGGACAGCCGTGAGTGACGAGATCGCCTACGCGACCATCCGTGAGCTGGGCACCCGCTATCGCAAGCGCGAGATCTCGCCCGTCGAGGTCACCCGCGCCCTGCTCGAGCGCATCGAGAAGCTCGACCCCATCCTGCATGCCTTCGTCACCCTGACCGCCGACCGCGCCCTCGAAGACGCGCGCGCCGCCGAGGTGGCCCTGCGGCGCGGTGACGAGAGCCCGCTCCTCGGCATTCCCATCGCGCACAGGGACATCTACCTGACCCGCGGCATCCGGACCACGGGCGGCTCCGCGCTCTTCGCGGACTGGGTGCCCGACGAGGATTCGACGGTGGTCCGGCGCTGGCAGGAGGCGGGAACGGTGATGCTCGGCAAGCTCATCACCCACGAGTTCGCCTTCGGCATCCAGTTCCCCGGCCACAAGTTTCCCGCCGCGCGCAATCCCTGGAATCTCGATCATATTCCCGGGGGTTCGAGCAGCGGCACGGGGCCGCCCTCGCCGCCGGGCTGGTGACGGGCGCCACCGGCTCGGACACCGGCGGCTCCATCCGCGGCCCGGCGGCCTTCTGCGGCCTCGCCGGGATCAAGCCGACGTACGGGCGGGCGAGCCGCGCGGGCGTGATGACGCTGTCGTGGACGCTCGACCACACGGGGCCCCTGGCGCGCACGGTCGAGGACTGCGCCTACCTGCTGCAGGCCATGGCCGGCCACGACCCGGCGGATCCCGCGTCGAGCACGGTGCCCGTCGGCGACTATCTCGCCCCCTTCGCCGCGGCGTGGCCGGACTCCGGATCGGGGTGCCGCGCAACTACTTCTTCGAGGGCGTGGACACGGAGATCCAGCGCGCGTTCGAGGAGGCGCTGGAGACCCTGCGCAAGCTGGGCGCCGAGGTGCGCGACGTGCGCATCCCGAGCATGCAGCGCGCGCATTCCTTCCTGCTCATCCTGGTTTCGGAGGCCTTCGCCTATCACGAGCGCGATCTCCGCGAGCGGCCCGAGCTCTACGGTGAGGTGGCGCGCGAGCGGCTCCTCGCGGGCGCGCTGGTCACGGCGTCGGAGTACACGCAGGCGCAGCGCATTCGCGCGGAGATCTGCGCGGAGACGGCGGCGGTCATGCGCGACGTGGACGTGCTCGCCACGCCCACCACGCTCAAGCCGGCCACGCCCTTCACCGTCGCGCATGATCCCGAGCTGGGCTTCCCCGAAGCAACATGGCGCCGTTCAATCTGACGGGCCTGCCCACCCTGGCGCTGCCCTGCGGATTTTCGTCTTCGGGCCTGCCTCTGTCGCTTCAGCTCGCGGGCCGGCCCTTCGAGGAGGAACGGTGCTGCGTGTCGGCCACGCCTACGAGAAGGCGACGGCCTGGCACACGCGCCGGCCGCCCGTGTGAGGCGTGGCGACCTAGCCTGACGGTTCGGCGGAGAGCTGGATCGAGTTGCCGTCTCGGTCACGCGGGCTTCTCGACGATCTTCCAGTACGAATCCTTCCGGATCACCTTGCCGTCGCGAAACTCCCAGTGATCACAGCCGCGCACGCGCACCATCTCGCCGTCGGGCCTCGTTCCCGTGAGCAGCCACTCGGATACGCCGAGATTTCCGCTGACCCAGTGCCGATCGTCTCCATAGTGGACGTCGGGAAGCCCTTGAAGCGCGAGGCCAGGCCCTCGCGCACGGCCGCCTTGCCCACGAAGCGCTGACCCCAGGGCTCCGGTCCTCGCGGCATCTCCAGGATGCAGTCGTCGGCGAAGAAATCCATGATCGCGTCGAGGTCGTGAGCGTTGAACGCAGCGGCGATCGCCTTCAACGTGTCTACCGAAGCCGGTGGCGTCTTCATGATCGTCCTCCCATGATGGTCAGTGCGCTTCGTTCGGATACCGCTCAGATCATGCCGAGGGTGTGAAGGCCCAGGAGCAGGAACGCGAGCAGCGCCCGCCACGCTGCGCCCCGCGTGAAGGTGACCCCATCGAGCGAGCAGGGTTGCCGCCTCGGCCGTCCGTGGATCGAGGCGGGGATCGAGGAGGCGCTTGTTGGTGGGCAGAATGACGATCAGCGTGTAGGGAATCGCCGCGCCGAGGAGCATACCGGCCACGAGCACCGACGAGCCTCGTCCCTGCGTCCACGCGGCCAGCGCGGCCACGCATCCGATGCTGGCGAGGCCGGCCTGCATGAAGGCTCCCCGGCGGTAGCTTGGCCTGAACTCCGTGATGGCCAGCGCGGGCCCGCACTCCACACGCGCGGGATGCTCGACCAGCGTCACGTAGATCGCCGCGCCGGCGAAGAGTCCCGTGGCAAGGAGGGCGATGAGCTCGAGGGCCACCGCCCTAAGTCCGCCCGATGAGCTCGTTGGAGGGAAGCCGGGGATCCAGGACCTTCCGGGCGGTCTGCGCGCCCGCCACGGGCAAGCCGGACGGGCGGAGAAGACCAAGCTGAACGAGCACGGATGCCTGGTCCCAATAGATGTGCTCGTGGGCCAAGCTTCCCGTCGCGGAACTGGATGATCACGACGAAGGGGATCTCCACTCGCTTGCCGGTCGGCGCCACGCCCGGGAGCATCCACTCCATCTCCACGGTGTGGGTGAAGCGGAAGATGAGCTCGTCGGCGATCCGGTCGGTGCCGATGGTGCGCGAGACGGGGACGATCTCCGCGTCGGGCGGCATCTGCGGAATGAAGTGCCGCGAGTAGAAGTCGCGCAGCACCTCGCGGCCCACTCCGCCCGTCATCACCGGCACGTGATTCACGTAGGCGTCGGGCACCATGGTGTCGAGGGTCGCCTCGGTGTCGCGCGTCACGAACTCGTCGCGGAGATGCTCCTCCCAGAGGTCGTTGAGCCGCTGCTGCTCGGGGGTGAGCGTGGGCGTCATGGAAAGTGTCCTCCCTGCTAGTCCGAGGCCAGGGCCTGCCGGCGTCCGCGATGGTATTCCGACAGGGTGTGGTTGGCCGCGGCGATGGTCCAGGCTTCCTCGGCGATTCTCGGAAGGTCCTTTCCCGGCACGGTCACGTAGAGCTCGTCTTCTCCCACGTCGGTGTAGACGCGGTTGCCGATGCAACCCGTGCTGGCCACGAGGCCGTAGGCGAGGGCGGCGGGCAGCGCCATGCAGGTGGGCCGGCCGAGGAGGGGGCCCTGCGCGCGCACCCCGCGCGGAGGGCGGCCTCCTGCAGGAGCATCACGCGCCCGGCCGGCCCGCGAAGAGCACCACGTCGGGATCCACCGGCGCGTCCCCGAGAGGGGCGTAGACCACGACTCCCGGCGGCTCGGCCAGGCGAGGAATGCCCGGAACCTCTTCCATCTTGATGTAGCCGATCGTCGCCATGAGGGAGAGCGTCTGGTCGAGCTCGGGGGCGCGCTCCGGGGGCAGCGCGATGTTGTGCGTGTAGCTGCCGATGGGGCAGTTGTAGTGATCGCTCGGGACGGTATAGAACGTGCGTCCGCCCGCGGCGATCCGCCAGAAGCTGCAGCTCGAGGGCTCCGTGCCTGCGAACTTCGCCACGCCGGTGGGCGGGGTGCTCGAAACGCCACCGCCACCGGCCGGCGTTGAAGGCCGAGCATCTCGGAAAGCTGGCGCTCCATCAAGTGGATAGTCCGGCACGTCATGTCTCCCCTTCAGGCCGCGGGGGCAATGTTCTGGTTCAGACGAAAGAGATTCTTCGGATCGACGGCGGCTTTCAACGCGGCGAGGCGGGCGTAGTTGGCGCCATAGGCCTCGCGCACGGCATTCGGGCTTGGCGTCGTCGCCGAGGGCATTCATGAAGACGGCGCCGCTGGCCCAGGGCTGGACGGCGTCCCAGAGATCGCAGGCCCAGCCAATGTGGATCCGATCCTCCGCGGCCTCGCGCCACTGCCCGAGCACAATGAGGTTGTAGATCGACGCGCGGTGGGGAAGGCCGTGGCGCCCGACGGCACACGGCTCGCCGCGCCCCCGTAGTATTCGAGCGCCACCGCGGAGAGGGGCGACTGCCCTCGATCGGCCTGGGTGACCACGGCATCCACGGCGGCGTCCGGCAGCTCGCGCAGAAAGCTCGACTTCCAGTAGTTCCGGTTGCCCCACGGGAAGGATGGTCCGAAGAGACCCTGCATGCCCGTGTAGGGCATGGGCTGCATCTGATCGACGAGGGGCGAGCCGAACTTCCGCAGCGGGGCGAGCACACGCTCGCCTTCCCGGAGATCCCCGCAGTAGCAGGTGGCCACGCCGACCACGGGCAGGCCGTCGGGGGCGGTGAGCAGAGCGACGTACGAGGTGAGCTCCTCCGGCGCGGTGGCCACGAAGTCGCGATGGAAGCGGATGACGTCGCGGGCGGCGGCCCGGGGATGGATGACGAGGCCACCGAGGATGGCGGGCACCGAGTGCAGGCGATACTGGAACGCCGTCACCACGCCGAAATTGCCGCCCCCGCCGCGCAGCCCCCAGAACAGCTCGGCATTCTCGTTGGCGGTGGCGCGCCGGAGCTGGCCGTCCGCCGTCACCACGTCGGCAGCCAGGAGATTGTCGCAGGCGAGCCCGTACTTGCGCACCAGCCAGCCCACGCCGCCACCGAGGGTGAGCCCGGCGATGCCCGTCTCGCCCACCACGCCGCCGGTGGTGGCGAGGCCGAAGGCCTGCGTCTCATGGTCGAAGTCCTGCCAGAGGACGCCGGGCTGCGCCAGGCCGTGCGGGCTGCGGGATCGACGTGGATGCCTTTCATCGGCGACAGGTCGATCATGAGCCCGCCCTCGCAGGCGGCGGTGCCCGCCACATTGTGGCCGCCCCCCGCACCGAGACGAGAAGACCGTGGCTCGCCGCGAAGCGCACCGCCTCGAGCACGTCGGCGGTCCCTGCGCAGCGGGCGATGAGCCCCGGCCGCTTGTCGATCATCGCGTTCCAGATGCGGCGGGCCGCGTCGTACCCGTCGTCGCCGGCGGCAGGACGGGGCCGCGCATGCGCGAGCGAAGCTCGTCGACGGCCGTCGCGTCCAGCGCGCGCTTCGAGCCTTCCAGGGTCATCATGTCGGTACTCATGGAGACCTCCTGCTGAGCTGCGCCCAGATTGTCAACGGGTTCACGCCATGCTGGCCAGCTCCGCCTCGAGGCGGTCGAAGTTCTCCTCGTTCGCGCCCACGGCCAATTCTCTTGACCTTGTCGCATTCGGCGGCCGTCCCGAAGAGCATGCGAAAGGTGAGCCTGGTCTTGCCCGCTTCCTCGGCGAAGGTTGCCGTGACCTGAAACGCCGGAGGAGAGACGTGATCGAAGACGATACGCTCGGGCTTCACGATCTCGACGAAGACGCTCTGGTTCGGATAGTCGGCGCCGTTGGGCCCGTGCATGACGAACTGCCAGCGGCCGCCCGGCCTCAGATCGAACTCCTGAAACGTGTTCGTGAATCCCTTCGGTCCCCACCATCGCGCCAGGTGATGCGGGTCGGTCCACGCTCTGAACACACGCTCGCGCGGCCATGGGAGCACGCGGGTGCTGACGATCTCTCGATCTGAAGCCGCCATGCCTCTTCTCCTTGGATGGTCCTGAGTAGCCTACCGTCGCTCCTGGGGGACGGCAACCGTGGCGGGCGATGGCGGCTCACCGAGCAGCCTCTGCGAGCAGCCTCTGATAGACGAGGAGGTCGGCCGGCGAGAAGCAGCAGAAGATCACCTCGTGAAGCGAGGCGAGCTCCCGCAGCGACTCGCGCACCGCGGTGACGGCGACCTCCGCGGCGAGCTCGATGGGATAGCCGTAGACACCGGTGCTGATGCTCGGAAAGGCCACGGTGCGGATACCGTTGGTGGCCGCGAGCTCGAGGGAGCGCCGATAGCACGACGCGAGGAGGGCGGGCTCGCCCCTGCTGCCGCCGTGCCACACCGGCCCCACGGTGTGGATGATGTGCCGGGCGGGCAGGCGGTATCCCTTGGTGAGCCTCGCGTCGCCCGTCTCGCAGCCGCCGAGCTGGCGGCATTCGCGCAACAGCTCGGGCCCCGCCCCGCGATGAATCGCCCCGTCTACCCCGCCTCCGCCGAGCAGCGAGGAGTTGGCGGCATTGACGATGGCGTCCACGGAGAGGGTGGTGATGTCGGCGTGAAGGGCGCGGAGGGTGGCGGGCATGCCGGCCCGGCCATCTACGGCGACTCGACCGCGTGGGAGGCGAGGAGCGCCGCGATGCGCGCTTCGCCATAGCCGAGGAGCTTGGCCAGCACCTCGCGCGTGTGCTCGCCCACGCGATACGCGGCCGGGCGCTGCGGGTGCACGGGCTGACCGTCGAGGTGATACGGACTCGCGGTCACGCGCACGCTCGCCGCCCCTCGGATGGGGCAGGGACGGGAAGAACTGGCGCTCGGCCAGATGGGCGGAGGCGATCACCTCGGCCGGATAGAGGACGGGCGCGCAGGGTACGCGCGCCTTCTCGAGCACCTCGATGGCCGCCTCGACGGAGGGGAAGCCGTCGAGCCACCGGCCCAGGATGTCGCGCAGCTCGCGCCAGTTCTGGCGGCGCCCATCGGTGGTCTTGAAGCGCGGATCCTCCGCGAGATCCGGCCGCTTCATGAGAGTCACCAGCCGCATCCAGATGGCGGTGCCCCCCGCGATCTGGAACGCGACGTAGCGATCGCCGATCCGGTGCACGAGCATGCCGGGGCGCGGGTTGCCGTGCTCCTTGCCCCCGTTCAGCACGGAGGCAAAGGTGACGCTGTCCGAGGCCACGAGCGATTCGAGCATGGACACGTCGAGGTGGGCGCCCTGACCGGTTCGGGTGCGCCGGAGCAGCGCGCCCAGGATGGCGGTGGCGGCGTGGGTGGCCGCGAGCATGTCCGCCGCCTGCAGGTTCGAGGCGCGCGGATGCGCCTCGTCGCCTTGCTCGAGGTGCATGAGCCCGGAGATCGCGTTGGTGATGTGCGCGAAGGCCTGCTTGTGCCGCCACGGCCCCGTCTGGCCGAAGCCGGAGATGGAGCAGTAGACGACGTCGGGCTTCACCGCGCTCACCGCCTTGTAGTCGCAGCCGAGGCGGCCGACCACCCCGGGGGCGAAGTTCTCGATGAACACGTCGGCGTGGCCGGCGAGGTCCAGCACCACCTTGAGCCCGTCCGGGCTCGAGAGGTCCACCGCCACGCTCTCCTTCCCCGCATTGACGCGGGCGAAGTAGCTGCTCTGGTCGGTCCGGCCCGGCTCGAGCTGATGCACGTTGATGCGCGTCTCGTCGCCCGCTCCCGGGCGCTCCACCTTGATGACGCGGGCCCCCATGTCGGCGAGGAGGCGGGTGCAGTAGGGGCCGGCGAGGACGCGGGTGAGGTCTACGACAAGCAGGCCGGAGAGAGGGAGCGAATCGTCGTGCACCGTCGGAAGTATAGCAGGATCTCGCGCCCGTCCGGACCGGCGCCCCGCGCGCAGGCAACCGTTGACTTGCTCCCGTCCTCGTCCTAGCATCCGGGGCGACGTCATCACGAGGTCGGGGAGGGAGCGCGACATGGCCGAGACGGCACGGCTGGCGGTGTTCCACGGGACGGGCAGGCCCTTCGAGATCCGCGAATATCCGGTGCCGGAGCCGGAGCCGGGAGCGATGCTCATCAAGATCGCGCTGGCCAATGTCTGCGGCTCCGACATGCACTACTGGCGGGGCGAGCAGGACTACGTGAAGATGGGCCGGCCGCTGCCCCTCAACACCGGGCACGAGCACATGGGCACGGTGGCCAAGCTCGGCCAGGGCGTGAGCACCGACTCCACCGGGCAGCCCCTCAAGGTGGGCGACCGAGTGCTCTATCGCTACTTCTGCCCGTGCGGACACTGCAAGGCCTGCCTGCGCCGCCAGTACAAGTCGTGCCCCACCCGCCAGGCCAACTGGCTCGTCTCCTGCGAGGTGTGGCCGCACTTCCAGGGCGGCTTCGGCCAGTACTTCTACCTGCGCCCCAATCACGCGGTGTTCAAGATCGGTCCCGAGATCACCGACGAGATGGCGGCGGGGATCAACTGCGCTTACACGCAGGTCTACGCGGGACTCGAGATCGCCCAGTTCCGGGCCGGGCAAACCGTGGTGGTGCAGGGGGCGGGCGGTCTCGGCGTCTACGCATGCGCGGTGGCGCGAGAAATGGGGGCGAGCCGGGTGGTGGTCATCGACGGGCTCGACGAGCGGCTGGAGCTGGCCACGCAGTTCGGAGCCACCGACGTGGTCGACATGCGCCGGCACTCCACGCCGGCGGAGCGTATCGCGGCCGTCAAGAAGCTCACCGACGACTGGGGCGGCGACGTGGTCCTCGAGCTGGTGGGGCATCCCGGGGTGGTGGACGAAGGCCTGCGCATGACCGCGCCCGAGGGGACCTATCTCGAGATCGGCAACATCAACGTGGGATGGAAGGCCGAGTTCGATCCCTCGTGGATCATCTTCGGCAATCGCCGGATCATCGGGCTCGCCCACTACGAGGCGGAGCACCTCCGGGGCGCCCTCGAGCTCATGCAGCGGACCCTCACCAAGTACCCGTGGGGTCGCGTGGTCTCCCACAAGTACCCGCTCGAGCAGATCAACGAGGCCTTTACCGAGCAGGACAAGGGCCACGTCACCCGAGCCGCCATCGTGCCGAATTGAGCACGGTACCGTCCTGGCACAGCCGTGAGAGCGCTCTGTTCGTGGTGTCAGGCTGAAGGGTCGCCCGCCCTATCTCGGTGAGCGCGAGCCGCTGGAGAATCCGACCGACACGTTTGGAGTCTGTCCCCGCCACGTGGCGGCCGTGCTGACCGCGCCGCGGCTGCGGCCGTCGACGACGAGCGTCCAGCTCCTGATCGTGGTGGCCCTCAAGGATCGCGGCCTCTACGAGTACCTCTCCCGGAGCTTCGCGGCCGTGGAAGGGGTGCAGGTCCTCCTCGAGCGCCGGCAGAGCGAGCGGCGCGGGCCGGTCGCGTGAAGTGAGCTGGGAGCGCCGGCAGGGTGATCGCCGCCAGTCACGCGGGGTTGTACACTCCATCGGGTGCACGTTCATCCGCGTGGGATCCATCAACAGCAACGTCGTCTCCTGATCGCCTCGACGCTCCGGCCGCCGCCCCTCACGTCATCGCACGGACGATGCGGTGCCATTTTCCACTGAGTGGGTGAGTGAGGGACGCGGCGTGCACCTGGCCGGCACGGGCCCGCTCACCGGCCGGGAGATTCTCGACGCGAAGACCCGGCTCCTCCGCGCGCGCGACCGCCTGAAGGGCCTCCACTACGGGCTGATCGACGTGACCGACGTGACCGAGCTGAGCATCACGCGGGACGACGTCCTGGAGTTCGTGCAGGTGGACATGCAGATCGCCCTCATCGTGCCCCGCCCTCTCGCCGTGGCCATCGTGGCCCCCAGCGACCTCGCCTTCGGCATCGCCCGCATGTGGGAGGCGTTCGCCGAGGTCACGAGGTGGAACACGCACGTCTTCCGCTCGCGCGCGGAAGCCGACCCGTGGCTCCGCCCGTGGGCGGAGGGCCGGCTCCCCGCGGAGCCTCTCGTCCTAGCCGTCTGTCCGGTGGGTCAACCGGCTGGGTAGAAGGCGTCCCGGCCGCGCTGATACGTGGCCTGGCGCTGGGCAGGGTTCCTGTTCACGAGCGGCCGCGCGAACATCGGGTGCGTGTAGCTCCGCACCTCGTGCTCGATCACGCACAGCACCTCGCGCGTGTCGACGTCCACGATCTTCTCGAAGCGGTACTGGTAGTCCTGACTCTCCTCGCTGATGAGCCCGTGCTTGTCGAGCCACTCGTGGGGCCCGGAGAAGTTCGCGATGTAGACGGCGATGTGATAGCCGTCGTACGGGGGAATGGGCCCCGCCGTCTCCCGGAACACCAGCTCCTGGCGCTGGCCGATGCGGACGTGCGCAGCCACTCCGTCGGGGTCAGGGTCACCGAGGAGGGGGCGCCCATGACCTTCTCGTAGAAGCGCGCGATGCCGGCGGCGTTCCCGGTGGCCACCGGGAACTCGACGGCCGAGATCCCGAGGGTCCAGTCGCCGAACGAGGGCCCGGCCGCGTGGAGACGCAGCCGGTTGCCCCAGGGCGTGGTCACCGCGAGGTACTTGTCCTCCATGCTGCAGGCGAACTTCGTGCCTGCGAGCAGGTCCTTGACGGCGCCCAGACGCATGGTCAGCGCCTCCAGATCGGGCACCACGATCTCCACGTGGCCGCGCATGAGGTTGGCCTCGCCCGTGGGCAGGTGGAATTGCGTCTGGCCCATGTTGACCCACATGTTCTCCACACCGACCATGATGTAGGGATCGCGCGTGAAGCCGAGACCCTGGATGTAGAAGGCGGTGGCGGTGCGCTGGTCGGGCACGCGCACGTTCACGTGCTCCAGCATGAGAATGTTGCCGACGTCCTGCTGGTGCCGATCGTAGCGCTTCATGTCGATCCTCCTCGTGAGCGAGTGTGCCGCCTATCCTAGCCCAGGGCGCGCCGGGAAGCCAGACCGTGGATTTTACGATATAGTCCGGCCCATGGACTCGGGGAGTCCGGCCCTCGTCAACGAGCACGTGGAGCGGGCGCGCACGCTCGCGCCCCACATCGAAGCCTGCGCGGACCAGATCGAGCGCGAGCGCCGCCTCGCCGGGTCCGTGCTCGACGCGCTCTTCGCCGCCGGCATGTTCCGCCTGCTCCTCCCCCGCTCGCTCGACGGGGCGGAGGTCGGATCCCGTCACCTTCGTGACGGTCATCGAGGAGATCGCCAAGGCCGACGCGAGCACGGCCTGGTGTCTCTGCCAGGCCTCCGGGTGCTCGATGTCCGCCGCGTATCTTCCGCCCGAGGTGGCCGCCGACGTGTTCGGCAAGGATCCGCGCGCCGTGCTCGCCTGGGGCCCTGGGCCCGACGCCCGGGCCACCGCGGTGGAGGGCGGCTATCGCGTCACCGGCTTGTGGAGCTTTGCCAGCGGCTGCCGTCACGCCACGTGGCTGGGCGGTCACGCCGCCGATCTGCGAGACCGACGGTACCTTTCGCCGGAACGCCCAGGGCAAAGTGGTCGAGCGGACGATGCTCATTCCCGCGGCGAGCGCGCAGATCATGGACGTGTGGCACGTGAGCGGGCTCAAGGGCACGGGGAGCGACGCCTTCGCCGTGTCGGACCTCTTCGTGCCCCACGAGTACTCGATCTCGCGTGACGATCCCGCGGAGCGGCGCCAGCCGGGCCGCTCTACTGCTTTCCCGCAGGCTCGCTCTACGCCTCGGGCTTCGCCGGGGTGGCCCTCGGCATCGCGCGGCGCATGCTCGACGCCTTCCGGGCCCTCGCCACCGAGAAGACGCCGCGCGGCTTCAAGCGGCCGCTCGCGGAGAACGCGGTGATCCAGTCGCAGGTGGCGCAGGCGGAGGCGCAGCTGCGCTCCGCGCGAGGCTTCCTCCTGAGCTCGCTCGACGAGATCTGGCGCGCGGTGGGCGGCACGGGCGTGCTCACCCTCGACCAGCGCGTGCTCATCCGCCTCGCCTCCACCTACGCGATCCACCAGGCCAAGGCGGTGGCCGACCTGACGCATCACGCGGGCGGGGCGACGTCGATCTTCATCGAGAGCGCCTTCGACCGCGGCTTCCGTGACATTCACGCGGTGACCCAGCAGCTCCAGGGCCGCCAGTCCCATTTCGAAACGGTGGGTCGCTTTCTCTTCGGACTCGAGCCCGACACCACCTTCCTCTAGCCACCACAATCCCTCTCCCCTCTGGGGAGAGGGCAGGAGTGAGGGGACGATCAAAGGAGGCAGCTATGGACCGCAAGCGCGTAGGCATTCTCGATCTTTCCCAACGTGGAAGTTCTCGACTTCTGCGGACCCTTCGAGGTGTTTTCGGTGACGCGGCTGAACGAGGAGGCGCGCCGCGAAGAGCCGTCGCCCTTCGAGGTCCTGCTCGTGGCCGAGAGCACGGACACCGTGGTCGCCACGGGCGGCCTGAAGGTCGTCCCCGATGTCACCCTCGATACCTGCCCGCCCCTCGACATCCTGGTGGTGCCGGGCGGCTGGGGCACGCGCAGCGAGATCAACAATGAGCGTCTGGTGAGATGGATCGGCGAGCGCGGGCGGGAGGTGGAGACGCTCACCTCGGTCTGCACCGGCTCCATGCTCCTCGGCAAGGCGGGGCTGCTGGACGGCCGGCGCGCCACCACGCACTGGCGCGCGCTGCCCTGGATGCGCGAGTCGTTTCCCTCCGTGACGGTGGAGGAAAAGCTGCACGTGGTCGAGGACGGGCACGTGGTGACGATCCGCCGGCATCTCGGCGGGCATCGACATGGCGCTCCGCATCGTGATTCGCTATTTCGGCGAGGCGGTGGGATTGGCCACGGCGCGGAACATGGAGTATCCGTTTCCGGACGACAACACGCGGCGGGTCTGAGGCTCCTCAGAGGAAGAGGCCCCTCACCCTGCCCTCTCCCCCTCTGGGGGCGAGGGATGCGACCGCCTGAGGAGAGGGCAGGGTGAGGGGCGATTCTGGGTGAGGGGGTTCTACCTACACCTTCTCGAACGTCAGGCGCTTGACCTTGTCCATGTTGGTGCCCTCGATGCGGATGAGCCGCGTGGCCCCTTCGCGCTTCGGGGAGTGGACGTCGCCCACGTTGTAGACCTTGGCCATGCCGGGCTTGAGGGGATAGGCGCGGGCGTGGCGCACCTTGCCGGGCTTCTGCTCCGACGCGGGCTCGAGCACCGTCCAGTCGCTCATCACGGTTTCCCCGACCGCCTGGCCGTAGATCGCCCACGAGGGGCCGTGATCGTGCGGCTGGCTTTCCTTGGCGCCCTTGTACGCATGGGCGAGGATGCAGAAGCCGAGCTCGGGGTCTTCGTAGAGGATCTTGCGCTCCGGCGTGTCATCGCCGAGGTGCTGGGCGACGAACGGCCCGTCCACGAGCACTTCCTGGACGACCGCGCAAACCTTCTCGCGTCCCTTGGGCCCGGGATCTTCCTTGAGGATGCGATGAACCGTGTCGGCGAACTGCTCGAGGCTGTATCCCATGGTATGTCCTCCTCGCCATTTGATACTCTCTTCGCGCCCGCTCCGCAATGGGCACCCTATGCGCCTGCCTTTCTTCTACGGATGGGTCGTGGTGGCCGTCGTGTTCGTCACCATGGGTGTCGGCGTCAACGCGCGCACCGCCTTCTCGCTCCTCTTCCCGCCCATCCTCGCCGAGTTCGGCTGGGAGCGTGGGGTGACGGCAGGGGCGTTTTCCTTCGGCTTCCTCATCTCGGCCGTGCTCAGCCCGACCCTCGGCCGCTTGATGGATCGCCGCGGGCCGCGCGTGGTCATGGAGATCGGCGTCGTTCTCATGGGCGCCGGCCTGCTCCTCGCCACCCTCGTGCGCCAGCCCTGGCACCTCTATCTCACGCTCGGCGTGCTCGTGGGCGGGGGCAGCGTCTGCCTCGGCTTCACGGGGCAGGGACTCTTCCTTCCCAACTGGTTCGTGCGCCGTCGCGGCCTCGCCATGAGCCTCGCCTTCTCCGGAGTGGGCGTGGGCTCCATCATTCTTCTTCCGTGGATGCAGGCGCTGATCGGACGCGCGGGCTGGCGCACCGCCTGCTGGGCCATGGCCATTGTCGTGCTGGTCCTGCTCGCGCCCCTGAATCTCCTGCTCCGGCGCCGCCCCGAAGACATGGGCCTCGCTCCCGACGGCGATCCCGCCTCCCGGCAGACGGCGGCCGCGCAGGCCGCCAACGTGGTGGACACGGCGTGGGCGGCGGTGGACTGGACGCTCGCCCGCGCCATGCGCACGTCCCGCTTCTGGTGGATCGCCGTCGGCTACTTCGGCGGGCTGTTCTCCTGGTACGCGGTGCAGGTGCACCAGACCAAGTACCTGATCGAGATCGGCTTCAGCCCGACCTACGCCGCGTGGGCCCTCGGCTTCGTGAGCCTCGTGGCCATTCCCGGCCAGATCGCCCTCGGCCATCTCTCCGACCGGATCGGTCGCGAATGGATCTGGACGGTGGGCAGCCTCGGCTTCGCCATCTGCTACTTCGCGCTGATTCTCATGGAGCACGCGCCGACGCTCGCGCTGGTCTGGCTCATGGTCATCTCGCAGGGCGCGCTCGGCTACGGGCTCACCTCCGTGGTCAGCGCCATTCCCGCCGAGATCTTCCAGGGACGGCACTTCGGCGCCATCTTCGGCACCCTCATGCTCTCGGCCATCGCGGGTGGCGCGGTGGGTCCGTGGGCGGCCGGCGTGCTCCACGACGTCACCGGGAGCTACCGGCTCCTGTTCTGGATGGCCATCGGCTGCAGCCTCCTCTCCGCCGTGGCCATCTGGATGGCCGCTCCGCGCAAGGTGCGCGCGGTCGCGGGGCGGGTGCACTTGATCAAGCCACGCGGAGCGCAGGCGCGTGAGGCTGGCCAGGAGGTGGGGCGGTCGATGGGCACCACGCTCGTGGTGCGGCGGGAAGAGCGCTAGCGCACGGCGTAGAAGTCCAGCGTGACCGCGTTCGCCGCGCGCACGGCCGAGCACACCGCGAGCAGGTCATTGAGCCACGCGTATTGCGGCGCGCCCGTCTCGAACTCCGGGCGCGTCCGGAAGTAGTAGCTCGCGGGGTCCACCGCTTCGCCGCGGGCGAGCCGGGCCAGCACGTCGGGCGGGCCGGAGCGCACCCCGCGGTTGCGCACGTACACGAGGGCGCCGTCCTGGGTGCGCAGCGTGTAGCGCGCCTCGAGCAGCGCGGTGCCGTCGGGCCGGACGAGCTGCCAGTCCGCGCCGCCGGGCAGGACATCGCCCGCGAGCTTTTCGCCTGCGAACCGGCCGCCGGTGATGGGGATGATGCGGCGCTCGCCCCGTGGGGTCAGGCCGACGCTCAGGGGCGCGGCGATCTCCACCACGGCGCGGAAGAGGCGCTCGAGTGTCGGCGTGACGGGCGAAAGCTCCATGGCCATGGTCTCCCTCGGAATTTTCGGAGGAGCATAGCACTGGCCACGTCTTCTTGACCCGTTCCTGCCCTCGGGATAATCTCGCCCCACTCGCCCCATGCCTCGAAATCACCGATGAAGCGTCCTGCGCGCCAGGGCCGGCCCGATATCGAGCCGATCCTGAAGGCCATCGTCAGGACGGCGGCTCGCCTGTGTGACGCGCGCTACGCTCATCTCCACCTCGTCGACGGGGACCGGCTCGCCATCGCGGCCAAGCATGGACGGCTGCCCCGGACGCTCTCCCTCGGCGAGTCTCTTCCCCTCAGCCGGGGATCCGTGGCCGGTCGCGCGGTGGTAGACCGGCGAACCGTCCACGTGCGCGACCTGAAGGTGGCCGCGAAGAGCCAGTACCCGGATGCGGCGAGGCTCCACCGAGCGGCCGGGCTTCGCACGATGCTCGCCACCCCGCTGGTCCAGGACGGGCGGGCCGTGGGCGCCCTCGTGGTCCTGCGCACCACCGTCCGCCCCTTCACCGCCCACCAGATCGCCCTCCTCAAGACCTTCGCCGAGCAGGCGGCGATCGCCCTGGAGAACGCCCGGCTGTCCCGGGAGCTCGAGGCGCGCAACTCCGGGCTGAGCGAAGCGCTGGAGCAGCAGACGGCGACGGGGAGATCCTGAGCGTGATCAGCAGCTCGCCCACGGAGATCCAGCCGGTGCTGGCCGCCGTGGTCAAGAGCGCTGCCCGATTCTGCGGAGCCTACGACGCGTCGATCTTCTTGCGGGAGGGCGACGGCCTGCGGGTGGCCGCCCACCATGGGCCCATTCCCGCTCCCGTCATCGCGATCCCCATCGTGCCGGGAAGCGTGGGGGACGCAGCGTGCTCGAGCGACGGCCCGTGCACGTGGTCGATCTGCAGAAGGAAACAGAGGAGTTTCCGGAAGGCAGTGCCTTTGCTCAGGAGCGTCGGCCACCGGGCTACCCTGAGCGTTCCCCTCGTGCGTGAGGGCGAGGTCACGGGCGTGATCCAGCTCCGGCGGCTCGAGGCCTGAGCCCTTCACGGACCGGCAGATCTTCCTCCTCCAGAGCTTCGCTGACCAGGCCGTGATCGCCATCGAGAACGTGCGTCTGTTCACAGAGCTGGGGTGCGCAATCCACGATCTCACGGAGGCGCTGGAGCAGCAGACGGCGACCAGCGAGATCCTCCGCGTGATCAGCCAGTCGCAAACGGACGTCCAGCCCGTCTTCGACACGATCGTGAGGAGCGCTGGTGAGGCTGTGCGACGGGATCTTCGGTGTGCTCTTCCGCTTCGACGGCGAGCTCATCCATCAGGTGGCCGAGTACAACTTCACCCCAGACCGCTCTCGCCGAGGCCCGCCGAGCCTACCCGGCCCAACCGCACCGCGGCGCTGGGCGCGGCCGGGCGATTCTCGATGTCGCGGTCGTCCAGATAGCAGATACGGAGGTCGATCCCGAGTACCGTGGCCTCGACCTCTCGCGTGCCGTGGGCTGGCGCAGCGGACTTTTCGTCCCGATGATGAGAGAGGGCGCTCCCATCGGAGTGGTCTCGGTCTTGCGCGGTCAGCCCGGTGTGTTTGCGGACCGCGAGGTCGAGCTCTTGAAGACCTTCGCCGACCAGGCGGTGATCGCTATCGAGAACGTGCGCCTGTTCACGGAGCTGGGGGCGCGCAACCGCGATCTCAGCGAGTCGCTGGAGCAGCAGACGGCGACGAGCGAGATCCTCCAGGTGATCAGCAGCTCGCCCACCGATCTCCAGCCGGTCTTCGACATCATCGCGGAGAGCGCGGTCAAGCTGTGCGGCGCCGAGGTGGGCCTGGTCACGCGCCTGGAAGGTGAGTGGGTCGACGTCAAGGCGGTGTACGGGACGAGCGCACGCGGGCGCGAGGCGATTCGGCGCGTGTATCCGATGCGCCCATCGGGCGCGGCGACGGGGGCGCGCGCCATTCGAGACCGCGCCATCGCCCATATCCCGGACGTCCTCGCCGAGGAGGGATACGCTGTTCAGGAGGCTGCGCTGGCCTCCGGTTTCCGCTCGGCGCTGGGCGTGCCCATGGTGCGCGAGGGCCGCGCCATCGGCTCGATCGCCATTGGCCGTGCCGACGCCAGGCGAGTTCAGCGAGCGGCAGATCAAGCTACTGTGCACCTTCGCCGACCAGGCGGTGATCGCCATCGAGAACGTGCGCCTGTTCACGGAGCTGGAGGCGCGCAACCGCGAGCTGACCGAGGCGCTGGAGCAGCAGACGGCGACGAGCGAGATCCTCCAGGTGATCAGCAGCTCACCGACCGATCTCCAGCCGGTCTTCGACATCATCGCGGAGAGCGCGGTCAAGCTGTGCGGCGCCGAGGTGGGTCTGGTGACGCGCCTGGAAGGCAGAGTGGGTCGAGGTCAAGGCGGTGCACGGCTCGAGCTCGGCAGGGACCGATGCGCTTCGGCGGGCCTTTCCGATGCGCCCCACGGGTGTGGGGGCGGCCGCGCGGACCATTCGCGACCGCGCGATCACTCATATTCCCGATGTCCTGGTCGACGAGGAATACCGCATCCAGGAGGCGGCGGTGGCGGGCGGCTTTCGCGCGGTACTGGCCGTGCCCATGCTTCGCGAGGGACGCGCGATCGGCTCGGTGGGGATCGGCCGGAGCGAGGCCGGCGAGTTCAGTGAGCGGCAGGTCAATCTGCTTCGCACCTTCGCCGATCAGGCGATGATCGCCATCGAGAACGTGCGCCTGTTCACGGAGCTGGAGGATCGCAACCGCGATCTGACCGAGTCGCTGGAGCAGCAGACGGCGACGGCCGAGATTCTCCACGTGATAGTCGAGCTCGCCCACGGATGTCCAGCCCGTCTTTGCCACCATCGCGAAGAATGCCCGGAGGCTCTGCAAGGGCGATTCCGCGTCCGTGCTGATCCTCGACGATCGGCAGCTTCGTCTGGAAGTGGTGGACAACGCGAGCGAGGAGGGAGCCGAGGCCCTGCGCGCTGCCTATCCGAGCCCGGTGAGTCACCGCTCGGCCGGGGGCCGAGCGGTGCTGACGGGCCGCGCGGTCCACATCCCCGATGTCCTGGAAGACCCCGACTACGAGTTTGCCGGACTGCAGGGCGCGGGGCTTCGGAGCATGCTGAGTGTGCCCATGCTGCGCCATGGGACCGCCATCGGCGCCATCGTCGTGCACACGTGGGCGAGTGCACGGCCCTTCTCGAGCAAGCAGATGGAGCTGTTGCAGACCTTTGCCGACCAGGCGGTCATCGCCATCGAGAATGCGCGGCTCTTCAAGGAGCTCCAGGCGCGGACGAGCGAGCTCACCCGGTCCGTGGACCAGCTCACGGCGCTGGGCGAGATCAGCCAGGCGGTGAGCTCGACGCTGGATGTCGAGACGGTGCTCCAGACCATCGTCTCCCGCGCCACCCAGCTCGCGGGAGCGGACGGCTGCGCCATCTACGAGTACGAGGAAGCGACGGAGGCGTTCCACATACGGGCGACGCACAATCTGGATCCCGCGCTCGTCGCGACGCTTGCGCACCGCGCCGCTCCGCAAGGGCGAGGGCGCCATGGGCCGCGCGGCGGAGACCCGCGAGCCGACCCAGGTCGCCGACATCGCGGTGCCGGGCGCCTACCAGAGTCATATCCGGGACACGCTGCTCGGGCGCCGGCTACCGGGCGCTCCTCTCCGTGCCGCTGCTCCGGGAAGGGGAGATCATCGGCAGCCTGTCCCTGAACCGGCACGCGCCCGGCGAATTCCCGCCGGAGGCGGTCGAGGTCCTCAAGACGTTTGCCACCCAGTCCGCCCTCGCCATCCAGAACGCGAGGCTGTTCCGGGAGATCGCGGACAAGAGCCGCCTGCTCGAGGCGGCGAGCCGGCACAAGTCGGAGTTCCTCGCCAACATGTCGCACGAGCTGCGCACGCCGCTGAACGCCATCATCGGATTCTCGGAGGTCCTGAACGAGCGGATGTTCGGGGAGCTGAACGACAAGCAGGCCGAGTACCTGAAGGATATCCATGCCTCGGGCACCCATCTCCTGTCCTTGATCAACGACATCCTCGATCTCTCGAAGGTCGAGGCGGGACGGATGGAGCTGGAGCTGTCGGACTTCAGCCTGCCCGCGGCGATCGACAGTGCGCTGACCCTCGTCCGCGAGCGGGCCACGCGGCGCGGCGTCGCCCTCCGCGCCGCCATCCACCACGGCATCGGCGAGATGAGCGGAGACGAGCGGAAGATCCGGCAGGTGCTCGCTGAACCTCCTGTCCAACGCCATCAAGTTCACGCCGGAAGGCGGGCGGATCGAGGTGACGGCCGCCCCCGAGGACGGAGCCGTCGACGTGTCGGTCATCGACACCGGGGTGGGCATCGCGCCGGAGGACCACGAGGCGGTCTTCGAGGAGTTCCGACAGGTGGGGACGAGCGCGGCGAAGCAGGAGGGCACCGGGCTCGGGCTCGGCCCTCTGCCGGAAGTTCGTCGAGCTGCACGGCGGCAAGATCTGGGTCACGAGCGCGCTCGGCGCAGGCTCGACCTTCACCTTCCGCCTGCCCGTCCGATCGTAGCCGCGTGTCCCCGCTGATCGAATGCCACGCTCATGTCCTGCCCGACGCCGCCCTCGCCCGCTTCCCCGGAGGCTCCAGCCCGCGCTACGTGACGGCGGAGCGCCGTGTGCTCGCGCGCATGCTGGAGGCCCATCACGCGCACGGGGTGACGCAGGCCCTCGTGTCGGACTCGTTCTTCATGGAGACCGCGGCCGAAGAGCTTCCCTCGTGGGCGCCGATCGATCGCGCCCGGCTCTACAACGATCACCTCGCCGCCCTCATCGCCCGGCACGGCGGGCGGCTGGTCGGGCTCGGATGCCTCGACCCGTTCGCGGGAGAGGCGGCGGCGCGCGAGCTCGAGCGCATGGTCTCCGAGCTGGGCTTCGCGGGCGCGCTGGTCAATCCCTCCGACGGCCGGCGTTATCTCGACGATGAGGCGTGTGGGCCGCTGCTGTCGGAGGCCGAGCGGCTCGATCGGCCCCTCTTCGTGCACCCCACCCGCGATCTGCCTGCGGGCGAGCAATACGAGGACTTCGTCCTGTCGCTCATCGTGGGGCGTCCCACCCAGACCGCGGTGTGCGCGGCGCGGCTCATCTTCACCGGCGCGCTCGATCGGCACCCGCGGCTCAAGCTGCTCCTCGCCCACGGGGGCGGCGTGCTGCCGTACGTGGCCGGGCGGCTCGACGCCACGTGGAGGGCCTATCGGCCCGACCGGTGGCACGGCCCCGACGTGCTGTCGACGCCGCCGTCGGACTACCTCCGCCGTTTTCACACGGATACCAATGTCTGGTCGTTGCCCGCGCTCCGGCTCCTCCTCGAGGTGCTGGGGCCCGATCGCCTCGTGGTGGGCAACGATCAGCCGCCGGTATGGTTTCCCTCGGTGAATCGCTGGCCCTTCTCGATCGCCTGGCTCTCTCGCCCGCCGACCGGGAAGCGGTGCAGTGGAAGAATGCGACCCGGCTCTTCGGTGTCGTGCCGACCGCGTGATGGCGGTGCCCCGCCTGCCGGACTCTGATATTGTCGCCTCCATGAGCACGGAGCTCACCGACGCGTGTCTCCACTCCGGCGAGTACGTGGACAGCGCCGCCCCGGAGATCGTGGCCTTCGCTCGCGAAGCGTGCGGGGACGCCGCGGATGACGTCGGCAAGGCGGTGCGTCTCTACTACGCCGTGCGCGACGGCATCGTCTACACGCCCTATTGCGACTTCCGCTCCCGGGAGACGTTCCGGGCCAGCGCCTGCCTGTCCCGCGGGGCGGGCTTCTGCGTGGCCAAGGCCGCCCTCCTCGCCGCGGCCGCGCGCGCGGCCGGCATTCCCGCGCGGGTCGGATTCGCCGACGTCCGGAACCACCTGACCACGCCCAAGCTGCGCCGGCTCATGGGCACCGACACGTTCTACTACCACGGCTACACGGAGCTCTACCTCGAGGGCCGGTGGGTCAAGGCCACCCCGGCCTTCGACCGGCGTCTCTGCGAGAAGTTCGGGGTCCGTCCGCTCGAGTTCGACGGGCGGACGGATTCGCTCTTCCATCCCTACGACGTGGAAGGGCGGCGCCACATGGAATATCTCCGCGACCGGGGACCGGCCACCGACGTTCCGGTGGAGGAGATCCTCGAGATCTTCCGCCGCTGCTATCCGAATCTCACCGCGGAGGCGGGGACGGCTCCCGTCACCCAGTTCCGCGTGGAGGCGGAGGAGATCCAGAGAGAAAGGACGGACGCATCATGAGCATCTTCAAGACCATGGCGGTGCGGAGCCTCGAGGAGGCGACGCAGTCCATCCCCGTCATCGACGTCTCCCGCGCCTTTGGCGGCGAGCCGGCCGCCCTCGAGGCGGTGGCCGGGCAGATCCGGCACGCGAGCGAGAACGTGGGCTTCTTCTATCTGGACGGCCATGGCGTGCCCCGGCCATCGTCGACGCCGCCTTCGCGGCCTCGCGCGAGTTCCACGCCATGCCCCTCGACGAGAAGATGCGGCTCAAGCTCAACGAGAACAACATCGGCTACCTCGCCCCCAACCAGAGCATGCAGCGCGCCTCCACCGTGCACAAAGCCACCCGGCCCAACTACAACGAGAGCTTCTTCATCAGCCACGACCGCGGTCCCGACCATCCCGCGGTGGTGGCGGGCACGCCGCTGCGCGGGCGCAACCAGTGGCCGGAAGGTCACCCGGCCATGCGCGCGGCCATGCTCACGTACTTCAAGACGCTGGAGGGGTGGGGAGCGCATGCTTCCCGTGCTCGCGCGCGCCCTCGACCTGCCCGCCGGCTATTTCCGTCCGTTCTTCGAGAACGAGCCGCACGTGAACCTCCGCTTCCTGCACTACCCGCCCCAGGAGTCGGACGATCCGGAGCAGTTCGGCCAGGGACCGCACACGGACAACTCGTTCATCACCATCCTCGCCCGCCTGGACGTGCCGGGCCTCGCCGTGCGGCTGCCCAGCGGCGAGTGGCTGGCCCCTCCCGTCATCCCGGGGACCTTCCTCGTCAACCTGGGCAATGTCATGAAGCGCTGGTCCAACGACCGCTTTCTCTCCACTCCCCACGGCGTGCTGAACGACTCGGGAACCGACCGCTACTCGATCGCCTTCTTCTACAGTCCGAATCCGGACTCGCGGATCGAGTGCCTGCCGAGCTGCACGGGGCCGGACAATCCGCCGCGCTATCCGCCCGCGGTGTACCGCGACCTCGTCCTCGAGTTCTACAACGCCAACTACTTTCACCGGCAGGGCTACGCAGCGGAAGGAGCGCGATGAAGATCACCCGGCTCTACGTGGACGAGAAGGGCGAGTCGCACTTCCAGGACGTCGAGGTGGAGTTCGAGGCGCCGACGCCCTCGGGCCGGGTGTCGGCCCGGCAGAAGGCCACCGGCATCATCTTCCGCGAGGTGCCCCCGACTACGACCTGGACTGGCATCCCGCGCCGCGGCGGCAGTACATCATCAATCTCGACGCGGGCGTCCAGCTCACGGCGAGCGACGGGGAAAGCCGCCGGATCAAGGCGGGCGAGGTCGTGCTCGTCGAGGACACGTGGGGCAAGGGCCATCTCTCCAAGGCCATCGACGCCAAGCTGCGGCACTGCATCTTCGTTCCCATCGACTGACCCTCCAAGGAGACCGATCAATGGCGGAATCGGAGACGTACCGGAAGGGCCTCGAGATGCGCCGCAAGCTGCTCGGCGATGCCTACGTGGAGAAGGCCAACAAGCAGAACTACAACGATCCCACCACCAAGAAGTTCATCGACGTGGTGACGGAGACGGTGTTCGGCTCGCTGTGGACGCGGCCCGGCCTCGATCTCAAGACGCGGACCCTGGTGTGCGTGGTGTCAGATGCCGCCACCGGGCAGGAGCCCGAGCTGGCCATTCACATGCGCATGGCCCTCCGCCAGGGCTGGACCGAGGAGGAGCTGACGGAGGTCCTCCTGCATCTGTCCGGCTATGTGGGCGCGCCGCTGGTCCGCGAGGCCTTCCTCACGGCCAAGCAGGTGTTCGCCGACGTGAAGGCGGGGAACTGAGGCCCTGCGCCCGCGCGCTAGGTGATCCGGGGCGGCTGTGAGAGCGTGTCGCCGATCGCGCCTTGGCGCGGAATCGCGACGGAGGAGGCTTCGTCGCGCTAGTGCAGGTAGGCGGCCGCGGCGAGAAACACGAGGGGGGCAGGCCCTGGATGGCTGCCCCGCGCATCATCTGCGGCGACGAGGCGGCCAGCACCACCGCCGCCGCGAGCATGCAGGCGCAGCTCCAGGCGATGAGGATCATGCCGGCGCCGCCGCGTCCGGTGGCCACCAGTGCCAAGGCCGCCGAGGGCGCCCGACGGCGAGGAACAGATTGTAGAAGCCCTGGTTGAAGGCCAGCGACCTGGTCACCAGCGCTTCCGCTTCCGTGCTGCGGAAGCGCCGGTACACCGCGGGCCGGGTCCACCACAGGCTCTCCATGCAGAAGAACAGCACGTGGATGAGGCCGGCCAGCGCCGCCGCCACCCACATGGCCGTGACCATGACCAGCCCTAGGCGGGCAGGCGCTCGTACATCGTATGCACATCCGCGGCGTGGAAGCGCGCCACGTGATTGGTGGGAGGCAGGGCCTCCTCGTAGAAGAAGCGCGGGCAGCTCGTCGTCCTTCTCCGTGAAGCCGGCCTGGCGGTTGAACTCCTTCTCCAGCCGGAGGGCGTCGCGGCCAAGCGCCTCGAAGAAGTCCGGGGTGAGCGCGGTGCCGTGGGCCGAGTTGATGGCATTGGTCAGCCACTCGGTGTTCGGGTTGGTGACGCTCATGCCGAAGATGCAGAGCCCGAGCGAGTCGTTGGCGGCCACCCGGGCCTGATGGGCGAGGCTCTGGCTCGAGCAGCGACTCGAGATCCATCTCGCGCGTCTTGAGCCTGGGCAGATTGCCCGCGGTGTGGTCGGCGCCCTGGGCGGTGGCCATCATGGTGATGCCGGTGGCCTCGACCACGCGCGGGTCATAGGCGCTGATCGCCTGCTTCTTGATGACGGGCACGCGGCGCACCTTGTAGTGCTCGCCCACCCGCGCCGTGCCCTGCGCCCAGATGCGCCCCTGCTCCGTGCCCTTCCGGATCTCCACGAGACAGTCGGTCATGAACTTCACGTCGCCGAAGGCGCCCAGCCCCGCCTCCATGAGCACGGCGAGCATGCCGCCGAGCTCGATGGTGTCCACGCCCAGGTCATTGGCCACGTGGTTGAGCTGCGCGAGGTCGTCGGGATCGCTGATGCCGCAGTTGGTGCCGAGGAGGCCCAGGGTCTCGTACTCGACGGGCGAGACCACTTCCTTGCCCGCCGCGTCGTGGTAGACGTTGCTGCACTGGATGACGCAGCCGGGCATGCAGGCGTGCGTCTGCTCGCCGCCGCGCGAGGTGTTGAGCTGGCCGATGTAGTCGCCGCCCATCTTGAACTTCTCGCCCGCGGCCAGATCAGCCTGCCGGCCCGCGCTGAAGTTCCGCACGGGCAGTCCGCCCATCTGGTTCTGCACGTCGGCCATGCCCATGGTGCCGATCTTGGCGTAGAAGTTCTGCACGATGCCGTCGGCCTGGAGCATCTTGGCGTAGTCCTTGATGCTCGCGTTGACCTTCTTGGGCTCGTGGAAGGGCGGGATCTTGTCGAGGTCGACCACGATGGCCTTGACCTTCTTCGAGCCCATCACCGCCCCCACTCCGCCGCGCGCGGCGAGCCGCGCGGGCCGGCCGTCCTTGTCGCTGAAGGCGATGCCCGCGAGGAGGCCCTGGTATTCACCGACGGGGCCACACAGGGCGATCGTCACCTTCTTGCCATAGTGCGCGTGCAGCATGCTCTGGGCCTCGAAGTTGCCCTTGCCCATGTAGGGGGCGGCATCGTCGAAGTCGAATGGTGCCGTCCTTCTTGAAATGGATCACCACCCAGCGCGGCGAGGCGCCGTGGAGCGTGAAGCCGGCGATCTTGTGGTGGCCGAGGCCATAGCTGAACGTTCCGCCCCCGTTCGCCTCCTTGACGCCTCCGGTGAGCGGGCTCTTGCAGCCGACGCTCGTGCGGTTCGCATTGGAGAAGCTCGTGCCGGCGAAGGGCCCCGCGGAGAAGATGAGCGGGTTGGCGGGGACAGCGGATCCACGGTGGCCGCCCCCAGCTCCAGCAGCGTCTTCGCGATCAGGTAGCGCCCGGCTTTCACGATGGACTCGCCTTCGAGATCGCGCTTGTCGATGGTGTGATCGCTCAGCTTGATGTCGTAGTAGTGGCGCATCGGCGGCTCCTTGCTGTTGGTCGGTTGTCCAGATCCGGACCTCGTCGTTCCGTCGGATTATACGCACCCGTCGCTCTCTCCGCCGACGGGGTTGACGAGGATGATACTATACGCCTGATGAGTGGTCAGCCTTCTCCTTTAATACGTCAGGGGTCGCTCTTCGCCGAAGAGCCGGCCTTCGATCCAGCTCTGCGCGGTCTCGCACGGACCGATCTGGGCGGCGGCGCGTGGATCGATCACCTGCCGGAGTGGGTTCGCGGACACGAATCCGTGCTCGACGTGCTCTGGACGACCACGCGCTGGGAGGCTCATCGGCGGCGCATGTACGAACGGATCGTGGACGTGCCCCGCCTCGTGGCGAGCCTGCCCGAAGACGGCCCCGGCCACCCACTGATCCCGGTCTGGCCGCCGCGCTCGCCGCCCGCTATGGCCGCCCGCTCGATCAAGTGTCGCTCGCCGCCTATCGTGACGGGCGCGACAGCGTGGCCTTCCACGGGGACCGGCTCGGCATCGCGCGCAACGACGCCATCGTCGCCATCGTGGGCCTGGGGCACGGCGGCGCTTTCTGCCGCGGCCGGCCGGGGCGGCCGTTCCCTGGCCTTCGACCTGGGGGCGGCGATCTGCTCGTGATGGGCGGCAACTGCCAGCGCACGTGGGAGCACGGCGTGCCGAAGGTGGCCCACGCCGACCTTCGCATCAGCGTGCAGTTCCGCTCGGCGCCGCCCGCGCCCTATCCCCGGTCAGTGGACGAGGGCGTCGAGTAGAGGATCGAGATCGGCGAGCCCGCACTGCTGCCGGCCATCACGGCTGGGATGGCCCGCGACGGCCCGAGTCGCTGGTGAGGCCGGGGAGCCGCGGCGCGCCACGATGAGCCGGGCGCTCCTCTCGTAGGTCAGGTACGCCCACATCCAGGTGAAGAGCACCACGAAGCGATTACGGAAGCCGATCAGGAAGACGATGTGCACGCAGAGCCACGCCGCCCACGCGACGAAGCCCGAGAGCTTGAGGCGGCCGATGACCGCCACCGCGCGCGAGCGCCCCACGGTGGCGAGCGATCCCTTGTCGCGATAGCGAAAGGCGGCCGTGGCCTCGCCGCGGAGGCGGCGCCGGACATTGGCGGCGGCGTGCCGGCCCATCTGTATGGCCGCGGGCGCGACGCCCGGCACGGCCTGGCCGTCAGACTCGATCGCCGCGAGATCGCCGATCACGAAGATGTCGGGCCGTCCCGGGACGCTCGAGATCCGGCTCCACCCGCACCCGCCCCGCCCGGTCGAGTTGGACATTGAGCGAGCGGGCAAGGGGCGACGCCTCCACGCCCGCCGCCCACACCACGGTGCGGGCGGCCAGGCGGTCGGCCCCCATCTGCACGCCCTCGGCATCCACCGCCGTCACCGCGGCCCCCGTCCACACGTGGACGCCGAGCGCTTCGAGCTGACGCCGCGCGCTTTCGGATAAATCCGACGGATAGGTGGCGAGCACGCGCGGCCCCGCCTCGACGAGGACCACGCGCGCCGAGGTCGGGTCGATGTGGCGGAAATCGCCGGGCAGCGTGTGGCGTGCGATCTCCGCGAGGGCGCCCGCCATCTCCACTCCGGTGGGACCGCCGCCCACCACCACCAGGGTCAGCCACTGTCGTCGCCGCTCGGCGTTCTCCTCGCGCTCGGCCTTCTCGAAGGCGAGGAGCACGCGATGGCGGATCTCCAGCGCGTCGTCCAGCGTCTTGAGCCCAGGCGCGTGGACGGACCAGTCGTCGCGGCCGAAGTACGAGTGCGTGGCGCCCGTGGCCAGGATGAGCTGATCGTAGGAAAGATCGCCGTCGGCGAGACGGACGCGCTTCGCCTCCGGATCCACCGCCGTCGCCTCGGCGAGGAGGACGGTCACGTTCCGCTGGGCGCTCAGGATCCGGCGGATGGGCGAGGCGATCTCGGCCGGCGAGAGGCCGGCGGTGGCGACCTGGTAGAGCAGCGGCTGGAAGAGGTGGTGGTTGTGACGATCGAGCAGGGTGATGCGCACGGGCGCCCTCGCGAGGGCCCGTGCGGCGGCGAGGCCGCCGAAGCCGCCTCCGAGGATCACCACGTGTGGCCCGGCCCCGCTCCGGTCTCTCGAGCCCGCGCTCATATGCCGCGCTCCGACCCGCGGATCGAGGGCATCCCGCAGCCAGTCCCCGATGAGGTTGATGACGAGCACCACGATGAGAATGGCCGTGCCCGGGAAGAGGGCGAGCCACCAGCCGGTGGTGATGTAGTTGCGGCCTTCGTCGAGCATCGCGCCCCAGCTCGGGGTGGGCGCGGGAACACCCAGGCCCAGAAAGGACAGCGAGGCCTCGGCGATGATCGTGCGGGCCACCGAGAACGTCGCCACCACCGCGATGGGCGCCCACACGTTGGGGAGCAGGTGGCGCCAGATCAGGCGGCCGTCGAGCGCACCGAGGGCCCGCGCCGCTTCCACGAACTCGCGATGCTTCGAGAGAGAGCGTCTCGCCGCGGACGATTCGCGCATAGGTGATCCACCCGCTCACCACGAGCACGAGCACGAGGTTGACCAGTCCCGGCCCGAGCACCGAGAGGAGGGCCACCCCGAGGAGCAGGACGGGAAAGGCGAGCTGGACGTCGCCCGCGCGCATGAGCACATCGTCGAGCCAGCCTCCGTAGAAGCCGCCGAGCACGCCCAGCGCGACCCCCGCCGCCCCGAGATGATCACGGTCACGAAGCCCACCACCAGGGAGACGCGCGCGCCGTAGAGGAGACGGCTCAGCACGTCGCGGCCGAGGGTGTCGGTGCCGAGGGGATGGGCGGCGCTGCCTCCGCGCTCCACATGGGCGGGGTCAGACGCTCCAGGAGATCGTTCCTGAGAGGATCGGCGGGCGACAGCATGGGGGCGAGGATGGCCGCGGCCGTGACGGCGGCAAGCACGATGAGACTGGCCACGGCCGCGCCCTTGTCGCGGCGGCGCGTCACCCGAGCCTCACCCGCGGATCCACGGCCGCGTAGAGGAGATCCACGACCAGGTTGAGGGCGACGAAGATGAGGGCGAAGACGAACACGCCCGCCTGGATCACGGGAAAGTCACGGCCGGGCACGGCCTGCACGATGAGGCGCGCCGAGTCCCGGCCACGCGAAGACGGTCTCGATGATGATGGCGCCACTCAGCATGAAGCCGAGGCTCAGGCCGCTGACCGTGATGAAAGGGATGGCGGCGTTCTTGAACGCGTGGCGGTAGAGGATCCCGCGCTCGGGGACACCCTTGGCGCGGGCGGTGCGCACGTAGTCCTGCTGGAGAACCTCGAGCATGCCGGCCCGCACCAGCCGCGCGTTCTGGGCGAGGGCGCGGCGGCGAGGGCGACGGCGGGCAGGACGAGATGGCGCCACGTCCCCGAGCCGAAGGCGGGCAGGAATCCGCGGAGCTCCACGGCGAAGAGGAGGATCAAGAGCAGGCCCAGCCAGAAGCCCGGCATCGATTGGAGGAGGAGGGAGGCGATGCGGCTCACGTGGTCGGCGGCCCGATCCTTGTGGGTCGCGGAGATGATGCCGAGCGGCACCGCGAGCACCGTGGAGAGAAGGGCGGCGGCCAGGGCCAGCTCGACGGTGGCCGGCCAGAGATGCTCGAGGACGAGGCCCATGGCCGGGCGCTTGTCCCGGATCGAGGTGCCGAAGTCGCCGCGCGGGGCGGCGAGGAGAAAGGCGGCGTACTGCTCGTAGAGCGGGCGGTCGAGGCCGAGGAGATGACGGGTGTGGGCGATCTCCTCCCGGGTCGCGCTCTGATCCACGAGAAACGCGCTGGGATCGCCGGTGAGGCGAACGAGGAAGAACACGGCGGTGACCACGCCCCAGACGACGAAGACGCCGTGAATCAGCCGCCGCAGGAGAAAGCTCGGCATCGAGGCGGACTACTTGCGCAGCGCCACGCCTCGGAAATCCATGTGGAGGTCCATCAGGGGCGCGAAGCGGAGCACCGGGCGCTCGCCGCGAAGATCTTCGCCTCCTGGTACAGGGAGACCACGGGCGCCCAGTCGCGCACGCGACGCTGCAGGTCGGCCATGAGCTTGAGACGCTTCTGCGGATCCACCTCGCGCCGGGTGGCGCGGTAGAGCTCGGCGAGGTCCGCCGGATAGGGCGCCCAGTTGATGAGGGTGATGGCCGTCCAGTCGCGGAGATAGTCGTCGGCGTCGAGGTTGTTGCTGGTGCGGCAGGCGGTGAAGCCGCCGTTGTAGGGCAGGGTGCCCTTGGTCACCGTCTGGATCAGGCGTGCCGTAGTCGACGGGCTTGATCACCACCTGCACCCCGACCGCCTTCAGCATCTCGGCCACCGCCGGCGTCGTCTCGTCGAAGCCCTGCCCGTAGTGCTTGGCGGGAAAGAGGAGCTGAAGGGTCAGCGTCTCGCCGTCCTTCTTGAGCACGCCGTCCGGCCCCGCGTCCTTCCAGCCCGCTTCCGCGAGGAGGGCGCGCGCCCGCTTGGGATCGTAGGCGTAGGGCTCCTGCGCGGCATAACCGTAGGAGACGGTGGCCACGGGAGAAGCGTTGGCCTGGGCATAGCCGTGGAAGATCTTCTGGACGATGCCTTCCTTGTTCACGGCGAGGTTGAAGGCGAGGCGCACGCGCGGATCGGTGAAGAGACCGTCCTTGCCGCCCGAGTCGAACTTGTCCTTGGGCCGCGCGTTCAGATAGATCCGGCAGTAGAGCTTCTGCGCGCTGCTCGTCACCTTGATGCCCGGCTCGCGGCCGAGGACGCCCGCGTCGAGCGGGGCACCGCGTCGACGAGGCCGACCTGGCCCGCCCGGAGCGCGGCGAGACGTCCCCCGGCCTCGGGAATGACCTGGAAGCGCAGCCGCTTGAAGAGCGGGGGCGGGCCCCAGTAACCCTCGTAGCGCTCGAAGCGCATCGAGTCGTTGCGCTTCCACGCCACCATCTTCCAGGGTCCGGTGCCCACCGGCCGCTCGTTGAGCGCCTCCACTCCGTTCTTGATGGCGTACTCCCGCGGCACGAGCGGCTCGCGGCCGACGACGTCCCACAGGTTCGGCACGGGCTCACTGCTGTAGATGCGGACGGTGTAGTCGCCCACCTTCTCCCAGCGCGTGACCGCGGGATAGACCTTCTCGAAGGACGTGCCCGCGGTGACGTCCTTGACGCCCCACTTGTCGAGGTTCTTCCGGAACATGCGGTCGAGGTTGAAGAGCACGGTGTCGGCGTTGAACGCCTCCCCGTTGTGGAAGGTGACGCCGCGGCGGAGGGTGAACTCCCACGTGAGATCGTTCACGGGCTTCCAGGAGAGCGCGAGGCCGGGCACCGGCTTGCCCTGCGCGTCGACGTCGACGAGGCTCTCGAAGACCTGGCGGATGTAGTTGGACCGGGTGGAGCCCATGCCGATCCGGGGATCCATGTTGTTCGTATCGTCGGGCACGGCCACCACCAGCTCGGCGTCGGCGTCCACGGCGACGCCATCCACCGTCTGGGCTTCGCTCGTGCCCGCCGCCAGGGCCAGCACCACCGCCCACACCCACCACCGCGCTGTCCGCTTCGCCATCGCCATCCCTCCCGGATTCGCAGCTCGGCCCTCGCTGCGTGCGCCCCACTACACACCAGAGCCATCGTGACTGTCAACGCACGGCACGTTCGGTCCTTCCCGTGGCTCACGCCGTCATGTCGTCCGGGCATCCTCGGTGATGTCGGTGCCGTTCAGGTCTCCGTATCCCGTATGCGGAACGGTATAATCCGGGCGCGGGACAATAGAGCCAGTCCCCATGGCGACCAATCCGAATCGCCTCCGGCGCACGGTTTTGTGGGAGGGATGCGTGAGCGTACCGTACGTGGGGAAACTCATCCGCTGGATAGCGTGGTCTGGCGCGCGCTGAATGGTCGCCAGGCTCAGTTCTCGGAGGGCGACGACCGCGCCCGTCGGTACATGGCCGACGTGGCGCCGTTCGCGGGCTTGCGGGATTTGTCGCCCGCCAGCTTCGCGTCGCTGGTTCCGCTCGTGCCGCGGGGCGATCAGGTGGCCATGTTTACCGTCGAGCCTCTGCCCCCCACCGAACAGCTGGAGATTGTCCTCGCCAAGCCCGTGCACCAGATGATCGCCACACGGGTGGCCGGCCCGATGCGACCACGGGAGGCCGAGCGTCTCGACGCTTCAGCCGCCCCGGAAATGCTCGAGCTGGTGGACGCGTCGCGACCGGGCCCGTTCGCGGCGCGCACCCATGAGCTGGGAGACTATCTGGGGATTCGCGTGGAGGGCCGGCTCATCGCCATGACGGGCGAGCGCATGAAGATCGAAGGGTTCACGGAAGTCAGCGCCGTGTGCACCCATCCCGACCAGCGCGGTCACGGCTATGCACACGATCTCGTCTCCCTCGTCACCCAGGCGGTACTCGATCGCGGTGAAGAGCCGTTTCTTCACGTGTTCAGTGACAATGCCCCGGCCATCACGCTCTACCAGCGACTCGGATACACGATCCGCCGCACGATGCACGTGACCATTCTCGCGGCGAGATCGTAGAGGCTAGGCGAGAAACTCTCCAGGGCGGCCTGCCCTTCCGTCTTACTCCACAAGCATCTGGCGCCATGAGCCCCCTCGACGGTCGGAGCCGACGATGCGGCCGGTCCGCCGCGACAAGGTCGGGCCGCCGCGCTACGCCTGACGGAAACGGAAGTTGAACGCGCGAAGCTCGATCTGCTGGTTCGGGTACGGCTTCCAGTCGACGTATCGCTGCAGTCCATACGAATCGTTGGCCTGGAGGACAGGGATCCACGGGAAGTTCTCGAGCACGATCTGGGTCATTTCCGCGTAGACCTTGCCCCGGAAGTTCTCATCGAGGCTGAATCGCGCCGCGTTGCCGAGCTCCTCGAACCTGGGCTGCCGCCAGTACTCGTAGACCGCGCCGGGAGCGAGCAGACGCCACATCATGCCGTCCGGATCGCCCAGGGTCGACGCCGGCTCGATCCACAGGAGGCCCTTCAGGCTCCGCTCGCGAATCTTCTGGGCGCGCACGCTCGCCTCGATGATCTCGACCTTGGCATTGACGCCCACGTCGCGCCACATGGCGATGACCGCCTCCGACATCGCCTTGTCGTTCGAGAGCACGCCCGACGTGCTCTCGAGAATGATCTCCTCTCCCTTGTAGCCCGCGGCCTGGAGGCGTTGACGAGCCAGCGCCGGATCATACTTGAGGGGTGGCAGCTTCTCGTCGTAGTGGTTGTCGCCCTTGGCGATGGGGCCATTGGGCACGACGGCCTGCCCGTGCCACAGCTCCTTCACGATGGTCTCGCGATCGATGGCGAGGAGAGCGCCTGCTTGACCACGGGATTGTCCAGGGGCGGCCGCTTGGAGTTCACGGCCAGCACGAACTGTCCGGCGAAGAGGATGGACTCGACCTTGGTCGTGGGATGGTTTCGAACCTGCTCGAGGGAATCCGGAGGCAGCTTGGAGATCATGTCGACCTCGCCCTTGAGAAGGGCGCCGACGCGGACGGCCGTCTCCGGAATCGGCCGGAAGACGAGGCGATTGAAGGCGACCCGCCCGCCCCAGTAGTCGGGCACCGCATCGAACACGAGCTGGTCGTCCTTCCGCCACGACACGAAGCGGACGGGCCCGGTGCCCACGGGCTTGGCGTTGAACTGGTCGGCGCCCACCGCCTCGAAGTACTTCTTCGGGATGATCTGGCCGCCGTAGAAGGCGAGGCGGGCGGGCAGGAGAGGATCGGGCTTCTTGGTGACGAAGTTGACGGTGAGGGCGTCCGGAGTCTCCACCCGATCGACGGTGGTGAAGATGGTGGAGACGTTGGTCTTGGCCTGGGGGTCGTAGGTGCGCTCGATGCTGAACTTCACGTCGGCCGAGGTGAACGGGTCGCCATTGTGGAACTTCACCCCGGGCCGGAGCTTGAACTGCCACACGGTGGGCTGCACCGCGCTCCAGCTCGAGGCCAGCGACGGATACAGCTTGTTGTCACGGCGCCGGCTCACCAGGTGATCGTAGAGATTGAAGGTCACCGTCACGTCGAAGCCCGCCGTGCTCAGATGCGGATCGAGCTTCGATATGTCGCCGGCCTGAGCGATGACCAGATCGGTCTTCTTGGTGGTCTGCGCCTCGGCCCGACGCGCGAGGACGCTCTGGTGGACGGCGAGGCCGCCCGCTACCGCGGCGGCGCTCTGGATGAAGGTGCGGCGGGTGGTGGGCTTGCGCAGTACCCTGAAGACGCCGGGCGCTCGCTCATCCGAGTGGGCTCCTACTTTCCGATCTGTCCGGTGTGACAGAGCGCGCCGAGCAGGGTGAGGATGAGCCGGCCCGCGAGGTAGCTCGTGATGTTCCCGACGTCGGCGCTGGGGACGACCTCGACGAAATCGTAGCCGACGACCTTCCCCTTGGCGGCCACGCCCCGGATGAGGTTGGTCACCTGCGAGTAGGTGACGCCGCCCGGCGCCGGTCCGGCCACGCCGGGAGCGATGGTCGGGTCGAGGCCGTCGGCGTCGATGGTGATGTAGTAGCGCTCCGAGGCTGGTATCCGGCGCAGGATCTCGTCGATCCCCACCCGGTGCAGCTCTTCGGCGCCGACGAGGATGCTCCCGTAGGCGCGGGCGGCATCGAACTCTTCCTTGCGGGCGCTGCCGAAGCCGCGAAGGCCGATCTGCGTCATGCCGGAGAACCAGGGCATCTCGGAGGCCCGGCGCAGCGGGCTGCTCAGCCCATCCTTGACGCCTCCGATCTCGTCGCGCCAATCGAGGTGGGCGTCCACGTGAACGATGTGGATGGGCCCGTGCCCTTCGTAGGCGCGCATCACGGGAATGGGAATGGAGTGCTCTCCGCCCAGCACGATGGGAACGGCCCCGCGCTCGAGGATCTTGCGGATGACCGCGGTGACCCGGCCGGGATTCTCCTGGATCGTGCTCGGCGTGGTCGCCACGTCGCCGCAGTCGACCATCTCGACGCGCCGGCCCGGCGAGCAGATCGCCGCCGAAGTCGAAATCGTAGTGGCTGAGATAGCGCGGGGCGAATCGCATGGATTGCCCCGGATGGCCTGGGAGCCGTGCTGCACATCGTGGAGCGATAGAGATCGTAAGGGGACGCTGAAGGGAACACCCACCACCGCGAGATCGGCATCCAGGATGTCGAGGTCGCTGCAGCGGGGCACGTCGAACATCGAGGGACGACCGGTCGGCACCGGCTTCAGCAGTGGTGAGTCCACGAGGTGCTCCTTCCGTGTACGAGGGCTGGATGACTGCGTGCCGGCCCAAGAGTGCCCCATGGGCGATGCGGGGTCAAGACGGAGGGAGCCGCCGATCACGGGGCGCCATGGCGCGAGCCTCCGAAGAGCAGGATGGCGACCGCGGCCAGCTGGAGCACGAGACACACGGCGAGCGACGCATGGTAGCTGCCGAATCCGTCGCGCAACCAGCCCAGGAGCCCCGGCCCGAAGGAGTAGGTGAACTGGTTGATCGCGATGATCGTGCTCACCACCTGGGCGAAGGCCGCCCTGGGAAACTCCGCCTGCACGATGACGCTGGGCAGGCTGGTCGTGTTGCCGACGCCTAGGCCGAACATCGCGCAGGCGACGTAGAGCAGCATCGGCCCCGGACCGGAGAGCATCAGCACGAACCGACGTCGCCTGGAGGAGGAAGTTGCCGGCAATCACCGCGCGCCGATTCACGCGATCCACGAACAAGCCCACGGCCAGCCGTCCCAGTACCGCGCACACCGAGGTCAGGCTCACCGCCCACGCCGCGCCCGCTGTCCCCAGCGCCGGTTTGAGAAAGGACACCTGGTGAATGATGATGCTGATCTGCGCGGTCAGCCCGAGGGCGAACGGGAGCGCGACCGACCAGAAGTGCCAGGTGCGCATGAAGTCCCGGGATTGCCGGGCACTTGCCCTTCCCGCCTTGGCCGCCGCCGGCGTCGCGGGGCATCGCCGTCCGGGCCCAGGCCCAGCACCTCCGGCCCGCGCGCGAGCAGCCACAGCACGAGCGGGGTGAGCACGCAGGCCATCACGGTCACCAGCCACGAGCACCGCGGCCCTGAATCCGATCCGCCCCGTGAGAAAGACGAGGGTCGGCACGAGCACGACCCCGCCGACGGCCGCCCCGTTGAAGGCGAGACTGATGGCGAGGCCTCGTCTGCGCTCGAACCACGGGGCGACGATGATGTTGAGGGCGGCCCCGCTCATGGTGGCCCATCCCGCGGCCATGAGCGGAAACACGAGGTAGAGCTGCCACACGTGAGTGATCCAGGTGAGCCCGATGGCGGCCGCCCCATGGCCGACATGCCCGCCAGCACCACGCGGCGCGGCCCGAAGCGCTCGAACGCGTTTCCGACGCACGCGATGAGTGCCGCTCCCACGAGGTAGAGCACGGTGACCGCCGACGCGACGGAGCTCGTGGCCCAGCCATGGCGCTCGACCAGCTCGGCCAGGAAGACGCCGATCCCATAGAATCCGAACCCCCATCCGAACACCGCGATCAGAAAGGCACAGGCGACCACCTTCCACCCGTGGTACAGGCGGGTTCCGGCATCGTGATCTCGACGCGCACTCGCGCTGCGCCACCGATCGGCTCGCGGGCTTTCCGAGATCATTCGCTACGCGCCCGTGCTCTTGGCCAGGCTCGTCACCACGTCCCGTGTTCTGGCCGCTGGTCGTGCCGCGAACCACGCCGCCACCGCCGATCCCGCAACGGCCGCGCCGGCGGCCAGTGAAGGCCAGCCCGTAGCGTTCCCGTGCGGTCGGAAGAGCCAGCCACCGAGGAAGGGACCGATGGCTCCGCCGAGGCCGCCGCCGGCCTGGACCACGCCGAGGATGGCTCCCAGATGCGGCCCCGAGAGGCATCGGCGGGAATCGCCGAGAGCTGCGCTGATGCGCATGCCGAAGCCGATCCCCGACACCGTATAGACGAGGAAGGAGGAAGATCGTGAGGGCCTCGGGTCAGGCGAGACAGCCGATCCCGAGCCATGGCGACGATCGAGGCCGAGCCCGAATACCCATTCGCGGCCGACATGATCCGACAGCCAGCCGCCGAGGAGATTCCCCGCCATCATGCACGCGAGCGCCAACCGTGAAGACCCAGACCACCGTGGTCTGCGTGGAAGCCACGGTCGACGGCGTGAGCGACCTGGTGGGTCGCCATGATCTGGAAGCCGATGACCCCGAGGGCCGTCATGATGAACGCCGCCCACAGCCGGACGCTCCGAAGGGCTCGCCGCGAGTGTCCACTCCTCGCCGCGGGGAGGCGCCGGGAAGCGGTGCGCGCTCCGGGCTCCCTTCCGCACGTTCCTGGCGAGTCGGCGGATCCCGGTAGAGTCGAGCGAGCGACATCGTGGCCACCGCGACGATGCAGCCGAAGGCCAGGAGCGCGGTCCGCCATCCGAGGGTGAGGATCAGCCAGGCGTTCACGGGGTAGAAGAGCACGGCACTCGCCGGTCCGCCCGTGCTCAAGACTCCCATCGCCGTGCCGCGAGACCGTACGAACCAGCGCGTCACGATGGTCGTCGCGGGCACGGTCAACGCCCGCGATGCCCGCCGCGCTGAGCACGCCGAAGCAGACGTAGTACTGGGTGAGCGACGCGACCTGGCCGGTGAGGGCCAGAGCCAGACCGAGCACCAGTCCGCCGATGGTCACCACCGTCCGTGCTCCCCAGCGGTCATGGAGCCACCCTGCCACCGGGGCGAAGGCGACGAAGGCAAGCCAGCTCAGGGAGTAGCCGAGGGCCGTCGGACCGCGTCCCCACGCGAGCTCCGTGAGCATGGCGACGTAGAAGAGGGCGAAGGTGGATCGAGCCCCCCAGGCGAGACCGCTCACCGCCGTGGACACTCCGACCACGATCCATCGGTACCCGCGGGCTCGCGGACGCCGGAAGAGAGCTTGGCCATGCCGGCTCCCACCATGCCCGGGGCCGGGACGGTTGTAAACCATGAACACATCGACTACCATCGAACTATGGATGCAGACATCGACATCGCGGCCGTGGCTACCCTCGTGGGGGATCCCACCCGGGCGCGAATGCTCACGGCCTTGATGGATGGACGGGCCCGGACCGCGAAGGAGCTCGCCTACGGCGCGGGGATCACGCCGCAGACGGTGAGCAGCCACCTGTCCAAGCTTCTTCGGGCCCGCCTGCTCACCATGGAGCGGCAGAGTCGCCATCGTTACTTTCGCCTCGCCGCGCCGAGTGTCGGGCAGGCCATCGAGGCCCTCATGGCGGTGTCGCCCACCCGATCTCGCGTGGCGGCCTCCGCTGGGGCCCCTCGACGGCCTCCGGCTGGCCCGCACCTGTTACGACCACTTCGCGGGCCGGCTCGGGGTCAGCGTGACCGACGCCATGGTGCGTCGCCGGATTCTCACGCCGGCCGGCCGTGACTTTGTCCTGACGGCATCCGGCGCGCGCCTCCTGGGGCGACTGGGCGTGGACGTGGAGAAGACCCGCGGGAGCGGCGGGCCTTCGCGCGCCAATGCCTCGACTGGAGCGAGCGCCGCGCGCATCTCGCGGGCGCTCTCGGCGCCGCGGTGGCGCGTCGCTGCCTGGACCTTCGCTGGATGCATTTCGTGGGAGAGGAGCGAACGCTCGCCCTGACCCTACAGGGCCGGCGCGGGCTGCGGAAATGGTTTGGCATTCGCTGGAAGCCGCTGACCTTTGTCGGCGGCTTGACTTGACTCGACGATTGGCCTAGAAACGCGGCAGGAGGGTCCCCATGGCCTACTCGAAGAATTCCAAGTCGGCGGCGGTGCGCGCGAAGCTCAATCACCCGGTGATCGACGGCGATGGCCACTGGCTCGAGCCCATCCCGATCTTCCTCGATTTCCTGCGCGACGTGGGCGGTCCCTCCATCGTCGACAAGTTCATGAAGAAGGCCAAGGACACGAGCTGGTACGAGATGGCGCCGGCCGAGCGCATGGAGCGCCGTCCCCACCGGCCCACGTGGTGGGGCGAGCCCGGCAATTCGCTGGACCGGGCCACCGCCATGGTGCCGCGGCTCTTCTACGAGCGACTCGACGACTTCGGCATCGACTTCGCGCTCGTGTACACGTCGCTCGGGCTCTTCTACGTCTCGAATCCCGACGAGGATCTGCGCCGCGCGGTGGCGCGGGCGGTGAACCGGATGAATGCCGAGATGTTCCGGCCCTTCGCCCACCGCATGACTCCGGCGGCCGTGGTGCCCGTGCACACCCCGAGGAAGCCATCGAAGAGGCGACGTACGCGGTGCGCGAGCTCGGCCTCAAGGTCATCATGATCGCCAACCACGTGCGCCGGCCCGTGCCCGCCGCCGCGCGCGAGGTCAGGACCCCGGCGCCCACGCCCGCCAGTACATCGACTCCCTCGGCCTCGAGAGCCCCTACGACTACGATCCGTTCTGGGCGCGCTGCGCGGAGCTCAAGGTGGCGGTGACCGCGCACTCGGGGAGCATGGGATGGAACGGCCGCGAGTCCATCAACAGCTTCACCTACAACCACATCGGCCATTTCGCCAACGCCAGCCACGCCTTCGCCAAAGCCCTCATCCTGGGCGGCGTCACCCATCGCTTCCCCAGCTGCGCTTCGCCTTCCTCGAGGGCGGGGTGGGCTGGGCGTGCAACCTCGTGGCTGATCTGATCGGCCACTGGGAGCGCCGCCGCAAGGACGCGGTGGAGAGCCAGGTGCGCCCGACCAATCTCGATGTCCAGATGCTGAAGGACCTCTTCGCGCGCTACGGGGGCCGCGTCTACGAGGAGAAGATGGACGAGATGCTCGCCTGCCTCAGCCTGGTCGAGCCGTTCAAGACGGTGGACGAGATGACGGAGCGCGCCTATCGCGAGGAGGTCGACGACTTCGCCGCCGTGCCCGCCGCCTCCGCCGAGGAGCTGCGCCGGCACTTCTCCGAGCGGTTCTACTTCGGCTGCGAGGCCGATGACGTGATGACGGCGTGGGCCTTCGACAAGCACGGCAACCACCGGCTGCGGCCCATCTTCAGCTCCGACGTGGGCCACTTCGACGTGGTGGACATGACCGAGGTGCTCGAGGAGGCCTACGAGATGGTCGAGCACGGCCTGATCACCGAGGCCGAGCTGCGCGAGTTCGTCTTCAGCAATCCCGCGCGTCTGCACACCACCATGAACCCCGATTTCTTCAAGGGCACCGTGGTGGAGGCGGCGGTGGCCAAGGAGCTCGCGGGCTAGGCTCGATCGATCGCTCACACGAGCCACCTCACCCTGCCCTCTCCTCAGTGAGGAGAGGGAGAAACCCTGCCCCCGGAGGGAGAGGGCAGGGTGAGGGGAGTGTTATTCTTCCTCCCTCCAGGAGACCCACCATGACCTTCCGCACGATCACGTACGAGAAGCTCGGCGCCGTCCTGCGCATCACCGCCAATCGCCCCGAGGTCCTCAACGCCCAGAGCCGCGTGATGATCCTCGAGCTGGACGAGGCCTTTCGCACCGCCACCGACGACGCGGACACGCGCGTCATCATCGTGGCCGGCGCCGGCAAGCACTTCTCCGCCGGCCACGACCTGGGCAGCCGGGAAGAGCTGGAGGACCAGAAGGCGCATCCCATCGGCCCCGGCATCGCCGAGAATCTCAAGCGGCTGTCCGAGCTCTACCTCGAGACGTGCCTGCGCTGGCGCGACGTGCCCAAGCCCACCATCGCCCAGGTGCAGGGCTACTGCATCATGGGCGGGCTCATGCTCGCCTCCTGCTGCGATCTCATCATCGCGGCCGACGATGCCCTCTTCGCGGATCGCGCGGTGCGCTGGGGCGGCTCGCACGTGCAGTACTTCACCATGCCGTGGGACCTCGGCCCGCGGAAGGCCAAGGAGTATCTCTTCACGGGTGACTACATCGACGCGCCGACCGCCCTCGAGCTGGGCCTGGTCAACCGGGTCGTCACGCGAGAGACGCTGGCCGAGGCGACGCTGGAGCTCGCCCAGCGCATCGCCCTCCAGGATCCCTACGCGCTCAAGCTGGCCAAGGCCTCGGTGAACGAGACCATGGACATCCAGGGCCACCGCCGCGCCGCCGAGACGGCGTTCAAGAACTACATGCTGACCATTCCCCACCGCCAGGCCCTCGGCACCTACGGCGCCGAGGCGCGGGCCAAGGGCGTGAAGGATCGCATCGCCACGCGGGACCAGAAGTTCGGCGACGTCGGCGAGCATTCGCGGCCGCGCTGAGCGCAAGGAGACGACATGGGCTCACTCGACGGGAGGGTAGCGCTGGTCACGGGGGCGGGCCGGCTGCGCGGGATCGGCCGGGCCACCGCGCTGGCGCTCGCGGACCAGGGCGCGGACGTGGTGGTGACGGGCACGGGGCGCGATCCCGCGACCTATCCCGACGACGAGAAGAAGATCGGATGGCGCGACATCGAGGGCACGGCCGAGCAGATCCGCGCCAAGGGTCGGCGCGCCCTCACCTGGGCGGGGGACGTGAGCCAGGCCGCCGCCGTGGGTACTCGTGGACCTCATCGTGAAGACCTTCGGTCGCCTCGACGTGCTCGTGAACAATGCCGCCTATCCGCGCGGCAACGACCGGGTGCCCCTGCCCGAGCTGGACGAGAAGATCTGGCGCAAGGTGCTCGACATCAAGCTCACCGGCGCCTTCCTCCTCTGCAAGCGCATCGTGCCGCTCATGGTGCAGCAGAAGTGGGGGCGCGTGATCAACCTCTCGTCCATCGCGGGCAAGCGCGGCAGCCCCAACACCGCCGCCTACAACGCGGCGAACTTCGGCATCCAGGGCCTGACCCAATCGCTGGCCATGGAGGTGGCGCGCCACGGCGTCACCGTGAATGCCGTGTGCCCCGGCACCATCGACACCGCGCGCATGGACGTGCTCGGCCGGGGCGACGGCTGGCAGCGTCAGCTCGACCGTATCCCCATGGGCCGCGCCGCCTCGGACGAGGAGGTGGCCGGCCTCATCGCCTTCCTCTGCTCACCCGCCGCGGCCTTCATGACCGGCCAGTCCATCAACATCGACGGCGGCGTGGTGATGTGGTGAGGGAGACGGACGGCTAGACGACGTGGACGGCGCCCCGGCTCAGCACCGGCGCATCGTCTTCTCCGAGCACGTCGAAGAGGACGGCATTTCCTTCGGTCGCCTCGATCACGCGCACGGTGAGGCGCGAGGGCAGGGGCACCATGCCCGTGAAGCTCGCCCGGATCCGCCGCACCGCGCGGGGATCCGTGGCGGTGTGGCGCAGCACCTCCGAGACGGCGAGGGCGAGGGTGGCCGTGCCGTGGAGGATGATGGCGGGGAGCCCGGCCGCGCGGGCGACCGCCGCGTCGGTGTGAATGGGGTTCCAGATGCGGGCGCACTCCGAGTAGACGTGGGCGAGCCCGGCCGGGCACCGTCACGGGCAGGCGGGCGGCGCCTGAGGGCATGTCGAAGGTTCCCCCGTCGATTTTCTCCCGCGTCCGCTCCCTCGAATCCGATGCCGCGATAGACGCTGCCGTAGTCCGTGGTGGTGACGGGCCGGCCGAGCGCGTCGACGGTCTCGTTGCGGGCGGTGAGGAGCGTGCCGGCGCGCCGGTGCGCGAGGCCGATCACGCCGGGCGGTGGTGCGGAGCGTCTCGCCGGCGCGCAGGGGCCGGTGGATGACGAGATCGTGGGTGGCGTGCACGCTCCGCGTCGCCATCTCGTCGGAGGTGGTGACGGCGCGCAGGGCGAGGAGGGCCGGCCACTCGTAGCAGACGGGGAAGAGCGGATGGGCGGCCGGCCCGTCCGCGGCCAGCGTGTCGTAGTAGCGCGCCTCGGTTTCCCCGAGGGCCGGCGGCATAGGCCATGAGCCAGCGCGCGTCGATCTCGTGAGCGAGGGGGCCCGCGCTGGCCCCACGATGTCGCGCGAGATCGTGAGAGCGCCACGGCCATCACGGCGCCTGGGCGGTGGCGCCCGAGGCCAGCATGGCCTCCACTTCCGACGGGTGAAGCCGGCCTCGCGCAGCACCTCCACGCTGTGCTCGCCCAGGCGCGGCTGGAGACGGCGGATGTCCCCGGGCGTCTTGCTGTAGGTGGCGGGAATATCCGGCATGCGCAGGGTGCCCTCGGTCGGATGCTCCACGATCTTCCAGAAGCCCGTCGCCTCGAGCTGCGGATCGGTGAGGAGGGACTCGAGGGTATTGACGATGGTGGCGGGCACGTTGGCGCGCTCCAGCGCCTCCAGCCACTCTGCCGAGTTGCGGGTGGCCACGATCTTGCCCAGCTCTTCGTAGAGAATCTCGATGTTGGCGAGCCGCGACTCCAGCGACTTGAAGCGCGGATCGCCGAGCATATCCGGCCGTCCCGCGATCTCGAAGAACGTCCGCCAGTGCGCGTCCGTGTACGGCACCACCGCGAGGTAGCCGTCCTTGGTCTGAAAGGGGCGCCGCCAGCGGGCGAGGATGCGCTTGTAGCCCGCGCTCTCCAGGGGCGGGATGAAGGTCTCGCCGTAGAGGTGCTCCACCATCACGTAGGCGACCACGCTCTCCATCATGGGGATCTCGACGGACTGGCCCTCGCCCGTGCGCTCGCGGTGGAAGAGCGCGGCGAGCACCGACGACAGCACGGTGAGCGAGCTCGTCTTGTCGGCGACGATGGTCGGCATGTAGCGCGGCTCGCCCACGATGGAAGCCTGGAGCGCGGAGAGGCCGGAGGCGGCCTGGATCACATCGTCGTAGGCGGGCTTTTCCCCGTAGGGCCCGCGCGCGCCGGAAGCCGTAGGTCGCGCAGTAGACGAGGCGCGGATTGACGGCGCGGAAGGCCTCGTAGTCGAGGCCGAGGCGGGCGGCCGGGGCGGGGCGGAAATTGTGGAGCATGGCGTCCGCGGTGGAGGCGAGCTTGAGGAGGGCGGCCCGTCCGCTCGCCTGCTTGAGATCGAGCACGACGCTCCGCTTGTTGCGGTTGCAGGCGAGGAAGAAGGCGCCCATGCCCGGATGCCGCGCGGGACCGAGCCGGCGCGTGGTGTCGCCCTCCGGCGGCTCGACCTTGATGATGTCGGCGCCCAGGTCACCCAGGGTCTGGGTCGCCCACGGCCCGAGCACGACCGTGGTCACGTCGATGATCCGCACGCCGTCGAGCGGTCCGGGCATGAGGCGCCGAGATTAGACGAAGCCGGGCCCGCGTGTCCACCGGAAACACATCGACTCGCCGGCCGCTTCCCCATCCGGGCGGCCCCGGTTTCATCTGCCCGCGCCAACAGCTGCGGGAGGCCGGGTTGACCGGCCGAGCGGTTGCGACGACAATAGCCGCGGCTCGATCTTCCCACCGCACGAGGGTGTGCACTTCCCGGAGGAGACTATGGACAGCATGCTCGAACGCCGGACACTGCTGAAGCTGGGCGCCGTGGCCGCGGCCACCCTCGGCACGAGGATCGACTTCGCAGCCGCCCAGGAGAAGCCCAAGCGCGGCGGCACCCTCACCATCGGCCGCAATCACGACGCGGACACCCTGTACCCCGGCCGCTCCACCGGGCTCTCGGCCATCGCGACAAACCTCCTGATCTACGATGGCCTCGTGCTCCACGATTTCCAGATGAAGATCCGTCCCGCCCTCGCCGAGCGGTGGGAAGTCTCGCCCGACGGGCTCACGTGGACCTTCTATCTGAAGAAGGGCGTGAAGTTTCACTGCGGTGCCCCCTCACCGCGCAGGACGTCAAGGACCACTTCGACCGCTGGATCGATCCGAAGGAGAATTTCCCCACCCGGGCCAAGGTGACGGCCCTCGCCGAGACGCGGGTGGTGGACGACAGCACCATCGTGTGCCGGCTCAAGAATCCCACCCTGGTGTTCCTGAACAACATCAGCCAGACGGAGTGGTCCTACGCGTCCATCCCCCACGCCAAGCACGTGGCCCAGTACGGACAGGACTACGGCGTGGTCCCGGCGAGTGTTTGTGGCAGCGGGCCGTACAAGCTCAAGGAGTGGACCAAGGACGACCGCATGGAGCTGGTCCGCCACGACGGCTACTCGTGGGGCTCGCCCGCCTACGACAACACCGGCGCGCCGTGGGTGGACCGTATCGTGTTCCGCACCCTGCCCGAGGATGCGGCGCGCGCGGCGGAGCTGGAGACGGGCGGCATCGATCTCGACGTCGACGTCGCGCCCCAGCACATCGCGCGCCTCGAGGGAAAGGCGTCAAGGTCACCTCGATTCCCCGGCTGTCCTCCAATCACATCGGCTTCAACATGGAGAAGGATGTCTTCAAGGACGTGCGCGTGCGCAAGGCAGTGGCCCACGCCGTGAACCGGCAGGAGATCGTGCAGTTCGTGATGAAAGGCCAGGCCGACGTCTCGTATGGCTTCATCCATCCCCTCGCGGTGGGGGCGTCGTCGAAGGAGCAGATGCGGCCCTTCATGGCCGACTACAGCCTCGACAAGTCGAAGAAGCTCCTCACGGAGGCGGGCTGGGCGCCCGGCGCGGATGGCATGCGGCAGAAGGACGGCAAGCCCTCCAGGCCTCGCTCTACGTCTTCACGGAGCTCCACGAGCGCATCGTCACGCCCGTGCAGGCGCAGCTCCGCCAGGTGGGCTTCGATCTCCAGATCAAGCGGCTCGAGTCGGCCGCCTTCAACACGGCCACGCGGGCGGGCGAACACGACGCGCGCTTCCTGCCCATGATCTACTCGTCGCCCGACTTCCTCTACTTCTTCGTCTCCGCGGCCGTGCCGAGCCCGAACACCGTGCGCTGGCGCGACGACCGCACCGATACGCTCTTCCAGCAGTCGCAGACCACCCTCAAGGAGCCGGAGCGCGTGAAGGCCTTCCAGGGCATCGAGCAGCGGCTGGTGGGCGAGGCGGTGGTGGTGCCCATCCAGCACGTGCGCTGGATATTCGGCAGCCGGCCGCGCGCGCACGGGCTCAAGTACCACCCGATTCACGGCATCTACAAGCTCATGGACGTATGGGTGGTGTAGTCAAGGACAACACCCTCACCCCGGCCCTCTCCCTCATTGAGGGAGAGGGAGTAGCGCACCCCTCGCCCCGGAGGAGGGTAGAGTGAGGGAGCCAGGAGAGGAACTCCATGCCAGAGGCAAAGCGGACGGCGATTCGCGCGGGATATGTCATCGCGTTCGATGGGAAGGGTCATCGGCTACTGCGCGATGGCGTCGTCGTCATCGAGGGCGATAGCATTCTCCACGTGGGGCCGCGCTTCGACGGCCGGGTGGACGAGACGGTGGACGTGCCCGATCGCGTGCTCACGCCGGGGCTCATCTCCACCCACGCCCATATCAGCGGCTCGCCCCTCGACCGGTCCTTCATCGAGGACTGCGGCAATCCGCAGTTCTGGTTCTCCGGACTCTTCGAGATGCTGCCCGTGCGGAGCGACTCGCAGGACGAGGAGGCCGGGCGCGCCTGCGTCGATTTCTCCATGGCCGAGCTGCTGCGGGGCGGCGTCACCACGGTCATGGAGATCGGCACCCTCGGCGACTACGTGGTCGAGCGCGCGCCGCACTATGGTCTCCGCGTCTACATGGGCCAGGCCTTCCGCTCCGGGAAATGGCTCACGCGGGACGGCAAGCGCGTGGTGTGGGAGTGGAACGAGGAGCAGGGCCGCCAGGGGCTCAAGCGGGCCATCGACTTCCACAAGCGCTGGGACGGCGCCCACGGCGATCTCGTGCGCTGCTTCGTCTCGCCCTCGCAGATCGATACCTGCACGCCCGAGCTCCTGAAGGACGCCAAGCGCTTCGCCGACGAGGTGCAGCGGCCCTACCAGGTGCACACCTCGCAGTCCGTGGTGGAGTTCAACGAGATGGTGGCAGCGCCACGGCAAGACGCCCATCGCGTGGATGAAGGAGCTGGGCGTGCTCGGGCGGAACACCGTCCTCGGCCACGCCATCATCATCGGCGGCTCGTCGTGGACCAACTATCCGGATGGCGACATCCGGCTCATGGCCGAGGCCGGCTGCTCGGTGGCGCACGCGGTGTGGGTATTCGCCCGGCGCGGGGTAGCCATGGAGTCCTTCGGCGCGCTACCGCGAGGCGGGCGTCAACATGTCGCTCGGCACCGACACCAATCCGCAGAGCGTGATCGAGGCCATGCGCTGGGCCGCCGTGGTCTCGAAGATGATGGAGCGGAACACGGAGGCGACCACCGCCGCCCATGCCTTCGACGCGGCGACGCTGGGCGGCGCGCGGGCGCTTCTCCGCGACGATCTCGGGCGCATCGCCCCGGGGCCAAGGCCGATCTCGTGCTCTGGAAGGCGTCGTCGTGGCGGATGACGCCGCTTCGCGATCCCGTCAAGAACATCGTCTACAACGCCAGCGACGAGGACGTGGACCGCGTCTACGTCAACGGCCGCCTCGTGGTGGACGGCGGGCGCGTGCAGGGCGCCGACGAGGGCGCCATTCTCGGCGCGCTCAGGCCGGCGGCGAGCGCATGTGGCCGCGCATGACCAAGTACGACTGGGCCGGCCGCGGCGCCGATCAGCTCTCGCCCCAGACATACCGCGAGTGGGGCGACTAGGCGCCGCGATTCCCTCGCCCCACGGGAGAGGAGCAGGTGAGGGGCCGAAGTTGCAGGAGATGCCACGCCGGTGGCCTCACCCTCAGGAGGTTCGATTCCCTCGCCCCCGCGGGGGGCAGGGTGAGGGGCTCGAAGTGCAGGAGATGCCACGCTGGTGGCTCACCCTCACCCCGGCCCTCTCCCTCAGTGAGGGAGAGGGGCTCAGTAGGGTGAGGGGGCGAAGGGCGAGCGAGCCATATTGAAGCTATGACGCGATATATCTTCCGGCGCCTGCTCCAGACGGTGCCGGTGCTCTTCGGTGTCTCGCTCCTCGCCTTCGCCATCATGCACGTGGTGCCCGGCGACCCCGTGCGCCTGATCGCGGGGCCGGACGCGCCGGAATCCGTGGTGGCGCGCGTCCGCACGGAGCTGGGCCTCGAGCGGCCACTCTACGTCCAGTACTGGTCCTTCCTCTCCCGCGCCCTCCAGGGCGACCTCGGCCGGTCCCTCCGCTCGCGGTCGTCCGTCACCAGCGAGATCCTGAGCCGCTTTCCCGCCACCCTCGAGCTGACCACGGTGAGCATGATCATGGCCGTGCTCGTGGGCATTCCCCTGGGACTGGTGGCCGCCGTGCGCCGCTCCTCGTGGCTCGACTACCTGGCCACGGGCGCCTCGCTCTCCTCGCTCTCCATGCCCATCTTCTGGGTCGCCATCGTGGCCATCTGGCTCTTCTGCCTCCAGCTCCGCTGGCTGCCCGTCTCCGGCCGCGCCGGCCCGTTCTGGGAGTGGGAGGGACTGCGCCACATCGTGCTGCCGGCGGCCACCCTGGCCACCACGTCCATCGCCATCATCAGCCGGCTCACGCGCTCGGGCATGCTCGACGTGCTCGGGCGCGACTACGTGACGACGGCGCGCGCCAAGGGCGTGCCGCCCCTGTCCGTGGTGGCCAAGCACGCGCTCAAGAACGCGCTGATTCCCGTGGTGACCGTGGTCGGACTCCAGTACGGCTTTCTCCTCGGGGGGCGGTGGTGACGGAGACCATCTTCGCGTGGCCCGGAGTGGGGCGTCTCGCCATGACGGCCATTCTCCAGCGCGACTATCCGGTGGTGCAGGGCTGCGTGCTCCTGGTGGCCGTGGTGTTCGTGCTCGTGAACCTTGCCGTGGACGTGCTCTATGGCTGGCTCGATCCCCGGATCCGCTATGAGTGACGTGTGGCGGCGCTTTCTCAAGCACCGGCTGGCCGTGGGGGCTCGGGCTCATCGTCGCCCTGATCCTGCTCGCCCTCGCGGCGCGGCAGGTGGCACCGCACGATCCGCTCCGTCAGGATCTGCCCCATGCGCTGGCCGGGCCCTCCATCGAGTTTCCCCTCGGCACAGACGAGTTCGGCCGTTGCATCCTTTCGCGCATTCTCTTCGGGGCGAGGCTGTCGCTTCTCGTGGGCGTCATCGCCACCGCCATCGGGGCGGGCGCGGGGATTCTCTCCAGGCTCGCCGCCGGCTACTTTCCGCGCCTCGACGCGCCCGTGATGCGCACCATGGACGTGCTCCTCGCCTTTCCGAGCATTCTCCTCGCCATCGCCATCGTGGCCGCGCTCGGTCCGAGCCTCGGCAATGTCATGATCGCGGTGGGCGTGCGCTCGATTCCCAGCTTCGCGCGGCTCGCCCGCTCCATGGTGCTCTCCCTCAAGGAGCTCGAGTTCGTGCAGGGCGCGGCCGCCCTCGGCGCTTCGCATGCGCGCGTGCTCTTCCGGCCACATCCTCCCCAACAGCGTCTCCCCGCTTCTCGTCTTCTCGTCCATGCAGGTGGCCACGGCCATCCTGCTCGCGGCGATCCTGTCCTTTCTCGGCCTGGGCGTCCAGCCGCCCACGCCCGAATGGGGCAAGATGGTGAGCGACGGCCGCGCTTACCTCCTCGAAGCGCCCCACGTGTCGCTCTTCCCCGGCCTCGCCATCTTCATCGCGGTGATGGGCTTCAATTGCCTCGGTGATGGCCTGCGCGACGCGCTCGATCCGCGCGTGGGCCGGGTGGCCGTGGAGTGAGGCGCGTCTTTCACGGATAGGCTACAATGCGCCTGCTCCGAGGGGCGACGGCGACCACTCCACCCCGAGCGGAGACGACAAGGAGGGTTCGATGTCTCGATCGTTGTTCCAGATGGTGGCCGTGATCATGCTCCTCGTCGTCGGCGCCACCGGCTGCGCCACCGTCGAGGACAATCCCCAAGGCATCCATCGGTGCGTTCGGCGGCGCGGCCTTCGGCGGTCTCATCGCCGCGGCGGCGGGCGGTGGCGGCGCGGCCATCGCGGGCGCGGTCATCAGGGGCGCCCTCCTCGGCGGCTTCGCGGGCAATGCGCTCGATCAGCGCGACAAGCGTCTGGCCGCGGAGGCGCAGCAGAGGGCCCTCGAGACGGCGCCCACGGGCAAGCCGGTGGCGTGGACCAATCCCGACACGGGTCACTCGCGGCACCATCACTCCCACCAAGACGTATCAGGCCAACGGCGCGTACTGCCGCGAGTTCCAGAGCGACGTGGTCATCGACGGCAAGCCCGACAAGGCGTGGGGCACGGCGTGCCGCCAGCCCGACGGCTCGTGGAAGGTGCAGAGCTGATGCGCGCATGGGCCGGAGTCACCGCGATGCTGGGCGTGCTCGCCCTCGCGGGCGGGGTGCTCGCGCAGGCGCCGCCCCCGCCGGATGCCAAGACGTGGGTACGGGAGCATGACAAGAACGGCGACAGCCGGATCGATCGAGAGGAGTTCCATCAGGCGGTGATCGAGGCCTTCTTCCTCCGCGATGTGAACAAGGACGGCTTTCTCACCGTTGAGGAGCTGGTGGTGATCACCCCCGAGGCGCGCAACCTCCTCCGGAGCAAGCCCGACGGCAAGATGACCCTCGCGGAATTTCTCAACGCCCTCCACAAGGACTTCACCGCCGCCGACGCCAATGACGATGGGCTGCTCACTGCCGAGGAGATCGAGATCTACATGCGCAAAGGGCCGCTAGGAGGGATCCATGCTCGCCACCCCGTTCCGTTCCGCGAAGGCGCTGGCTGCCGACATCCGCAAGAAGAAGATCGGCTGCCGGGAGCTCCTGGATCTGTATCTCGAGCGCGTGGAGAAGCACAATCCCGAGATCAACGCCATCATCGCCATGGACGTCGAGGGCGCGCGCAAGCGGGCGCGGGCGGCCGATCGCGCCCTCGGGCGCAAGCAGGTGTGGGGGCCGCTCCACGGCGTGCCCATGACCATCAAGGAGTCCTACGACGTGGTGGGCATGCCGACCACGTGGGGCGTGCCCGAGCTCAAGGACAATCTCCCCCGCGCAACGCGCTGGCCGTGGACCGGCTGCTCGGGGCGGGCGTGGTGCTCTTCGGCAAGACCAACGTGCCCATCTACCTCGCCGACTATCAGAGCTACAACGCGATCTACGGCACCACCAACAATCCGTGGGATCTCTCCCGCAGCCCCGGCGGCTCCTCCGGCGGCTCGGCGGCCGCCCTCGCCGCCGGACTCACCGGCATCGAGGCGGGGAGCGACATCGGCTCCTCCATCCGCAATCCCGCCCACTACTGCGGCGTGTACGGTCACAAGCCCACGTGGGGCGTGGTGCCGCCCCGCGGCCAGGCGCTGCCCGGCCGGCTGTCCCAGACGGACATCTCGGTGATCGGGCCGATGGCGCGGAGCGCCGACGACCTCGAGATCGCCCTCGGCGTCATGGCGGGACCGGACGAGATCGACGCCGCCGGCTACAAGCTGACGCTGGCCGCGCCACGCCAGAAGTCGCTGCGTGACTTCAAGATCGCCGTGATGCTGACCGACCCCAACGCCGAGGTCGACGCCGAAGTGCAGGAGAAGATCCAGGCCGTGGCCGACTTCCTCGCGAAGAAGCGCGCCAAGGTCAGCGACCGGGCGCGGCCCGACATCGACACCAACGAGGCGGCGCGTGCGTACATTCACCTCCTGCGCGCGGCCACCTCGGGACGGGGAACGCAGGAGGAGTTCGACAAGAACGTGGCGGCGGGGCGCGGGCTTCGCCGCGGGCGACGACAGCTACTACGCGCGCATGCTCCGGGGCAGTACGACCTCGCACCGCGACTGGCTCGCCGCCAACGAAGCGCGGCACAAGATGCGGTACAAGTGGGCCGACTTCTTCAAGGAGTACGATCTGCTCCTCTGCCCGGCCGCCGCCTCCGCCGCGTTCCCTCACGATCACGAGGGCGAGCGCCACGAGCGGACCATCGAGATCAACGGCCGGCGCGTTCCCACCACCGATCAGCTCTTCTGGGCGGGCTACTCGGGCATGGCGTATCTGCCCGGCACGGTGGCGCCGATCCGGGCAGACCGAGCGGGCTTGCCCGTGGGCATCCAGATCGTCGGCCCCCAGTACGGTGATCGCACCTGCATTCAGATGGCGAGGCTGCTCGAGCGCGAATACCAGGGTTTCGTGCCCCCGCCCGCCTACGCCTAAGGAGAGAGATTCCGATGGAACAGCGCACGCTCGGCAAGAGCGACCTCCGGGTCTCGGCCATCGGGCTGGGACTCATGTCCATGTCCGGCACCTACGGCAAGAGCGACGACGAGCAATCCATCCGCGTGATCCACGCCGCCCTCGATCGCGGGGTCAATTTCCTCGACTCGTCCGACCTCTACGGCTGGGGGCACAACGAGCAGCTCTCAAGCGCGCCCTCCTCGGGCGGCGCAAGCGCGTGGTCCTCGCCACCAAGTTCGGCAACGTGCAGACGGCCGACGGCAAGGGCGCCTTCGTGGACGGGCGGCCGGCCCATGTTGCCCAGGCCTGTGACGCGAGCCTCCTCCGGCTCGGCGTGGACGTGATCGACCTCTACTACCAGCACCGGGTCGACCCCAAGGTGCCCATCGAGGAGACGGTGGGCGCCATGGGCCGGCTCGTGGAGCGTGGGAAGGTCCGCTACCTGGGGCTCTCCGAGGCCGCCCCCGACACGATCCGCCGCGGCCACGCCGTGTACCCCATCACCGCGGTGCAGAGCGAGTACTCGCTGCTCTACCGGCAGCCCGCCGAGGACACCATCGCCGCCTGCCGCGCCCTCGGGATCTCCTACGTCGCCTACTCGCCGCTCGGGCGCGGGCTCCTCTCCGCCACCATCAAGGCCCCCGCCGACATTGCCGAGGACGATCGCCGCCGCCAGCACCCGCGCTTCCAGGAGGCCAACCTCGACCACAACGTGACCCTCGTGCATCAGGTGGCGGAGATGGCGGAGAAGAAGGGCTGCACGCCGTCGCAGCTCGCCCTCGCCTGGGTGCTCGCGCAGGGCGAGGACGTGGTGCCCATTCCCGGAACCAAGCGTCTCGAGTATCTGGACGAGAACCTCGGCGCGCTTCGCGTGACCCTGACCCCCGATGAGCTCGCACGGCTCGACGAAGCCCTGCCGCCCGGCGCGGCCAAGGGACTCCGCTACCCCGAAGCGCAGATGAAGACCGTTCACCTCTAGGAGACACATCGTGGCCAAGCGTCGCGTCGTCATCACGGGCGCCTCGGGCTATGTCGCCCAGCGCATGATCCCCGAGCTGTCGGAGCGGTGGGACCTCGTCCTCATCGACGTGCGCCCCACCACGCGCGACGGGAAGCCGGTGCCGGGCCTCATCGTCGCCGACCTCACCAATCCGGATCGCCATGCCTACCGGGAGCACTTCAAGGGCGCCGACGCCATCATTCACTGCGGCTTCGTGAGCGCGCCCAATCTCGACGCCACCACCTGGCAGGAGAACGGCGACGCCAAGTTCTGGGCCGAGCACAAGAACATCGCCCTCGCCTACAACGTGCACCGGACGGCCCTCGAGGAAGGCGTTCGCCGCGTGGTGGTGTGCAGCTCCAACCACGCCGCCGACTATTACGAGCGGCTGATCTGGGCGGGCAAGATGGAGATGGTCACCCCGGAGATGCCGCCCGGTCCGACAACTGGTACGGGTGGGCCAAGGCCGCCTACGAGCTCCTGGGCTTCGTGTTCGCCACGGGCAAGGTGGACGGGAAGAAGCAGGAAGTGGTCGAGTGGCGCATCGGCGGCCCGCGCGACGACGCCGATCTCGGCCAGGTCAAGCCGGGCGACCTCAAGGTGATGCACCGGGGCCTCGGCGCCTATTTCTCCAAGCGCGATCAGGTCCAGGAGGCCATCCGCATGGTCGAGGCGGAGAACATCGCCGACGAGCACGGCGTGCCCTTCCTCATCGTGTACGGCATCAGCGGCAACACGCATCGCTTCTGGAGCATCGCCAACGCGCGCGACCAAGATCGGCTACGAGCCCGAGGACGACAGCCAGGTCAACTTCGCGGACAAGATCGCCGCCCTCGCCAAGGCCGCGAAGCGCTAGCCGCCACTCACCGGAGGACACCATGACGAGCCCGAGCCACCGCGACCTGATCCTCGACCAGTTCAGCCGCCAGGCGGTCCCGTTCTCGACGGCTCCCGGCATCAAGGACGAGCAGGCGCTACGCCTCATCGTCGAGTCCACGGGCGCGGGACCGGACGACACCGTGCTCGACGTCGCGTGCGGCGGCGGCATCGTGGTGTGCGCCTTCGCGCGAGTGGTCAAGCATGCCACGGGCATCGATCTCACGCCTGCCATGCTCGATCGCGCGCGCGCCTACGCGGCCGAGCAGGGGCTGACCAACGTGAGCTGGAAGCAGGGCGACGTCCTGCCCCTGCCATACCCCGACGGCAGCTTCTCCCTCGTGACGTCGCGCTTCGCCTTCCACCACTTCCTCGATCCCAAGGCCGTGCTCGCCGAGATGAAGCGCGTCTGCGCACCGGGGGGACGAGTCGCCGTCATCGACAGCGAGGCCTCGCCCGATCCCGCCAAGGCCGCGGAGTTCAACCGCATGGAAAAGCTCCGCGACCCCTCGCACGTGCGCGCCATGCCGCTCGCGGAGCTGCACCGGCCTGTTCGCGGCGGCCGGGCTTCCCGCGCCGCGCCGGAACGGCTATCGGCTCGAGGGCGAGCTGGAGAGCCTGCTCGGACGCTCCTTCCCGCTCCCGGGCGACGCGGACAAGATCCGCGAGATCTTCGCCGCCTCCCTCGCCGACGATCGCCTGGGCATTCCCATGTCGCGCGAGGGCGAGCGCATCCGCTACGCCTATCCCGTGGCGGTGCTGGTGGCCGACAAGGCGGCCCGGTAGTCGATAGGTCGCGGACAATAGAGGTCCCGCGTGCGGCGGTGTGGTGTCGGCTTGGAGAGTTCAGAGCTAGGTCCGGCATTTCCCCGTCGCGGGTAACGCGCCATCGGCTAAACTTTCCCGGAGAAGGCTGGTGGTCGACCCAAGCCTGCCCCCGATCCGGGCGCTTTCGGTCGTGAGCTGACCCCGACTCGATCGTCGTATGAGTGGCGGGTTCCCAATGGAGGAGAGACATGACTCGAGGTCAGATCCGGTGGAGTCGCGTAAGTAGGATTGCCGTGGCCGCGCTGCTGTTGGCCTTCGCTGGTCCTCGGCTCGGAGCGGGCAGAGGCCGAGCTGCTGACCGGCCTCACGTCGACGGGCAATTTGGTGACGTTCGATAGTGGGACTCCCGGAACGATCGGCTCGAGCGTGGCCATCTCCGGCCTCCTGTCCACCGAGACTCTCCTGGGGATCGACCGCCGGCCGGCGACGGGGATCCTCTACGGCCTGGGGAGCAGCAGCCGCCTCTATACGATCAACACCACGACCGGGCTTGCCGCCGCCGTGGGCGGGCCGTTTTCCCGGCCTTGAGCGGGACCGCGTTCGGCTTCGACTTCAACCCCGTCCCCGACCGCATCCGTGTCGTCAGCACCGATACGTCCAACTTCCGGCTCAACCCGAACGACGGGACGGTCGCCGGGACGGACACGGTGCGCTCAGCTATGTGCTGGGCGACTCCGGAGCGGGCCTCACGCCGCGGGTCGTCGGCTCGGCCTACACGAACAACTTCAACGGCACGGCGGTCACGACGCTCTTCGGCATCGATTCGAACCGCGATGTGCTCGTCATGCAGGGCGGTCCCAACGGCGTGCCGTCTCCCAACGGGGTGGCCTCACGACCATCGGAGCCGGACTGGGCTTCAACACCTCCGACCTGGTCGGCTTCGACATCTCCGGCACCACCGGCGTCGCCTTTGCCTCGCTGGTGCCGCCGACGGGCGGTCCCGCGCAACTGTTCACGATCAACCTGACGACCGGCACCGCCGCGCTGGTCGGGACCATCGGCACCGGTTTGACGCTGACGGGTCTGGCGGCCGGCGTCGGCAGCGTTCCCACCGTCCCCGTGCCGTCGAGCCTCGTCCTGCTGGGGACCGGCGCGCTCGTCCTCATCGCCTGGGCTCGCCGGCGCCGGGCCGCGGTCGCGTAAGCGGACCCTCGCTTCCGTTTCCGCGGAGGCCGGGACGGGAACGTGAGCGCGCGACTCGCCCATGCGCTGCCGCGGATTTGCGCGTAGGCCGGTGTACGGCCGCAGACACCCAAGCTCCGGGAAAGACGCTACTGCCGCCTCATAGCTGCGGACGGCGGGAACCCACGGACCGTCAGAGGCGATCTCACGGGCTCTTGCCGCTGCTTGCAATCTGCGATGGCTCAAGCATAGAGCGATGCCCAGTCGAGCGGCTGGGAGCGAGCGGGCGCCGTCTTCGTTATCACGGATGGCCGCGGCCGCCGGCCGCTCTGCGACAGACCGACACAACAGGCTGGGCAAAGGAGAGTAGACAGTGACTCGCTTCCATCTAGCGCAGGCGAACATCGGGCGAATTCGGGCGCCTCTCGAGGACCCGATCATGGAGGGCTTCCGGTCCCAGCTCGACCCCATCAATGCGCTGGCCGACCGCAGCCCGGGGTTCGTGTGGCGACTCCAGACTGAAGACGGCAATGCCATGGCCATCCGACCGTTCGCCGACGATCAGATGGCCATCAACATGTCCGTGTGGGAGTCGCTGGACGCCCTCCAGCAGTTCGTCTACCGGAGCGCGCACGTGGGACCACTTCGCAGACCGGAAGCAGTGGTTCGAGCCCATCGAGGGCCCCATTCTCGTCTTGTGGTGGGTGCCTGCCGGACACGTCCCGACCGTGGCCGAAGCGCAGGAGCGCCTTCAGCTCCTGAAGGAACGGGGGCCGTCACCTGACGCCTTCACATTCAGAGCGCCGTTTCCATCCCCGGATGGACAGTCCGGGGATGTGGCGAGCCTCGATGCGGACTTCTGTGAGTGGGCGAGCTAGCGGGCAGGAGCGGATCGCGCATGGGCGTGCTTGACGCCCGGATGAAGCTCCTCGTCGAGCGCCAGCGGCTTGGCTTCGTCGCGACCGTCTGTCCGGACGGAACGCCCAACCTTTCCCCAAGGGCACGACCGTCGTGTGGAACGATGATCATCTCGTCTTCGCCGACATTCACTCTCCGGGCACCGTCTCCAACCTTCAGAGCAACCCGGCGGTCGAGATCAACGTGGTCGATGCCATTGTCCGCAAGGGGTACCGGTTCAAGGGCACCGCCCGCGTTCTCGGCGACGGCGCCCTCTTCGACGAGATCCTCGCGTTCCTTCGGAAGCGCGGCGTAGCCAGCCCCATCAAGCACATCGTGCTCGGTCAAGGTCGACCGAGCACTGCCTCTCGTCTCGCCCGCCTACGACGCCGGGGCCACCGAGGAAGAGGTTCGAGGCCGCTGGCAGGAGTATTGGCGCTCGATCGACCGCGCGGACTCCACACGCACCGGCGAGTGATGTCTCCGGTAGCCAGCGTCGAGTGGGCTGGAGCGTGATCGTCGTGCCCCACGATAACGATTCCTTCCGCACCGTCCGCGGCGTCAACGGCGGCCGGATACGACCTCGTCGCCGCTGAGTACGCCCGGCGCATCTATGGCGAGCTCGAAGCCAAGCCCTTCGATCGGGCGTTTCTCGATCGTCTCGCGAAGGCCATTCCGGCCGGCGAGGTCCTGGACCTGGGCTGCGGGCCCGGCCACGTCGGAAAGTACCTGCGCGAGCGCGGCATTCCCGGCCGCGGGCTCGACATTTCCCACGAGATGGTCCGTCTGGCCAGGGAGTTGAACCCCACCATCGAGTTCCGGCAGGGCGACATGCGAGCACTGCCGTTCCCGGACGGGTTCTTCGCTGGAGTAGCCGCCTTCTACTCGATCATTCATCTCGAGCCCGCCGAGCTGGAGCACGTGTTCAGGAGCTCCAGCGAGTGCTCAGACCCGGCGGGCTCCTGGCTCTGGCGTTTCATGTCGGCAACGAAGTCCGCCACGTCGAGGATCTGTGGGGAATCAAGACGAGCCTCGACTTCGTCTTCTTCGAGCCGGCCCAGGTCGCGAAAGCTCTGCGCGCCGCCGGCTTCGAGGATCATCGAGTCGTCCGTGCGCGCTCCCTACGAGCCATCCGTGGAAGCTCAAACCCATCGGTGCTACATGGTGGCGAGGCGCCCGGGCATCGAGAGCCCAGACCGCTAGCGCTTCCCCGACCCGTTTGAGATGCTTTACGGAAGGACCCGCAGGCGAATCAGCCGGTCGGGAGCCGCCGAGGTGGTTTGGTCTCGACCTGGCCGTGTGGAGCGAACAACCAAGCGGAGGAACTGGCCATGATCATGCGGATCACGTGGGGCAAGCTCCGGACCGGCTCATGGAAGGACTTCGAGAAGACCTACAACGCGACGGTGGCGACCAAGGGGCGGCAGATCAAGGGGCTGCGCGGCCGGTGGCTCCTTCAGGACACCGAGGACAAGGATACCGGATTCTCCGTGAGTCTCTGGGAGAGCGCCGGCGAGATGCAGGCGTACGAGCAGGGCGAGCTCTACAAGAAGGAGATCGCGCCCGCGCTCCAGCCCTTCTTCGTCGGCGACTACAAGACCTACCGGTGCGACGTCAAGTACTCCCAATAGCGGAGCCGGTCATGGCGATCACGAGTGTCATCACCCAGCTCCGCACCACGGACCTGGGCCAGTCGATCCGGTTCTACACCGAGAAGGTCGGGCTGACCCTCGAGTTCCGGTACGAGGACTTCTACGCGGGCATCCGGGCGGGCCACCAGGTCTTCCACCTCAAGCTCGTGGACGAGAAGGACCCGTCCATCGAGTTCGTGGACAAGGGGGACCACTTCCATCTCTATTTCTGGACGGACGATATCGAGGCCACCGCCGACATGCTGCAGCGAAACGGAGTCCGTCTCGTGACCGACGTGCACGACACGCCGTGGGGCACGAGGGAGTGCACCATCAAGGACGATCAGGGCCACACCCTGTACTTCGGTCAACAACCGTAGCGGCTCATGGAGGTGTTCGATCTGCTCGCCGGGGTCTACGAGGCGTTCAACGCCCGCGACGTCGACCGGGTGCTCCGCCGCTGTGCACCCGGAGGTGGACTGGCCGAACGGCATGGAGGGCGGCTATGTGCACGGCCACGCCGCGGTGCGGGACTACTGGACGCGACAGTGGCGATCGATCGATCCGCACGTCGAGCCACGGCGCTTCACCCTCGAGGACGATGGGCGCATCGCCGTCCATGTCCATCAGGTCGTACGAGACCTGTCGGGGCGCGTCGTGACGGACCAGATGGTCCGGCATGTCTACCGCGTGGAGAGCGGCGCGATCCGGCACATGGAGATCATGAAGTGAGGGAGCGGACGCTCCCGACACCTTCGCGTGTCGGGCCGCGCGCGTGGGCGACGCCGAGGCCATCGCCACCGTGTATCTCCGCTCCCGCAAGGAGCTCGTCGCCTGCGCGCCCCTCGCTCACTCGGACGAGGAGGTCCGGGAGTGGATTCACAGGCGGCTCATCCCTGCGGGGCGCACCACGGTCGCACTCGTGGGAGGCGAGGCGGTCGGGCTCCTCGCCGTGTCGATCGACGCCGACGCGAGCTGGATCGAACAGCTCTACCTGCTCCCCGCCTGGGTGGGCCAGGGCATCGGCACGAAGCTGCTGGATCTCGCCCGTGCCGAGCTGCGACCGCCCATCCGTCTCTACACGTTTCAGGCGAACGAGCGGCGCGCGCGATGCTTCTACGAGAGCCGAGGCTTTCGGGCCATCGCCTTTGGCGACGGCACCGGCAACGAGGAGAAGTGTCCGGACGTGCTCTACGAGTGGCGCCGGAGCCCTGACCGCCGATCACGCCACTCACTCCCCGCGGAACACCGGGCGCCGCTTCTCGAGCATGGCCCGGCGGCCTTCGCTCGCGTCGGCGCTCCGGCGCGCACGCCCGGTCGCCTCGTCCAGATCAGCGTGGGCGATGCTCTCGCGCAGGGAGATCGCGCGCTGGATGGTTGCCTTGATGCCCGCGAGGGCGAGCGGCGCGTTGCGCGCGATACTTTGCGCCAGTTGTTGGGTGGCCGCTTCCAGCTCCCCCGCGGGGACGACTTGATGCACCATGCCGATCTCGTGCGCCCGGCGCGCGTCGATGGGCTGGCCGGTGAAGAGGAGGTGCCGGGTATGGGCGGGGCCGATGATCTCGAGGAGCTTCTGCCCGAGCACGAAGGGAACGACGAGCCCGATGCGCGCCAGGGGCATGCCGAAGCGGGCCACGTCCGCGGCCACCCGCAGATCACAGTGAAGCGCGAGCTCGCAGCCGCCCGCGATGGCGTCGCCGTGCACCACGGCGATGGTCGGATGGCGCGAGCGCTCCACGCGCCCGAGCACCTCGATGACGCCGCTCTCGGGATCGGCTCCCTGCGCGCCGCCCCGCGCCTCCATCTCCCTTGAGATCCATGCCCGAGCAGAAGGCGGGTCCGGCGCCGCGCACCACCACCACGCGGACGTCGCGGTTGCCGTCCAGCTCGTCGAAGCGGGCACGGAGAGCGGCGAGGAGTGCCGTGTTCATGGCATTGCGCTGGCCGGGGCGATTCAGGGTGACGGTGGCCACCCCGCCGTCGATCGCGCACAGGACTTCATCGGACATGGGGGTCTCCTGGGCTCGCGTCGAGGGCGCGAGGCCGCGCATGGCGTCGAGCACGAGGGCGCGTCGGCGCGAGGGGTCGGGGTCATTGGTCTGGAACTGGAGGAAGGCGGTGTCGATGCCGTGGTCGAGATAGCGCTGCACCCTCGCGCGAATGGCGGGCAGGGGACCGCGCACGACGAGCTCCTCCACGAGCGTCGCCGGGATGGCCGCCACCGCGCCCTTGCGATCGCCGGCCGCCCACCGGTCCCACATCGGCTGGAGGATGGGCGTGCGGCCGAGCCATTCCTGGTACGCGCGGTACACGGGCACGTTGAGGTAGGCGGCGATGTGCCGCTTGATGATCTGGTCCGACTCGGGCCCGGGCGGGTCGAGATTCACGAAGAGGCGCGCGGTGACTTCGATGGCCGCGGGATCACGGCCGGCCTTCCGCGCCGCCTCGCGAACCACCTCCACGGATTTCGGCACGTCCTCCGGCGAGTTCCAGTTGACGATGACGCCGTCCCCCACCTCGCCCGCCACCTTGAGCATGCCGGGACGGAGGGCGGCGATGTAGATGGGCACGGGCGGATTTGGTGGGCGGGTCAGGCGAAAGCCGTCCACGGAGAAGGTCTGGCCCTTGAGAGACCACCCGCTCGCCCGCGAGGGCCGCGCGGAGGAACTGCGCCATCTCGCGCACGCGGGTGGCGGGCTTGGCGAAGACGCCGCCGTTCCACGCCTCCACGATGGGCTGCGAGCCGGAGCCGATGCCGAGGACGAAGCGGCCGGGAGCGACGTCGGCCAGCCCCGCCGCCACCGAGGCGAGGGTGGCGGGTCCGCGCGTGTAGACATTGGCGATGGCGATGCCGAGCCGCATGGCGGTGGTGGCGGTGGCGATGGCGGCGAGCGGCGTGAAGCCGTCCACGCCGTCGACCTCGAAGGACCACGCGTCCGTGTAGCCAAGCGCCTCCGCCTCGCGGGCGATGCCGCCCAGCTCGGCGAGGGAAAATCCTTCCATGGGTACCGACAGGGACCAGCGCTTCTCCACGATTGCTCCTCTGGGACAAGGTGAAGCACGCCACCCTCACCCTGCCCTCTCCCTATCCTAGGGAGAGGGGATCGATCGCATCCCTCGCCCCCGGAGGGGAGAGGGTAGGGTGAGGGGGCGGCGAAAATCGAATCGCGTCTTAGTAAATCGCAGTCTAGCCGTTTTCGCGGGAGGCGCGACCGGCAAAGTGCGGCATCTCCCCGCGCCGCTCGAAGGTGATAGAATCGCGCCCCATGACCTCGTTCCCCGGCTTCACGATGCCCGATGAGCTGCGCTTGCTCGGCGAGCAGATCCGGCGCTTCGTCCAGGAAGAGATCATTCCCCTCGAGCAGTCGGCTCGATCCCGACGCCCCCGATCTTCCCGACGAGGACTTCGCGCGCCTCTCCGCCAAGACCAAGGCGGCGGGGCTGTGGGCCCTCGGCGCGCCCGAGCAGTACGGCGGCGGCGGGCTCGACACCTTCAGCATGTGCGTGGCCCTCGAGGAGATGTCGCAGCACCGCATGGGACTCTACAATCCGGGCTGCGGCGTGTTCGGCCGCTATCCGCCGCCCGCGATCTGGGCGGGGAGCAAGGCGCAGATCGAGAAGTACGCGGTGCCCACCATTCGCGACGGGGTGAAGACGTTCTTCGCCATCACCGAGCCGTCGGGCGGCTCCGATCCCGCGCGGCGCCATCCAGACGCCGCGCGGAGAAGCGCGGCGACCGCTGGGTGCTGAACGGGCGCAAGGTCTTCATCTCGCGCGCCCACAACGCGCCGTGGGGCATCGTGTTCGCGCGCACCGACAAGGGCAAGGGGCGCGCGGGCATCTCCTGCTTCATCCTCGAGAAGGGCACGCCGGGGTTCACGGCCACGCCCATCCGCACGATCCGCACCTCGGCCATTCCCAACGACGTCGTCTTCGAGGACTGCGAGATTCCCGCGGAGAACCTGATCGGCCAGGAAGGGCAGGGGCTGGACCTCGCCTTCGATCTCGCTCGTGAAGAATCGCTTCCCGTATTCCGCGTGCAATCTCGGCGTGGCGGTGGCCGCCCACCAGATGGCGGTCGCGCACGCCAAGCAGCGCTCGACCTTCGGCGCGCCGCTCTCCCAGCGCCAGGCCATCCAGTGGATGCTCGCCGACGCCGAGGTGGAGATCCGCGCCACCCGCTGGCTCATCTGGGAGGGCGCGTGGAAGGCCGACCGCGGCGAGGACGCGCGCGTCGAGGCCTCGATCGCCAAGCTCTACTCGAGCGAGGTGCTCGGGCGGGTGATCGACGCCGCCGTGCAGATCCACGGCGGCTACGGCGTGAGCGAAGGAGTTCCCGCTCGAGCGCTGGTACCGCGAGGCCCGCGTGCGCCGCATCGGCGAGGGCCCGTCGGAAGTGCACCGCATGGTCATCGCCCGGTCTCTTTTCCGCTAGGAGGAAACCCCGTGGCCACGTTCAATTTCCACCTGGGCGAGCTGCCGCTGGAGGCGCAGAAGATCCGCGAGGAGATCCGCGATTTCCTCAACCGCGAGCTCGGCGACCGCAGCGCGGCCAAGCGCGCGCTCTCCTGGGGCGGCTTCGACCGCGAGTTCTCGCGCAAGCTCGGGGCGGCCGGCTGCATCGGCCTGACCTGGCCCAAGAAGTACGGCGGTCACGAGCGGACGGCGCTGGAGCGCTACGTCGTGCTCGAGGAGATCGCTGGCCGCGGGGGCGCCCACCTCCGCGCACTGGGTCGCCGACCGGCAGAGCGGCCCGCTCCTCCTGCGCTTCGGCACGGAGGCAGCAGCGCGAGCGCTTCCTGCCCCGGATCGCCAAGGGCGAGCTGGCCTTCGCCATCGGCATGAGCGAGCCCGACTCGGGCTCCGACCTCGCCTCCATCCGCACCCGCGCCGAGCAGGTCGAGGGCGGCTACCGCGTCAACGGCACCAAGATCTGGACGAGCAACGCGCATCTCTCCGACTACGCCATCGCGCTCTTCCGCACCAAGGTGGTGCCGGACAAGAAGCACGAGGGGCTCTCGCAGTTCCTCGTGGACCTCAAGTCGGAGGGCATCGGCATCCGCCCCATCATCGATCTCGCGGGCGGCCACCACTTCAACGAGGTCCACTTCCAGAACTGCTTCGTGCCCGACGACATGCTGGTGGGCAAGGACGGCGACGGGTGGAAGCAGGTCACCACCGAGCTCGCCTTCGAGCGAAGCGGCCCCGAGCGCTATCTGTCGTCTATCCGGCTCATCATCGAGCTGATCCGCGAGGTTGGTCGCGAGCCGAGCGAGCGCGCGGCGGTGGTGATCGGCCGCCTGACCGCCCACCTCGCCACGCTCCGGCAGATGTCGCTGTCCGTCGCCATGATGCTCCAGGCGGGCGAGAATCCGAACCTCGAGGCGGCGGTGGTGAAGGATCGTCGGCACCACGTTCGAGCAGGAGATCCCCGAGGTGGTCCACGCCCTCCTCGGCATCGAGCCGCGCCTGGGCTCGGGCAGCCAGTTCGAGCGCACCTTCGGCTACCTCGTCGAGCACGCGCCTTCGTTCTCGCTGCGCGGCGGCACGCGCGAGGTCCTGCGCGGCATCATCGCCCGCGGACTGGGGCTTCGCTAGCCATGAACTCGACCCGGACACTGCTCGCCGATACCTGCACCCGCCTGTTCACGGATCAGGTCACCCCGCCCTCATCGAGTCCGCCGAGAAGGGAACCTGGCCGGCCGCGCTCTGGCAGCAGCTCGAGGAGAACGGTCTCACCCTCCCGCAGATCCCCGAGGCCCACGGCGGCGCGGGGGTGAGTGGGGAGACGCGCAGGTCGTGCTGGCCGCGGCCGGGCGCTTCGCCGTGCCGCTGCCCGTGGCCGAGACCATGATCGGCGCGTGGCTGCTCTCCGCGAGCCGGCTCAACGTGCCGCTGGGGCCGATCACGGTGGCGCCGGTGCGTCCCGCGGAGAATCTCACGCTCGCGCGCGACGGCGGAAGCTGGCGTTTGAGCGGCACGGCGAGCCGGGTGCCGTGGGGCGCCTCGGCCGGGCACGTGGTGGTGCTGGCGGAGGGCGACGGGAAACCCATGGTCGCGCTCGTCAAGGGCGGCACGCGCCAAGGCGGAGGCCGACGTCAACCTGGCCCAGGAGCCGCGCGACACGCTCACGTGGAGCAGTGCGCCCGTGCTCGCCGCCGCCGCGGCCGGCGCGGGGCTTCCGCCGACGCGCTCATGCTCGCGGGCGCCATGGCGCGCGCGGCCCAGATGGCGGGCGGTCTCGAGTTCCTCCTCGCGCAATCGGTCAAGTACGTGACGGAGCGTGTCCAGTTCGGCCGACCTCTCGCGTCATTCCAGGCCATCCAGCATCAGCTCGCCCTCCTCGCGGGCCACACCGCGGCCGCCGGCATGGCGGCCCAGAAGGCGTTCGCGGCCATGGACGGCGGCGACGCGGGCTTCGAGATCGCGGTGGCGAAGATTCGCACAGGCGAGGCGTCCGGCCTGGGCGCGGGCATCGCGCATCAATGCCACGGCGCCATCGGCTTCACCTACGAGCACACCCTGCACTTCGTGACGCGGCGGCTCTGGTCGTGGCGGGCGGAGTTCGGCGCGGAGCCCTACTGGGCGGCCACGCTGGGTCGGGAAGTCGCGGGGCGCGGCGCCGACGCGCTCTGGCCGCATCTCACGGCGCGGTAACGCCACCCTCACCCTGCCCTCTCCCTCGGTGAGGGGAGAGGGTCTCCGATTCCCCTCGCCCCCGGAGGGGAGAGGGCAGGGTGAGGGGCGCAACGTTGCTACGCAGACGATCATGAGCAATCGAGGACCGAAAATGACACTGCCGCTCCAGGGAATCACCGTGGTGGAGATCGCGCAGAACCTCGCCGGGCCCATCGCCGCGGAGATCCTCGCCCACATGGGCGCCGACGTGGTCAAGATCGAGCGGCCGGAGGGCGATGACGCACGCCGCTGGGGCCCGCCCTTCTGGAAGGGCGTGTCGCCGGGCTTCCTCGCCGTCAACGCCAACAAGCGCAGCATCACCCTCGATCTCAAGAAGGTTGACGATGTCGAGTGGCTCGTGGACTTCATCGGCCGCTCCGACGTGCTCGTGCAGAACCTCCGTCCCGGCTCGCTGGAGGAGATGGGACTGGGGGCCAAGGCGCTCACCGAGCGGTTCCCGCGGCTGGTCTACTGCTCGGTGTGGGCCTTCGGGAGCACGGGGCCGCTCAAGCTCAAGCCCGGCTACGAGCCCATGGTCCAGGCCTTCTCCGGGCTCATGATGATGAACGGCGAGGACGGCGGGCCGCCCACCCGCATCGGGACCTCCGTCCTCGACTACGGCACGGGCATGTGGACGGCGCATGGGCGCGCTCGCGGGCATCATCCAGCGCGAGCAGACGGGGCGCGGCTGCGTGGTGGACGCCTCGCTCTTCGAGACCGGCCTCGCCTGGCTCAAGGGCCACTTCGCGAGCTTCCGCGCCTCGGGGAAGTGCCCGAGCGCCATCGCACGGGCAGTCATCGCGTGGTGCCCTTCCAGGGATTCGAGACGAAGACGGGGCCGCTCATCATCGCCGCCGGCAATGACCGGCTCTTCGCCAAGCTGGCGCAGGTGCTCGGCCATCCGGAGTGGGCCACGGATCCGCGCTTCGCGACGAACGGCGCGCGTGTCGACCACAAGCCCGAGCTCTTGCCGGAGATCGAGCGCATCCTCCTCACGCGCTCCAAGGGAGAGTGGATCGATCTGCTCGAGGCGGTGGGCGTGCCGTGCGGTCCCATTCACACGCTGCCGGAGGCGGTGTCGCAGCCGCAGGCCGAGGCCATCGGCATGATACAGCCCGTGCCCGGCGACGACTACGAGCTGGTGGCCCTGCCCCTGTCCTTCGACGGCGCGCGTCCCGGCATCCGTCGGGCTCCGCCCGCCCCGGGCGAGCACACGCGCGAAATCCGGGGCTGACGCGTGCCGAAGCCTGCGCTCTTCGTGGTCAAGGCGACCATCGCTCCCGAGCGCGAGGCGGCCTTCAACGAGTGGTACAACACGCGGCGCGCGGCGGAAGCGGCGCGGGTGCCGGGACTGGTCGCCATGCGGCGCTACGTCCCCGTGCCGGTGGATGTGGGCGTTCACCCCGGCTCCGAGCCCTGGCAGTACATGGTCGTCTACGAGTTCGACTCGGAGGAGTCGCTCCGGGATTTCGCGGCCTCCGATACCCTTAAGGCGATGACAGAAGATTACGAAGCTCGCTTCGGCGGGGCCGGGAATCGGGCACGTCTTACCTACCGTCAGGTCTTTCCGTAGTAAGCCTTCCCGTCAACCGGGCGGCACTGTTCGTCAGCCCGTGGACACGCCCTCGCAACGGGTGGGCGCTGCCCTATCAACTAGGCAGTCAATCCGCGTTCGCGAGGTGATCTCGCCTGCCTCAAGCCTTGAAAAGCGCTGATTTGCGCGTGCGGCACTGGCTATGCATCGCCCAAAGCGCCTACCGACGATCCGTTCACCAGAACCAAAGGAGCGACCACCCTATGTTGAAGTTCTGGCACCCGAAGCGGAACACGCTCGGCAATCAGCGCGGCTTCACCCTCATCGAGCTCATGATCGTGGTAGCCATCATCGGCATCCTGGCCGCCATCGCCATCCCCCTGTACGCGAACGTTCAGACGCGAGCCCGTATCGCGAAGGCGCAAGCTGATACGCGCACCCTCGGCTCCGCGATCAGCATCTACGCGGCCCACATGGGTACGTTACCGGCGGCCCTGACCGACCTCACCGCCCAGGCCACCAACGGCTTGAACCAGAGTCGCGGGTCCCTTCATGGGCTCCGTCCCCGTACCGCCTCCGGGTGGTTCGCCGGCCTGGGGCGCCATCTACACCTACACGCCGAACGCGGGCGCGGGGACGTTCACCGTGAGCGCGACCGGAGACGGCACGACCATCACCGTGCCGTAAGCAGCGGCTCTCTCCACGCGCCGGAGGTGATGCTGTCCTGTTCGAGGCTCCGAGGATCGAATATTCACCAGAACAAAAGGAGTGACCCTATGTTGAAGGTCTTGCACGCGAAGAGAAACGAGTTCGGCAACCAGCGCGGCTTCACCCTCATCGAGCTCATGATCGTGGTAGCCATCATCGGCATCCTGGCCGCCATCGCCATCCCCTGTACGCGAACGTTCAGACGCGAGCCCGCATCGCGAAGGCGCAAGCTGATACGCGCACCCTCGCCTCCGCGGTCAGCATCTACGCGGCCCACATGGGCACGCTCCCCACCGCTCTGGGCGACCTCACCGCCCAGGCCACCAACGGCTTGAACCAGGTCGCCGGTCCCTTCATGGGCTCCGTCCCCGCACCGCCTCCGGGTGGTTCGCCGGCCTGGGGCGCCAACTACACGTACACGCCGAACGCGGGCGCGGGAACGTTCACCGTGAGCGCGCGACCGGAGACGGCACGACCATCACCGTGCCGTAAGCAGCAAAGTAGCCTCCTCCACGCGCCGAAGGGGTGAATCCGCCCCTTCGGCGCGGTTTCTCACCCGGGTCGCTCCGCCCTTCCCCGCTTCCTCCTTCTCACGCGACCGTTGACAAGCGTTCCCACGCCGGAGCAAAGTCTACGCACTCGTAGTCCATACCCCTCCGTGGAGGAATACGCATGAGGCGTTCGGTGCCCGTTCGGAAGGCATTGCTGGCCATGGCCGCGATCCTGCTCGTGGCCGGAGGCGCAGCCCTCGCGGCCGACACGCCGCGCAAAGGTGGCGTGATCCGGGTCGGCAATCTGGGCGAGCCGCCGGCGCTCGATGCGCACTGGACCACGGCCAGCATTACCGAGACGCTGACCAACCATATCTACGAAGGGCTGTACAGCCTCGACAGCAGCAACAAGCCGATCCCCATGCTCGCGGAGGGCGTGGCCATCAGCAAGGACGGCCTCGTCTACACCTTCAAGCTCCGCCAGGGCGTGAAGTTCCACAACGGCAAGGAGATGACGTCGGAGGACGTGGTGGCCTCCCTCGCCCGCTGGGGCAAGCAGTCCGTGTACGGCAAGGCGCTGTTCGCCCAGGTGGCGGACTGGAAGGCAGTGGACAAGTACACGGTGGAGATGAAGCTCAAGGAGAAGTCGGCCATCGTGCTCATCTCCCTTGCCGTGCCGAACAACTTCGGCGCCATCTATCCCAAGGAGATCGCGGAGAAGTTCCCCCCGAGCAGAAGGTGACGGAATACATCGGTACCGGACCCTTCAAGCTCGCGGAGTGGAAGCCCGACCAGTACATCCGCATGGTGCGCTTCGACGACTACAAGTCGCGCAACGAGAAGCCCAACGGCTACGGCGGGGGCAAGACCGCGCTACGTGGACGAGATCCGCTGGGTCCCCGTGCCCGAGGTGGCGACGCGCGTGGCCCAGGTGGAGACGGGCGAGCTCGACTTCGCCGACGACCTCAATCTCGACTCCTACGACCGGCTGAAGAAGAACGCCAATGCCCGTCCCATCGTCTCCAAGCCCTACTACTGGCTGGTCGCGGTGATGAACAAGAAGGAAGGCCTGATGACGAATCAGAAGCTGCGTCAGGCCTGGCAGGCAGCCATCGACATCGAGCCCATCATGAAGAACGTGGCAGGGGGCAGGGCGGAGTTCTACCGGATGGACTCGAGCCTGGCCCCCGTCGAGATCTCCGCGTGGTACACGAAGCTCACGGGGCTGCCGTGGAACGAGCACAACAAGGACAAGGCGAAGCGCCTGCTCCAGGAGGCGGGGTACAAGAAAGAGCCCATCCGCTTCATGACCACGCAGGAGTACAAGTGGATGTACGATTTCGCGCTCCTGACCAAGCAGCAGCTCGAGGATATCGGCTTCAACATCGACCTCCAGGTGGTGGACTGGGCGACGCTGGTCAAGCGGCGGAACAACTCGAAGGAGTACGATGTTTTCACCACAGGCATCGGCGCCTTCTACGACCCGACGCATGCCGTCTTTCTCACCCGAGCTGGCCCGGCTGGACCACCGACGAGGACATCCAGAGGATCCAGTCCGAGCTGGCGCGCGAGACGGATCCCAAGAAGCGTATGGCCCTGTGGGAGCAGCAGACGCGGCAGTTCTACGAGAAGGTGCCGGTCATCCGGTACGGCGATCTCTTCGGTCTGCGGGCGGCGCGCAACACGGTCAAGGACTTCAACGAGAAGACCGAGCGCGTGCGCTTCTACAACGTCTGGCTGGAGAAGTAAGACCAGGACGTAGTTCGTGGGGCCTTATCTGGTACGACGGCTGTTCGCGGTGCTGCCCGTGCTGGCCGTCGTGGTCACCGTGGTCTTTCTCCTCATTCATCTGATCCCGGGCGATCCGGTGAGCGTCATGCTCGGGCCCGACGCCACCCCGACCCAGATCGAGGCCACGCGCCAGTCCCTCGGCCTCAACCGCCCGCTCTGGGAGCAGCTCCTCGGCTTCTACGGGCGCGTGCTCACCGGTGACCTCGGCCAGTCCTATTTCCTCGACCGGCCGGTGAGCCGTGCCCTCTGGGAGCGGGCCGAGCCCACCCTCATGCTCATGCTGTGCGCCCTCGTGGTGGCGGTGGCCATCGGCGTGCCCTCGGGCACCATCGCGGCCGCCCACCGGGGCTCGGCGTGGGACCGCGGCCTCATGATGGTCTCCCTCCTCGGCGTGTGCATCCCCGGCTTCTGGCTCAGCCTCAACTTCATCTACTTCTTCGCGGTGCGGCTGGGCTGGCTGCCCGCCGCCGGCTACGTCTCCATCTTCACGGATCCCGTGGCCGGGCTCCGCTACATGGTGCTGCCCGCGTTCTCCCTCGGCTTCAACCAGTCGGCGCTCATCGCGCGCATCAGCCGCTCCTGCATGCTCGAGGTGCTGCAGCAGGACTACATCCGCACCGCGCGGGCCAGGGGCTCTCGCAGCGCGTGGTCACCTGGGTCCACGCCTTCCGCAACGCCCTCGTGCCCGTGGTCACGGTGATCGGCATCACCACCGCCGTGCTCATCGGCGGCGCCGTCATCACGGAGATCGTGTTCAATATCCCGGGGCTGGGCCGGCTCATCATCTCGGCCATTCTGCAGACGCGACTATCCCGTGGTGCAGGGAGTGGTGCTCGTCACGGCCACCGTCTATGTCCTCATCAATCTCGGGGTGGATCTTCTCTACGCCCTCATCGATCCGCGGATCCGCTATGAGTGAGGCGGCCGTCGACGTCCTCGTGTCCCCCGGCCCCGCCGCCGCGGCGTCCACGCGCCCACGGTGGCTCCGGCGGCTGCTCGGCAACCACAGCGTGGTGGCGGGCGCGCTCATCCTCCTCGTCTTCGTGCTCGCCGCCCTGTTCGCGGGCGTGCTCTCCACCCACAATCCCACGCGGCTCGCCCCCGCCTCCCGGCTCCTCCGCCGGGGCCCGGCCACATTCTCGGCACCGACGAGTTCGGGCGGGACATCTGGAGCCTCGTCCTCTACGGCAGCCGCATCTCCCTCCTCGTGGGCGTGACCACCATGCTCCTGACCTCCATCGGGGGCATCGTGGTGGGACTGGTCGCGGGCTACTCGCGCCGGCTCGACACGGTGGTGATGCGCGTGATGGACGGGCTCATGGCCTTCCCCGCCATCCTTCTCGCCATCGCCCTCATGGCGGTGCGCGGGCCCGGGGTGTGGAACGTGATCTTCGCCCTCTCCATCGTCTACATGCCACGCACGGCCATGCTCATCCGGAGCACGGTGCTCTCCATCCGCGAGCTCGACTACATCCAGGCCGCGCGCGCCTCGGGCGCGAGGACGCCTCGATCGCGCTGCGCCATATCCTGCCCCAACTGCGTTGGCCCGCTCCTCGTCCAGGGCAGCTTCGTCTTCGCCTACGCGATTCTCGCCGAGGCCATCCTGGGCTTCCTCGGAGTGGGCGTGCCTCCCTATGTGCCGTCGTGGGGCAACGTCATCGCGAGCGGCAAGAACGTGATCCGCGAGGCCTTCTGGGTCAGCCTCTTCCCCGGGGTGGCCCTCACCCTGGCCGGCCTCAGCCTCAACCTGCTCGGCGACGGGCTCCGCGATCTGCTCGATCCGCGCCTCCGCGTGCAGTAGCCGGTCGGGCGCGGCCCGGTGGCGGCGACCTTCCATCCCCTCGAGAACGTGCCCCTCGCTCCACGCTGCACGATGGGCGTGGGCGGCTCCGCGCGCTTCTTCGTCGAGGCGTCCGACGAGGCCACCATCGTGTCCGCGGTGGCCTGGGCCGAGTCGCGTCACGTGCCGGTTCGCGTGCTCGGGGGCGGGTCCAACGTGGTGGTGGCGGACGCCGGCGTCGACGGCCTCGTGGTGAAGGTAGACCTCCGGGGCGTCTCCTCGCGCGAGGTGGGCGGCGCGATGGAGGTGACGGCGGCGGCCGGCGAGCCGTGGGATCCGTTCGTGGAGCGCGCGGTGGCGGAGGGGTGGGGCGGGCTCGAGTGCCTCAGCGGCATTCCTGGCCTGATCGGCGCCACGCCCATCCAGAACGTGGGCGCCTACGGACAGGAAGTCTCGCAGACAGTGACGGCGGTCCGTGTCCTCGATCGGCGCTCGGGCGAGATCACGACCCTCGCGGCCGCGGAGTGCGGCTTCGGCTACCGGACGAGCCGATTCAAGAGCGCCGATCCCGAGCGGTTCGTGGTCCTCGCCGTGACCTATCGGCTTACCCGCGATGGTGCCCCCGCGATTCGCTACGCCGGATCTCGAGCGTGATCTCGAGAAGCGGGGCATCGGCCGGCCGTCGCTCGCCGACGTGCGCGGCAGCGTGCTCGCGATCAGGCGATCCAAGTCCATGGTGCTCGATCCCCACGACCCGAACCGCCGGAGCTGCGGATCGTTCTTCCTCAATCCCATCGTGGACGCGGTCGCCCTCGCGCAGGTGGAGCGGGCAGTGGGTGAGCCGTCCATGCCGCGCTGGCCCGAGGCCGGGGGCAGGGCCAAGCTCTCGGCGGCATGGCTCATCGAGCGCGCGGGTTTTCGGCGCGGCGAGGGGCCGGGACCGGTGGCGCTCTCCACCCGCCACAGTCTGGCCATCGTGTGCCGCGAAGGCGCCCGCGCCGTCGACGTGGCGGCCTTCGCCCGCGCGATCAAGACGCGCGTCGAGGAGCGCTTTGGCGTCCACCTCGAGCCCGAGCCCGTCCTGTGGGGCGGGCTGTCGGTCGGGCCATGACGGCCGATCCCGTGGCCGAGATCGTGACCATGCGCGACGAGGCGCGGCGGCGCCAGGACGTCCACGTCGACGTGTGCTTCCTCGTGACCGCCGGCGAGCGCGGCCGGCCGGAGGCGCGCCCCGTCTCGCTCCGCGATGTCGACGCCGACGGCTTCGGTCTTCTCCTCAACACCCACAGCCCCAAGTGGCGGCAGATCGAGGCGGGCGGGTGCTCGCTGACCATCCTCTGGTCGAGCGTGGGGCGGCAGTACCGCGTGTACGGCACGCTCCGGCCGATGCATCCCGACCGGCTGCGCTTCTGGTGGGAGCGAAAGGCCTGGGCTCGCGGCTCCTCGAGCACTACTACGAAGCCTACCGGCCGCAAAGCGAGCCCGTGGCCTCGCGCGCCGAATTCCTCGCCGGCATCGCCGAGCTCAATCGCCGCTATCCCGACGCCGCCTCGGTGCCCCCGCCCGAAGGACTGCGCGGCGTCTGCCTCTGGCCCACGGAGATCGACGCCTGGCACAGCTCACCCACCGACCGCCTGCACGACCGCCATCTCTTCAAGCGTGGCGCCGACGGCTGGACGGTCGAGACGCTCATTCCATGAGGCAGAGGTTTCGGGCTATCGACCCAACCAAGTCGCCGGGAGCCACGTCCCGGCCAGCCAGGCCGTCGTCCAGAATGATGAGCCGCCTCGCCGCGCGAAAGGCTAGGAGCCGACAGGATAGGCTGCAGGTCCTCGCCGCCTATCCCCGGCCACACGGAACTCGAAGATCGATGTAACCGGGTGAGAGTGAATGGGAAGCCTGGATCTTTGGCCGTGCCCACAGACCGGATACACTGTCGACGGTTGCAGTATTTGCGATGTTATCTGCTCCGATATCTCGGTCTGTATACTTCTAGTTAGGCGTCACTCGGACCGAAGCTAGGCAGGAGGCGCCGGAACCTTTGGCAGTTACAAAGCCGTACCGCCGCATATGCCGTCAGTTTGTCGACGGTAGTTATACCGAGGGTGGCCGATGGCACTACCTGACCGACCCTCGGTTCGCAGCCGAACCCCAGCATTACGTGCGCGGTTTCCTGCTCATCCTCAAGGATCTCCTCGAGCTGTTCGACTTCGTCGAACCCGCGCAAGAGCATCGTGACTGCTATTCCAATCGGATACACGCCCTTGCTCCGCCATCCGTCGAATTTGAAGACCAACTGCCGCCACGTACTCAACGCGACGGCTCGCCGGCGATGATGTCGATCCACGCGACTTCCGGAAGCTCGAGGTCTGCACCACTTGTCGGGCTACGTCGTACGCGTCCAGCTGACGGGGACGGCGCTGAACGGCGGCCATTCGAGTGTGGGAAGACCAACGCAGGCTTCCTTGGTACGCCGCCTACGCCTCAGCCGCTCCGATCGCCAAGCGGCCTTACAAAGCCACGTTTGACCATCTGATTGATGCTGTTCGGACTTCTGGTAGTCCGCGTCGCAATTCGAGACGAATGACTTCTCGCCCGGCAACACCCTTCTCGGCAGTTGGCGGTCCAGCGGATGGCTATGAAAGCGGAATTGGCGGCTACCTTCAAGTCCGCTTCCCGCAGGACTGGTCTGTTGACGATCGTTATGACTTGACTGGGAGACGCTCCGCCATGAGGCCGATCCTTCCAGAACTCTGACTACGCGGCGCTCGATCCACCATGGTCCGAGTCAAACCAGATGCTCCGACGATCTGCGACGGGACGCTTCTCAGCTTGCAGCGGTCGGCACCTCGCGCTGCTCGGTGCCGCCGCTGAAGCTGGCGTTGGCGCCTGCGGTACGGAAGGTTCGTGGTTCCGCTGATCCGAGCAATCCGTAGTTTGCAGGCGGTTCACAGGTTCAGCAAAAGGCTCGAGCCACTATCAAACGACGGAGAGTCACGTGGGCCACGAAATCGATCACTTCCGCCAAAGTTTGGGCTCTTCAAGGAGCAATGGCAGCCAAAGGTCATCGCCGAAATGAACGACTATCAATTCAAGGTCGTGAAGTTGCAGGGTGACTTCCATTTGCACGATCTAAAGATACTGATGAGACGTTCATCGTGGTGGATAGGTGATCTGCGGATCGATCTTCGGGATAGCGCGGTCCACGTTTCGACGGGAGATGTTCGTGGTTCCAAAGGGCGTCGAGCACAAGCCTACGCAGAGGGGAGTCGGTTACTCCCGATTGAACCGCGCGGGTGCTCAATACAGGGCACGAGGGTGGTGAAGCGGACTGCCACGACGATGTCTGGATTTGAATGGGTGCCTTCGAGCTGGCGGCGGTTTGCGCCGCAGCTCAGATCCACCGGTGGCATCCAGCAATGGGCGAGCCGCCAAGGGGATAGTATGACTGCGACTGGAGACGCCTGCGTGAGAGCGATGGATGTGTCACGAGCGATCAGGCCTGCTGTCCTGATCGTGCTAGCCACGGTCGTGCTCGCCGGCTGCGCGTCGGCGCCCTCGGCGCCGCCGGCGCCGATCACGGACATGCGACAGATCGAGGGCAAGTGGCAAGGCTTGATCACCCTTGGCTTTGGCGGCCCGCAGGAGCGCTACTACCTCACCGTGAAGCCCGACGGCGGCCTGGTCGCGCAGTGGGGCATGAACTGGCAGTGGGGCAAGGTCACGCTGAGCGGCGGCAGCGCGAGCTTCGAGATGGACGGCCTCACGAACGGCACGATCACCTACTACGAGGGTCCGGGCGGGCGTTCCCTAGTGCTGAATGCCAACTTCGACGCCTGGTCCGCGAACGTCACCCCCGTCAAATGATGGCCGACCGGGCAAGAGCTGGGACTGTCGCAGCGCCAAGCGAAGGGTGAGGAGGGAAACCTGTCATGAAGAAGAGCGGGTCTCAGAAAGGAAAGTCTCCCTCTCGGATGATAGACGAGAGGATCAAGGAGCTGGGCGACTGGCGGGGCAAGATGCTCTCACAGCTCCGCACATTGATCAAGCAAGCCGACCCCGAGGTGGTCGAGGAGTGGAAGTGGAGAGGGGTTCCCGTGTGGTCTCACGACGGATTGATCTGCACCGGCGAGACGTACAAGAACGTCGTGAAGATGACCTTTTCGAAGGGGGCCGCACTTGAGGACCCATCAGGCCTCTTCAACTCCAGCCTCGATGGCAACACCAGGCGTGCCATCGACTTTCACGAGGGCGAGAAGATTGACGAGAAGGCATTGAAGGCTCTTATTCGCGCGGCCGTGACGCTGAACGCGTCCCGCGCCCACGGCTGATCGAGCTGAAGGTCGACCAGTAGCTTAGCCGGCGGCTTTCTCGATCTTGCCCCAGGTGTCACGCAGCCCCACGGTACGGTTGAACACGGGCCGGCCCGGCGAGGAATCGCGCGTGTCCACGCAGAAATAGCCGGTGCGCTCGAACTGCACCACCGTGCCCGGCGGGGCCGCGGCCAGCGCCGGCTCCACGCGGCACCCGGAGAGCACGGTCTTGGTGCCCTGAGTTGCCCTCTCGGCCGGGAGCCAGGTACCCTCGGCCCCTTGCCGATCGTCAGAGCGGACGGCGGCGTGGATCAGGCCATTGAATGAGACGGCCGCTGGCCGCCCTCGAAGCCCGTGCGCTTGTCCTCGAGGGCCTTCATCCGGGCGAGGAGTTGCTCGAACGACGTACGCCGGATGACCGAGTCGAACTGCGACCGATAGTTGCGGACCAGGCTGATCCCCTCCACGTCGAGGTCGTACACGCGCCAGCGCCCCGCATCCCGCCGCGCCCGGTAACTCACCGGGATCGCCGTGCCGTTCCTGGTGACGACGCGGGTGCGGACCACCGCGTCGTCGCCCTGCACGGTGTCCCCCAGATACTCGAACTTGTCCGCCTCCGCGAGGCGGATCTTCGACAGGTAGCCGTCCTCGAACAGGTTGACAAAGAGGCGCGCGAACTCGTTTCGCTCCTCCGTGCTGCGCTTCGCCCAGTGGTCACCGAGCGCCTCCCGGGCCATGGCGCTCCAATCGAACATCTGATCCGCCACCTTTCGCAGCGGGGCCATCCGGGACGGAGACGGCGCGGAGGCGGCGGCCCCTGGGCTCCGTACATCGCGCCGATGTGGGCCCGGATCTGATCAGTCGGCTCACCCGCCCTCGCCGTCCCCAGGTCGCCGAGCAGCAGCATCGAGACCGCCGAGAACGCCAGCACTCCTGCGCGCGCGAGACGTGCGCCCTTCCACGGTGACCGTGTCGTCATTGCCAGCCCTCCTCTACCCACATGATCTAGGCCACATGATCTAGGCGGAACGCCTCAAGTCCGTGGACACGCGTTGCTTCTCGCTCGCGGCCGTAGCCCGATCATCGCGACTCGCAGGCTGCCCCAGCGACGTGCCACAACTGGTGCAGAACTTCGCCGTCGCCGTATTCGGCGCCTCGCAATTCTGGCACACCTGTCCCCGGCGCTCGGCCGACTCGGAGACGCGGCGCCTCATGGCCGCCGCCCCGATCACCAAGGCCTCGGCATTGTCGTAGAGCGCGCGGCCGAGCCACACGGCCGTGGCCAGGAGCAACAGAACGAACATCCAGCTCACCCCGTCACGGCCCGTCCACTCAAGAACGGACGGATCAGGCCGTACACGCCGGGTAAGATCAGAAGCGTCGCGAACGGAGGAAGACCTTCATGGAGGAGGCGCGACACTGAATCGCGCGGGGAATCTGAGCTGCAGCATGCCAGGCCGTCACCCAGATCAAGACCAGTGCTGTGCCATAACCGAGCAGGCGGACAACTGCCGCGGCATTGAACCCATTCGATCCAAGCGCCGCCTCCTGAAACACCCGCGCCTGACTGAGAATGCCTGCCAGCACGAGGGCGGCGAGAACTGCAACCCCATTTCGAGCCGTCCACATCCACTCGTCCCAATGCCCGCGAGCCATCGATTCCATACGTGACTCCCTTCTGACGGGTACCCGCTAAGGGCACGAAGAGGCCCGTCTACCTCTTAGATGGCCGCTCCGTTCCCGAAGCAACTCATCCGATGGACGCAAGCGCAATGCCAGTGACCCCTCATCCGTGCTTGAGCCGAAGAAAACGTGTTTCCGGAGAGTTCGGGACGGGGCCCCGCCCGCGGATCATCCTGGTTGTCTCGACACGCCGGTAAAGTTTACCGAAGGGATAAGATCGGCACGGCGCCGCTGAGGTCCGACGGCTCACATTCACGTCACCGGCGGTCTGTCGCGTAGGGCTCGTGGTCTTGCATTTCGGCATCCAGGTGCGATGGCGCGGCTGGCGGCTTCTGTAGTCGTTAGTGTAGTAATGCGAGGCCTGACCCGTTCACCGCGGTGAGGCCGGCGCGAGGCGGGGGTCGTCGCTGACGATGCACGTACTGGCCTCGGCCCGACGCCGGTCTCGGGCGACGGCGAGCCAGACGTCCATGGGCGGCAGCGGCGCCGAAGTAGACAGCCGCACATATTCCTCCATGGTCGCCCTCGCGGCTTCGCGTTGTCGCGACTCACACGCGGCCTCGCGGTCATACACGCCGACCCTGTTCCATTGGGCGAGGGGGTCTGATCCAGCACCGTGACCCGATCCGATGTCTCATCGACCGGAGGCTCCAGCAGGAGCCACTTCTGCGCACTCGCGGCCCCCAGCGTGCCGGATGACGCGAGCAGGAGCGCGGCGGCCAGGAAGAGGGATCTCACGGCGTCGGGCGTGGCTTCAGCACACAGCCCCGGGGTCAGGTCTTGCATTGCGGCATTCAGGTGCGACGGGCGCGGCTGGCGGAATGTAACGATGCAAGACCTGACCCCGCCTCGCGCTCTGCACTAACCGCCCGCTTTTTCGATCTTGCCCCAAGTGTCGCGCAGCCCCACCGTGCGGTTGAACACCGGACGGCCGGGCGCGGAGTCGCGGATGTCGACGCAGAAGTAGCCGGTGCGCTCGAACTGGACCAGTGTGCCCGGCGGGGCCGCGGCCAGCGCCGGCTCCACGCGGCACCCGGAGAGCACGGTCAGGGACTGCGGATTCAGCGCGGTGCGGAAATCCTCCGCGTCGTCCGGCTTGGCCTGCGCGAAGAGCGTGTCGTAGAGGCGCACCTCCGCCTCCGCGGCATGCGCCGCCGACACCCAGTGAATGGTCCCCTTCACGCTGCGCCCCTTGCTGTCGCCGCCCAGGGTGTTGGGATCGTACTGGCAGCGCACCTCGACGATCTCGCCCGCTGCGTTCTTCTTGAAGTCGGTGCACTGGACGATATAGGCGTAGCGCAGGCGCACCTCCGCCCCAGGGCGAGCCGGAAGTACTTCTTGGGCGCGACCTCGCGGAAGTCCTCCTGCTCGATCCACAGCTCGCGGCTGAAGGGCACCTTGCGCGTGCCCGCCGACGGGTCCTCGGGGTTGTTGACCGCCTCCATCTCCTCGACCTTGCCCTCGGGATAGTTCTCCACGATCAGCTTGAGGGGCCGGAGCACGGCCATGCGCCGCTCCGCGCGCTTGTTGAGATCCTCGCGCACGCAGTGCTCGAGCAGGGCCAGCTCCACCGTGTTGTCGTTCTTGGCCACCCCGATGCGCTCGCAGAAGTCGCGGATGGCCGCCGCCGAGTAGCCGCGACGGCGCAGGCCGGCGATGGTGGGCATGCGCGGATCGTCCCATCCGCTCACGTGGCCGCCCTCCACGAGCTGGAGGAGCTTCCGCTTGCTCATCACGGTGTGGGAGAGATTGAGCCGGGCGAACTCGATCTGCTGCGGATGGAAGATGCCGAGGCTGTCGAGGTACCAGTCGTAGAGCGGCCGGTGGTCCTCGTACTCCAGGGTGCAGATGGAATGGGTCACGCCCTCGATGGAATCGGACTGCCCGTGCGCCCAGTCGTACATCGGGTAGATGCACCACGTGTCGCCCGTCCGCTGGTGAGTCGCCTTGCGGATCCGGTACATGACGGGGTCGCGCAGGTTGATATTGCGGCGAGGCCATGTCGATCTTCGCGCGCAGGGTCCGGGAGCCGTCGGGGAACTCGCCCGCCCGCATGCGGCGGAAGAGGTCGAGGTTCTCGTCCACGGAGCGGTTCCGGCTCGGCGACTCGCGCCCCGGCTCGGTGAGAGTGCCGCGGTACTCGCGGATCTGGTCGCGCCGTGAGATCGTCCACGTAGGCCTTGCCCTTGCCGATCAGCTCCTCCGCCCACTCGTAGAGCCGCTCGAAGTAGTCGCTGGCGTGATAGAGATGCGGTCCCCCAGTCGAAGCCCAGCCAGCGCACGTCGTTCATGATGGCGTCGACGTACTCCTGGCTCTCCTTGGTGGGGTTGGTGTCGTCGAAGCGCAGGTGGCAGCGCCCCCGTAGTCCTGGGCGAGGCCGAAGTCGAGGCAGATGGCCTTGGCGTGGCCGATGTGGAGGTAGCCGTTGGGCTCGGGGGAAGCGCGTGACCACCTTGCCCCCGAAGCGGCCGTCGCGATTGTGCCCGTCGATGATCTCGCGGACGAAGTTGGACGCGCGCGTCTCCTCGCTCATGGGGCGAATCCTATCACGGACTACGTACCCGTCTCCTCTCCACCGTGCCGAGGAGCCGCCGCACCGGGGGCGCCAGCGCGGGGAGCACCATGACGGCGAGCGCGATGACGAGGAGGATGGTGGCGAGGGGACGCGTCACGAGGATGTCGAAGTGCCCGTGGGAGAGGAGCAGGGACTGCCGCAGGGACTCTTCGGCCATGCGCCCGAGCACGAAGGCGAGCACGAGGGGCGCCGCCTCGTAGCGGTACTTCTTCATGAGCAGGCCGATGACGCCGAAGGCGAGCATGACCACGATGTCCCACACGTTGCCCGCCTCGCTGTACACGCCGATGATGCAGAAGAGGAGGATGAGGGGAAAAGAGCAGGCCGTAGGGCACGCGCAGGAGCTGGACCCACAGGCCCGATGAGGGGCAGGTTCAGGACGAGCAGGATCACGTTGCCCACGTACATGCTCGCGATGACGCCCCAGAACATGTCGGGGTGCTCGCGGATCAGCAGAGGCCCGGGCTGGACGCCGTGAATGAGAAAAGCGCCGAGGAGCACGGCCATGACCACGTTGGGGGCGATGCCGAGGGTGAGGAGGGGATCATCGCCCCGCCCGTGGCCGCGTTGTTGGCCGCCTCCGGCGCCGCCACGCCTTCGATGGCGCCGGTGCCGAAGCGCTCGGGGTGCCGGGAGAGCCGCCGCTCCAGCGCGTAGGAGATGAAGGTGGGGATGATGGCGCCGATCCCCGGCAGGATGCCGAGGAAGAAGCCGAGCACGCTGCCGCGGGCGATGGGCGCCGCCGAGGCCTTCCAGTCCTCTCGCGTGGGCATGAGGCCCTTGATGCGCGTCTCGAAGACTTCCTGAGTCACGCCCTTCTCGATGTTGAGGAGCACCTCGCTCACCCCGAAGAGTCCCATGATGATGGGCACGAGGCCCAGGCCGTCGCCCAGCGTCACGCTGCCGAAGGTGAAGCGCGGGCGTGGCGAGGATGGGGTCGAGTCCCACCGTGCCGAGGAGCATGCCGAGGAGAGCCATGGCCACCGCCCGCAGCTTCGATCCCGCGGTGAGATAGGTCACCATGGTGAAGCCGAGGACGAGGAGGGCGAAGATCTCCGGCGGCCCGAAGCGGAGAGCCACCGAGGTCAGCGGCGGGGCGAGGAGCATGATGCCGAGCACGCTGAACGTTCCCGCGATGAACGATCCGAAGGCGGCGATGCCGAGGGCGGGCCCGGCCCGACCCTGGCGCGCCATCTGGTAGCCGTCCAGACAGGTGACCACCGACGCCGCCTCCCCGGGATGTTGACGAGAATCGAGGTGGTCGACCCGCCGTACATTGCTCCGTAATAGATCCCCGCCATCATGATGATGGAAGCGGTGGGAGACATGGCGTAGGTGACGGGCAGGAGCAGCGACATGGTCGCCACCGGCCCGATGCCGGGCAAGACGCCGATCAGCGTGCCCACGAAGACGCCCACGAAGCAGGCGAAGAGATTAGCCGGCGTGAGCAGCACGGAGAAGCCGTAGAGGAGCCCGCCGATCAGCTCCACGGCCCCTCCGGCAGGCGCACGTTGAGGGCCCGCGCGAACACGAGGTAGGACAGCACGGACACGGCGACCGCGCTGGCCAGCGCGATCCACCAGCGCTGGCCGTCCAGGACGCGGAAGAAGAAGAACAGCAGGGCCGCCGTGGCCAGCACGAAGCCTACCGGCTCCAGGGCGAAGGTGTAGGCGACGAGCGCGGCCAGGCTCACCACCGACTTCCAGCGCGCCCCCGGCTCGGCGGGCGGGGCCGGACTCTCCGGCTCCCGGAGCGCGTGCCAGAGGAGGATCATTCCCACGAGCGCGAGCGCCACGGCCAGGCAGAGGGGCACGAATCCGGGGCCGGGGACGACAGGCTGCCCAGGCGGAGCTTGCGGGCTTCGTTGACGGCGACGAGGGCGAAGACGACGAGGACGAAGGAGCTGACGCGATCGGCGCCGCGCACTACTTCCCGAGACCGAGCTGCTTGGCCAGCCTCACCACGATCTCGTTCTCACGCTGGATCAGCTTCACCGTGTCCTCCGGGCCGTGATACTCCACCACGAGGCCGGCCTTCTCGATGGCGCTCACCACCGCGGGGTCCTTCATGGTCTTCTCGAGGGCCTGGGCGAGGCGCTCCACGATTGGCCTTGGGCGTCTTGGCGGGCGCGTAGATCTCCGCCCACGTGCTGAGCGACGCGTCGGGCTGGCCCTTCTCGGTCATGGTCGGCACGCTGGGGATGGACGGGATCCGCTTGGTCGCGCTGGTGGCGAGGGCCACCACGTCGCCGCTCCGGAGCACCGAGAGCATGGGGCTCAGCGACGCCGCGCCGACCTGGACGTGGCCGCCGAGCACCGCGTTCTTCACCGGCCCCGATCCGCCGAAGGGCACGTGGGTCATGTCGAGCCCGTAGGTGAGCTTGCAGCAGCTCCATGGTGAAGAAGCTGTTGGTGCCGAGCCCCGCCGTGCCGTACGAGAGCTTCCCCGGATTCTTCTTCGCGAAGTCGACCAGCTCCTCCAGCGTCTTCCAGGGCGAGCCCGATTTGACCAGCACCACCTGCGAGTCCACGGCATAGGCGCCGACCACGGCGAAGTCGGAGAGCTTGTAGGTGACGTCGGGCTGCGTGGCGGGAAGAATCGTGACGGTGGAGCGCACGGTGGCGGCCAGGGTGTAGCCGTCCGGCTTGGCCTTGGCCACCGCGTCCATGCCGAGCGCGCCCGCCGCCGCCCGCCTTGTTCACGAGCACGAGCGGCACGCCGAGATTCGCGGAGAGCTGGGGCTGGATGATGCGGATGGCCGTGTCGGTGGGGCCGCCCGGCGCGAAGGGGATCACGCATTCGATGGGCCGGGTCGGGTAGGGAGCCTGCGCATGGGCAGGCCCACCCGCTCCAGGAGCACCATGACCGTGGCGGCCGCCGCGATGAGCCTGTCACCTCGCATGCTCGGTCCTCCCTCCGGAGTCTGTCAGGGAAACGACCACGGGCTCATCTCCTCGGCGCGGCGGCCGAGGGGGTCCCAGTCCTGGAAGCGCGCCCACACGTCTTCGCCCGCGTCCTGCGCGTCTCGCCGCAGGGCGGCCATGTCTATGCCGGGGATCACCCGATCCCGCATGCGCAACGACTCCGTCGATGACCACGGTCTCCACGTCGTCCCCGATGCCGCACTCGACGAGGCTCTTGATCGGATCGCGCACCGGCCCGTAGCGGAGGGTGCCGTTGCCGGTGAGGTCGACGATCACGATGTCGGCCTTGGCGCCCGGGGCGAGGCGGCCGAGGTCGTCGCGCCGAGGGCGCGCGCGCCGCCCAGGGTGGCGGCGGAGAACACCTCGGCGGCGGTGGCGGCGAGCAGATTGTTGCTCATGACCTTGCCGAAGTACGACGCGGTCCGCATCTGCATGATGAAATCGCGCGGGTAGGTGTCGGTGCCCAGGGCGAGATTGATCCCCGCTTCGCGGTAGCGCTGCCAGGAGTCGAGGCTGCGCGCCCGCCGCGCGATGTTCACCGGACAGTGGGAGACGGTGACCCCGTGGCGGCCCATCAACGCGAGATCCCGGGCTCCCGAGTAGTTCATCTTCGGATTGTCGGCCACGAGATTGCCGTGACCGATGGTGAGGTCGGGGCCGAGGAGGCCCACCGACTCCATGAGCTCGATGGGCGTCATGCGGTGCTCCGTCACGATCTGGAAGAACTCGATGACGTTGTAGGCGGCGTGGGTCACGATGGGCAGCCCGAGCGCATTGGCCGCCTCCGGGTGGCCCGCAGGAGATCGAGGCTGCACGTCTCCGACCTCGCGAGGCGCGAGGAGGCCGCGGACGCGCCCCTCCACGGCCCCGTCGACGCGCTCGATGAAGGCGAGCGAGGCCGCGAACTCGCGGCGGCCCGCCGCCTCGTCGACGACCCTGGTGAGCCGGCCCCGCTCGTCGCCCACCCAGCGTCCCGAGTCGTAGCCCGCCCCGAGATAGGCGCGCACGCCCAGGCGCTCCACCTCATCGAGCAGGGCGTCCTGCACGCGGAGCTGGCTGCCGAACTCCATGAAGGTGGTGATGCCGTTGCGCAGGAGCTCGGCCACCGTGAAGCGCGCGAGCAGGCGATTGCCCGTCTCCGCGTCCGGCGCGTCGGGGCGGGCGTAGCGAGGATCTCCGCCGACCACGCGTGCCCTGGCGGGGCACGGTGATCTCGAGGAAGGGCTGGCCGAAGTAGTCGGGCCGGCCGGCGTCGGAGATGAGGCGATGGGAGGCGCGGTGGCCGGAATGGACGTGGGTATCGATGAAGCCGGGACAGACGAGCTTGCCCCGGGCGTCGATCTCCTCGTCGACCGCGTCCGGAAAAGCCGGCGCCGACGTGGACGACGCGATCGCCCTCCCACACGACGACACCATCCCGGATCAGGGTGTGCCCGCCGCCGGCGAAGCCGACGACCCAGCCGCCGCGGATCAGCCCGCGCATCTAGACGAGCTTCGGATAGCCCGCGGCCTCGGCCGCGCGCTGGCCATCGGGAACCACGCGAAAATGTCGGGTCGCGACGAAGGGCGTGCGCAAGCGGTCCTCCCGAATCCGGGCCGAGGCGACGAGCGTCACTGGCGGCTGACGAACGCGCGGGCCTCGCCGAGCTCCGGGCGCTGGCCGTCGGACGTCGCGGCCACCGTGAGGAGCCGGGCGTAGTACGTCTTGGCCTTGTCACGATCGCCGGCGAGCTCGGCCGACTTGGCCGCGCCCTGGAGCGCCTTGAAGCGGTTCGGGGAGATCTTGAGGGCCGTCTCGTACTCGACGAGCGCCTTGGCGGGCTGGCGAGCGTCCAGCAGCATGTCACCGTGGAGCTCGCGGGCGAGGGCGATGGGCCCGGGCGAGATGTTGTGCTTCTCCGTGGAGGCCTCGAGCTCGGCCGCCGACCGCATCAGGGCGAGCGCGTCGTCGTTCTTCCCTTCCGCCCGGGCCAGCCACGCCGCCACGGCGCGTCGCTCGATCTCGACCTGCTCCGCCCAGTAGGTGTCCTTGCGCTGGGTCAGCGCGTCGCGGAGGGCGGCCAGCTTGTCCGCGGCGGCGCGGGCCTGGGCGACGTCGCCGGTGCGGGCGGCGCCGATGCCCCAGGCGAAATAGATCACGGCCTCGGTATGCGGGAAGTTGTTCGGCCGCACCTCGACCACCGCGGCCTCGGCCCACCGCCCCCGCTCCATCGTCCACCGCGCCTCGATGGCGGCCATGGCGAAGGCCGCCGTCGCTCTCCCGGAGTTGTAGTTCTTCGCGGCGAGGTCGGCCATGATACCGCGCGCCTCGTCCACGACGCGCTTGGCGTCGGCATCCTGCGCCTGCTGCAGGTAGGCGTAGACGAGATAGTCCAGGGCGTGCATGCGATCGTCGGGATTGCCTCGATCCTTCTCCGCCTCGGCGGCCACGAGGTTGCTCTTGACCGTCTCCGGCCACATGCCGAGGAGCACGTAGATGTGCGAGGGCATGTGCAGCGCGTGCGGGGCCGACGGCGCGAACTGCGCGTAGCGGCGGGCGGCAGGAAGTCCCTCCTGGGCGATGGCGGGGTAGTCGTAGGCGTGGATGATGTAGTGGGCCGCCCCGGGATGATTGGGCTCGACGGCGAACACCTTTTCCGCGATCTCGCCCGAGCGCCGCTGGTTGCGCAAGGTCTTGTCGTGCGGATCGGCGGTGGCCTGAAGGGCCAGGGCGTAGAAGATGGCCGCCTCGCGGTCCTGGGGGTAGCGCTGGTAGAGCCTGCTCCATGGCCTTGGCGTAGGCGGCGGCCCGCGTGCGGTGGTCGAGCTTGTCGGAGTCCTTGAAGAAGAGGTCGGCAGCCGCGATGTAGTCACGCTCGCGATCCGTCTTGGCCCCGGCCGCCTTCGCCTTGTCCATGGCCTCCACCCCGCGCTTGAGGGCGGCGGGGGCGGAGGCGACCAGATCTGCGTCCACTGGCTGAGCGCCACGCCCCAGTACGCCATGCCGCAGCTCGGATCGGCCTGGGCGATGGCCGCGAAGGCCTTCGCCGACTCGAGATACCAGAAGGAGTGCAGGAGCGCGACCGCGCGCTCGAAGGGCTTCTGCATGGCGGGTGCGCACGACACGGGAAGATGACCTGGCCGATCTTCTCGCCGGCCGGAGGCGTCACCTGCGCGGAGAGCGGCACGTCCCCGAGCGCGAGCAAGGCCGCGGAGAGGACGAGGGCGATGACGATCACGGCGCGTCTCGACATGGCAATCCTCCCAGAGAAATCAGCGGGCCGGCACGCGATTGGCACGGATGGTAGGGCAAGGTGATGCCGGGCGCAAGCGCGGCGAGCGTGATCTCCCGCCGTCCGGTCATTGAGTAGCGCCCTGGCGCACAGTAGGATACGGCGGCGCCTGCGATTTGCGCAGCCACGTCTCTCGATCTGGAAGGAGCACACCGTGACGAGCAGCCTGCCCACGCGGCGTCCGGACGAGCCCATTCGCGCTCCCGCGGCACCGCGCTGTCCTGCAAGGGGTGGCCGCAGGAAGCCGCCCTCCGCATGCTCATGAACAACCTCGATCCCGACGTGGCCGAGCGCTGGGAGGATCTGGTCGTCTACGGCGGCTCGGGGAAGGCCGCGCGCAACTGGGAGGCCTATCACCGCATCGTGGCCTCTCTCCGCTCGCTCGAGTCCGACGAGACCCTGCTCGTGCAGTCGGGCAAGGCCGTGGGCATCTTCCGCACCCATGCCGACGCGCCGCGTGTCCTCATCGCCAACGCCATGCTCGTGCCCGCGTGGGGCGACTGGGAGCATTTCCGGAAGTATGAAGCTCAGGGGCTCACCATGTATGGGCAGATGACGGCGGGCTCGTGGATCTACATCGGCACCCAGGGAATTCTCCAGGGCACGTACGAGACCTTCGCCGCCTGCGCCCGGAAGCACTTCGGCGGCACCCTTCGCGGCCGCCTCGTGCTCTCGGCCGGGCTGGGCGGCATGGGGGCGCCCAGCCTCTCGCCGTCACCATGAACGAGGGTGTCGGGCTCTTCGTGGAGATCGACCGCGAGCGCATCGAGCGCCGGCTCCGCCTGCGCTACGTGGACCGCGCGACCGAATCACTCGACGAGGCCCTCGTGTGGGCGGAGGAAGCGAAGCGCCAGGGTGTCGCCCTGTCCATCGCGCTCTACGGCAATGCCTGCGAGGTGCACGAGGAGATCGCGCGTCGCGGAAGTCCGGCCCGATGTCGTCACGGATCAGACCTCGGCCCACGACATGCTGAACGGCTACGTCCCCGCCGGGCTCTCGCCTCACGACGCGGTGGCGCTGCGTGGGCGCGATCCCAAGGGCTACCTGGCGCGCGCCTACGAGTCGGTGGCCCGGCACATGCGCGCCATGCTCGAGCTGCAGCGCCAGGGCGCCATCCTCTTCGACTACGGCAACAATATCCGCCGCGAGGCGGAGAACGCGGGCGTGGGCGACTTCTCCTATCCCGGCTTCGTGCCCGCCTTCATCCGCCCGCTCTTCTGCGAAGGGCAGGGGCCGTTCCGCTGGGTCGCCCTCTCCGGCGATCCCGAGGACATCTTCGCCACCGACCGCGCGCTCATGGAGGCGTTCAAGGACAACGAGCATCTCGTCCGCTGGCTGCGCATGGCGCAGGAGCGCGTGCACTTCCAGGGACTGCCCGCGCGGATCTGCTGGCTCGGCTACGGCGAGCGGGCGGTGGCCGGGCCGCATCTTCAACGACCTCGTCGCCTCGGGCAAGGTGAAGGCGCCCATCGTGATCGGCCGCGATCACCTCGACTCCGGCTCCGTCGCCTCACCCAACCGGGAGACGGAGTCCATGCGGGACGGCTCGGACGCCATCGCCGACTGGCCCATCCTCAACGCGCTGCTGAATGCGTCGGCGGGGGCGAGCTGGGTCAGCGTGCATCACGGCGGCGGCGTGGGCATCGGCTACTCGATCCACGCGGGCATGGTGGCGGTGGCCGACGGCACTCCGGAGGCGGCCGCGCCGTCTCGAGCGCGTGCTCACCACCGATCCCGGCACGGGCATCATGCGCCACGCCGACGCGGGCTATCCCGAGGCCATCGCGGCGGCGAAGCGCCACGAGCTCAAGCTGCCCGGGGTGACGCTCCCGTAGCGTCACGAAGGCTACGCGCCGGCTACTTCGAGCCCGGCCTGGCCACGGCGGCGAGAAAGGCGCGGATCCGGCGCGCGTTGACGCCGAGGTCGCTGCGCCCCACCCGCGAGGCGGAACGCACGTCGATACGGCTGCCCGATGGCGCGGGGCGCACGCGCACGACGATATCGTCGACGAAGCCGAACCAGCGCGTGGTATCGGACGCCTCGAGCCGTCCTTCCGCGGGCGCCGCGGCCACGATGCGCCAGCCCAGCGCGCGCGCCGCCGCCTCCGCGCGCGCGAAGGCGCGATCGGGTGGGACGGGGAGGACGAGGGGAGCCACGTCGCGATAGGCCCGCTTCTGCAGGGCGGCCACGGCGGGGCCGCCATAGGCGGTGCCGTTCTCCGTCGCCGCGCGTGCCGATACGAGCGCCACCCACGGGGGCGGATTCTCCGTGTCCGTGGTCACGTCGTGGATCACGGGCACCGCGGCCGCCGTGCGCACCATGATGAGCAGGGGGCGGCGGCCATGAAGGCGACGAGGAGGGCCAGCCCCGAGCCGGCCACGCTGCGCCAGGCGTGGGCGAGCAGCGCGAGGGCGATCCCCCACGCCGCGAGCACCGCGGCGACCAGGCCGAGGAGCGCGGCCACCCCGAAGAGGCCGAGCGACCAGCGCGCGCCGAGGAGACCCAGGCGATGGACGGGCCCGGCGAGCACCGCACCGAGTATGGCCACCATACCCAGGGCGAGCGCGGCCACGGTGAGGCTGGCCGCACGCCGCGCCCTCGTAGCCCGCTCGTCTCCGCCTCGCTCCGCCATGGACGGGGCCTCCGCGCCCGTGGGGCCGAGCATACCGCGGCTTGACAGGTCGCGGAGCGCGCGCCCAGAGTCGCTGCACCATGCCGGCGCTCGCCATGCGGCTCTCGTTGGGAATGGCGCTGCTCGCCTCCGGCTGCGTCGGGGCCTCGCCGCCTTACACCGAGCAGGATCTCAAGGCGCGTTGCGAGAGCCACGGAGGGATCTGGCACGCCGCCCTCGAGCGCGAAGGCTACTGCGAATTCCCGTCGCCGGGCATGATCTGATCCCCTTCACAGCGAGGTGGCCATGACGTCTCCCAAGGCGGTCGCGACGGTGCAGATCGACAACGGCACCGTCCGCGTCACCGAGTGGCGCTTCGCTCCCGGCGCCACCACGGGCTTTCATCGACACGACTATCCCTACGTGGTGGTGCCCATGACCACGGGCCAGCTCGCCATCACGGGCCCCGCCGGGCCGTCCACGGGAGAGCTCGTCACGGGCCAGGCCTACGCGCGCCCCGCCGGCGTCGAGCACGACGTGAAGAACGCCAACGCCTTCGAGTTCGTCTTCGTGGAGATCGAGCTGTTGAGGGCCGCTGAGACCGCGGTGACGGATCGCGTCCGGCTCTCGCGGATCGTGCAGGTGTTCGGCTGGACGGGCCTCACCAGCCTGGGCGGCGGGCGCAGCGCCTATTTCTACGACGCGCTGGTCATGAGAGCGCCCGTGGCTCAAGAGCCACGAGTTCATCCAGGACCTCACGCTCTCCCAGCTGCCCCCGGGCCGAGCTTCGCCAATCTCGGCGTGGCCCTCGGCGTGAGACTGGCCGGCTGGCCGGGCGGGGCGTGGGGCGCTCTCGCCCTCATCGTGCCCGGGCGCGCTCATTCTCCTCGGGCTCACCCTCCTCTATTTCCACGTGGGCTTCGCTCCCGACACCACCTCGGCCATGCACGGGATGGGCGCGGCGGTGGTGGGGCTCGTGTTCGTGACCACGGGCCGCATGATTCGCGCGTCCATCCGCGGCGTCCGCGGCCATCGTCGTGGCCGCCGCCATCTTCCTGCTCGTGGGGCCCCTCCACGTCAACACGGGGCTGGTCGTCGTCACCATGGTGCCCCTGTCCCTCTGGCTCCATCGCCCGCGCGGAGGATCGTGATCCTCGATCTCGTCCGGATGACCTGGACGTTTCTCTGGCTCAGCCTGATCTGTGTCGGGGCGGGCTCGGCGTCATCCCGGAGCTGGAGCGCCAGGTCGTCGATCGCTTTCACTGGGTCACCGCGCGCGAATTCCTCGACGGCTACACCTCTCCCAGCTCACGCCGGGCCCGACCATGCTCGTGTCGGTCTTCGTGGGCTATCGCGCCCACGGCGTCCTCGGCGCCTTCCTCGCCACCGCGGCTATGTTCGTTCCCACCGCCCTCATCACCGCGGTCATCACCCGTCACTGGGCGACGCTGCGCGATCGCCCGTGGGCGCGCGCTGCGAGCGCGGGCTGGCCCCCATCGGCATCGGGCTCATGGCCGCGGGCGTCTACACCCTGGCCCGCACGGGCATTCACGACTGGGCCACGGGAGCGCTGGCTCTGCTCACCGGCGCCGTGCTCCTGACGGGCTGGCTGCCTCCGTTCCTGCTCGTCCTCGGCGCTGGTGTAGCCGGCTGGCTCATGAGGCTCTGAGCTAAGCCATGAGCGGCGCTCCCGGGCGGGTCGTCAGTTCCGCTGGTACCTCGGCGGCCACGCCGCGTGGTTCACGAGCTTCGGCATCCAGATGATTCTCTTCCCCTGGCTCGTGGCCGTCGTCCTCCAGGAGTCCGCCCAGCGGGTGGGTATCGCCCAGATGGCGGTGATGGCTCCCGCCATCGTCTTCATGCTCTACGGCGGCGCCGTCGCGGATCGCGCCGACTGCCGCCGTCTCCTCCTTCGCTATCAGGTTCTCGCCGCCGTGCCCCTCTCGCCCTCGTGGCCGTCATGGCCGCGGGCGCGCTCAGCTATCGTGCCCTCCTCGTCTACGGATTCGCCATGGGTACCATGACCGCCTTCGTGGTGCCGGCGCGCGATACCCTGCTCTCGCGCGTGGTGAGGCACGAGCGGGAGCGCGCCATCGCCATCACGTCGGGAGCGCAGTTCATCTGCCAGCTCGTCGGCATCGCCGTGGCCGGCTTTGCCGGGCGCATCGGCGCCCTCGCTCTGCTCGTGAGCCAGGCGGTGATCCTCGTCCTGGGCGCGTTCGCCGTATCCCGGCTCTCTCCCGCCCCGCCCGCCGCGGTGCCTCGCCACGGGGAGAGTCCGCTGGGAGCGATGCGAGACGGCCTGCGCGCGGTGCTGCGCTCCGATCGCCTCTTCCCGGTGGTAGTGGCCATGCTGGCCGTGGGCGTTTTCTACGGGGGTGTGTTCTCCGTCATCCTGCCCCTCATGGTGCGCGACGTCTTCGGCGGAGGCTCCGGCGAGCTGGCCCTCGTCAACACGTGCTTCTGGGGCGGCACCATCGCCTCTACCATCTTCCAGATCCGCCGGGCCGCGCTCCGCCGCCCCGGACGCGCGGTGCTGCTGTCGCTGGCGTGGGGGCCGTCGTGCTCGTGGCCATGTCCGTGCCCGGACCGCTCTCCGTCTTCGCCCTGATCTGCCTCGTCTGGGGCGTGGGCGCGGGCGTGGTCCTGACGCAAGGGCGGATCATCGTGCAGCTCGAGACGCCCGAGAGTCACCGGGCCCGCGCCCTCGCGGTTTTTCAGCTTGGCTTCACCGGAGGCTCGCCCATCGGCGCGCTCTGTATGGGATATCTCGCGGGGCAGGTGGGCCCGCGGTCGGCCGTGCTCTATCCGGCGGCGGCCATGGCGGTGGTGCTCGTCGTCCTCTTCCGGCGCTCTGGACTGTGGGGCCACACCGCGACCTCCGCGCTCTCGACCCCCGCTCGCTCCTGACCCGCGCCCTTGCCACGGCTGTCCCCCATCCTCTATGCTCGCCTCCACATCGAAGCGAGCGCTCGCGACAAGGAGATGATGCCATCGCCACGTCAACCGTAGCCACCGCCCTCGGCCCCGTCGCCACCACCGGCCTCGGGGCCACCCTGATGCACGAGCACATCGTCACGCGCTCGCCCGGCGTGCACGAGAACTGGCCGCACCTCTTCGACCGGCCGGCCATCCTCGCCGGAGCGCCGAGCGGAAGATGGCCGACCTCTACGCCCGCGGCATTCGCACCATCGTCGACCTCACCACCGTGGATCTCGGCCGGGACATCGACCTGATCGTGGACGTGGCCCGGCGCTCGCGGGTGCAGGTGATCGTGGCCACCGGCGTGTGGTGGATGCCCCAGCGATACTTCAGCGGCCACGGCGTCGACGAGGTGGCGGATCTCTTCGTGCGCGACATCACCCAGGGCATCGGCACGAGCGGCGTCAAGGCGGCGCATCATCAAGTGCGCCACCGACACCGCAGGGCGTCACTCCGGTGATCGAGAACATCCTGCGGGCGTCGCGCGCGGGCCCAGAAGGCGACCGGGGTGCCGATCTCCACCCACACCTGGGCGGCGGGCCGCACGGGGAGGCGCAGCAGGCGATCTTCGCCCAGGAGGGCGTCGACCTCCGCCGCGTGATCATCGGCCACAGCGGCGACAGCGACGACCTCGGCTACCTGCGCGGCCTCATGGAGCGCGGGAGCACCATCGGCATGGACCGCTTCGGCCTCGAGCACTTCCTGCCCACGGCCAAGCGGGTCGAGGTGCTGGCCACGCCTGTGCGCCGAAGGCTACGCGGGCAAGATGGTGCTCTCGCACGACGCCAACTGCTGGACCGATCATGCTCTCCGAGGACGAGAAGCGCCGCACCCGGCCCCACTGGAACTACAACCACATCTCCGACGACATCCTTCCCGCTCTGCGCGCCGGCCGGCGTCACGCGACGACCAGATCGAGCAGATGCTCGTGCGGAATCCGCGGGCGATCTTCGAGGCGTCCGGCATCGCCTAGGATGCCGCGAAGACAGGAAGTTCTCGACACGGTGGCGCGCGCGTCTCGCGCCCCATCGCCTGCGGGGTGACCCGGGTGGCGATCGATGGGGTGGACGGGGCGGGCAAGACCCACTTCGCCGACGAGCTCGCTGAGGTCCTGGGGGCCTCGGGGAGATCCGTCATCCGCGCCCTCGGTGGACGGCTTCCACAATCCCCGGAGCATTCGCTACCGACTGGGGCGCGACTCTCCCGAGGGGTTCTTCGAGGACTCCTACGACTATGCGCAGCTGAAGGCCGCGCTCCTCGATCCCCTGAGTCCGGGGGAAGCGGTCACTACCGCGCGGCCGTCTTCGATCACCGATCGGACAGCCCGGTCTCCGCGCCGAGCCGGGTGGCGTCGCCCGGGGACATCCTGGTCCTCGACGGCATCTTTCTCCACCGTCCGGAGCTTCGCGCCTACTGGGACTATTCGATCTTCCTCGAGGTGGCCTTCGCCGTCTCCATCCCGCGAGGGGCCCAGCGGGGCGAGAGCTCTCCCGATCCCGAGGCGGCGAGCAATCAGCGGTACGTCCGCGGACAGGAGCTCTACCTGCGCGGCTGCGAGCCCGCGCGCTTCGCCACCGTCACCATCAACAACGACGATCTGCTCGCCCCTATATCGTGATGCCCTCGGCCCCGGACGCGACGAGCGCTCCCGCCCCCGGCCGACGAGGAGGACGCACGCCATGAAGCCGCAGCCGCTCATCGCCGTTGCCGACGTGGAAGCGAGCAGCCGATGGTACCAGGAGCTCCTGGGGGGCAACAGTGGCCACGGGGGCGCCGAGTACGAGCAGATCACCGATTCCACGGGGAAGCTCGTCCTCCAGCTGCATGCGTGGGACGCCCACGAGCACCCGCACCTGGGCGATCCGGCCCTCCGGCCCCACGGAAACGGCGTGCTCCTGTGGTTCCAGGTCGACGACTTCGAGGCCGCCATCGAGCGCGCGCGCGAGATGAGGATGGAGATCCTCGAGGGGCCCCGCGTCAATCCGAACGCGAACCATCAGGAGATCTGGCTGCGGGATCGCGACGGCTACGTGGTGGTGCTGGCCAGCGCCTACGGTGAGCTGTGAGCTCCGGGGTGGACGAGTTCAAGCGGGTCGACGACTGCGACCTGTGCCGGGCCAAGCGCATGACGCCGTGGCACCACGAGGACGACATCTGCTGGATCGCCGAGTGCGACGTGTGTGACGTGCCCATGGTGGTCTGGCGCTGGCACGGCACCGCCCCGCCTCCCGAGCACGTGGAGCACATGCGGGCGCGCCTGCACGATGTCGCCCTCGCCCAGGTCGGCGAGTACTACGTGGACGATCACATGCGCAACATCCCCAACCACTGGCACGCGCACGCCCGGCCCAAGGGCGGCTTCTTCGGCACCCGGCGCGCCTAGCTCGACCGGACGCTCGCGCGCGGCCGCGGGCGGACGTGATGTTAGAATCGGCCGCCGATTCGACTCGACCGGTTCCTGGGAGCGTGCATGGAGTTGGGCTCGAAGCGCTTTGCCGACGCCGCCGTAGCTCTACCCGGTGGGGCGCATCGATCACGCGACGGCCGATGGATTCAAGGCCGCGCTCGCTCCGTACCTCGCTCGCTGCACGGTGGGGGTGACCGCGTCGTGCTCGACCTGTCTACTCGACGCTTGCGGGGTCCGGGGCCGGAACGCAGAGTCGACGCCATGGGACTGTTCCGCGTGAGAGGTCATCTGGCGGGCCCCACCGGGCGTAGCGAGGACGTCGATCTCCTCGTCGACACGGGGCGACACTCCTCGTCGTTCCGCGAGCCTCTTGCCACGCGTCTTGAGCTCGTGACGAGACGGTCTCAGCCAGTCTTGATCGCAGGTGGTCAGCGGGCGATCTGGCCCGTGGCGGAAGCCACCTTGACGCTCGAAGGCCTGGACGCTCACCACACCCTGCTTCATCGCGCCCGAGGGACCGGCACTCCTGGGTGCCGTTGCGCTCGAAAGTCTCTTCCTGGGTGTCGACCCCGTCGCAAAGCGTTTGATCCCCGTGGAGGGGATGGCCGGCTAGCCCAACTTCCGCAGTTCGAGGGGGTCGAGGGTCGTAGTTTCGCGGCACTTACGGCAAAAGTCGCCACTACATTTGCGCGGCGGTGGCGATGCGGCGGCGGCATCGCGAAGCCGTTGCGGGAGGTCGAGGCCGAGGCGGTCGAGGAGGCGCAGCCTGGGCCCGATCCGGCCGGACGATGCAGCGGAGACGGAGCTCGCGGTCATCCTCGGTGGGCAGGACGACGTCCGTGCTCTGAATGCGGCGGAGCTCCGTCGAAGATCGTGCGCGGGCTCTGGCCCGAGGCCCGCCCGGCGCTGCCACTGCTCCGAGGGTCTTCCACAGCACATAGGCGAGGAAGCACACGAGGATGTGGGCCTGGACGCGGTCGTCGCGCTGATGCCAGACCGGCCGAATCGCCAGCTCGCTTTTCTGGATGCGGAACGCGGCCTCGGCGTCGGTCAAGTTGGATGTAGGCTGTCCGCCACAGGTCCTCGGGCTCCAGTCCGTCGACGTTCGTGCGGAGGACATAGCAGCCGCCTCACTCGCGCGCCCAGTCGTCCCACTCTGGGCGGGCGCGCGCAGGCCAGCCGCACGGCCCGCGGGCTGCGTTGGCGTCGGCGACGACGTCGATCGACGCAGCGGCCCGCGGCCCGCTGGTTGCGCGAGAGGCGCCCGAGCTGCCGCCTCGAGCGGCGCACGCTCGAGCGGGCGGCGGGCGTGCGCGGCGCGCCAGTGAGCCGCGTCAGCCCCGTCCTCGATCCGGCCGCTGAAGTCGCGCGTGCATGGCGCGCTCTTTCTCACGGCGCTCGACGGAGCGGATCAGCACGAACGTCTCTGACGCCATCCGGGCCCAGACACCGTTTGGCCTCGATGCCCTCGCGCACCGGCCTGCCAATCGCTGCGGCCTCGGCGAGCGGCGCCGCGGCCCACTTTTGCAGCTCGCTCTTCGGGCGTGCCGACGAGATAGCGCCGCTCGGTCTGCCTGCAGCCAGGCCAGGTTGTCCGCGCTCGTCATGCCCCGATCCATCACCCAGATGCGCTCGGCCATCCCGTAGCGCGACCTCCATGGTCTCGACGATCTCTTCGACGGTCGTGACGTCGGTCCGGTTGCCCGCGAAGACCTCGTAGCCGAGCGGCATGCCCTCGCGCGTGACGACGAGCGCGAGGCAGACCTGCTTGCAGTCCGGGCCGGTGATCGCGGCTGTGGCCGCGCTGCGCCAGCGGGTTGGTCTCGCAGCAGCCCCTCGAAGTACGTGCTCGTCACGTCGTAGAGCAGCAGATCGTAGTCGAGGGCGAACAGCTCGCCGAGCCGCGCGACGCAGGTGCTGTCTCCAGCGCCGGCTTGTGCGGCAACGAGGCGATCCAGCGCGCGATACAGTCGGTCGTCGTTGACCAAGGCCGCTCGGCAACGTCGAGCAGGTCCTCGAGCGCCGTGCGTCGATACCAGTCCTCGGCGATGTGCAACTCGCTCGACGGCTCACACAACCGCGCGAGGTGACCAGCAACCGCGGCCACATCGTGGGCCCACGGCACCGCTTCCCGACCCTCCGGCAGCAGGCGAGTCAGCGCCTTCGGTCGAGCGCAGCAGCGCGCCACAGCGTCCACCCGAGCCAGACATCGCCGAAGCCGCGGCCCCGCTCCAGAGCGGATCCGGCTTGAGCCAGGAACGGGGATCGCTGCCTGTCGGCGTCCTCCGTGATGAACAGAGGTCGGGCTGATACGTGGTCGCCGGCGATCGCGCGCGCCAGCGCCTGGGCGCACGCGCCCCGGCCGCAGCGCATCGAGTTCCCTCGAGGTGCGCGACGGTCTGCTGGACGATCTTTGCGGGCTGACGCGGACGGGAGCGGACGAGCTGCCAGTACCGGTGGACCTTCTTCCCGTCTTTGCGGCGTCTCGTGTGACGGAGGTACATTGGCTTCAGCTTATCGAACATGGCGGGCGCCCAAGTCAATCAACTCTGGTCGCCACTCTACATGGCAGCATTCGCTTCGGAATCGCCGTGGCCGACAGCGCCGCGAGACGCTGAAACGCTAGGCGTCAGTCGACGCGGAAGACGAGATCGCGGTCGAGGTTCTTGACGCTGGTCTGGCCCGCGAGGGCCATGGTGGTCCGCAGCTCCCGGCGCATGATGTCGAGGGCGCAGGCGACGCCGGCGGCGCCGTCCGCGGCCAGCCCCCACAGGATGGTGCGTCCCACCGCGACCACGGTGGCGCCCAGGGCGAGACCCTTGAGCACCGCGGTGCCGCGGGTGAAGCCGCCGTCCACGATGATGGCGGCGCGGCCGGCCACCGCGTCCACGATGGGGGCAGGGCGTCGATGGAGCCCTGCGTGTGATCGAGCTGGCGACCGCCGTGATTCGACACCCAGATGATCTCCACGCCCGACTCCACGGCACGCTTGGCGTCGCGCGCGGTCATGACGCCCTTGAGCCCGATGGGCAGCCGCGTCGTCTTCTTGAGCCACGCCACGTCGTCCCAGGTGAGCCGCTCGGGATAGTTGGGATCGGGGCCCCGCGGATTCGGAGCGCTCTTCATGGATTCGCGGGGGCTGTAGCGATGGACGATGTCGCGCTCGCGTCGGCTGTAGACCTGCACGTCCACGGTGAGGACCACCGACTTGTAGCCCGAGGCCTCCACGCGCGAGAGCAGATCGGCGGCCCAGGTGCGATCGCCGTGGTGATAGAGCTGGAACATCTTGGGACCCGGACTGGCCTTGGCCACGTCCTCCACCGACCATCCCGAGGCGCCCGAGAGGAACTGGAGGGTGTCGCCCTGGGCGGCGCCGCGGGCCATCTCGCGATCGCCCTCCGGATGGAAGAGCACGAGGCCTCCCATTGGCGCGATGGCCACCGGCCAGGACAGCGGCATTCCCAGGAGCGAGGTGCGCAGGTCGATCTCGCGAACGTCGACCAGGATATCCTGGCGGATGGCGAGCCGATCCACGGCGCGGCGATTGCGGCGGACGGTGGTCTCGCTCTCCGCGCCGCCGTCGCCGAAGTTCCACACGTCTCGGGGCAGAATCTTCTTCGCGTGCTTCCGGATCTCGGGCAGGGTCACGAATTTGTCGGCCATGGCCCAGTACGATAATGCCTTCGGACCCGCTAGGCAAATCAGCAATTGACAGCGCGCGCGGGCCCGCCTAGATTCGGGCCTGCCGCGCCCACCTCACCGACAAGGAGACCCACGCCATGCTGTACGAGATGCGGACGTATCACGCCATCCCGGGACGCCTGCCCGACCTCAACCGCCGCTTCGCCGACATCACCATGGGCTACTTCAAGCAGTACGGCATCCAGGTGGTCGGGTTCTGGACCAACGAGCTCGGCGGCTCGTCTGACCAGCTCATCTACATCCTGGCCTACGACAGCCTGGCCGACCGCGAGAAGAAGTGGAACGCCTTCGTCTCCGACAAGGAGCGCCTGGCCAAGTTCGCGGAGACGGAGAAGAACGGCCCGCTCGTGGCCCGTCTGACCGCGCAGATGCTCAGGCCCACCGCCTACTCGCCGATGCAGTAGCCACCGTGACGGCCGGCCGCGCCGTGGCCGCTTCAGATGCCGTTCGACGGCGCCGGTGCCGGGCGGCGGCGCTTATAATGGCGGCCATGCTCAGAGCCGCGGTAATCCTCAGCCTCGGGTTGGCGGTTGCCCTCGTGGCCTGTCAGCGGGAGGAGAAGGCGATCAGCGAGGATCTGCCCGCGGCACGGTCTGCCAGGGCGCTGGCCGATGCTCAGGCCATCGCGGCCGCGGCACGCCAGTACCAGGCGACCTTTCAGACGCTGCCCGACTCGATCGACGATCTGATGCAAGCGCGCACGATTTCCGGGGTCACCGGCGGTCCGTTCCTCGCCCGGCTTCCCACGCCGCCCACTGGTTGGTCCGCCTACCAGTACGCCCGGCAGGGCGACACCAACTTCACCGTGACGTCGTCGGGCGGCGGCCTCACCGTGACCGCGCCCTAGGCCCATGCCGAGACTGCCTCTCCTCGATCCCGATTCGCTGTCTCCCGAGCTTCGCGTCATGCTCGAGAAATGGCGGGCCGACGGCGGCGATCCGAACTTCATCCTGACCTTTGCGAGACTGCCGGAGACCCTGGCCCGCTTCGTGGCCTTCTATTCGCCGCTCGTGCGCAAGGGCAAGGTCGAGCACCGCACCAAGGAGCTGGCCCGTCTCCGGCTCGCCCAGCTCAACGAGTGCCAGTACTGAATGGCCACGCGCTACGCCTTGGGAAGGCGCGAGGGCATCACGGAGGACCTGGTGAGGGCGCTCGGCGACTACGAGCGCGGGCCGTTCTCGGACCGCGAGAAGGCGGCGCTTCGCTACGCCGACCAGCTCTTCGCCGATCACCACAAGGTGGACGACGCGCTCTGGAACGAGCTGCGCACTCGCTTCACCGAGGACGAGCTTCTCGAGCTCACGTGGGTCCTCGCGGAGTTCATCGCCCTCGGCAAGGTCATCTACGTCCTCGGTATCCAGTATGGCGGCCACGCCCATGTTTGAGCGCCACCACCAGCCTCTCCTGCCCATGCGCCAGTTCGCGGCGCGGGTGGCCAGAAGTGTCGGCCATCGCGGTGGGCATCGACGTCGCGGCGCTTCTCGTGGGAGGCGTCGGCCTGCGCATGTCTGGAAGGCCTCGACTGGACGGACGCTCTCCTCAATGCCGGGCTCGTCCTGACCGGGAACGGACCGGTCGTGCGGATGCAGTCCGATGGCGGCAAGGTCTTCCTGCTCCTGTACGCGGTCCTGGGTGTCGTCGTCTTCGCCGCCGTGATCTCGGTGGTGATGGCGCCCCTCCTGCACCGTACGCTTCATGCCTTTCACGCGGATGTACCAGATGAGGAGAGACGTCCATGACCGCCGTCAGCGATCTCGACACGCCCGCCGTCACCGTGGACATGGCCATCATGGAGGACAACATCCGCCGGGTGCAGGCGCACCTCGCCCGCCACGGCATCGGCAACCGGCCGCACATCAAGACGCACAAGATCCCCGCCATCGGGAAGATGCAGATGCAGGCGGGCGCCATGGGCATCACCTGCCAGAAGATCGGAGAGGTCGAGGTGTTCGTGGAGGCGGGGGTGGCCGACGACATTCTCCTCACCTACAACATTCTCGGCCGGGCCAAGACCGATCGCCTCATGGCCCTGGTGCGGCGCGCGCCCGGGCTGACCGTGGTCCTCGACAACGACGTGGTGGCCCGCGATCTGAGCGAGGCGGGGGTACGGCACGGACTCGACGTGCGCTTCCTCGTCGAGTGCGACACGGGCTTCGGGCGCACGGGCGTGCAGACGCCCCAGGCAGCCTTCGACCTCGCGCGCCAGGCGGCCGCCCTGCCCAGGATGCAGTTCCGCGGGCTCATGACCTTCCCCAACCGCGAGCCGACCACCCGCGAGTTCTTCACGCAGGCCCTCGGCCTCTTCAAGGGCGCGGGTATCCCCGTGCCCGTGGTCTCGGGGGCGGCACCCCGACCATCTTCACCGCGCAGAGCATTCCCATGCTCACCGAGCACCGCGCGGGCACCTGCGTGTTCAACGACGTCATGGTGGTCTCCTCGGGCACCGCGACCTGGGACAACTGCGCCATGCGCGTGCGGGCCACCGTGGTGAGCCGGCCCACCGACGGCCGGGCCATCCTCGACTGCGGCACCAAGGTGCTGACCTCGGACCAGTACGGCCAGAAAGGCTTCGGCCACGTCATGGAGTATCCGGAGGCGGTGGTGGCCAATCTCTCCGAGGAGCACGGCATCGTGGATCTCTCGGCCTGCGCCGAGCGGCCCAAGGTGGGTGACATCGTGCACGTCGTCCCCAACCACTGCTGCGTGGTCAGCAACATGGTGGACGAGCTCTACGGCATCCGCGGAGGCACGGTGGACGTGGTGTGGCCGGTGGCCGCGCGCGGGCGCGTTCGCTAGCGCGCCGTGACCATTCGCGGCGCGGATCTCGTGGTGGCCGCCCTCGCCGAGCGAGGCGTGCGCCAGCTCTTCTCGCTGTCCGGCAACCAGATCCTGCCCCTCTACGACGCCACCATCGGCCGCGACATGCGGATCATTCACACTCGCCACGAAGCGGCGGCCGTGCACATGGCGGACGCGTGGGGCCGCCTCGGCGAGGAGCCGGGCGTGGCCCTGGTCACGGCGGGACCGGGCCACCTGAACGCGCTGTCCGCGCTCTATGGAGCGCTGATGGCGGAGTCGCCCGTGGTCCTGCTGAGCGGGCATGCCCCCGCGGGCCAGGCGGGCCGCGGCGCCTTCCAGGAAATGGACCAGGCGGGGGCGGCGGCGCCCGTGACGAAGGCCTCGTGGGTGGCGAAGGACGCGTTGCGGCTCGGCGAAGACATGGCGCTGGCCCTCGAGCTCGCGCGGAGCGGGCGCCCGGGGCCGGTGCACGTGAGCCTGCCCGGCGATTTCCTCGAGGGCAAGGTGAGCGAGAGCGCGGGTGCCGTCATCGACGGGGCGCGCGGATCGATGTCGGCCGCGGAAGCCGATCTTCGCCGACTGCGCGAGCTGCTGGAGGCGGCGCGCCGCCCCTCATTCTCCTCGGGCCGGCCATGGCGCGGCCCGCCCGGCGCGCGGCGGTGGAGCGGCTGACCGGGCCCACGGGTATTCCGGCGCTACCCATGGAAAGCCCGCGCGGCGTCAACGATCCGTGGCTGCACATGGCGAGCAACTGCCTCGGCCAGGCGGACCTCGTCCTCCTCCTGGGCAAGCGGCTCGACTTCGCCGTGCGCTTCGGCGGCGTGCCGTCTTTCTCTCCCGCCTGCCGTTTCGTGCAGGTCGACTGGGATGCCGAGGCGCTGGACCGGAGCGGCCGCGTCACCCTCGGTCTGGTCACCGATCCTGCTCTCCTCGCCGTGCGCCTCGCCGCGGACGCGGCGTCGCTCGCCGGACGCTGGCGCGAGTGGGGCGCCGAGGTCGCGGCGGCCCGGGCCGCCGAACCCGCGGAATGGGCGGCCCTCCGCGGCAGCCCGCGGTCCCCCATTCATCCGCTCAGGGTCTGCGCAGCGATCCAGCCCCTGCTCGACAAGGGCGCCGTGCTCGTCGCCGACGGCGGTGAGTTCGGCCAGTGGGTGCAGGCCGGATGCGAGGCGGGGACGCGGATGATCAACGGGCTGTCCGGCTCCATCGGCAGCGCCATTCCCCTCGCGCTCGCCGCCAAGCTTCGCCATCCAGACCGTCCCGTGATCGCCGCCCTCGGCGACGGCACCTTCGGCTTCCACGCCTTCGAGCTCGACACTGCGGTGCGCGCCGGCCTGCCCGTGGTGACCGTCGTGGGCAACGACGCGCGCTGGAACGCCGAGCACCAGCTGCAGCTCCAGCACTTCGGCGCCGAGCGCACGGTGGGCTGCGAGCTTCGCCCCAGCCGCTACGACCTCATGACGAAGGCCCTCGGCGGCCACGGCGAGCACGTGGAGCGGCCGGAAGACCTGACCCCGCTCTCGAACGGGCGGTGGCCTCGGGGCTCCCCGCCTGCGTGAACGTGGTGATCGACGGGGTGGCGGCGCCGACCTACGGCGCGGCCAAGCCTCCCGCCCACTGACGGAGCAGCGGTCAGGCGGGGGCGGCCAGCTTCTCGGCGAGTCGCCTCAGCGTTCGCTCGTCCGCGCTGGACACGAGCGCATAGCCCAGCTCACCGTCTCGCCACAGCAGGACGTTGAAGCCTCTCGACGACGCGCGGGAGAGCTTCGCGCGCTCCCCGCTTCGCCACGGCAGCCCATCGGCCTTGAACACGAAGAGTGAGATCGCGCTCTGCGGTCCTCCGAAGACCAGGGTGGCGGCCTTCCGGTCGAGGAAGTAGCCCACCGCGCCGCCCTGCAGCGGAAACTCGGCATCGCCGGGGAAGCGGATCCCCGGAGCGAAGTCGAGCTTGCCCGAGAACCACGGGATGACCTGATGGATGCCGCCGCTTTCCACCTCGAGCGGCCGCTGGCTCTGGAGCAGGCGCACGTGGTCGTTGACGGCCTCCGTGACCATGGCTGATCCCTCGCGGCTCGTCGGCGAGAGGATCACGCGCGCGAAGGGTGCGACGACAAGCAGCGCGGCCACCGCCAGCCCGGCCGGAAACAGGGCGCGGGTCCAGGGCTTTCGCGCGCGCGGCTGCCCGGGTACCGGCCAGCCCGCGGCCAGCTTTCGCTTGAGGGCGATGGGCGCCGCGTGTTGTGGCGTGCGCTGCTCGAGGGCGCGGGTCAGCTCCCGGTCGACGAGGTCCGCGTGGGCGCAGTCGAAGCAGTCGTCGAGGTGCCGGCGCAGGGCGGCCGCGAGAGCCGGGGCAAGGCGGCCGTGCTGATAGTCGAGGAGCTGATCGCGAGCATCGTGGCAGTCCATGGTTAGAGCCCACCGATGGGGATGGCGGTGCGCGCGAGTCCGGGAAGATCGAGATTCATCATTCTCACCCCTACGCGTAACGTCCCACGGGCAAATTCGTTCCCCGCCGGTTCCACGGAACCAATCCTCCGATCAGGCGTTAGCGCGGGTGACGAAAACGACGACCTATCTCGAACGGAGGGGACAGATGAAGCGAGTGGGGGCGGGACTTGCGGCACTGGCATTGCTGGCGGCGCTCGGCGGCCCGGGGACGGCCCGCGCGGCGGGACCGAAAGTGTACGTGGGGCTCTTCAAGGACGACGCGGTCGCCGTCATCGACACCGCGCAGAATCGCGTGGTCTCCACCATTGCCGTGCCCAAGGGACCGCACGGGCTCGTGATCACTCCGGACGGACGCAAGGTCTATGTCAGCAGCGACGGCGCTTCCACGGTGAGCGTGATCGACACCGCGACGGACAAGGTCGCCGCGTCCATCGACGTCGGCGTCAATCCCCATGGGCTCGCCATGTCCCGTGACGGCCGGAAGGTGCTCGTGTCGGGCTTTGGCTCCAATCGCGCGCTCATCATCGACACCGCGACCGACAAGGTGACGGGTGAGGTGGCCGCGCCCCAGGTCCACAACGGGACTATTTCGCCGGACGGCACCCGCGCCTGGGTCGGCTCGCAGAAGCAGGGCGAGGCGGCCATCATCGTGCTCGATCTGCAGACCATGACGCGCGTGGGATCCATAGCGCTCGACAAGACGCCGCGGGCCCTCGACGTCTCGCCCGACGGCCGGCGCGTGTATTTCACCCTGGCCGGCGTCAACGCCATCCAGGTGCTCGACACGTCGACCAATCAGGTCATCGCCCAGGTTCCCGTGGGCGCCTCCCCGCATCTGGCGCCCCCTACGCCGGACGGGCGCTGGGATCTCGCGGTCGTCCAGGGGCCGGGTGAGCTCGGCATCATCGACACCGCGAGCAACACGCTGGCCGCCACCGTGCCCGTGGGGAAGCTCCCGCACTGGATCGCCATCACGTCGGACGGGCGCTCAGCCTGGGTCGCCAACGAGGGCTCCAACGACGTGTCCCTGGTGGATCTCTCCACCCGCGCCGTCACCGCCACCATTCCCGTGGGAAACGCGCCGCGCAAGATCGCCGTCCAGCCCATGGGCGCTCCCCGCTCCGCCGCGCCGGGCGCTCCCGCCACCGCCGGCCGCGCCCAGCCCAAGACGGTCACCATCGGCGGCGTCGCCTTCACCGATCACGGCACGCGCGACGTGACCGCGCTCCGCGTCGTGAAGATGGAGGCCGACGACTACTACTTCGGCCCGACCTTCCTTCGCGGGAAGCCCGGGCAGCAGCTCCGCCTTCGTATCGAGAACGAATCCGGCACCCTGCACAACATCACCATCGCCGCCCAGCACATCGACCGCGACATCCTTCCCAAGAAGACCATCGAGCTCGACGTCGTCGTGCCCGCGTCGGGCACTGTCGTTTTCAGCTGCAAGTTTCACGGCCCGCTCGGCATGAACGGACAGCTCGCCGCTTCGGAACGCTGAGGCGCTGATCGCTTACATCACACTCCCCCTCACCCTGGCCCTCTCCCCCGGGGAGAGGGGATCGGCAGCTCCGCGACGGCGGTGGGCGGGGTGGGGGCGCCCTCCCCAGGCCCGTGTCTTCTGGGGAGATTCTTCGAAGCGTAATACCAAAGATCTCGTGGCGGGCTCGAGTGGCCCAGCGGGATTGCGACTCAGCGTGGCCTGGGGAGGGCGCCCCCACCCCGCCCGCCGCATTGCCGACCGAGCCTACAGCGCGATGCCGCAGCACACGAGATCTAGAGGTTGATCCGCCGCTTGGCCATGGCGCGATCCCACTTCGTCTCGTACGCATCGTCGAAGATGATGGCGCTGTCCGACGGCACGGTGACCCAGTAGCCGTCACGGATCTCCTCCTCGAGCTGCCCCGGCCCCCACCCCGCGAAGCCCACGTTGAAGTGCGCGCGCCGCGGACCTTCCCCGCCACGATGGCCTCGAGAATGTCCGGCTGGGAGGTGACGGCCATGCCGCCCGCGAGCAGCGTCGTCTCCGGCCCCTTGTAGTCGTCGGAGTGGAGGACGGAGATGCGCGTCGGCTCCACGGGCCCGCCCACGTGGAGCTTGATCGACCCCGTGGCCCCTGTCTCGGGCAGGCCCGTTTGCTTCAGGAGCACGGAGATCGGCACATCGCCGATCGGGCGATTGATGATGAGTCCGGTGGCGCCGCTGGCATCGTGCTTCACCATGTAGATCACCGTTCGTGTGAAGCGCGGATCGCTGAGCGAGGGAAGAGCGACGAGGAGCTGCCCGGAGAGCGTCGCGGCCGGCGCGGGCGGCCCTTGCGCGCGGGCCGGCCTCGCCGTCCTGGCCGCGGCGGGGAGCAGGATCGCCACGGCGAAGACCGCGCACAGCGCGAACCGGCTCGTCTTCACGCCCGCACCTCCTCGCCCGATGTGGATTCGTGGCACAGTATAGACGATGCCCCTCCCCGTCGCGCTCCGGGCCTTCCGCTACCGCGACTTCCGTCTCTTCTGGTGCGGCCAGCTCATCTCTCTCGTCGGCACGTGGATGCAGAGCGTGGGGCAGGCGTGGGTCGTTCTCGAGATCACCGGCTCGCCCTTCAAGCTCGGCATGATCACCGCGCTCCAGTTCGGACCCATGCTCTTCCTCTCCTTTCTCGCGGGCGCGCTCGCCGATCGCGTGCACAAGCGGCGACTCCTCGCTCCTGACCCAGAGCGCCCTCATGCTCCAGGCCTTCGCCCTCGCCGCGCTCGACTGGGCGGGTCACATCCAGTACTGGCACGTGGCCGTGCTCGCCACGGTGTACGGGATCGCCAACACCCTCGACCTGCCCGCGCGGCAGTCCTTCGTGGTGCAGATCGTGGGCAAGAACGATCTCATCAACGCCATCGCCCTCAACTCGGCGGTGTTCAACGGCGCGCGCGTGGTGGGGCCGGCGGTGGCCGGATTGCTCGTGGCCCGCTACGGCGTGGCCATCGCCTTCCTCCTGAACGGGCTGAGCTTTCTCGGCGTCATCGGAGCGCTCCTCGCCATCCACAACGAAGGCGAGCCGCGGCCGCGCGCCGGCGACAGCCTCGGGCCAGGAGATCCTCCAGGGACTGCGCTATGCGTGGGAGACGCCGCTCATCGTGCTCATCCTCGCCTTCATGCTCGTGACCAGCCTCTTCGTCGTCAACTTCGGGGTGGTGGTGCCTCTCGTGGCCCGCGAAGTGCTGCACGAGGGCGCGCACGGCTTCGGGCTCCTCATGGCCTCCCTCGGGGTAGGTGCGGTGGTCGGCGCGGGCGCCGCTCGCCTTCGTGGGGCGAGGGCCGCGCGCCCGTCTGGCTGCTCGCGGGGGCGGCGCTCATCGACGCCGGTGGGCCTCATGGCCCTCGGGACTCGTGCGCCACTTCTGGGTCGCCGCGGTGCTCCTCGGCGTGATGGGCTTCGCCATGATCGTGTTCATGGCCAGCTCCAACACCACGCTGCAGGTGACGGTGCCCGACGCGCTCCGCGGCCGGCTGATGGGTCTCTACGCGTTCGTCTTCGTCGGCATGAACCCGTTCGGGGCGCTCTTCATCGGGTCGGTGGCGGAGAAGTGGGGCGTGCCCGTGGCCTGCGTCGTGGGCGGGCGGAATCGGCGCGGCGTGCCTCGTGGCCCTCACGCTCGTCTGGGGACGGCGCGCCGCCGAGCCGCCCCCGACCTAGACGAGCGCTGGGCTAGCCATGCCGCGCCGGGTATAATCCAGCCCCCAGGAGCCTACCTTCAATGACCATCGAGACCACGCTGACGTCGGACACCATCCCGGTGCGGGAGACGCATCGCTTCGATGTGGATGCGCTCGAGCGGTACCTGGCCACGCGCATCCCGGGCTTCCGCGGGCCGGTGACGGTGAGCCAGTTCCAGGGTGGGCAGTCCAATCCGACCTACCGGCTCTCCGCCGCCGGCCACGAATACGTGCTGCGGCGCAAGCCTCCCGGCAAGCTCCTGCCCTCCGCGCACGCCGTGGATCGCGAGTACCGCATCCTCACCGCCCTCGGCCAGACCGACGTGCCGGTGCCCAGGACCTGGGTGCTCTGCGACGATCCCGAGATCATCGGCACCATCTTCTACGTCATGGACTGGGTGGCGGGACGCATCATGGTCGATCCGCTCCTGCCCGGTTGCACCGCCGCCGAGCGCACGGCCATCTACGATTCCATGAGCGACGTGCTGTCGCGGCTTCACCGCCAGGACTGGAAGGCCCTCGGCCTCACCGACTTCGGCAAGCCGGGGAGCTACTTCACCCGGCAGATCCACCGCTGGACGCAGCAGTATCGCGCGTCGGAGACGGAGCGCATCGAGGCCATGGAGCAGCTCATGGCCTGGCTGCCCGAGCACATTCCCGCGGACGACGACACCACCGTCGTTCATGGCGATTTCCGGCTGGGCAACGTCATCATGCATCCGACCGAGCCGCGGGTGCTCGCCGTGCTCGACTGGGAGCTCGCGACGCTCGGCCACCCCTGGCCGATCTCGCCTACAACGCCATGCCGTATCACCTGCGGCCGGACATCCTAGGCGGCGTCCTCGGTGAAGACCTGAAGACCCTCGGCATCCCGAGCGAGGAGGACTATCTCGCCGCCTACTGCCGTCGCACGGGGCGGGCGGGCATTCCGGACTGGAGCTTCTACGTCGCGTTCTCCATGTTTCGCCTCGCCGCCATCGCGCAGGGAATCATGGGGCGGGTGATCGCGGGCACCGCCAACGACGCGGGCGCTCGCTCGCGCGGCGAGCGGGCCCGTCCCATGGCCGAAGCGGGCTGGGCCCTCGTGGAGTCCCGGCGCTAGGAGCGCATGATGAAGCCATTCGTGATCAACCGGTACGGGCGCATCGTCTTTCCCTTCAACTTCTTTCCCGAGCTCGACTTTTCGGCTTTCCAGACGCTCGAGCAGTTCGCCGCGGTCATCAAGCGGGACTTCGAGGAGAAGGCGCCCAACGAGACGGACATTCTCCAGCGCGTGGAGTCGCAGGCTTACAAGGCGCGCTACGAGATCCTGCGCGATCTCGCCCTCCACCTCTTCTGGGTCAACCGCTACGCCATGACCATGTACGAGAAGCGGCCCACGCGCTGGCGCGACGTGGCCCGGCACCGGGACGACATCTTTCTGCCCGTGTTCGAGCCGCGGGACGGAAGCGAGACCACCGCGGCCATCGAGGGACGGCTATCGGAGCCTGCCCGCCACCTGGGACGAGGGCACCGAGGACAAGATCTGCCGCGTCCTCCTCGATATCCTCCGCCACAAGAAGTGGGCGGGCGCGGAGCTCCCCGCCATCAAGCCCACGGTGGGCGAGATCCTCGCCAATCCGAAGAACCTCACCTTTCACCTGCTCGCCTACGATCCCGACTATCCCGGCTACGGCTACGACGACATCATCGAGTTCAACCACCGCGTGCCCGGAGCTCGAAGCCGCTCATGCGGCAGACCATGGTGCTCCACAACCAGTACCGCTGGGACCGCTCCAAGCTGCGGTTGACGGAGGTGGGCCGGCTGCACGACGACGACTACGTGGTGGTCTTCCACCCGCGGAGCGACGACGTGCTGCACTTCATCCGCCGGGTCAAGGGCATGCATCGCGTGCCGCGCCGCAAGCCCGTGCCCGCGGAGTCCCGCCGGCCCGTGCTGCCCTATCCGCCGGTGCAGGTGCGCGAGCGCTTCAAGGTCATGCCGAAGCTCGAGGCGGTGGCCGTGTACAAGGGCGAGCGGCCGTGCACCAACGACGATCTCATCCGCAACGCCGCCTACTGCTGGTCGCCCATGACGGCGGCGGAGATCCTGCGCAAGACGGGCATCGAGGAGCGGCTGTACACGGAGCTGGACCTCGACCACATGGCCCTCCTCGCCGCCCAGCGGGCGCTCGAGAAGTCCCGTCACCGGCCCGAGGAGATCGGGGCGGTGATCTTCTGCTCCTGCACCAGCGTCAAGATGATGCCGTCGCTCGCCACCTGGCTCTCCGGGCAGCTCGGCATCTTCCAGACCCACGCCTCCTGCGACATCGTGGCCGCCTGCGCGGGCTTGCCCTACGGCCTGAGCGAGGCGGTGCGCCTGCTCCAGGAGGTGGAGCGCCCCATCCTCGTGGTGTGCGGAGAGAAGTTCTCCGACAAGATCGGCACGGTGCGCACGTCCCGCATGATCTTCGGCGACGGCGCGGCCGCCCTCGTGATCGCGCCCGCGCCGGCGGGCGCCGCCCCGACGTCGAGGTGCTGCAGACGTACGCGAGCGGCCCCATGTCGGAAGTGGACTCGATCATCTGGCCCAATCCCGAGTTCGACAACAACATCACGGTGTACGGGCCGGAGGTGCGCGCCCTCGTCAAGCGCTATCTCGGCCAGATGCTGGACGAGCTGCGCGCCCTGCCTCATCCGGACGGGACGAGCGGCCGCTCGCTCCTCGGACGCGGTGGACCTCGTCGTCCCGCACCAGGCCAACAAGACCATGGTGGTGAGCATCGCCGAGGCGGCCGGGGTCTCCGCCGAGCGTCTCTACTTCAATATCGACAAGGTGGGCAACACGTCGTCGGCGAGCATTCCCGATCGCGCTGCACGACGCGGTGAGGGAAGGGTGATCGACCGCCCCATGCGCATCTTCGCTCCCGGCTTCGGCGCCGGCGCGGTGGGCGGCTACGCGGTGCTCCGCGTCGACCCCGCCGTGGTCGCCTAGCACGCCGCTCGCTCGCTCATGGTGAACGTGCTCGTGACGATGCCCTTCTCGGATCGCCTGCTCGATCCGCTGCGCGCCGTGTCGCCCAAGCTCCGGATCACCCGGGAGGCCGCCGACCGCGCCGACTATTCGGCCACCGACGTGCTGTACACGGGAGCGCCTCCCGCGCGATCTCTCGCGGCGCGCGGCCTCAAGTGGGTGCAGGTGCACATGGCGGGCGTGAACACGCTCCTCGATCATCCGCTCTACACGGACACGTCCGTCTCCTCACCACCACGAGCGGCGTGCACGCCGCGACCATCGCGGAGTACGCCATCACCGTGCTCCTCGCCCTCGCCCATCGCGTGCCGCGCATGGTCGAATGGCAGGCCAAGGGGACCTGGCCGCCCGACAAGGACCGGTGGTCCCTGTTCGTGCCGACGGAGATGCGCGGGTCTACGCTCGGCATCATCGGCTACGGGAGCATCGGCCGCGAGCTCGCCCGCATCGCCAAGACGGCGTTCGGGATGACGCGTGCTCGCGTGCAAGCGCGATCCGTCCCGCCGGGAGGATTCGGGCTACGCGCTACCCGGCACGGGCGATCCGGAGGGCGCGCTGCCCGACGCAGTGGTTCTCGCCCGAGAAGGTGTCGAGCTTCTCGCCCGCTCCGACGCGGTGGTGATGTGCGCGCCGCTCACCCCGGAGACCGAGCGCATGATCGGCGCCCGCCGAGCTCCGCGCCATGAAGCCCTCCGCCTACTTCGTCAACGTCGGGCGGGGCGCCACCGTGGACGAGGCCGCGCTGGCCCGCGCCCTCGCGGAGAAGCGCATCGCCGGCGCGGCCATCGACGTGTTCGCGGAGGAGCCGCCGCCCGCCGGCCATCCGCTCTACCAGCTGGACAACGTCATCGTCTCGCCGCACGTGTCGGGCTTCCTGCCGAGCTACGACGACCGGTGCGTCGAGCTCTTCGCGGAGAATCTCCGCCGCTACCTGGCCGACGCACCGCTCTTGAACCTCGTCGATCGCGCCAGGGGCTACTAGGCCGCCCGCGTGCCGCCCGCGCCCGAGCGTCCCATCCGCCTCGCGGCGGCCGCCGGCGGCGCGGGCGGCAGCTGGTATGTCCTCCTCGAAGGGCTGGCGCGTCTCGTGCGCGACGTGCATCCCTGGATCGACCTCCACGTGGTGGAAGGTGGAGGCGTGATGAATCACGCCGACGTGGGCACGGGTCGGATCCCCGTGGCCATCCTCAACCCGCCCATGACGGCGGCGGCGCCGGGCGGGCCGGCCTCCCTTCGACCATCCGCTGCCCGACCTCCGCGTGGGCGTGGCCAACCTCACCGTCAACCATTTGCAGTTCATGGTGGGCCGCGATGTGCCGCTCACCGGGCTCCGCGACTGGACGGCGCGGCGCCATCCGCTGCGGGTGCCCGTCGATCGCGTGGGGACGGTGGACCGTCTCGTGTTCGAGCTGGCCTTGGAGCAGATCGGCCTCACGCCGGCCGCCCTCGGAGCTGGGGCGGGGCCCTCGTGCCCGCCGACAACTACCATCAGCAGCTGAGCCTCTACCGGGACGGCAAGGTCGACGCGCTCTGGCAGTTCATGGGCATCCCGTCGCCTTCGATCCAGGGGGCGCACGCTGCCCGCCCCATCAAAGCCGCTCGCTCTTCCGCCGGACCTGATCGCCCGCCTCGTCCAGCTCGTGATGGTCGGCAGCGAGCAGCCACAGGTGGGGCGTGTCGGCGTGCGGTGACGTCGCCGGCATGCCCACGGTATCCATCGGGCACCCTCGCTCGGCTTCCACGCCGCCAGTGCCGCGAGGGTGGCCTTCGCCATCACCGCCGCCATCTCGCGACAACGCCGCCCGCGTGCGCACCATCCACTCCCGCGGCTGCAGCTGATCCGCGCGGGCACATGTGGACCCTCGGCGGGCCTCTCCACGAGGGCGCCGCCCGCTACTTTGGGCGCACGCTCTCGAGCCGAAGAAGCAGAATCGCTTACCGGCGGCGATGCCCGCGATCTCCACGAAGTACTTGGGGGCGGCGAGGCGCGCTTCCACGGTGGCGCGGGCGGGCGGATTGGCCGGGTCCATCCACGAATCCCACACGCTGTTCATGTCGTCGAAGTAGCGCATGTCGGCGAGCCAGATGGTGGCGGAAAGAAGCTTGGACTTGTTGCTGCCCGCGGCGGCGAGGAGATCGTCGAATTTCTTGAGGATCTGCTGGGTCTGACCCTTGACGTCCGTGGCCGCGTCGCCGGCGATCTGACCGGCGATGTAGATGGTGTCGCCGTGGACGACGGCGGCGCTCAGGCGCTTCCCGGGCTGAATCCGATTGATGCTCATCTGGAAGATCTCCTTAGTGGTGAGGGGACCAAGCATCCCTCTCCCCCATCGGGGGAGAGGGCAGGAGTGAGGGCGGTTCAACCAGCAGACGGATTCGCGTAGTGCTGCATGATGTACCCGGCGATGCTGTGCCGCGACGGACGATTGGGCAGCGCGTTGCCGGGGAACCAGCGCGCGTCCTCCAGCTCCGAGTGATCCACGCGGAGCTCGCCGCCCGCATAGGTCGCCACGAAGCCCAGCATGATCTGGCTCGGGAAGGGCCAGTTCTGGCTGCCCACGTAGTGAATGTCTTTCACGTCCACCCCGACCTCTTCCTTGACCTCGCGCGCCACGCACCCCTCGAGCGACTCGCCGTTGTCCACGAAGCCCGCCACGAGCGCATAGCGACCGGGCGCCCACTCCGCCTTGCGGGCGAGGAGCACGCGATCGCCGTCGCGCACCATGATGATCACCGCGGGATGCAGATGGGGATAGTGCTCGTACTGGCAGCGCGCGCAGCGCTTGCCCCACTCGCCTTCGATGCGCGAGGTCGGCTCGCCGCAGCGGGGGCAGAAGCCGCTCGTGCTCTGCCACCACAGGGCCTGCATGGCCATGCCTCCCAGCGACAGGAGGTCGTCGGGAAGCTTGGTGCCCGCGCATGGGGATGAGCGTCTGCTTCTCGAGTCCGGGGGCGGCGGCGTGCTCCTTGGGCAGGGGCGCCGTCCAGCAAGGCTCGCCGCGCAGGGTGCCCAGCCAGAACGGGTCCTTGACCGCGCCTTCGAGCCCGGCGGGCGGCGGGCCCGCGGGAAGACGGAAGGCATCGCCGTCGGGGACAACTAGAAGATCCTGGTCTTGAACGAGCAGCCAGTGTCCCCGCGTCTCGGGTGGCGTGCCGCCGTGCTTGGCGGGCACGAAGTCGGCGCCCAGCACTTCGCGGTTGAAGGGAAGGTAGACGGAGAGCGGCGTCGTCATCGGCCGGCCTCGCGGGAGCTCACGAGCTCAGGCGCCCGGGACCGCGGCCACCGGCGGGGTCGAGCCGCTGGAGCGCGGGCATGACCTCCGTAGCGAAGAGGCGCAGGTTGCGCTCCGCCTCGGCCGGCGGCATGCCCGCGTAGGAGAAGACGCCGACGAAGTGATCGTTGCCCACGCGCCGGCGCACGTCGAGGATCTTCTCGTAGCACTGCTCGGGGGTGCCCCACACCTGCAGGTCCACGAAGAAGTCGATGACCTTCTCGTCGCCGTAGGTGTGGATCTTGTCGTTCATCTTCGCGTAGTACTCGTAGCCCTTGGTCGTCTTCATGTGCTCGTCGCCGAAACCGGTAGTGGTCGAGCACGCTGCGGAAATACCCGCCGATCCATCGCCGCGGCCTGCTCGCGGGCCCGCTCCGGAGTCGGGATCGCAGAACGTCCACCCCGCGGAGATCGGGGCGGCGGCTCGACGCCGTTGATCTGGCGGTAGAGCGCGTGGTACTCGCTCAGCTCCTCGGCCACCTCTTTCCACGGCTTCTGCGGAATGATGAGGATGCCCACGCCGAGCTCGGCCATGATCTTCATCGACTCAGGCGAGACGGCGGCGGCATAGGTGCGCCCGCGAAAGCTCTTGAAGGGCGCGGGCCGGATGTCCGCGCGCGGCTGGCTGAGGAACTCGCCGTCGAACTCGCAGTAGCCCTTCTCGAGCCCCTCCAGCAGCATCTGCGCGTACTCGACGAAGCGCTCGCGGCTCTCGCCCATGGGCACGCGGAAGCCCTCGAACTCGACCTTGCCCGCCCCGCGCCCGAGGCCCAGGATCATCCGGCCGCCCGAGATGTTGTCGAGCATGGAGACTTCTTCGGCCACGCGCATGGGATCGTGCCAGGGCAGCACCACGACCATGGAGCCCAGGGCCACCCGGGTGGTCCGCCCCGCCATGTAGGTGAGGAACTGCAGCACGTCGGGGCACATGGTGTAGTCGGTGAAGTGGTGCTCGACGCTCCAGACGGAGTCGAAGCCGAGAGGCTCGCACAGATCGGCGAGGCGCAGATCGTCCTGGTAGACGTCGAAGTCCCGTCGCGCCCTGCCCGGGTTCTGGAAGACGGCGGCCATGCCGACTCGCATTCGGTGCTCCTCCTGGATTGACGAGGCGCCCGCCTCGGCCCGCCAATCTTGCCCCACCCGGGCCGCCCGCGCAAGGCCGGGCGAGGTCGCGCGTCTCGGTTGACAATCCGCGCCGTTCGACTAGGCTAGAGCGCGCGCACGCCGGCCCGGCCGGCCGCGCAATCCAATCGGAGGGTTCCTCTCATGAAGCATCACCACGTGTACCGGACGGAGCTGTCACCGGTCAGCTTCCTCCAGCGCAATGCCTACGTGTTCCCGGACAAGACCGCGGTCATCCACGGGAGCCGGCGCTACAGCTACCGGCAGTTCGAGGAGCGCGTGCACCGCCTCGCCTCCGCCCTCCGCGCGGCGGGACTCAAGAAGCACGATCGGGTCGCCTTCATCTGCCCCAATACCCCGGCCATGCTCGAGGCGCACTACGGCGTCCCGCTGGCCGGCGGCATTCTCGTCGCCGTCAACATCCGGCTCTCCTCCGACGAGATCGGCTACATCCTCAAGCACTCGGGCTCGACCTTCCTGTTCGTGGACCACGAGTTCGAGCCCACGGTGAAGCCGCTCGATCTGGGTGGCCTCACCGTGGTGCGCGTGGACGACACGGGCGCCCCCGGCGATCCCTACGAGGACTTTCTCGCCACGGGCAGCGCGAAGGCGGTGGAGTCGGTGCTGGAAGACGAGGAAGAGACCATTGCCATCAACTACACCTCGGGCACCACGGGCCGGCCCAAGGGAGTCATGTACTCGCATCGCGGCGCCTGGGTCAACGCGATGGGCGAGGTGGTCGAGACGGGGATGAACTTCGAGACGAAGTATCTCTGGACCCTGCCCGATGTTCCACTGCAACGGCTGGTGCTTCACGTGGGCGGTGACGGCGGTGGCGGGAACGCACGTGTGTCTCCGTCGCGTGGAATCCGGGCGGGTGTGGGACCTCCTCGAGTCGGAGGGCATCACCCATTACTGCGGCGCGCCCACCGTGCAGATCGGCGTGGTGAACGATCCCGAGGCGCACCACGTCTCGACCGCCAGGTCACGGTGACGGTGGCGGGCGCGCCGCCCTCGCCCACGCTCCTCGGCAAGCTCAAGGAGCTCAACTTCCGTCCCGTGCACGTCTACGGCCTGACCGAGACCTACGGCCCGCACACCGTGTGCGCCTGGCACACGGAGTGGGACAGCCTGCCCGGCGACGAGCAGGCGCGCTCGCCGCGCGGCAGGGGCAGGGCTACGCCACTCTTCGACCTGGTGCGCGTGGTCGACGCCGAGATGAACGACGTCCCGCGCGACGGCGAGACGCTGGGCGAGGTGGTCATGGTGCGGCAACAACGTGCGCCAAGGGCTACTTCGAGCAGCCGGAGGCGACGGCCGAGGCCTTCCGCGGCGGCTGGTTCCACTCCGGCGACATCGGGGTGTGGCACCCCGACGGCTACATCGAGCTGCGCGACCGGAAGAAGGACATCATCATCTCGGGCGGCGAGAACATCTCCACCATCGAGGTCGAGCAGTGCGTGGCCAAGCACCCGGCGGTGATGGAGTGCGCGGTGGTGGCCATCCCCGACGAGAAATGGGGCGAGCGGCCCAAGGCCTTCGTCACCCTCAAGCCGCGGCCAGCAGGCCACGGAGCAGGAGGTCATCGCGCTTCTGCAAGCAGCACATCGCGCGGCTTCAGGCGCCCGGCCGCCGTCGAGTTCGGCGACCTGCCCAAGACCTCGACCGGAAAGATTCAGAAGTTCGTCCTGCGCGACAAGGAGTGGAAGGGGCGGGAGAAGCGGATCAACTAGCGACGCGGAGGCGCGGGGTGCGCCTGCGCGAGTGGAGCGGAGCCGGAATCCGAGGATGATGAACAGGATGCCGAAGAAGAAGCGAGTAGGCGCCGATCATCCAGATGAGCGAGAGCAGCCCCGCCCACGGGAGCAGGCCCATGAGAACGCCGAAGACGGTGGTGAGAACCCCGCTGAGGATCAGGGTCCACTCTCCCGGAAGCTCTTTGCGGAGCTTCAGGCCGGCCACGATGTGCACCACGCCGCTCAGGATGGCGAAGGCACTCACGACATAGAGCGCGGACACCGCGGTGCCGATGGGCCGGATGAGGCGAGGACTCCGAACGCGACACAGATGATGCCCTCCACGATGAGGAAGCGCGCCGCCGTCTGACGGTTGGCCTCCCTGCGCACCCCGGCCACGATGGAGAGAAGGCCGGCCACGAGGATCGCCACACCGAAGAGCATGATGAGGGTGTCGAGGGCAAGGCCAGGCGCGAAGAGCGCGTAGAGGCCGAAGACGATGGCGAGGACGCCCCGCGCGACGACCATCCACCAGTTCTTCATCGCTCTCTCCCTGTGGCTCCCCCGAGCGGAAGGAGCGGCATGCCTTCCTGGGGCGCATTCTATCAGCGGGGCCCGAGACGCGCGTAAGATACGATGGCCGGGCCGCCCCGGCCGTCACCGCACACCTACGAGAAGGAGAACGCTCGTGCGCTACTGGGATGACATGAAGGCGGGCGAGGTCGTGGAGCTGGGCAGCCACACCATGGACAAGGAGCGCATGCTCGAGCTTCGCCCGCGAGTTCGACCCCCAGCCCTTTCACACCGACGAGAAAGCGGCGGAGGCCAGCATCTGGGGCGGGCTCATCGCGAGCGGCTGGCACACCGGCAGCACCCTCATGCGCCTGTTCTACGACGGCTTCCTCAAGGACACGGCGAGCCTCGGATCCCCCGGCATCGACGAGCTGCGCTGGCTCAAGCCGGTGCGCCCGGGCGACACGCTCACCGCCCGCGCTCACCGTGACCGAGGCGACCGCCTCGCGCAGCAAGCCCGACCGGGGGATCATCCGCTCGGTGATGGAGATGAGGAATCAGCGGGGCGAGGTGGTCATGACCACCTCGGGCGTGAACTCTTCTCCCACCGCCCCGTCTGAGATGCGCCCGGATCGCCCTCCTGACGCGGCGGCGCCTCGGCGGGGCGGCGCGTCCGAATTGCGATCGCGTGCTCGCCCGCCAGAACCAGAAGCTCCTCTACCCGTCTCCGTGGCCGCCCGCCGGTATCTGGGCAGAAGCCGGCGACGAGCATGGAGAACGCTGCGGGGCGCTCCGTCGGACGCCGGATGGCAACGGCACGGCCACCTTTCGCGCAGCGGGGCGCAGCCGGTCCAGATCTCGTTCGCGGACGCGTTGCCGCGCCTCCAGAGCGGCGAGATCGAGGCCGTGCTCTCCTCGGGAGACGGCGGGGCGGGCCAGCGGCGGCTGCTAAGTACTGGAACCGCACTTCACCGCCATCAACTATTCGATGACCATGAGCATGGTGACCATGAACCTGGACGCCTGGAACGGCCTCCGGCCCGAAGGCACAAACTGGCCGTGCTCGGCGCCGCCCAGGCCACGAGCGAGCGCCAGTGGGCGGAGATCAGGAATCGCGTGGCCGTCTTCCACGAGCGGATGCGGGCCAACGGCGTGGGCATCACCACGGAGGTTCCGCCGGAATTTCTCGAAGCGCTCGGGAAGGCGGGCCCGGGTCACCATCGACGATCAGCGCGCCAAAGCGGGGCCAAGCGGCCAGAAATCCTCGACGAGTACAGCGAAGCTCAACAAGCCCTGACTAAGCATACGGTTCCCTCGCCCCACCAGGCAGCTCAAAAGGCCCAGATGCAGGCGACGCCCGAAGGCTGCGGGCGGGCGTACCCTGGTACGTTGAGCCCGCGGTCGGCGTCAACAAGCAGATGGGCCTTTTTCAGCGGCCTGCAGCGAAAACCCAGTCGGCCCGATCGCGGGCAGCTTCAGCGCCGGCCGCTTCGTCGAGACCGAAGGCCAGGCCGAGCACGTTGACCTCGACGCCTTCCTCCCACGCCGCCGAGCACGCCAGACCAGCCCCGGAGCAGAGAGTCTGCACGCCGCGTGCCGCTCGGAGCCATCCCGATGGGCGCCCGCCGGCCAGGTAGTCCTTGCCGATGGCGGTGGACGGAAGCTTGAGCCTGAGCTCGGGCACCTCGCGCCCCACGAACGCGGTGAAGGTGTTGCTGTTGGGCCGGGCCAGGTCCGGTACGAGTCGCGGGTACGGGTAGGCGGCGACGGCGGCCTGGATCTTCTCGATGACCAGCTGGGCCTCCTCGGCCGCGGAGGTCCACGAGGAGATCGGGTCGGCTGCCGAACCAGTAGTTGTCGGGGCCGGTGCGATTGACGCGGATGGCCTGCACGCCGCGATCGACCCCCAGCCGATCACCTCGTAGCGGGTGTACGCCGCGCGCGTCGCCCGGCTTGAGGGCGATCCACGTGTGCACGGCGAGGAGGCCGCGCCAGCCGACGGTGCGGGCGGCGTAGACCTGCACCACCGCCTCCGGCGTGGTGGACGGATCAGGGGCCTGGCCGGACGGCTCGCGCGAGAGCTCGGACCAGTTGCCGCGGGCGCGCTCGATGGCCGAGCAGCCGGTGACCGTGGCGAGAAGGCAGGCGAGCAAGGTCAGGCAGGAGACACGCGCGGCCATGAGCGCACAGCATACCGCGCTATGACCTGCGGGTGCGAGAGACCGAGCGGAGCTAGACGAGCGGGGTGTACCGGAAGGGCGCCCAGCCGATGCCCTCGACGGGCTTCCGGAACATAGGCGTTCACCTTCCGTGCCTCGGCCTTGGCTGCCGCCTTCGGGGCCGAGACTTTCTTCGCTGTCGCCTTCTTCGCTGCTGGCTTCTTCGCCACTGCCTTCTTCGCGGAGCGCTTCACTGCCGATTTCTTCTTCGCCATGCGCGGGAGTCTACACCAACGCTCTCGGCACGGTCAATCGCCGACTGGCCCGGCGGCGGAGGGCGAGCTTGCCCGCGCGGGGCAGGCCCTTGATCTCGGCCTCGCGCCTGAGCGCGCCCGATCGATCACGCTGGCCCTCGCTCCACCTGAGGACGATGGGGAGGCGGGCGCGTGTATACTTCGACGCAACCCGCGCGCGTGCTGGCGGAGCCGGCGGGGAAGATTGTTGGAGATTCCCGTGTAGAGTGTGCCGTCCGGCGCACTCGAGGAGGTAGCAAACCCATGCCATCGGGGCCCAGTATGCACGAGCTCGACGCGGGGCAGGTGCATTACGAGTGGAACAACGCCATCCCGCCGCGCCTCAGGATCGAGCCGGGCGACACCGTGGTGTTCCAGACGCGGGATGCCGCCGACGGCTACTACTCGCGGGCGTCCACCCACGCCGACGTGGTGAACCGCGGACCGTTCCGCGGCCATCCCCTCACCGGCCCGGTGCGAGGTGCGCGGCGCCGAGCCCGGCGACGTCCTCGTGGTCGAAGTGCTCGACATGAAGCCCGCCGCCGATTTCGGCTGGACGGCGATCCGGCCCGGGCGCGGGCTCCTGCCCGAGTCGGAGTTCTCCAAGCCGTTCTTGCAGATCTGGGATCTCTCCGACGGGACGCACGCGCGCATGGATCGTCGCGTCGCCGTCCCCATCGAGGCGTTCCCGGGCGTGATGGGCACGGCCCTCGACGAGCCCGGCGCGCACAGCACCATGCCGCCCCGGAAGAACGGCGGCAACATGGACATCAAGCAGCTCACGCGCGGACTCCACGCTCTACCTTCCGGTGTGGATGCGACGGGGCGCTCTTCAGCGTGGGCGACGGCCACGGCGCGCAGGGCGACGGCGAGGTGTGCGTCACCGCGGTGGAGATGCGGGCGCAGGTGACCCTGCGCTTCGGCCTCCAGCGCGGCCGGCATCTCCCGGAGCCGCAGCTCAGGACCACGCGCCGCCTCGCCGCGGGCACCAATACCGGGCCGTGGTTCGCCACCACCGCGCACGGGCCCGATCTGTTCGCCTCCTCCCAGCAGCGCGGTGCGCTACATGATCGACCACCTCGTCCGGGAGCGCGGGCTTCTCGCGCGAGGAGGCGTACATCCTCTGCAGCGTGGCCGTCGACCTCAAGATCAGCGAGATCGTCGACGCGCCCAACTGGATCGTCTCCGCCTTCATCCCGGAGAGCATCTTTCCGTGATTTCACGGCATCGTGACAATCCCCGTCTCGCCAACGGGTAGAGTCTGAGCTGCCATGAGCCTGCCGCTCGTGATGCCGCCGTCCACCGGGCACGCCCCCGTCGCTCCCTTCCTGCGCTTCTCCACGCTCTGGATCCAGATCACGGGCACGTGGTGCAACCTCGAGTGCGCCCACTGCATCAACGCCTCCGGCCCCACGGATCCCTGGCTCAAGCCCGTCGCGCCGAGGTGGCGCGCCGCTGCCATCCGCGAGGCGGAGGAGCTGGGCGTCAAGGAGATCTACTTCACGGGCGGTGAGCCGTTCCTGCACGGCGACATCCTCGCCCTCCTCGCGCTGGCGCCTCCAGACCGCGCCCACCACCGTGCTCACCAACGGCACCCTCATCGACGCGGCCATGGCCGACGAGCTGGCCGCCCTCGCCCGCCGCGCGCTGCGTACTCGCTCGAGATTCGCGTGAGCCTCGACGATACCGACCGCGAGACGAACGACCGGATCCGCGGGGCGGGCGCCTTCGACAAGGCCATCGACGGCCATCGGGAGTGCTCCACGAGCGTGGCCTCCTGCCCATCGTGACGGCCACCGAGATCACGAGCCGCGAGCACTCGGACGGCCGCGGGATGTACGAGCGCTTCCGCGACTTCCTCAAGGCCCGTGGCATCGAGAAGCCGCGGGTGAAGATCATGCCCGTCTTCGCCCTGGGGCGCCTCGCCCGGCCGGGCGGCGCGGTGCTGACCGAGGACGACCTCGACGGGCTTCGATCGGGGCACCCTGCAGTGCTCGGAGGCGCGCGTGGTGGCGGACGGCGGCGTGTATGCGTGCCCGATTCTCGCGGGACTGCCCGGAGCCCGGCTCTCCGAAGGCGGCGCTCGAGGCTCCTTCCGGGACGCGCCGCTCTATCACGCCTCGTGCGTCACGTGCTTGCCAGACGGGGATGACGTGCAAGAACGGATAGCCGAGTACCGGCGCATCGCCGTCTTCGGCGGCGTCTACAACAATGCCCTCGCCCTCCACGCCACCCTGGAGGACGCGCGCCGGCGCGACGTGGAGGCGGTGTTCTGCCTCGGCGACATGGGCGGCTTCGGGCCGCATCCGGACCGGGTCTTCCCCTTGCTCACGAGGGCGGCGTCCTCGCCATCCAGGGTAACTACGACGAGTCGCTCGCCCAGGGCAAGACCGACTGCGGCTGCGGTTATACGGATCCGCGCGACAATCACTTCGCCCGCATCAGCTACGAGTACACGTTCGCCAACACCTCCGCCGAGAACAAGCAGTGGCTCGGCGCGCTGCCCGCCCACCGGCGGATCCGCCTGGGCGCTCACCGAGTGCTCATGTGCCACGGCTCGCCGCGGGTCATCAACGAGTTCCTGTGGGAGTCGGCCACGCCGACCGGGCTCCTCAGGCGCTTCGTCCGGGAGGCGGAGACCGACGTGCTGCTGTGCACGCACACGGGCATCAAGTGGCATCGGGCGCTTCCCACCGGCAGGCACGCCGTCAACGTGGGGGTGATCGGCAGGCCGGAGAACGACGGCTCGACCAATGTCTGGTACACCATTCTCACCGCGGGACCTGACCTGGCCGTCGAGTTCGTTCCCGTGCACTACGACTTCGAGACGCTGGCCCGCCAGATGGACCAGGAGGGACTGCCGCCGGAATTCTCGGAGACGGTACGCACCGGCTGGTGGACGACCTGTCTCGAGAACCTTCCTTCCAAGGAGCGTTCGCGCGGGAAGTTCTGATGACAGTGGAAGTGCTGCCCAAGGATTCGCACAACCTCGAGCTGGTGGCAAACGTCCACCCGCCCGACTGGCGGCCGCCCACGCCTCCTCCCGCTACAACCTCGTGGTGATCGGCGCAGGCACGGCGGGGCTGGTGACGGCGGCGGGGGCGGCCGGACTGGGCGCGCGGGTGGCGCTGATCGAGCGCCACCTCCTCGGCGGCGACTGCCTCAACGTGGGCTGTGTTCCCTCGAAGTGCGTGATCCGGTCCTCGCGCATGGCGGCCGAGCTACGGGGCGCTTCCGCCCTCGGAGTGCGCGTGCCGGGGGCGGCGGAGGCCGACTTCGGGGCGGTCATGGAGCGCATGCGCACGGTGCGCGCGCGCCTCAGCCACCACGACTCCGCCGCTCCGCTTCCGTGGCCTCGGCGTGGACGTATTTCTCGGTGAGGGCCGGTTCGTGGATCGTGACACCGTGGTGGTCGACGGAACACCGCTCCGCTTCAAGAAGGCGGTCATCGCCACGGGGGCACGCGCACATCATCCCGACATCCCCGGCCTCGTCGGAGAGCGGCTTCCTCACCAACGAGAGCGTGTTCGAGTTGGTCGACCGGCCGCGGCGCCTCGCCGTCATCGGCGGCGGGCCCATCGGCTGCGAGCTGGCCCAGGCCTTCCGGCGCCTCGGCTCCGACGTGACGCTCCTCCACACGGGTCGCCACATCCTGAACCGTGAGGACGCCGACGCGGCCGAGATCGTCCAGCGCGCCTTCGTCGACGAGGGCATCCGCCTCGTCCTGGGAGCGAGGCTCGCCCGCGTGGAGCGTGGGGCCGGAGGCAAGGTGCTGCACGCGGAGACGCCGGGCGGGCCGGTGAACGTGACCGTGGACGAGATCCTCGTGGGCGCGGGGCGGGTGCCCAACGTGGAGGGGCTCGGCCTCGAGGCCGGTTCGCGTGGCCTATGACGATCGCCACGGCGTCAAGGTCAACGATCATCTCCAGACCACCAATCCCGCGTATCTACGCGGCGGGCGACGTGTGCATGGCGGCGAAATTCACCCATGCCGCCGACTTCGCCGCGCGCACGGTGATCCAGAACGCGCTCTTCCTCGGACGCAAGCGGCTCTCCGCCCTCACCATCCCGTGGTGCACCTACACGGATCCGGAGATCGCGCACGTCGGTCTCTCCGGAGCGCAGGCGGAGGAGCGCGGCCTCGCCGTCGACACGCCTGGTGCGCCCGCTGTCCGAGGTGGATCGCGCCGTCGTCGACAGCGAGGAGCAGGGCTTCGTCAAGGTGCACCTGCGCAAGGGCACGGACAAGATCGTGGGCGCCACCATCGTGGCCCGGCACGCGGGCGAGATGATCGGCGAGCTGACCCTCGCCATCAGCGGCGGGCATCGGGCTGGGCCGCCTCGCCTCGGTCATTCATCCTTATCCGACGCAGGCCGAAGGCATCCGTCAGGTCGGCGACATGTACAACCGCACGCGCCTCACGCCCACCGTGAAGCGGCTCTTCGCGGCCTGGCTCAGGTGGACCCGATGATTTGGATCCGATGATGCCCAGCTGGCTTCGTCCCGTCCTCGTCGTCGCTGGTGATTGCCGCGGGCATCGTCGCCGCCCGGGCGCTCGGCCTGGGCGAGGTGATCAGGCTCGAGAACCTGAGCCGGCTCAAGCAGTGGATCGAGAGCTATGGCGTGCTCGCCCCCGTCATCTTCATCGTGGGGTATATCCTCGCCGCGGTGCTCTTCGTGCCCGGCTTGCCCATGACCGTCCTGGGGGCGTGGTCTTCGGTCCCGTGTGGGGCACCGCGTACGTCTGGATCGCCGCCACCGTGGGGGCGGCCCTCGCTTTCCTCGTCGCGCGCTACGCCGTGCGGAGCACGGTCGAGCGGTGGGTGCAGGCGAGCCCGCGCATCGCCACGCATAGACGGACGGGTGGCCGAGCACGGCTGGCGCATCGTCATGCTCACCCGCCTTGTTCCCGTCTTTCCGTTCAATCTCCAGAACTACGCCTATGGCATCACGCGGATCGGCTTCTGGCCCTATGTCATCACCTCGGCCATCTGCATGCTGCCGGGCACCGCCGCCTTCACCTTCGCGGGAGGTGCGCTCAGCGAAGGGCGTGGGGTCCGGCGCACCCTCGCCTACCTCGCCCTCGCCGGCGTGCTCCTCGTGCTCATCTCGCTGATCCCGCGCTGGCTCGCCCGCCGGAACCGGCTCGCCGGCGAGCTCTTGAAATCGTGCATCGTCACCGTGCTCCTCACGGGGGCCCTTCCCGCCGCCGCCGCCGACGACGCCTACGCGAGACTGCTCAGGGTGCACGTGCGGCCGGGAGAGGTCGGCGGGATCAGGCTCAACCTCGTGGACTACCGGGCGGTGAAGGCCGACCCCGCCTACGCGGAGGCTCTCGCCGCGCTCGCGGAGGCCCGGGTGGAAGCGCTGGGAAGCGACGCCGAGCGCGAAGCCTTCTGGATCAACGCGTACAATCTCCTCGCCATCAAGGCCGTGCTGGATCAGTACCCCACCGTGAGCATCAAGGACGGGGGCAGCCTGTTCTCGCCGATCTGGAAGAAGAGCATCGGCGCAGTGGGCGGCACGCCATATTCTCTCGACGCCATCGAGCACGGCATTCTGCGCAAGGCCTTCCGGGAGCCCCGCGTGCACTTCGCCATCGTGTGCGCCTCGCTGTCGTGTCCCGATCTCCGGCCCGAGCCCTTCGTGGCGGCCCGGCTCGGGGCCCAGCTCGACGGACAAACCGCGGCCTTCCTCGGGAACCCGGCCAAGGGCCTCGCACCCGGAGCCGACGGGCGATCCGCCCGCGTGTCCTCGATCTTCAAGTGGTTTGCCGGAGACTTCGAAAGCTCGGGCGGCGTGGCGGCCTTCATTCGCGCCAAGGCCGCCTCCGACGTCGCGGTCAGGATTCGCGCTCTGACCGACGCGGGGCTCTCCTATCTCGACTACGACTGGAGCCTCAACGACACGGCCCGGGTCTCCTCCTGATCAGCATCGTCATCCCCACCCTCGAACGAGGCCGACCGCCTCGAGCGCCTGCTCCCTGATCTCCTCGCCCGCCCCGAAGGCGCCGAGGTGATTCTCGTCGACGGAGGCAGCGACGATGCCACCATCCAGGTGGCCGCGCGCTTCTCCGCTGTCCGCCTTCTCGCGAGCCCCCGCGGTCGCGCCCGCCAGATGAACGCGGGCGCCCGCGCCGCGCGGGGCGACATCCTCCTGTTCCTCCACGCCGACACCTCGGCTGCCCGAGGGAGGCCTCGGCGCGGTCTCGGCCGCCCTCGACGACGCCGCGGGTGGTGGGCGGGCGCTTCGATGTCCGTTTCGACAGCCCCCGCCCCGTGCTTCGAATGATCGCCTTCTTCATGAACCTGCGCTCGCGTGCGAGCGGCATCTCGACGGGCGATCAGGCCATCTTCGTCCGGCGCGAGGTCTTCGAGACGATGGGCGGCTATCCGGACATGCCGCTGATGGAGGACATCGAGCTCAGCCGGCGCCTCAAGCGACGGGGCCGCCTCGCCGCTCTTCCCTCGCGCGTGACCACGTCGGCCCGGAAGTGGGAGCGCGAAGGCGCGCTGCGCACCATGGCCCTCATGTGGGCCCTCCGCTTCCTCTACATGGTCGGCGTCTCTCCGGCGCGGCTCCACCGCTGGTACTATGGCCGTGACGCCTAGACGAATCCCGCCGGCGCGCGTCTGAACATTGAGGGAGATTCATGGGGGAGATTCATGCCAACAAGAACTTCGTCGATCGGTGTCTGCGGGAGAAGGGCTACGAGGTGATCGGCTGGCCGTAGCCGGCCGGGACTATTTCGCGTCGGGCAGGCCCACCGCCTTTCTGATCTTCGCGATCTGCCCCGCGTGGTCGTTCCAGTGGTACCCGAAGAGCGCACCCACGTAGGTGGGGATGTCGATCTCGTCGACGCCCATGATCTCCTTGAAGATCGGGATGCGCGCCTTGCGCTTGAGATCGTTCTCGCTGAGCCCTTCCAGATAGTTGACGACGTCGCGCCGCTGGCCTTCCAGGGCATCGGCGAACTGCTTGAGGTCATGGTCTTGCGCTCGGGGGAGAGATCGGTGTCGCCGGGCCGGATATCGATGACGGGCAGGTTCTTGTCCGCGAAGCTCTTGAGGACGGGGACGGGCTTCCATCCGGGCTCGAAGAGGAGATGACTGAGCACTTCCCGCGTCGTCCACTCCCCGGGCCGGTCGCTCTTGTCCAGATGCGGCTCCATGCCGTGGAGCTGCGCCCGGAGCTGCGCCCACGCCTTGTCCGAGACGGCTCGGAGCTCCTTCACCTTGGGATGCGCCATGGCCTGTGTCCTCCTCTCGCTTCACCCGCTCGAACACCGGCACCTGTGATTCTACCCTACTCCCAGAGGTACCACCGCCGCCTGATCGGCCGCTCGTAGGTGAGGCCGAAGCGCTTCATGCCGATGTCGCGCACGTGGGCCACCGCGACCTCGGGGAGTCGGTGACGAAGAGCAGGTCCATGTCCGCGGGGTCGATGGTGCCTTCCCTGACCAGGGTCTCGCGCATGAAGTCGAGGAGCGGCTTCCAGAAGTCGATGCCCACGAGCACCATGGGGAAGCCGGCGATCTTGCCCGTCTGGATCAGGGTGGCCGCCTCCGTCACCTCGTCGAGCGTGCCGAAGCCGCCCGGCATGGCGATGAAGGCGTAGGAGTACTTGACGAGCATCACCTTGCGCACGAAGAAGTGCTTGAAGGTGACCCAGCGATCGAGGTACGCGTTGGGCGCCTGCTCGGTGGGCAGCTCGATGTTGCAGCCGATGGAGCGCCCGCCCGCCTCCCGTGCTCCGCGATTGGCCGCCTCCATGATGCCGGGACCGCCGCCCGTCATCACCGTGAAGCCGTCGCGGGCGAGGCAGGCGCCGACCTGCCGCGCCAGCTCGTAGTAGCGGTGGTTCTCGGGAAAGCGTGCCGAGCCGAAGACGGTGACGCAGGGTCCCACGAAGTGCAGGGCTCGGAAGCCGCGGATGAACTCGACGAAGATCCGGATGGCGCGCGCGAGCTCGAAGAGCCGCGGCTGGGGACCGGCGAGAAAGCGGCGCACCTCGGGCGGCCCCGCGGACTTGCCCCACCAGCGCCGTCGCGGGGCATAGAGCTCGCGGTCGACGCTCATGCTCGGTCTCCTTCGGCTCCCACGCCGAGGGGGACGGCGGTGGACGACCACGGCGCCCAGCGCCTGAGCGTCTCGGGCGGATAGAGGATGACGCTGGCCGTGCCCACGCAGGCCGCGAGATGGCTCACCCCGGAGTCGCTTCCGATATAGGCCTTGGCGAGAGCGAGGGCGCCCGCGAGCTCGGTCAGCGAAGGCTCGACGAGGCACGGACCGCCGGTGTCGCGAGCTCGGCGAGGAGAGCGTCCACCGCTTTTCCGTCGGCGGGACCCTGGTGGACTACCACCTCGAAGCCGCCGTCGGCCGCCATGCTCTCGAGCGCGCGGGCCAAGCGCGCGGAGGGCGCTTCTTTCCAGCGCGCGCCCGCGCCGGGATGCGCGACGAGGAGCGGCCGGCCGAGGTCCGCCCCCGCGGCCATGAGCGCGCTGCGCGCGGCGATGCGCCATCGCTCGGAGGTGGGCAGATGATGCAGCTCGACGGGCAGGGTCACGCCCCACGGCGCCAGCGTGTCCGCGAGATGCTCCCACACCGTGAGGGGCGAATCGTCAGCGGGCACGGGCGGGGCCACGATGCACTCGGGGACGAGGGCGCCGAGCTGCTTCCGGTACGCATCTTCCTTCGAGCCGAACCACGACACCGCGCGCTGGAACCGCTGAAGCCGCGCCACCAGGCGCTCGGAGGGCGGACCTTCCACGAAGAGCGCCTCGAAGCCGAAGGTGTCGAAGGACGTGGCGGCGAGCACGAGGCCGGAGCCCTGGAGCAATTCGCCGAGCCTCGGCTGGCCCGCGAACGTCAGACGGTGGCCGAGCCTGCCCAGCGCGCCGAGGGCGGGGACGGCCTGGAGCACGTCGCCGAGCGCGCCGGGATGCACCACGAGCGTTTCGAGAGGAGATGCGGGCATGGCGCCCTATTATCCCTGAAACCGCTTGACTAACCTCATTGCCTGCGGCATCGTTCGAACTCCAACCTATGTCTGATTCCCGCGGACCATTGGTAGCCGTGATCATGGGCAGCAAATCCGACTGGGAGACCATGCGCCACGCCGACGAGGTGCTCACGCAGTTCGGCGTGCCCCACGAGTGCAAGGTCATGTCGGCCCACCGCACGCCCGCCCTGACCATCGAGTACGCGAGCGCGGCTGAGAGCCGCGGCGTCGAGGTCGTCATCGCCGCCGCGGGCGGGGCCGCCCACCTCGCGGGGGTGGTGGCGGCGCATACCGTGCTGCCCGTGCTCGGCGTGCCCATGGAGAGCCAGTCGCTCAAGGGCATGGACTCGCTGCTCTCCACCGTGCAGATGCCGGGGGAATACCCGTGGGCACCCTGGCCATCGGCAAGCCGGGGGCGACCAACGCGGCCCTGCTCGCCGTGGCCATCCTCGCCAATCAGCGCCCCGACCTGAGGAAGCGGCTCCACGAATTCCGGGAGGAGCAGGCCCGCAAGGTCATGAAGGACACGCTGCCGTAACGGCCGGATTTCCAACTCGACCGCCACTGTCAACCGCCGCGCCTCTCGAAGGAGCCAGCATGAAATTCGCGATCTTCACCGGCATGGGCAACACGACCTGGAGCGAGGTGCTCTCTCTCTGGAAGCACGCCGATCAGAGCGGGTGGGATGCCGCCTGCGTCACCGACCACTTCATGCCCAACACGCCGGATCGCGTGGGCGACACGCTGGAGTGCTGGACCGCGCTGGCCGCGCTGGCCGCGGAGACGAAGCGGATGCGCGTGGGCACCATCGTGTCCGGCAATACCTATCGCCATCCCGCGGTGCTGGCCAAGATGGCCACCAACATCGACATCATCTCGGGCGGCCGGCTCATCTGCGGGGTGGGCGCGGGCTGGCAGGAGAACGAGCACACCGCCTACGGCATTCCCTTCTACACCATGCGCCGAGCGCCTCAAGCGCCTCGACGAAGCCTGCCAGGTGCTGAACCTCCTGTGGACGCAGGAGCGCTCGACCTTCAAGGGCAAGTACTATCAGCTCGACGACGCGCCGCACATGCCGCGGCCGGTGCAGAAGCCGCGGCCCGAGCTCATGGTGGGCGGAGGTGGCGAGAAGGTCACCCTCAAGATCGCCGCGCGCTGGGCGGATCACTGGAACGTGTGGGGCGGGCCGGACATCCTCGCCGCCAAGAGCAAGATCCTCGAGGCGCACTGCGCCACCGTGGGCCGCGATCCCAAGACCATCCTGCGCTCGGCCGTCATGGTGCCCGGGATCACGGATGACGCGGGGCAGGTAGATCGGCTCAAGCAGGCTCTCATGAAGCGCATGGGACGCGACGAGCCATCGGCCAACGACATTCTCCTCGCGGGAAGCGTGGCCAAGATCCAGGACAAGCTCGGGCGGCTCCGCGACACCGGGGTGGGCATGCTCTTCATCCCGACCATGTTCCTGCCCAAGGACCCGCGGCGCCGCTCTCGACGAGTTCATGACCAAGGTCGCCCCCGCGTTCCAGAAGTAATTCTCCCTCGCCCTCGGCGGAGGGAGAGGGCAGGGTGAGGGAGGAGTGAATGACAGCGTTCAAGGACTACGAACACTACGACGCGCTCGGGCTCGCGGAGCTGGTCAAGCAGGGCAAGACCACGCCTCCGAGCTGCTCGAAGCGGCCATCGAGCGCGTGGAGTCGCGCAACGGCGCGGTCAACGCCGTCACCATGAAGCTCTACGACTACGGCCGCCAGGTCATCACCGACGGCGTGCCCGACGGCCCGTTCAAGGGCGTGCCGTTTCTCCTCAAGGACCTCACGGCCTCGCTCGCCGGCGTCAAGATGACGCGCGGCTCGAAGTTCTTCGCGGACACGCCGCCGCCCACCGCGGACAGCGAGCACGTGAAGCGGCTCAAGCGGGCGGGCCTGGTCATCTTCGGACGCACCAATACCTGCGAGCTCGGCCTGTCGCTGACCTGCGAGCCCCAGCTCCACGGAGCGACCAGAGTCCGTGGGACACCACGCGCATCTCCGGCGGCTCATCGGGCGGCGCGGCGGCTTCGGTGGGTGCGCGCATGCTGCCCATGGCCCACGCCTCGGACGGCTTCGGGTCCATTCGCGCGCCCGCCGCCTGCTGCGGCGTGGTCGGGCTCAAGCCCACCCGCGGGCGCAATACCATGGCGCCGTACACGGGGAGGGCTGGCCGGCTGCTCCACCGAGCACGCGGTGACGCTGACGGTGCGGGATACCGCGGCGCTGCTCGACGCCACCGCGGGCGCGGGCCCCGGAGATCCCTACGTGGCGCCGGCGCCGGCGCGATCGTTTCTGGCCGAGGTGCAGGCCGAGCGGCGGCCGCTGCGCATCGCCTACACCACGGCGGCGCCCAACGGCGCCCCGGTCGACGAGGAGTATCTCAAGGCGCTCGCCGAGACCGTGGTCGTTCTGCAAGGACCTCGGCCATCAGCGTGGAGGAGGCCGATCCCGAGATCGACCGCGCCTCCGTGGTCCCGACCTTTCTCACGCTTCGCCGCCGCCAACATGGTGGTGAACCTCGCCAGCCATCCCACGGCGGGCCGCCCGGCGCGCAAGGGCGAGGTGGAGAACGTCACGTGGGGCACCGGCGCAGAAGGGCGAGCAGATCAGCGCCGCCGACTACGTGCGCGCGACCCAGACCGCTCACAAGCTCGGCCGGCAGATGGCGGCGTTCCACGCGAGCTACGATGTCCTGCTCACCCCGGGCCTCGGCACGCTCCCGCCCAAGCTCGGCTGGATCGACATGATGCTGGAGGACGTGGACGAGTACTGGCGGCGGGTCTTCACGTTCTCGCCCTTCACCGTGTGGTTCAACCTCACCGGTCAGCCCGCCCTCATGCTCCCGCTCGGGCGCTCGGCCTCCGGCTTCCCCATCGCCGTCCAGCTCGCGGGGCGGTTTGGCGACGAGGGCACCATCCTCAGCCTGGGCGCGCAGCTCGAGAAAGCGCGCCCGTGGATCAACAGGCGGCCTCCCGTCGCGCCCTGAGCTGGAGACGCTTCCGGGAGGAGGTTGCCCAGGGCTTCCTCGGGGTTGTCTACAGACGGACACACTTGAACCGGGCTTGACCTGGGATAGATAGGGCGTATGACCTCGACCGAGTACCAGCAGCTCGTCAGAACTTCTGCGGGCACCAGTTCACTGAGATCGGTCTGCCAGTTCACCGAGGTCGATCCGCCGGTTCACCCAGATGGGTCACCGGTTCGATGCACATGGACCGCCGGTTCGACGCAATGGACCACCAGTTCGTCGAGGCTTCGGCAGGAGACGCTCGGGCACTTCCGATGCGATCGACCACCGCTTCGAGCGGCTCGAGCAGGAGTATCACGCGATCACGCAGGCCCCGCGACGGATCGAGGCACGGTTGGCCGACGAGCACGGCCGGCGCGGATGCTTGAGCGCGCCCCGGCAGAGCTGAAGCAGCATGTGCGCTGAGCTCCAGTCGCGGATCGAGCGAGATCCGAGCAGCGACTCGGACGCTAGTGGCACGAGGGCGATCGTGACGAGCCGGCATGACGTACTGGCTGGAGCGAAGCTGAGGGAGAGAGTGAGGAGTCGACCGGCGAGGGTCGCGCCCTGAGCTGGGCGCGCAGCATCACCGCCGTGACCACGCCGTCGAGCACGGCGTTCAGGGCGAAGCCAACCATGAGGGCCAGAGCGGGATGAGGGTGGCGAGCTTCTCGCTGTACCACCAGACGGGCCAGAGGAGCACGCCGGCGATGAGCACCACTCACGTTGATCAGCACCATGACGGAGCCGAACGCGAAGAGCTGACCGGCCGGGCCGCGGGCGCCGCGCCGTCGTCCCAGCCGTCCCACCACGAAGGCACCGGCGACGCAGACCCCGAGCGGCACGGCCAGGAAGACTCCCGTCATGAGGAGCGAGCCGAAGGCCATGCGGCAGTCCCGCCACGAAGAAGATGGTCAGCGCGCCCCTGGTCGTGGCTCGTGGCCGCTCTGATGAGGCTTCCGGCGAGGCTGACGGCGAGCGTCCAGCACGGGATAGACCGCGGCGGCGGCCACGATCTGGAGCGCCGCCACCACGCCCAGGCCGATCGGGATCAGGCGCACGGGCCCGGTGCTCGCCCTCCGCTAGGGCAGGATGCGCTGGTAGAGCACGTGGCGGCGGTTCTTGGTGTAGGGGCGGACCTGGCCCGGCCACCGTCCCTGGTCCACCGCGCCGCCCCACGCGGGCGTGGTCAGCACCTCGGGGCTCTCGATCTCGTAGGTGGCGGAGTAGGTCGGCTCGTTCTCGGCCACGATGGTCTTCTTCTCGCCGCCGATGATCATGGTCAGGTCGTCTTCTTGAGGCGCGCGCACCGCGATCACGCCGGGCACCTTGAGGAGCAGGGGCACGTGCTCGGTGTCGTAGACCTCGTTGAAGAGCGCTTCCTGGGCGGGCTCCACGTCCATGGAAGCGGTGAAGAGGTAGCGGGTCTGGATGGCCATCGATGTGTCTCCTTGTGAGAGGGCGGGCAGGGAATCAGCGGTGATCTTCGGCGGCGTCCACGGGCTCCCAGCCGAGCACCTCGCGCGTGTGCTCGAGGTCGCGGTAGCCCCACTTGTTCCGGGAGTTGCCGAAGACGATCTCATAGCGCAGGGTGGCGGGGGCGTCGAGGCAACGCTCGAGGAGCCGCACGATGTCGCGCTGGCTGCACCAGACGGAGAACTCGCGCGAGGACAGAGGCCGGTCCTGGGCGTGCACGCGCCCGATGCGCACGCAGATGACCGACAGCCCGTGGACGTCGGCGTACTGGCGGCCGAGAACCTCGCCCCACACCTTGCTGACGCCGTAGAGGGCGGCCGGCTTCACCGGAGAGAGGTGGGTCACCATGGGCCAGGAGGTGAGGCCGTCGTAGCGGCCGGCCACCAGGTCCCGGTAGGGCGGATCGCTCTCGACCCCGGCGACCGTGGCCCCGCTCGACGCGAAGACGACGCGCTTGACCTTGGCCCGGCGCGCCGCCTCGTAGACGTTGTAGGTGCCCGTGACGTTGTTGTTGAGGATGCTCGACCAGGGCGGGTTCGGGCTGGTGGCGTCGGCGGCCAGATGCACCACCGTGTCCACGCCCTCGAAGGCGGGGGCGATCGCCTCGAGATCGGCGATGTCCGCGCGATGGCACGGGATGCCATCCACCGCGCTGCGGTTCAGCGCCCTCAGCTCGACCCGGCCTTCGATCTGCTTGCGAAGCGCGCGGCCGATGAGGCCGCTCAGTCCCGTGACGAGGACACGAGTCTTCGCCATCTAGCGAATGGACGAGTGGACGAGATTCGACACTCTGGTCGAGCCGCGCGCTGTGCCAGGGATCGGGCACGCGGCTGTTGGTCAGGTACGAGAACGACACGCCGGAGTCCGGATCGGCCCAGCAGTAGGAGGAGCCGACGCCGCCGTGCCCGAAGGCGCGCGGGGAGGCGAGAGAGCCGAGGCCGCGGATGGTCTCCGTGGTCCCGCGCGAGTGAGGCCCGAGCCCGCGGTGCATGGGCATGCCCATGTAGCCGTCCACGCGCTCGCCGGTGAAATTGCGGGTGACGAAGCTGACCATGCGGGGGAGAGGAGACGCACGCCGTTGACGGCGCCGCTCGTGGGCCATCATCTGGTAGAAGGTGGCCATGGCCCGCGCCGTGGCGTAGCCGCCGCCCCCCGGGGTGCCCGCCCGGCGGAAGTCCGCGTTGTTCTCCTCGGCGCGCGTGACCTGGCGCCCACCGTCGGCGGAAGCTCGTGCATGTCCACCGCGCGCGCGTGGTGCGGCGTCGGGCAGACCCACGAAGCATTCGTCGGCGATGCCGAGAGGCTCCGTGATCTCGCTCGCGGATGAAATCCCGGTAGTCGCCCTTGGTCAGCGCCTCGATCATGGCCGCGGCCGCCCAGTGGGCGGCCCGACCGTGATAGAACACGCGCGAGCCGGGTGTCCACTCGAGGGTGAAGCCGCACACCGCCTTGCGCAGGAGATCGTGGTCCTCCCAGGCCGCCTTGGGCACGTCGGCATTGGGAAAGCCCCCTGGTGGGTGAGGAGCTGGATGATGGTGATGTCGCCCTTTGCCGTTCTGCTCGAAGCCGGGCAGGCGCTCGGAGACCTTGTCGGTGAAGGCGAGGGCGCCGCGCTCCACGAGGAGCCACACCGCGCAGGCCGTGAGGACCTTGGTATTCGAGTAGAGCAGCCACAGGGTGTCGTCCTTGGCCGCGCGCGCGCGACGGATCGGTGCGCGCCTCGCCGATGGTCGAGAACACCGCCGAGCTTGCCGTGACGCGCCACCGCGTACTGGGCGCCCGGATAGCGCCCCTCGGCCACGTGCCGGGTGATGGTGTCGTGGAGGCGCTCGAGCGCCTTGGGATCGAGGTCGAGCGACGAGGGCGTGGCACTTCTCGAGGGTGGCGGGCATGGCGGGCTCCTCTCAGGGCGTGACGGTGAGATGTGGCGTCGCGATCAGTCGGGACATCGGGCTCAGAGAATAGCCCAGACGGGGCGCGGCAGCCAGCCCGGCCACGGTTGATCTTTCGAGAGCGATCTGGCACGATCGCCGCGCTCGCGCCCCCCATACCCTCAACGCGGAGGCTCACCGATGCGACAGCTCACGCTCCTCGCCACGGCCTGGCTCTTGTTGCTCGGGCCTCTTCACGGGGTCGTATCTGCCCACCGTCCGGGCGACCCCCGCACCAGCTCTATCAGATGGGCGACCTCACGCTGGAGAGCGGGAAGGTCAGCGAAGGACTTCGCGATCTCCTACGTGACCCACGGCACCCTCAACGCCAAGAAGTCCAACGCCATCCTCATGGTCACCGCGCTGTCGGGGAACCATCACCGCCTCGACTTCCTGATCGGGCCGGGCAAGGCCCTCGACACGAACAAGTACTTCATCGTGGCCACGGATGCCATCAGCAACGGCTTGACCACGTCCCCCAGCAACAGCAAGGCGCAGCCGCGGCATGCAGTTCCCGCGCTTCGTGATGCGGGACATGGTCCAGTCGCAGTACCGCTCTGCTCAAGGACAAGCTCGGCATCGACCACGTGGTGGCGGTGATCGGGCCGTCCATGGGCGGCATGCAGGCGCTGCAGTGGGGGTGAGCTATCCGGACTTCATGGACAGCCTGGTCGCCCTCGTCCCTCTCGCGCGCACGCCCGCGTGGAGCGTGGTGGTGGTGGACGCGAGCCGCAAGGCCATCATGCTCGACCCGGCGTGGAAGGGCGGGGAGTACACGACCCCGCCCGCCGAGGGCATCCGCCTGTGGCGCGACATCGTGGGCTTCGCGGCCGCGCGCACGCCGGAGCTCTACCGCTACCAGTTCCCCCAGCCCCTCGACGTGCTCCTCCTGGCTCAAGGCCCAGGAAGACGCGCAGCTCGCCCTCTTCGACGCCAACGACTACATCTACCAGACGTGGGCCTACGAGACCCACGACGTGAGCACCACGCCGGGGATGAACGGTGACTACGTGAAGGCTCTGCGGGCCATCAAGGCCAAGACCCTGATCATGACGGGGACGAAAGATCTGCTGAACCCGGAGTGGGAGCCGCTGGAGGCGGCCCGGTACATCCGCGACGTGCGCACGGTGCCCATCAATCCCGATTCCGTCACCGGCCACTTCGCGGCCGGCGGATTCATTCCCGCCGACGTCGAGCAGATCAACATGGAGGTCGAGCGGCTGCTCGACATCGCCACCCAGCGGGGGCCAAGCTCAGATAGCCCGGGCCCTCAGCGGCCTTCGCGGTGGCGCAGGGCCGGCCGGTCCGAGCCGGCCGGCCCTGTCCGTCAGCGTGCGGTGCGAATCAGAACGAGAGCGGGTCGGTGACGCGGACCCAGCGACCGCCCTTGACCACGGCGAGGAACGACGAGTTCGCGCCCTGGTGCTTGTCGGGGCCGAAGCTCACCTCCGGGCCGTTGAAGATGTCCTTGTAGCCCTTGATCGACTCCATGCGCCTTGATGAAGCTGTCGGTGGTCAGGTCCTTGCCCGCCTTCTCGAGCGCCGTCACCGTGAGATCGGCGGCGACCTGGCCGTAGACCGCGCCGATATTCGGCTCGATCTTGTACCGGTCCTTGTAGCGGTCGAACCAGGCCTGGGCGGCGGGGCTCAGCGTGTCGCGGTAGGGCATGTCGGTCAGCCCCATGGCGTAGAAGCCCTCGGTGACGCCACCCTGGGCGGCGGCCACCGACCGAGGTCGTAGCTCGCGGCCGCGCCGAGGAAGTCCACGTCGGTCCAGCCGATCTTGCGCGCGGTGGCGTAGGGCACGATCGGAGTCGCGCACGATGGTGCCCACCACCACCAGATCGCAGCCCGCCGCCTTGAGCTTGGTGATCTGCGCGGTGAAGTCCTGGTCGGTCGGCTTGTGGGTGGTGGTCTCCGCGAGCTTGATCTTCATCTTGTCGGCCTGGAGCTGGACGCCGTCGAAGCACCTCCTTGCCGAAGTCGGTGTCCTGGTACATGGCGCACACGACCTTCTTGCCCTTCTTGGTGACGAAGTAGTTGATGCCGGCGCGCACCTGGTCGACGTAGGTGGCGGCGCCGTAGAACTTGAGCTTGCTGAACGGCTCGAACATCGAGCGCGCCGCGGACAGCGGGAAGAGGTTGGGCACCCCCGCCTCGATCTGGTCCTTGAACAGCGCGTTGTTCATGGGGGTGCCCAGCGCCGGCCACCATGGCGAAGATCTTGTCGCGGTTGATCAGCTTCGCTGCCCGCCTGCACGGCGCGCGGCACCTGGTACTGCGTGTCCTCCACGATGAGCTTGATCTTGCGCCCGTGGATGCCGCCCTTCTCGTTGACCTCGTCGAAGCGCATCTTCACCGGCGTTCGACGAGGAGACGCCGTAGGTGGCGGCCGGGCCGGAGAGATCGGTGTGCATGCCGAGCACGATCTCGGTCGGGGTGACCCCGCGCGTCTCTGCGCCAGCGCCACGCCGGCGAGGGCGAGCGCGGCGATGAGGACGACCGTTCCCAGTGTCTTCTTCATGGAGCGCTCCTTTGCGGTGGGGGTTCACCGCATCCACGTACATGGTGTCGATGACGTCCTTGTACTTCGACGTTGACGAACGTGCGCTTGAGCTTCATGGTCGGCGTCAGCTCGTCGTCCTCGGGGGTGAGGATCTGCTCGATGAGACGGAACTTCTTGATCGTCTCCACGCGGGCGAGCTGCTTGTTCACCCGCTCGATCTCGCCCCAGATCAGGTCCTGGATCTCCTGGGCCCGGCACAGGGAGGCGAAGTTGGTGAAGGGCACGTTGCGCTCCTGGGCGAACTGGGCCACCGTCTCGTGGTCGATCATGACCAGGCAGGAGAGGAACCGGCGCTGGTCGCCGATGACCACCGCGTCCGAGATGAAGGGCGAGAACTTGAGCTGGTTCTCGATCTCGGAGGGGGTGACGTTCTTGCCCCCGCGGTGATGATGATGTCCTTCATGCGATCGGTGATGGTGAGGAAGCCGTCCGCGTCGATGAATCCGACGTCGCCCGTGTGCAGCCACCCGTCGGTGATCGTCTCCGCCGTCTTCTCCGGATTCTTGAAGTAGCCGAGGAAGACGTGGGGGCCCTTGAGGAGGATCTCGCCCGGCGGGGAGACGCGGACCTCGGTGTCGGGGCGCGCGATGCCCACCGTGCCCAGCTTGATCCGGTCGACGGGCATGCCGGTGGCGAGCCCGCAGTTCTCCGTCTGTCCGTACACCTCGCGCATGTCGATGCCGAGGGCGAGATACCAGCGAATCAGCTCGGGGGCGATGGGGGCGGCTCCCGTGATGGCGCCGCGGGCGCGGAGAGGCCGAGCGAGCGCTTGACGTTGTCGAGCACGAGCAGATCGGCGAGTTGGTAGACGAGCCGGAGGGCGGCCGAGGGCTTCCGGCCCTGAAGGCGGCACTCGGCCACGCGCATGCCCACCCCGATGGCCCAGCCGTAGGCGAGGCGGCCGAGCCAGCGTCGCCTCGCGCATGCGCAGGGCCACCGAGGAGTAGAACTTCTCCCAGATCCGGGGCACCGCGAAGAACACGGCGGGGGCGACCTCCCGGATGTTCTCGGGCACGGTGTCGATGCTCTCCGCGAAGTTCACCGTGGCCCCCGTGTACAGGGGATAGAAGACGGAGAAGGTCCGCTCCGCCACATGGGACAGCGGGAGGAAGGAGAGCTGCTGGTCGCCCGCGCGCGGCTCCGTGACGAAATCGGAGTAGCCGATCTGGAAGAGGATGTTGCGATGGCTCAGCATGGCGCCCTTGGGCGGGCCGGTGGTGCCCGAGGTGTACACGAGAATGGCGAGGTCCCCGGGCCGCGCGATCTCCACGAGGGGATCGAAGGCGCCGGGATGCTCACGGTCGTAGCGGGCGCCCAGCTCGAGGAGGGCCTCGAACGACATCACCTGATCGTCGCGGAAGTCGTGGAGGCCGTCCATGTCGAACACGAAGATCTTCACGAGCTGGGGGCAGCGGGCCCGCACCTCGAGGATCTTGTCGAGCTGCTCCTCGTTCTCCGCGAAGAAGAAGCGGGTGCCGCTGTCGTTGACGATGTACTCCACCTGGCGCGGCGAGTCGGTGGTGTAGATGCCGTTGGTGACGCCGCCCGCCGAGATGGTGCCGAGATCGGCGTAGAGCCACTCCGGGCGGTTGTCGGCGACGATGGACACCACGTCGCCCGGCCGCAGCCCGAGGGCGACCAGCCCGAGGGCGACCCGGCGCACCCTCTCGCCGTACTCGCGCCAGGTGATGGAGCGCCAGATGCCCAGGCTCTTCTCGCGCATGGCCACCTGCTCCCCGCGCTCCTTCACCACCTGGCGGAAGAGCCGGGGCAGGGTGTCCTGTCCCTTGACGATGCCGGCCGGTCCGGGGCGGTCATCGCCACATCTTCTTTCGCTTCCAGCGGCGGGTGCCGCGGATGCTCTCGTCCTTGATGCCGAGATAGAACTCCTTGATGTCGTCCTTCTCGAGCAGCCGGGCGCATGTGTCCTCCATCACGATGCGGCCGACTTCCAGCACGTAGCCGTAGTCGGCGAGGTGCAGGGCCATGTTCGCGTTCTGCTCCACGAGCAGGATGGTCATGCCCTGCTCCCGGTTGATCCGGCCGATGATCTCGAAGATGTCCTTGACCAGCTTGGGGGAGAGCCCGAGCGACGGCTCGTCCAGCAGCATCATCTTCGGCCGCGCCATGAGGGCCCGGCTGATGGACAGCATCTGCTGCTCGCCACCCGAGAGCGAGCCCGCGCGCTGCTCGGCGCGGCTGGCGAGAACGGGGAAGTACTCGTAGACCATCTGCATGTCCCGGGCCACGCCATCCGCGTCGCTCCGCGAGTAGGCGCCCATCTTCAGGTTCTCCCGCACGGTGAGAAGAGGGAAGACCTCACGCCCCTCCGGCACATGGCTCAAGCCGAGCCGCATCACCTTGTCGGGATCCAGTCCCCCACCATGCGCCCGTCGAAGGTCACCGAGCCCTTCTGCGCGTCCATCACGCCCGACACGGTCTTGAGGATGGTGGTCTTGCCCGCCCGTTGGCCCCGAGAATGGTCACGATGGCGCCCCGGGGCACCGCGAAGCTCACCCCGCGAATGGCCATGATGGGGCCGTAAAACGTCTCGATGTTGTTCACCTCGAGGAGAGTGTCGGTCACGCCTCAGCCCCCGAGGTACGCCTTGACCACTTCGGGATGCTCCTGGACCTCGCGCGCGGTGCCCTCGGCGATGGTGCGCCCGTAGTTCAAGGCGAGCACGCGATCGGACACCGAGCTCACCAGGCTCATGTCGTGCTCGACCATGAGCACGGTGATGTGAAGGAGGCTCCGGATGTCCTGGATCCAGAAGGCCATCTCCTCCGTCTCCTCCACGCTGAGGCCCGAGGAGGGCTCGTCGAGGAGGAGCAGCTTCGGCTGGGTGCACAGGCGCGCGCCAGCTCCACCACCTTGCGGACTCCGTAGGGCAGGTTGGCGATGAGGCGGTCGCGATAGGGCTGGAGGTCGAGGAAGTCGATGACCTTCTCCGCCGCCTCCCGGTGCTCGATCTCGAGGGCGCGCACGCGGGGCAGGAACAGGAGCTCTTCGAGGAAGCGCGAGCGCTTGTGGGCGTGGCGGCCGAGGAGGAGATTGTCCAGCACGGTGGCGTGCTCGAACAGCTCGATGTTCTGAAAGGTCCGGGCGATGCCGCGGGGAGCGATCTCGTGGGCCGACACCCGCGTGATGTCCTCGTCGCAGAAGACGAGGCGCCCCTGGCTCGGATCGTAGATGCGGCTGATCACGTTGAAGATGGTGGTCTTGCCCGCGCCGTTGGGGCCGATGATGGTGAAGACCTGCCCCGTCTCCACCTCGAAGCTCACGCCGTCGAGGGCCTTGACGCCGCCGAAGTTGATACCCACTCCCTCCGCCTTGAAGAAGCTCACCGCAGGCGCTCCGACCGCATGTAGGCCCGCTGGCGCTTGAAGGTGGCCCGCTTGTAGAGCGGGAAGGTGGAGAAGTAGACCTTGAGCTTCACCCACCGGCCGTAGATGCCGAGCGGCTCGAAGAGGATGAAGAGCACGAGGATGAGGCCGAAGATGCCGGGCTCGAGCCCGGGCTGCTTCACGAAGCGGTCGGTGAGGCGGAACACGGCGGCGCTCGCGTCCGCCCCCAGTATGGACACCGCGCCGCCGATCCACGCCGGCACGGAGTCGCGGCCCTGGGAGATCAGCACGGGGAGGAAGGCCACGAACACCGCGCCGAACAGGGCCCCGTGCAGGCTTCCGAGCCCGCCCACCACCACCATGAGCAGGAACTGGATGGAGAGGAGCACGCTGAAGATGTCGGGGGCGAGATAGCCGATCTTGTGGGCGAAGAGCGCGCCGGCGAGGCCCATGAGGGCCGCCGAGTACGAAAACGCCATGGTCTTGTAGGCGGCGAGGTTCACGCCCATGGACTGCGGCGGCGATCTCGCTGTCCCGGATGGCCACCCACGCGCGGCCGGTGGGCGAGCGGAGCAGGTTGCGGGTGATCCACAGCCCGCCGATCAGGAAGGCGAGGAGAGGAAGTAGAAGGCGATCTCGTTGGCGAAGGAGATCCCGAAGATGACGGGCTTGTCGACGGGCCGGCCCTTCGAGTCCGTGGGTCACCCCATCCCATCGCGTGAACACTTCCTGGATGATGAGGGCGAAGGCGAGGGTGGCGATGGTGAGATAGACGCCGGTCATGCGGAGCGCGGGCAGGCCCACGAGCACGCCGGAGGCGGCGGTGAGGGCGGTGGCGAGGGCCACCGAGACGATCCAGGGGAGCCCGAGATCCTGGGTGAAGTAGACGTGGGCGTACGCGCCGATGCCGAGGAAGGCGGCGTGACCCAGGCTGACCAGACCGGTGTAGCCGGCGAGCACCATGAGGGAAAGTCCGCACAGGCCGTAGATCAGCACGAGGCTGATGTCCACGAGATAGGCGGGGACGATCTTCGGGAGCAGGAGCAGGCCGAGGAGGAGGGCGATGTACCAGTTGCGCTGTACGCCGTCGGTGAAGAGGGTGAGGTCTTGCCGATAGGACGTCTTGAACGGGAAGCGCATACGCGAGGCGCTAGACCTTCTTCCGTCCCACGGCCCCGAAGATGCCCTGGGGCCGGACGGCGAGGACCACGAGGAGGACGAGATAGGCGGCGACGTCCTTGAATCCCGGAGGCAGATAGGCGCCGGACATGAGCTCGATGACGCCGATGGTGAGCCCACCGACCAACGCGCCGGGAATGGATCCGAAGCCTCCCAGCACGGCGGCCGCGAAGGCCTTCAGACCGATGAAGCCCAGGTTGATGTCGACGAGCGAGACGGGAGCGAGGAGCACGCCGGCGATGGCCGCCACCCCGCCGAGATGGCCCAGATGAGCGAGCACATGAGCTTGACGGGAATGCCCATGTAGTACGCGGCGAGCTGATTCTGGGAGACGGCCTGCATGGCCACGCCCACCTTGGTGTAGGTGAAGAAGCCGTAGAGCACCGCGCAGAGGACGACGGTGCCCACGATGATGGACACGTATTCGTGGCTGACGCTCACCCCGCCCACCCGCGACGTGTGGGCGCTGAACGGGGTGGGGAGGGTATAGATCTCCGTCCCCCACACGATCGACGCGAAGCTCTGGAACACGGCGGCGAGGCCGATGGTGAGCATGACCACCGCGAACTGGGGCTGGCCGAGCACGCGGCGGAGCACCACGGAGTCGAGGGCCGCCCCGAACAGTCCCACCACCGCCACCGCGGCCGCGAAGGCGACCCAGTAGCCGATGCCGTACCACACCACGAACATGTAGCAGGTGAAGGCGCCCAGCATCATGAGGTCGCCCTGGGCGAAGTTCACCAGCTCGGTGGCCTTGTAGATGAGAACGAAGCCGAGGGCGACCAGGCCGTAGATGCAGCCCACGGCCAGGCCATTCAGGACGAGCTGCAGGACGATGTCCAGGCCGACCTCCCACGTTCGCCCGGCCGCGGCGCTTCATTGAGTCGCCCGGGGGGCGGGATACGCCTGTGGCTGAAGTGCGCCAGTTATAGCGGGGACGGGGCGGGCGTCAAATCCTTCCGCGGAGGCCGGGGAGAGGCCAGGTCGGACGTTGACAGGGCAAATGGCCGGTTACATCATCGCCAGCGATCCGTGAGCGCGAACCCTCTCCGGTCCGTGGGCGACCGCCCCGGGCCACAGGAGGTCACCGGTGCCGAATCCCGTCCTGATCCTTCATGGCTGGAGCGACAACTACCAGTCGTTCGCCCCTCTCAAGGCCTGGTTCAACGCCAATGGCTACACCGCCGAATCGGTGTTCCTGGCCAACTACGAGTCCATGGAAGACCACGTGACCTTCGACGACCTCGCCGTGGGCTTTCAGGTCCAGCTGGACGCCCTGGTCCGCGAAGGCCGGCTCCCCCGCTCCAGCCGCACGCCCTCGACGTGGTCGTGCACTCCACGGGCGGACCCGTCTTCCGCCACTGGCTCAACTACTACCTCACCATCATCTGCCGCGGGGACCGAGCGAAGAATCCCATCCGGTCCGTGATCATGCTCGCCCCCGCCAACTTCGGCTCGCGCCTGGCCGCCCAGGGGAAATCGGCCCTCGCCATGCTCTTCAAGGGTGGCGTCGAGCATGGTTTCCAGACCGGGCGTCAGATCCTCGGCGGCCTCGAGCTGGGCAGTCCCGAGCTGTGGGCGATGGCGGAGAGAGATCTCTTCAGCGACGTGCGCGTGTATCCGACCGATCCCGCCCGCGGCCCCTTCGTCTTCATCCTGTCCGGCACATCGACGTACGGGCACTTGAAGGGACTCGCGGCCAAAGGCGCCAACGAGGACGGATCGGACGGGACGGTCCGGGCCTCGGCAGCCGCCCTCAACTGCATCAGGCTGGATCTCGATTTTGTCGACCCGGCCGCCCTGACGGTCGCCGGTGAAGCTGCAGAAGAACGAGCCCTTCGCCCTCCGGCTCGTTCCGGACAAGAACCACACCACGCTGGTGCCCGACGATCCGGGGACGCCCCATCCCACCTTTGACTTGATCCGGGAATGCCTCGCCGTGAACGATCTCGCCGGATATCGTCAGCTCCGGCAGAAGTTCGAGCAGGCCAACGATGCGTTCTATGCTGCGCAGGGCGACCGCGGCGTGAACGGCTACCAGCAGTTCCTCATCCATGTCAGGGACGAGCTGGACAACGATGTCACGGACTATCGCGTGGACTTCCACGTGGTCGATCCCACCATCCCCCACGGCGCGTGGAGCGACCCCGCCGTCCTCCAGGGTCTGCAGCGCTACCAGGAGTACACGACCACCCTGCAGGAGGAGGTCATCGTCGACGTCCAGCCCCACACCGTCAATCCGAGCTACCGGACGTTCTTCGTCAATCTCAACCGCCTGGGATCTCTCCTCGCCGAGCTCCGTCAGAAGTGTCCCGGCGCCTACATCGGCATGAATCTCGATGCCACCGGACCCACCAACGACCTGACCTACAACACGGATCCTCTGAAGTACCTGCCCGTGGAGGTGCCCATCCCCTCGGACGATGCGGGCAATCACGTCACTTCTTCGCGCGGAACACATCCACCCTGATCGACATCAGGATCGACCGGATTCCCACCGACCGCATCTTCGCCTGGCGCTAGGGCAGGCGATCAGGACGCCGAAGTGGTCCGCCAGTGGGCGGCGATGTCGCGGAGGGGCGCCACCCAGATGCGCGGCGTGTGCTTCACGTAGTCGAGCAGCTCGCGCAGGCAGGCGAGCCGCGACGGCCGGCCGATGATCTGGGGATGGAAGGTGAAGTTGGTGACGCCGTGCACCTCGGAGATGCCGTCGAATTCCGTGAGCCAGCCCTGGAGCACGGGGCCGGGCGCCTGGATGCTCCGCTGGCCGGTGAACATGAAGAAGGGCGCGTCGTCGAGCACCCACGCCACGGGAATCTCCACCAGGCGCCGGCCGTGGGCCTCCGCATGCAGATAGGGCGCGAGCCGGTCCATCATGTTCGACGAGTACTCGAAGCCGTGCTTGGCCACGAGATCGAGCGAGCTCGCGGAGAGCTGCCAGGCGGGGGCGCGCCAGCCCACGGGCCGCCCCGGCGAGCGGAGTCAGCGTCTCGAGGCTCTTGACGAGAATCGCCTCCTCCTGACTTCGCCTCCAGGTCGGAGACGCGCTCGTGCTCGTCGCCGTGACAGCCGATCTCGTGGCCCCGCCGCCGCGATGGCGCGAACCGTGTCCGGATAGTGCGCGGCCGTCCACGCGGGGATGAAGAAGGAGGCGCGGACCTGCGCTTTCTCGAGCAGCTCGAGGATGCGCGGCACCGCCTCCACCGGACCGAAGCGCCCCTGGGACAGGGTCACCGGCTCGCTGACGCCGCGGGCCATCCACAGCGTCTCCGCGTCGAGGTCGAAGGTGAAGGCGCAGGCCGCGCGCGCTTCGCCGGGCCAGCGGGGAACCGCTGCGGTGTCGGCCATGGATCCAGAGAGTAGCGCAGGCCGCGAAGCTCGGCCAGAGGGGCCAAGGGGCGTCGGCCGTCTCGCCTCCCAGTGGTACTCTCCTTCAGTCATGCCGGCTCCTGTCGTTCCGCTCCGTGCCGTCACCACGCTCTTCCTCCAGCGCCAGCACCTCGACCGGCCGCGGGCGGCCACCCTCACCTCCCGGCGGCTCGGCCGCTTCGTGGAAGACGTGGGCGGTCTTCAGCTCGACTCCATCAACGTGCTGGACCGCGCGCACTACCTCACGGTGTGGAGCCGCTTCGGGCCCTACGATCGCGCGTGGCTCGACGGGCAGGTCTATCGCCGCCGCCTGCTCTTCGAGTACTGGGCGCACGCCGCCTGTCTCGTGCCCACGAGCATGCTGCCGTGGTGGCGCCGCGCCATGCTCGACTATCAGCTGCGCCATACCGGATGGTCCGGCTTGCGCCGGAACGGCAAGGTGCTGGAGCGGGTGCGGGCCGCCGTGCTCGCCAATGGCCCGATGGCCAACGGCGACTTCGAAGGGGCCGGCCCGCGGGCGCGGGCGGATGGTGGAGATGGGGACCGACGCAGCACGCCCTGCACTACCTGTGGATGACCGGCGCCCTCACCATTCACTCGCGCCAGCACTTCCAGAAGCGGTTCGATCTGCTGGAGCGGGCCATTCCCACGGCCACGGGCGGCGAGGCGCCCGTCGCCCGAGGATTTCCGGCGCTGGCACGTCGAGCGCTCGCTCCACGCCATGGGCGCGGCCACCGAGCAGGATCTCGCGGGCTACCTGACCTTTCCGCGCTTCGGGCGCGGGAGGCCGCCGCGCTCCCATCCGCGCCATGCTCGAGAGCGGAGAGATCACCGAGGTCGAGGTCGAAGGGACGCGCGGGTCGCTGGCTCGCCCTCACCCGTGACCTGCCCGCGCTCGCTCGGGCGGCGCCGGTCATCCGCGTCTCCCACGGGCACGACGCTGCTCGCGCCGTTCGATTCGCTCCTCTGGTATCGCGGCCGCGTGGCGCGCCTGTTCGGCTTCGACTACCGCATCGAGGTCTATACGCCCGGCCACAAGCGCGTGCACGGCTACTACACCCTGCCCATCCTCCACCACGGGCAGCTCATCGGACGCGTCGACGCCAAGAACCATCGAGCGGAGCGACGGCTGGAGATCCGGCACGTCCATTTCGAGTCGTGGTTCGCGAGAGGAAAGACGCCGCCCACCGGAGGGGAACGGCTCGACCGGGACGAGGCGTTGAGCGGCCTCGCCGATGCCCTCCGCGCGTTGGGCACCTTCGTCGGCGCCGAGGCTCTGGTGGTGCGACGGGTCACCCCCAGCGCCTGCGGGCGGGGCTGCTGGCCCGAGCGCAGATTGCTTGACGGGTCGGCCCCCGACGTACGCTCCCAGTACTCGTCAACGTGCATCTCCTCGCGACCGCGGGAGTGAATCCATGCGCCAACGGGTCATACATCTGATCAATCCCAAGACGGATTCGCTGACCACGCGTCCGCTCTATCTCAACCGGGCGCTCTACTCGCCGCTCGCCGGCCTGCTCGCGGTGGCCGCGGGCATTCCCCGCGACCGCTACGAAGTGGTGCTCACCGACGAGAACATCGAGTCCATCGACTTCGATCTGAAGGCGGACCTCGTGGGCATCTCCGCCATGACGAGCTACGTGAACCGCGGCTACGAGATCGCCGACGCCTTCCGGGCGCGCGGGATACCGGTGGCCATGGGGGCGTGCATCCGAGCTTCATGCCGCAGGAAGCGCTCCGGCACTGCGACGCCGTCGTGCATCGGCGAAGTCGAGCTCGTCCTCGCCAAGCTCCTCGACGATCTCGAGAAGGGGAGATGCGCGGCCTCTACAAGGCGGATCGGCTGCATCCCATGGAAGACCTCCAGCCGCCGCGCTACGACCTCCTCAAGCGGCACCGCTACGTCAACAGTACCTTCGTGCAGACCTCGCGCGGCTGCCATCAGGGCTGCACCTTCTGCGCCGAGCCGCTCATGAACGGGCTCAAGTTCCGGTATCGCCCCGTGGACGAGGTGCTCCGCGAGGTGGAGACGTGCGGCTCGCGCAACATCTCGATCAACGACGCCGACTTCTTCGGCACGCCCGATCGGCCCAAGGAAGTCATGCGGGCCTTCAAGGGGCGCGGCTTCAGCTGGCAGGCCGGGGTCACCTCGAAGTACGCGCAGGACGACCGCATGCTCGAGCTGGCCGCGGCGAGCGGCTGCACGCTGCTCAGCATCGGCTTCGAGTCCATCACGCGCTCCACCCTGACCAGCGTGCACAAGCACGTGAACCGGCCCGAGACCTTCGCCGCCCTCGTGGAGAAGGTGCACTCTTACGGCATCATGGTGTTCGGCCTCTTCATGTTCGGCTTCGACGGCGACGACCCTCCGTGTTCAAGACGACCTCGCACTTCAACATCGACGCTCGACTACGACGCCTGCGCATACTCGGTCCTCACGCCCTATCCGGGCACCCTCACCTGGTACGAGATGAAGAAGGCCGACCGCATCGTGTCCTACGACTGGACGATGTACGACCAGGCCAACGTCGTCTACCGGCCCGCCCAGATGACGGGCGACCAGCTCCGGCTGGGCCAGACCGAAGCCTACGAGACGTTCTACTCGCCGACCTCCATGGCGAAGCGCTTCCCGATCCGCGGCTCGCGGCGCCGCATCCAGTGGGCGATCTATAACCTCTTCATGAAGAAGGGAGCGGCCACCGATCGCAAGGATGCGGTGGCCCCGCGACCCCGGCGCCCGACATGGCGCCCGATGCCGCCCATTCTTCCCTTGAAGCGGGAGTGGCGCGAGGCGGTGCTGGAGGGCATGGGGGTCTACGACGCTCCGGCTGAGCCCGGCCCCAGCGCCGCTGCGCTCCCAGGCGGCGCCGGCTCACCTCACTTCGTCTCCTCGGCGGGCACGGGCGCCATTCCCCGAGCGATCGGGCGTGGGCTCAGGAATCCTGAACTCGTCACGTCAGATCGGCGCCGCCGTCGGCCTCGCCGTGCTCGGATCGATCAGCGTGGCCACCGCGTCGGCGTCGTGGCGCGCGGCGGTGAGCGCGCGGCCCCGGCAGGGCGCGCGGGGACGGCGCCGCAGATGATCCAGCAGGTCGCCGGCGCGGAGGCGCAGGCCGTGGCGGCCGTTCTCGGCCCCGCCGTCCTCGTGCCCGCCCTCGACGCCTTCATCGCCGGCTACCGGATCGCCCTCACCCTGGCCGGCCTCTTGCTGCTCGTCGGAGCGTTGATCGCCTTCGCCACCCTCGGCCGTCGAGCTGATCAAGGAGCGCCCAGCCGAAAGCTTGAACGCCTTCTTCGCGCTCCCGAAATCCGCGATACTGTGGCGACAGTCTCCGACAACTTCTATGCCGCTCACCTCAAGGAGCCCCCGATGATCGTGAAGAGCACCAGCCCCGACGTCACCATTCCCGAGGTGTCGATCACCGAGTTCGTCCTGCGCCACGCGGCCCGGCTCGGCGACAAGCCGGCGCTCATCGACGGGCCGTCGGGGCGGGCTCTCACCTATCGCCAGCTCGCCGAGGGCGTGCGCAAGGCGGCCGCCGGCCTCACCAAGCGGGGCTTCAAGAAGGGCGACGTCTTCGCCATCTACAGCCCCAATGTGCCGGAGTACGCGGTGATCTTCCTCGCGGTGGCCGCGGTCGGCGGCATCAACACCACCGCCAATCCGCTCTATACCGCGGACGAGCTGGCCAAGCAGCTCACGGACTCCCGGGCGCGCTTCCTCGTGACGGTGGCGCCGTTCCTCGACAAGGCGAAGGAGGCGGCGAAGAAGAGCGCGGTCGAGGAGATCTTCGTCTTCGGATCCGCCGATGGCGCCACGCCCTTCTCGGACCTGCTCCAGGCGGGGACGGAGCCGCCCTCCGTGCGCATCGACCCGCGAGAGGATCTGGTGGCCCTGCCGTATTCGAGCGGCACCACCGGACTTCCCAAGGGCGTGATGCTCACCCACCGCAACCTCGTGGCCAATCTCTGCCAGTGCAACGGCATGCGGAACTGCGAAGGCTTCGGCGAGCACGACGTCATCATGGCCGTCCTGCCCTTCTTCCACATCTACGGCATGGTGGTGATCATGATGCTCGGGCTGGCGGGAGGCGGCGACCATTCTCGTCATGCCGCGCTTCGACATGCAGGAGTTCCTGGGCGCCGTCCAGAAGTACCGGGTCACCGTGCTGCCCCTGGTGCCGCCCATCGTGCTCGGCCTCGTCAAGCATCCCGCGGCCGCCCAGGCCGATCTCTCGAGCGTCCGGCTCGTCTTCTCGGGCGCGGCTCCGCTCGGCGAGGACATCGCGCGCGAGCTGAGCCGCAAGCTCAACTGTCCGGTCGACGCAGGGCTACGGCATGACGGAGGCGAGCCCGGTGACCCACCTGAGCCCCACCGCGAACGCGCCCATGAAGCCGGGCTCCGCGGGCTGCGTGGTGCCGAACACCGAGGTGAAGATGGTCGACGTGGTCACGGGCAGCGATGATGCCCCAGGGCCAGGAAGGGGAGCTCTCGATCCGCGGGCCGCAGATCATGAAGGGCTATCTCAACCAGCCCGAGGAGACGGCGGCCTGTCTGGATCGCGAGGGCTGGTATCACACCGGAGACGTGGGATACGTGGACGCCGACGGTTATTTCTTCATCGTGGACCGGACCAAGGAGCTCATCAAGTACAAGGGCCTCCAGGTCGCTCCCGCCGAGCTGGAGGCGCTCCTCGTGACCCACCCGGCGGTGCTCGACGCCGCCGTGGTCCGCCGCGCCGACGAGGAGGCCGGGGAAGTACCGAAGGCCTTCGTGGTGCTCAAGGCCGACGAGGCGTCACGCGCCACCAAGGCCGAGGCCATCATGGGCTGGGTGGCGGAGCGCGTGGCTCCCCACAAGCGCATCCGTCAGATGGAGTTCATCGACCAGATTCCGAAGTCGGCCTCGGGCAAGATCCTTCGCCGCATGCTCATGGACAAGGACAAGACGCGGTAGGTGACCCGTAGGCTCAGACCCGACCGCGTGATACGGCAGGTGCTCGCCAGGTCATAACGGAGTGAGCGGCGCCCCGGGAGGACGACGGCATGGCCGCGGCTGAGAAGAAAGACGGGTCCGGCTCGGGCCTCTCCATCGCCATCGTGGCCACCGTGCTGGTGGCCCCTCGCGGGAGTTCTCGTCGGCCAGTGGCAGCTCGTGGGGACGCGCCCCGACTCCCACGGAGATCGCGGGCTATCCAGCCGGGCACGCTGCAGGACGTGCCGGGGCGTCTCTGGCAGGATCCCTTCGCCGCCATCGACCAGTACCTGAAGCGGCCCGAGGACGCCTCCGCCGACCAGGATCCAGCGTCCCAGCGCTCGGGACGCGATCGCCTCTGCCGAGGTGATGGCCGAGCTCGGCAAGCCCGGAGCCACCACCGACATCGTGGGCGTGATGGTCTTCGGCGGCGACTACCCCGAGTACGCGGAGCAGCGGCGACGGACCCGCTATGCCGTGGTCTCCGCGCTGTCCACCGCGAGCTTCGTGCCCGAGCAGCCGGAAGGGCTCGGCTTCATCATGCCCTCCGCGGGCCTCGAGCGTCAGCGCCGCGTGCCCTTCGAGTGGTTCCGCCAGAGGGCTCGACCCGTCGCGTGCTCCTGCTCTGGGTGGACGAGAACAGCCTCGACGAGCATCGAGCGGTGAGCCAGCTCGTCGATTTCACCAGGCAGCTCGCCGTTCTCTCCAGACGATCGGGTGGACGGGTGCTCATCCTCAGGGCCTATCGCCTCCGGCACGCTCCAGGGGATGACGGCCGAGATGGCCGGGAGCGAGAGCCGCCCCGCCCGACATGATGTTCTTCTCCACCGCCACCGCGACCTCGGCGGGAGGAACTTCCGGTGCCCACCCGATTCGGTGCTGCGGGTCATCGCCACCGACGGCGCGGTGATGGGCGCGCTCGTGCCCGAGCTCCGGCGGCGCGGGATCGATCCCACGCGCAAGGAGCGCCCGGACCGGATCATCCTCGTGTCGGAGTGGGACACGTCGTACGGCCGCGAGCTTCCCCGCGCTCGAGACGGCCATCTGCGGACTCGGGGCGCCGTGCGTGGGCACGCCGCCGCGGCCGCCCTGGGTGCGCCGCTTCAGCTATCTTCGCGGTCTCGACGGGCAGATCCCCGGCGCGGCGCGACCAGCCTCGCGGGCGCGACAGCGAGAAGATACGCAGTCGGACGGCTCGGCCCCTTCGAGCTCCCTCGAGCGCGCGGAAGGCACCTCGCAGGTCGACTACCTCCGGCGGCTCGCCTCGCATGCTTGGCGAGCTCGCGCCCGATCCTCCGACGGCGGCGCCCCCGGTGAGATCAAGGCCATCGGCGTGCTCGGCAGCGACGTCTACGACAAGTCGCTGGTCCTGCGGGCGTTCCGGAGAGAGTTTCCCAAGGCGGTGTTCTTCACCACCGACCTCGACGCCCGCATGCTCCATCCCGCCGAGTACGCGTGGACGCGCAATCTGGTGGTCGCCTCGAGCTTCGGCTTCATGCTCGATCCGAGTTTCCAGCGACACATCCACCGTTTCGCGACACCTACCAGACCGCCTATGTTCTTCGCCACGCAGTGCGCGCTGGAGGCGCCGGGCACCTTGTGCACCAGGTCCCCGCGGGTGAGCCAGGCCGCGCTGAGCGCCCGGATCCCGCCCCGCGTATTCGAGATCGGACGCGGGCTCGCCTTCGACCTCAGCGGCGATCTCCCGCGCGGCATTCATCCTGAGGTCCCGCGCGTCCTTCCGGACCCGAACGGCCGGCATCTCGCCATCGGTCTCGGCATCGTGCTCTCGGGCTCCTTGCTCCTCTATCTCGTGAGCCCTCCGCTGAAGGAAGGAGATAGACGGCATCATCCGGCGCGCGCGCGGCGGCGCCCGGCGGCGGAAGGCCTGGGCGGCGGCCGGTCTGCTCGTCGCGGCAGGGCTGGTGGTGATCGCGTGCGTGGGCATTGTCCTCGAGAATCAGTCGGGCGAGCCGTTCCTCGCCTTCTCGGGCATCAGCCTGTGGCCCACGGAAGCCCTCCGGTTCGTCGCGGCCGCGCTCTCCGTATGCTTTCTCGTCGCGGTGCGTCGGGTCATCAAGCGGGTGCGTTTGCAGCTCGACGAGGAGTTCGGCAAGATCGCGGTTCCCGAGCCGAGGCTCCGGGCTCCGGGCCTGGTTCAAGGGCGTGTGGCCGGCCCTTCGGCGACCGGCGGCAGACGACGGGCTGCTCGACGGGAAGCGCTACAAGGCCGAAGCCTGTGGGGCCGTTATCTGGAGCAGAGCTCGCTCCGGAGCCAGTGTCAGCGGGTCATTCCCGCCGCCCTGCTCTTCCTTGTTTTCTGCGGCCTCATCCTGTCCTTCGATCCCCTCGTGGTGCCCACGCGCGGGCTGTCCGTGAAGTGGATCGATCACGTGCTCCTCTGGCTCTCCGCGCCCCTTCTCGTGTGGCTGATCCTCGTGGTGAGCGACACCATCCGGCTCGGGGACAAGTACGCCAAGTTTCTCGGAGCCTCCGAGCCCACCAAGTGGCCGGACCACATGCTGGAAGAGGCGGGCAAGCGGCTCGGCATCACGCCTGGGCGGGGACACTCCGGACGCCGCGATCAAGGAAGCGTGCATCAGCCACTGGCTCGACATCAAGGTGATCGAGAAGTGGACGGACATCGTCAGTCCCATCATCTACTTCCCCTTCATCGTCCTCTGCCTCATGATCCTCTCCCGGAGCCCGCTCTTCGACAACCTGGGCACGCCGTACCAGCTCATGGTCGTGTTCGGAGTGAGTGGGCTCTACGCGGCGGCCTGCGCGTTCAAGCTCCGCGGCGTGGCCGAGCGCGCCCGCGGCATGGCCCTCGAGCGGTTCACTCACCTTCTCGTGCGGGCGAAGGGCCAGGGGAGCGCCCACCATCGCGTCATGCAGATCGAGATCATGACGCGGGAGATCGAGTCGCTGCGGCGGGGCGCCTTCGCCCCTTGACCGAGCAGCCCGTGGTGCGCGCTCTCCTTCTTCCCATCAGCAGCGCGGGGGATTGACCCTCTTCCGCTATCTCGGCTGGGGAGGTTAGGGCGCGGCCGTCACTTCGCGGGGGCGGCCTCCGCCGTGGGGTCGGGTTTCCGGCCCGCGCCGCGAAGATCGACGAGGCGATTGAGCAGGTCCGAACCAGAAGGGCGCGCCGAGGCTCACGGCGAGGCCGGTGACCAGCCAGCCCAGGACCTGACCAGCCAGTCACCGGCCGCGGTGGCGCGGATGTTGTGCCAGCACCGGCCGATGACGGCCTTGAGCCGGCTGTCGCGTGCCGACCTCCGCGGGACTGAGGCAGGAGTGGCCGATGGGCAGGCCCCTGCTTCTCGTAGGCGATGATGCCGGAGGCGAACTTCTTGAGATCGTCCTGGGCGATCTTGACATCGCCCTCGTTGGCCTGAAGCTCCACCCGTTGAACCGCTTGGTCTCCACTACCTGCGTGGCCGCGTCGGCCAGAGACTTGCGCAGCTCGGCGGAGCGGGAGAGCTGGGTCACGATGGTCAAGGTGTCCACGTTGAAGATCACGGCCACGAGCAGCCTGACGACCGAGGAGCACGCGGCGGGTGTGGAGCTTGTACCAGCCCGACACCCGATCCATCCCGCCCGTGTACCACGCCTCGAGATTCTTCCTCGCCACGTCGAGATTGCCCTGGGCCGCATCGAGGAGGGGCAGGATGGCGTCGGCCACCTGGAAGCCTCCCTGCTTGCACGTGAAGGCGGCGGCCCGCACCTCGTCGAAGGTCAGCATCTGCCCGGCAGTGGCGGCGCGCGCGGGATCGATCTGCCGCGCCTTGAGCACGATGATGTCGAGGAGGGCGTTCACGAGGCTGCCCGGGGGAATGTAGGACGGCGTCCGGGGCTTGCCGGGGACGTCTCGGTACATGCTGGACACCAGCGGGTGGTTGATGAGGCGGAGGAACAGCCAGCGGTCTCGCACGATATTGATGAGGCCTTCCCGGAGGAAGCGCCCGCGCCGGCCCGTCTCCTGCGCAGATGGCCTCGTTGAGGCCCGAGCAGAGCACGCTCACGAGAAAGTAGATGAACACGAGACCGATGATGGCCTCGAGCACGCCGGACAGTCCCATGGCGCTCTCCTCTACGGTTCCGAGGCGGGGGTGATGCCCGCGCCCAGGCTCACGTCGCGTCGTCCCGCGAAGGCGAAATTCTTCGGCCGGTAGCGGGGATCGGCGGCCCATTTCATGTGGGCGGTCTCGTCGATCGTCTCCCCACGCCGCCACCAGCATGGGCCGGTAGTAGCGGCCGCGGAACACGCAGGGCGCGGGCGAAGCGATAGATCCCGCGCAGGAACTCGCGGTAGGAGTCGCGCACGGGCGAGAGATACTCGTCGCCGCGCAGCTTGAAGTCCTCGGGCAGCGGCGTTCTTGCAGCGCGCCGCGCCGAGGTTGGCCTCGAACTGGGTGGAGAACTCGAGGCCGTGGCGGATGCCCTTCTCGGCGATCCACCGGAGGGCGGGTCGGGAAGCAGGTCGTCCTGATAGCCGCCTCCCACATTGGCGTGGGCGCCGGGGAACCAGCGCTGCTCGACCTCGCGGGTGCCCACCGGATGCACGGCCTCCCACAGGGTGACCTGGTAGTCCTCGCGCTGCTCGTCGATGGCCACCGCGGTGATAGGCGTGCTCGATGACGCGCCCGAGGCTGGTGTCGTAGAAACCGTACTTGGCGCGGGCGAGGCGGAGTGTTGGAGAAGGCGGGCACCCCGAGGGCGCCCACGGTGTCCCACACTCCGAGCATCTTCACCTTCACGTTCCAGCAGTTCTCCGTGCGGTAGGCGACGCACGGCGGCTGGCGGCGTCCCTCCGTGCCCTTGGGAAAACGCAGTGCGATAGAGCTCCCACGCGCGCTGGACGATCCGGCGACTTCGTGTTGGCGCGATCGTCCACCTCGCCCGTGATGGGATTCTTCTCCCCACGAACAGCTCCTTCTTGGGCAGGCCGCAGCGGTTGATGAGACCCGGCGAGGCTCCGCGCGGTATAGGCGCCGCGGCTGAAGCCCACGATGAAGATGTCGGGGCCGATGTCGAAGATCTCGCCGTCCGACTCCGGCTCAGGATGCGGCGCGCCCGCGAAGGGCAGGAACTCGTTGATGAGCCAGCAGTAGCCCTGAAGAATATTCTCGTCGAGGCCCCAGCCCAGGGTGCCCCCGGTGATCCGCGATCCGGTCATGGTGCCGACCCCGGTGTCGTAGAACTTGAGCTGGCCCCTGCATCCTCCGTACAGTCGGCGAGGGCCGCGTAGAGGCGGGAGACGTTCGTCTGGTCCTCCGGGCGTATTCCAGGTGCCGTCGAAGCAGAGGACGAGACGCTTGATTCCACCCGCGGCGGGAATCTCTTCCGTCATGGACTCGGTCTCCTTCCCCTGGAGCGGTGATGCTCCGCGCCGTGACCACGCCGACGCCCGCTGAGAGTAGTCTCTGGGGGAGGCGCGGTCAAGGACAAGACGTTCGTCATTTTGCGTAGCGGCGGCGGACCGCCGATTCTCTTTGACAGCATGGGCCGGCCGCCCTCTAATTGTGCTGCTCGTCGGTTGACGTTCACCGTGCATGCGTTCGGGGAAAGGAGCCTCACATGGCGAGGAAGAAGACGCGGGCCAAGGCGGCGAAGACGGTGAAGATCGTCAAGGTGGTGGTCAAGAAGGAGACGAGGGCGGAAGGGGTCAAGCGCATCTGCAATCTCGTGCCCTCGAAGGGCGTGGAGAAGGACTGGAAATTCGAGGACGCCCTCGCCTCCGGCGCGCTCGGCGCGGTGGCGGCGCCCCCGCCTCGGTGGATCTCCGCCAGACGTGGTGGGGTGGGTGACCAGGGCCAGACCGGCTCCTGCGTGGGATGGGCCACCGCGGAAGGCGTCGTCCGCTATCACATGGTGAAGGAGAAGAAGCTCAAGAAGACGGAGCAGCTCTCACCGCGCTATGTCTGGATGTCCTCAAGGAAACCGACGAGTACGTGCAGCGGCCCGAGAGCTTCGTGGAGGAAGCAGGCACTTCGCTCAAGGCGGCCATGGACGTGTGCCGCAAGTTCGGCGTGGCCACCATGGCCATGCTGCCGTTCCACATCACGACCTTGATGTACACGGGCACCGAGAACTCGCTGTACGCGGCGGCCGCCCAGCGCAAGATCAGCGCGTACTTCAACCTCGCCAAGAATCTCAACCAGTGGAAGGCGTGGCTGGCCGCCCATGGGCCCATCCTCGCCGGCCTGTCCGTGGACCAGACGTGGGACAACGCCACGGCCACCCACGGCAACCTCGACACCTACTACCCGAACACGGTGCGGGGCGGGCATGCCATCGCCATCGTGGGCTACACGGCCACCGGGCGCTTCATCGTGCGCAACAGCTGGGGCACCTCCTGGGGCGACAACGGCTTCGCTTATGCCTCGCCCGCCTACATCAACAGCGGCTTCTTCGGCGAGTCATACGGCGTGACGGTCTGATCGCGCCTGTCGGCGATCGCGGAACCGCGATGGCGGAGGTGGCGCTCACCCGGGAGGACAACGGTCGCGCGGTGGCAGTGAAGGTGGGCGACACGGTCTCGGTGCGGCTGCCCGAGAATCCTCCACCGGCTACTCGTGGGCCATCGATTCCCTCGATGCCAAGCGGCTCGAGGCCGACGCCCCCGCCTATCAGGGCGAGGGCGCCGGCCTCGGCACGGGCGGCGCCAGGACGTGGAGATTGGTGGCCCGCGGGCCGGGGCGGACCCGCCTCGGGCTGAAGCGCTGGCGCCACTGGGAAGGCGATGCCTCCATCGTGGAGCGCTTCGCGGTCACCCTCGACATCAAGCCGGACTGAATGCTCATTGTAAGCACGCCCGGATCGGACCGCTCTGGGCGCAGAGCTGCCCGAGGTCAAGAAGTCGCTGGACAGCTGGATCGCTTGGGTCAACTGACCAGGCCCCGCGAAGCGACTCGATGCGGATGGAGGCGACATCATCATGACTGCCGACGACGCAGACACGCCACCCCCGCCGGGCCCTCGTGGCTCGAGCGGCTGGCCCGAAGCGCTGGGCAGAGGTGGCTGGTGGTGCTCCTGGTCCTGCCCTCTCGCCCTCATCGCGCTCGTCCTCTACCTCGCCCACGTCTTCATGGAAGACGAGCCCGTGGTGTATTCGAAGATCGAGGAGCACTTCAAGTACGGGTCCACGGGCGGGGAGCGCGAGTCGGGCTTTCCCTACTGGATATTCCAGGCCCTCCCGCGCGTGTGCGCGCTCCACCTGCCCGGACCCGGCTACGCCTCGCTCGGCTTCACCTACGAAGAAGGCAAGGACCTCCCCGTGGGCATGTCGCGGCGGCGCTATCAGGGCATCGACCGCACCTTCCTGAACTGCGCGGTGTGCCACGCGAGCACGGTGCGCGATACTCCAGAAGCCAAGCCGCGCGTCTACCTGGGCATGCCCGCGAACACCTTCAACGTCTGGCGCTTCCAGAAGTTCCTCTTCGACTGCGCAAAGGATCCCGAGTCCTCCGCGGAGTACGTCGTCCCCGAGATCGATCGGCTCATGCGCGCGAAGGGCGAGCGGCTGGGTCTCGTCGATCGCTACCTGGTCTATCCGGTGGCCATCGCCATCGTGCGGGAGCGGCTCCTCATGCTGCGCGGCCGCTTCGAGCCTTTGCTGCCCTATCCGGAGTGGGGCCCCGGACGCGTGGACACGTTCAACGCGGCGAAGATCCTCTTCAACTTTCCGCTGGACCAGCTTCCCGAGCACGAGAAGAACGGCCCCTCGGATTTTCCGTCGATCTGGCTCCAGCAGCCGCGCAAGGGCAAGCAGCTCCACTGGGACGGCAACAACACCGATGGTGGAGGAGCGCAACAAGAGCGCGGCGTTCGGCACGGGCACGACGCCCCCACCATCGACCTCGCGGCCATTGGACGGGTGGAGAACTGGCTCCTCACGCCTGGAGCCGCCGAAGTATCCCTATCCCATCGACGCGGCCAAGGCGGCGCGCGGCGCCGCGATCTACCAGCGCTACTGCGCCTGCCTGCCACGGGGCGAACGGGCGCGACTTCTCCGGGGAGTACGTGGGCAAGGTGACGCCCATCGACGTCATCGGCACCGATCGGCGCCGGCTCGACACCTATACGTATGATCTCGCGGTGAACCAGTCGACCCTCTACGCGGGCTATCCGTGGCGCTTCCAGCATTTCCGCAAGACCTTCGGCTACGCCAACATGCCGCTCGACGGGCTCTGGCTCCGCGGACCCTATCTCCACAATGGATCCGTCCCGAGCGTGCGCGATCTCCTCGAGCCGGCGTCCGGCGGCCCACGCTCTTCTACCGCGGGAACGACGTGTACGATCCGGTCAATCTCGGCTTCGTGTCGAACGTGCCCGCCGTGGGCGAACGCGTGTTCTTCAAGTTCGACACCGCGGTGCCCGGCAATGCCAATGTCGGGCACGAAGGCAAGGCCTACGGCACGGAGCTGCCTCCGAGGACAAGGACGCCCTCGTCGAGTACCTGAAGACATTCTGAGGAGAGACCGATCATGGACGCGGAGCGCACACCGGGCTCGTGGAAGCGGAAGATCCTCGTGGCGGTGGTGATTCTCGTGGTGGTGGGCGTGGCGGGCGGGGTCTTCACCTGGTACAAGTTCTTCCGCGAGGAGCCGCAGCCGGACTGGATCACCAGGATCCCGACATGCGGTTCAAGTACGGCTCCATCGGCGCGGAGCGAGAATCGGGCATCCCGTACTGGATCTTCTACGTGCTCGCCGCGCATGTTCCCGGACAAGCTGCCCAAGCCGGGCGGGCTGGCCGCTCTCGGCGTGTCGTGGGAGCAGGGGCAGGAGCTCCCGATCGGCTTCACCCAGAAGGTGGTGGGCTTTCCGCGCGTGGCGAACAACTGCGCGTCGTGCCATGCCGCGAGCTACCGGACGTCGCTGACCGAGAATCCCGTCTTCGTGGGCGCGGGGCCCGGCCACACCTGTACCTCGAGGGCATCTTCCGCTTCCTCGTCGACTGCGCGAAGGATCCGCGCTTCAATGCCGACAACATCATGCGCGAGATCAAGCTGGTCACGAACCTGTCGTGGATCGACCGTCAGATCTACCGTTTCCTCCTCATCCCCATCACCAAGAAGCGCCTGCTCGAGCGCGGAGACCCAGTTCGCGTGGGTGTATCGCAAGGACCTGCCCGACTGGGGGCGCGGGCGGGACGACGCCATGAACCTGACCAAGTACTTCCTGCCTCAAGCTGCCCATGGACAACAGCACCGGCCCCACCGACATGCTCCCCATCTGGAATCTGAAGAAGTACGACCGCGAGGGGACGACCATGAACTGGGCGGGGGACAGCCACGATTCCTACTCGGTCATCATCGACTCCGCCCTCGGGGTCATCGGCGCCGCCCCCAAGAACAAGACGGAATTCCTCGACGAGGTGAAGTGGCTGCAGCAGTATCTCCGCGAGAAGGCTCCGCCCAAGTTCCCCTTTCCCATCAATGACCAGCTGGCGGAAACCGGCAAGGGGATCTTCGACGCCAATTGCGCGGGCTGCCACGCCAGCGACAAGACGGGAAGCGCATGCCCCTCGCCGCGGTGGGGACCGACCCCGAGCGGATCTGGACCTGGACCAAGGACAATGCGGTGGCCGCCAACAAGGCGGTGCGGGGTTTCGGGATCGAGCGCAAGGGCTTGGTCGAAGAGTCGCTGGTGGGCTACAACGCGCCCTTCCTCGACGGGCTCTGGCTCCGCGCCCCTATCTCCACAACGGCTCCGTGCCCACCGTGCGCGACCTCCTGACGCCGCCCGACCAGCGCCCCAAGCTCTTCTGGCGCGGCTACAACCTCTACGACCCGGTGAATCTCGGCTTCGTCTCGCAAGGCGAGGAGGCGAAGTACGTCGGCACCAGGTACGACACCACGCAGCGCGCGGCGGGCAATCAGGGCCACGCCTTCGGCACCGAGCTCTCGCCCGCCGACAAGGACGCCCTCATCGAGTACCTGAAGACGTTGTAAGGCGGCATGATGGCGCGGCGGCTCGCATGGCTCGCTCCGGCGGCGCTCCTCTGTCTCGCCGTCGCGGCCTGTGACCGGGCTCCGCAGTTCCCGCCCGACGACGCCAAGGCGGCCGGGCTCACTGCCGCGGACTTTCCCCAGGCCGCCGCCGACGTCTTCCGGGAGATGGACGGCGGGCTCTCGCTCACCGAGGACGAGATCAAGGGCCGCAATACCTGGATACTGTGGACGGCGGGGAACCAGGTGTTCTGGGACCGCATGGCCCGGCAGAGCTACGGCCTCGTCGACCTCCTCAAGACCCTCGACTCGCGACGGCGCCCGCATCGCTTCGCGGAGATGGGACTCATCAACGAGCCGGGCCTGCGCATGGCGGAGCGGCCGGACGAATTCGGCCTGTGGCTCGACGAGCGGGTCGAGCCCGCTCCGCTCGGCGTGGACGAAAGGATCTACGGGCGCCCTTCCGGTGTCATCGGCTTCCGCATCTATCCGAATCCCGCCTTTGACGCCACGGCCCGGCAGGCCTGGCAGCCCGATCGCTACTATGGCGATCCGGCGTACGCTGCCGATCCCAAGCTGATCCGGCCGTACCGTGTCGGGGTGACCTGCGGCCTTTGCCATGTCGGTCTTCACCCACTCAATCCGCCCGCCGATCCCGAGAATCCACGATGGGAGCATCTCGCCTCCGCCATCGGGAACCAGTATCTTCGCGAGGGCAGGGTCTTCGCCCCGGCACGGCGCGCGGCAGCTTCCTGTGGGAGATGCTCAATGCGCAGCCGCCGGGCACCTCCGACACCTCGCGCGTCGCCACGGATCACCTGAACAATCCCGGCGCCATCAACGCCATCTTCGATCTCGAAGCCCGCTTCGCCGTCGCCGTCCCGGAGAAGATGCCGGGAGGAGAGACGCGAAGCGTGCCGCATATCCTCAAGGACGGGGCGGATTCCATCGGCGTGGTCGGCGCGGTCATGCGCGTGTACGTGAACGAGGGACTCTACTCCCAGCAGTGGCTGACCGACCACGATCCGCTGCTCGGCCTGCGGCCCCAGCGCCCCTTCAGCGTCGAGCAGGCGGCGAAGAACTCCGTCTACTGGCAGGCCACTTCGGACCGGGTGGGCAATGTCGCCCGCTTCTTCGCGCGGATGAAGCCGATGCGGCTCGAGGCCGCCCCGGAGGCCTCGCGTATGTCACGACTGACGAGGCGGTGATGAACCGAGGGAAAGACGGTGTTTGCCGACACGTGCGCGGTCTGCCATTCGAGCAAGCAGCCTCCGGCCGGTATCGAGTCGGGCAGCGAGGCGGCGGCGCAATGGTACCGGACATCGGTGGCGCAGCCGGACTTCCGGGACGGCAACTTTCTCTCCACGGACCGCCGCTATCCGGTGTCGCGCATCAAGACCAATGCCTGCCGGGCCCTCGCCACCAACGCCACGGCCGGCCACATCTGGGACAACTTCTCCTCCCAGACCTACAAGAGCCTGGAGCCGGTGGGCGTGCTCGAGACCTTCGATCCGCTGAACCCGTCGTCGCCATTCAAATTCACCGCGCCCGGCCGGGGGTCGGCTACTACCGCGTGCCGTCGCTGATCTCCATGTGGACGTCCGCCCCCTATCTCCACAACAATTCGCTGGGCGAGTTCACCGGCGATCCGTCGGTCGAGGGGCGACTGCGTGCCTTCAACGACGCGATGGAGAAGCTCCTGTGGCCGGAGCGGCGGGCGGGCCGGGGCTCCGTGTGGACGACGAGTGAGAGCAGTGTGATCCGGATTCCCGAGGCGCTCCTGCCTACCCTCGTCAAGCCGCTGAGCCGGAACGGGTTCCTCGAGATCGGGCCGATTCCCAAGGGGACGCCGATCAATCTCCTCGCCAATATCGAGCCCCGGCTGGATACGCTGCTCACCTTGATCCCCTCCGTGAATGCCGGGCTGGCCGCGTCCGGGCGTCTGGATCTCCTCAACCCTGCCGATGGGTCGCCGCCGGACGAGGTACGGCGAAAGCTGGTGACCGCGCTCATGGCGGGAAGCAAGTGCCCCGACCTGATCGAAGACCGCGGTCATCTCTTCGGCGCCAACCTCCCTGAGGCGGACAAGCGCGCGCTCATCGAGTTCCTCAAGACGCTCTAGGTGAGCTGGCGTGAGGTGGATCTCCGGGCGGGGTGGGGGCGTGTCCGCCCTGGACCACCCTGAGTTGCTTGCGCGTGTGGAGTCTCGAGCCCGCCACGAGATTTTCGTTTTCGGCTTCGACCACACGCAGAAGATAGGGGTCCAGGGCAGACACGCCCCCCACCCACCCTTTACGTTTACGCCGTCCGTCGATTCACTTCGAATTCCTCGAAACGCTTTGGGCGCGTTCTTTGGTTTTGGTTGTTTCGCGGGCGGGGGTGGGGGAGCGCGCCATTCCTGGACCACCCTGAGTCGCGTTCGTGGGTGGAGTCTCGGGCCCGCCACGATATTTTCGTCTGTGGCTTCGACTACACGCAGAAGATAGGGGTCCAGGAATGGCGCGCTCCCCCACCCCCGCCCTCCACGGTGCGCGCCAGCGATATCTGAAGCGCGACGTGGGGGCTGTGCTGTTGTGGATTTTCCACGCGGTGAGCTGGGAGGGGCAGGGGTTCCCCCGCAGGCCCGTATCTTCTGGGGAGATTCTTCGAAGCAGAAAACCACGATCTCGTGGCGGGCTTGAGTGGCCACGCGGCTTGCGACTCAGCGTGGTCTGCGGGGGAACCCCCTGCCCCTCCCGGCGTGTCATCGACGAAGAACTGAAGAATGGCACGAGCTCTGAGCGAGGGAGTTTTGGCGTTTGACATCGTCGCGACGGGTGGGAGAGGATGCGCGCAGATTGCTCACAGACGTGGGAAAAGAGGGAGACCTTCGATGATGGGACGCCGGCTCCGCTGGATCATTGCGGTGCTGCCGGTGTGCGTGCTGGTACTCGCGGGCTGCAGCAAGGACCGGTCGGGTCAGGTTCTCGACGAGGCGAGCCGGGCGGGACGGACGGCCGCGTCGTTCCCAGCGGCGGAAGAAGACTACTTCCACGACATGGACAGCGGCCAGCCCCTGACCCGGGAGGAGATCCAGGGGCGCAACACCTGGATGGTGTGGACGGGCGGCAACGATCGCTTCTGGGACATCGATCACCGTCAACAGCTTCGGCAACTTCGATCTCCTCAAGATCGTGTCCTCCCACGCCTCCCTCAAGTTCAGCCGGGACAATCGCTGGAACTATCTCGGGCTGGCCAACGAGCCCTGCTTCGAGAAGCCCACCGGTCCCGATCCCCAGCGCTTCGGCCTGTGGCTCGACAAGCGCTCGCGCGGGCTGCGCGGCTGATCCGTTCGAGAACGACAAGAAGTATCCCGGAGTGGCCCTCGGGGCCCGGGGCAAGAATCTTCCCCTGGGATCCTTCTACGGCTACGCCACGGGGATCGTCGGCCTGCGCCTGTTCCCCAACCCCGCCTTCGACGAGGCGGCGGCCAAGAAGTGGGACGCGGAGAAGTACTACAACGACGAGAAGTACTACCTGTCCAAGGACCTCGTCCGTCCCTATCGCGTGGGCATGTCGTGCGCCTTCTGCCACGTGGGGCCGAACCCCGTGAAGCCACCCGCCGACCCGGAGAATCCGAAGTGGGAGAACCTGAGCTCGAACGTGGGCGCGCAGTACTTCTGGGTCGACCGCATCTTCACCTGGAAGTATGACCCGTCCAACTACATGTTCCAGCTCCTCCACACCTCGCGCCCGGGCACGCTCGACACCTCGCTCGTCTCCACGGACTACATCAACAACCCGCGCACGCATGAACGCCGTCTACAACCTGGGGCCGCGCCTGGGCATCGCCAAGCGCTGGGGCAAGGAGACCCTGACCGGGGGCGGCCTCAACAACGCGCAGTTCAACGACTACGTGAAGGACGGGCCGCTCACGGAGTTCTTCCAGCGGCCCGACACGGTGTGGACCCCGCATGTGCTCAAGGACGGCTCCGACTCGGTGGGCGCCCTGGGCGCTCTCAATCGCGTCTATCTCAATATCGGCTTGTTCAGCGAGGAGTGGCTGCTCCACTTCAACGCGCTGGCGGGGGACGCCCATCTCGCCCATCGAGATCACGGTGGCCCGCAAGAACTCGGTGTACTGGCTGGCCACCGAGATGCAGACGCCGTCCATGGCTCTTTTCTTCCTCAAGAGCGCGACGCCCCACTACCTCAGGGACGCGCCGGACGGCCCCGCCCATCTGAGCAAGGACGCGGCCACCCTCACCACGGGCAAGATGGTGTTCGCCGACCGCTGCGCGCGCTGCCACTCGAGCAAGGCCCCGCCCGCCGCCCCGGGCTCGATCCCGCCGGCTGCGCGGGTCCGGGCTACATGTCCTGCTGGCTCAAGTACTGGGAGTGGACGAAGACGGACGAGTACAAGCAGCAGATGCGGAGCATCGTCATGGCCGACGATTTCCTGAACGACAACTTCCTGTCCACGGACGTCCGGGTGCCCGCCACGCTGCTCGAGACCAATGCCTGCAGCCCACTGGCCACCAATGCCATCGGCGGCAATATCTGGGACAATTTCTCCTCGCAATCCTACAAGGATCTCCCGTCGGTGGGCACCATCACCGTCTACAACCCGTTCACGGGCGATCCGCAGCAGTACACCATGCCCGCGGGAGGCCGCGGCTACACTCGTCCCGCCTCCCTGGTGAGCCTGTGGTCGACGGCCCCGTTTCTGCAGAACAACAGCGTGGGGAAGTTCGATCCCAGCCCGTCCGTGGAAGCCCGCCTTCGGTCCTTCGACAGCTCGATCGAGCAGATGCTGTGGCCGGAGAAGCGGCAGAAGGACGCCGTGCTCGGAGACAAGATCCCCGGCATCATCGACCGCACCACCACGCGGAGCTATCTGCGCGTGGCCGGCGGCTATCTGCCACCGTTCCTGCGGCCGCTGCTCGGGCCGCTCCATCGCTACGTGCCCTGGCTCTTCGGCGAGGGCGGGGTGCAGATCGGACCCATCCCGGCGGGGGTGCCCGTCGATCTCTTCGGCAACCTCGAGCTCATGCCGGACGGCGGGAGCGCGACGGACCGCGTCCAGCACGGGGGAGATTCTCAAGCTGCTCGTCGATATCGAGCACAACCTGCGCACCCTGCCCGCGCAGGCCACCGACGAGGAGGCGCGCCGGCAGTTCGCCGCGCTCGGCGATCGGCTGTTCAAGCTCAGCAAGTGCCCGGACTACGTGGTCAACCGCGGGCACTACTTCGGCACCGACGCCTTCAAGGAGGAACCTGGGCTCAGCGATGACGACAAGCGGGCCCTCATCGAGTTCCTCAAGACCTTCTAGTGTCTCCCGAGCCCGGGCAGGCGGATTGCGAGTACGTCGTCGTCGGCTCGGGGGCGGGCGGGGAACGGTGGCGGCGCGCCTCGCCGAGGCGGGGCGCTCGGTGATCCTGCTCGAGGCGGGGGCGATCCGAAGCAGCTTCGCGGCGCTGATCCCGTCGACCCCGCGGGCAACCGACTGCCCGACGACTACGACGTGCCCGCCTTTCACAGCTTCGCGTGCGAGAACGACGCGATGAGCTGGAGCTTCTTCGTCCGCCACTACGGCAGCGACGCCGTCCAGCGCCAGGACCCCAAGTATCGCGAGGCGTGGGAGGGCGCGCGCGTGGACGGCGTCCTCTATCCGCGGGCGGGGACCCTGGGCGGCTGCACCGCCCACAACGCGATGATCTTCCTCTATCCGCACGATGCGGACTGGGACGACCTCGCGAGCCTCACCGGCGATCCCTCCTGGCGCGCCGGGCGCATGCGGAGATACTTCCAGCGGCTGGAGAACTGTCACCATCGCTGGCCGTATCGCCTGCTCGCCAAGATCGGCATCGATCCCACGCGTCACGGCTGGAAGGGCTGGCTCCACACCGAGAAGGCCATTCCGCATTCCATGTTCGACGACCGGGCGCTCCTCAAGATGATCGAGGCGGCCTCCCGCGAGGTGCTCCTCCAGTTCGACGAGGAGCCGATCAAGGGCGCGCGGTGGCTGGTGAGGGGCCAGCTCGACCTCAACGACTGGCGGCTCGTGAAGCAGAACTCCGTGGGCATCGGCTACATGCCGCTCACCACCCTGGACCACGCGCGAACGGGCGCGCGGGAGCGGGTAGTGGAGACGGCGCGACGGTTTCCCCAGCGCCTCCGGATCGAGCTGAACGCCCTCGCCACGCGTCTGCTCTGGGATGGCGGGCGGGTGACCGGCATCGAGTATCTCCGCGGCGAGCGACTGTACCGCGCCCACCGGCGGGCGAGCGACAGCGCCGGGGAGCCCCGAGTGGTGCGCGCCTCCCGAGAGGTGATCCTGGCCGGCGGCGCCTTCAACACTCCGCAGCTCCTGATGCTCTCGGGCATCGGACCCCGCGCGACGCTCGAGGGCCAGGGCATCGGGGTCCGGGTCGATCTGCCGGGCGTCGGCCGGAATCTGCAGGACCGCTACGAAGTCAGCGTGGTGAACCGCATGAACTTCGACCACTGGGCGGTGCTGAAGGGGGCGACCTTCTCCCAGGACGACCCGCACTATCAGGAGTGGGCGCGCCGCCGCGCGGGCGTGTACGCGACCAACGGAGCGGTGCTCGGGGTGATCAAGCGCTCCGCCCCCGCCCGGCGGCTGCCCGACCTCTTCTGCATGGCCCTGCTCGGACGCTTCGACGGATACTACCCGGGCTACTCGCGCGTCCTCGCCGACCACCTCAACTACCTGAGCTGGACCATCGTCAAGGGACATACGAACAATCGGGCGGGCGAGGTGACCCTGCGCTCGGCGGATCCGCGTGATACCCCCTCGTCAACTTCCGCTACTTCGACGAAGGAAGCGACGTGGCGGGGGAGGATCTCGACTCGGTGGTCCACGCGCGTCAAGTTCGTGCGCGAGGTGACCCGGCGCATCCAGAAGGATCATCTGATCGGCAAGGAGGAGGTGCCGGGCGAGCACGTGCAGTCGGACGACGAGATCCGGGAGTTCGCGCGCCGCCAGGCCTGGGGGCACCACGCGTCCGGCACCTGCGCGATCGGGCCGCGGGAGGACCACGGCGTGCTCGGCTCCGACTTCCGCGTGCACGGCACCCAGGGCCTGCGCGTGGTGGACGCCTCGGTGTTCCCGCGCATCCCCGGGTTCTTCATCGCGAGCGCGGTGTACATGGTCGGCGAGAAGGCGGCGGACGTCATCCTCGCCGACGCGAAGCGCGCGCCTCACTGAGCGGCTCAACGGCACAGAGGAGGACACGACCATGGCCCACGACGTTCCCCAGCTCATGAAGATGACGCAGGCCCAGCTGGACGAGCTGTTCACCAAGAGCGCTCCCGGGGAGATTCCCAACGGCGAGGCCCAGGGCACCGCCATCATCGCCGCGGGCTCCCCTTCACCCCGGACATCGCGGCCTTCATCAACCACTTCGCCTGGCAGGGGAAGATCTTCGACGCGAAGAAGGGCGTGCTCAAGAACAAGATCCTCGCCTTCGGGCTGCACGCCATCATCGCCAAGGTCTACAAGGGGCCGAGCTGGCTCGACGGCAAGGAGTGCATCGTGCTCGACTACTCGGAGACCTCGTACGTCGCCCACTGGATCCGCGACGAGATCCGGCAGATCGAGCCCGGCCTCTACCTGGGGAAGGTCTACTGGGACAAGAAGCGCCTGTTCGACTTCGCGCTCAAGTTCTGAGCGGGGGATCTACGGGGCGGGGATGTCGATCCCCTCTCCCAGACTGATTCGTCCGGGGAGATCGGGCTACCCGCGCGACCTATCTCGCGTCAAAGGATTGCGTGGCCGGAATGGTCCGGCAATCCGTGGCGACTCCATCGGCCTCCAGCCGGTCGGTCATCTGCTTCTTCCGCTGGGCCATGGCGTTGAAGGTGGCGGCGGGCGCGCCTTCCACGTCGCCGTAGAGGCTCCACGCCTTCACGCCGTTGCAGTAGATGATCAGGCGCTCCCGGTCGGTACGCGCCTTGAAGTCATCGGGAAGATCGAGGGCGAACACGCCGCCGCGAAGGCCGGAGACCTTGTCGAATTGCGTCTCGAGCCCATCGAAGAGCTGTTGGACCGGCTCGAGCTGGACGGACGGGAGCTTTCCGTTCGAGCCCACCTGGCCCTGGATGACCATGAGCTTGCGGGTGAGCGCGTCCTGCGTGGCCAGCGGCGCGGCGAGCCGGATGAGCGAGCAGTCGCGCGGCGCGGAGGCGTCCTTGGCGGGCAGCGCGTCGCAGGCGGCCGCTCCCTCGTCGGTGATGGGCAGGACCAGGCCTCGCCGGCCGGGCCGGCCTGCCACGCCGCCACCGCCGCCACCCGGTAGAAGGCCACGCGATTCTTGGGATCGGGCGTCGCCTTCGCGTCGGCCTGCGCCTCCGCGGCGAGGGCCGCGAGCTGCGCCTGGTTGGCCGCGGTGTTCTGCTTGGAAAGATCACGGAGCTTGGTATCGAGGCTGTCAAGACTCGCCCCCGCGCAGCCGCTGGCCACGAGCACGACGGCGAGGACGAGGGCCTGCAGGTTCGGGCTCATGCCACGGGTCCTCCGCTTCGAGAATCTTTCGGATGTCCGCCTCGGTCAGCGGGCCGATGGGGCCTCCGTGAAGCACGCGGCCGATGAGCGACTGGTAGAGGGAGAGCCACTCCCTGCTCCCGTACTGCTCCGGATGTGTGCGGACGAGATCGCTGAGTGTTTCCGCCAGGCCTTTGAGGGCGGCCTGATTGTCCACGGTGGCCTTGGCGTTGCCGGCCGCGCTGCGCAGGGCGACCGTGATGGCGTCGCGCAGGGTGGCTCCGAACAGCACACCGCCCCCTTCCGTCCGCCCTTGGCCAGATCGACGGCCGCCACCGACAGCAGATCCTTGATCACCTCACTCCCGATCGCTCCCGCGGGAGTGGTGGCGTTGATCTGGAACAGGCGCTGCGGATTGGCGGCGGCCGCCTCGGCGGCCACACCGGCGATGGCGAGCCAGTCGTCGGGAGCGAGGAGGAGATTCTTGTCCTCGGCCATGGCCTTGGCCACGCCGCCCACGATGGCCTGAAGCTCCGTAGCTTCCCCCGCCACCATGCCGGGAGTCTTGGCGGCCTGGGCGAGGAAGGTGCGGGCCAGCTCGACGAGCTGCTGCTGCGAGAGCACGCTCTTGATGCCGCCCGACGCGGGATCGGTGAGCCCGACCTTGAGCCCGTCGATGACCTGGAGCGCCATGGTGCCCACCGTGTTCTCCCACGGGCCTTCCTTCTCGAAGAAGCGCGGGCCGTCCTGCTTCACCGTGTCGAGCACGTCCACCGCGAGGGCGGTGCCCAGGTCGGAATTGAATGGGGGGCGGCCGTCTTCAGGGTTCCCGCCACCTTGGCGAAGAGATCAGAGGCGAGCTGGTCGGCGGAAGTGCCCGGCCGCCCCAGGAACAGCTCGGGCCTCGCCGCGGCCACGCCGAGGGCGGCCTGATAGAGGCCGATGAAGCCGGCTTCCGTGAACTCCTGCTTGAGTCCGGTGGTGGCGGCCTGCTTCAGCATGGCCTGGGTGCAGCGCGCCGATGGCCCGATTGGGATCGAAGGTGGCGCCGAGGAAGGCCGCGGGATTGGCGGCCACGGTGGAGATGGCCGCGCTCGCCGCCGGTCCGAGGAGGGCATCGGCTACGTCACGCCACCGGCTCTGCTCGGCGAGGCCGGAGGGCAGGGCGGCGATGATCGGAGGCAGCGTGTTCCGGATGAGCTGCTGCAGATGGTCCTCGCGCACCACGAGCCCCGGCTGATCGTTGAGCGTCTGGAGGCCGGCGCGGAGGAAGATGCCCACGAAGCGCTCGGCGAGCTGGCTCTTGGGGCCCATGGCGTCGCCGTCGTCGGGGATCATGTCCGAGAGATTCGTGGCGAGCGCGCCGAGGAGCCTCTCGCCGTTGCCGCCCACCCCGAGCAGCGACGGATTCGCGCCCACGAACTCCAGCCCGATGTCCGCCATGGTCAGGACCATGCGGCCGATGGGGCCCACGGGGCCCTTGCCGTCCGCCCACTGTTTGATCATGACGGCGCCGCCGATCTCCACGCCCCGACGCGGCGACACCTGCTTCTTCTTCGCTTGGTCCTCGGCGAAGAGCTTGACCGCGCCGATGTAGAGCGCCTCCATGGCCCCCGGCACCGCCGCGGGCGCCGTGCCGGACCAGTACTTCGCGAACGCTCCGCTTCCCGTGAGGAGGTCCGCGTGATCCGGGAAGAAGGTGTTGCGGATGAAGTCGATCTGGCGGAAGTCGGCGCTCACCCCGTCGGGGAAAAGAGCGGGCCGATCGCGCTCGAACTGGTTGAAGGCGGAGATCCCTTCGCGAGCGAGGCGGATGAGAGCGCGAATGCCGAAGATGATGAGGGTCGGATCCATGGGGGATGCCTCCCGGTGGCGGCTATGCGGCCCGACAATGCTCGCCTTCCCCGCGTATGTCAACCCACTCAGTGCTCCTATTGCGTGGGCAGCCGTTTCATCGCAGGACGATTGAATACTCGGGGGGCGAGCTATATTCCTCGAGAACCCGTAGCGTGCGACGTCACGCAAGGCCAGCGCCGGCGCCAGACGGCAGAAGGGGGCTCGATGAGGCTCCATCGCAGCGGACAGGGTTGGCGGGAGCAATCGCGATGTGGCGTGTGGTGGTGCTCGCGGCGAGCGGTTGCGCGAGTCTCGGCGCGGTGCGCGACTTCGCGAGCACGTCGTCGGATGCGGTGCAGTACTCGCATCTCGTGAACGCCTACGCGTCCACGCCCACCCGGCTCAAGCGCTACGAGCCGCAGTCACAGTGGCCCGTGCTCGACCGGCAGGCCACGGAGCGCGAAGGGCAGCGCGACCGCCTGCTCCTGCGCCAGAAGCTGATCCAGGACTACATGGACGCCCTCGGCCAGCTCGCCGCCGACGACCTCGTCTCCTATGACAATCAGATCGACGCCCTCGGCGCCGCCGTCAAGGACGCGAAGTTCGCGGACCAGAACGAGGCGGCGGCCTTCTCGGCCGTCTCCAAGCTCCTCGTGAGCGCGGTGACCGACCGCTGGCGCCGGGACAAGGTGGTGTCGCTCATCGAGCAGACGGAGGGGCCGTTCCAGGTGGTGATGGGCGCCCTGGTCACCATCGTGGAGAAGGACTTCGGGTCCGACGTGGCCAACGAGCGCGTGGCCCTCGACAAGTACTACAGCACGGTCCAGCGCGAGGGGAAGGATCCCGCCGGCCTCGCCGCCCTCGCGGAGTGGCGCGAGATGCGCGAGGGACAGCTCCGGGACCGCGACTCGGCCATCGCGAGCTACACCACCGTGCTCAAGACCATCGCGGCCGGACATCACAAGCTCTACGAGTCGCGCCACGACCTGTCCAAGCCCGAGATCAAGGCCGAGATCCACACGTACACGATGCGTCTCAAGGAAGCATCCACCGCCATCGCCAGACTCTAGACGGGAGGGACCATGCCCCTGACCTCGGCCGACGCGCTGGCTCTCTCGAAGTCCTTCCGTGATCTCTCGGTGGCCATCGGTGACTTCCGCTTCGCAAACTGGGACGCCCTGGGCGAGGCGAACCGAAAGCTGCTCGAGGACGAGGAGTGGTCGATCCTCAACGCCTCCTCGGACATGGTGACCAAGGCGGTCGGGCTCGGCCTGGACGAGTCCGATCCCGCGGCCAAGAAGGTGCAGGGGGCGACGGCGAGCGCCCTGAAGGCGGTCAAGACGCTGAAGGACATCAGCAAGGTGATCGGGGTCGCCACCGCCACGGTGGGCCTCGCCGCCGCCGTCATCTCCAAGGACCCCGGAGCGATCGCGAAGAACGCGAAGGCGGTCTTTGACGCGGCCACGGCGTGAGCCCCGCCGACATCCGTCACGTCGTGGTGCTGGTTCTCGAGAACCAGTCCTTCGACCGGATGCTCGGCTACGTCACCCTGCCTGATCCCCGCCAGAAGCTCGATGGGATCACCGGTCGCGAGAGCAATCCGATCTCGCCGACCAGTCCGGGCGATCTCGTCACGGTGAGCAAGGCCACCACCGCCGACGCCTATGTCACCGATCCGAGCCCGGGGCACTCCTTCGACGACGCCATCGTCCAGCTCTTCGGCCAGCGCGAGGTGCCCGATCCCCCGGTGCCCACCAACAACGGCTTCGTGCTGAGCTATTCGGAGCAGCCGGGCCCCAGGGGCAAGCCCCTCGGACCCGTGGTGGGCCGCACCATCATGCAATGCCTCGACCCCGCCCTCGTGCCCGTCATCTCGTCGCTCGCCCAGAACTTCGTGGTGTGCGATCGATGGTTCTCGTCGGTTCCCGGCCCCACGTGGCCCAACCGCTTCTTCTTCCACGCCGCCACCGCCAATGGCCTGCTCGACACGCCGGAGACCCCGGCGCAGCTCCGGTCCACCTTCTTCGGCTCGCCCTACCGGATGCGCTCCATCTTCGAGAACCTGATGGACGCCGGCCATACCTGGAAGGTGTACTTCGACGACTACGCGCAGACCTTCGCCCTGCGGAACCTCCATCGCTACGCCGATCGCTTCGAGCACTTCGAGGCGTTTGCCCGCGACGTGACGAGCGGCAGCCTTCCCGACTATTCCTTCATCGAGCCGCGGAGCTTCAGCGCCCCGGGCTGGCCCGCCAACGACCAGCACCCGCCCCACTCCGTCCTGGAAGGGAGAAGCTCATCGCCAATGTGTACGACACGCTCCGGGGAGCGGAGGCGGTCTGGCGCCACTGCCTGTTCGTCCTCCTCTACGACGAGCACGGCGGGTTTTACGATCACGTGCCGCCCCCGCCGCCCTGGTGCCCGACGCGACGTCGGCGGCCACGCAAGCATTTCCGCTTCGACCGCCTCGGAGTCCGGGTGCCCGCCATCCTCGTCTCGCCGTGGGTGGGGGAAGGCGTGGCCGATCACACGACCTACGATCACACCTCGCTGCCCGCCACCATCAAGACCATGTTCGGCCTGCCCAGATTTCTCACCGCGCGGGACGCGGCGGCGGCCACCTTCGATCGCAACTTCCTCCCCCAGGCGCGGGAGGTGGCGCTGACGAATCTCAGCGCGCGCGTGCCGCCGCCTCGGGGACGGCGGGGAGGTGACCCGCGACCACTCGCAGCACCAGCGCTCGCTGGTGGCCCTCGCCGAAGTGATCGGCTCCCCCGAGGCCAGCGCCAGAGGCGTGGACACTCACGCCCGGGACTTCCTGGATCGGGCTCAAGGCCCGTAGCGGTGCGGGAGCTTCGCCCACGCGCTCCCTGGCCGACGGGCCGGTTCGCGTTTCTCGTCGCCGCTCTCCTCCTTGGCCTGCTGGGCCGGACCGGTCTCGGCCGACGAGCCCATCGAGCAGAGGCTGGACGCGCTCTTCGGCGAGCACGAACGGTACCTGGCCTTCTTCCAGGAGCTCAAGGATGCGGTGATCCGTGACGACACGAAGAAGGTGGCGGGCCTCGTCCACTATCCACTGAACGTCTTCGTCGGGCCGCCGGCGCATGGTAGTCCGGGGCTCCGCCGAGCTCCTCAAGCGGTACCGCGAGGTGTTCAACGACAACGTCGTGCGCGCCATGAAGGCCCAGGAGCCGGACACGCTGTTCGCGAACTGGCAGGGCGTGATGGTCGGGGACGGCCAGATCTGGTTCTCCGGGTGTGCGCGGGCAAGGACCGAGACACGCCGTGCGCGGACATAAGGTGATCAAGGTCATCACCGTCAACACCAAAGCTCCCGGCAGCTAGGCAGGGCGGACGTCCAGGGAACCGGGCGCGCCCCAGGAGGTGACAGGTGGCGATGCAGGTAGGTCAGCGCGGCAAGAATCTGTTCAAGGAATGGGAAGGCCTGGTGACCCACGAGTATCTCGATTCGGGGGCGCCCCCCACCATCGGTATCGGCCATCTGCTCACCCGATCCAGGAGCGGACGTCAGGGGAAGATCAGCATCGGCGGACAGGCCCTGGACTATCGGAACGGCATCACCGAGCAGCAATGCTGGGATCTTCTCGACGAGGATCTCGCGGGCAGCGAAGCGACGGTCAACGAGGCGGTCAAAGTTTCGTTGAACCAGAATCAGTTCGACGCCCTCGTGTCGTTTGCCTTCAACGTGGGCGACGGCGCCTTCCGAAGCAGCACGCTGCTGCGGCTCCTGAACCAGGGACAGTACGATCAGGTGCCCGCGCAGCTCCGGCGCTGGAACATGGACAACGGCCACGTGGTCCAGGGGCTGATCAATCGCCGGAACAAGGAGATCGCCCTCTGGAACACGCCGGTGTGAGAGAGAGGCCTAGCCCAGCACGTCCTTCTTGAACTGCTCGAGGACCTTGACGTGCTCGCCGGGTGAGGCCAGCCCCAGGCCCACCGTGTGCACGCAGAGGTGGGTGATGCCGCGCATGGCCCGCCACGCATCGATTTCCTTCGCGCGCTGATCGGGCGACACGTTGGCGAGGGCGAGGCGGCCCCTCGATGCCGAAGCGGGAGGGATCGCGGCCCGCCGCCTTGATCTCGCCGTGGAGCCGGTCCACGATCGCCTGCGCCTCGGCGCTCGGGCGGAAGTGGGGCATCCAGCCGTCGGCGAGCCGCGCCGCCCGGTGGAGGACGATCTCGCTCTCCCCGCCCATCCACACGGGGATGGACCGCCGGACAGGCAGAGGGTTGATCCCCGCGTCGGTGATCCGGTGCCACTGCCCCTGGAAGGTCACGAGCTCCTTGCTCCACAGCGCCCGCATCACCGCGATCTGCTCCTCGACGCGCTTGCCGCGGTTGGTGAAGTCCTCGCCGAGCGCCTCGAACTCCACCGCGTTCCACCCCACGCCCACGCCGAGACGGAGCCGGCCGCGCGAGAGGACGTCCACCGCCGCCGCCTGCTTCGCCACCAGCGCGGTCTGCCGCTGGGGAAGAATGAGGATGCCCGTGACCAGCTCGAGGCGCTCGGTCACCGCGGCGAGGTAGCCGAAGAGCACGAAGGGCTCGTGGAAGAGGTGCCGGTAGGTGTAGGGCCCTTTCCAGCCGCCCGGGCGCTCCGGGTTGGCGCCGAGCACGTGGTCGAAGACGAGGAGGTGCGTATAGCCCAGCCCTTCCACCGCCTGCGCATAGTCGCGAACCACCGCCGGGTCCTGCCCGATCTCCACCTGGGGAAAGACCACGCCGACGTTCATCATTGCTCTCCTACGCGCGGAACGACACGTGCTCGGCCGTCCACTGCTTCAACAGGTCGGGATCCGGCTCCTGGGCGATACCGGGCACCCGAGACGTCGCCACCTCGCCCGCGGCCGCTCAGGACGATCTCGGGCTTGCCGACATCGTTCGTGTAGAAGTAGGACGAGGGGAAGATGTCGCCCGGCATAGGTGAAGTTGGGCAGGGTGGCCAGCTCGGCGCAGATGGCGCCGCCCACCGCGCTCTCCAGCATGCCCCCGACCCAGCAGGGAATGTCGTGCTCGGCGCACAGGGCCTGGATGGCCCGCGACGCGGTGAGCCCGCCCACGCGGGCCATCTTGATGTTGACCACCTTGCAGCTCCCGAGCCGGATGGCCGCCTGCACGTGGGCGAGGCTGAGCGCGCTCTCGTCGAGACACACCGGCGTCTCGATCTGCCGCTGCAGGTCGGCGTGATTGATCGAGGCTCATGCCGTCGTCGGCGAGCGGCTGCTCGATCATGGCGAGATGATAGCGATCGAGCTTCCTGAACATATCGGTGTCGGCCGGGGAGTAGGCGGCATTGCAGTCGATGTGGAAGGTGAAGTTGGGGAAGGTGGATCGCACCGCCTCCACCATGAAGAGATCCCAGCCCGGCCGGTACTTGAGCTTGATGCGCGGGAAGCCCTGGTCGATGGCGCCCTGGATTTTCTGGAGCAGGATGTCGATGCGAGTCCTGCACCCCGAAGTCGGCCCCTACCGCCACCCGCTCCCGTGTCCCGCCGAGCGCCCGGTGCAGGGGAGGCCGCGCCGCTTGGCGTCCAGCACCCACCACGTGATCTCCAGCGCGGCCCGGGCGAACTGATTGCCCTTCACGAAGGCGATGCGATCGAGGAGGTCCGTCGGCCGACTCGATGTCCTGCCCGATGATCTTGGGCGCCATGTGCTCGCGCAGGGTGTGAAAGGTGGCCACGGTGTGATCGGCGGAGTACCCGGGGATATAGGGCGGGCAGCTCTCCCCCACGCATAGTGGCCGCCGCCCTCCATCCGCACGAGAATGGTGTCGGTGTAATGCTGGTCGGCATAGGACGTCTTCCAGACGAAGGCGAGAGGGAGCTTGGCCCAGTAGATGTCGATGGTCTCGATCTTCATGCGAGGTCCTTTCGCGTGTGTCCGTGGTGACGCAGGGTCGCCGTCTGACGCGAGTCTAGGCGGGGAACGCATCCGTGTCAAAGGCGAGGGGAACGAACGGACGGGCGTCCCGGTTCAAGGGGCGCAGGAGGTGCGCCATGAGTTATCGCTTCCCGGGGTTCGCTCGGTGGCTGGGCATCGCCGGCTGTCTCGCCTGGTCCGCAGGCTGTGCCAGCCAGTCCTCGTCGCTCTTGCCCGCGCGGGTCGACGGCGTGCCGGGCGGGACGTACCACGTCATGGTTTCCGAGCACCCCGCCACCGGCCGAAGTACGACGCCGTCCTCTTCGAGACTGACACCGCATCCGTCACCCTCGACGTGCCCACCGTGGACCAGGGGCGTGGCGCGCCCGCCGCTGTTTATCAGGCGGGCATGCGGCCGGGCGCCGTCGTGTACGAGATCCGGGACACGGCGGGAAAGGTTCACGGCTACCTCATGGTGCCCTCGCAGGCCCGGGTGCGGGTGTGGGAACAAACCGGGAAGGGAGGCGCGCTCGTGGTCACGGTGAGCGACGTCGAGAACATGCCTGAGATGGGTGGAGGCGGCGGCGGAGGAGCGGGGGCGGGGGAATGTAGCGGCTGGGCGGGGCCGTGCGTCCTTGACTTCACGTCCTTGGCTTCGCTCGCGCGACACGCACACTGCGCGCGGGTCGTCGGAAAACAGCATCGAGGAGGACGCATGCGGCTCGAAGGCAAGGTGGCGCTCGTCACGGGCGCCCAGCAGGGTATCGGTCGCGCCATCGCAGTGGCCCTCGCGCGTGACGGCGCCGATGTCGGCGTCAACTTCCTCGACGATGCGTCGGCCGCGGAGGGCGTAGCGGGGAGATTCGCGGCCTCGGCCGCGCGCGCCGTCACCGTGCAGGGCGACGTGTCGCGGGCCGCGAGCGTCGAGGCATGGTCAAGACGGTGGTGGACGCCCTGGGCCCCTGATGTCCTCGTCAACAACGCCGGCGTCTTCCCCGCGCGGCATTCCTCGAACTGCCGGAGCGCGAGTGGGACCACGTGCTCGGCATCAACCTGAAGGGCAGCTTTCTCTGCGCGCAGGCGGTGGCGCGCGCGCTCGTCGCGGCGGGCCGGCCGGGGGCCATCGTCAATATCTCGTCGTCCGCGGTGCGCGGCGACCCCGCGGCGTGCACTATTCCTCCAGCAAGGCGGGGGTGGTGGGCCTCACCCGAGCCATGGCCCTCGCCCTGGCGCCCCATCGCATCCGGGTCAATGCCATCGCCCCCGGCCTCACCGACACCGCGCAGCCGCGCTACGGCAATACGGAGGAGCAGATCGCCGAGCGCGCCCGCGAGATTCCCCTTGGACGCATCGCCCAGCCCGAGGAGATCGCGAAGGTCGCGGTGTTTCTCGCCTCGGCGGAATCGGGCTGGGTCACCGGCGAGCTGATCCACGTGAACGGCGGCTTCTACATGGCGTGAGAGCCCGGCCGGATCACGCCGGCTTGAGCGGCCACGTGATCTGCAAGGCGTCGAAGCGCCGGAGCCGGTCCTGGCCGAGGGCGCGGTCCCACACGTCGGCCAGTCGCTCGGGAGACCACGGCCTCGACGCTGGTGGCCGTGCGCAGCGGAGCCTGGTGTGAGTAGATCGTCACCTCGGTGCCGCGCACGCCCACGATCTGTCCCGGTGATGTGAGCGGCGCGATCGCTCGCGAGGAAGGTGGCCACCGGACCGATGGCTTCGGGCGGGGTCGCGGTGGCGAGGCCCCGGCGCTCGCCGGGCAGGCGCTGGGTCATCCGCGTGTCCGCGGTCGGGGAGATGGCGTTGCAGCGCACGCCGTAGCGGGCCATGGCCAGCGCCGTCGAGCGCGTGAGCCCCACGATGCCTTCCTTGGCCGCCGAGTAGTTCGGCTGGCCGGGACTGCCCTCGAGGCCGGCGGTGGAGGTGAAGGTGATGATGCTGCCCGGCTTCTTCTCGCGCATGTGGCGGGTGGCCGGCTGCATCACCGTGAAGTGGCCCTTCAGGTGCACGGCGATCACCGCGTCCCACTCCTCCTCCGATCATGTTGAAGATCATGCGCTCGCGGAGAATGCCCGCGCAGCAGACCACGATGTGGAGGTCGCCGAATTCCTTGAGGGCGAGCTCCACCAGGCCGCGGCCGCCCGCCATGGTGGCCACGCTCTCCGGGCTCGCCACGGCCTGGCCGCCCGCCGATCGGATCGTCGGTCACCACCTCGTTGGCGGGCGCGCTCGACGGATCGGTCCCATCCACGCTGACTCCGTAGTCGTTGACCACCACCTTGGCTCCGGCCGCGGCCAGGTCCAGCGATACCGCCCGGCCGATCCCCGTGCCTCCTCCCGTGACGACCGCCACCTTGCCATCGAGCAGTCCCATCGCGCCGGCTCCTCTTGGTTGTGTGAGAGTTCGTGACCCCGGGCTCTGTCGGGAAGCACCCGTCCGTCCGCGGCCTGTATCCTAACCCGCGGACAGCGCGCGTCTCCCACCGTGCGCTAGACTGCCCCTGCCCGGAACCACACATTTCTCCTGGAGGCGAGCGATGGAGCTCTACGACGTGATGCGCACGACCTTTGCCGCGCGCGAGTTCACCGGCGATCCGCTGCCCGACGCCACCCTCGGGAAGATCCTCGATCACGCCCGCTTCGCTCCCAGCGGGGCAATCGGCAGGGCTGGCGCGTCATCGTGGTACGCGATCCCGCCACCAAGCGCGCCCTCGCCGACCTGAGTGGGTTAGCCGCCAAGCGCTACGCCGCCCAGGTCAAGAACGGGAGAACCCGTGGAACACCATCGATCCTCCTGGAGTCGATGCCGCCACCATCGAGCGCACGCCGCCGCCCCCGCGCCTGACCGAGCCCATCGCCACCGCGCCCGTGGTCCTTCGTCATCTGCGTCGATTTGAAGTTCGTGGCGTCGGTGGACCAGGATCTCGAGCGCATCGGCGTGGTGAGCGGCGCCTCCGTCTATCCGTTCGCGTGGAACGTGCTCATGGCCGCTCGCCACGAAGGCTTCGGCGGCACCATCACCACCCTGGCCACCGCCCAGGAGCCGAAGATCCAGGCGCTCCTCGGCATTCCCGCCACGTCGCGGTGTGCGCCGTCATGCCTCTGGGCCGGCCCGTGCGCATGTTGACCCGGCTCAAGCGCATGCCCGTCTCCGAGTTCGCGATGCGCGAGCGGTGGGGCGGAGAGAGCTTCAGGCACACTACGCCGGCCGCGCAGCCGCCGCCCTCGACGCCACTCCGCCCGACGGCACGAGCGGCGCGCGTGAATAATCCGGCCTAGGTCAGGTCGGCGTCGCCGGGGCGGGTGCGCCAGCGCTTCACCGTGCCCCGCAGCTTCTTGTCGTCGAGGCGCCGCCGGCGCGCCCCCATGGTCGGCCGCGTGGGCCGGCGCCGGTGCGGGGCGATCAGAGCGGCCTGGATCAGATCGGCGACGCGGGCCCGCGCGTCCTCGAGATTACGCGCCTGGTTCCGGGTCACCTGGCTCAGTGATCACGAGCCGGCCCTCGGCGTCGAGGCGATTGGCCGCGAGGAGCTGCAGGCGGGCGCGGGCGGCCTCGGTCAATCCTTCTATTCCGCCGAGGTCGACGCGGAGATCGATCTTGGTCGCCACCTTGTTCACGTTCTGGCCGCCCGGCCCTGACGCGCGCGCGGCGCGGACGGACAGCGCCCCCGCCGGCACGCGCACCGTCTCCGTGACCACGATGGCCTCGCTCATGCGACGGACATTCTAGCCCCGGGAGGCCGTGGTACTGTCTCCGGGTATGCCGGGCCCGACCTCGCACAGTTTCTTCTCCCCAGCGCCTCCGCCTCCATTACGGTGGACTGGGGCAATGCGGACAAGCCTCCCGCTCCTCCTGCTCCACGGCGGGCGCGATCACTGCCGGAACTGGGACTGGACGGCGGAAGCGCTGCGGGACCAGCTGGCACATCATCGCGCCCGACCTGCGCGGGCACGGCGACAGCCAGTGGTCGCCGGACGGCAGCTACACCATGGCCGGCTACCTCTACGACCTGGCCCAGCTCATCCACCAGCAGCGCCTGGCGCCCGTGACCATCGTCGCCCACTCCCTCGGCGGCAACATCGCCCTCCGCTATGCCGGCATCTATCCGGAGTCGGTGGCGAGGCTGGCGGCCATCGAGGGGCTCGGCCCGCACCCGCATGCTGGCCGAGCTGCGCGGGCAAGACCATCGACAAGCGCATGGACGAGTGGATCCGCGAGCAGCGCGCGCTCGGCCGGCTGCTGCCGCGGCGCTACGCGATCGATCGAGGACGCCTTCCGGCGCATGCAGGAGGAGAATCCGCACCTCTCCGCCGAGCAGGCGCGTCACCTGACCGCCCAGGGCGTCAACCAGAACGAGGACGGCACCTACAGCTGGAAGTTCGACAACTACGTGCGCGCGTGGCCGCCGTACGACATGTGCCCGCCGGGACATCGGCCTCTGTGGTCGCGCATCGCCTGCCCGACCCTCCTGCTCTACGGCAAGGAGAGCAAGTCGGGCAACCCGGCCGACGATGGCCGCGCGGAGCCGTTCCGCCACGCGAGGGTGCGTGGGCATCGACGGGGCGGGGCACTGGCTGCACCACGACCGGCTGGACGAGTTCCTCCGTATCGTCCGCGAGTTTCTCGGAGACTCGCGGAAAAGAGAGCGATATGAGCGCCTTGAACGTGGAGCCCATGGCGGGACGGGAAGCGTGGCAGGGGAACGACATGGCGCGCTCGACGGACTGGATCGTCCCCGTCTCGGCGCGGGCCGTTGACGAGATCGACGCTGCCCTCCGGCACCTCGAGCGGCGCGGCCTCCGCTGGCCCGACTTCGGCCGGGACGACTTCCCCTCCCCACCTTCTCCCGTGACCTCTCGGCCGTGCTCGACGAGATCGAGAACGGCCGGGGCTTCGTGCTCCTGCGTGGATTTCCCGTGGAGCGCTACCCGCTCGAGCGCTTGAAGAACCTCTACTGGGGCGTGGGCGCCCACCTCGGCCACGCCCGCTACCAGAACGCGCGCGGCGAGCTCATCGGCGAGGTGCGCGACGAGTACCGCCTGTACGGCGAGGTCCAGGAGGCGTCGGCCGATCCCGCGCTCGGCCGGTCGTCGCGCTCAAGGCGCGCTCGAGCGGGCCGCTCCGCTACCACACCGACCGCTGCGACGTGGTCACCCTGCTCTGCGTGCGCCCGGCGCGGGCGGGGGCGCGAGCAAGATCGTGAGCGCGGTGAGCGTGGCCAAGGCCATTCAGGCCCGGCGTCCCGATCTCCACGCGCTTGCTCTGCCAGGACTACTGGCGGAGCCGCCAGGGCGAGGAAGCGGGAGGCGAGCGGGAAGTCTACGCCATGCCGCTCTTCGCCTGGCGCGAGGGAAGTTCACCACCCAGTACTCGCGCACCTTCGTGGAGGCGGCCCAGAAGCTGCCCGGCGTGCCCCGGCTGAGCGACGCCCAGAACGAAGCGCTCGATCTCCACGCCGCCGTCTGCGAGGAGCTGGCTTTCACCATGGAGCTGCGGGCGGGCGACCTCCAGCTCCTCAACAACCATGTCATCTATCACGGGCGGACCGCCTACGAGGACGCCGACGGTCCCGACGGTGACCGCCTCTTGCTGCGCCTGTGGATCGCCCCGCCCAATAGCCGTCCGTTGCCGGATGGCTTCGAGGCGCTGTGGGGCACTACGGCGGGCGGGGCTCCGCGCGGAGGCATCGCCCAGCCTTCGGCGCCCGGGGAGAGTCCATGGCGCGTGACAGGCAGCGAGAGAAGACGAAGGAGAGGATGAAGCGCAAGGACTACGAGAAGGAGCTGGACAAGCTTCACGTCGAGCTCGTCCATCTCCAGGAGTGGGTGAAGGCCAAGGGGCTCAAGGTGTGCATCGTCTTCGAAGGGCGGGACGGCGCGGGCAAGGGCGGGACGATCAAGGCGATCACCGAGCGCGTGAGCCCGCGCGTGTTCCGCGTGGTGGCGCTGCCCGCGCCCACCGAGCGCGAGAAAGTCGCAGATGTACGCGCAGCGCTACATGCCGCATCTCCCCGCGGCGGGCGAGGTGGTCATCTTCGACCGGAGCTGGTACAACCGCGCGGGCGTCGAGCGGGTCATGGGCTTCTGCACCGAGGAGCAGGTGAAGGCATTCCTCGACAGTCGTGCCCGGCTTCGAGAAGGCAGATCGTCGCCTCCGGCATCATCCTCCTCAAGTACTGGCTCGAGGTGAGCCCGGAGGAGCAGACGCGACGGCTCGAGGGGCGCATCGACGACGGACGCAAGACGTGGAAGCTCTCCCCGATGGATCTCAAGTCCTACGGCCGGTGGTACGACTACTCACGGGCCCGCGACGACATGTTCGCGGCCACCGATACCGCGTGGGCGCCGTGGTACGTGGCGCGATCGGATGACAAGCGGCGCGCCCGGCTCAACGTCATCCGGCACCTGCTCCAGAGCATCGACTACGAAGAGCTTCCGCACGCGAAGGTGAAGCTGCCGAAGCGTCAGGAGCGCGGCGGCTACCGTGATCCGGACTATCCGTACAAGGTCGTTCCCGAGAAACATTGAGCGCGTTCCGCTCGGCCTGATCAAGAAGTAGACGCTCGCGCGCGCGGTGCCCGCGGACATAGCGCCGTCCGCGCTCGCCGTCGCTGCCGCCGAAGCGGGCACACCCGTGCTAACTCTCCGCGGACGCGTAGCGATTTGCCGTCCCAGTTGAATTCCGCGCGATCTGGCACGTCGCCTGCAGTTACTACCGTAACGAGAGCCAACGCAGGCCCAATCAAGCGTCGTCGCTTGCCGATATCGACGGCGCTTTCTTTTGCTCGCCCGTCCCGACGGACGGGCGAAGGAGGATCGACCATGGCGAAGCGGATTCTCATTCCCATCGTGCCGGACGTGACGGCTGACTACACGCCCGCGGCGATCAGCGCGGCGCGCATCGCCCGCAAGACCGCAGGCGTGATCCGGCTCGCCTGCCTGATGCCGATGCCTCCGCCCCGAGTGGACGATCAGGATCGCGTAGTGTCCGACACCGAGCGCGAGATGGTTCGCCTGACCGCCCAGGCCGAGACGCGCTTGCAGGCCATGGCGGCCGAGATGGAAGGCGTGCCGGTCGAGATGGTGATCCGGTTCGGCCGTCCGCGCGTGGAGCTCGGAGCGGGAGGTGGAGGTGTTCGAGCCGGATCTCGTGGCCCTCGCCACTCCGCTCGGTTCAGGAGCGGGGAGCCGCCTTCGCGCGTGGCTGCTCCGGCGGTCCGCCATCGCCTCGAAGGTCCCCGTGGCTCTGCTGCCCCTGCCCATGCCCGACGCGGGCGCACGCTCCAGCGGTGCGGTGGTGGCGCCCGCTCTCCGGTAGCGCGGGGCGCCGTTTGACCTGCCGGGGGCCGTCTGGCGGTATCTCCGCCACGACGACCTAAGCAGAGCCCGCCCGGATCGGAAGGAGGGGTGTCGCATGACCTCTCGACGCGCGCTCGTTCTGATCGCCGCCCGTCCTCGTGCTCGTCCTCGTGGGAGCTCCACGCGAGAGGCACTGGCCGCCCCGGAAGGCCAGCTCGTGTGGGGCGTGCACGTCTCCTCGCGCCCACGTGGTTCGATCCCGCCGAGACGCCCGGCATGATCACGCCGTTCATGGTGCTCTACGCGCTGCACGACGCCATGGTCAAGCCCATGCCCGGCCAGTCCACGGCGCCGAGCCTCGCCGAGTCGTGGTCCGTGTCCAAGGACGGCCTCGTCTACGAGTTCGTGGTGCGCAAGGGCGCGCGCTTTCACAACGGCGACCCCGTCACCGCCGAGGACGTGAAGTTCTCCTTCGAGCGCTACCGCGGCACCGCCTCGAGAACCCTCAAGGAACGGGTGGTCGCGGTGGAAGCGCCCGATCCGCTCGCGTGCGCTTCCGCCTGAAGCAGCCGTGGCCCGACTTCCTCACCTTCTACGCGAGCGCCACCGGCGCGGGCTGGATCGTCCCCAAGAAGTACGTGGAGAAGGTGGGCGACGAAGGCTTCAAGAAGGCGCCGGTGGGGGCCGGCCCCTACAAGTTCGTGTCGTTCACGCCGGGCGTCGAGTTGGTTGTCGAGGCCTTCGATCAGTACTGGCGGAAGACGCCCGCGCGTCAAGCGACTGGTCTTCCGGGTGATCTCCGACGAGGCCACGCGGCTGGCCGCCCTCAAGCGCGGCGAGGTGGACATCGTCTACTCGGTGCGCGGCGAGCTGGCCGAAGAGCTCCAGCGGACGCCCGGCCTCACCCTCAAGCCCGCGGTGATCCAGGGCACGTTCTGGGTGTACTTCGCCGACCAGTGGGACACGCAAGTCGCCCTGGCACGATCGCCGGCTCCGTCTCGCCACCAGCCTGGCCATCGACCGCCCTTCCATCAACCAGGCCCTGACCCTCGGGCACTCCCGGATCAACGGCAGCATCATTCCGAGCACCTTCGACTTCTTCTGGCCGCCCCCGCCGCCCGTGTTCAATGCTGCGCGGGCCAAGCAGCTCCTCGCCGAGGCGGGATATCCCAACGGTCTCGACGCCGGCGAGTATTTCTGCGATTCCTCCTACGCCAATCTCGGCGAGGCGGTGGCCAACAGCCTGCAGGCCGTGGGCATCCGCGTGAAGCTCCGTCCCCTCGAGCGTGCGGCTTTCTTCAGCGGTTACTCGGAGAAAAAGTTCAAGAACCTCATCCAGGGATCGAGCGGAGCCTTCGGCAATGCCGCCACACGCCTCGAGGCCTTCGTGGTCAACGGGGGCGCCTACGTCTACGGCAGCTATCCCGATCTCGACGGCCTGTTCCAGGAGCAGGCGGCGGAGATGGACCGGAAGCGCCGCGAAGCCGTCCTCCACCGGATGCAGCAGCTCATCCACGAGAAGATCGTCTACGCGCCCATCTGGGAGCTGGCCTTCCTGAACGGGGTGGGACCACGCGTCCAGGAATCGGGCCTTGGCCTCATCTCCGGCCACGCCTATTCGGCGCCCTACGAGGACGTGACGCTCCGGGGAAGTAGGGCCGCGCGTCCTCAGCCGTTGCGGCGGAGCTTGGGATCCCAGGCGTCGCGCAGCGTGTCGCCGAAGAGGTTGAAGCCGAAGACGGACAGGCTGATGGCGAGGCCGGGGAAGATGGCCAGCCAGGGCGCCTGCTCCATGAACGCGCGGCCGGTGCTCGACAGCATCAAGCCCCACGACGGCGTGGGCGGCTGGGTGCCCACGCCGAGAAAGCTCAGCGACGCCTCGATGAGGATGGCGTTGCCGAGCCAGATGGAGGCGAGGATCAGGATGGGCGCGGTCACGTTGGGCAGGATGTGGGTGGCGATGATCCGGAGATCGCTGGCAGCCGATGGCCTGCGCCGCTTCCACGAAGCGGTTCTGCTTCGCCGAGAGCACCGCCCCGCGCACGACCCGCGAGTTGCCGGGAATGATGACCATGGCGATGGCGAGCATGGCGTTGGTCGTGCTGGGGGTGAGCACGGACACCACGGCGAGGGCGAGGATGAGCCCGGGGATGGTCATCATGGCGTCCATGAACCGCTGGAGCACGAGATCGAGCCGCCCTTCCCAGTAGCCCGCAGACGAGACCGACGATCATGCCCACGCACGTGCCGATGCCCACGGCGAGCAGGCCGACCCACAGCGAGATGCGGCTCCCGTAGATCACGCGGCTCAGCACGTCCCGCCCGATGTCGTCCGTGCCGAACGGATGAGCCCAGCTCGGCGGGGCCAGCCGGATCTCGGGCTGGGCGGAGAGCGGATCGTAGGGCGCGAGCACGTTGGCGAAGATCGCGGTGAGGACCACGGCGAGGATGAGGGCCGCCGACACCATGCCCAGCGGCTTGCGCTTGATCATCGTCCATAGCGCTCGTCCCCGGCTGATCTGGGCGAGGACGGCGCTCGTCGAAGGGCTGGGCGGGCGCGGTCGCGAGAGCCATTGAGCCGTGTCTCCCTTACTGGTAGCGGATCCGCGGATCCAGCCAGGCGTAGGTCAGATCGACGAGCAGGTTCAGGGTGACGAGGGTCACCGCGACCAGCATCACGTTGGTCTGCACGATGGGATAGTCGCGGAACAGGATCGCCTCCACGGTCAGCCGGCCCATGCCGGGCAGGCGCGAAGATCGTCTCCACGATCACCGTGCCGGCGAGGAGCGTGCCGAACTGTCCGCCCACCAGCGTGATCACGGGGATCAGTGGCGTTCTTCAGCGCGTGCTTGTAGACGATGATGCGCTCCCGCCAGCCCCTTGGCCCACGCCGTGCGCACGTAGTCCTCGCGCAGGACCTCGAGGAGGGTCGAGCGCGTCATGCGCATGGTGGCGGCGGAGAGGCGGAAGCCGAGCACGGCCGCGGGAAGGAGGAACTGCTGGAGGTTCGTCCACGGGTTGTCCCACAGGCTCGCGTAGCCCAGCGGAGGGATCCAGCGGAACCAGATGGCCGCGAAGGTGATGACGAGCGTGCCCAGCCAGAAATCGGGCATGGACAGACCGCTGATGGCCGCCACTCTGCCCGCGTAGTCCGAGGCCTTGTCCTGCCGGGTGGCGGAGAGGACGCCGATGGGAATGGCGATGACGAGGCCGAGGATGAGGGCGAGGACGGCCAGCTCGATGGTGACGGGGATGGACTTCTTGAGGGCCACCGCGATGGGCTCGTTGGTGAAGATGGAGTCACCCGGGTTGAGGCTCACCATCTGCCACGCCCAGAGCAGGTACTGCTGGTAGTAGGGAAGGTCGAGGCCGAGATCCTTGCGCAGCTTCTGCAGCTCCTTCGGGCTCACGTTGCCCGACTCCCCCATGAGGGCGGTGAGGGCGTCGCCGGGCATCACCCGCATCAGCCGAACACGATGAGCGACGACAGCACGAGGACGGGGATGGACAGGGCCAGCCGCCGCGCGATGTACTTGTACACGAGGCCTCCGCTCGGTTCTCGCCTACTTGTCGATCCAGAGGCGCGCGAGCGTCGACGCCCCGTAGCCGTCGTTGCGGCGCAGGGCGAGGGAGCCGGTGTTGCGCAGGTAGGGCTGCCAGACGAGGAAGCCCGCGTCGTAGGGCATCCACATGCGCGTGACCTGGTCGTGCTCGCGGTTCGAGGACCTTCTTGGTGATGGCGCGCTGCTCGGCGCGATCAGGGGTCCGGCGCAGCTTGGTCACCAGCTCGTCGATCACGGGATCGGAGAAGCGCCAGTAGTTCTTGCGTCGACTTGGAGTGCATGTACTGATAGGTCTGCTCGTCCAGCTCCGCGGCATAGCCGGTCTTGAAGCCCCACGCCATGCCGTCCCACTTGCCCTCCGCGTAGCGGCCGTAGTAACGTGGTGTAGTCGAGCTTGCTGATCTTGATCGTCGATGTTCAGGTTCTTCTTGAGATCCTGCTGGACGAGCTGCACCTGCGACGACATCTCGGGGAAGTACTCGTAGTAGAAGAGCGTGGTCTCGAAGCCCGTTGGGATGCCCCGCCTCCGCCAGGAGCTTCTTGGCCTCCGGCCGGCTTGTACTGCCAGTAGGGACCGAGCTCGGCCGCCGTGGGCATCTTGTCCTGGAAGTAGAAGTAGGGGATGCCCCAGCCGAGGATGCCGTGGCCCCCGTAGATGGTGTCGACCTGCTTCTGCCGGTCGATGGCCATGGAGATGGCGCGCCGCACCCGCACGTCGTTGTACGGCGGCTTGTCCTGGGCCAGGGCCAGGCCGAACACGCGTCTGCACGGTCTTGTACTCCTGGATCACCGCCGCGGGAGTCGTCTTCTTGACGATGGCCGCGTCGCCCACGCTCGCGACGAAGTGGATGTCGCTCTGTCCGGAACGGAACGCGGCGAGGCGGGTGGCCGCATCGGGCGTGGAGAGGATGTGGTACTCGTCGATGTACGGACGGCCCTGGTCGAAGTAGTCGGGGTTGCGGCCGAGGACCACGCGTACTTTCCGCGTGTGCTCCTTGATGATGTAGGGCCCGGTCCCGATCATCCGCTTCTTGAGGTCGCCGTCCTCCTCGAGGACCTCGCGCGGGAAGATGATGGACACCGGCTCCGCCAGGTTCTGCGGGAACATCGTGTTGGGCGTCTTGAGATGGATGCGCACCGTGTACTTGTCGGGCGTCTCCATGCCCTCGATTTCCTGGAAGGTGAAGGATTGCACGCCTTCCTTCGCGTACTGCTCGTAGCAGTACTTGATGTCCGCGGCCACGAGCTCGCGGCCGTTGAGGGCGCCACGTTCTGCCACTTCACGCCCTTGCGGAGCTTGAAGGTCCACACGCGGAAGTCTGGGCTGCCCTGCCACGACTCGGCGAGGTCGCCCTTGAGGGTGAGATCGGTTGAGCTGCTCGCCTCATCAGAAAAGGGATAACGCACGAGGCGATTGCTGGTGAGCGAGGCGAATTGCGACAGGCCCACGGAGTTGGTGAGACGGGGGTCGAGCACGGGCGGATCCCACGCCGAGGCGCGCGTGATCAGCTTGCCGCGCTTGGGCGGCTGCGTGCTCGGCGGCATCCAGTCCGGGTAGGGCGAGGTAGTTTGCCCGGCCGCTCGACGCCTGGTCGTGCCCGTGAGGAGTGGCGTCATGACGGCCGTTCCCCATCCGGCTCGCTTCAGGGAAGTCACGGCGGCTGACAGGGGAGCGGCGGGCGGGGGCGAGGTTCGGTCGGCATCCGAAATCTCCTTCTCCGATCAGTCCTGGGGAGCGAAGGAAGAGGTCAGGGCCAACGCTGAGCACGCCGGGGGCGGCGCGTGCCCGCGAGTGCGGCGAAGATGCCGTACTGGGGACAGGGAGTCAAGGGGAATCAGGCTGCTCAGAAAGTGTCCTCAGAAGTGTCAGTGACGTGTCGGACGGTGTCGCGAGGGAGCCCGCCGAGGCGAGGCGCACCGCGCCAAGCTGCTGTCCTTGCAGAGGGATCGATTGGTCGAGGGGCCGGCGGTTACTCGAGGGAGATGGCAGATGGCTTGCAAAGATCCCCCGGAGGGTCCGCATGTCCAGCCGAGTCGCCGGTGTATGAGTGAAAGTCTATGTCCAACGCAACTGATCTGATCCGTAGGCTCGAGCAAAACGTGAGCCGCGCCCTCGTGGAGCAAGCCCGAGGTCATCCGGCTCGCCGTGGTCGGTCTCCTCGCGCGCGGGCATCTCCTCATCGAGGACGTGCCCGGGGTGGGCAAGACGACGCTCGCGGCCGCCCTTGCGCGCTCCATCGGCGCCGCCTTCCAGCGGATCCAGTTCACCTCCGACATGCTGCCCTCCGACGTCATCGGCGTGAGCATCTGGGAGCCCGAGAAGAGCGAGTTCGTCTTCAAGCCGGGCCCGCTCTTCACCAACATCGTGCTCGCCGACGAGATCAACCGGACGACGCCCAAGACGCAGTCGAGCCTGCTCGAGGCCATGAACGAGGCCCAGGTGTCGATGGATCACTCGACCTATCCGCTGCCGCGGCCCTTCATGGTGCTGGCGACCCAGAACCCGCGCGAGCACGAGGGCACGTATCCGCTGCCGGAGTCCCAGCTCGATCGCTTTCTCCTGCGCATCCGCATCGGCTACCCCGCCGTCGCTCGACGAGAAGTCGGTGCTGCGCGGAGCGGGCGCAGCCCGCCCTCGACACGCTGGTGCCCGTGCTCCAGGCCGAGGACGTGATGGCGCTCCAGGAGGAAGCGGAGCGCGTGCGGGCCGACGAGTCGATGCTCGACTACATCATGGCCCTCGTCGCGGCCACGCGCGCCTCGTCGCTCCTGTCGCTCGGGGTGAGCCCGCGCGGCTCCCTCGCCCTCCTGCGCGCGGCCCGCGCGCCAGGCCCTGGCGGACGGGCGCGACTTCCTCGTGCCTGACGACGTGAAGAGCCTCGCCGTGCCCGCCCTCGCCCATCGCGTGATGCTCAAGGGGCGCGGCGGACAGGGCGCGGGCATGGACGCCGAGACCGTGCTGCGCTCCATCGTCCAGGACGTTCCCGTCCCGCGCTGAGGCGCGTCCCGCTGTCATGAAGTGGCCCGCGGTACCCCAGCACGTCAAAGACAGCGAATGGTGGTGGCGGCCCTTCCGGCCGCGGCGCACCGATCTGGCCCACGCGCGACGGATGGTGGTGCCTGCTCGTGGTCATCGGCATCGGCGTGGCCGCGATCAACACCGGCAACAACCTTCTCTACCTGCTCGTCTCCCTCCTCCTCAGCCTCATCGTCGTGTCGGGCATGCTCTCGGAGCAATCCCTGCGCGGGCTCCGCCTGGAGGCCGACGTGCCCGACGAGATCTACGCGGGCACCCCCGCCTCTTCGGCGCCGTGCTCGCCAATCGCAAGCGCTGGCTCACCTCCTACTCCATCACCCTGGAGATCCTCGTCCGCGGCGGGACTCCCCGCTTCGTCTATCTGCCGCGGCTGGAGGCGGGGCGAGACCGTCTCCTCACCTGGGAAGAAACGATGCCCGCGCGTGGACGCCAGCGTCTGGCCGGTGTGCGCCTCACCACGCGCTTTCCCTTCGGACTCTTTCTCAAGGCGAGCCGGGTCATGCTCGAGCTCCCCGTGCTCGTCTTTCCCGCCGTGCGTCCGATTCCCTCGGAGACGCTCCACCGGCTGGTGGGCGCGGGTACGTCGGCCACGCGCCGGCGCGGCCGGGGCCACGATCTCTACAACCTCCGCACCTACCGCGCGGGCGACGACCCGCGCCACATCCACTGGCGCACGAGCGCCAAGGTCCAGTCGCTCCTCGTGCGCGAGATGGAAGCAGAGACCACCGAGGACACGCGGATCGTCCTCCGGGAAACCGGCGCGGGGGACGCCGCGAAGCTCGAAGCGGCCCTCTCCGAGGCGGCGTCGATCGCCGCCCACCTCGCGCGCACGGGAGCGGGGGTCGAGCTGGTGGGCCCGGGACTCTTCGTGGCCCTCGGCCGAGGGCCGAGCCATTCGCGGCGTGTGCTGACCGCGCTGGCCCTCTACCGGCCCGGACGCTCCGCCGGGCTCAGCGAGTCCGCGCCGGACCGATGGCGGTCGCTCCGGGAAGTCCACGTGGATCTCGGCTGAGTGTCCACCATGCTCGCCCTCCGGCTCATCACCTACCTGCTCGTGGGCGTGGGCGTGGCCGCCCTCCTCCTCGCCGGACTGCTCGACCCGCTGGGTGGGGTGATCCTCACGCTCGCCCTCGTGGGAAGCTGGGCCATCGACCAGGTGCGCGACCGCATGCCCGTGCGCTCGGTCTTCGGATGGGCCCTCGTCACCACCGCGGCCTTCGCCATCGGCATCGATCTTCTCTACCTCGCCCAGAACCTGCTCGACGGCATGGTGCACCTGCTTCTCTTCCTCATCCTGCTCCGTCTCTTCCGCCGCCGCTCTCTCAAGGACCTGCGGGACGCCGGCTTACTCTCCTTCTTCATGCTCGTGGCCGCCTCCGCCGTCACCTTCAACGTGAGCTTCCTCTTCGTCTTCGTCGCCTTCCTCGTCCTCGGCACGTGGATGCTGATCCTCCACCACCTCGCCGGAGAGTCCGAGCGGGCGAGGATGGGCGGGGCGGAGCTCGCCATCTCCGGCATCGGTCCAGGGAGTCCGCTCTTCCGGATGTCCCTCGTGGCCGCCGCGAGCACCTTCGCTCTCGCCGGCGTCATGTTCTTCGTCATCCCGCGTGTGGGGCAGGCCACCCTTCCCTTCCGGGGCGAGCTGGGACGGCGTGTCGCCGGCTTCAGCGAGCGCGTCGAGCTCGGCGCCTACGGGGAGATCGAGGCTGACCAGACGGTGGTGATGCGCGTGCGCTTTCCCGACAGCATCAGCGAGCCCTTCCGGCTGCCGAATCTCCGCTGGCGCGGCCTCGCCTTCGACCGCTTCGACGGCCGGGTGTGGGAATCGTCCGCCCGCCAGCGCACGCTCCTGCGCCGCGAGGCCTCGGGCGAGTTCGCGCTGGCCACCCCGCGCGGCACCGGGCCCATCGTGCGCCAGGAGATCTTCCTCGACCCCATCGGCTCCGACGCCGTGTTCGCCGCGCCCAAGGCCTCCGCATCGACACCAGCGCGGGCGCGGTCGGCCTCGACGACATGGGCAGCATCGTGCTCCCCACGGTGTCGACGCGGCTTCAGTACTCGGTGGATTCCGAGCTCGAGCAGACGCCGCCCCGCGGCCTGCGCCCGGCGCCGTGGCCGGTGGAAGGATGGCCCCGCGCGCCCATGCGCTTCCTCCAGCTTCCTCCGCTGCCCGAGCGCATCGGGACCCTCGCGCGCGACGTGACGGCGGGCAGCCACAGCCCCTACGAGGCCGCGCTCCGGCTGACCCAGTACCTCTCGTCGGATCGCTTCCGGTACACCCTGGTGCTGAAGCAGCAGACCACCCTCGACCCGCTGGAGGAATTTCTCTTCGTGCGGCGCTCGGGCAACTGCGAGTACTTCGCGGCCTCGCTCGCCGTCATGCTGCGCAGCGTGGGCATTCCCGCGCGCGTGGTGGGCGGCTTCCAGCGCGGCGAGTGGAATCCGTACGGGCGCTACTTCATGGTGCGCATGAAGGACGCTCATTCGTGGGTCGAGGCCTTCTTCGACGGCGCGGGCTGGGTCACCCTCGATCCATCGCCCCGCGCGGCGGCCGAGGAAGCGCTGGGCGGGCCCTCGACGTGGACGCTCTACGTCGACGCCGCGCGCATGCGCTGGTACCGCTACGTGGTCAACTGGAGCCTGCGCGACCAGGTGAGCGTGGCCGCGTCCATGCACCGGGGAGCTCTGGAGTGGCGCGGCGACCTCGTGGGCTGGCGCGACTGGGTGGTCGGCCTGCCCCGCGGGTGGTGGTGGCCGGCGCGGCTTCGCTCGTGGCGGGGGCGTGGCTGCTGTGGCGCTATGGGCCGAGGGCACGGGGACACGCGACCTCGGGCACCGTGCCGCGCTTCTACATGCGGGCCCTCCGCCTTCTCGCCCGTCGTGGATTTCGCCGCGCCCCACCGAGACGGCGCGCGAGTTCTCGCTCCGAGTGCAAGAGAAGGCGCCCGCGGTAGCCCTCGCCCTCGCCCGGCTCACCGCCGCCTACGAGCGCTGTCGCTTCGGCGCGGGCGCCCTCAGCGCGGAAGAGGCTGCGGCCGTGGCCGCGTCCCTCGCCGCCCTGCGCAGCCGCTGAGGCGTCGCCGCGTTCCCTCGCTCCCGAAGGGGAGAGGGCAGGGTAGAGTCCTACGCCGGATCGCCCTCGAACGAGCTCGCCCACCCTCACCTCGGCCCTCTCCCTCGGTGAGGAGAGGATGGGCGCTAGGCCTTGCGACCGCGCATCGCGAGTCTGACCACGCCGAGTCCGGCAACAAGCATGAGCCACGTTGCCGGGAGGGGCACGGCGGAGGGGCGACGAAGCTGGCGAGATCGGAGCCGGTGCTCTTGAAGGCGTAGAGGAGCCCGGGGATCAGAGCGAAGCCGCTCGTGGCGTCGCCGGGGACCGAAGTATTGCTCAGGGTGCCGTCAGAGTTGATGACGTGGCAGTTGTTGAAGGTGCCGAGGTCGCATTGGATCCGGGCGCCCGTGGTGGGGTTGTAGTAGACGTCGAACTGGGTCGTCGAGCCGGCGATCTGCGTGACCGAGAAGTCGTTGTCGGTGCCGGCGAGGATCAGGTATTGACCGTCGGCGAGCCGAGGTCCGATGGCGAGCCCCTCCATCTTCTCGGGTACGCGCCCCCGAATGCGGCGATGGTGCTGGCGTCGAGGCTCAAGAAAGGAGTCGCAGTCTTCGTGACCGGCACCTTGCCGTTCGGCAGGGGGCGCCGTTGTCCGGCAGGGGGTGTCAGTCACGTCGCTCGCCCCCGTGATATCGATCTTGAAGACCTTCTTGTTCGGGGACGACAAGTCCGAGGCCACCCCCACGCCCCGGTTGTTGCGCTCGAGAACCAGAAACTCGTGGTCGTTCAGGGCCACCAGAGCCGAGATGCCGCGGCCCTGGCTCGAGCCTTCCATGAGGTAGGCGTACTGGGCGACGGCGAGGCCGGTCGCGATGTCGAACTTGACGATGCGGTTGTAGCGGCCGGTGGTGAGGCCGAACTCGTCGAGCATGGGACTCTGGAGCATGGCATAGGCGAACTTGCCGTCCGGGGAAATGGCCAGCCCTTCGAATCCGCGGTTCGTGTTCCTGCCCTTGGTATTGCCGGTATTGTCCGCAAAGTTCGGTGTGCCGCCGTCATTGCGCGGAATGAGATTGGCCGGCGTGGTGAAGGTGCGCGCGAGGGTGCCGTCGCGATTGAACTCGTAGAGGGACGGGCCGTACTCGTCCGAGACAAGGAAGCGACCGGTCTTGGGGTTGACCACGAAGCCCTCGGGGTCGAGGGCGCGTCCCGAGCACATTCGTCGGGCGACGGGGCGAGACCGTTGAAGTGCAGGGTACCAGTGGGGTCCGTGAACTCGACGGTCTGGACGACCTGGAAGTTCGAGATCGCGCCCGTGCGTCGGATTGACGTCGATGGTGAAGCTGCTGCACGCGCGTGTCGTAGGGCAGCGTGCCCCCGCCCGCCCCGCGATCGCTGAGCCCCCACCACTGGTTGCGATTCGGATCGTAGTAAATGTCGGAGAACATTCCCAGGCGCTGGTTGAGTGCGAGTTGGGATCGCCGGACAGGTCCGTGGTGTCTGGCCGGGACGGTGATGGCCGTTCACGAAGGCGGGTGCCGGCGAGGGCCGGAATGTTCCCGCCGAGCATGAGGGCAACGATGGCGGCAACGAGTCGAGATCTCACGATGATCCTCCCGCTGGGTGGGTGAGGGACGAATTCTGCGCGCCCCCTTCTACCAGCCGGGGATGACAGGGTTACTAAGTCGATGTTGCGGTTCGGCTACGGCCGGAGGGCGGACGGCGAGGGCGGAGTCCACCAGCTTAATTATGGATGGCGATTCCTTGACCCTCGAGCCTGGCGTTCCCGCGCGTTCCCCATGGTTAGAGACCCTTGTCGTCGATCGGTCGGCGTTCGACCGCATCATTCAGGCCGCGGCTACATCACAGCGCCCACGGGCAGCGCGCCCGAGGCCGGTTCCATCCTGGTGTCGACGGAGGCGGTGGACCCGGCGGTCGATGCCGCAGGTCAGGCACCTCGATGACAAGTGACTTGGTAGCCTCCTGCGCTGTGCATCGCGTCTCAATGGCGAGCAGGAAGAGAAGCCTCGCTCTCCTGGTCTCGCTCCTTGCCGGGTCCCGGCCGGGGACACACACTCCTCCGTGGTGCGTGAAGCATTCGAGGAGACTCTCGCTCCCTGCGCCCTCGGCGCGCACCCGGCGGACCAGCTCGTCGATCGACGATCTCAGGTCGATCTCGCGGGCGAGAGAGCGCTCCAGGGGTCTTGCCTGGTTGACCGTGTCGCCGATCACGAGGTAGTCGAGCCGCTGCCCGTCGCCGACCGACTGCAGCTCACGGCGCACCCGTGGGCCACCGTCCGCCGCAGATCGTCGGCGGGTTGGTTGGGGGTATTGACATCACTCACAGATCGGTGTATCGCGAAGGCGAGACAATTGTAGAAGGTCTCATTTGGGAAGGATCGTAGTGACCATACCCGTCCCGTCCGCACCTCCCCGCCGGCTTCAGGCGCCTCGCTACGTGTTCGGCTTCCACCAGCTCGGGGGTGTACTGGGAGGATCGTAATGACAGTCATTGCTGAAAAGGGCCTCGCCGCGCAGACGCGCAACGGGGCGTCGGCGGCGCTCCGCGGCGTCGGGCTCCGGCTGACCGGGCCGCGCCGGCGCGGGTGCTGGAGGTGGTCTGGGGTACCGACGCCCATCCCACTGCCGAGGCCGTGCACCAGATGGTGCGGCGCCGGCTGCCGCGCGTGAGTCTCGGTACCGTGTACCGCAATTTGCGGCTGCTCGTCGCCCTGGGCTTGGTCAAGGAGCTGCCCGGCCCGCACGCCCGCTTCGACGGCAATCTGAGCGACCACCACCACTTCACGTGCCTGGCCTGCGGCCGCATCGCCGACGTGGACGGGCCGCTTACCGAGCCGCACTCGCGCGCCCTGCTGAGCCGCGTCGCGCTCGTCGGGTGGCTTCAGCGTAACGCACCACCGCATCGAGTTCTACGGGCGCTGCGCCGCCTGCCGGAGAAAGCGGGCCGGCCGAGCGCGCCGCCCGCCTCCGTAAGCACGGCGCCCCGAGCAGCACCCCGTCGCTCACCCCGCAACCGCCGAGAGGAGGACTCGACAATGGCAGGAAAGAGCTGAAAGGATCGAAGAGCTATGACAATTTGAAGAAGCCTTCGCGGGCGAGTCGCAGGGCAACCGCCGGTACGGAAAGCCGGCCCACGTCGGCACGTAGGTGATGTCGGTGACCCACAGACCAAAGGAGAGAACAGATGTCAACCGAAGCAAAGTGCCCGTTCACGCACACCGCTGAGCGGCGTCAGGTCGAACCGCGACTGGTGGCCCAATCAGCTGAACCTCAAGATCCTGCAGCCGGCGGATCCCATGGGGAAGGACTTCAACTACGCCAAGGAGTTCAAGAGCCTGGACCTGGCGGCGGTGAAGAAGGATCTCGTGGCGGTGATGACCGACTCGCAGGACTGGTGGCCGGCGGACTTCGGCCACTACGGCCCGTTGTTCATTCGCATGGCGTGGCACGCCGCCGGCACGTACCGCATCCGCGACGGCCGCGGCGGCGCCGGGGCCGGCCAGCAGCGGTTCGCGCCCCTCAACAGCCTGGCCCGACAACGTGAGCCTCGACAAGGCGCGCCGGCTGCTGTGGCCGACCAAGCAGAAGTACGGTCGGAAGATTTCGTGGGCCGACCTCTTGATCCTGGCGGGCAACGTCGCGCTGGAGTCGATGGGGTTCAAGACCTTCGGGTTCGCCGGCGGGCGTCCGGACGTCTGGGAACCGGAGGAGGTCTACTGGGGCTCGGAGGACAAGTGGCTGGGGGACAAGCGGTACTCCGGCGTCCGGGATCTCGAGAATCCGCTCGGCGCCGTTCAGATGGGGCTGATCTACGTCAACCCGCAGGGCCCGAACGGCAATCCGGACCCGATCGCGGCGGCCACGGATATCCGCGAGACGTTCAAGCGCATGGCGATGAACGACGAGGAGACGGTGGCGCTCATCGCGGGTGGTCACACGTTCGGCAAGACCCACGGCGCCGGCCCGGAGTCCCATGTGGGGCCTGATCCCGAAGCGGCCGGCATCGAGGAGCAGGGCTTCGGCTGGCGGAGCACATTCGGCACGGGCAAGGGCGGTGACACGATCACCAGCGGCCTGGAAGTCACGTGGACCACCACGCCCACGAAGTGGAGCAACGACTACTTCAAGAACCTGTTCAGCTACGACTGGGAGCTGACGAAGAGCCCGGCCGGCGCGCATCAGTGGAAACCGAAGGGGGCGCCGGCGCCGGCACGATCCCGGATGCCCACGACCCGGCCAAGCGCCACGCGCCGGCCATGCTGACCACGGACCTGTCGCTGCGGCTCGACCCGGCGTACGAGAAGATCTCGAGGCGCTTCTACGAGAATCCGGACCAGTTCGCCGACGCATTCGCCCGGGCGTGGTTCAAGCTGACGCATCGAGACATGGGCCCGCGCGCCCGCTACCTCGGCCCGGAGGTTCCTGCCGAAGAGCTCATCTGGCAGGACCCCATCCCCGCGGTCAATCACAAGCTGATCGATCAGCAGGACATCGCCGCCCTCAAGGGCAAGATCCTGGCGTCGGGGCTGTCCGTCTCGGAGCTGGTGTCGACCGCCTGGGCGTCGGCGTCCACGTTCCGTGGCTCCGACAAGCGCGGCGGGGCGAACGGGGCGCGCATTCGCCTCGCGCCGCAGAAGGACTGGGACGTCAACCAGCCGGCCCAGCTGGCGAAGGTGCTCAAGACGCTCGAGGGCATCCAGAGCGAGTTCAACCGCGCGCAGTCCGGCGGCAAGAAGGTCTCGCTCGCCGATCTGATCGTGCTGGCCGGTTGCGCCGGCGTCGAGCAGGCGGCGAAGAATGCCGGTCACGCCGTGACGGTGCCCTTCGCCCCGGGCCGCATGGATGCCTCGCCGGAGCAGACCGATGTGGAGTCCTTCGCCGTCCTCGAGCCGGTCGCGGACGGCTTCCGAAACTACCTCGGGGGCAAGTACCCCGTGCCAGCCGAGGAGTTCCTGATCGATCGGGCGCAGTTGCTGACGCTGACCGCGCCCGAGATGACGGTGCTCATCGGCGGCATGCGCGTCCTGAACACCAACGTCGGAGGGACGAAACACGGCGTCTTCACCAAGCGGCCGGAAGCGCTGACCAACGACTTCTTCGTGAACCTGCTCGACATGGGCACGGAGTGGAAGGCGGCATCGGACGCCAAGGACGTGTTCGAAGGGCGCGATCGGAAGACGGGCGCGCTCAAGTGGACCGGCACGCGCGTCGATCTCGTGTTCGGCTCGAACTCCCAGCTCCGGGCCCTGGCGGAGGTCTACGGAAGCTCGGATGCGCAGGCGAAGTTCGTCCAGGACTTCGTCGCTGCCTGGACCAAGGTGATGAACCTCGATCGCTACGACCTCGCGTGATCTCAGAGACATAGGCCTTAGCGGTCATTGTGCCGAACAGCCTCGACGTGGCATCGGGTCATCCCGGACCACGTCGAGGTTGAGCAAACCCTCGGGGGACCTGTTCGCGGCGAGTGGTTGCGACGAGCCACGCGATTTAAATAGGCGGAGTCGGCGACCGTGAGGGACAGCCCGTCACGGCAGCCGACGTCTGGCCGTTTCTCCGCGTGCTCCATGTGCTGCCTCTGGACCTTCCACGGTGCTTCCCATGTTGTATTCGTCGATGACTGATCAACATCAGGAGGTGCGTGCAGCTGCGGCCAGTGTCTGCGGCAAGGTAACCGAACATCTCGCCCCGGACGACTTGCCGAAGCTGTTTATGAATCTGGCACCTCGCGTCGCGGAGGAGCCTGCGCGGGCGACGGTTGCCGAAGGTGCTTCCTGTGGGCTATCTTCCTGCGACCCTCATTCGAGAGCGGCCTGGTCCGAGAAGCGCATCGAGGAGAGCAACTTTGAGAGTTCCTTCCGCTAAGCTTCTCTCAGCTCTTGGCTCTGGATGGCAGGTTCCCGCCGCCTTGCGGCGGTTCTACGCGGATGTGGTCTGGTTGGAGCAACTGGCGACTGATGAGCTGAGACCAGGACCCGGCCGCATCCGCACCTCTGTGCGTATGGCGTTCATCAGCGCGGTCGGCATTGCGCTGATGGCGGCGCTGCACGTCGACGGTGCCCTGGGCCCCGTCACGCTCTGGGTCGCCCTCTATGCATCCAGCTCACGGCTGACTGCTTCCGAGGGTCTGATCATGATCGTGGTGTATGCCGTTACGTTGAGCGCTTCAGTTTTCCTTGCGGGCGTTCTGATCGATGTGCCGTGGATGCTGGTGCCATTCTTTGGGGTAGCGACGGCGCTGATGCTCTACGCTTTGAACAAGCTTCAACTCGGTGGGGCATGGTTCAATGTCGTCGTCGCATTTCTTGACACGTTTTACCTCTGCGCCTTCGACCCGAAGAACTTTGGCTGGTCCGTGGCATATACTTTTTCCGGTATAGCGCTCGCCATCGGAGTGCTGGTGGCCTTCGACATGGTGCTGTGGCCCGATCCCGCCGAGCGAAGATTGCTTCGCTCGCTGGCGGATACTCTCGATCGCCAGGGCCAGCGATTGGCCGCGATCGGTCGCGCCTATCTTGATCCCCTCGCCGTAGCTGTATTGCCTCAGCCCGCCGGCGTCTCGGTACTGTCCAGCCAGCTCCCTTTACTGGAACGTGCCAGACGCGAGCTCGGCGATCCGCAGCGCGAAGCAATCCTGCTCGCCGCGGTCACCACGACCGAACGTCTCCACATCGAGATTGAACGATTGCTGGCCGTCGCGCGCGACGATGTCCCGCGGGACATCCGCCTGCGGCTGCAGCCCGAGATGAAAGGGGTACTCCAGACCCTCGGGGCAGCGCTACAGCACCAGGCGCACCAAGCGGCTACGGGGTTGGGACCATCAGACGACTCCACCGATGAGGAGCTCAGCACTGCCATACGTTCGAGCCTCGACACCCTGCAGGAGCGTGAACAGCTGGCTTTGAGCGAGCGGCCGCCCGCGGGCGCGCCCGCGATCGCCAATATTGCCGCCTTCAATCTGGGCCTCCGTAGGATAGGACTGCGGCTCCTCAACAAACCGTTGGGCGACGTGCACGGTCTCGCTTTTCCACAGGAAATGCGCTCTGGGGCGACCCAATCCGGCGGCGCCGACCCGGCGCTGATGCGCCACAGCGCGAAACTGGGCTCGCCGCGACGCTCGCCTACGTCGTGGGCGTGGCGTCGCACCGAAGCGAGCTCGCGGTCATCGTGTGGACCGCGGTCATCGCCGGGCTGCCGACCTACGGGGCCACCTTGCGCAAGATGATCCTGCGCATTGTGGGCGCAGTGATCGGCGGACTTCTGGGATTGCTGATGATATTCGTGGTGTCGCCCAACTTTGAGTCGCTTGGGTCGTACCTGCTCGCGTTCTTCATCGCGTTGTTCGTGGCCGCTTACGTAGGCCTCAGCAGCGGCCGGCTGGCGTACGCGGGCCAGCAGGGCGGCGTATCTTTCGTTTTGGCGTATGCCTCTCTGAGCCCGAACGCCAACGTTTATGAGCCGTTGTGGCGCGTGTGGGGCATATTCCTCGGGCTGGTGATTGTGACCTTAGTGTTCTTACTGATAACGCCCGAGTACGCCGGGAAGGCGATCGTGCCGCGCCTGACCCGGATCCTCCACGCCGCCCTCGAGCTTCTCCGGCCTGCTTCAGGAATGACCGAGCAGCGGGTACAGGAGATCAACACGGATGTAACTCTGGATCTGACCCAGGTGCTTGGCATTGCCGAGGACGCACGGATGGAAGGACGGCACAGTGGAATTGTTCCCGATAGCGTAGTCGAGGTGGCAGGGACGCTCCGACGCATCGTGCATCATCTGAATGGTATCGCCACCGGGCGTCTGGCCATGCCGCAGACTGCGCTTCCGGCCGAAATCCAGACGGCGCGCGCGGGTGTGACACCGCAGTGCGGCACCATCTGCAGTCGTGGCTCGAGGTCCTGGAAGATGAGCATGGCCCCGACCGGCGCCGCATTCTCGAGGTGGCGGCGCATTTCACGCCAGATGATCTGGCCGTGCCTCTGGCCGAGCTGAATGAATATCTCTCAGGGTCGGGTTTAGGAGCACTCGCTTCGTGGCCGGCGGCGGCACGAAGCCTCCTCCTCGCGGAACTTGAATCCTATAGCCGGCTAATGGTACTGGTGACCGAGTTGGATCACCAATTCGTGGAGATCCCAGCCGCCGGCGCGCGCTGAACCTTTGCTCCTGACCCGGGTGCGGAGCCTTGGTACGGAGTCGTCACCGTCCCCTGATCGTCACCACGGCCGTGGCTCCCATGCGAAAGGGCCGCTCCGGGTCCCGCTCCTCGAGGAGAATCCGTACCGGGAAGCGACTGGCCAGCCGCACCCAGTTGAGCGTGCGCGGCACATCGGGGAGCACGCCGACGGTGGCGCCCTGGTCGGGAAGATTCGCCCAGCCAATACCCTGGACCACGCCGCGGAAGCGCCGGTTCGGGTAGCTCATGAGGTAGACCTCTGCGACCATGCCGGGCTTGATCACGCCCACATAGGTCTCGCGGAAATTCGCGAGCACGTACCACGCGCGGTCGTCCACGAGGGCGAAGACCTGCTGGCCCTGCCGCGCGTACTCGCCCACCGCGATGTTGAGGTTGGTCACGTAGGCGTCGAACGGCGCGCGCACGCGGCAATAGTTCACGTCCAGCTCAGCGCTCTCCACCGTGGCCTCGGCCGCGGACAGTCGTGCATTGCGATCCGCGTACTGGGCGAGGAGGGCCTGGGCGCGCGACCGCTCCTGCCGCGCCTGATCGATGCCGACGGCGGCTCCCACCCCGCGCCGCGCGCGCCTGGGCCACGGCGGCCACCGCCTGCTGCTTGCGCTTCTGTGCCTCGATCACCGCCGACTCGGAGGCCGTGAGCTTGCGCTGCGCTTCCCGCACGGCGGCCGCCGCCGCGTCGCGACGGCTGCGGGCTTCGCTCACCCGATCGGCGGTGACGAACTGCTTGGCGAGGGCGGCTCGACGCGCTTGAGAAGTCCTCGGCATAGGCGAGCTCGGCCTCGAGCTTGGCCACCGACGCCTCGACAGCCGCGCGCTCCGCTTCCCGGCGCGCGATCTCGGCCTCCGCCGCTATGGGTACGGTCTCCCGTCCCGTCAGCTCGGCCTCCGCCGCGGCGAGGCCGGCCTGCCGGCGATCGATCTCCGCGGCGGCGGAGCCGATGGCCCGCTCCTGGGCTTCCACCTCTTTCGTGGTCAGGGCCAGCTCGGCGCGGACGCGCGCCAGACGCGCCTCGTACGGCCGCGCATCGACGACGAAGAGGAGATCGCCAGCCTTGACCCGCTGATTGTCCACGACGTGAAGCTCGGTGATGGGGCCGCTGACGTGCGGGGCTATCCCGACAATGTTGGCGCGCACCGCCGCGTCATCCGTGCGCGGGTGGACATCGCTGAGACGCCAGGCCACGACGCCGGCCGCCACCGCGCCGAGCACGATGACGATGCCGAGCACGCGGCCCACGAGGGACAGGGGAGCCGGCCGGGCCGCGGTGCGGTGTCGGGATGCTCGGGGTAGGTATGCTCGGCCATGGTCTAGGTCCGGAAGAACGCGAGCCAGATCAGGAGCGTCACCAGCAGCCAGAGGCTCGGGTAGATGAGCAGGAGAGGACCCAGGTGAGGCTCGAGCCCGGTGACGGCGAAGAGCTGGCGACAGGCGGCGGTGAGCACGATGCCGACGGACATGCAGGCGATCCACGCGGGAAAGAACGAGCCCTGGATATTAATGATGGGATCGCAGCCCGCGACGGGCAGGGGCACGAGGGCGACGACCGTGAACCGAAGCCACCAGCCCCGCCTCGCGATCATTGTCGCGGTCACGATGAGCGAGCATAGCTCCGGCTGCCTTCACCTCGCAAGCGGTGATAGACTGTGCTGCGCACGAACGGAGGGAGCGGAGACCATAGCCACGGCGATCGGACACGACACGCTGGCACGAGGGCCCGTGGCCCGGGCCTTCGGTCGGAAGAGGCGCGGTGCCATCGCCGCGCTGGCTATCATCGGTGTCCTCGGCGCAGGGTGCAGCCAGCTCCCGTTCTCGGCGGCCTGGGATCCCTTCGCCGCCGCCCCGCCCACCCCCGCTGCTCCCTGGCGTGCCAGCCGAAGGCACCAAGCAGCCGCGGCTGGCCACGCTCATCGATCGCCTCAACAAGGAAGTCCAGATCGATCCGGACAAGGAGCATGGTCTCGCCGACCTCATCGATCTCGGCCAGCGGCTCAATCCCGAGACCTGGCGTACGTGGGGGAGGCGCGCGCGGCCGCCGCGCGGCTGGGGCGGTCGGAGAGTGCTTGGTTCCCGACGCTGGCCGCCGTGGCCGCCGCCGGCACCTCACGAGTGATAGAAAAGGCCGGAAGGGCGGACGGGGCGGCGTGCCGATCACGGGTCCGGAGGCCACACCCAGCCTCCAACTCTCCTGGATCCTCCTCGACTTCGGCCGGCGCAGCGCCGCCGTGGAGCGGGCGGGCTGGGAAGTCATGGCGGCCAATCTCCATTTCAACCGCAAGCACCAGGAGGTCGCCTTCCGTGTGTCCGAAAGCTTTTCGCCTCGACGCGAGTCGGGCCCGTCTCACCTCGGCGCAGGTGACCCTGGAACAGGCCAGCGCAGTTGCGGACGCCGTTCAGGCCAGAGCCGAGCAGGGGCTGGCCACGCGTCCCGATCTTCTCCTTGCCCGTACAGGAGCGCGCGCGTGCCGCCTTCGACGTGCAGGACGCCGCGGGACAGATCTCCGATGCGCGGGCCCGTCTGGCGGAGAGCATCGGCATCCCGCCCACCGTACCGCTCAAGGTGGCGGACCTAGGCTCGATCCCCTTGCCGACCGATCTGCCGGCCACGGTCGACCAGGTGATGGACCGGTCCCTGGTGCGCCGGCCCGACCTGGCGGCGCGGCTCTCCGCGTTACGCGCGAGAGAGGCCGAGGTGAAGCAGGCCCGGGCCCAGTTCATGCCCCAGATAGGAGTGTCGAGCTCGATCGGGGAGACTTCAGTCACTACACCTTCGGCAATAGCGGTCCGTTCAATTTCCAGCAGCAGACGTACGGCGCCTTTCTCACCCTGAACTGGACGTTGTTCGACGGGTTCGATCGCGAGAATCGGGTGCGAGAAGCGGCCGCCCAGCGCGGGGCGACCGAGGCGGAGGTGGCTGAGCTCGAGCTGCGCGTCATCCGCCAGGTGTGGCAGGCCTACACGGACGTGAAGACGGCGCTGGGGAAGCGGGACTTCGCCTTGGCCCTCCTCGCCGCCTCCGAAGAAGCCTACTCGGCCACTCTCGAGTCCTACCAGTCGGCGGGGCTCGCCACCGTGCTCGACCTGCTCGCCGCCCAGCGCGATCTGGCCCGGGCCCGCTTCACCGACATCCAGAGCCGCGCCGATCTCCTGCGCGCGAGCGCGGCGCTCGTCTACGCCGCGGGAGACTGAGCGACTGTCTCAGGTACCTGCCGGATGACGACGACGCAGGCGGGCTCGGGCGATGTCGAGGGTAGTGACGCGGCGGAGCTCGCGGCGGTACTTCGTGTCGTCGAACGGCTTCCCCGGTGCATGGTGGCGCGGTTGTCCCAGATCACGAGGTCGCCCACCCGCCATTCGTGCCGGTAGACGAACTTCGGCTGGGTCGCGTGCTCGATGAGATCGCGCAGGAGGAGCCGGCCCTCGGGCACCGGCCAGTCGATGATCCGCGAGGCGTGCGAGGCGACGTAGAGCGAGCGCCGGCCCGAGCGCGGGATGGTGCGGATGAGGGGATGGATGGCGCCCTTCAGCGCCTCCTGCTCGCTCTCCGAGAACTCGAAGCCGAGGGTCTGCCGCGAGTGCGCGATCGAGTGGTGCACGCGCAGGCCTTCGCACTGGGCCTTCATCTCCGCGGGCAGGGCGTCGTAGGCCGCGCGCATGTCGGCGTACTCCGTGTCCGCGGCCACCGGGGGCACGATCTTGGCCGAGAGCATCGAGTAGCGTCCCGCCGGATCCTGGAAGGACGCGTCGGTGTGCCAGAGACGGTTGCCGAGCGCAGTACATGCGGCGGCGGTTGTCGGAGCTTGATGATCTCGCCGTTCTCGTCGAGGTTCGAGATGTCGCCGAGGGCCTCGTTGCCGAAGCGGTTCTTCTCGGAGCGCGCTGATCCCCAGCTTGGTGTGGAGCACGCCGTCCAGCCGCTGGGCGAAATCGAGCTGCTCGTCTGTCGGCGAAGGGCTGGTCGCGGAAGACGAGCACGGCGTACTCGTCCATGCCCGCCCGGATGCGCGCGAGGGTTTCCGCGTCGTGGACCTGGCGCAGGTCGACGGGACTCACCTCGGCGACGAAGAGGGGATGGAGCGGGCGGAGCTTCAATTCCATGGCGTCCTCCTGGGTCAGGCCAGCGTGATCAGCGCGTGCTTCCACGAGGTTAGGGCGGCCCTGAGGAGAGTCAAGCGGCAGGTCGGCCGAATCGAATTGACCGCCTTCCCCTCCTCGGGCACGATCGACGCGCCGCGATCCGCGGGCGGACCGTCCCGCGCGCCGCGAGAGAAGGAAGAGCCTATGGACGAACCAAGCCTGTCGATAGAGACGGCCCCCTCCGGGAAGACCTCGCCGTTCTCGAAGCCGGCCTCAGCGCCCACGCGCTGCCCCTCACGGGAGCGGGCGGCTTCGAGCCTCTGGCCGTGTTCAGCCGGGACCCGGCGCGGCGTATCATCGGTGGCGCCTACGGCCGCACCAACTGGAACTGGCTCCACATTCACAACGTATGGGTGGCCGAAGATGAGCGGGGAAGGGCCTCGGCCGGCGACTCATGCTCGCCATCGAGGCTGCCGCGGCCGAGCGCGGGTGCCGGCACGCGCACCTGGACACGTTCAGCTATCAGGCCCGCCCGTTCTACGAGCGCCTGGGCTACCGGCTCTTCGGCGAGCTCGAGAACTACCCGCCGGGCCACTCACGCTTCTTCCTGCGAAAGCAGCTCTGATCCTTCGGCCGGCCGCGTCGCCCGGTCTAGCCGCGGAAGTGACGGCGATCTCCCGCGCGGAGCCAGAGCCTGACCGAGATGCCGCCGCCGCTCGGGCTCATCGTGATCCTGGTACGGCGTGCGGCCGTGGACGATGACCCGGTTGTTGAGGATCTGGATCTGTCCCGGCTCGAGCCACAGATCGAGGCGGTTGCCCGGATCCTCGAGGAACTGGTCCATGAGCCGCACCGCCGTCGCCCCGCTCTCGTCGAGGACTCGTCCCGTCTTCTCGTAGCCCCGGAAGGTGTGCCGGGCATTGAAGCGGGTGCGCAGCCGGCCGTCCCACGCGAACACCGGCCGGAAGTTCGTGGCGGCCGCGTCGGCCGCCTGGTATTCCTGATGATCGCGATAGAAGGGCTCGTAGAGCCGGCGGAGCAGCTCGGGCGCCTCGCGGAGAAAGTGGTTGTGGGCGGCGAGGGCGCTCGACACGATGCTCATGCCGCCCGCGGCGGCCGTCTGCATGCAGAGAAGGCTCACGTAGTTCGGAGGAGCCTCGCCCATGCTGCTGTCGGTGTGCATCTCGAGCCCGGCCGGGGTGAGGGCGCCGCGCGTGTCGGCGGTGAAGGCCTGTCCCTCGTGGCGCACGTCATAGATGACGGTGCCCTTCCACTCCTGGGCCACCGGCGGCTCGAGGAGGTTGCCGAGGATCCAGTAGAGGTCCACCGCCTCCGCGCGGGTCATGCGGTCGAGAGGGAGGCGGTCCAGCACCACGAAGCCCGGGCCCTCGTCGAGCCGCGTCCGCACCTCGGCCAGGAAGCGCGCGCAGGTGCCGAGGCGGAATTGCTCGGGCAGGAGGAGCAAGGTCGGCACGGGGGCGGCGCGGAGCTCGGCGAGGACCGCATCCATCTCGCGCGCGCACTCGTCGGGTATGGGCATGAGGTACTGATCGCGCGCGAGCGACGACCCGCGCCAGGCGCTCGTTTCGGCCACGGGCTCGGCCAGCATCGACGACGCCAGCATGGACGACGATGGATCAGGCATCACGGGCTCCCTTCGGTCACGGTCTCGACGGGCTCTCGGCGGCCAGAGTATCCGGAACGGCGCCCACGCCGCAACTCGTTGCCGAACGCGCCGTGATCGCGTAGTGTCGGGGGCCAATGTCCACCTTGCTCATGCTTCCGCCGCAAACTGCGACGACGCGTCAGTGGGCGAAGCGCCTGGCCGCCGCCCTTCCCGAGCTCCAGGTGGTGGTGGCCGAGGACGTGGCGGAGGCGGCGCGGATGATCGGCGACGCCGACGCCGCCTACGGGACTCTTCCGCGCGAGCTCACCGCGCACGCCTCGCGGCTCCGCTGGCTCCAGGCGCCGCAGGCCGCCCCGCCTGCGGGTGGTACTACCCGGAGCTCATCGAGCACCCGGTGGTGGTGACGAACTTCCGCGAGATCTACAACGATCACATCGGCGCGCACATCATGGCCTTCGTCCTCGCCTTCGCGCGCGGGCTGCACCACTACCTGCCGAGACAGCTCCAGCGCACCTGGCGCCCGAGCCGCAGGACACCGGGGTGATCCATCTGCCCGAGGCGACCGCGCTCATCGTGGGCGTGGGAGGCATCGGGGCGGAGGCCGCGCGCCTCGCCGCCGCCTTCGGCATGCGGGTGATCGGCGTCGACGCGCGCCGGCGGGAGGCGCCCGCGGGCGTGGCGGAGCTTCACGAGCCCGCGGCGCTCGACTCGCTGCTGCCGCTGCGCGGACTTCGTCATCCTCACCGTGCCCCACACGCCGGAGACGGAGGGCTTCATGAACCGCGCGCGCTTCCAGCGGATGAAGCACAGCGCGTTCTTCATCAACATCGGGCGCGGCATGACCACGCGGCTCGACGATCTCGCCGCGGCGCATCCAGGCGGGGAGATCGCGGGCGCGGGGCTCGACGTGTTCGAGCAGGAGCCGCTGCCCGCCGACCATCCGCTGTGGACCACTGCCCGGCGTGCTCATCACGCCCGCATACCGCCGGCCATGGACCGTACCTCGACAAGCGCCGCTACGACGTCCTTCTCGACAATAGCCGGCGCTTCCTGGGCGGGCAGCCGCTCAAGCAACGTGGTCGACAAATCCAGCTGGTTCTGAGGAGCCGCCCATGCCCGTGCCTGTCGGTCTCAATGTGTGGTCCCGGCTCGTCGAGGAGCTCTTCCCCTACCTCGACCGGACGGTCGCCCCCTTCGAGTCGCTGTGGTTTCCCGATCACGTGCAGTACGGCGCGAACAAGGTCGCCGAGGGCTGGACGCTCCTCGCCTTCGCCCTGGCGCGCTATCCGGACAAGTTCTGCACCCACGAGGTGCTGTGCAACAGCTTCCGCAATCCCGCCCACCTGGCCAAGATGGCGGCCACCGCGCAGGCGATCTCGGGCGGGCGGGTGATCCTCGGCATCGGAGCGGGCTGGAACGAAGAGGAGTATCGCGCCTATGGCTGGCCCTTTCCCTCCACGCCGGTGCGCATCGCCCAACTCAGCGAGGCCATCGAGCTGATCCGGCTCATGTGGACGCAGGCTCCGGCCACGCTACAAGGGCGAGCACTATCAGGTCACGGGCGCCTATTGCGAGCCCCGGCCCAACCCCATTCCGCCCATCGTGGTGGGCGGCCACGGCGAGAAGCATCTCCTGCGCGCGGTGGCCAGGCACGCCGACTGGTGGAACTACAGCTTCCGCGACGACGCGACCTACGCCCACAAGCAAGAGGTGCTCAAGGGTCACTGCAAGGACGTGGGTCGCGACTACGAGCAGATCGTCCAGGTCCTCCGCGTGGGCATCCTGATCGCGGAGACGGAGGCCGAGGTGGAGCGGCTCAAGGGCCAGCCCGGCATCCGCCCCATGCAGGACATTCGCGTGGCCGGCACGCCCGCCCAGGTGACGGAGCGCTGCGCGCCATCATCAAGCGCGGGGCCCGCCGCCTCACCGTGAATTTCGCCGACGCGCCTCGCCCCGACGGCACACAGCTCTTCGCCCAGAAGGTCCTGCCCCACCTCTAGCCTGGACCGCACCCCAAGCGAGCCGCTCCGCGTCGCGCGCGGTTGACGGGTGCGTTCGGAACACAAGGAGGACCTGCCATGAACGAGCCGCTGGTCACCTATACCGTGGACGGGCCGGTGGGGATCGTCTCCCTCAACCGTCCCGAGAAGCTCAACGCCATCACGCCCGAGCTCAAGCGTCTGCTCGTCGAGCGACTCCGCGAGGCTGATCGCGATCCCGCGACGCGGGTGGTGGTGCTCCGGGCGGAGGGGCGAAGCTTCTCCGCCGGCTACGATATCGGCCCCAGCCCGGCCCGGGCCGCCCGCCGCGGGAACGCGCTGGCCTGGCACCAGTCGCTCACCGATGACGTGGCTCTGGAGATGACGCCGTGGGACATGGTCAAGCCGGTGATCGCCTCCGTCCAGGGGCACTGCCTGGGCGGCGGCTGCGAGCTGGTGATGATGTGCGATCTGACCATCGCCGCGGCCGACGCCCTCTTCGGCGAGCCGGAAATCCGCTTCTCCAATGTCGGGCCCGCGCTCATCATGCCGTTCATCATCGGCCTGAAGCGCGCCCGCGAGCTGCTCTACTTCGGCGACCCCATCGACGCGCCGACGGCGCTCCAGTACGGCATGGTGAATCGCGTGGTGCCCCGGGACGAGCTCGCGGCCACCACCATGAAGGTCGCCAAGCGCCTCGCTCTGATCGCGCCGGAGGCGCTCGCTGGCCACCAAGCTCGCCATCAATCGCGGCGCCGACGCCGCGGGCTTCCGCAACGCCATCCGCGCCGGCCTCGACGTCCTCGCGCCGCTCTATGCCGCGCAGACCGAGGTGGGCGTGAAGTTCGACGAGATCCGGGAGCGGGAGGGACTCGTGGCCGCCCTCCGCTGGCGCGCCGCCCAGTTCGCGGAGTAGCGGGTGAGACAGGACCGCATGGGCCCAATGAGGATCGCCATGCGCCTGGCACGGGCGAGCACCAAGGGGGCGTGCGGTTGTGGCCGAGCGTCGCCCTCCCCATGGTAGGGCTGGCCTGGTCTGGGCGTGGAGGAGCAAGGCATGAAACGGAAATCCCAGAAGGCGAAGCGCCCGTCACGGCCTCGACGCGTATACAGTGACGGCCATCCACTCGACCAGGTTCACTATGTCGAGTCCAAGATCATCCTCAGTGGGAACCGCTTCACCTCCGTGGACAGCTTCAGAGAGTTTGCCCGGCTGGTCCGGGAGGCTGCGGACGAAGCCGGCATCGACTTTTCCCGCAAAGGGATTCAAGGATGCCCTCCCTCAGATCCGGGAGGTCCTCTTCCTCGACACCGCAGACTTTCGTCTCTACAACAACGCCTTCATCTTGCGCCGGCGTCTCCGCTATGAGCACGGGTTTGCCGCCGGCCCTCCTGAATTCGTCTTCAAGTTTCGCCATCCGGACCTGCAGAAAACCGCGGAGATGGACCTGCGGCCCCAGATCAAGACGAACTACGCGATCAAGTTCAAGGCGGAGGCTCTCCCTCTCAAGGATCGGATCGGCGGAGTTCGCTTGCTCTACTCCCACAATGTGGAGTTCTCCTTCAGCGAGGAGAGTGAAGTCGAGCGCACGCCCATGGCCACCCTCATGCGGATGTTCCCCCTGTTGCGATCGTTGCATGCCTCGAAGACTGACACGGTCAAGCTGGTGAACCACACCGCAGTCGAAGAGGTGCTTCTGGATATCGGTCGGTTGAACTTCGGCAAAGGGGTCAAAGCCAAGGCCAACGTGGCGGTGTGGCGGACGCGGGGCGACGAGAAGCCCCTCGTGGGCGAATTCGCCTTCCAGTGCAAGTTCCAGCGCGCGAACGAACGCCACGCCGTGGCCATGAAACGCGGCGAGCGATTCTTTCTCACCCTCCAGAACGTCGCGAAGGACTGGGTCGCCCTGGGCACGACGAAAACGGGGTGGTCTATCGCCTCAAGGGCAATCCGCCCCAGGCCCACGAGTGACGGGAGGACCCGGAGTCGTGCAGGGTCCACGGAGTCCCGCGCCGGGCAATTGGCTTGGGGTCCACTTCGCCCTGAACATCTTCATCGCCACGACGATTCTCTGGCTGGTGCTTCGGCTGGCCGCCGGCCTCAATCCTATCTGGGCCATCAGCTCCATGATCGCGGCCAGCGACCCGAACGTGAAAGAGGCCCTCCGCACCTTCCGGGGACGCATCATCAATGCGGGACTCGGCTGCGCCACGGGACTGTTCTTCCTGATCGTGGGCCGGGGAGGCGAGTGGACGCTTCCCTGGCCTTGTCAGTGACCGTCCTGCTCTCCGCGTATGTGGTCCGTGTGCCGGTCGTGTGGCGGCAGGCGCCGATCACCGCGGCCCTCGTCATCGCCGCCGTGCTGACACGTCATTCGGAGATGACCGCGGCGGAGGTAGGCCTCCGGAGAGTGGGTGAAGTCATGCTGGGCTGCGTGGTGGGTCTGTCCGTCACGTGGCTCATGGAGAAGATCTGGGTCGCCGTCTGTGACGGGGTCAGCGGATGATGACCGAGGCGAGGCCGGCCTTCCGCCGGCGAAAGAACAGGCCCAGGCCGGCGAGGCCTCACGCCGAGCAGGACCAGGCGAAGCGGGTTCGATCTCGATTGCATCTTACGGGTCGCCGGTGACCCGAAAAGTGAAATCGCCCTCCGTGACGTGGGTGTCCACGGAGAGCACGCGCCACTTGACGCGATAGGTGCCGGGTCCAATGGCCTTGAGGGGAACTTGGAGCATGTCCGGGCTGCTCTCGTCCGTCCGGGGCGGCCCGTTGTCGACACGCTCGCCGCGCTCGTCGAAGACCTCGAGCGTGCTGAAGGCGGGTTCGAGCCGCTCCGTGAACCAGACGCGCACCTGAGTGGGCGCGATCTTGACCGTACTGCCCACGCGTGGCTCGGCCCGGTCGAGGAAGGCGTGGCCAGACGCCGCACTGAACCCGAACAGCAGCGCCGTCACGACCAGAGTCGCCCGCAGTCCCTTCACTCTACCGGCCAAAGAGCGGCCGTCCCAGCGTGTGCGGGAAGAGATCATCGAGGAAGAAGTGGATCTGGCCGCGGATGCCCACGTTCTTGCCTGTCCGCTCGTTCACCGGCACGACTGCTTCGAGCCCGAGCTGGAAGTACTTGCCCGCCCAGATGATGCCGGGGTTCACCGTGCCCGTCGTCTTCCCCGCGAACCCGCGATCGAGCGGGTTACTGATGTCGATCTCCACGAGGGGATGAGCCGGTTGATGATCACGGGCAACCCCACGTCCCGAACGAACGCCTGAAGATAGGGCAGGCTGTACATGACGGCAAAGCCCCAGTGGAAGACATTGGGGTTCTTCTCGATCTCCACCTCGAGATCGCCGTCGTCGTTGACGGTGAACTTCTTGTTGCCGCTGCGGCTCGGCAGCACACCCTCGACGATGCCGGTGACGGCAAGGGGCCTGAGCCACGCGAGCGGGTCGGGCAGGTCTCCCATGCCCTTGCCGAACAGAAGGGCGGGTTTGAAGAGGTCGAAGGACTCGGCGCCCGCCTTCTGTCGCCCGGTTCCCCCTGCCTCCCATCCGAAGGCGACGGAGAGAATCGTCTCGTGGGCGGCATTCGTGAAGAACTGATATTTGAGGGTCACCTCGAGATTGCCGAAGCCGCTCTCCGTCCGATTGTTTGCCGCGGGGTCGAGGAGATTCCACTCCCCGCCGAGCGTGATACCGAAATTGGGGAAGATACGCTTCGAGAGCTCGCCGGAGATGTTGGTGACCTGGCCTGCCGGTACTTCGCCATCACCGGGCTGCTTGATGTGAAGAAAGGTGGGGAGCGATAGCTCGTCGGCGACGAATGGGTCATCGATCGTGAGCGTAGATGGAAAGAAGCGCTGTCCCGCCATGCCGTGGGCGGCCGCGAGGGCGGGCACCGAAGCAGGGTGAGCAGGGTGGCTGCGGCCACCGCGACGACGGCCCGATCTCATCGTCATCCTCCAGGTTGCAGATGGGAGGCGCAGCCGCGGCGCCGGGCGCGCAGCGGAAGCGGCGCTGGAGCAACCTGGGCGAAGCGGCGGGTCAGCTGAGAAGCGAGCGAAGAGACGGCGGCGCGCGCTCGTGGGCGGGCTTGCCCTGTGGCACGCGCGAGGAGTCCTGCCGGCCGAGGACTACCATCGGGGATCCGGCCGTCGACGGCCAATGACGGGGAGCGCCTCCACCACAATCGCGGCCAGATGTGACGCGCCCGCGGCTACCTGACAACTTTCCTCGGTCGCGCCGACCGGAATTCGCTCTGTCCATCCTCATGGCCTTCCCTTCTGCGACGTGGGCCATCGTGATGGATGAAAGATGGTGAACAGAGTGAATCGCGCCATCGAGGCCATTCAGTCCCAGCAAAAGGACTAAAGCCACGAGGGTCACCACGCCTCGTCGAGCCGATCGAAGCAGCCTTGACATGGCGGCGACCATACACCCCCCCGTCCAGCCCACTCAAGGCAGTTCCAGAAACAGCTAGGTCGGCGGTGACAGAGGACCGGTGCTATCGTACGTGGGCGCTGGCCCAGGCACGCGGTGGGAGGGCCGAGCCATCTGCGTGCATCGTGGGGCGCGCGAAACCCAACGTGGAGGATTCCTTCTATGATCTCGAGCTTTGGCAGCCTGTTCGCCGGTCACGTCGATCTGGATGACGAGGGCTTCGAAGGCACGGCCGTCAACGACCGCTGGCTCTCGGACGAGCGCCTGGCGGAGGTGTTCCCCAAGAGCGAGGCCATCGCGCAGGCTCATGGACCGGACGGGCTACGATACGTTCTGGCTCGCCGAGCACCACTTCCAGCGCGAGGGGTACGAATGCATCCCCAACGTCCTGCTCCTCGCCCTGCACCTCTGTCACATCACCAAGAACATCAAGATCGGATGCGGCTTCAACGTCGCGCCCATGTGGCACCCCATCCGCATGGCCGAGGACTACGCCACCGTGGACTGGCTGACGGGCGGCCGGGTGATCTTCGGGGTGGGGCGGGGCTACCACTCCCGCGAGGTGGAGAGTTTCGGCGCGCCCATCCTCGACCAGAATGCCAACCGCGAGCTCTTCGAGGAGCAGGTGGATATCATCTTCCGGTCGTTCAACGAGCGGGCCTTCGCGCATCAGGGCAAGCACTACACGATTCCGCCCGAAGTGCCTTATCGCGGCTACCAGGTCAAGGAGATCACCCTGGTGCCTCGGCCGAAGACCCTCCCCGTGGAGTGCTGGCAGCCCGTGGTCAGCGCGAGCGAGCGCGCGCTCGACTTCATGGCCAAGCACGGGATCAAGGGCATCATCGGCGGCGGCGCCGCCGCGAGGGGCCAACGAGAAAGTCATCCGAGCGTTCCGTGACGCGCGGGCCCGCGTGGGACGGGAGACCGAGCTGGGCGGTGACCTCTGCATCGGCTTCTCGTTCCACATCGCGGACAGCGTGGAGCAGGGGCATCAAGGAGGCCACGCCCTTCTTCGAGGAGAACATGAAGATGTTCGCGCCCCTCGGGTTCGTGCCCGGGCTCACTCCGGAGCAGATCGACGCCCTCGCCGATCCCCAGCGCGCCTGAGCGGCGAACCCACCGACCTTGCGCAACGCGATGAAGGCCGGCTCCTGGCTGATCGGACCGCCCGAGCTCATCACCGAGCAGCTCATGGAGGTTCAGCACAAGTATCCAGGCCTCGAGGTGGTCAACGTGGGGCAAGTGGTGGGAACGCCGCAGGCGGTGATCCTCGAGCAGCTCGAGCGCTTCTCCGCCCAGGTCATGCCGGCTTTCAAGAAAGGACAGTCGTCTTCATGAGCACACGCATCGGCATCATCGGAGTGGGAGCGATCGGCGGCGTGGTGGGCGGATGCTGACCAAGGCTCGGCCATGACGTCACCGTTGATCGACCAGTGGCCCGACCACGTGGAGGCGATGCGGAAGGTCGGGCTCCGTCTCTCGGGCACGTGCGGCGAGCACCTCGATCCCCGTGCGCGCCCTCAACATCCACGAGCTCCAGTCGGTGGCCGAGCCCTTCGACGCCATCTTCATCGCCGTGAAGTCCTACGACACGGAGTGGGTGGTGTCCCTGGCCCTTCAGTACCTCAAGAAGCCCGACGGGGTCCTCGTGGACTTCCAGAACGGCATCAACGATGAGCGCGTGGCCGCCGCTGGCCGGACGCGAGCGGTGCCTGGGCTGCGTGATCACCATCGGCGCCGGCATGTACGAGCCGGGCCACGCCATCCGGACTGACCGGGCCGCCGTCGGCTTCAAGATCGGTGAGCACGACGGCAAAGCGACCGAGCGGGCCGAGCGCCTTGCCAAGATCATGTGTGACGTGGCTCCCACGAAGGTGACGACCAATCTCTGGGGCGAGCGCTGGTCCAAGCTCTCTGTCAACTGCATGGCCAACGGCCTCGCTGGTCTGTCGGGTCTGGGATCGGCCGAAGTGCGCACGAGCCCGGGCGTGCGGCGCGTGGCCATCAACCTGGCCGCCGAGGCGATCCAGGTCGGGCGGGCCTGCGGCCACGAGGTCGAGCCCATCTGGGGCATCGAGGCCCAGCGCTTCGTCGACGCCGTGAAGGGACGGGGATCGAGGAAGTGGAGCGCGACATGGCCGAGAAGGCCAAGGAGCTGGCGGGCGGCCGCCCCTCGCTGCTCCAGGACGTGATGCGGGGCCGTCGGACCGAGGTGCAGTACCTGAACGGCTACGTGTCCGAGCAAGGCCGCAAGGTCGGCATCCCGACGCCCTTCAACGACAAGGTGGTCGAGCTCATCACCGCCGTGCCTCCCGGTACCCTCAAGCCCGATCCCAAGCGTCTGGAGCCTCTCGTGGCCATGGTGCCGAAATAGGGCTCGGACGCCGAAATAGGGCTCTGGTAGTGGATGGGTGCGTACAATGAAACATCATGATCTCTGTCGACCGGGTTTCCATGCGCTTTGGCTCCAAGATTCTCTTTGACGACGTCACCACCGCCTTCACCCCCAGACGCCGCTACGGCTTGACCGGCCCCAACGGGGCAGGCAAGTCCACGTTCATGAAGCTCCTGACCGGCGAGCTGCCGCCGCAGAGCGGGGACGGTCGCCCGTCCCGCCAAGCTCGGCGTCCTCGCGCCAGGACCAGTACGCCTTCGACCACGTTCCGCGTCATCCGACACCGTGATCATGGGCAACCGGCGCCTGTGGCAGGCGCTCGAAGAGCGCGAGAGCCTCTACACGAAGACCGACGCTGACCGAACGCCGACGGCATGCGCCTCGGCGAGCTCGAAGGCATCGTCGGCGAAGAAGACGGCTACACGGCGGAGAGCGACGCCGCCATCCTGCTGCAGGGCCTGGACATTCCCGACGCGCTGCACGAGCGGACCGATGGCCGAGCTGCAGGGCGGCCAGAAGGTCCGCGTGCTGCTCGCGCAGGCGCTCTTCGGCAACCCCGACGCGCTGCTGCTGGACGAGCCGACCAACCACCTTGACCTCGACTCCATCCACTGGCTGCGCGAGTTCCTCGTCCGCTACGCCGGGCATCGCTCATCGTCATCTCGCACGACCGCCACTTCCTGAACGCCGTGTGCACCCACATCGCGGACATCGACTACCAGACGATCATCACGTACACCGGCGGGTACGACGACATGGTGCTGGCCAAGACGCAGATCCGGTCGCGCATCGAGGCCGACAACGCGCAGCGCGAGAAGAAGATCGCGCAGCTCAGCGACTTCATCGCCCGGTTCTCCGCCGGCACGCGGGCCAGCCAGGTGAGTCGCGCCGCAAGGAAGTCGAGCGGCTGCAGACCACGGATCTGGCGCGGTCGAACATCCAGCGGCCGTACATCCGCTTCAAGATGAGCCGGCCGTCGGGCAAGTCACCGTGCTGGAGTTCGATGGCGTCGCCAAGGCGCACGGCGGCCGGCCCATCGTGTCCGGCCTTCAGCGCGCGTAAATTCGCCGGCGGAGAAGATCGTGCTCGTCGGCCGCAACGGCCTAGGCAAGACCACGATGCTCAAGGCGCTGCTTGTCCGATGCACCGGGCCTGCCTGCGTCGCACGGCCGACCTCGATTCCGGCACGTCCGAAGTGGGGACACGAGGTGTCCATCGGCTATTTTCCGCAGGATCACACCGGCGCGATCGACAAGGGAACGACGGCCGTCGAGTGGCTGCACCAGTTCGCGCCGGATGCTGCCGCGTCAGGACATCCGACGGGCTCCTCGGGCAGATGCTGTTCAGCGGCGAAGAGGGCCTGAAGCCGACCGAAGCGCTCTCCGGCGGCGAGACGGCCCGGCTGCTCTTGTGCCGCATCCTGCTGCAGAAGCCGAACGTGCTCATCCTCGACGAGCCCACCAACCATCTGGACCTGGAGGCCATCAACGCGCTCAACGTGGCCCTCCAGGAGTTCGAGGGCACCATGTCTCGCTCGTCACCCACGACCAGGATCTGATCGAAGAGGTGGGGACCCGCGTGTGGCACTTCGAGCACGGGGAGATCCGCGACTTCAAGGGGCCCTACGAGGAGTACGCGGCCAGCCTCCCCGGCTAGTCTTCGAAGGCCGCGTCGATTCGAAGGATTCTCACGCGGGGAGCTCGGACCCGCCGGTTGTGGCGGCTTTGGGCGTGTGCTCTCCCGTTGAGATCCAGCTCCTTATGGCCCGAGGCGGTTGCGGAACGGCACGGAGCCGCCGCGTTGAATCGCCGCCAGGAGCGACGCCTCCCAGTCGAGGTACGCCATGACATTGGCGCGCTCGTCGCCTGGGCGCTCGGACGAGGCGAGCCACAGGTCGTCACGCGGCGTGAGCAGCTGCGTCGGCCCACTGGCTGGCGTGAGACCCGCCCCACACCATGCGGCGTTGCCGCCGCGCAAGCGACCAGCACGTCCTCGAAGCCCAGCTCCGCCAGGTCGCTGGCGGCAAGTCGGGCCATGACGCCGTCCGCGCTGGTGAGCACAAGTGGCGAGCCGGATGCGGCCGTGGACGCGAGGGTCCTCGGCCAGGGCCGAGCGCAGGCACCAGCGTGCCCCCGGCACATGGGAAAGCACGTAGGCAGCCGAGTTGCCGACGTCGATGATCAACGGGGTTGGCATGGCGCACGAGCGCGTCGAGCGCCTCCGGCGTGATCGCCGCACTCGGGGCGCGGTCAAGCCCCAGAACCTGTCGGGGAGTCGGGCCCCGTTGCGGTCAGCGCCCCGGTCGAGGCTGGCATCGTCGAGGACGTATGGCGTGCAACGTCCCATCTGCGACAGCCAGAGCGCGGCGATGGTCGCTCGGACCGTATCGTCGTCGACGAGCACGCAGCGGGCGTTCTGGGTGCCGAGTGTAGTGATCCGGGCTCATCACGAGTGAGCCTTCCGGGGCGTTGCGCGCTCCAGGAAGGTGCCCCGCTTCGTACTCCTCGCGATCGCGCACGTCGAAGACATAGGTCGTGCGCGTCGTGTCGTCTCGCCACTGCTCGAGGGTGGCGCGATCAATCGACCGGATACCGGCACGCCTGGCGAGGCTGCTGGCGCGCTCACGGGCGCGCTGACGGGCTTGCGGACTCGGGGCGGTGGCGAACCGGGTGGCCCCGCGCTCGAGGACCAAACCCGTCGAGGAGTCCAGCCACGGGTGCCGTTCCGGAGCACATACACCTCGTTCGGCACGCCGGCGGCGACGAGGCTCGTGCCGCCGAGGATGCCTCGGGTGCGAGACATGCAATTCACCACCACCTTCGTCGTCGGGTGAGGCACGAGATCGTCGAAGCAGCGCAGCATCTGGCCGGCCGGCGCGTCGATGCTGCCGGGAATGCTGCCCGCCTGGTACTCCTGGCGCGGGCGGCTGTCGATGAGCACCCAGTCCTCCCCGCTCGCGATGGCGCGTTCGAGCTCTCGGGGCGTGATGAACGTGGGTCGAGCGTTGTGCACCACGAAATCGCCGAACCCCTTGGACGGCACCTCGATCTCGGGGAACAGGGCCAATCCCGCGGCGGCCCAGGCCGGCGCACCGCCGGCGAGCACGGCCACGTTCTCGTACCCGAGCCGTGCCAGGCGGTGTGCCGCCACGGCGGAGAGCCCTTCACCTCCGTCCGTGACGATGACGCGCGTGTCGCGGCGCGGGACCAGCCCGGCGATCTCGCACTCGATGTGCCCGAGAGGCAGGTGGGTCGCGAGCAGTGGGTGACCGGTGCCGAACGGCACGATCTCGCGCACGTCAAGGAAGGCGATCTCCCGGCCATCCTCGAGCATCGCGGCGACCTCGGCGGCCGCTCTGGTGATCTCTGGCATATCCGTCGTCTCCTCACACGCTCGCGGGCCAGCCCGAGTCGCAGTAGATGGTGACCCTCCCTTCAGACCTCCGCCGTGCCGAAGCTAGCGCAGCCGCGGGCCCGGGTCCATCTTCAGCAAGGCCCGACCGCCCATCGGGTACCACTCCGGCACGAGCGTGACCGCCTGGCCGACGACGTGGAGATCGCGCCAGCACTCGGCGAGGCGGCTCTCGCGCGCGGTACGACGTGCTGCCACCGTGCCGGTACATCAGATCCATCGCCTCGCGGGCGCTGTCGGCGGCGTAGGCGGCGGCCAGCCGGCAACGAGCCCGTTGCTCGAGGGTGGTATCCTCGCCGGCCGCGACGGTGTTCCAGACCTCGGTGATCGTCGCGCTGCGGTAGGCGCGCCCGGCGTTCAGGATCGTGTCGGCCCGCCCGACCGCGTCCTGGACCTGCGGATTCGTCGCAGAGCCGAGCGGTCCGGCCGCGCGGCGTCTTCTCGCCGGCCAGCTCGATCAGCGCGTCGATGCCGGCGCGGGCGATGCCGGTGATCACGGCGCTGTGGTGGGGCCCGACCCAGGCCTGGGCGGGCACGGCGTACGAGATCCCCGGCCAGCGCTTCCACTGGTTGTCGAGCGGGACGCCGGCGTGGACCATCGTCCGCCGCTCCGGCAGGAAGACGTCCTCGACCGTCCAGTCGAAGCTGCCGGTCGCGCGAAGCCCGGACACGTCCCAGCTCCCCTCGACGATCTGCGCCTCCGAGCGCGCGAAGACCCCCGCCAGTAGACCGAGGCGCCATCCGGGCTGCGGCGCGGCTGGTCGCCATCGAGAATCTGGAAGCTGCCCAGCATCCAGGAGCTCTCCTGGCAGCCGGTGCCGAAGGGCCAGCGACCGGTGACCCGGTAGCCGCCATCGACAGGCACGGCCCGCCCGCCGCCCATCACGGCGGTGCCGGCGATGACGGTGTCGGCCCCGTGCGCGTAGATCTCGTGGACGCCCGTCGTCAGGCAAGCCGAGCGTGACGAGCTGGCCGATGCTGTTGTTGGCCACATTCCAGCCGACCGAGCCGGCGGCCTCGGCCAGCAGCTCCACGACGCGCAGGTAGGTCAGCGGGTCGACCTGCAGGCCGCCCAGCTCGCGCGGGATCACCAGGCGGTAGAAGCCGGCGGCATGGAGCTGCTCGACCAGCGCCTTCGGCAATCGCTGCTCGCTGCTCGATCTCGTCGCGATATGCCGCGGATGACCGACCGCAGAGCGGCCGCCGCCCGCACCGAGAGGCTGGGCGTCGACGTCGGCCGGTAAGCGGTTCTCTTCGGCGATCTGCCGCATCAGGCCCGGATGTTCTGCTGGCGGAGCGGAGGTGTCAAGAGGCGCCGTCGACTGCGGTACGCTGGGCGCATGAGCCTCGGGGGCTGGCTGCAGGAGCAGCTCTTCGAGCGCCGTATCGTGCTCGTCACGGGTCAGCTCGACGATGGGGCGGCGGCGAAGGCGGCGGCGGCGCTCCTGGCGCTGGACGCGAGCGCGGCGCGACCCATCGATCTCCACCTGGCCAGCCCCGACGGCGCACTTGGGGCGGCCTTCGCCCTGATCGACACCGCCGAGATGCTGACCTCGGCCCTGCGCGTCCTTTGCCGGGGTCAGGTCGGCGGTCCGGCCATCGGCCTGGTCACGGCCGCCGATCACTGCACCGCCTCGCCGCATGCGCGGTTCCACCTTTCCCAGCCGACGGCGCGGTTCGCCGGTACTCCGGAGGAGATCGCCGCGCAGAGCCGCCAGCAGCAGGAGCTCCTCTGGAAGCTCTACGGGCGCTTGGCCCAGCGCACCCGCCGACCCGCCGAGGAGATCGCCGAGGACATGCGGCGGGGACGTTATCTCGACGCACAAGAAGCCCTCGTCTACGGCCTCATCGACGAGATCACCGCCGCCAGGTAGCGGCCGGCGGTGCCCCGTGGAGGATTTCGGGTTATCTTCGCTGGGCATGAGCCCGGCGCCCCAACTTCGTCTTCATTCTCGCGGACGACCTCGGCTACGCCGACCTGGGTGCTACGGGGTCGGCCGGCCGCGAGCGGCGCGCCGTTCGCCACCTGCTCGCCGACCCTCGACCGCATGGCCCGCGAGGGGCTGCGATTCACGCAGGGCTACGCCAACTCGTCAGTCTGCTCGCCGACACGCTTCGCGCTGATGACCGGGCGCTGGCAGCATCGCCTGCGCGGCGGCGCCGACGAGCCCATCCGCAGCAACGCGCGCGGCAATCCGAGCCTGGGCCTGCCGCCCTCGCACCCGACGCTGCCGTCGCTCCTGCGCGACGCGGGCTACGCCACCGCGCTCGTGGGCAAGTGGCACCTCGGCTATCCGCCACACTTCGGGCCGCGGCAGAGCGGCTACCAGGAGTTCTTCGGCGCGCTCTCGGGCGGCATGGATTACTTCACTCACCGCGACACCGCGGGCCACCACGACCTGTACGAGAACGAGGCCGAGGTGCACCGGAAGGGCTACCTCACGGACCTGATTTCCGACCGGGCGGTCGAGTTCATCGGGCGAACGGGCGCAGGCGGCCGTTCCTCCTGTCGCTGCATTACACCGCACCGCACTGGCCCTGGCTCACCCGCGAGAGTGAGGCGGAGTCGAGGCGCATCGAGAAGATCTATCACTTCGATGGCGGCTCGGTCGTGACCTACCTGACCATGATCCGTCAAATGGACGAGGGCATCGGGCGTGTCCTCAAGGCGCTGAAGGCGGCGAAGGCGGACCGCGATACGCTGGTCGTGTTCACCAGCGACAACGGGGGCGAGCGCTTCTCCGACACCTGGCCGCTGATCGGCAAGAAGATGGATCTGCTCGAAGGCGGCATCCGTGTACCCTACATCGTGCGCTGGCCCGCGAAGGTGCCGTCGGGCCGCGCCACCGACGCAGGTGGTGATCACCATGGACTGGGTGGCCACGTTCCTCGAGGCCGCTGGCGTGAAGCCGCACCCGGACTATCCGCTGGACGGCGCAAGCCTGCTCTCCGTGCTGAAGAACCCGTCGAAGACCTTCGAGCGCGAGCTCTACTGGAAGATGCTCTTCCGCAACCAGAAGGCGGTGCGCGCCGGCGCCTGGAAATACCTGTCCGTCGAGGGCGACGACTTCCTGTTCAACCTCGCGAAGGACCAGCGCGAGCGCGCGAACCTCGCCAAGCGCGAGCCGAAGCGCCTCGCCGCGATGCGCGCGCGCTACCTCGCCTGGGAACAGGCGCTGCCGGAGCACCCGGACGCGACGTATTCGGTGCCCGCCACGAAGGCCGACCTCCTCACGCCGTCCAGCTAGGTGTCCACCTCGACGCGCCGTTCTGCGCCGGATTCATCAGGTCGTCCGAGGGCGCCGTCTCGACAGACTGGCCGCAACCAGCCCGCCGAGCAGCAGCACAGCGGTGGCCGGTTCGGGAATCTGGCGGTCCGAGACACTGCGAACCGAGATATTGTCCACGTTCAAGGAAGAAGCTATCGTCAGGCGGATCAAGACGGGAACGAAGAAGGTGGCGTGCCTGAACATCGGAACAGAAGGAAAGGATCACGATCATGTCAGATGACAAGCTGGCCGGGCCAGGCGAGGCCTACAATGATGGTATGAGAATATTTCTTGCCGGCGCCTCCGGCGTGATTGGGCAGCGGCTGATTCCCCGGTTGGTTCAGGCCGGGCACGTAGTCGGCGGCCTGACGCGCTCGCCCAGCAAAACGGAGTTACTGAGCCACCTCGGTGCCGAACCGATTCTTTGTGATGTCTTCGACCGGGAGGCACTTATCCAGGCGGTTCGTGACTTCAAACCGGACGTCGTGCTGAACGAGCTGACCGATCTGCCGGATGATGCGGCGCAGATCAGTGAACTCGCAGATCTGAACGCTCGCATCCGAACCGAGGGAACCCGGAATCTGATCGAGGCCGCGCGGCGGAGCGGGTCGCCGAAAATCCTGGCTCAAAGCGTCGCCTGGCAATTACCTGATGGGCCCGATGCCCAGGCTGTCGCAGAACTGGAGCGTTCCGTTCTCGCCGAGGGCGGCGTTGTGCTGCGCTATGGACAGTTCTACGGGCCCGGCACCTATAACGAGCAGCAACCACCCGAGGAACCTCGGGTTCACATCGACCGAGCTGCCGAACGAACGGTGGAGGCGCTGGGCGAGCCAACGGGCGTCGTCGTCATTATCGACTGAGCGCGCGACCGCGATCCTGCGACGCCATGACATCGACCTGAGGGACTATTTTGGACCTGGAGGGGCTATTTGAGGGTGGATGCCGGGTGGATGTCAGAGGACTCTTATCCTCAGCCGGCCCGCATGGTCGTTCACAAAGATCACGACCAGTTTGAGAATTGAGGTTGCTTATGGCACGCAAAATCTTGGGCATCGCCGGCAGTCTACGGGGCGGCTCCTACAGTAAGGCGGTGCTGCGCACATTGGCGGAACAGAGTTGGGAAGGCGTCGAGATTGAGATTTTTGACATCTCTTCCATCCCGTTCTACAACGCCGATCAGGACGGAGAGCATCCGCCTGATCCGGTGCAGAAATTGAAAGAACTCGATCGCTGCCTGCGCCGGCGTGCTGGTCGTTTCCCCCGAATACAACTACGGGATTCCGGGCGTCCTCAAAAACGCCCTGGACTGGGCTTCCCGTCCGGCCTACAAGTCGCCCCTGGTAGGCAAGCCGGTGGGTATTATCACCTCGCTCTATTGCCACCACCGGGGAGCCCGGGCTCAGGCCGCCATCCGCGATTGTTTTACGGCTGCCTGGCCGAGGTGGTCCCCTATATGGAAGTCGCCATCTCCACAGTGCAGGACAAGGTCCAAGGCGGCAAGTTGACGGACGAGAAGTCTCTGGCTATGGCTTCGGGCTTGGTCAAGGCGCTTGGCCGCCGCCACTACGCCGGAAGTAACCAGGCGGGCGCGTCGGTCCGCACGTTCAGCCAGCTTTCAACATGGATGGGGCCAATGGGCCGCGGACTCTGGGTACTGCCGGGAGGTCAGCGGGAGCGGGTCTTGCGGGCCTGCCCCCGCCTGAACGCATCAAGGGCGGCCTCGTGGTCGAGGTCGTTGGGCGCGCAGATCGTTCTTGAGGGCTATCGAGATGCCCGTGCGCGTGTTCTTCATGCTGCCGTCCGGCTGAAGCACCCACTCCTGGACGGGGGCGGTGCCGGCATCAGGATGCCCTCACGGACGGAGTCGGACATGCCCTTGAGCGCGGAGGGGACTTGCGGCTTCGTCAACTCGAAGATCGTGGGCGGCGAGGCTGGCTTCTCGTCGTCGGCCGCCGTCGGCCCAGACATCCAGAGCCCGGCCAAGGCCACCCAAAGCCCGACCACGAGTACCCGCTCCCACTGGGGTCGATCCCGCACCGTGGTGTCATACCCTCCACTATCATAGCCAGATTTGCCAGAGTATCAACTTCTCGGGGCTAGCGGAGACGAGAGCCTCAGGTCGCCGTGACCGCGAAGAGCCGCCAGTCGCCGGGTACACTCTTCAGGGCGTTCATGATCACGCACCCCGCGCAATTTGCGCGTCAGGTGACGAGTCAGCTCAAGCCGGGCTGGACCACCGGTGACTCGGTAGTACCAGTGGGCAAGAAGACCGCTTGAAACCAAGGTGTCGGCACCGAATCAGGAGGCTGCGAGAGTGAGTAATTCAACGCGTGGGCGACGCAGCAATCGCCGTAGTTCGCCGGAACACCGAGGAAGTACAAGGCAAAGGTAACTGGCGCGTGTTCGAGGAACTGTTCGCCGATGATTTTGTCGATCACACGCCGCAGCCTGGCACGACACCCGACAAGGACGGGGTGAGAGTGTTGTACAAGCGCCTGCGTGCCGCGTTCCCCGACTTCCGTCCCGAGATCCACTGGCAGGTGGCCGCCGGCGACCTCGTGACCACCTACAAGACCTATCACGGCACCCACCAAGGAGAGTTCCTCGGTATTCCGGCCACAGGGAAGACGGTCAGTTTCTACACCGTCGACGCCATGCGGGTCGTCGACGGCAAGATCACCGAGCACTGGGGCGTCGCGACGCTGCTCGACCTGATGCAGCAGCTCGGTGTCGTCCCTTCTCTGGGAGGTCAGCGATGACGACGCCGATCGCTGAACGGGTCGCTAGGCCCTCCCACGGCAGAGCCCTCTCTGGCGATTTGTCTCTATATCGGACGATCGACCAACTACGACGCAAGGCACACCACCAGACTTCACCCAGGTATTAGCCAGGAATTTGCTGCCAACGGGAGCCAAAGAGGCCCAGAGTTCACCGCGGGAAGCGCTAATTTACGACGTGTTGTTTGGGGCTTGTTCGCTGGAGTGTCGACTCAGGGAAGGACTCATAATCCAAAGGTCGCCCGTTCAAATCCGCCCGTGATTTTGAATCAGCGGCGTCTACTCGGTGCGGGGGGACTGAAGATCGCGTTCGATTCCTTAGCTGGTACCTATGAATGTCGAGACTCGGTGAGGTTGGTTAACACGATGCGGCTGGCCGCGCCCTAAACTTTCTCGTGAGGAGAAGACGGACGGTTGCAGAAAGGACTACTTCGCGTGACGATTGCTCCGTAGAGGTGGCCCGGGCTAAGCTGACAAGACCCGACGCGAGGAGAAGAGAGTGTCATAGGCTCCGGGACCAGCCCTCACAGCGGAATTGAGGTTGAGGACCAGCTGGTCATTGGTGCGAAAGTCAAGTGTCATTGAAATTCGGCGCGGATTTCATCGGCACTGAAGCTCCGAGCTGAGCAGCGCCAAATCCCGGCAATGTGGGAGCTTGGATCGATCGTGACACTGGTGAAGGCTGGTATGGCCAGGGTTTACGTCGTCGAACACGAAGCCGTTGGAAGGTGAATCCACCACTGAAGGGTGAACTGTCACCCGGTGAAAAGATCCTGATCTGCGTGTCAGAGTAGTCGATGTTCAGGTTGGTGACGAAGCCCCCCGAGATCTCAACACCCGCGCCCACGACGGAAGTAATGGGGCCCGCGTAAGTGCCAACGCCCGTCGCCTCGGCATGCACCCTGACAGACTGTCCTTCTAAGAGGGCTCGCTTCGACGGGGTGAGCGACCAAGAATATCAGGAACGCCAGAAGCGGACTCTGCCCTCATCGGTACTCTCCTGTGACATCGTCCGGCGCTGATTTTGACGCCATCGTGCCTCTTCCGTCGCCTATCGGGTCTCCTTACACAACCGATCCTAGCCCCGACACCTTTCTTTCAGCGTGCATCTTGGAGGCCACTTGGGGAAGGCTCGCGTTGACCTGGACTTAGGAGGAACCCCTGGTGAATGTGCTGGATCGCTCTGTCAAGTATGTCGACATGGCCCGAGGCGTTGTCCAAGGAACCGACCGGCTGCCGTGGCGACTTCGATGACGATCCAACAGCTTTGTCGATTTCAATTCGAAGGCCTGGGATCGAATCGGGTTGAGCCGGGCGTTACGAGCGAGAACGCGCACACGGTTCCAGGTCTCGGCCAACGCCGAACATCCCCGAAGTCGCGGTGGGCGCGCACGTGCCTGGTGAACCGCGGCCGGGCGATGAACCCGATGACGAAGGCGACGATCCAGAAGCCAGGTCCGACGGCCGCGGCCAACCCCAGGGCCATCCCGACAGCAGGGAAACTCAGATTGACCTTCCCGGTCCGGCTCTGGCACCATCGCTCCCCCACCATGCGGTGGCTTTCGGCCATATTGTCCGCCATGCTCGGTCCACGTCTGGAGGCCAGTACGAAGAGAGGGGACGCCGGCAGATGTGGCACGCTTTGAGGTTCCTTGTCGTACTGACCATCGTGTCGCCCGTGATGGCCCTTGCCGCCGACGGCGACGCCTCGCCTCCTGCACAATCGGCCCGCGTGGCGGCCGTTGCTGCCCGAGACGGCCGCGCCGCCTGCTACGCTCCGCTTCTTCAATCGGGACATCGTCACCTTCAGGGCTCCGTACGTCGGCCACTCGCCGGCAGCGCGCGCGAAGGCGGGAACCAGCGCATTCGTGAGGTCCTGGCCAAGGGCGGAGCGGGCACCGTCAAGGTCGTACAGACGGCCCGAAGGTCTCGAAGTCCTGATCGACGGGATCTTTACGTTCAGGATCCTCGAGGGTGACCTCGATGCCAACGATGGCCAGACCTTCGATGAGGCTGCGGTTGTGGTCGTCGAGCGCCTCGGCGAAGCCATCGCGGCGGCCAGGCAAGGGGGACCGAGCCGGGCATTCCTGCAAGACCTCGGCATTGCCGCGGTAGCCACGGCGGTGCTTGGTCTCGCGGTGTGGCTCCTGACCGTCGTGCGGTCCTGGATCAGGCGACGGATCGACGCCCAACTGGCCCAGCGCCTGAGTCTGGGGCTGAGGGAGCATACGGGAATCGTGCGCATGGTCCGGGCGGCCGGTCACATCATCTTCGGACTTCTCGCGGCCGTCTTGCTCGAGGAGTGGCTGCGCTTCGTCTTGTCGCTCTTCCCTACACGCGCCCGTGGGCGAACAGCCTCACCGGGTTCGTGGGGGCATCATCGCGCAGGTCTGGACCGCCAGCGTCGACGCGGTGCCGGGTCTCGTGATGGTTGCGATCATAGCCGCCCTCGCCGAGCTCGTCACACGAATGGTGCGAATCGTCGCGCGAGGCATCGAAGCGGGCCGCCTTCGGATACTCGGGATCGATGCCGAGGTGGCGCAGCCCACCCGTCGTCTCGTCACGACGGGCATTTGGCTCTTCGCGCTGGCCATGGCGTATCCGTACTTGCCCGGCTCCAGCAGCCAGGCGTTCAAGGGTCTCAGCGTGCTCTTGGGCGTGATGCTGTCGCTGGGCGCGTCCGGCATCGTGGGCCAGGCCGCCGGCAGCTTCATCCTGACCTACTCGCGCGCGCTGCGCAGCGGCGAGTGGGTCCGGGTCGGCGATGTCGAGGGCGCGGTGGTCAGCATAGGCGTCTTCTCCACCAAGATCCGCACCTACACCGATGAGGAGGTCAGCATACCCAACACCGTGATCCTCGCGACCACCACCCGGAACTTTTCGCGCCCTGCGGCCGGGCAGGCGTCGATCCTCGAGACCTCCGTGACGATCGGCTACAGCGCGCCCTGGCGCCAGGTCCACGCCCTCCTGCTGGAAGCCGCCACGCGTACTCCGGAGCTGGAACGCGAGCCGCCGCCGGAAGTCCTGCAGACCTCACTCTCGGACTTCTACATCCAGTACTCTCTCGGGTGAGGCTACGCAACCAGCTCCGGCGCCCTGCCGTGTTGAGCGCCCTCAACGCCAACATCCTGGACACGTTCAACGAGCACGGCGTGCAGATCATGTCGCCGCACTACATGATCGATCCCCGGCCCCGGTGATCGTCCCCAAGGAACGGTGGCTCGAGTCGCCTGGCTGCGAAGCCCCGGCGCCAGGCAAGGACTCCGCCCGATCTCTCCTGGTTGATGGCCCCCTTTGCGACGGCCCGGCGGTGGCGGGCTGGACAGGGGCTGCGCTCTTGCCGGGCGAGCGCGGGCGTGGCTGCCAACGCGGGGGTGACAGCCAGCCCGTCAGCTCGCTCAGGACCATGTGAAAGATTGGAGTCCTTGTTCACTCGCCGCGCATGGCGGCGCGGATGCCGGCGAGTGCCCGGCTCTTCTGTACCACCGGATCACGGCACCTTTTTCATGGTCACGTTTGCAGGAGTGAGACCACCCAACTCCCCGCTGATCGTGTCGCCCTTGACGGTGAGCGAGCCGGTGACGCCGGTCGGGTGTAGGATTTGCAGCTGGTCTCCCTGCACGATGGCACTGATGGGCCCGCTCCGTGGCACTTGGGTCCCGGTAACTTCCACGGTCCCGGTGACCTTCGAGCCGGTCTGCTGCATGACTCATCTTGATGGGTCCAGCTGCCGGGGTCGGCGGCGCATAGGCCCAGTTACCGGCCCACGTCCCGGTGACGTCGACGGTCGGCGCAGTTGCTGCCATCAACGCGGGGTCGCTCTGGGTCCTGGCACATGACGCCACTCCGAGCAGAGATGAGACCTAGGAGCATCAGTCGACGCATGGCACCCTCCTTGGTTTGATGTGGTCGCTCGTGCTCCCCGCCGCCGTGGTTCGTCATGAGCGGGGGCCGCAATGGGGCCCCTGGAAATTTGACCCTGCGTGACGTAGCCGTGTCGGGCCGGGCCGCGCGACGCTAGGGTCAGCGGACGCCTCCTCGGCGGCGATCATAGCCCAACCGACGCCATAGCGTCGCAGAAGCTGCCTGGGGCGAGGAATGCCCGGCTGAAGGCTGAGCGTGCACCTACGGAAGCAGATCGAACGCAATGGCACTCGGTGGAAACGGCTCGTGGGGCCACCGAGCGAGGTGTCGGCGCCGGTTACGACCCGCTCGCTCCGCGCCGCAGAGCCGCCGACCCAGCGGCCGCAGCGATCATGCCCCGCCGCGCACTCTGCCGCGCGTACCAGGTGTTCGCCGCCGATCAGTGATTTCTCGTCGCGGCGGGCGAAGCGGAAGTAGTCGACCGCAGACTTGCTACCGCGACGATGTTTCCACACGATCACGGGGCGCGAGAGAATCAGCAGGCCGTAGTAGATCCAGAGAAGTTCCTGGTGCTGGCGATGCTGTAACGGTCGAACATGGCCCACGGTTTGTGGCTCGTCATCGCCATCACCAGCCTCTCCGGGATGCGCTGGTCGTTGCCGGACCGGGGTTTGCCATGCTTGCGAGTGCGGGTTGATTTCCGGGTCGGTGAAGTATGATCCTGACCCGCTCGAGCCTCCGGCGGCTGGCCGGAAACCTGTTGACTTGCTGCTCTCGCCCCCGAGAGATCTGGTAATCGACATCTAGAGGCTGGTCGCGACAGTCGCGGGCTGAAGTCCACCTGGGAAATATCGGAGGAGTGAAACAATGGTAGAACCCGACAACCTTCGCTATACGAAGATAGCGCTCAACAACGGATCCGGCGCGATCCCCGCGCTCGGATTTGGCACATTGATTCCCGACCCTGTGGCAACCAAAAACGCGACCAAGGCGGCGCTGGAAGCAGGATTTCGTCAGCTCGACACTGCGGAACGCTACCGAACTGAAAAAGAGGTCGGCGAAGCGATGCAGGAGGTGTTCAAGGCGGGAAAGATCAAGCGGGAGGACGTGTTTATCGCCACGAAGCTCTGGAACAACAATCATCGTCCTGAACGCGCCAAACCCGCCTTCGAGGCCAGTCTCAAGAAACTCCAACTCGACTACGTCGATCTCTATCTCATCCACACCCCCTTTGCCTTCCAACCTGGAGACGAGCAAGACCCGAGGGATGCGAACGGCAATGTGATTTATGACAAAGGGGTTACGTTGCTGGATACATGGAGGACGTTGGAGGGCCTAGTGGACGAGGGCAAGTGCAAGGCCATCGGATTATCCGACGTCAGCCTGGAACAGGCGAGAGAAATCTTCGAAGTCGCGAGGATCAAGCCTGCCGTTGTTCACGTCGAGTCCCATCCGTATCTTCCGCAATGGGACCTTTTGGACTATTGCAGAAAGAATCGCATCGTGCTGCAAGCGTTCGCGGCGCTAGGGCACAGTAGCGAGCCCAAGTTGCTGGAAGATCCTGTCATCACCGCTATCGCCAAACGAGTCAACAAGACCCCGGCGCAAGTCTTGCTCGCCTGGGCTATCCAGCGCGGGACGGCCCTCCTGACCACCTCGAAGACCCCCAGCCGGATCAAGGAGAACTTTGAAGTCTCCACCCTTCCTCAAGACGCCATGCGGGAGATTAGCGAAGGAATCAAGTCGCGGGTCAGGTTTAATGCCGTTGTAGAGACCGGCGTTCCCGGGTTCATTCCGAGAGGAAAGGGAGGTTGAGACGGCAATCACTGAGCGTTCAAGTTTTCAGGCTTGGGCGTTCGAGGCGGAATGCTGTCCAGTTTACCTTCACAGGGCCTCCCAACAATTCTGCATACCGACGAGCTGGAAGATCACGTCGTGTACGTGGTTCGCGGGCAGGCGACGGCGCGTCTGGGGGACGGAGGCGAGAGGTGGGCCCGGGCTGGGAACCGCTCAACGACACGAAGTTCCTGGAGTAGCGGCGCACCCTCCAGTGGCCTGCGGCTTCGGCTCCGCTCTCGCTCAGCGGGCACGCAGCGCCTGGTAGGCCTCCCAGGTGTTCACGTCGCCCGGCGCGGGCCGATCGATGGGCACGGCGCGGACCCAGTCGGGATGCGCATCGAGGATCTTCCACGCCGCCTTGTCCCCTCGGAGCGCCTCCAGCAGTGGGAAGAGGGCACGGGCGAAGATGAGCGGATGGCCGGGGCGGCCGCGGTACGCGGCGCACGCGATGGGTGTGGGCTCTTGACGCCAGGCCTCGACCACCAGTGTCGATCACCGCCGCCTCGACGCCCGGCTGGTCGCCCAGCAGGATGGCCACCGCGTCGGCCCGGGCGGCGATCGACGAGAGCCCCGTGCGATAGGAGGCTGCGCAGCCTCGCCAAATTCTGGATTCTCGACCACGGCGACCCCGGTGAGGTCCACCTGGCCACGCACCGCGTCCGCCGCCGCGCCGATGATCACGATGCGCTCGTCGAGAGCGTGCGCGGAGCGGGCCTCCGCGACCACGTGGCCGAGCAGGGGTAGTGGGTCCGAACGGCAGGAGCTGCTTCGGCTGGCCCAGCCTCGAGGAGGTGCCGGCGGCGAGTACCAGGCCTGAAACGAAGGGCCGTGTCACCTGGCAGGATACCGATCGGGGGCCGCGTCGAACTTCGTCTTGCAACCGCCGCAACAGAAGTACACCGTGCCCCCATCCACCTCGGGCGGTACCGGGCCGTGGCTACCTTCACCGCCATGCCGCAGACGGGATCCACCGCCTCCGGCGAGCTCGGCGCCGCGCTCACGCCCGCGTCGGACGCTGAGGCCTCCATGGTCGGGCGGGCCGTGGTAAGCCGTAAGGTCGCCGAGGGCGGAAGGGAAGAGTCGATGACGGGCCACTTCTCGCTGCGGTGCAACTGGATGATCTCGGCGAGGATGCTCACGGCAATCTCGGTAGGCGTGACCGCGCCGATGTCGAGGCCGGCCGGGGCCTTGAGCCGGCCGAGGCGCTCCACGGGCACCCCTCGCTGGCGAAGGCTTTCCACGACCGCGGCCGCGCGTTTGCGGCTCGCGACCAGGCTCACGTAACCCGCGCCCTTGGCCAGGACGCGTTCGAGCATGTCCTCGTCCTCCTCGCCGTGCGTGGCCACCACCACCGACGTGCGCGGCGTGATGGCGACCCGGTCGAGCGCGTCCGGGTTCGCCCCCGCGCCCACCGCCTCCACCGCGTAGTCCACCGCTCGGCCGAGCGCGGCCGAGAGTCTCGACCACGGGCCCGTGGCCGACGAGCAGGAGGAGAGGCTTAGGCAGGTATGGCTCCACGTAGATCTCCAGCGTGCCGCCGCTGTGGCACGTCATCGGATGCTCGCGGATCCCCTCCGGTGCGCCCGGCGACCCGCCCGCTCTCCCCGACCAGGCTGACGAAGCGAGGCTGGCCGTCGCGCAGCGCGGCCACGCGCCTCGCGCACGACGATGGGCTCGGCGCAGGCCCCGCCGATCCAGCCCGTCACCGTGCCGTCCGCTCGGATCAGAGCCTTGGCGCCCGGCTTCGCGGAGGTGGGCCGCTCGCAGCGCACCACCACGGCCAGCGCGAAAGGTTCCTCACGCTGGCGCAGGGTCGCGGCCAGCGCCAGCAGATCGTCAGACATGCCCCCGCTCACTCCGTGACGCCTTTCTCGCGCAGCAGCTTCCACACCTTGGCGCGGCGTGATCGGGATGTCGATGTGGCGCACGCCGAGATGCCAGAGCGCGTCGACCACCGCGTTGGCGATGGCCGCGGGCGCGCCCACCGTGGCCGACTCGCCCACGCCCTTGGCGCCGAGGGGATGATGCGGCGACGGCGTGACGGTATGGCCGGTCTCCCACTTCGGCGTCTCCACGGCGGTGGGCAGCGAGGTAGTCGATGAAGCTGCCGCCCTGGACGTTGCCGAACTCGTCGTAGGAGATCTCCTCGAAGAGCGCGGGCGCCAGGCCCATGGTGAGCCCGCCGTGGACCTGTCCCTGGACGATCATGGGGTTGATGATGTTGCCGCAGTCGTCGATGGCGACGAAGCGGCGGACCTTCACCTCGCCCGTGCCCTTGTCGATGTCGACCACGCAGATGTAGCTGCCGAAGGGGTAGGTGAGGTTGGGCGGGTCGTAGTAGCGACGCGCCTCGAGCCCCGCCTCCATCCCCTGCGGGTGATTCGTATAGGCGGCGAAGGCGACATCCTGGATGGTCTTGGACTCGGTTCGGCGCGCCCTTGACCGAGAACTTGCCCGGCTCCCACACGAGGTCCTCCGGGGCGACCTCGAGCAGGTGCGCGGCGATCTTCCGCGCCTTGTCGCTGATCTTCCGCGAGGCCACCGCGGCGGCCGCGCCCGCCACCGGCGTGGAGCGGCTGGCGTAGGTGCCGAGGCCGTAGGGCGCGGTGTCGGTGTCGCCCTCTTCCACCTGGATGTCGGCGGCGGGGATGCCCAGCTCCTCGGCCAGGATCTGCGCGTAGGTCGTCTCGTGACCCTGCCCCTGCGACTTGGTGCCGAAGCGCGCGATGGCCTTGCCGGTGGGATGGATGCGGATCTCGCAGGAGTCGAACATCTTGAGCCCAGGATGTCGAAGTGCTTGGACGGGCCGGCGCCCACGATCTCGGTGAAGCTCGAGATGCCGATGCCCATCAGCTCGCCCGCTTCCGCTTCTCCGCCTGCTCGCGCCGGAGCTCGGCGTAGCCGATGCATGTCCATGGCCTTCTGGAGGGCGCCGCCGTAGTTGCCGCTGTCGTACTCCCAGCCGAGGCGCCGACTTGTAGGGAACTGCTCGGGCTGGATGAAGTTCTTCATCCGGAACTCGGCGGGGTCCATCGCCGAGCTGGTGCGCCATGATGTCCACCATCCGCTCGATGGTGTGCACGGCCTCGGTGACGCGGAAGGAGCAGCGGTAGGCGATCCCGCCCGGCGGCTTGTTGGTGTACGCGCCGTCCACCTCGACGTGCGCGGCCTTGAGATCGTAGGAGCCCGTGCAGACGTGGAAGAGTCCGGCGGGGAACTTCGACGGATTGGCCGCGGCGTCGGTATAGCCGTGGTCGGCGATGGTCTTGATGCGCAGCGCGGTGAGCGTGCCGTCCTTCTTCGCCGCGAGCTCGGCCGTGATGTGGTAGTCGCGCGCGAAGGAGTCGGCCTGGAGGTTCTCCATCCGGTCCTCGATCCACTTGACCGGCTTGCCGGTGAGCACCGAGGCGGCGACCGCGATGACGTAGCCCGGGTACACGGGCACCTTGCCGCCGAAGCCGCCGCCGATGTCGGGCGAGATGATGCGGATCTTGTGCTCGGCCAGCCCCACGTGCCCCGCCACCAGCGCGAACACGGTGCGGATGGCGTGGGGGCCTGCGTGGTCATCCACACCGTGAGCTTCCCGTCGACCTTGTCGAAGTGCGCGATGCAGCCGCAGGTCTCGATGGAGGCCACGTGGATGCGCGGGATGTAGATCTGCTCCTTGACGGTGACGTCGGCCTCGGCGAACGCGCGGTCGGTGGCGGCGCGGTCGCCCCACTCCCAGTGCCAGATGTGGTTGTCCTTCTTGTCCTTCTTGTCGGTGCGGAGCACCGGCGCGCCAGGCTCGAGCGCCTTGTGCGGGTCCACTACGACCGGGAGCGGATCGTACTCCACCTCCACCACGGCGGCGCCGTCCGCGGCGGCGTAGCGGCTGGTGGCAAGAACGCGCCGCGACTTCCTGCGCCTGGTACATCACCTTCTCGACGGGCAGCACCATCTGGGTGTCCGACATGAGGGTCGGCATCCAGTGGAGGTTGTACTTGGCGAGGTCCTGGCCGGTGATGACGGCGAGCACGCCGGGCACGGCCAGCGCCTTGGCGGTGTCGATCTTCACGATCTTCGCGTGGGCGATGCGGGCTCCGGACGATGTCGAGGTAGAGCATCCCGGGGAGCACGACGTCGTCCACGTAGGTGCCCTTGCCGCGGATGAAGCGCGGGTCTTCCTTCCGCTTGATCGAGTGCCCCATCCCGCCGACTTCGGGGCTCGTCCGGAGTGTCATCGCGCACCTCCTGCGCCGGCCGTCTCCGGAGCTTGGCCGCCGCGTGCTGCACGGCCTTGACGATGTTCACGTAGCCGGTGCAGCGGCAGAGGTTGCCGGAGATGGCGTGGCGGATCTCGTCCTCGCTCGGGGTCGGGTGCTTCGCGAGGAAGGCGTGGCTGGTCATGAGCATGCCCGGCGTGCAGTAGCCGCACTGCAGCCCGTGCTCGGCCATGAAGCCTTCCTGGAGGGATGCAGGGCGCCGTTCTGCTCGAGGCCCTCCACGGTCATGATCTCGCGCTCGTGCGCCTGCACCGCGAACACCGTGCACGACTTCACGGGGCGGCCGTCGAGGATGACCGTGCAGGCCCCGCAGTGCGTGGTGTCGCAGCCGATGTGGGTGCCGGTGAGGCGGAGCACCTCGCGGATGAGGTGGACGAGGAGGAGCCGAGGCTCGACGTCGGCCTCGTGCTTCTCGCCGTTGATCGTCACCTGGACGTGCATGACCGTCACCTCCCGCCGCCCGCTCGCTCGATCGCCTTGCGGAGCGCGCGAGCCGTCAGCACTCGCACCATGTCTTTCTTGTATTCGACGGAGCCACGGAGATCGGCATCGGGCTGGGCCGCATCGGCGGCGAGCTGCGCCGCCTGCTTGATCGCCGCCTCATCGGGCCGCTTTCCCGGAGCGCGGCCTCCGCCTGGGTGGCCTTGATCGGGGTGAGCCCCACGTTGGTGAGGGCGATGCCCACCGCCGCGCACGTACCATCGGCGGCCAGAGTGACCTGGGCGGCCACCGCGGCGGTGGCGAAGTCGCCCACCTTGCGCTCCAGCTTCACGTAGGCGCCGCCGCTGCGCGGGGCGGGAGCGGGCACGCGGATCTCCGTCAGCAGCTCGTCCGGGCGTAGCGCCGTCTCGAACGGGCCGGTGAAGAATGCGCTGATGGGGATGCGCCGTTCGCCGGTGGGGCCGGTGGCCGTCACCTCGGCGTCGAGCGCGAGCATCACCGCGGGGTGGTCGTTGGCGGGGTCGCCGTGGGCGAGGTTGCCCGCCACGGTGGCGAGGTTCCGCACGATCGGATCGGCGATCACCCGGGTAGGCGTCCGCGATCAGAGGATAGCGCTCGCGCACCACCGCCGATTCGTCGAGATCGACTTCACGCGCCAGAGCGCCGATGCGCAGAGTGCCGTCGGCTTCCTTCACGTAGGCGAGCCCCGGAATGCGATTGATGTCGACGAGGTGACGCGGGCTGGCGAGGCGCAGCGAGGAGCGGGATAAGGCTCTGCCCGCCCGGAGAGCACCTTGGCATCCTCGCCAAGCCGGGCCAGGAGCCCGGTAGCCTCACCGACGCTGGTGGGAGCGTGATACTCGAAGCCGGCAGGAATCATGGAGTTCCTCCCCTCGTTAGACAGCGGCACGGTACGCGCCCGTGGTGACGGTGTCAAGATGGGCCCCGCGATCCGTGAAGTATCTACTCAAGATTGACCGCCTTTGCTTTGATGGGCAGCCAGACGGGACTGTCCAGATCAAGGGGGCCAATGATCAAGCTCAGCGATGTGAAGGTTCGGCCGCAGTATCGGACGTGGGTGCGGCATCGCCTGATCGTGTTGGAGTACGCGTGGGCACACGGGCCAGCGGCCGCGGGCCGGCACTACCGAATCAGTGCTCGGACGATTCGTCGCTGGCGGAGGCGCTGGCGGAGCAGTGGCGTCGAGGGGTTGGTGCCGTCCTATCCGCGGCACCGGCCGCGCCAGGTGCCGCCCACGGCTATCGAGCTGGTCCGTCACGCCCGCCAGGAGCTCGGCTACGGGGCCGCTCGGACGCGCCTCTGGCTGCAACGCGTGCATGGGATCCGGCTCGCCATGGGCACGATTCAACGGGTATTTCGGGACCTCGGGATGCCCCGCCTGCGCCGGACTCGCAAGCGGGAACCCCGCCAAATGAAGCTGTTCGAAAAGGCGGAACCGGGAGAGTCGGTGCAGGTCGACGTGAAGTACGTGCGGATCGCGGGCCGTTGGGCGTTTCAGTACACCGCCCTGGACGACTGCACACGCTTCCGCGTGCTGCGGCTGTACCGACGTCTGCATCACGGCTCGAGCCTCGCGTTCCTCACGGAGCTCCGGCGGGCCTTTCCGTTCCCCATCAAGCGAGTACAGAGCGACCATGGGCAGGAGTTCTCTCTTGCCTTCGTGCTCGGGGTCGAGGCCGCCGGGATCCGCCACCGATACATTCGGCCCCGGCGCCCGCAGCAGAACGGCAAGGTCGAGCGGAGCCATCGGATCGACAACGAGGAGTTCTGGGGGCGGCACCGCTTCCAGGACTTCGAGGCGGCCGCTGAAGCTCTCCGAGGCTGGGAGGGCCGATACAACCACGAACGCTTCTCCTCGCGCTCCACGGTCGCACACCCGCCGAGAAACTTGCCGCGTTCCAACCACCGCAGCGGGTCGCCTAGGCGCCCCATGTCTACCAGCGACCATTCTCAAAACCCGGGGTCAATCTTGACGAGACCCAACAGATGGGCCCCGCGATCGACTCTCCTTCCCCTGAGCGTTCACCGTGCGATCGCTCCACGATGGCCCGTGGCGTCAAGATGAGTCACGATCGAGTCTGCCGGGCGAAGAGGCATGGGCGGTGGGGAAACTTTTCCATGCGTCACCCAAGGCATCCAGAACATTCACCTATGAGACCTACAGGGGACCATGGAGACGAGAACAAATTCGAATCCATACTCGCAGTCACGTCATCTCAATATCGACGATCAAAGTGAGTCGAATAGATCCCATGAAGGCCCGATATCCCTTTTGAGGCAATCAAGGATTACCTGGATCACGGGTTGTTTCTTGACCGCGATCGGTGCCAGCGTCCTTTTGGTCCCGACCGCGCAAGCAGACGACACCAAGTCATTTCCAGTTGACGTGTGGGAGTCTCCGCTCGGTCAGCCGCGACAGTATGTTCTGGAAAGCCTATGCCCCGCTCCCCCACGCGACGAAGCAGTGGCACGTGTGCGCCTCCATACCGCATCTGAAGGACGACTACCTGGTTGGCGGTCAACTTCGCCTTGATCCAGAAGCGAGACGTCTTGGAGTGCGGCTGGATCTGTTCGAGGCGGGCGGCTACCAGCACCTTCAGACGCAGAAGCAGCAGATTTCAGAAGTGTGTCGAAGGGGGAGCCGACGGGCTGATCGTGGGGGCCATTTCGCGGATGGCCTGAACGACCTCATCGCCTCGTACGCTGACCGGCGAATCCCCGTCGTGGACCTTATCAATGGGGTGAGCTCCGATGGGGTGGCGGCGCGAGTGGGGGCAGATTTCCTATGACATGGGTCTGGCGACCGGCGAATACCTCAAGAAATTGACCGACAAGACCGGCATGCCCGTCCGCATCGCTTGGTTCCCCGGCCCCCAGGGAGCCGGCTGGGTATCGGCGGGCGACCAGGGCCTCCGTGATGCTCTAACGGGCACGAAGATCACGATCGTCGAGACGCATTTCGGCGACACGGGGATTGCAGAACAAACGCGACTCCTCAATGCAACTTTCGACCGGCACAAGGATCATCGACTACGTCGCGGGCACGGCGGTGACCGCGGAAGCAGCGGTGCGGGTGTTGCGCGAGCGCAGGCTGTCGGACCGCGTCAAGGTAATCTCGTACTACTTCGGTCCGGGTGTCTATCGCGGCATTCAGCGCCGTACCATCGTGGCGGCCCCCACGGATCAGCCGGCTCTCCAGACCAGGCTCGCCGTGGATTTGGTGGTCCGAATTCTCGAGAAGAAGACCTACCCCAAGCGGGTCAGTGCGCCGGTGTTGCTGATCGATGGTGACAGTAGTCAACCGGTTCGACGTGACCTGCAGCCTGGCCCCTCCCGGGTTCCGGCGCATCTTCAGCACGACGAACCAGGGCGCGATATGGTTCCGAGTCATGCGCATCCCGACGGGGCGCCTGAACGGCCGAGGCGCTGGTACCGATGGCTCCTCGTCTTGGCCGTCGCCGCGGGCATCGGCGCTTCGCTGGCGGTCAGCCACACGTTGTACCGGACCGCCGAACGCCAATGGATCACGCGCTCGGAAACAGAAGCCCAGCGTCTCTCTACCGTACTGCTCGGCTGGATGGACGAGAGCTATGCCCCACTGTCCGGTCTGGCCGCCCTGGTGGAGAGCTCCCACCGAGCGAAGCCCGAGGAATTCCCTGAATGCCTTGGATGGCATGGAATCACGAGCCACCGCGGTGCTTCTCGGCGCGGCGGCCATGCTGGAACGCGATTCCCATGGTCGATGGGTCCTGGCCATCTCCTCGGGGAACTTCGAGTTCCTGGAGAGAGAAGCGGCGGGCGGCTTCGTCAACATCCAGCCGCTGATGGACTTTGCCCTGGCACGGCCCAATCAGTTCGTGCTCGGCCCCCGTCCGTTCGGAGAATGGGCAGCCCATGTCGCCGGTCGTGCTCGCGCTGAGCAATGTCGGGAGACCCATGGTTCTCGTCGGCAAACTGGAGTACGCCAGCTTGGAGACTGCTCTGCTCGGGACCTCGACCCCCAAGGGCTTCTATCTGACGTTGAGAGGGAAGTTCATGGAGGCGCCGGAGATCTGGCCGATCATTCAGGCCAAGCCCGATCAAGCTCTTGTAGAAAGATTCGTCACCCGGGCGGCCACGGGGGCGGCCTGATCTCGAGATCGCGTGGGGGGTGACCAAGGAGTACGGGAACGGGCCTGACTACGGGCTTGCCGCGATGACCCTTGTCGGCGGCACCGGGGCGACCCTCTTGATCGCGATGTTCATGGGGCAGTCTCCTCGAGCGCAACCGCGTGATCAATGAAGAGGTGACACGGGCGACGGCCGCGCTACGAGTGAGTGGCGAGGAGCAAAGCGCGATTCTCGAGTCGGCAACGCTGGGCATTGCGTTCATCGAGGACCGCACCATCATGCGCGCGAACTCGAGGCTCGACGAGCTCTTTGGCTTCGCAGCGCGACGAGCAGATCGGGCAACCCACGCGGATCTGGTATCCCGACGACCAGAGTCACGCGGCGGTGGGCCGCGTGTACGAACAGCTCAGGCGGGGCGAAACTCATCAGCGAGAACAGGAGCTCAGACGCAAGAGCGGTGAGCTCTTCTGGTGCCGTATGAGCGGTCGCGCCGTAGAGGCCGGTGACCTGTCGCAAGGCACGGTGTGGATGCTCGAGGATGTCACGGAACGTCGTCGGGCGGACGAAGAGATCAGGAGGCGCGGCGGAAGGCGGAGGAAGCCACCGAATTGGTGAGGCACGTCTTCGGGCGCTACGTATCCGAGGAGGTGGCCGAGAGTCTCCTGCGTGCGCCCGAAGCGCTCGATCTGGGGGAGAGGAACGTGAGGTCAGCATCCTGATGTCGGACCTGCGCGGGTTCACGGCCATGGCCTCGCGGCTCAGTCCTCAGGAGGTCATCGACGTTCTCAACGTCTATCTCGAGGCAATGCTGGACGTTGTCGGGCGTCACCAGGGTATCGTCGACGAGATCGTCGGTGACGGTATGCTCGTGGTCTTTGGCGCTCCCGTGGCATGCGACGATCACGCCGAAAAAGGCGGTGGCGTGTGGACTGGCCATGCAGCTCGCCATGACAGAGGTGAACGAGCGCCTCGCCACGAAGGGCGGGTGGAGCTCGAGATGGGCATCGGTGTGCACACCGGCCGCGTCATCGTGGGCAACATCGGTTCGTTGCGTCGTACGAAGTACACCGTCGTCGGAGCCAACGTGAACTTGGCCGGGCGCATCGAGTCCTTCACCATTGGAGGCCAGCTGCTCATTTCCGAGGACACGCGCGAGAGGATCAAGGTGCCGTTGCGAATCGATGGGCGATATCAGGTCGAGCCAAAGGGTGCCTCGCGGAGCCTGGTCTTGTACGAGATCGGCGCCATGGGCGAGCCCCTCGGGCTGTCGCTGCCGTCGAAGGGTTTGCCGCTCACCGCGCCTCACGACGCCGCTGCCGATCCGATTCACGGTGTTAGAGGAGAAGTTCGTCGGTCGGACCGTGCACAAGGGCTGGCTGACCGAGGTATCGGCGCTTGAGGCGGCCATGGGGTCTGATCTCAGGCCCGCCGTCTTGAGTAACCTACAGATAAGTGTCGCCGCGACGGCATTGGGCAACCCGGCGGGTGAAATCTACGGCAAGGTGATCGAGTCGGTCGCGACGACACCGGGTGGCGTCAAGATCCGGTTTGCATCCGTTACGCCGGAGCTGAAGACGTGGATAAGAGCACTCAGCGGTTGATTCGGAGCCCAGGGCCGGATGCGATGTCTCCCGCCAGGACTCTCCAGAATCGCCTGCGAATGCGGTAGCGATCCCGCCCTGTCAGTGGTCGAGGAACACGACGGACTTCTCCACGGCCTCGCGCCCGATGTTCAATTTATTGGTTGGGAAGTCGGGGTCGGGATAGCCGACGGCCAGGCCGCATATGATCGCAAGTTCCGGCGGGATATTCAGCTGGGTTCGGACGACGTCAGGATACCCCGCCAGCGAGACTTCTACGCACGTGCCCAGCCCCCGTGCGGTCAGGGCGAGGAGCAGGGTCTGTAGATACATGCCCACACTCAGGGCATCAGCCTTACCGAGATCCTGGTGCATGCAGACCGATTCCGACCAACGGGGCGCCGAAGAACTCGAAGTTGCGAAGGACGGCGTGACCATTCGTGCCGCCTTGTCCCCGCGGGCGATCCCCATCGAGCCGTAGACTTCCACCCCCAGCTCGCTGCGGTAATGCTGAAACCCTTCGGGCAGCGGGGGAATATTCGGCGCCCTCGTGGTTGGCCACTTCGAGCAGGGCGTCCTTCAGGCGATCCCGCGCGGCCCCGACGGCGAACACCATCCGCCAAGGCTGATATTGGAGTTCGACGGCGCGTGCTGGGCCAGGGCGAGAGCTTCAACGACAGCCGCCCGAGGCACTTCGAGGGGCAGAACTTCCGTATCGAATGCCGCTCAAGAATCATTCGATCGAGGTCATGCATTGGCTCATCCCCCGTGGCTTGGGCATGTTGTCCCTTCGGCTGGTACGCCCCGGGCACGGCGCGCATGCTGATGGCTACACGGTTCCAGGCGTTGATGGCGGCGGCCGCCCAGGTCAGGATCGACCAGCTCCTTCTCGGAGAACTCCTTCCTCGCCTCCGCGTAGAGGTCGTCGGGCACCCCGTCTGCGATATGGGTGAGGGCCTCCACCCAAGCGAGGGCCAGCCCGCTCGCGCCCGCTGAAGAAAGGCGTCTCCCGCCAGGCGCTCAGGGCATAGATCCGCTGCTCAGTCTCGCCGCCCGCCCGGGCGTCCTTCGTGTGCATGTCGATGCAGAAGCTGCATCCGTTCATCTGCGACGCCCGGATCTTGACCACCTCGAGAAGGGGGTGCTCCAGCCCACACGCGGCGAGGTAAGAGCCCAGGGCAGTCATCGCCCGGTTCGCCTCCGGGGCCAGCCGCGGGTAGTTCAGGCGCTGCTCCATGGTCAGCTCCTCTTTTTGGCTAACGCTGAGTCCCTTCGCTCGTCGCGACGGTCGACGACCACCCTCCTCCGAGTGCTCGATAGAGTCCTACCACCGCGGGCGGCGGCCAGCAACCCCTGCTCGGCTCGCTGCTGGCGCAGCTTCGTGTCGTCGGCCAAGTCACGATTCGCGAGCGAACACCACCTGGTGCGCGCGCGGCGAACCCGCGCCGGTCTGGATTGTTACGTTTTGATGACATAGACGTGGGCATCAGGGCAAGCCTTCGGGCAGTGGGCGCAGGATCACGCAGGGGAGACACTCCGTCTGATCGCTCGGGTCCAAGGCCCGATGACCTTGACGCCTGCGATCGATGCGGGCAGAATCGCGCCCAATGTTAGGTCTTGGATCTAAGGCTCGGCTGGGCCTGACCGTCGCCGTGGCGCGAACAAGCCCGTGAGCCCGGAGCCCCGGAAGTTCGGCTTGTTCCGAAACGCCTTGAAGACCTCTGTCCACCCTGGCGGGACCACGATCTTCCGGGAGGGCGATGAGGGGCACAGCATGTTCGCGATCAAGCGGGGAAGGGTCGCGATCATGGTGGACGCCAACACGGTCGACACCCTGACCGAAGAGGAGATCTTCGGCGAGATGGCGCTTCTTGAGCGCTCCACGCGCGCGGCTACCGCCGTGACCCTCGAAGAGACCGAACTCATTGAGATTGACGAAGCGCAGTTCTACATCCTCGTCCGTCAGAATCCACATTTTGCTCTCCAGCTAATGCAACTTCTCTCGGAGCGCTTGCGCCGGGCCGACGCTCTCTATCGGAACTCTCAGACGAAGTAGCGGTCGCTGTGCGGTGGAGTGCCGGGCTGACGGCGGCGCTTTTTCGGGGAGAGGGCGAGGGGACAAGCGGGAAGTTCGACACGAATGTCCCGGGCGCGCACGGTATCGCGGGCCGACCGGCTCGGCGAGAGCAAACCATCCGTAGCAGGCGCTCCCTACGTCTATCTCCGGGACAGCAACCGCGGGAGAATGAAGTGAGCGGTCACGTTTCCATCGGGCGTCGTCGCGGCGGAGTTTGCCGAGCGTGTACGGAGCAATCAGGCACGGCTGACCTCAGACTTGAAGCCACAATACGACTTCATCGTCTGCGGATCGGGTTCTTCCGGCTCGGTGAGTGCGCGGCGGCTGGCGGAGAATCCTGACGTCAGTGTGCTGCTGCTCGAGGCGGGTGGCACCGATGATGTACCCGAGGTCATGGAGCCGGGGAAATGGATCAGAACCTTGGCAGTGAGAGAGATTGGGGCTTCGTGGCGATCCCCAACCCACGCCTCAATGGCCGGGCCATCCCCTCGGTATGGGCCGAGTGCTCGGGGTGGCTCAGTATCAATGCGATGGCGTGGCGCGTGGCCACAGAAATGACTGGGATCTGTTCGCGGCCGAGGCGGGCGACAACGCCTGGAACTACGAGTCTGCCCTGGCTCTCTATCGGCGCATCGAGGATTGGCACGGTAGCCCGGACCCCGAACGTCGCGGCCGCGGTGGGCCGATCTTCGTGCAGCCGGCCCCTGATCCACACCCAGTCGCGCTCGCCATGCTCGCCGCCGCCGACTCAGTGTGGCATCCGCAGATTCGACGATGCCAACGGCGGCATGATGGAAGGTGAGGGGAGCAGCCCTCCACAATCTTCTGATTCGCGATGGCCGCCGGCTGTCCGTGTTTCGCGCGTACGCCTACCCCGTGATGGACCGCCCGAACCTCGACGGTGCTATCGCGGGCGCGTGTTCTCCGCGTGGTGTTCGAGGGTACGCGGGTGGCGGGCGTAGAGGTCCTTCATGACGGCGAGGTCCGTCGCATTCGCGCCGGTCTGGAAACGATCCTCTCGATGGGAGCAATCAACACGCCTGCGCTCCTCATGCATTCGGGCGTCGGGGACGAGGCGGAGCTCACGACGGCTCGGTATACCGGTCGTTCAGCATCTCCCAGGTGTGGGAAGTAATTTTCAGGATCACGTCCTGGTGGCCAGCATCTGGGAGTGCGGAAGCGCCGCTCACGCCGCACAACAACGGTGGTGAGGTGACGGCGTTCTGGAAAAGCGACGCCAGCCTCGACACGCCCGACGTCCAGCTGCTCCAGGCTCAGTTTCCCTTCGTCACGCCCGAGAACGCGCACTACGAACCCCCGGCTGCCTCATGGTCTCTCTGCGCGGGCCTGGTTCGCCCGAGGAGCCACGGACAGATTCGGCTCAGCGGGCCCGATCCGCTTGATCCAGTTCAGATTGACGCGAACACGCTTGACGATCCGGCTGATCTCAAGACATTGGTCAAGGCGGTCTGAGCTCTCTCGCGAGATCGGCAATTCGGAGGCGCTTCGATCGTTTGCGAAGCGCGAGGTCATGCCCGGACCACTGAAAGGACAGGGCGCTCGAGAACTTCATTCGGAACGGAATCACGACGATCCACCATCAGAGCTGTACGGCGAAGATGGGGCGCGACTCGATGTCGGTGGTCGATCACCAGCTCACAGGTCTACGGCTTGGACAACCTGCGGATCGCCGATGAGCAATACGTAACCGAACGAAGCATAA